>QWCE01000009.1_pt1 | contig 454930 bp, 361 predicted proteins | sample 1972531 | NCBI WGS metagenome assembly QWCE01 (sample SAMN09866716, study PRJNA288562) | Human gut metagenome isolate term4_stool, whole genome shotgun sequencing... | reverse complement strand
GCCTCCTCTTTAGAGGTGATTCCCCACGGGGTGGGGAAATGTCACCGCAGGTGACAAAAGGGACCGCTCAGTACGAGGTGCCCGAAGGGCGGAGGAGTCAACCCCTTCTTAAAAAAGAAACCCCATCCCCACCCAACACCCGAAAAAATAAACTCATGGAGGATGATAAACCATGTCATTACTTACAATTTCTCCGTCACCCCACGTGCGCAGCAGCATGACCACGCAGAAGATCATGCTGCTGGTGGTGCTGGCACTTGTGCCGGCGATCGTGGCGGCGACTGTGGTCTTTGGACCACGTGCTTTGTTTATGGTGATATACTGTGCAGTTATCAGTATGTTCACCGAACTGGTCTGTCAGCGGCTCATGCAGAAAGAAGTGACCGTGACAGACGGCAGCGCTATGCTCACCGGCGTGCTGCTGGCGCTGAACCTGCCGGTAACCCTGCCCCTGTGGGAGGCTGCCATCGGCTGCGTCTTTGCCGTTGCTGTGGTAAAACAGCTGTTCGGCGGTCTGGGCTGCAACTTTGCGAACCCTGCCATCACCGGACGTGTGTTCCTGCTGCTGTCCTTCGGCGGCGATATGACCACCTGGGTCAAGCCGTTCTATTATCAGGGCAATAACTTTATCGTCAAGCTGCTCATGGATAACCCCAGAATCCCGGACGGCGTCACCGGCGCAACCCCGCTTGCATCCGGAAACGCAAACCTGCTGGATCTGTTCCTGGGCAACGTGGGCGGCTCTCTTGGTGAGACCTCGGCGCTGGCACTGCTCATCGGCGGCATTTTCCTGCTGGTCATGGGCATTATCTCCTGGCATACCCCTGTGGCATACCTGGGCGGTCTGGCTGTGCTGGAACTGTTCTATACCATTGCCACCGGCGGCGAAATAACCGATGTGCTGTACGCCCTGCTCAGCGGCGGCGTTATCCTGGGCGCATTCTTCATGGCGACCGACTATGTGACAACGCCCATCACCGGAACCGGAAAGCTGATCTTCGGTCTGGGCTGTGCGGTGCTGACCTTCGTCATCCGGGAATTTGCCAATATGCCGGAGGGATGCTCGTTCTCCATCCTGCTGATGAACCTGCTGACCCCGTATATTGACAAGCTGACTATGACCCATCCTTTCGGCGCAAAGCCCGCAGTGAAAAAGGAGGCGAAATAACATGGCAGAACAGAAAAAATCCAGTGCAAAGGCAATGATTTTGCCGCCGCTGGTGCTGGCAGTCATCTGCGCTGTCTGCTGTGCCTTCCTGGCGCTGGCAAACATGGTGACCAAGGATAAGATCGCTGCCGCCGAGGCAGACGCCATCCAGTCCAGCTTACAGCAGCTGCCGGATGCCGGAACCTTTGAAGAGATCACCGATTTTACCCCGGAGAACAACGAGAAGGCGACTGCCACCGGACTGTACCAGGATGAAAAGGGACAGTTTGCCGTGCTGGTCACCGCAGACGGCTATAACAAAGGCGGTCTCCAGGTTGTGATCGGCGTGGACAAAGACGGCGCTGTCACCGGCGTGTCTTTCGTGACCGTTTCCGAAACACCGGGTCTGGGTACCAAGGTGCAGTCCAATCCGGAACTGCTGGTGGATAACCTGGTGGGACTGTCGGACGAAACGGTCGTAAACGGCGTGGATAATATCACCGGTGCGACTTATTCTTCCAAGGGCATGAAGGCAGCCGTAAACTGCGCACTTGCCACAGTCAGCGCAAATCAGGAGGTGACCGGCGCATGAACTACGGAAAGGAATTTACAAAGGGTATTCTGAAAGAAAACCCGACGCTGGTGGGACTGCTGGGTATGTGTCCCACACTGGCAGTCACAACGGCTGCGTTTAACGGCATCGGCATGGGCTTGTCCACCATGTTCGTGCTGATCTGCTCCAATATCGTCATTTCCCTGCTGCGAAAGGTGATCCCGGAACAGGTCAAGCTCCCCTGCTATATCGTCATCATTGCATCTTTCGTGACAGTCATCCAGTTCCTGGTGCATGGTTTTGTCCCGGCGCTGTATACCAGCCTGGGCGCATTCCTGGAACTGATTACTGTAAACTGCATCATTCTGGGACGGGCAGAGATGTTCGCCTCGAAAAATAACGTGCTTGCCTCGGCGCTGGACGGCGCCGGCATGGGTCTGGGCTTTACCCTGGCGCTGTTCCTCATGGGCAGCGTCCGTGAGATCCTGGGCAGCGGCACCTGGTTCGGACTGACCATCCCGGGCATGGTGGGACACACCATGAGCCTGTTTGTCATGCCGGCAGGCGGCTTTCTGGTGCTGGGCTTTGTGATCGCCGTGGTCTGCGCCCTGTCCAAAAAGCAGCCGCCGAAGAAAATCGGCTGTGCAGGATGTCCCAATGCGGCATCCTGCGGCGCAAAGTGTGAGGAGGCTGACGCATGAGTACTTACATTGCCATTATCATTGCTGCCGTACTGACCAATAACTTCGTCCTGTCGAAGTTCTACGGCTGCTGCCCGTTCCTGGGCGTATCGAAAAAGCTGGACTCCAGCGTGGGCATGGGTGCCGCCGTGGTTTTCGTCATGTTGTGCGCATCCCTGTGTACCTATCCCATCTACTATTTCATTCTGAAACCCCTGGAGCTGACCTACCTCCGGACAGTGGCATTTATCCTGGTCATTGCCGTATTTGTACAGCTGCTGGAAATGGTCATCAAAAAGCTGATGCCGCCGCTGTATAAGACCCTGGGCGTTTATCTGCCCCTTATCACCACCAACTGCGCTGTGCTGGGCGTTACCATCATGAACATTGATGAGAGCTATAGCTTTGGGCAGTCTCTGGTGAATGCCGTGTTCTCCGGCGTGGGCTTTGCCCTGGCAATGGTGATCTTTTCCGGTGTCCGTTCCCGTGTGGATGATGCGGACAGCGAGACCCCGAAGATGTTCCGTGGCGTTCCGGCAACGCTCATTGCGGCAGCGATCGTGTCCATGAGCTTTCTGGGCTTCGGCGGACTGGGACAGTAAGGAGGATGTGCCATGGAATTTGTCTATCCCATTTTGATTTTTGTTGTCATGGGCATCGTGTTCGGTGTCCTGCTGGTGGTGATCTCCAAGGTATTTGCCGTTGAGACCGATGAGCGTGCCGTCAAGATCACCGAGGCGCTACCCGGCGCAAACTGCGGTGCCTGCGGCTATGCCGGCTGTGCAGACTATGCCGATGCCATCGTAAACAAGGGCGCTCCCATGAACGCCTGTCTCCCCGGCGGCGCCAATGCTGCGGCAGCCATCGGCGGGATCATGGGCGTTTCGGTGTCTGCATCCGAGCGGATGATCCCGGTGCTGCACTGCAACGGCAACTGCGACGCCACCAACCGGAAGTTCACCTTTGACGGCGTGCAGTCCTGTACGGCAGCAAAGCGGTTTTACGGCGGCACAGGCGTCTGTGCCTATGGATGTCTTGGACTGGGGGATTGCGTTTCCGTCTGTGAAAACGATGTCATCTCCATCAAGAACGGCATTGCCACATTCTGCACGGAAAAGTGCGTCTCCTGCAATAAGTGCGCCAAGGTCTGTCCCAACGGACTGATCGAGCTGCGCCCGGAGAAGAAAAAGGTGGACGTGCGCTGTTCCTCCCGGAACACGGGAAAGACGGCGATGCAGTCCTGCAAGAATTCCTGCATCGGCTGCAAAAAGTGCGAAAAGGTTTGCAAGTTTGAGGCGATTATCGTGGAGAATGCTTATCCGGTCATCGACTATGATAAGTGTAAGTCCTGCGGTCTCTGCGCCAAGGAATGCCCCAGAGGGTGCATTGAAAACCTGCGTAAGCCGAAGGTTGTCGCTCCGAAGCCGGAACCGGCAAAGGAAAAGCCGGCGGAAAAGGCTGAGGCAGAATAAAGAATATACTGCGCAAAAAATCCGGTCTGCCTCTTGACAAACCGGATGGAAACGGGTATAATGAAAATAGAAAGAGCATACCAGTAGACGGTTGCTCCCAATCTAAGAATGGCTTTTAGAAATAGCCGCCTTATGTGGAAGTGAGGCGGTTATTTCTGTTTGTTCTTAAAATTTAAGTAAGCAAGGTATGCCTTGAATACATCACAAACAATGCTGATCAGATTGACAATAACATCAAGTTCCATGCACATACACTCCCTTCTGGGAGCGTGGATTAACCGCCTACCGTTTTCGGTATGCCCTAGGGTAGTTATAGCATATTTTGCCGAAAACTGTCAAGCCAAAAAGCACGCAAAAAATCCGGTCTGTCCCTTGACAAACCGGCTGGAAACGGGTATAATAAAGATAGAAGGAGCATACCGGCAGACGGTTGCTCCCATGTTTAAGAGATTAAAGAAATAATCGCCTAAGTTGGTAGCTGAGGGCGGTTATTTCTTTTTGTGATGATTGTCCTTGTTATGAAAGATGCCGTAAAGGATTCCTGTATATGTTGCAAGGAATGTCAGAAGTGCAAACAAATCTGACCATGTCACATAATGTTCCATTCGATCACCTCCCATCGTACAAAAGTACATGGGAGCTGGAAATCAAACCGTCCACCGTTTTCGGTATGCCCTAGGGTATTATTATACCACATCCTGCCGAAAGCTGTCAAGAAAAATCAAACCTCACAAACGCAAAAAAGCGGTGTACTTTTCAGTACGCCGCTTTTTCACTTCTTCTATTTTCGGGAAAGCATAAATCAGAAACGAACGCTTACGAATGTGTAGAGTAGTTCGGTGCTTCCTTGGTGATCTGAATGTCATGCGGATGGCTCTCCAGCAGTCCGGCATTGGTGATCTGCACGAACTTTGCCTTTTCGTGGAGCAGCTCGATGGTCTTGCAGCCGCAGTAACCCATACCGGAGCGGATACCGCCCACCAGCTGAAATACAGAATCGGCAACACTGCCCTTATACGGTACACGGCCTTCGACACCCTCCGGAACCAGCTTCTTTGCGCCTTCCTGGAAGTATCTGTCCTTGGAACCGTTTGCCATAGCAGCCAGGCTGCCCATGCCACGGTATACCTTGAAGGAACGTCCTTGGTAGATCTCGGTCTCTCCCGGAGACTCCTCGCAGCCTGCCAGCAGCGAACCCAGCATAACCACATTTCCGCCGGCAGCCAGTGCCTTTACGATATCGCCGGAGTACTTGATACCGCCGTCTGCAATGACCGGAATGTTGTGCTTCATGGCAACCTGTGCCACGTCATAGACTGCTGTGATCTGCGGTACGCCGATGCCGGCAACGATACGGGTGGTACAGATAGAACCCGGTCCGATACCTACCTTTACCGCATCTGCGCCAGCCTCGATCAAAGCCTCTGCTGCCTCTGCGGTAGCGATGTTTCCGGCGATGACCGGAACGTTCGGGAAAGCTGCCTTGACCTTTTTCAGCGTAGTCATAATGTTCTTGCTGTGGCCGTGTGCAGAGTCCAGCACCAGAACGTCTACCTGCGCATCCACCAGAGCGTGCGCACGCTCCAGCACGTTTGCAGTGATGCCGATGGCAGCGCCACAGAGCAGGCGACCCTTTTCGTCACGGGCAGAGTTCGGGAACTGTACTGCCTTTTCGATATCCTTAATGGTGATAAGACCCTTGAGATAGCCCTCGCCGTCTACCAGCGGCAGCTTTTCGATCTTGTGCTGGCGCAGGATTGCCTGTGCCTCTTCCATGGTCGTGCCGACCGGAGCGGTAATCAGGTTTTCCTTGGTCATAACTTCAGAGATCGGACCGTTATAGTCGGACAGAAAACGCATATCACGGTTGGTGATGATGCCCACCAGCTTGCCCACATTGTCCACGATCGGAACGCCGGAGATCTTGTACTTGCCCATCAGCGCATTTGCATCGGATACCAGGTGATTTTCGGTCAGAGAGAACGGGTTGACGATAACGCCGTTTTCCGAGCGCTTTACCTTGTCTACCTCGTCTGCCTGCTGTTCGATGCTCATATTTTTGTGGATGATACCGATGCCGCCTTCACGGGCGATGGCGATCGCCATTCTTGCCTCGGTCACGGTGTCCATTGCCGCCGTCATGATCGGTGTGTTCAGATAGACATTGCCGGCAAGTCTTGTACGCAGGTCGATCATATTCGGTGTTACGTCAGATTCTGCCGGGATCAGCAGCACGTCATCGAATGTCAGCCCCTGCTTTCCAAACTTTTCACACAGTCCTGTTTCCATAGAATGACCTCCTCAATCTTTCCAGATCAGTTCTGCAAAGGTCTGCCGCAAAAAGAAACAGAGTGGTGCGTGTCCTTCACAAAGCTGTCTTTCTGTTGTGTTTTCGGAGTCCGTTCACAGCATCGCCGCAGCATATGCCCGGCAACGCCGATGCCCGGATTCCAGAGAACCTGTCCGCAGGATAGGCAGACAGGTTCGTCATCAGGTTATTGTATTTATCATACTCTTTTTTTGTCGGTTTGTCAAGGGTTTCGGCATCTACAAGGGGAATTTTACAGCTTTTCCAAAATTCTGTCTTATTCTGTCAGCTTGAAAAAACATACCGTAGGGGTCGATGCCCAGCCCGTCGCCCAGCGGAAATGGCGACGGCAGACTTGCCCAAGGATAGCAAGCCACATCGACCCGTCCCATTTATTGTAGGGGCGAACATTGTTCGCCTAAGACTCCTCAGTCAGCCTACGGCTGCCAGCTCCTCTAGAAGAGGAGCCAATTTAGCCTCCTCTCTTAGAGGAGGTGCCCGAAGGGCGGAGGAGTTTCGGGCGAACCATGTCCGTCCCATTCGCCCCTACGAGATAATTTCCACCGAACTATTACACCACCGCCCGGCTTTAAGAATTCTTTAAGAAACCTGCCTTATACTATGGAATAACAGGAAAGGCAGAAGGTTTCTGTCTGCCGCCGCTTCTCATTTTCCAATTTCTGCCCTGCGGCAAAGCGCCGCTGTTCCGAAGGCAGGGGAAAACACTCCGCAACAGCTCGTAACAAAGGAGAAGTGAACAACATGAAAAAAAACTCGCACCGCTATGTGCGGAAAACCGCAGCCGGCGTGGTCGCTCTGTCCATGCTCTGCGCCGCTGCAATCCCTTCGGTTCTGGCTATGTCTGCCGGCGCAGCCAGCGCATCCGGCGACCTGAACGGTGACGGCTCTGTCACTGCCGCCGATGCGGCAATCCTGCAAACCTCACTCCTGGGCGGCACTGCCCTCACCGCAGAACAGTACGCCAACGCCGATGTCACCGGTGACGGCGCTGTGGATGGTCTGGATCTGACCCGGCTCCGTCAGATGGCTGCGGTCGTTCCCGTAAGCGATGCCATCGCCATCCACCTCAGCGACAGCGGTATTACCGTAGAGGGCGACACCAAGGGCGTGACCGCCGTTTCCGGAAAGACTGTCACCATCTCTGCCTCCGGCAACTACACCGTAGACGGCTCGATCACAGACGGACAGATTCTGGTGAACATCCCGGATACCACAGCGGATTCTGACGCAGTTTCCCTGTATTTGCAGGATGTGACCATGACCTCTTCCAACGGTGCGCCCTGCATTCTGGGACAGAGCGCAAAGAAACTGAAACTGACCTGCTCCGGTGAAAATACGCTGACCGATACTGCCGCCGAGGCAAACGCCGACACCAGCGGCGTGATCTACGGCGACTGTGATATTACTGTTACCAAGAACAGTACCGGCACGCTGAACATCACCAGCAGTATGAATACGGCTATCCGTTCCAAGGACGACATCAAGCTCAACGGCGGCGCTGTCGTGATCAATACCGATGTGGACGACACTTCCGACGCCGATGCCATCCGGGCAAACAATACCCTGGAGGTAGACGGCGCATCGGTTTCCATTACCTCTTCCGCAGACGGTCTGAAATCCTCCAAGGAAGACGTTTCCATCCTCTCTGGCAAGGTGAGCATCAAGGCAGGCAATGACGCAGTACAGGCGGCAACTGCCCTCAATATCTCCGGCGGCACGGTGATCGCCAGCGGCGACCGTGGCTTTACCCTGGATGAAAACGGCACACTCGCCATTACCGGCGGCGATGTGCTGGCGACAGCCACCGACTACGCATTCGGCATGGATTCTTCCGGTGCGGCAGTGACTGTAGACACTTCCGGCTGCACCCAGGGCGTGGTACAGCTGGACTATGCGGCAGAGTGGAAAAAGAGCAACGCTGTGACTTTGAAGAAGGGCAGCGATACTGTCTTTGAAATGACGCCGAATAAGAAGTACACCTATGTGCTGGCAAGCGGCGCAAAGCTCTCCGGCACAGACAGCTATACCCTCTATACCGGCGGCACGCAGATGAACCACAGCGGTTCGGACAACGGCACATTTGCCATGACCGGTACGCTGACCAAGTTCACCGATGTCAAGGAACTGACCGGCGGCAGCGAACTCCCGGATGATGACAGCGTTGTCACTGCCCTGGTCTACAGCGGCAGCAGCGTGACGGCAACCAACGCCTCCGGCGGCGTAGTCTCCAATCCGTCCAATCTGACCATCTCCGGCGCAAATGTCACCATTACGGCATCCAGTGAGATTTCTGTCAGCGGCGAAAGCACCAGCGGACAGCTTGCCGTCAACGTGGACAAAACGGCAGAGCCGGAGGGCAAGGTGGTGCTGAACCTGGAGGGACTGACCCTTTCCAACAGCAGCGCTGCGCCCATCTATGTTGAGGCGATCGGCGATGAGGTGCAGATCTCTGCCAAGAACGGCACGACCAACACCATTTCGGACGGCACATCCCACACGGATACCTATGTGGACAGCGACGGCAATACCAACACCGTAAACGGGGCGATCTTCTCCCGTGACGATCTGAAGCTCAAGGGCAAGGGTACGCTGATCGTCAACGGCAATACCGAGGACGGCATCGTCTGCAAGAACGATCTGAAGATCTGGAACGGCAATATTACTGTCAACGCCGCAGATGACGGCATCCGTGGCAATGATTCGGTACGCATCGGCGACCCGGATGCCGCCGATTACAGCAGCCTGTCTGTGACCGTAAACACCAATAACGGCAGCTCCGGCGGCGACGGCATCAAGACCAACTCCGACGAGGATGGCAAGGGCTATGTCACCATCAACGGCGGCACGGTCAACATCGACTCCTACGCAGACGGCATCCAGGCAGAGCAGACCTTTACCATGAATGGCGGCGAACTGAACATCACCACCTATCAGGGTTCGAACTTTACCGGCAGCGCATCCGGCGGCAACGGCGGCTGGGGCGGCGGCATGGGAGGCAATGACGGCAACTCCAACAAGACCGACATCAGCGCCAAGGGCATCAAGGCTGTGGGTGTGTACGATGAGGCAGGCACGACCTGGCAGAGCGGCGGCGATCTGATCGTCAACGGCGGCACGATCACCATTGATTCTTCCGACGACAGTCTCCACTGCGGCGGCGATATGCAGCTGCTGGGCGGCAGCATGACACTGGCGACCGCAGATGACGGCGCACACAGTGATCATGCTCTGACCATCGGCAGCACCGGCGGCGATTATGATGCGCCTTATGTGAACATCACCAAGTCCTACGAGGGCATCGAAGGCGTGGATATCACCCAGAACAGCGGTACGGTTATGGTAACCTCCAGCGACGACGGCTATAATGCCGCAGGCGGCGCAGACAGTAGCGGCAACAATAACAGCGGCGGCTGGGGTCAAGGCAGCTGGGGAGGACCCGGCGGCGGAAGTTCCAGTGACGGCAGCCAGACCATGACCTTTAACGGCGGCTATGCCTATGTGAATGCAGCCGGCGACGGTCTGGACTCCAACGGCAATATCTACTTCAACGGCGGCTATGTCTTTGTATCCCAGACCGGCGGCGGAAACGGCCCGCTGGACTGCGGCGACAGCAACAACTCCATCACCTATTCCGGCGGTACAGTCATTGCGGCAGGCAGCAGCGATATGTTTGAAACACCCAGCAGCTACTCCTTCCTGTCTACGACCTCTGTTTCTGCCGGTCAGACCATTACCTTTACCGATGCCAGCGGCAATGTGCTTGCCACATTCACCCTGCCGAACGGCTCTGCGGAAATGGTAATGTGCAGCCAGGAATCCAGCGTCACCTGCTATACCGGTGGCACACTCTCCGGTACGACCTATTTTGCCAGCCAGGACAGCACGAACCGCTGCGGCTACGGCGGAACGATCAGCGGCGGTACGGCCGTATCTGCTAGTTCCGGCGGCAACAGCGACCCGGGAGGCGGCGGAAATAACCGCCCGTTCTGAGCACAGGCAATCTGACGCTTTGGCATAAAACAGCTATCTCCTTGAAATATGCCTATTTTCAGGTAAAAAACATTCCCCTCATCCAAACCCTTCTGCACAGATGTGCGTGCAGAAAAAACGGAGACACCGAGTCAGATCGGGTCTCCGTTTTTTGTTTTCTTGACAGGTTTTGATGGAATGTGGTATAATAAGAGTCCAGAGCATACCGAAAACGGTGGACGGTTTGATTTCCAGCTCCCATGTATTTGATACGATGGGAGGTGATACAATGGAACATTACGTAACATGGTCAGAGCTTTTAGCGCTCCTGACACTTTTGATTGCATTCGCATCCTTGTTATATACAATTTTCCATGATAATCACAAAAAGAAATAACCGCCCTCAGCTACCACACTAGGAAACGGTTATTTCTTTTACTATTTTCTATCATGGGAGCAACCGTCTGCTGGTATGCTCTTTCTATCTTTATTATACCCGTTTCCATCCGGTTTGTCAAGGGGCAGACCGGATTTTTTGCGTATCTCCGGCTTGACAGTTTTCGACAAAATATGTTATAATAATACCCTAGGGCATACCGAAAACGGTGGACGGTTTGATTTCCAGCTCCCATGTATTTGATACGATGGGAGGTGATACAATGGAACACTACGTAACATGGTCAGAGCTTTTCGCATTTCTGACACTTCTGATTGCATTCGCATCCTTGTTATATACAATTTTCCATGATAATCACAAAAAGAAATAACCGCCCTCTGCGACCAAACTGAAAGCGGTTAATTCTTATTTACCTATTTCATGGGAGCAACCGTCTGCCGGTATGCTCTTTCTATTTTCATTATACCCGTTTCCATCCAGTTTGTCAAGGGGCAGACCGGATTTTTTGCGTGTATTTTCCCGTGAAAAGGCTCAAAAACTCGTTCGTTTCTGCGCCGGCAGCTTGCACAATCTGTAACTTCCATGTGTTTCCATAAAATTTTTTTGCGGCTAAATCCGTGAAAGTGTGCAGAAATTGTGGGAAAGCACCGGAAAATCCACGCAATTTCGCCGTTTTTTCCGAATTTCACAAAATGAACAAAAATCCGCCCCGGATTTTCACTCGCTTGACATTTTCACCGGAAATTGCTATAATATTTAGGAACTGTTTTGCGGGATTTCTGTATAATTTGTAGAATTCCCGAAGGGTGCGCCGCTGGAGATGCGGTCATCCGCAGAAAAAGTGACGATCTGTGCAGCTTGCACAGAAGGTTAGAGTGTGGCATCCCGAAAAGACGTGCAGTGTATTTTTCCGGAGACACGCTCCGGAATACGTCTGTCATCGCAGCAGACAGAAAGAAGGGTGGAAGAGCCTTGGCGAACTACAAATGGCACAGCCGTGCCGCAGCAGCCGTGCTGGCTTGTCTGATGACGGCGGCGGCGCTGCCCCTGTCCACAGCATTTGCGGCAAAGGCACCAAGCACAGACACAGCGCAGACCACGGCGGTATCTGCGGAAGAGACCGGAACGGATACCGGCGGCGACCTTTCCTATGAGGAACAGGAGACCTACAGCGACTATTACGACACCTATCGGGACGAACCACGCCCCGAGGCGGAGATCCTGCTGAGCGGCGCAGATTTCCAGAAGGCGGACTGCACCGGTTATGAGACCGGCAGCTATTCCGATCGGAACGGCGAGAGCCGGGAAAATGTGCTGGTCTGGAACAGCGCAGAGGGCAGCTTCAGCTATACGCTGAATGTGCCGGAGACCGGGTTGTACTGCGTGCAGGCATCCTATTGTCCCATCGTCTCCAATACTGCCGAGATCTCTGTGTCTCTGGCAATCGACGGCGAAGTGCCTTATGATACGGCGTCCCGTCTCAAACTAAATAAGGTATATCAGAATCAGTCGGAGATCAAGACCGACGATTCCGGCAACCAGGTGCGTCCGACACAGGAACAGACCGAACTGTGGCAGACCAGCTGGATCGGCGATTCGGACGGTCTGTTCAATGACCCGGTGTTCTTCTATCTGGAAAAGGGGACCCATGAGATCACCCTTTCCTCCCAGAAGGCATACTTCGCCCTGGAATCCCTGCGCTTTGCACAGCCGGACGAAGTTCCCACCTATGCGGAATATACCGACAGCGTCAATGCTGCGGTGTCCAAGGAAGATACACCCTCCGGCGTTGTCCGCATCGAAGGCGAAAACGCCGTGCTGAAATCGGATTCCGTGCTGTATCCGACCTATGACAACTCCACCAGCGCCATCTCGCCCTCTGACCCGAAACACATGGTGTACAACACCATCGGCAGCGGCAACTGGGAAAAGGCGCTCCAGACCATCACCTGGAAGGTGGATGCAAACGCACTGCCGGGAGACGGCTGGTATAAGCTGGGCATCAAGGCACGCCAGGAAGAAATGCGTGGTTTTTACTCCAACCGCCGCATTTATATTGACGGCACAGTTCCCAGCCAGGAATTCGATCAGGTGAAGTTCTACTACGACACCGACTTCCGCATGACCACCGTCCAGAACGGGGACGGCGAGGATGTGTATGTCTACCTCACAGCAGGGGAAGAACACACCATCACCATGGAGGTCATCCCTGGCGAGATCGGTGACTCCATGCGTCAGCTGGATGCCATTGTCCTGGATCTGAACACCTATTACCGGAGGATCGTGATGATTACCGGACCGGAGCCGGACAAGTATACCGATTATTATGTACACGAAAAGATCCCGGAACTGGTAGACGAATTCCAGCGCATTTCCGGGGAACTGAAAGAGATCCAGGGACACATTGAGTCGCTGGCGAACTCCAAGGGTTCTGAGGCGGCGTCGCTGGAACAGATGACCGTGATCCTGGACAAGTGCGTCGACGATCCGCTGAAGATCCCGAATTATCTGTCCCAGATCAAGGATTATATCACATCCCTTTCCTCCTGGATGCGTGACTATCGTGACCAGCCGCTGGAAGTGGATTATCTGGAGTTGGCGTCTCCGGACAAGGATTTCCCGTCCATCAAGGCGGGATTCTGGAGTTCCCTCTCCTATAGCTTCCAGCGCTTTACGGCATCCTGGGACGAAAGCTATAACTCGCTGTCCTCCACCACAGGGGACGATGCCATCGAAGTCTGGGTGTCCCTGGGACGTGACCAGGCGCAGGTGGTAAAAGACCTGGTAGAATCGGAGTTCCAGCAGCAGTACAACGTGCCGATCTCCATTAACCTGGTAGTCGGCGGCGTAGTCGAGGCAACACTGGCGGATAAAGGTCCGGACGTTGCCCTGTTCCTGGGCGGCGAATTCCCGGTGAACCTGGCTGCCCGTGGACTGCTGGCGGACGTTTCCAAAATGGACGGCTATGACGAAATGACAAAGCTGTACCAGGAAAACGCCATGGTGCCGTATCAGTACGAAGGCGGCACATACGGTCTGCCGCTGACCCGGAGCTGGGCGATGATGTTCTACCGCAAGGACGTTCTCAGCGAACTGGGCTTTACCCAGGCACCCCAGACTTGGGAAGATCTGATCGATATGCTCCCGGCGCTCCAGCGGAACTATATGTCTGCCGGTCTGGTGCTGCCTGCGGTTGCGGCGGATGCCAACCAGGCGACCATCTCTGCGGCGACGGAATCCGGTCTGACCTTTGCGTCCCTGCTGCTCCAGCGTGGCGAGAACTATTATAATGCGGCGCAGACGGAGACTACCTTTAATACCAACGCCGCCATTGACGCATTTGAGATGTGGACGGATTTCTACACCAAGTATGACTTCGACCAGCAGTACGATGCGTTCAGCCGGTTCCGTACCGGGGAATATCCCATTGTGGTTTCAGACTACTGCACCTTCTTCAACCAGCTGGCAGTGGCAGCGCCGGAGATCGACGGACTGTGGGGATTTGCTCCCATTCCGGGTACGCTCCGGGAGGACGGCACCATTTCTCACGCTGTCAACTCCAACAACACCGGCGCAGTCATCTTTAATAAGGTAGACAAAAAGACAAACGGCCTGGAAAATGCGTGGACGTTCCTCAAGTGGTTCTGCTCCACCGATGTCCAGGTAGAATACGGCACCCAGATCGAGGGACTGCTGGGACAGATGGGACGGTACGCAACGGCAAACACCGAGGCGCTCACCCAGCTGGCATGGTCCACCGATGAGGCAAACACCATTCTGGGTGCAATGGATGAACTGGAAGAGATCCCGATCATCCCGGCATCCTATTCCGTCACCCGAAATGTGATGAACGCATTCCGTGATGTCGTCAACAACAACGAGAATCCCCGTGATACGCTGATGTCGTACAACCGGGACATCAACGAGGAGATCACCAGAAAGCGTGAGAACCTCGGATTAGATACTTAACGAAAAGGAGGGAATCCCCTTGGATACTGCCGAGATTGGCAAAAGAACCCGACAGGAAAACCGGCGGCTCACCTGGCTGGCAGTCAAGCAGAACAAGGCGAGCTATCTGATGATCGCTCCATTCATGCTGTTTTTCCTGGTATTCACCATCGTACCGGTCGTGATGTCCCTGCCGATGGGCTTTACGGATTTCAACATGGTACAGATGCCGAAATTTGTGGGACTGTCCAACTATACCACCCTGTTCCTCTCGGACAAGGTGTTTATCCAGTCCATCCGTGTGACCCTGGTGTTCGCCCTGTTCACCGGTCCGATCAGCTATGTGCTGTGTTTCCTGCTGGCGTGGCTCATCAATGAGCTGCACCCGAAACTCCGCACCATCTTTACTCTGATCTTCTATGCGCCGTCCATGGCGAACGTCTATACCGTCTGGAAACTGATTTTCAGCGGCGACTCCTACGGCTATCTGAACTCGTTCCTCCTGGATCTGGGCATCATCAGCTCGCCCATCCAGTGGCTGACCGACGGCAGCTATGTGCTGGGCGTCACCATCGTGGTGCAGATGTGGATCAGCCTGGGCGCCGGATTCCTGGCGCTCCGTGCCGGATTCCAGAACATCGACCGCTCGCAGTATGAGGCAGGCGCCATCGAAGGCATCAAGAGCCGCTGGCAGGAACTGATCTACATTACCATCCCGTCCATGGGACCGCAGCTGATGTTTGCGGCAGTCATGCAGATCGTCAGCTCCTTCACCGCCGGCACAGTCTCCCAGAATCTGGTGGGATTCCCCAGCACGGACTACAAGGCGCACACCATCATGAACCACGCCTATGACTACGGCTGGATCCGCTATGAGATGGGTTATGCCTCTGCGATCTGTATGATCTTGTTTATCGTGATGTATATTCTGAACAAGCTGATCGGCAAGGTCCTCAGCAAGTATATGGACTAAGGAGTGTGCAGTATGGCAAAAAAAGAAAAGGTATACGGCACACACCTGAAGGTATCGACCAAGCGTGCCGGGCATAAGATCGGCGGCACGGTGGGGATTTTTGTGTTCCTGCTGGTGCTGGCATTGTTCATGGCGCTGCCCATCTATCTGGCAGTGGTCATGTCGCTGAAACCGGTGCAGGAACTGTTCGTGTTCCCGCCGAAACTGTATGTCATTGATCCCACCCTGTCCAACTACAGCGCCATGTTCCGGCTCTGCTCCGACCTGTGGGTGCCGTTTTCCCGTTATGTATTTAATAGTATCTTTGTCACCGTATCCGTTACTGTGTGCCAGGTTATCTTCTCCGCCATGGCGGCGTTCTGTCTGGCAAAGGTGCGTTTTCCCGGTGCAAAGGCGATCAATGCGATCATCGTCGTTGCCCTTTTGTATCAGAGCAACGTCATCTATATCATGCAGTATATGGTCATGGCAAAGATGGGCATGATCGACACCTACTGGGCGTTGATCCTGCCGTCTGTGGCTGCGCCGATGAACCTGTTTCTGATGCGCCAGTCCATGACCCAGGTACCCGATGCCATGATCGAGGCGGCGAAGGTAGACGGCGCAGGAATGTTCCGCATCTGCTGGCAGGTGGTCATGCCGAACCAGAAGCCGGCGCTGATGACTGTCATCATCTTCTCGTTCCAGGCGGCATGGAACATCCAGGGCGGTACGCTGGTATTCAGCGAATCCCTCAAGACCCTGCCCACCGTGGTGCAGCAGGCAGCATCTGCCGGTCTGGCAAGAGCCGGCGTGGCAATGGCAGCCGCCGTGTTCATGCTGGTGCCGCCGATCGTCATCTTCATGCTGGCGCAGCGGCAGGTCATCGAGACTATGGCACATTCCGGAATCAAGGACTAAGGGAGGGTGAAGATTTTGCAGAAAAAGGCAAACCATCTGGCGGCGGCAGTTTTTTCCGCACTGATGCTGACGGCAGCCATAAGCGCTCCGGCGGTTTCGGCGGAACATTACAACGTCTATAACTACGACTGCTGGGGCGAGGCGGTTCCGGCGCAGGCAGGCTATGCGGCACAGCGTGCCGTGAGCGGCCAGGATCTGGGCTGCGGCGCATTCAACACCCCGTCCGATCTGTTCCGGGACTGGGAGGATCGCTTTTATATTGCAGACAGCGGAAACAACCGCATCGTTGTCACAGACGGCGATTTTTCAAAGGCGACCAGAATTTATGACAAGCTGAAAACCGAGGACGGCGAGACCACGCTGAAAGATCCGGAGGGCATCTATGTGTCTCAGGAGACCCAGTGTATGTACATCGCAGACACCGGAAACTCCCGGCTGCTGGTGTGCGATCTGGACGGCAATGTGCAGATGGAACTGAAACGGCCGGACTCGACCCTGTATGAAAATGAGACCTTTAAGCCCCAGAAAGTCGTTGCGGACAAAGCCGGCAACATCTATATGGTGCTGAACAACATCACCAACGGTGCGGCAATGTTCAACAGCGACGGCGAATTCCAGGGCTATTTCGGTGCGAACTCCGTGGACGCAACCGCAGAGGTGGTGGCGAACTACTTCTGGAACCTGTTCGCCACCGATGAGATGCGTGCCAACTCGTCCCGTAACGTGGCGGCAGGCATCACCAGCTTTGACGTTGACGAAGAGGGCTTTATCTATACGGTAACACAGTCCTCTTCCTCTGAGACGGACCGTGTGAAAAAGGTGAACCCTGCCGGATATAACCTGTTCACTTCGCTGGATGTGACATTCGGCGACCTGGACTCGGTCTATGACTCCACCGCCAACGAGAACTACACCACCCAAATGGTGGACATCGACATCGACGACGACGGACGCATCAACTGCCTGGATCTGGAGACCGGACGTGTGTTCCAGTACGACGAGGACGGCAATCTGCTGTTCATTCTGGGAACGACTGCCGACCAGATCGGCGGCTTTTCCATGAAGGTCTCCGCCGTGGAGACTATGGGAAAGAACATCTACGTTTCCGATGCCATGAAGAACACCGTCACCATCTTCACCGAGACGGAATTCGGCGGCATCGTCCATGATGCGGTATCCCTGTACAATGCCGGCTATTATGCGGAGGCGCTGGAGCCGTGGCGTGAGGTGCTGAAACGGGACGGCAACTCCCAGATGGCATACATCGGCATCTCGTCGGCGCTTTATAATGAGGGCGACTATGCCGGGGCAATGAAATATGCCAAGCTGGCGCAGTCCCGCAATTTGTACGATAAGGCATTCGAGGGCTATCGCTCTGAATGGCTGAACAAGAATTTCACCTGGATCATCCTGGTGGTTGTGGTGCTGATCGCTGCGGCGGTATTCTTCCACTTCCGCAACAAAAAGAAGAAAAAGAACCAGCCGAAGAATCTGGTTGAAATGCTGCACGAGGGAGAGGAGGAGTGATGCTGCTATGATGGATCTGACACAAAAGCAATGGGTCAAGCACAGTGTGTTCCACCCGTTTGAGGGCTTTGAGGATCTGCGCTGGAAAAAAGGCGGCTCGGTGCTGTACGCCACCATCGTGGTGCTGCTCTGGTTCGTGGCACAGATCATCCACGATAACCTGGTGGGCTATCAATTCGCCGTTACCAATACCAAGATGTTCAGCATCGTCCCGTATATCGTCCAGACGATCGCCGTATTTCTGGTATTCGTCATCGGCAACTGGTCGATCTGCACCCTGCTGGACGGCGAGGGCACGATCAAGAAAATCTATATCTACAGTGCCTATTCGCTGATACCCTACGTTGCCGGACTGTATATCCGGACGATCTTGTCCCATGTACTGATTCAGGACGAGGTGATCTTCATCACCTGCGTCACGGTAATCAGTACGGCATGGTCTGTGCTCCTGATGTTCAATGCCATTAAGGCGGTGCATCAGTATTCGATCGGCAAGACCATTCTGGCACTGCTGCTCACCTTTGTAGCAATGCTTATCATTCTGATATTGCTGGTGTTGCTGGTGGCATTGTTCCAGCAGGTATACGTGTTCATTTCCTCCGTCTACACGGAGATCACCTATCGGGTAAGAGTATAGAAAGGACGGTGGAACAACCTTGAAGAATTGGAAAAAATGGGCTGCCGGACTTTTTGCGCTGAGCCTTTGCCTGACGTCGGTCTCTCTGCCGGCTGCGGCGGAGGGGGAAGAGGATATCGCCCTCATCGCTGACACCTCAGAAGAGACACCGGTGGCAGACGGCACACCCGATGAGACCGCCGGGGACGGCGAGGCGGATGCCGAAGAAGAGGCGACCCGCACGGAGACCCAGGAAGAAATCGAAATTACGGCAGAGCAGGTCACCCAGTATATGCAGAAGAAGAACTCCTGCGACGGCATCACATTCTACTACCGTCCGGAGGACTATGAGGATACCATTTCCGACGAGGATGTGGTGGATCTGCTGGACGACATCGAGCTGGCAGGCATCGACGATGCCACCGGCGAGGTGGTCTGCACCCTGGAAGAGGACAGCGACAACAGCGACTTCGTGGTATTTTTAAGCCCGGAGAGCCGCTGGCTGGTGTACATGGACCCGGAATATACCAAGGTCACCATGGTGCGCCAGATCGTTTCTTCCCTGGACAACGAGCTGCTGTTCCGCTCCCGGGACAACAAGACCCTGGAGCTGTACAACAAGGACTACGACGAAGTGGAACGCAGCTATACCACAGACGGCAAGGCGAAGGACGGCAAGGTCACTTATACCAACGAGGACGGCTGGCAGGTGGTGCTGGCAGATACCTATGATGCCGTGATCTCCTCTGCACGGTTCGTCACGGAAAACGACAAGCTGGCGCTGTATGTGGACGATGACACCGCAGTCATCGGACTCTACGACAAGGCGAAAGATAAAATGTGGTGGTCTACGCCCGAAAACGTGGGACACGACAAGACCGCAACCAATACCATTGTAGAGGACCTGTCCTCTTCGCTGAAAATGGTCTACGGCGAACCGGATGCCCGGAGTACTACCAATATGCGCTCCAGGGGCGACGCCAAAATTAAGGTCAAGGACAAGAGCAGCGGCGTGAAGATCACCTATTCCTTCAAAAAGGCAGGCATCACCGTTCCGGTGACCTACACCCTGGAGGATGACTACCTGGAGGCAAAGATCGACACTGCCGACATCGAGGAAGAAGATACCTCACAGTCCGGAAAGCTGGTCACATCCCTTTCCGTGCTCAGCAGCTTCGGCGCAGCGTCCTCTGCGGACACGGGCTATTTCGTGATCCCGGACGGCAGCGGCGCACTAATCCGTTTCAACAACGGGAAGAAAACGGCGAAATCCTATACCGGCTATGTGTACGGTTCGGATGTCACCGCCGTGGCACAGACCGAGCCGGCTGTGACTGAGCAGGTCTATCTGCCCATGTACGGCATCGTCAACGGCGACAACGCCATGATGGTGGTCTGCACCGAGGGCGACTCCAACGCCAAGCTGACCGCAAGCGTCAGCGGACAGTCCAAGAGCAGTTTCAACATCTGCGGCTTTGACTTCACCGTCCGGGATTCGGATACCTACTATATGTCCGGCGACAACAGCACGGCGCTCACCGTGTTTGAGGACGGCGACATGAAAACCGATACGCTGGCGGTGCGGTATTATCCGCTGGAGACCGAGGACACCCCGGATTACACCGATGTGGCTGAGGCATACCGGAACTACCTTACCGAAGAGGCAGGGGTGACTGATACGGCAGAGGACACCGACCCCGGACTGTACCTCAACTTCTACGGCGGCACCATAAAGGAGAAATCCGTGCTGGGCGTGCCGGTGAAAATGAAAACAGCGCTCACCAGCTTTGAGCAGGCGGAGCAGATTTTGCAGGATCTGTCGGACGGCGGCGCCGAGAATATGAAGGTGCAGTATTACAACTGGACCAACGCCGGCATTTCCGGCAAGGTGGATCTGAAGGCAAAGGCTGCCGGCTGCCTGGGCGGAAACAGCGACTGGAAGGCGCTGCAGAGCTATGCGGATTCCAACGGCGTGACTCTGTATCCGGCAACGGACAATGAGACGTTCAAGTCCGGCAACGGGTACTACACCTTTACCGATACTACCGTCCGCATCTCCGGTTCCTATGCCCGCATCTATGACTACAACCTGGCATACGGCACACAGAGTACGGCAAACAAGCCCCTGTCCCTGCTGTCTCCGGCGACCTTCACCGAGATCGCTGAAAAGCTCACCGGGAACTATCAGGATAAATCCCTGTCCCGTGTCTCCCTGGGCAGTCTGACCACAGCCCTCTACGGGGACTACGGCAAGCAGGAGATCTCACGGGATAAGGCACAGCAGCTGCTGGAAGAGTCCTATCAGAAGATCACAGACGGAGACATCACCCTGCTGGCAGACGGGGCAAACGCCTATGCGCTGCCCTATGTTCAGGAGATCACCGATGTGCCGCTGCAGTCCAGCGGATTCGATGTGTTTGATGAGGACATCCCGTTCTATCAGATCGTGATGCACGGACTGAAATCCTATGCCGGCAGCGCCGTGAATGCCTCGGCAACGCCGGAAGAGACCGTGCTGCTCTCCATTGCATCCGGCAGCAGCCTGCACTTCGACATGATCGGCGAAGAGACCAGCACGCTGAAAGACACTGTGCTGGACGGTCTCTATTATGCCAGCGCCGAAAGCTGGACCGATTATGCGGCACAGAGCTATGCGTTCTCCAAGGCGGTGCTTTCCGGACTGGGCGACCAGACCATCACCGGCTATGAGAGAAACGGCGATGTCATTACCACCACATATGCAAACGGCACGGTGGTAGAAACCGACCTGTCGAAACAGATCGTCACCGTAGACGGCAAGGCTTATGCCATGGCGGATTATGTGGAAGAAGGGAGCTGGAACGAAGCATGAAAATGGCATATGAAAAACGAAAGAGTATGTACGGCTACTGCTTCATTGCGCTGTGGTTTATCGGCGCACTCATATTCTTTCTGATCCCGGTGGTGGAATCCCTGTTCTACTCGTTCCGGGAAGTCAGCCCGGACACCGGCGGCATGGTCGGTCCGTTTGTGGGACTGGACAACTATAACTATGCGTTCAACGTAGACCCGAACTACCGCCAGTACCTGGTCAAGGTGCTGAAAGACACCGCCTGGAAAACGCCGCTGATTCTGGTGTTCTCCCTGTTCGTGGCAGTCATTCTGAACCAGAAGTTCAAGGGACGGACCTTCTCCCGTGCCGTGTTCTTCCTCCCGGTCATCATTGCCACCGGTCCGGTGTACAACATCATCAACGGCAACCTGCAAAGCACCGGCAACAGCGATGCCAGCCAGTTTTCCACCATGTTCTCCACTGACCTGCTGGGTCAGCTGATGGAGTTCCTGGGCATCTACGGCATCTCCGACAGTATGCAGACCACCATTGAAACGGTGTCGGACAACATCTTCGGCATCGTCTGGAACTCCGGCATCCAGATTCTGATCTTCCTGGCGGCGCTCCAGAACATTCCGGTCTCCGCCAAGGAGGCGGCGCAGATGGAGGGTGCGACGGCGTGGGAATACTTCTGGAAGATCACCCTGCCCTACGTCAGCCCCATGATCCTGGCGTGCTTTATCTTTACCATCATTGATTCCTTTACCGACCCGAACAACGTGGTCATGGGTCGTATCCTCGACCTGCAAAGCGACTGGCAGTACGGCCCGGCATCGGCAATGGCGTGGGTATACTTCGCCATTGTGCTGGCGGCGGTGGGTATCATTACCGCAATCCTCAACAAGTTCATTTACTACGAAGTAGACTAAAAAGGAGATGTCAGTTATGGAAACAACAAAAAATAAGCCGCTGGCATCCCCGAAAGCGGATGCCCAGGTGGGCAACGGCATGAGCAAGCGTGAGGCTCGGAAGATCCGCATGAAGAGCATGAACAAATCCGAGATCGCCTATATGCGCCGGAAACGGGTGTTTGAGGCAGTCTGGCCGTTTTTCCGGTTCTTCATCCTTTTCGGACTCTGCTTTGTCATCCTCTATCCGCTGATCTATATGATCAGCTGTGCGTTCCGTGACCCCACGGACATGAGCGACCCCACCGTTATGTGGATTCCTCGTCACCTCACCTGGAGCGTTATCAAGGATACTGCCAATGTCATGGACATCTGGAGCACGCTGAAAACCACGCTCCTGCTGAATGTGGGCTGCTCGCTGGTACAGGTGGCATCCTGCGCACTGGCAGGTTATGGTTTCGCCCGGTTCAAGTTCAAGGGAAAGGGCATTCTCTTCGGCATCGTCGTCATGATGATCCTGGTGCCGTCGCAGATCATCTCCATTCCCCAGTACATGATGTTCCGGAACTTTGGTTTCGGCAGCCTGTCGGTAAACCTCATCAACTCCAAGCTCTGTATGTACCTGCCGGCAGCCATGGGCAACGGCATCCGTGCCGGACTGATGATCTTCATTTTCCGTCAGTTCTTCAAGGGTCTGCCCAAGGAGCTGGAAGATGCCGCATATCTGGACGGCTGCGGTCCGCTCCGCACCTTCGTCCAGGTCATGATCCCCAACGCATCCTCCTCGTTTCTGACCGTGTTCCTGTTCTCCGTAGTCTGGTACTGGAATGACTACTATGTCAGCTCCACCTTCTTCACCAAGAACCAGACCATTGCGCTGATGCTGAAAAATCTGAGCACCCTGCTTTCCCAGCAGCTGTTCAACAACGCAGATGTCAGCCCCAGAGAACAGATCGTCTGGATGGAGGCAGGCTGTCTGATCGCAATTCTGCCCATTCTGATTATGTATGTGTTCCTCCAGAAGTATTTCACCGAAGGTATCGAACGCTCCGGTCTGGTTGGTTAACATTTCGAAATAAGATGTACCCGGTCTTTTGCAGACGGGTTCTGAAAGGCGCTTTCCGCTGGGAGAGCGCCTTTTGGTTTTTCTATCTATCCTTATATAGAAAGAGACCAAATGTTCCGCACCCCTTTTCCCGAATCTGCATACGTTAAGGATGTAAGGGCAGCGCTGTGTGCTGTCCGGAAATCTATTTTTCAGGAATGCCTTGCGGCAGTGCTTTCAACAGGTTTTCCACGTAGAAATGAGTGGAAAAGTTGAAAACCTGTTGAAAACATCACTTTTTCACTGTGGAAAACCGCAGAAATGCGGAGCGGAGGGAAAAACTATGACATCCGACAATGTGATTCTTGTGGCAGGCGGAGACCTGCGGCAGCAGTACGCCGCCCGGCGGCTGCGGCAAAAGACCGGGGCAGACGTATGGACGCTGGGACTTCCGGCGCAGTCCGGGCTGCACAGTGCGGAAACGCTGGAGGAAGTGCCGGCGTATGACGTTCTGGTGCTGCCTGTTCCGGCGAGTCCGGACGGAACAACTGTCCCGGCACCGTTCGGAAAGGCGGCGCTCCCGCTGGAGACGCTGGCGGCGCACGGCAAGCCCGGGGCGCTGGTGCTGGGCGGAGCGTGCGGCGGCATTCTTCCGTGGCTGGAATCCCGGGGACTGGCGGCGGCGGACTATCTCCGCCGGGAGGAACTCTGCCTGGCGAATGCCGTGCCGTCTGCGGAGGGCGCCATCCAGATCGCCATGGAAGAGACCGCCCGGACGCTGCACGGCACGGCAGCGCTGGTGATCGGCTACGGCAGGATCGGCATGGCGCTTGCGCCACGGCTGCGTGGCCTGGGGATGGATGTGACCGTCTGCGCCAGACGGTGCGAGACCCGGGCGCTGGCAGAGATGCAGGGATTCGCTGCCGTGCCGATGGAACAGCTCCCGGCTGCGGCAAAGGCAGCCCCGGTGATCTTCAACACCGTCCCGGCGCTGGTGCTGGATGAAACTGTGCTGAAAGGGCTGCCGCAGGAAACCTTGGTGATCGACCTGGCGTCCCGTCCCGGCGGCACGGACTTCGAGGCGGCAAAACGCCTGAGAACACGTGTGGTGTGGGCATTGTCCCTTCCGCCGGAAATGCGGCGTTGACACACGCTGGAAAGGGGTTCCAGGCGTCAAAAATGTTGAAAAGTCGGTGGAAAGACTGTTGAATTGAGAATTCCAGGCTGAAAATTGTGAAAAAGCGACAAAAACGGGGATAATATCCAGCAAAGAATCTAAAGAAAATTGAGTCAATGGGCTTGACACGGGCGCAATAATATGTTAAAATACGTATGTAAATTGTTTACGAGGGCTTTTTATAGGTGCTTGTAAGCATGAAGATTGCCGCAGCGTGCGTCTTTCGGGTATGGAAGCGGGATTGCCCGGATGCGAATGCGACTGTTGGGGTTGGATGAATCACATCCATGCAGACGGCAATGAAACTCAACTAAAAGAGAGGTAAAGAGAAATGAAGAAGACATTCAACAGACTTCTTGCTGCAACTGTCGCAATTCCGGTTGCACTGGGTCAGATTCTTGCAATTTCTGCAAACGCTGCGGAAGCTCCGGCAGCAATGCAGGTCACCGCAGATCAGCTGCTGAAGGTAAACCCGGAGACTGGTTTCCCGACTGACGCTGAGGGCGATACCATTGAATACACAGTAGAGTCCGACTGGAACACTGTACTGGGTAAGAAGGTAGAGTCTGCTGCAAACGGCAAGACCATCACCCTGAATGCTAAGGATCTGGTTGCTGGTTTCAACACCAACAACTACTACGCTGGACTGCTGAAGGACATCGTAAACGCTTCTGAAAATCCGACCGCTACGGTAGAAAACGGCGTTGTAACGATCTCCGGCACTGCTGATCTGGAAAGCTATCTGGCTCCGCAGCTGAAGGACAAGCTGGCTGGCATGAGCGGCTATGAGAACGTAACTCTGGATACTTCCATCCTGAAGGGCGTTTCCTACACCGCAACCATCACCACTGATCTGGCAAACAGCAAGGAAGTAAAGGCTGACCTGAGCTTCACAGCCGGCGGCAAGACCTACACTGTAGATACTGCTACAGATTACATGAACGCTGTATATGACAGCCTGGAATCCCAGGTTGAGGCTGCTGTTGACCAGAAGGTCAAGGATCTGGCAAAGCAGTACGGCATGACAGAAGATGAAGTTCGTGCAAACGCTGACTTCGACATCGCTGGCGACCTGGCAGCTCTGAAGGCTGAGACCGACAAGCTGGGCAGCAAGATCGACACCGTGAAGAAGAAGTATGACGCTGCAAAGAACCTGTCTACTGCAACTAAGACATACGGCACTGCTGACGAGGCAATCGCAGCTGGTGTTAACTATGCTGTAAAGAAGGGCATCCAGTCCGCAGCAAACCTGCCGACAACCGTTAATGGTCTGGTTGGCAAGTACGGCGCACAGTTCGACAAGGCTGTTTCTTCTGTAAACAGCAGCCTGCAGGATGCCGGCGTAAATGTTGAGATCGCTGTAAAGTCCGGCGATGTTGCTGCTCTGCTGAACGGCGCGTCCAATGTAACTGTTGGCGCAGCTGCCGGCACTTACACCGCTACTTTCGAAGTTGCTGATGCTGAATACGATGCAGTTGTTGCATATGTAAAGGCTGAAGTTGCAAAGAGCGACAAGCTGGCAAACAAGGAAGTTGAAAGCGTAGAGACCACCAAGACTGTTACCGTTAAGGGCGCAGCTGCTGGCACTGCATCTTTCAATGTTGAGCGTGACGTTGTTGTTGTTCTGAAGGATAAGGAAACCACAACTTCCACTTCTGAAACAACTGATACTACAGAGACCACTGTAACAACTGCAACTGGCTCTGACACAGATACCAACACGCAGACTACTGTAACAACTGTATCTGGCTCTGAAACAAACACTGAGACGAATACTGAGACCAACACCAATACCAATACAGAAACTAACACTGAGACCAACACAGAAACCAATACTGAAACCAATACTGAAACCAATACTGAGACCAACACAGAAACCAATACCGAAACTGGAACCGGCACTGGCACAGGTACAACCGAGACTCTGCCGACTGGCGTTTCTTCTGTAGAGGTTAAGCTGGTTGACGCTGAGACCGCTGAGGACATCTACCTGTCCAACGAAGAGTCCTTCGACGTTGCTGGTTTGATCGAGTCCGTAACTCTGCACCTGGAAGACGGTACTGACTATCAGGTACAGGATCCGGCAACTGCAATTGACTTTGCAATGACTCCGGCTGAGGCTTATGCAACTGTTGACCAGAAGGCTGGCGCAGGCAAGGTTTACTTCAACGGCGAAGTTGGTCTGAAGTACAAGGGTGAAGAAGATCTGACCATCAGCGAAACCGTTAAGGTTGCTGTAGCTCTGAAGGGCGATACAAACCTGGATGGTAAGGTAACAAGTACTGACCTGTACGACACCATGCTGTACATCGCACTGAAGGGTGCTAGTGAGAAGGAATACTTCGACACCGTAAAGAATGGCACTGCACTGGAGACCAAGCTGGCTTACCTGGCATCTGATATTGATACCGAGTCCAAGGCTGGCGCAAACACAGACGATGCTAAGCTGGATTCCACCGATATGCTGTACACTCAGGTATACCAGGCATACAACGGTGCTGGTGAACACATCGACTGGGCAGAGGCTCTGAAGATCGCTAACGGCGGTAAGTAAGAATCTCTTTTCCCGCAACTCTTATTTAAGCTTGTATATGTTGGTGGTGTGAGGTGCATATCACACCGCTGATATATCACATATAATTTTATTCTTGAAAGGAAATAGAAACAATGAAGACTACATTGAAAAAGACAATGGCAGCTCTTTCTGCTGCTGCTGTTGTAGCTGCATCCGCTGCTGTTATGGCTATTCCGACAAGTGCTGCAGGTATGTCCCTGACTATCGGTAGTGCTACTATGACTCTGGCTGAACTGAAGGCTGCTGATTACAAGGTAACTCTGCCGATCGGTTCTACCGCTGAATTCAACAGCGTAGGCGTAGGCGTTACCCTGGGTGAAGGCCTGTCCTATGTTGAAGATGGTATGGAAACAACTGCTAAGGGCGCATCTGGCCTGGCAGTAGAGAGCAACGGCTTCGTATTCATGCCGTTCAGCTATGCAAGCGTTCCGCTTAAGACCCTGAAGCCGGGTCAGTTCGCTCAGATCACCGTTAAGGTAACTGACGCAGCTAAGGCTGGCGATGTATTCAACCTGACCATTGCTGGTAAGGATTCTGACGGTACTGTTATGGAATACAAGAACGGTGTAACCGGTGAAACTGGTGAGGCTGGTTCTGGCGCAGGCACCATCACTATCGTTGCAGATGCAACCGATGCTCCGACTGAAGCTCCGACAACTGCTCCGGTAGCAACTGGCACAACTGCTGCTACTACAACCACTAAGAAGGCTGCTGCTGCTAAGTCCACTTCTTCTCCGAAGACTGGCGACGCTCTGCCGGTAGCTGGCGTAGCTGTAGCTGTAGCTGTAATCGGTGGCGTAGCACTGGTAGCTAAGAAGAGAAAGTAAGCTTTCGCTGCGATAGCAGCAAATAGCGCAACTGAATCTTAACGCATTTTATGCGTGAAAAGAGGGCATCTCCTTCGGGAGGTGTCCTCTTTGTTTTTTCCGGCGCATAGAGTATAGCGAGGTGATAGCATCATGATCGCAATTTATGCCCGTCAGTCGGTGGAGCGCCCCGATTCCATTTCTATTGCCATGCAGGTGGAACACTGCCGCCGCATCTGTCCTGCCGAGGCGGAGGTGCGTGTGTTTACTGACCGGGGCTTTACCGGAACCAACACCCACCGCCCGGCGTTCCGGGAAATGCTGGAGGCGGTGGAACAGGGCGAAGTGGAAAGCGTCTATGTGTATAAGCTGGATCGGATTTCCCGTTCCCTCTGCGACTTTGCCGCAATGATGCAGACGTTCCGCCGCCGGAATGTGACGCTCCACTCCGTCCGGGAGAGTTTCGACACACGGACGGAGATCGGTGGAATGCTGCTGAATCTGCTGATGATGTTTGCGGAGCTGGAGCAGAAAACCATCGCCGGTAGAGTCCGGGACAATTACTACGCCAGAGCCGCCCAGCAGCTGGCACTGGGCGGAACGCCGCCGTATGGATACACCGGGAAAAACGTCCGCATCTCGAACCACACCGCCACTATTCTGGAAGTTCAGCCCGACGAGGCGGCGCAGGTGCAGGCGTTTTATACGGGCTACGGCATCGCCGGGCAGAACGTGGAACAGCTGGTGCAGGCGGCAAACCGTTCCGGCAGCCGCACCCGAAACGGGGCGAACTGGTCGAACAGCGCCGTTTTGCGTATCCTGCGCAGCCCGGTGTATGTCCGGGGCGACCTCCGGAGCGCTGTCTTTTTGCAGGAACAGGGCGTGGAACTGACCCATCCGCTGGAACAGTACTGCCAGGGCAACGGCTACCTGGTCTACGGCAGTCCAGCCGCACGCCACGGCGCAAAGCTGACCCGGCTGCAGGGAGAACATATGGCGGCAGGACTTCACCCCGGCATCGTGGACAGCGACCTGTGGCTGAGCGTCCAGGAACGGCTGGCGGCTCGTGGCGGCTGTACCAACCGTGGCACAGGTCATCGCTCCTGGCTCCAGGGGCTGGCGGTTTGCGGTCTCTGCGGCGCACATTGCTACGCCCGAAACAACGGCAAGGGCGCAGCGTATACCTATTTCGTCTGCCGGGGCAAGCGCCAGGGCATCTGTCCCGGCATCCCCGGTCTGCGCACCCAGTGGGTGGAGGACGCCGTTTCGCCCATTCTGGCACAGCAGGCAGAACAGCTTTTGCCCTATGCGGAGACAACGCCCCAGCTCGACCCGGCGGCGGTGGCGCTGGAGGAACTGGAACAGCGGATGCGCTGCCTGGCGGCGGAATTGTCCCAGCCCACGGCGGCGGCAGATTTTCTCCGGGAAGAGCTGAACCGCCTGGCACAGGAGCGCCGGGAACTGGAACAGCAGCTGCGCCGGGAATCGACCGGACGAACGGAAACACCTGCCGGCAGCTGGGCGGCGTGGTGGGAGACTGCCAGGCTGGAACAGCGCAGACAGGCGGCGGCATTGCTGCTCCGGGAGGTGCGGCTCTATCCCGACCACGGCGAGGCGGTTTTGCACTGAAAATGTGCCAACGCCGCACCACCGCTCCGGGAAAGGTTGCACCCATGACCGCCGGGGAGATCATCGCAGACACCATTTGCAACATTCTCGAAGAGAGGAGACTCGCCCATGAACGACTTGACAGGTGAGCGGATCGGGTTTGTGGTGACCGGTTCGTTCTGTACCTTTTCCGCCGCATTCGCAGAGGCGGCAAAGCTCCGGGCAGCCGGGGCAGAGCTGACGCCGATCTTTTCCGAACACGCCGCCGGGACGGACACCCGTTTCGGAAAGGCGGCAGACCGGGTGGCAGAGCTGGAAGAGATCTGCGGCAGAAAAGCCATCCGCACCATCCCCGACGCCGAACCGCTGGGACCGAAAAATATGCTGGATCTGCTGGTGGTTGCGCCGTGTACCGCCAACACCGCCGCCAAGCTTGCCTACGGCATCACCGACAATACGGCGACCATGGCGGTGAAATCCATGCTCCGGCGGCAAAAACCGGTGGTTCTCGCCGTGGCAACCAACGATGCCCTGGGCGCATCGGCGAAAAACATCGGGCTGCTGCTGAATACCCGGCACTATTACTTCGTTCCCCTGCGCCAGGATGCGCCCCGGGAAAAGCCCACTTCCCTGGTGGCAGACTTCTCCCGGCTGCCGGAGACGGTGGCGCTGGCACGGGAGGGCAAACAGATTCAGCCCATTTTTGGATGAAAACCGGGTCAGACAGCAGGTTTTTTGCAGAGATCCGGCGCTTTTCCCGAAAATTCCGGCAGTCGCCACACGCAGGACACAAAACAGAAAACTTTATGTGATATACTGATCGATAGGGTCTGGCTTGTCCGGACTCTGCCGATTTTTGGGATAGAGGTGTTCTGTTTTGGCATGGATCATATTAAAACAGGCGATACTGATGCTGCTGCTGAATGTGGTGGGCATCATCGCCTATCGGACAAAGGTCGTCGATAAAAACGGCGGCAGACAGTTCTCCAACTTCGTGCTGGAGATCGTGACGCCGGTGCTGGTGGTGAACGCCTATGCCGATGTGGAGTATGAGTCCCGGCTGGTGGTGAATATGCTGTGGACGTTCCTGCTGGCTGCGGCGGCGTATGGGATATTCATTGCGGCGGTGTATCTGCTGATCCGTCCGAAGCCGGGGCGTGAGACGGAGATCGAGCGTTTTTCCGCCATCTACAGCAACTGCGGCTTTATGGGCATTCCGCTCGCCAGCGCCATTCTGGGGAATGAGGGTGTGTTCTATACCACGGCATTCCTGAGCGTGTTCTTCTGCTTTGCCTGGACGCATGGCATCATGCTGCTGACCGGGCAGCACGACCGGAAGGCTCTGCTGAAAAAGCTCTGTTCGCCCACCATGATCGGCATTGTCATCGGACTGCTCCTGTTCTTCTTCCGCATTCCGCTCCCCGATCTGCTGGAAAAGACCTTCGGCTATGTGGCAAGCATGAACACGCCTATGGCGATGGTGGCGTCCGGCATCAGCGTGGCGCAGGCGGACCTGTTCCATGCGCTGAAAAATCCCCGGGTGTACTACGTCAGCGCCGTAAAGCTGCTGATCGTGCCGCTGCTCCTGGGGCTGCTGTTCCTGCCGCTGGGCTTTATTCCCCAGGAGATCCGCCTGGTGGTACTGCTGCTGATGGCTGCGCCCTCTGCGGCAATGTGTACGCTCCAGTGCCAGAAGCACAGCATGAACGACGCCTATGCCTCCCACATTTTCGCCGTCACCACTCTGGTCTCCATGCTGACCATGCCGCTGGTGGTAAAGCTGTTCACCTGGGCGGCAGAAAAGTTTTGAAGAATCGTTTCCCTCTGTGAGGCGAGCAGTTTTCCTTTTTCTGGGCGAAAGAAAAACTTGGCATATGGTCACTCCGACAGGGAAAAATATACGATTTTCAAGAAAAATATACGATTTTCACGAAAACAGATTGACATTTCCATGACAAGTATGGTACAATGAAAGCATATGTAGATGGGTACGGGCACAGGCAAACACTCCGGTGTACCGGAAAGTCGCATAGAATACAACAGATACTATTTTGAAACGCAGGAGGTACTCTATGAAATTTTCTGACGGACTCTGGCTCAACCAGAGAGGCTATGACGTTTCCTATGCTGTTCAGGCGTATGATGTCACAACCACAAAGAACACCATCAAAATTTATGCAACATCCAGTGCGATCTGGAACCGTGCGATGACACTGGGCGGCGTGACCTTTGAGATCACCTATACCGCCGTTGCACCGGACGTGATCCGTGTGCATATCTGCCACCACAAGGGCAGCCTGAAGAACAAGCCCCAGTTTGACCTGAATCTGCCGGAGGGCTATGTGCCGGATGAGATCCACGAGGAAGAGGGCTTTGTTTCCATGACTGCCGGTCATACCACAGTCAAGGTAAAGAAGGGCACAGACGGCTGGGACGTGTCGTTCTCCCGTGACGGAAAGCGGCTCACCGGCGGCGGCTGGCGCTCTACCTCCTATATCCAGGAGAACAAGTTCCACCGTGACGCACGCCTGGCTGTCCAGACCGATGACGATTTCTTCAACTATCCCCAGGACGCACACAACACCTTTATCCGGGAGCAGCTGACCCTGGATGTAGGCGAATGCGTCTATGGTTTCGGCGAAAAGTTCACCACCTTCGTGAAGAACGGTCAGAACGTGGAGAACTGGAACTCTGACGGCGGCACCTGCTCCGAGCAGAGCTATAAGTGCATCCCGTTCTATATCACCTCCAACAAGTACGGCGTGCTGGTCAACACCGCAGACAAGGTCTCCTTTGAAGTGGCATCTGATACCATCAACAAGGTCTCCTTTACCGTACCGGGCGAAGAGCTGGACTACTTCTTCATCGGCGGTGAGAATCTGGAAGAGGTTCTGGTGAACTACACCGATCTGACCGGCAAGCCGGCACTGCCGCCGGCAAAGACTTTCGGTTTGTGGCTGTCCACCTCGTTCACCACCACCTATGATGAAGAGACAGTTACCTCCTTCATCGACGGCATGGCAGAACGGGATATTCCGCTCCAGATGTTCCACTTCGACTGCTTCTGGATGAAGGAATACCAGTGGACTGACTTCGAGTGGGATCTGGATCAGTTCCCGGATCCGCCGGCAATGCTCAAGCGTCTGGCAAGCCGTGGTCTGGGTCTGTGCTGCTGGATCAACCCGTATATCTCCCAGAAGTCCAAGCTGTTCGATATCGGCATGGAAAAGGGCTACTTCATCAAGAACCCGGACGGCAGCGTATTCCAGACCGACCTGTGGCAGCCGGGCATGGCGATCGTAGACTTCACCAATCCGGAGGCTGCAAAGTGGTTTGCTGCCGGCGTGTGCAAGCTGTGTGAGATGGGCGTTACTGCCATCAAGACCGACTTCGGCGAGCGTATCCCCACAAAGGCAGTATACTACAACGGCGCAGATCCGATCCATATGCACAACTACTACACCTATCTGTACAACAAGACAGTATTTGAGGTGCTGGAAGAATACTACGGCAAGGGACAGGCGTGCCTGTTCGCAAGAAGCGCCACTGTCGGCGGTCAGAAGTTCCCGGTACACTGGGGCGGTGACTGCTCCGCAGAGTACACCTCCATGGCAGAGACACTCCGTGGCGGTCTGTCGCTCTGCTCCTCCGGTTTCGGTTTCTTCAGCCACGATATCGGCGGATTCGAGGCAAAGGCATCTCCGGACGTTTACAAGCGCTGGTGTGCATTCGGTCTGATGTCCACCCACAGCCGTCTGCACGGTTCGACTTCTTACCGTGTGCCGTGGAACTTCGACGAGGAGTCCTGCGATGTGCTGCGGTTCTTCACCAAGCTCAAGGGCAAGCTGATGCCGTATCTGTTCGCACAGGCTGTCAAGACCCACACCACCGGTATCCCGATGATGCGTCCGATGGTCATGGACTACACCGACGATATCGCCTGCCGCTATCTGGATCAGCAGTATATGCTGGGTGACAACCTGCTGTGCGCTCCGGTATTCCGTGAGGACGGCGTGGCAAACTTCTACCTGCCGGAGGGCAAGTGGTATGACATCATCACCGGAAAGACCTATGAAGGCGGCAAGTATCATTCTGTAACCTGCACCTTTATGGAAATGCCGGTTCTGGCAAAGCCGAACTCCATCGTGACCTTCGGCGCATTCGAGAACCAGTTCGAATATGATTACCTGGACGGCGCAGACGCTATGATCTGCAGCCTGGAGGACGGCAAGACCGCTGAGGCAGCGATCTATGACACCAAGGCAAACCTGGTGCTGACCCTCAAGGCAAGCCGCAAGGGCAATGTCATCTCCATCGAGAGCAGCAACACAGACAAGACCTTTACCGTTTCTGTGGCTGGCACAGACAAGAAGATCACCATGCAGGGCGGCAAGGGCGAGATCGTACTGTAAAGGCAACACCGCACAAAGCCCGCCCGGCGGCTTTGTACGCAATCTGCTTGCTGATTTTCCGTCATACTGCACAGAAATCCCTTGACATACGACAGTATGCCTGCGGAATTTCTGTGCAATCTGTCGAAAAATCCGGCTTCGCATCTTACGCACAAGCTTTGTGCGGTGTTGCCTAAAAATAAGCCTCCTCTGAAAGCGGCGGCTTATCCGTAAATCAACGCAGTCATCAAATGGAAAGGCGGCAGTCATGGCAAAAGGAAAAACAAAAGACGGGCTGGAGTATCTCTGGACGGACAAAAAGCGTACCCTGTTCGGGCTGCCCCTGTCCTTTACCCGGTATTATCTGACGGAGAGCCGGCTCATCACCCGTGTGGGACTCCTCACCGTGGTGGAAGATGAACTGGACATCTATCGGATCAACGATAAGAAGATGGAACTTCCGCTGGGACAGCGGCTGTTCGGCTGCGGAACGATCATTCTGTTCAGCAAAGACGTAGATACACCGGAAAAACACATTCACTCCATCAAGAATCCCCGTGATGTCTCGGATCTGATTACGGTGCTCATCAATGAACAGCGTGACCGTTTCGGCATCCGTGGACGGGATATGATGGGTCCGGCTGGTATGCCGCCGGAAGCATGGGGAGATAACGACTGCTGTAACGACTAAGCAGTCTGTCGACCATGCGAAAAAGAGAAAAGGAGGTCCTGAACACATTGCTTTCTTTTATCACAGAAAAGCAGTCCTCGTGGGAAAAATTGCAGGCGGAGACCCGTCCGATCTTTATCTACGGGATGGGCGATGGTGCAGAAAAGATCATGCGTGTCTTTCGGGAAAAGTCCATTCCGCTTGCCGGCATTTTTGCAAGCGATGAATTCGTGCGAGGCCATTCGTTTGCAGGCTATAAAGTGCGGAAGCTTTCCGAGATCGAAGCACAGGTAGACGATTTTGTCATTGTTCTGGCGTTTGCCGCCGGATACCAGTCTCTGGTGGACAAGATCGTGGAGCTGGGACAGCGCCATACCCTGATCGTGCCGGATGTTCCGGTGGCAGGCGGCGGACTGTTCACCTATGACTACTGCGTGGAACACGCTGCGGAGCTGGAAGAGGTATACGAGATGCTGGCGGACGATGAGTCACGCCGGGTGTATGCCAACATCATCAACTTCCGCATCAGCGGCAATATCCGCTATCTGATGGACGTGACCACGCCGAAAACGGAGATTTACCGCAAGATCATCCGGCTCACACCCAACGAGGTGTATGTGGATCTGGGAGCGTATAACGGAGACACCATCGAAGAGGTTCTCCAGCACACCCGTGGCAAGTACATCCGGATCTATGCGGTAGAACCGGACCGGAAAAACTTCAAGAAACTGTGCAAGTATCTGGACGGCATGAACTATGTCTATGCGTATAACGCTGTGGCATGGTGTCTGGATACCACGGTGCCGTTTTCCACCAAGGCAGGACGGCAGTCTGCTGTCTCTGCCTTCGGGCAGGAGATCGACGCACGCTCTGTGGACAGCATCCTCCAGGGCAGACCGGCGACCATCATCAAAATGGATGTAGAGGGCTGTGAGCGTGAGGCGCTCTGGGGCGCATCCCAGACCATCGCACACTTTTCCCCGAAACTGATGGTTTCGCTCTATCACCGGAATGAGGACATCTTCGCCCTGCCGCTGCTCATCCGGCGGCTGAATCCGGGCTATGACCTGTATATCCGGCATCAGCTGTATATTCCGGCATGGGAGACCAATCTCTATGCCGTACCCTCACAAAAGAATTCTCTGGCGTGAGCAGGTTCTGCAATAAAAAAACAAACGCACCATGCGGCTTTTCTGCATGGTGCGTTTTTGCTTGTGTACGCTGTAAAAAAGCGCTGTGCCGGTTTTCTGCACAGTGCTTTTTGTTTTATTTCATGGGTTTCCGCTGTCTTACTTTGCCAGAGCCTGTTCTGCGGCAGCCAGCTTTGCAGCGCAAACGAATACGTTCATTGCCATCTGGAGTTCTTCCTCGGTGGGGAATGTGGGGGAGATACGGATGTTTTCATCCTCCGGATCTACGCCGTGGGGGAACGATGCGCCGGCGCCGGTCAGAACTACGCCAGCCTCCTTGCACAGAGAAACGATGCGCTTTGCACAGCCCTTCTGGTTGAAGGAGATGAAGTAACCGCCCTGGGGGTTGGACCAGTTGGCGATGCCCAGGTCAGCCAGTTCCTTTTCCAGGGTGTTTTCAACGATCTGGAACTTCGGAGCGATGAGCGCCTTGTGCTTTTTCATGTGTTCTACCAGGTTCTCGAACTTGCCGCCGAAGAAACGCAGGTGACGCAGCTGGTTCATCTTGTCGTATCCGATGGTGGAGAATCCCAGCGCCTTTTTCAGATATGCCAGGTTGTTCTGGCTGGCTGCGATCATCGCAATACCCGAACCCGGATGTGTGATCTTAGAGGTGGAGGCGAACATATAGCAGATATCCTCGTTGCCGGCTTTCTTTGCCTCTTCCAGCAGGTTTGCCTGTACCGGCGGATTGTCTACCAGGTGGTGTACGCAGTAAGCGTTGTCCCAGAAGATACGGAAATCCTTTGCCTTGGGCTTCAGTGCCGCAAAGCGCTTTACAACCTCGTCGCTGTATACCACGCCGCCCGGATTGGAGTACATGGGTACGCACCAGATCGCCTTGATGGTGTCGTCCTCAGCCACCAGCTTTTCCACGATGTCCATATCCGGACCGTCTTCCTTCATGGGAACGTTCACCAGCTCCATGCCCAGGAATTCGCTGACTGCAAAGTGGCGGTCATAGCCCGGCACCGGACAGAGGACCTTCACCTTGTCATACTTGCCCCAGGGCTTGCTGCCCATGACGCCGTTGGTCATTGCCAGGGACATTGCCCAGTACATGATGTTCAGGCTGGAGTTGCCGCACACGATGACATCTTCCGGCTTGACGCCCAGCATGGGAGCGAAGAATTCCTTTGCCTCCGGCAGTCCGTCCAGGCAGCCGTAGTTGCGGCAGTCCAGTCCGTTGGATGCCTTATAGTCATCCTCAGCCAGGCAGTCGGTGATGCCGTTGGTCAGATCCAGCTGTTTCGGCGACGGCTTGCCACGGGACATATCCAGTTTCAGACCCTGTGCCTGAAACGCCTCGTACTGCTTTTTACAGTCAGCGGCAAATGCTTCCAGTGCTTCTCGATTCATCTCTGCTACTCTCATGATTTCTCACCCGGTCCGCATCCCGGCGGACACTGCTCCTTTTGCATAAATTTGGGGAGTCGTTCCCCGGAATTAAGACATACTCCGTGCGCAGGCAGTCCTGCACACACTGCAATTCTTATTATAACACATCTTTCACTGGAGTGCAAGTGTTCTCCGTGAAAAAACACTCGTTAATTTTTTACGCACACCGTGGAAGAGAAAGACAAAAGCAGCCCTTCCGGAATGGGAAGGGCTGCGGTATGAACAGTTTGCGGTCAGACCAGACCGCCACGCTGGTAGAATCCTGCCTGGATGATATAGGTGCAGCCGCTGAGGAAATGATAGCGGTCACCGATGGGACAGAGCAGGATAGACTGGGCGAATGCCTCGCCGGCGAATTCCTCCGCTGTTTTGCGGATCAGTTCCAGATGCTCCGGCGTAAAGCCGAAACCGTAGAGGTTCACGTGTTCTGCGGCGTACAGGCAGTGCAGTGCCTGGAGCATCACGCAGAATTTTTTCACCGTCTCTGCGGCGATCTCCTGTAAGGGCTGGTCGGTCTCTGCCGCCGTCAGCAGGGATGCCGGCGTGAGCCGGGACAGGTCGCCGTTCAGCGCCGCAAACAGTGCCGGGGTGTTCTCTTCGGAGAAGACCGGGCGGATTTTGTCTGCCACAGCCTCTGCGGAAAGCTCTGCCCGGACGCTGCCCCTGGGATAGCCCTCCATGGCTCTGCCGTCCGGATCGACGCACAGACGCTCGATAAAGGCATCTCCGGCAGCTGCCGCCAGCAGGGGCGTGTTCCCGTTGATGGGGATGGCGTGATAGCTGCCGCTGTCCCAGTACAGGAATACCTGGTTCTCCGCCTTGGCGTGGATCTCGTTGTAGTGCAGTCCTGCCATGGCAAATTCCATGACGGCGCTGTTGATATAGATCGGCAGGTGCAGGCTGTCCTCCAGCGCCTTTTGCAGCGCCGGAAAGACCGGACAGGTCTCCGTGCCTTCCTCCAACCCCATCATTTCATAGGCAGAGGGCATGATGCCCACGCCGATACCCAGAAGATTCTCCCGGGAGAGACAGCTGTTCTGGAGCATTTTTTCCAGGATGTTGTCCAGCAGCGACACCAGCTTTTCCGGTGTCATGTCACCCTCGTGGGCGATCAGCTGTTTATCCAGCGCTGCCGCATTTAAGGTAGTCAGACCGATGGAGACTTCCTTTTCGTCCACGTAGATGCCCACTGCAAATTTATATGTTTCATTGATGTCCAGCAGGATCTTTCGTCTGCCCTTGCGGACCTCGCCGCTGGGGTTCACCGGCTCTTCGCCGACCTCTTCCAGGATGTGCTGGTCGATCATTTCGTTAGTGATGATCGTCACTGCCGCACGGGTGATCCCCAGAATTGCCGAAATGTCCACACGGGAGATGGGACCCTGTTCCCGGACAACCTTCAGGATCTGCATCCGGTTGCGCCGTTTCAGATCCAGTTTACTGATACCGCAGTCATTCATGTTTTTCTTCCTCTTTTTGAAATCAGATTGCTGAGCGTGTTTCGCAGGATTCCCGTTCGGGATGCTGTGCAATCTGCACACGGCTAAATACGAAACGGACGCTTATTTATCTATTTTACCATATGCAAAACCGGTTTGCAAGGTGTCTGCGGATTTTGCTTAAAAATTTACAAAAATGACACGGAACGGAACAGGTTATGCCACAACCGAAAAAAGATAGAAAAATGCGTGAGAAAATTCGGACACCGGCAGCCGGTGCGGTTGGAACTGCGGAGAAATTGGAAGAGCGTTGATTTTGTTTGTTCATATTTTTGCTTAAAAAGGTGTGCCGGACTTGAAAAAGTAAGTTGCAGGCTTGATGGAAAGTCTGATTCCCCTGTCCCGAAAGGACAGGGGGATAACCCCTCAGTCAAGCCTACGGCTTGCCAGCTCCCCTGTTAGGGGAGCCAAAAGAAAAGTCTCCTCTTATAGAGGTGATTCCCCACGGGGTGGGGAAATGTCACCGTAGGTGACAAAGGGGACCGCTCAGTACGAGATGCCCGACAGGGCAGAGGAGTCGATATGTCCCCCTTGAAAAGGCACCCGAAGGGCGTGCCTTGTGCTGGGATGTCAGCGTAAGCTGACAGGGGGATAACCCCTCAGTCAAGCCTACGGCTTGCCAGCTCCCCTGTTAGGGGAGCCTATGAACAAGACAAGTTCTACAGGTACTTTAATATCGAAAATCCACCTCTATAAAAATTGATTTTCTTTCCCCGACTTGACAAAACCGCCGAAAATGGGTATAATAAAAAGTAATCAACTTTTTTATGATGCTATTATGCAGAATGTTCACAAAGTGTTGCGTTCTGCACAGTCGGGGTAGATGGGCAGAGCCGCCGGAGATTTCCGGTGCAGTTTTGCCGGCACGAGAAACGCAGCAGAGACAGCCGAGACGGAATTGCCCCGGGCTGTCCCAACCGAGAGAGGACTGATAAGATGAAAAAAGAAACACTGTTACACTCCAAGAAGATCCAGAAAATGATTACACAATATAAGCACGATATGCAGCTGGTGGATCAGCTGACTGCCGATGCAGCGCCCCACTATGAGATCGAGCAGGAACTCTATGTGAAACATGAGGTAAAGCGTGGGCTCCGTGACCTGGACGGCAAGGGCGTTCGTGCCGGGCTGACGACTATTAGCAAGGTATCTGCGACCCAGATGGTGGACGGCAGGGAAGTGCCTGCGCCGGGACAGCTGCTGTACCGTGGCATCCCCATCGAAGAGCTGGTGCAGGGCTTTATCACCCATGACCGCTTTGGGTTCGAAGAGATCGTCTATCTGCTGCTCATGGGACATCTTCCGCAGGAGGAACAGCTCCGCCAGTTCAAGGGGCTGCTGGCAGACTATCAGGAACTGCCCAACCACTTCAACAGCGGCGTTATTATGAAGATGCCCAGCGACAATATCATGAACACCATGGCGAAGTGCGTCCTGGCGCTCCACGCCTATGACCCCAAGCCGGATGACACCAGTCTGCCCAATGTGATGCGGCAGTGCATCCAGCTGGTGGCACAGTTCCCGTCTCTGGCGGTGTTCGGCTATCAGGCATCCATGTACTTCCGGAACGACAAGAGTATGCTCATCCGGAATCCCGACCCGAACCTTTCCATTGCGGAGAATATTCTGTATATGATGCGCCCGGACGGCAAATACACCCGTCTGGAGGCAAAACTCCTGGATCTCTGCCTGGTGCTGCACGCAGAACACGGCGGCGGCAACAACTCTGCCTTTACGGTACACGTGGTCTCCTCCTCCGGAACGGATACCTATTCTACCATTGCGGCGGCGCTGGGTTCGCTGAAGGGACCGAAACACGGCGGCGCAAACATCAAGGTCATGGAAATGTTCGAGGATCTGAAAAAGCACTGTCCCGACTGGACGGACGAGGACGCACTCCGGGCATATCTCCAGGGACTGCTCCGGGGCGAGGGCTTCGACCACAGCGGTCTGATCTACGGCATGGGTCATGCGGTCTACTCCGTCTCCGACCCCAGAGCCGTAATTCTGAAATCCTTTGTGGAACAGCTGTCTAATGAAAAGGGCTGCCACGACGAGTACCAGCTCTATGCGTCTGTGGAGCGTCTCGCCAAGGAAGTTATCACCCAGAACCGGAAGATCTATAAAGGTGTCTGCGCCAACGTGGACTTCTACAGCGGCTTTGTTTATCGGATGCTGGGGCTGCCCATGGATCTGTTTACGCCCATCTTCGCCATTGCACGCATCGCCGGCTGGTCGGCGCACCGGCTGGAAGAACTCATCAACTGCCGGAAGATCATTCGCCCGGCATATCTTTCCGTGGCAGAGCCGCAGGAATATGTGCCGCTGGAAGAGCGATAATAGAATCGAGGGGAAACCATGGAGAGACCATATATCATTTGCCACATGATGACGTCCGTAGACGGCAGGATTGACTGCGCCATGACGGAACAGCTGCCCGGCGTTTCGGAATATTATGACACCCTGGATGCGCTGATTGCACCCAGCCGTGTCAGCGGGCGGGTGACTGCACAGCTGGAAATGGCACTGCCCGGCGAGTTCCGGGCAGAAAATGTCGAGCCGCTGAGAAAGACTGCCTTTTTCAAGGCGGCAGAGGCAGACGGCTATGAGATCGTGATGGATACCAGAGGCACGCTGCTGTGGCAGGAGGATGCGGCGAGCGAGCGTCCGCTGCTCATCGTCACCAGCGAGGCGGTCAGCGGCGCATATCTGCGCTATCTGGAGGAAAACCACATTTCGTGGATCGCCTGCGGAAAGGAGACCATTGACCTGCCCCGGGTGTGCGGCATTCTGGCGGAACAGTTCGGCGTCAAGCGGATGGCAGTGGTCGGCGGCGGTCACATCAACGCCGGATTCCTGGCGGCAGGACTGCTGGATGAGGTGAGCGTTCTGGTGGGCGCAGGCATTGACGGCAGAGGCGGCATGACGGCGGTCTTTGACGGGCTGCCGGCAGACCGTCCGGTCACACCGCTGAAGCTGTCGGAGGTCAAGCCTTTTGCAAGCGGCGCTGTGTGGTTGCGGTATGCTGTGATCTGAGCAAAACAGCGCTTGCAGGAATTTCTGTGGTTTTTTTCGAAAAACACTTGCAATTTCTGTAAGAGTATGCTATAATACAATTATCTGATGCGTTGACATCAGGACGGATTCCGGAATATAGGTGTGCGGGTCCTGTGCAACAAAGCACCGTGAACCATGTCAGGCGGGGGACCGAGCAGCATTAAGCGGATGTGTTTGTGTGCCGCAGCAAACCTGCACACCTATGTTCCGGAATTTTTTTGACGCAAAAATGCGTTTCTGCTGGGAGGTGTAAGGGTTGTATCAGGCATTGTATCGGAAGTGGCGGCCGAGGTCGTTTGACGATGTGATCTCACAGCCGCACATCACCACAGCGCTCCGGAATCAGATCCGGGAAGAAAAAACGGCCCACGCCTACCTCTTTACCGGCTCCCGTGGTACAGGAAAGACCACCTGCGCCCGTATCCTGGCAAAGACGGTGAACTGCGAACACCGCACCCCGGAAGGGAATCCCTGTCTGGAATGCGAGATCTGCCGTGACGCAGAGCGTGGGGCGCTGGCGGACATCATCGAGATCGACGCAGCGTCCAACAACAGCGTGGAGGACATCCGGGATCTCCGGGAAGGTACGGTGTATCTGCCGGAGCGCTGCCGCTATAAGGTGTATATCATCGATGAGGTGCATATGCTGTCTCCCAGCGCCTGGGGCGCTCTGCTGAAGGTCATGGAAGAGCCGCCGGAATACGTGAAGTTTATCCTGGCGACCACGGAGGTCCACAAAGTGCCGGCGACCATCATTTCACGCTGCCAGCGCTATGACTTCCACCGCATCCGTACTGCTGACATTGCGGCACGGCTCACCTATATTGCCGGCGAGGAGAACCTTTCTCTCGACCCGGCAGCGGCGCAGCTGATCGCCCATCTGTCGGACGGCGGTATGCGTGATGCCCTGTCTCTGCTGGATCAGTGTGCATCCGGCGGCGACGCCATCACGGCGGCATCGGTCACAGCGGCTGCCGGAGTTGCCGGACGGGACAGCGTATTTGCCATTCTGGAGGCTGTCCAGGCACAGGATGCGGCAAAGGCGCTGGAGATCACCGGGGCGCTCTACGACCAGTCCAAGGACATGGTGCGGCTCTGCGACGAACTGCTGGAACAGCTGCGAAACATGATGCTGCTGAAATCCGGGTCGGGACAGCCGGAACTGCTGACCTGTCTCCCGGACGAGCAGCAGCGGCTGGAAGAGCTGACCCGTCAGCCGTCCCTGGATACCATCCTGCGGCAGATCGCACTGTTACAGGACTGCCGGGAGCGGATGCAGCGCAATCCGGGCAAGCGTGTGGAACTGGAAATGGCGTTGTTACAGCTTGCCGTGCCGCATCTGGCTGCCCCGGTGCAGACCGCTCCGGTACAGGCTGCTGCGCCGTCTGCACCGCAGGTACAGCCGGCTGTGCCGGAAACGCCTGCCGCCCAGCCGGCAGAAAGCGAATCTCCGGCGGCGGAATCCAAGCCGCTGAAAGCCTCGGACTTCAAGCCGGTGGGCAACTGGGCAGACATTCTGGCAGCATACCAGGCAGTCAACCCGGCGGTCTCCGGCAGTCTGGCGGAATCCTCGGCGTTTGTGGCAGGGAATACCATGCTGATCGTGGCGAAAAACCGGTTTTTCCTCACGCTGCTGAAAAGCAAGGAAAACGCCGTTTCGCTCCGGGAGACTGTCAAGCAGTTCCTGGGCGTGGAGTATAACATCCGTGCCAAGTGCAGCGAGCCGGAACAGCAGGCATCCAAGGCGCAGAACCTGGTGCAGAAAGCCATGGCGAACCACCTGGATACGGCTGTGGAGAACGAATAATACTGTGAAAACCGCATCCGAAGTGATGCGAAAGACAAGACAGCGTTTGGATAGAGCTGATTTGTTTTGTGTGTTGCCTTAAAAAGAAAGGCAGATGTTCACAGAGCGGACAGAGGAGTGAAAAAGCAAAATCCCCCTGTCAGCTTTGCTGACATCCCCCTTTTCAAGGGGGACATTTTCAAAATATCAAAATCAGCGATAAAGCGCTGTGATATATTGCTATACTGAAAGGAAAGATTATCTCATGAGAGCAAGATTACCGAAACAGAACCAGGGCGGTGCCCAGAATATGAACGCAATGATCCGTCAGGCACAGAAGATGCAGGACGAGATCTCCGAACTCCAGGAGGACATCGAGAGCCGTGAGTTTACTGCAACCGCAGGCGGCGGCGCAGTCAGCGTAACTGTAACCGGCAAAAAGACAGTCAAGGCACTGGAGATCAAGCCGGAGGTCGTTGATCCGGAGGACATCGAGATGCTCCAGGATCTGATTATCAGCGCTGTCAACGAGGCAGTGAACCAGGTAGAGGCTACCACAGAGACAGAGATGAGCAAGATCACCGGCGGTGTTTCTCTGCCGGGTCTGTTTTGATCGGTAAGAATGGCTGGATACAATGCGCTTCCGCTGGAGCTTCTGGCGGAGGAGTTCGCAAAGCTGCCGGGCATCGGGCTGAAAACAGCACAGCGCCTGGCGTATTCCATCATCTCCCGTCCGGAAGAGGACGTGGAGCGGTTCGCCAACGCACTGCTTGCCGCAAAACGGGACATCCATTACTGCCCCTGCTGTCAGAATCTGACGGATCTGGAGATGTGTCCCATTTGTGCGGACGATGAGCGTGACCACAGCGTGATCTGCGTGGTGGAGAGTCCCAAGGATGTCACGGCGCTGGAACGCACCGGCGAATACACCGGAGTATACCATGTGCTGCACGGTCTGATTTCCCCCATTGACGGGGTGACGCCGGACAAGCTGCGCATCCGGGAACTGCTGGCACGGCTGCAGAGCGGCGAGGTACGGGAGGTCATTATGGCAACGAACCCCACCGTGGAGGGCGATGCCACCGCCATGTACCTGGCGCAGCTGCTGGAACCGCTGGGAGTCAAGGTCACACGTCTGGCATTCGGTCTGCCGGTAGGCGGCTCGCTGGAATATGCCGACGAGGTGACGCTGTTCAAGGCGCTGGAAAACCGGACAGCAATGTGAGCGCTGTTTTTACAAGAAATATTCGCCCTGTTCGTGGGGGATTCTCCGCAGGCAGGGCGATTTTTTATCATGTGGGATGAGAGACTTCTCAGTCAAGCCTAGCGACTCCGACCGCACTGCGTGCCACATCCTCTGTAGAGGAGGCTCTCTCATAGAGGAGATGCCCGACAGGGCAGAGGAGTCGATTTGTCCCTTTTGAAAAAGGCTCACCGTAGGGGCGAACATTGTTCGCCCGAGACTCCTCAGTCAAGCCTACGGCTTGCCAGCTCCTCTGTAGAGGAGATGCCCGGTAGGGCAGGGGGGATATATTGTCCTAGGCATAACTCCCGAAACCCGTCCGGCGGAATTCGCTCGTTCCTCGCTGTCCGCCTTTGGCTTGCAAACGCCTTTGTTTGCCTTTTCCTGTGTGTGCAGTGTTGGCATTCTGGGTGTTTGTTCTGGGCGTGGTTTTTGTTTTTATATAGCGTTTGCCACGCAAAAAGTCTCCTCTTATAGAGGAGATGCCCGACAGGGCAGAGGAGTTGCCTTGTCTCCCTTGAAAAGGCGCCCGCAGGGTGTGCCTTGTGCTGAGATGTCAGCGTAGCTGACAGAGGGATTTGCAAAAATCACCCTTTTTTCTTTACTGAAAAGAAAAAAAGAAGCAAAAAAAGAAAAGCTTATTGCCTACCCTTTTATAAAAAGGCGATGTATCACACGACTGGCAGTGTGATGCGATTAGATTACGCACAACAAAAATCCCCCGGAGGGGTAACAGGCGGCTGCTGCCGCCGTAACACTGCCCTTTTTGAATGTTAAATTGGGGCGAAAGGTCAGCGGCGACCCGCCGCATATGATAGAAAGGTACAAGTACAATATGATTACTGTTTCCAATGTCAGTCTGCAATTCGGCGGCGACACGCTGTTTAAGAATGTAGACCTTCAATTCAACCCCGGCAACTGTTACGGCGTCATCGGCGCAAACGGTGCCGGAAAATCCACGTTTCTGAAAATTCTCTGCGGTCAGCTCAAGCCCACCACCGGCGAGGTGACCATCCCCAAAAATCTCCGCATGAGCGTCCTCAAGCAGGATCACTTCGCCTACGACGCATACACTGTCCTGGATACCATTATCATGGGCAACCAGCGGCTGTATGACATCATGCAGCAGAAAGACGCTCTCTACGCCAAGGAGGACTTCACCGAAGAGGACGGCATCCTGGCATCGGAGCTGGAGGCGGAGTTTGCCGAACTGGACGGCTGGGAGGCAGAGGCAAACGCCTCTAAGCTGATCCAGGGTCTGGGTCTGCCGGAAAGTCTGCTCTATCAGCAGATGGCGGACCTGTCCGGTAACGAAAAGGTGAAAGTCCTGCTGGCGCAGGCGCTGTTCGGCAATCCGGATATCATCCTCATGGACGAGCCGACCAACCACCTGGACATTGACGCCATCGCCTGGCTGGAGGACTTTCTGTCCGAGTATTTCGGTACGGTCATCGTGGTTTCCCATGACCGTCACTTCCTCAACGACGTCTGCACCCACATCGTGGACATCGACTATACCAAAATCAAAATGTACGTGGGCAACTACGAATTCTGGTATGAGTCCAGCCAGATGATGCAGCGCCTTATCAAACAGCAGAACAAAAAGGTGGAGGATAAGATCGCCGAGCTAAAAACCTTTATCGCCCGGTTCTCTGCCAACAAGTCCAAGTCCAAGCAGGCGACTTCACGCCGGAAACTGCTGGATAATCTGACCGTAGAGGAACTGCCGGCATCCAGCCGCCGCTATCCGTTTATCGGATTCGATATGGATCGGGAACTGGGCAAGGAAGTTCTCCAGGTCAACGGCATTTCCAAGACGGTGGACGGCGTGAAACTGCTGGACAACGTCAGCTTTACCCTGGGACGCACCGACAAGGTGGCGTTTATCGGCGAGAGCGAGCAGGCGATCACCATGCTGTTCAAGATCCTTATGGAAGAGGAAGAGCCGGACGAGGGTACGTTCAAGTGGGGCGTTTCTACCTCTACTTCGTACTTTCCGGTGGACAATTCCGCTTATTTCAACGACAATGACGACTCCATCCTGGACTGGATCCGGCAGTATTCCACCGCAGACGAGACCGAGACCTTCCTCCGGGGATTCCTGGGGAGAATGCTGTTCTCCGGCGACGATATCTATAAGCCGGTAAAGGTGCTGTCCGGCGGCGAAAAGGTGCGCTGTATGTTTGCCCGGATGATGCTGTTCCACTCCAACGTGCTGCTGCTGGACAGACCTACCAACCACCTGGATCTGGAGAGCATTACCGCCGTCAATAACGGTCTGGTGAACTTCAAGGGCGTTGTTCTTCTGTCCTCCCACGACCACGAAATTCTGGAGACTGTGGCAAACCGCATTATCGAGATCACCCCGGACGGCTGCATCGACCGCCAGGGCACGTATGAGGAATACCTGGTCTGGAAAAAGGAAAACGGGAAATAAGGATAAGGCTGTTTCAAATCCTTTTGTATAACCCGGCACTTTCCGGACATACTGAAAGTGTACCGCCCGGCGCATTGATCCGGCGGTAACTTCCTTTAGAATTGGAGAGAACGTCATGGAGATCAAAAAGAAGAACAGCAACATCCACTGCTCCGTTACCCAGTGTAAGCACAACATGGTCAACGAGAACTACTGCGGTCTGGACTGCATCTGCGTGGGTACCCACGAGTCCAATCCCACAGTTCCGGAATGTACCAACTGCGATTCTTTCGTAAAGCGCAGCGGCGCTGAGGGCTGAGTCTAGGAATTCCGCCTGTGCGGTGAAAGCCGCCGGGAAAAGTGCGGCACCGCATTTTTCCCGGCTACATAGGGCTGGGCGGAAGAAATATCCGGCTGGTTTCGTCAAACTGCACAAAAAAACGGGTGCATAAAATTGCAAAACGGCAAAAAAAGGGGAAATCCCTTGTATATTGCATGGTTTTCGGGTATAATAAGAGAGTACTCAAGTTCCGAAGGAGGTAGAATTTTCATGTATGATAAAACGATGACGTTTTCTGTCAGTGATGAAAAAGAGATTGAGATGAAGAAAACGCTGATGCTTGTATATGATGCACTCACGAAAAAGGGATATAATCCGGTGAATCAGATTGTAGGCTATATCCTCTCCGAGGACCCCACCTACATAACCACGTATAATAATGCCAGAACGCTGATTCGTCACATTGACCGGGATGAGCTGCTCCAGGCATTGGTAAAGTCTTATCTGAATCAGTGATCCGGAGCGCATAGAACGGATATACAATAACGCATGGAAAAGCCGCACCGCAGGTCTGCGTACAAGCAGAAGACGGTGCGGCTTTTTGCTGTCCTCCCGTAAAAGACGATTGTGTGCGTCACGCTTTATCTACAGACCATTCCATAAATTCAAATAAGAATTGCACAGTACATTTGGTTTGTTTTATACATTCCGTCAATTGACAAAATATGCAAATCATGGTACACTGACTATAAGAAGGAAAATCGACCAAAAAGAACCAAACACACAAAAAGTGGGATGCCTATTTGTTGAACTATACAAATGGTGGCAAAAACCGTTGACGTAATTATATAAAAGTGCTATAATAAGAAGAGAAGATTTCGTGCGTTTTCCCACTTTGCATGGAGAGGATGGATATATCATGAAACGCATCCATAAAAAGATACTGGCAATTTTTACGGCAATATTGCTTGCAGTAACAACATTTGTGCTTGCAGGGGAAAAAACATTTTCAGCGTGGGCGGTGGACGATCTTGAGACCGTCGATGAGACCACATCCCAGACAGAAGGAAACATGGGAGATATTTATATCGGAAACGTGGAAATTCCGCTGGATCAGCTGATCCAGAATCATTATAAGGTCACAATTCCGGTAACTATGCCCAATAATACCGGTTTTTCGATCTTACAGTTTGGCGTAAAGTGGGACGTAACAAAAATGTCCGTCCAAGGCGCACGCTGTACCGGCGATATTCAGCTGCCTGTGCTGACGTTTTCGGATGACAAGCGGCAGATCTGGATGATGTTCCTGGAGGCGGACTGCAAGGAGACCAACCTCTGCTCGCTGACAGCACTGCTCAACAGCGATGTCAAAGTGGGCGATACCTTTACATTAGAGGGTGCATACAGCGACTATGCCGGAAACCCGGCGCAGTATACAGACCCGTCCATGAAAGCGCATGATGTCAACATCGTGTCCGGCTCGATCACCGTTGTGGACGATGTGGCATCTGAGGTAGACCTGGAGCTGGGCAGCGTAAAGGTCAGTATGCGTGATCTGGACGAACATGACTACATGGTAGAAGTTCCGGTCACAGCATCCAAAAATACGGGATTCTGTGACATGGTCTTTGGTTTCCGCTGGGACACCAGCAAGGTCACCGCAGAGCCGCCGTCGGGAGATACCCCGGAAGGGCTGTCTCTGATCCCGACCATTGACAACAAAAACGGCGTGGGGTGGATTCATGTCATCTCCAGCACGCCCTATACCGGGTCGGAGATCTGTACCCTGCGGTTTACGATTCCGGACACCGCAAAGCCCGGACAGTCTTTTGCCATCACGGGCTGTATGCAGAACGGAACACAGACCGCATCGGTCGCAAACCGTTCCGGTGCGGCAGGAACGCTTACCATACAGGACGGCAAGATCATGGCGGCAACCACACAGGCAGCCAATCCCTTTGCATTCGGCAAGGTCATACTGCCGGAGATCAATGTGGCAATGGAGGATCTGGAGTCCAGCGACTATCTGGTCTCTGTTCCGATTACCATTACCGAGGGCAGCTGCTTTACCCAGTTGGCATTCGGCGTGAAGTGGGACACCAATGATCTGAGTCTTGTCAGCTGTACCTGTGACGACACCAAAAATCTGGGCATGATGGAGTCCTATTATGAAAACGATGACGGCGTATGGCTGCAATTTTTGTATCGTGGGGCGTATGATGCCTTTACCGGTTCGGAACTCTGTACGCTGACGTTCCGGGTGCGCTCGGATATTTCTCTGGGCGACAAGATCATTCTGACCCCTTCGGACACCAGCGATGAGGGCGACAGCATGATGATCGTCAGCACCAAGGGAACATACGGCGATCTGAATATGCAGAAGGGTTCGATCAAGCTGGTCAGCCCCGATGAGCTGACTGCTGCGGCAACGGTGAAGATCGGCGATGTGGAAATCACCGAATATAATTTGTGGCTGAAAAGCTATCTGGTGGATATTCCCATTACATTGAATCGAAACAGCGGCATTTCCGGCATCTCTTTCGGTGTTACATGGGACAAGGGCGTAGATCACGCCAGTGTGCTGGACAGTACGGATATTTCCGTCCTGGGCGTAAACAGAGACTTTACCACAGACCCGAACCAGGCGTGGCTGGAGTTCAACTGTGTAGACCCGTCCAGCGGCTATGTCTATTGGGACAAGAACCTGGGCGTTCTCAAGCTGCGCCTCAGTGAAGATCTGAAAGCAGGAGATGTGATCACCCTTTCCGGCGTGAGCCTGTCTGCAGGCGGCGTGGTGGCGACGGTGGAATCCGCCGACGGCTCGCTTTCGTCTCCGGCGCTGGTCTCCGGCTCTATCCGCATCCTGCCAAATCCGGACACCACGGAAACCACACCGGCAGAGACCACGGAAACCACAACAGAAACCACCACGGAAACCACAACGACGACAACAACTGCCATAGAGACAACCACTTCTGCGGAAGAATCGACCACAGAAACCACCACTTCGGCGGAGACGACCACCTCGGAAAGCCGCACCGCCGAAGAGACAACGACGGAAACCACAGTGACAACAGAAACTGCGACAGAATCCGAGACGACAACTACAGTTTCGGAAACGACTGCGCCGGCAACTACCACAAGTCACAGCACAACGGTTCGTGGGAATCGGCTGAACCGCACGACGCTTACCATTCGTGCCGGACAGACCAGCCGTCTGGAATTCTATCCGGCGGACGGCAGCGGCGAGGACTGCGTCTGGCTCAGCTCTGACCCCAATGTGGTAAAGGTTTCTCCCACCGGAAATGCTGCGCAGATCGAACTGGTCGGCGGCAGAACCGGCACGACGGAAGTCACCGTACTGTATGCAGGGCAGGTGTATTCCTGCCAGGTAACAGTCCTGGCGGCAGCCAATCAGTCTTCCGGCGATGTGAACGGAGACAGCCAGACCGATCTGAGCGACCTGGTAACGCTGAATAAGATCCTGGTGGGACAGGTCACCCCGGACGGGGATGAGAGCCAGAGCGCCGATCTGAACGGAGACGGCTATGTGGACAGCCGGGACGCACTGCTGCTGATGCAGCTGTTGATGCAGCGTGGACTGCTCAGCTAAGGCGGCGTATAAAAAAAGATTTTATCACACTTGTTTTTCTTTATTTTTCTCTTTTCAATCTGTGAAAAAGCGATGCAGGGCTTGCACAAAAGCCTGTCCTGCACCGCTTTTTCATTTTGCCGTGTTGTTTCCATGCAATTTATGAGCGGCAAAGGGTATACTGTGATTGTCTGTAGCATCGCAGCCGGCGCTGTCGTTGACTTTTCAAAAAAATTGTGGTACACTAAATAAGGTAAGGCAAACGCATTTTGCCTGCAAATTCTGTGGAAGGAGGAATGGCTGTGAATCAGTTTCGTGTGGGACTGCGGCGGCTGACATCGCACTGGAAACCGCTGCTGCTGTTTGAACTGCTGTGGAAAGTGTTGACTGTGCTGGTGATCGCCCCGGCGTGTGCCGGACTCATCCAGCTTGCTATTCGTGGCGCAAAGCTGAACTATCTCACCACATCCAACCTGGTGAAATTTCTCCGTTCGCCCTGGACCATTCTGCTGATCGCAGTGATCCTTCTGCTGGCGGCGCTGTATACCCTGTTCGAGATCTCGGCAGTCTGTACCTGTTTCCGCCAGCCCCGGCAGCAAGGTGTTCGGGTCACGCTGGGGCATATGGTGCGCTCCGGACTGCATTCCCTGGTGCATTTTTTTCGGGGCGGCGGACCGCTTTTGGTGCTGCACCTGCTGGTGCTGATCCCGCTCATGCAGTTTTCGGCGACTTCCGGTATTTTCACCGCAATGGGAATCCCGGATTTTTTCGCCTATTATATGACGAAAAAGGAATTTCTCCTGCCCATCTATGTGGCGGTGATCGTCCTGTGCTGTCTGCTCTCCATTCGCTGGATCTTTTCCAGCGTGCTGTTTACCCAGAACCAGTGCAGCTATCGCAGTGCCAGAGCCGCCAGCGCCGAGCTGGTACGTGGACGTTTCTGGAAAACGTTTTTCTCCGTGCTGTTGTGGAACTGCTGTTATTTTGCAGTGCTGCTGGCATTTTTATGCCTTATCATGCTGGGCGTGCTGATGGTGATTCACGGGACGGGAAACAGCAATGTCATCACATCCCAGGCGATGCGCATTTTGAAACTGCTGATACAGCTGGTGCTGTGGAGCTTTTCGTTCTTCGCAACGCCCATCTGCATGGCGCATCTGACGGCACTGCTGGAAAAGCGCTGCGCCCAGCTGCCAGAGGTGGCCCTGCCGGAACCCATTCCTCTGAGCCGGAGCGCAAAGCCCATTCGCCGCAGCACAGCGCTGGTGACTGCCGGCTGTTTCACGGTGGCAGCCCTGGGGCTGAACCTGTCCTATGTGTACAGCGTGTTCACCGGCAAGGCGAATTTCCAGCTGACGCTGTTCCAGAATCCCACCGTTATGGCGCACCGGGGACTGTCTGCGGATGCGCCGGAGAATACGCTCTATGCGTTTTCCGATGCCATTTCCGTAGGTGCGGATTTCATTGAACTGGATGTGCAGCAGACCAAGGACGGCGTTCTGGTGGTGATGCACGACTCCAATCTGAAACGCACTACCGGCGTAAACAAGGACATCTGGGATGTGAACTATGCAGACATCCAGGATTTGGACGCCGGCAGCTGGTTTGACCCGGCGTATGCCAACGCACGTATCCCGACCCTGGAAGAGACACTGCAATTTGTGGACAAACGGGCAAAGCTGAACATCGAGATCAAGCCCACAAAGCACGGTTCGGATACCCTGGAGCAGGATGTGGCGAATCTTATCACGGAATATCACTACACGGATGCCTGCTATGTGACATCGTTTTCCTATGGTTCATTGAAAAAGGTGAAAGAGGTGAATCCGGATATTCGCACCGGATATCTGATGAGCGTGGCATACGGGCAGTTTTACTCCCTGCAATATGCGGACGCATTCAGTCTGAACAAGGTGTTCGTCACCAGCCAGGTGGTCAATGCAGCCCATCAGCAGGGCAAGCAGATATTCGCCTGGACGGTGAACAGCGTGTCGGAGGTGCGCAGTCTGTGCAATCTCCACGTGGACAGTATCATCACGGACGATCCGGTCATGGTGCAGAATGTGGTTTCACGGGACAGCACCAGTGAGACCCTGCGGTCGGTGCTGGATTATTTTATCAATTAGGGGGAAGGCGCAGGGGTGGATACGGTTTGTCTCTGCAATTGATGCGGCTTTTATTTGACATTTTTTGTCGTTTATGGTATACTAAAATTCTGAGGGCATACCAATAACGGTAGGCGGTTTGTTTCTGCTCCCATGATTTTATAATCGATGGGAGGTGATGCGTGGTGATGGATGTCATTTCCTTTATCGTAAGCATTCTTTGCAATGTTTTTCGTGCGATTCTTGCGTACTTAACATACAAAAAGAAATAACCGCCCCAGCTTCCCAACTTAGGCGGTTATTTTATAACTAAAACTTGATGGGAGCAGACCGTCTACTGGTATGCCCTCTCTTTATCTCTATTATACGCTAGAATGCAGTATTTGTCAAGTGCCTTTTTGTTGTAGCACGCAGGCTGTTTCCGTAGCATTTTGAAAGGTTTCTCATAGGGGCGAACATTGTTCGCCCGAGACTCCTTAGTCAAGCCTACGGCTTGCCAGTTCCTCTGCAGAGGAGCCAAAAGAAAATCTCCTCTTATAGAGGAGATGCCCGACAGGGCAGAGGAGTCGATTTGTCCCTTTTGAAAAGAGAAATGTAGGGGGCGATGCTCGCATCGCCCCTTAATTTCTGGAAACACTGTCCTAGGGACAACTCCCAAAAACCGTTCGGCGGAATTCGCTCGTGCCTCGCTGTCCGCCTCTGGCTGTGCAAACGCCTTTGTCTGCCTTTTCCTGTACTTGTAATGTTGATTTTCAAGATATTTCTTGTGCAGATGGTTTATGTTGTTATTATGGCGTTTGCCACGCAAAAGGTCTCCTCTTCTAGAGGAGATGCCCGACAGGGCAGAGGAGTTGTCTTGCCAATAAGTTCTCCCAAGAGTTATTCTTCTTTTTTTCTTTACTGAAAAGAAAAAAAGAAGCAAAAAAAGAAAAGCTTTTCGCCTACCCTTGTTCTGCAAGGCAACGTATTACACGATTGGCAGTGTGACTCCTCAGTACGATACAACAACCCGCCGCATTCTGAAAGGAAAAAGCCGCTATGCGCCTATTCACCGCTCAGCTCCCCACACATGAAAAATCCCTGGAACACGCCGCCGCCTATGCGCTCCTTACCCACGCAGTAGAGGTCATTTACCATATGCCCTTACCCGATATCGCACGGGATTCTCATGGAAAGCCCTATTTTCCGGCGCACCCGGAGATCTGTTTTAACCTCAGCCACTGCCGTGGACTGGCGGCGTGCGGCATCTCTGATGACGTCCTGGGGGTGGACTGCGAATTTATCCGTCCTCTGCGGCCCGGCGTGCTGCACCGCTCTTTTTCGCCGGATGAATCCCGGTTTGTGCTGGAAAGCCCCGTGCCGGACGAATCCTTTTTCCGGCTCTGGACGCTGAAAGAATCCTTTGTCAAGGCGCTGGGAATCGGCATTTCCTATCCGCTCCACACGGCGGTTTTTGCCCTGGACGGCGAAACGGTCACGGCGCATCCGGACGGCTGGCAGTTCCGGCAGTTCCGGCTGGAAAGCGGTCATGTGGTCTCCTGCTGTGTCTCGCCCGGGGATACGCTCCCGGCATTTCCGGAACATATCGCAATATAACGCCGCCTGTGGGTGTCGCCTTTGTAAAAAGTCACCCATAGCGGCTTTTTTTCTTTGTGTAGAACGCCAAAAATCGCCAAATACGCTGAATAGAAATGGAAAGTTTACATTTCATTATTTTCAGTATGATATAATGGACAACAAGAGGAAATACCAGTTCTGCCGAAAGAGGCAGATCGTCAGGAAAAGGAGAAGAATGAAGATGGAGAAAACCAAACAAAGACTTGCCGGGGATACCCACAGCGGCGCCGGTCTGCTGAGACGGATGGCGGCGGCAGTGGTGTCCGTGGTTCTGCTGGTCACCGGGCTGTCGCTGCACAGCGTGGTAAATGCGGAAACCACCCTGCCTGTGCTGGAGACCGACGTGACCCAAGGCACATCGGACACCACGCTGGTGGGCATACCGGGTACGTATATCCAGCAGATCAGCGAGGCGCTGGAACTGATAAACAGTTACCGGAAAGAGGCGTGCGACAACGGCTATCCCAATCCCAGCACTGGCGCAGCGCTGACCTCCTCGGACTATGTGCCGATCCAGTGGTCGGATGACCTGGAATACATTGCACGAATCCGTGCGGCAGAGAGTTCTCAGACCATGGGTCATGTCCGCACAAACGGAAACAGCTGTTTCAACATCTATTCGCCTAACGGGATGCGCTCGTTCGGCGAGTGTCTGGCGTGGAACTACAGCAAGAACGTGCTGGACGGTATCGAACAGTGGTACGAGGAAAAATCGGACTATCTGAACAACACCGGCGGTGTCACCGGACACTATACCAGCATGATCGACCCGAAAAACACCCGGGTCGGCATCGGCACATTTTATACCAAGCTGGCACGGTATCCGAATACCACCTGTGCGGAGTATAATTCTGTCGGTTCCGGAAATTCCCTGGACTTCACCTATGGGGACTGTGTGCAGAAGATCGAGGTAAAAACTGCGGATCTGACATTTCAGCCGAAGGGGCTGGAGGAAATGACAGTGGGTGAAACACAGACGCTGGAACTGGAAATGTCCTATCAGCAGAAAAAGGGATTCCTTGCGGAAGAACCGATTTCGGCAAGCTGGCGCTCTTCCGATTCCTCTGTTTTGACGGTCAGCGGCAATACCGTGACGGCAGTATCCGCAGGCACTGCATCTGTTATCGCATCGGTAAACGGTACAGATTATGCCGCAGAAGTGACCGTGAAAGAGGCATCTCAGACGACAACACGCCCGGAACTGACGGATGACGAGCTTTACCTGTCATTTCACAATGTAGAATTGTCACTGGAAGAGCTGGAAAAGGCAAATTATATTGTCAATATTCCGGTGTATGCCTCCAGAGATTTTAACAAGATTCAGTTCAGCGTGAACGCAGATGAGCGGCTGGTATTTGACGGCGCAAGATTTGGCGCACTGTCGAGTGTACACAGCAGTCTGATTGGTTCCCGTACCACGTGTGTGGTACGGGGAACCGCCGGAGGTGACATTGCGGCAGGAAACGCAGGCGTTGTCGCTTATCGCCTGCCGGAAGATGCACAGCCGGGCGATGTCTATACGCTGGAGACCACAGCAGAAGAGACGATGCAGTGGTCAGATGCCAGCGGCAATTCCGGCGGCATCCAGTGCAGCGGCAATGTTTCCATCACCATTACCGGCGGCAGCACCTCTTCTGCAACAGTGACTACCGCTACCTCTGCGCCGGAGACTTCCACCACAGTCACTACCACGACCGCAGAGGCGCAGAAACTCCACGTGGCACTGCTGGATGTACAGATCAGCCGGGAGGATCTGGAGAAGAACCAGTACCGGGTCAAGCTGCCCCTGTATGTGCCGGATTCGTTCTCCTCGCTCCGGTTCGCCGTCCAAACCAGCAGCCAGCTGAAACAGGTGGGCTGTGAGATCAAGGACTGTCACGTAATGTCTGCGTCCAGTGACGGCTATTCCAGCTATTCCGTTTCCAGTCTGACCGGCGAGGATGTTCCCGGCGGCGAGATCGGCTGGATCACCTTCCAGCTGCCGGAGAGTGCGGCTGCCGGGGATACCTATTATGCCGATGTGCTGGCAGGCGCATCCAGCGGCTGGAACCGTTCTGACGGCACTTCCGGCGGCATTACTACCGGCAACGGTTCTATCCAGATCGTAGACCACACCACCACACAGACCACGGAAACTACATCTGTAACAACGTCCACAGAGACCACAACCTCTGCCGCACCGGGAAAGAATCTGACCGTTTCCGTGGGAAATGTTACCGTGACCCCGGAAGAATTGGCGGCAGAAGATAACATCGTAGAGCTGCCCATTTCCGCAGACCGGTCGTATTCTACCATCGCTTTCGGCATCACCTGGGACAGCCGTCTGACCTATGTGGAGAGCGGCGCAGATAAGGGCATGGGCATTGCCGGACAGGGTGACCGCTTTATCTGGTGGGCGAACAGCGCCGGCGGAAATGTGCCTGCCGGAAAGATCGGCTATGTCCGGTTCCGTCTGCCGGAGGATGCAGAGGACGGGGATGTCTATGTGGTGAACCTGTCTGCACGCTCTGCCGGCGGCAAGGATGCCCGCTGGACGGACAATCTCACCGGGCTGTCGGGCGTGCCGCTGACGGTGGGCGGTTCGATCCGGGTCGGTGCATCTGGGCAGACCACCACAGAGACGACAGTCTCCTCGGGGACCACAACCACCACAGCGGCAGTACAGAGCATCCTCTACGGAGATGTGAATGTAGACGGCAGAGTGGATATCACAGACGCTGTACTGCTGAATAAGGCGGTTTCCGGTGCAGTATCGTTCGACAGCCAGCAGCGGAGCAACGGAGACTGCGATGTCAGCGGCGAGATCAACGGTACGGACGCCATTCTGCTGATGCAGTTCCTGGCGCATATCATTGATACGCTGCCGGATCGGGGATAAGGCGTAATACAAACAGAACGAGCGGTTCTTCCCGGAGCGGAAGAGCCGTTTTTTGTATTATCTTGACTTTTCTAAAGAGATATGGTAAGATATATATGTTATCTTTGTGGTAAAAATATTTTGAAAAAATGAGAGGAAGATCTGACATGAAACAAAACACGATCTGGACAGGCGTCCTTGCCGTGGCATCGGCGTTTGCGCTGCTGCTGACCGGATGCGGAAAGTCACAGACTGCCGCCCGTGACACCTCGGCGAAACAGAACGAGTCGTCTTCGGCGGCTGAAACCTCTGCGGCGGAAGAGACAAGCCCGGCGGTGGAGCAGGCAGACTTTCAGCTGAAACCGTATGCCATGGACGGCGTGGGCTGTGCGGTGGAAGTGCCGGACAGCTTTACGGCGGACAGCAGCAGGGCGGCGATCTCCGGACACCTTTCCTTTAATGGGACGGAGACCGATGACTGCATTGTGGCAGCTGTCTATGATGCCAAGCCGGAAGAGACGTTCGATGCGTTCCAGGAGAACGACCTGTTTGAACTGCTGACCTTTTCGACCACACTGCCCCAGGTGCAGTATTTCCGGGAAACGGAGATCCCCAATGCGGACGGTGTTTCCTGCAAGGCGTATGTGGGAGAGACGCTGGGGACAATTGCCGGGAAAGATGCGTATGTGACCATCCTGGCGGCAAACTGCCCGAAGGAGAACAAGCTGTTCGTCTTTTCCATGCGGGACATGACCGGTGAATTTCAGAACTACCGGGACAAGTTGGCAGACCACATCTATCTGAACCAGAACGGCTATGTGGTGGAAAACGACCAGCTGACAGATGCGCCGGAACCGGAGCCGCTGTCCTATTCCAATGATGCCATCGGCTATCAGATCAGCCTGCCGGAGGGCTGGGAGCGGCTGACGGATACCAGCAGTTCCTACGGGCTGGAGACGATAACCTCCAGTTTCGACAACTACGACCTGTTCTTGAACCGTGACATGGACTATGCGCTCATTGCAGCAAAGTCTATGAGCGTTTCGGATACGGAATTCTATGCCGCCATAAAACAGAACCAGTCTGCATGGGTCGGGGCAGGCGGAAATGAACTGGTAACCTCCAAGGAATGCACCGTGCTGGGCTATGCGGCATATCAAATGGTCATCAACCACAACGCCGGCGCTGACAAAACTTCCAGCGTGGCATGGTTCATCAACAAGACCGGCGACAATCCCGAAATGCTGGCGATCCGCTATTGCTACCAGGAGGACAGTGCGGCAGAATTTGCAGATACGCTGATAAACAGCATTACATTGCAGTAACGCTGCGGTCAGAAAGAACGACAAAAGCGGTTTTCCCCATGCAGGGAAAGCCGCTTTTTGGTGGTTGGACTGCCGTGGCGTCTGCGCAAACTATGACAAAGTTCCTTAAAAAGTTACAAAATAGATTTCAAAATTTGCCGGAAAAGGGTGCGGATTTCGTGAGATAGTCCCAGGATTCCACAGAAGATTTTGTGCAGATGTGCAAAAGTTCCGGAAAATCCGGTCGGAAAGTCTTGCAAAACGGTTACAAACGTGGTATAATAGCAATTGTACGGTGACCACCGCCCCGTGGACAAGCACTCGCTGGTCCGTGGGGAATTCACGTCTGCCGTCCGCTTTTGTCCGGTACACACGGACAGGGCGGGTGCAATGCAGGCGGCACACAAGTTTCAAGAGATGGCACATCTCGGGCGGATTGTCCGGACTGCGACAGATCCTCTGATCCGTCAGGACAATGTCGGCAGAGCGCAGTACACCTTTCCGCCTTCGGACCGGACAGGCGTGTGCCGCAAACTGTGTGGAATGGGAAATGATACTTCCCGTATTCCTGCGGTGCATTGCAGCGGCAGTTCCTTGCCGTACTGCGATGCAGCGACTGCTGTCAGCGCAAACACCACAAAGGAGCGTTTTTATGCGTAAAAAAATCATGGCAGTCGTTTTATCCTGTCTTACTATTATTGGTTTGGTCGTTTCGTCCTTTGCCGTATCGTTTTCGGCATCTGCGGTCTCCGTGGACGAAATGACAAAAGCCGCTGTACAGATCATCTCCCGGAGTGAGGGTACTTATGGTACAATCAACCGGAATGACAACGGTGCGGTCAGCATCGGTATGTTACAGTGGCACGCCGACCGGGCGCTTCAGCTGATGCGTTCTATCGCCAATGCGGACACCGGTTCGGCACAGTCGATTCTGGGCAGCACCTTCTATAACGAAGTGATGACTGCCTCCAGCTGGAATTCCCGGACGTTCTCTGCGGCAGAGGGTACGGCAGCGTCAAACCTGCTGACCACTGCGGCAGGCAAGTCCAAGCAGGATGCGCTGGCGTACAGCGATGTGCAGGGTTATATCAGCGCTGGTCAGAATCTGGGCATTTCCAATGCCGGCGTTCTGGTCTACTATGCAGAGCTGTATAACCGGGGCATGGGCGTAGCGAGACGCATTCTGAATGCGGCTGCAAACGGAGGCGCTTACAGCAGTGTAACGCTGTCCAAGCTGCACAGCACGGCGCTTGCCAACAGTTCCAGCTATTACACCAGCCGTCTGAACAATGCGTACAACACCATTGTTTCTCTGGGCTGGGGCGATGCTGCGGCAACGCCCGGCGGCGACAACGGCAGCAGCGGTGCAGATACCTCTGACTTCTCAGAGAGCTATGCCGGTACATATACGGTAACTGCATCTTCGCTGAACGTGCGCAGCACACCGTCTACTTCCGGTGCAAAGGTCGGCACACTGCCAAGCGGTGCAAAGGTGACCGTATCCTCTGCCAACGGCAGCTGGGCAGCGGTTTCCTACAACGGTATCAGCGGCTACTGCTCTATGGATTACCTCAAGCAGGAGGCTGCACAGACCACAGCGCCGCCGCAGACGACTGCACCGGCAGAGACCACAACTACTGCGGCACCTTCGGATGCCAATTTCAGCGAAAGCTATGCTGGTACCTACAGCGTGACTGCATCTTCTCTGAACATACGCAGTGCGCCGTCTACGTCTGCCTCTAAGGTGGGCAGCATTCCCAACGGTGCAAAGGTAACAGTCACTGCCGCAGACGGCAAGTGGGCAGCGGTTTCCTATAACGGCGTCAGCGGTTACTGCTCCATGGATTACCTCAAGCAGGAGAGTGCGCAGACCACTGCAACTACAACGGCTGCACCGGAAGAGACAACTACAACCACAACGACTACAACTACAACTGCCGCACCGGATACAACGGCACCGGCAGAGACCACCGCAGCACCGACAACTACCACTGACATTGACATGGGTCGTGTGGACGAGAGCTATGTTTCGCTCTACGGCGATGTCAACTGCGATGGCACGATCGATATTCTGGATGCCGTTCTGCTGCAAAAGTATCTGAACGGCAGCGTACAGCTGAACTACACGCAGCTCGCCAATGCGGACTGCCAGAAGGACAGCGAACTGGACAACACGGATGTAACTGTGATTATGCAGTATCTGCTGAGAAGTTTCACTTCTCTGCCGGTTGCATAACACGACAAAACAATAAGACAGATAAAACGACAAACGCTGTACCCGGAGTGATCTGGGTACAGCGTTTTTGTGTTATGTGACGTGTTATTGCTGATGATGCAGGGAAGTGACAAGATTCGAACTTGCGGGATTTGGGGTGGATTTGACGCAATTTCGGGCTTTTTTGGGGGAGGTTGCCATTTTTGGTTGCCATTGAAAATGTAGAGGGGAATTGATAAAGCTGCAAATTCAGGTTTAATACTTCACCTTTCCCTCAGCCACTGCTCTGAGATGTGCACCGTAGGGACTCTTTCCATAAGCCTCAGCGGATTGGAGCAGGTCATTTTTGCTGATCCAGCCGTTGATGAATGCAATTTCTTCTGGGGCTGAAATGGTGATTCCTTGGCGGTTTTGTATCATTTCTACAAAGTTTGCTGCATCAAGCAGGCTTGAAACGGTTCCAGTGTCAAGCCATGCAAAACCTCTTCCAAGCAGCTGCACATCAAGCAGACCGTCGTTGAGGTACATATCGTTCAGTGTGGTGATCTCCAGTTCTCCACGAGCCGAAGGTTTAACAGTATTTGCTCTTTCGCTGACGCCTGCCGGGTAGAAGTAAAGACCTGTAACTGCATAATTGCTCTTGGGATTTGATGGCTTTTCTTCAATGCTGAGCGCTTTGTTGTTTTCATCAAATTCAATGACGCCAAATCGTTCCGGATCGGGGACATAATAACCAAATACCGTTGCACGGCCGTTCTCTTCTGCATTTTTTACAGCAGATTTGAGCAGTGTTCGGAATCCGTTTCCATAGAAAATGTTGTCGCCCAGAACCATTGCGCCAGCCTCTCCGTTGAGAAATTTCTCGCCGAGAATGAAAGCCTGTGCCAGTCCATCTGGACTGGGCTGGACTTTATAGGACAGATTGATCCCATACTGACTGCCGTCACCGAGAAGTGCCTGAAACCGTGGTGTATCGTCAGGTGTGCTGATAATCAGAATATCCTGGATACCTGCCAGCATCAGTGTGGACAGGGGATAGTAGATCATTGGTTTATCATAGATCGGGAGCAGTTGTTTCGAGGTGACTTTTGTCAGCGGATAAAGCCGTGTGCCGCTGCCGCCTGCAAGAACAATTCCTTTCATATCCGATTACTCCTTTTCAAAACTGAAATGTATCCTTTAATCCAACCCACTTCTGATCCTTATCACTCAGATTCAGCTTCGTGCCATCTTTCAGTGCATAGCCCTCAGCAGAGGCGGAGCCATTATAATTTCCAACCAATTCTGGCCAAACGATCCCGATCTCCGGGTCATTCCAAGCCAGACCACCTTCGTCATTCGGATGCCAGAAGTCATCGCACTTGTAGCAGAATTCCGCAATATCCGAAAGTACCAGAAAGCCGTGGGCGAATCCCTTGGGGATCAGGAACTGCTTTTTGTTTTCTTCTGTCAGTTCCACACCATACCACTTGCCGTAGGTGTCAGAATCCTTTCTCAGGTCAACAGCAACGTCAAAAACACTGCCCTTGATGACTCTGACAAGCTTTGTCTGCGGAAACTGTTTCTGGAAGTGCAGTCCTCTCAGTACGCCCTTGGTGGAGCAGGACTGATTGTCCTGTACAAAGTCAATATGGATCCCAGCCTCTTCCATGTCTCTCTGGGAGTAAGTCTCCATGAAGTATCCACGATTATCGCCGTGAACGGTAGGGGTGATGACGCAAAGCCCTTCAATGCCGCCTACATTCTTTTCTACTGTAATCTGTCCCATTAGTCTGTAATCTCCTTCAGATATCTTTCCAGTGCATTCTTCCAATCCGGCAGGGGAGTGAAACCGTTTTCAATCAGTTTCGATTTGTCCAGTCTGCTGTTAAAGGGTCTTGCTGCCTTGGAAAGACCATATTCTGCTGTTGTGACAGGCACCACCTTGGTGGAATACCCAGCCTGCCGGAAAATCTCACAGGTGAAGTCATACCAGCTGATATAGCCGCCTTCGTTGGTGGCATGGTAATAGCCATACTTCTCGGTCTCCGCCATATCCACCAGCAGCCGTGCCAGGTCGTAGGTATACGTCGGTGTGCCGATCTGGTCATTGACCACTCGCACGGTGTCGTACTTTTTGCCCACGTTCAGCATGGTTTTGATAAAGTTCTTGCCGTTCTTGCCGAATACCCAGGCAATGCGGACAATGAAATACTTGTCCAGTGTACTGCTTACTGCGAGTTCACCGTCCAGCTTTGTCTGTCCGTAGACATTCTGCGGTGCGTAGTCCTTGCAGTCCGGCTGCCATGGTTCTGTACCTTGTCCATCGAAAACATAGTCGGTGGAAATGTAGATCATCTTGCAGTTCAGCTTTTTGCAGACATTTGCAATATTCTGAGTTCCGTCCACATTGATGGCACGTACCTTGGGGAGATTCTCCTCGTCCTCGGCAGCATCTACTGCGGTCCATGCGGCACAGTGGATGACAACGTCTGGGTTCGCTTCTGTGATCGCTGTTTCAACGGCGTCTGCGTTGGTGATATCCAGCTTGACATAGGCACAGTCCGCAGTAACTTCATCCAGAATATCGCTGCCGATTGCCTCGTAGCCACGCTTTTTCAGTTCGTTGACCACATCAAAACCAAGCTGTCCGCCGACACCTGTTACAAATACTTTCATCTGTATCCCTCACCGATTGCTGTACATTTTTTCATAGTAGTCCTGATACTCGCCGGAAATAATGTCCTTCCACCATTTCTGATTGTCCAGATACCACTGAATGGTCTTTTTGATACCGTCTGCAAACTTTGTTTCCGGCAGCCAGCCCAGTTCGTTGTGGATCTTGGTCGGGTCGATGGCATAACGCATATCGTGGCCCTTACGGTCGGTGACATAGGTAATCAGACTCTCCGGCTTGCCCAGTTCCTTGCAGATCAGCTTGACAATGTCGATGTTCTTCATCTCGTTGTGGCCGCCTACGTTGTAGACTTCGCCGACCTTACCATTGTGAATGATGAGGTCGATTGCCTTGCAGTGATCCTCTACATACAGCCAGTCACGCACATTTTCGCCCTTGCCGTAAACCGGCAGCGGCTTGTCAGCCAGGGCATTGGCGATCATCAGCGGAATCAGCTTTTCCGGGAAGTGATACGGGCCGTAGTTGTTGGAGCATCTGGAAACGGTTACCGGGAGACCATAAGTTCTGTGATAAGCCAGTACCAGCAGATCTGCACCTGCTTTAGAAGAGGAGTAGGGGCTGCTGGTGTGGATGGGGGTCTCTTCGGTAAAGAACAGGTCCGGTCTGTCCAACGGCAGATCGCCGTAGACTTCGTCGGTAGAAACCTGGTGATAGCGCTGAATGCCATACTTCCGGCAAGCGTCCATCATAACCGCTGTGCCGAGGATGTTGGTCTGGAGGAAGATCTCCGGGTTCTCGATAGAGCGGTCTACATGAGACTCTGCCGCAAAGTTGACAACGATGTCGGGCTTTTCCTCCTCGAAGAGCTTGTACACGCCCTCACGGTCGCAGATGTCCAGTTTGACAAACCGGAAGTTCGGATTGTCCATCACCGGTTCCAGTGTGGACAGATTGCCGGCATAGGTCAGCTTGTCCAGACAAACGATGCGGTAGTCTGGGTGTGCTTTTAGCATATGAAATACAAAATTTGAGCCGATAAAGCCGGCCCCGCCTGTTACGATGATGGTCATGATAGATACTCCTTAGAATGAAGTGTGTTATTTTTATTATATCATACTTTTGGGGGAATTGCAATAAAAAATGTACCGCTGGTGGGCGGTACATTGGGGGAATATGGGGATAGGCAATATCTGAAATGGTATCAATAATTTAGGAGAGTTCTTTCTTTGCTGCGGCGAGGGCGACTTCTATGGTTTTATCCATGTCATAGTATTTGTATTCGCCGAGGCGGCCACCGAAAATGACATTGTCTTCTGCTTCTGCAAGGGCTTTGTACTGTTCATACAGTGTGCTGTTTTTAGCGTCGTTGACGGGGTAGTAGGGTTCATCTCCAAGTTTCCATTCCGAAGAATACTCTCTCGAAATAACTGTTTTCGGCAGATCGTTTCCGTTTTCATCTTTGCCGAACTCGAACCATTTATGTTCAATGATTCTTGTCCAGGGAGTTTCTCTGTCTGTGTAGTTTACAGCTGCGTTACCTTGGAAGTTTGGCTTATCAAGAATCTCATTCTCAAATCTGACAGAGCGATACTCCAAAGTACCCAGCTTATAATCGAAATACGCATCGATCGGACCGGTGTAGATTACCTTTTCAGCGAGCTTATCCAGTTCTTCTTTGTTTTCCAGATAGTCAACATTCAGCCGAACTTCAATACCTTCCAGCATTTTCTCGATCAGCTTGGTATATCCACCGATGGGAATGCCTTGATAGAGTGCGTTGAAATAGTTGTTATCGAATGTCAGGCGAACTGGGAGCCGCTTAATGATGAATGCAGGCAGATCCTTGCAGTCTCGTCCCCACTGCTTCTCTGTATAACCTTTTACAAGCTTTTCGTAGATGTCTCGTCCAACAAGCGAGATTGCCTGTTCTTCCAGATTTTTCGGCTCACCAGTGATTTCTTTTTTCTGCTCTTCAATTTTGGCTGCGGCTTCTTCGGGAGTCACAACGCCCCACATTTTATTAAATGTGTACATGTTGAATGGCATGGAATAGAGCTCTCCCTTGTAATTGGCCACCGGAGAGTTTGTGAATCGGTTGAAGTCAACAAAGCTTGTGACATAGTCCCATACCTCTTTGTTATTGGTATGGAAAATGTGTGCACCGTACTTGTGTACATTGATGCCCTCGACCTTTTCTGTATAGATATTTCCGCCTACATTGGGGCGCTTATCTATTACAAGCACGCTTTTTCCGGCTTTTTTTGCCTGCTGGGCAATTGTTGCTCCGTATAAGCCGGAGCCGACGATAAGGTAGTTGTAGTTCATTTTATTTTTCTCCTTTTAACTTTATTATAAAGTCATTCTTGTTTCAATCATACTTTTTATTAATCTTCTATATGCTTCTTCAAGATTCACACTCGGTTTCCATCCTAATTTTCTGAGCTTATCTGTATTTAATTTCATTTTTGTATCACATGCATAGCCATAGCTATTAGTTTCTGGAATATCAAAAATAACATTTATTTGTCCGCTTGCGAGTTTTGATGCAACCATTTTTGCCATATCAGCTATTGTTGTATGGCATTCTTCATTTGAAACATTATACGCATTTTGATTTTCACCATTAAGCATTATTGTAAGAATTGCAGTTATAGTATCCCTTGTATAGCAATAGTTTCCTTCCGAAAGACCTTTAGTATGAAGTACTATATCTTTATTGTAAATAACACTTCTTGCAAATTGTGCAAACACCCTATTTTCACCTGGAAGAATCCCAGCTCCAAATGTTTGTGAAAGTCTTGCAATTCGTACTGGAACTCTATATTGTTCACTATAAGCAATACACATATTTTCACACATTCTTTTGCCGAGAGGGTAGTTGCTTCTCAAAGCCAGGGGATTAATATATCCCATTGTATCTTCATGTACATATGTTTCATCATTAAAAGAACCATAAACTTCCATTGAAGAAATGTACACAAATGCGTTTACAGCGTGTTTTTTTGCAATTTCAAGTATGTTGTGCGTTCCCATTAATGCAGTCATAATTGTATCTACAGGTTGGGAAATCATTTGTTTTGAAGCGGTAATGCTTGCAGCATGTATAATATAATCAATAGAGATGTTAGAGGGTATGTTGTTTTCAGTTATATCTGTAATGTCACTTTGAATAAGAATAATGTTATCCTTTTTATCTATCATACCAAACATTTTTTCAAATTTTGATATATTCCTTACGATTGCTACAATAGTCAAATTTAAATTGTATTTGTTATTACAATAATGAAGTGCCCTGAGTAATTGTGATCCTACAAGTCCTGTAGAACCCGTCAATAGAATTGTTTTATCTTCAAGTTGCTTAAAGTTCATACTGTTGCTTATAAATTCCATATCTTCTTTAAGAGTTGAATCATTAATTATATTCACTTTCAACCTACCTTTCATGTTCTAAAAAATTACTATAACATTATTTTTTGGCTAGGATAAACTAATAGAATATATACCATTACAAGAGTAAACTGCACTTTCTCTGTGTTTAAGTAATTATTAATACTATGAGTGCATTGAAGAAGCAGTTATAAAATATGGATTTTTTTCAAAATCTGGGATAATATCTCCAGAACAAGCTTTTCTTTCATGATGCACATAGCCACTGTATAGGTCAAGAAAAAAAGAAATGCGGAAATAATAAGTGTTATAAAATTTCCTAAATTCAAATATATGCACCATAATGATGCTAATAGACCTATTAATATAGAAAGCATAATTTTCCAATATTTAATCTTTTTAAAAGCAGTTGTTATCGATCCTTTTAACACTATAAATTGAACAATAAACACTACAGTTTCAGCAATTAAAGTTCCAATTGCTGCACCAGATGCTTGCATAAAAGGAATTAATAAAGCATTTAGAATAATATCAACTATTGCACCAGCTATTTCAGAATAGAGGACATATTTTTCTTTTCCAAGTGGTACCAGAATTTGAATACCAAGAATATTTGTAATTCCTATCAGAAGCAATGTTGGCATTATTATTTGCATTGGTAAAATCGCACCTTCATACTCATTACCAGATAAAAATAAAACTCCATACTTTGCAAATACCATAAAGTAGAAAGAGAGTGGCATTGCTAAAATAAAAACAAAATTCAGAGCCTTTTCTGTGATACGATAAAACTCATCAACCATATTTTGTTTTATATAATATGAAACTCTTGGCAGAAGGACTGTTCCAAGAGATGTGATTACACTAACAAGAATTGTTTTTATTTTTGTTGCCGCTCCATAATATCCCACATCTATATCTGTCGCCATAAATTTAAGCATCACGGTATCAAGATGTGTATAAATGGTAGTTGCACACGCCATTGCAAAGAAAATACTAATTGCTTTTAAATGTGGACGTATCGAGTAATGTCCAATAAATTTAAAAGATATATATTTATGAGCATTTATAAAATTGCATATATTTGATGCCGATGCCGCAAAAATGGTAATTCCTCCGTATATAACATAATCAGATTTTGTTTTTACAAGCATAAACATTCCTATTAATGCAATTACTTTAAATATAAGAGAACGAATGGTTATATATGTATATTGTTCAAGCGCTTTGTACAACCATTCCATTCCTATAGCACTAAGGAAAATTGTTGAACTTACAATTATATATAGAAATCTATCTTCTCTAAGTTTAGGCACAGTAAACAAGGCGACAAACAAAAATACATATGATATGATGCTCATTACAATATTAATAAACAATAGCTCATGAGCAGTTTTACTAAGAGCTTTTTTGTTATCACGTACAGTTGCACATGCACGTATTCCATAAGTAGGGATGCCTAGTTGTGCAAACATTGTGAAATATGCAATGAAAGAAGTTGCAAAATTAACTCTTCCGGTTCCTTCGGGAAGAAGAATTCTTGAAACATATGGAAATGTAATCAGAGGGAAAATAAATGAAGACATATTAAGTAGAGCATTCATAACAAAGTTCAATTTTATTGATTTTTTCTTGTTCATATATGCTCTCCTTTATTTTGCAAATTTTATTTTTTTTAGTTTTGGAAATTTTATGTTTATGCGAATTTTATCAAAAATCAACTTTAGCCCAATCCAAAATATAATGAATTTTAAAAAGCCATAATTAAATACTTGTTCATAGAAGGTGTTTGAAAAAAATGAAAAAATCAAGCAGCAACATAGATAGGAATATATCACAACCCATATATCAATTTTTGAATTGTCTCGTTCTTGAATTGCTTTATTAAATACAAGCTGGCATATAATAGCCATTAAACCAGTAAAACATAGAACGCCTACTAAACCACCATCGTACATAAATGCATAAAATATTGTGTATACATTTCCGAGAGTGTGGCCGTTTATAGATCTAAATGGAATGTCAACTTTATGATACCATTCATTGTGACCCATTTTGGCAGCTATAAGATTTATGAAATTTACTAGTGTTTGATTTGTACTTATATCTGATCCAAAATTCCCTTCACGAATAAATGTGTCAAGGTTTTTTATTTCTGCTGCAATATAAACTGATAGATATTCTCCATTTTCTCGTTCTGATTGTCTCCCAAGAAGATTTCCGATATCTTTAAATCCTACTATGAGAGCAATAATTGCAACTCCTGCAATCAGCAGTATCTTTTTATTTATTTTAACTTTCCAACCACTTTTCTTTCCATAAATTATGTAAAATTCAATTGCCATTGCGATAAGCAGTTGAAATGTTCCTGTTCTTGCTCCGAAAAGCATATCAGAAGCTACACTAAGTAAGATGTTTAAAATAAGTAATGGCTGGTAACACCAGTATTTATATACGATGCTGTGAATTAAAATATAGCCGGTTATATAACCTGTTGAATAGACAAAATACTTTAATAAGCCTAAAAAGCCAGGCACTTCAATAGTATTATTCGTAAATACGCGTGCATGTCTAAAATAGAATATTGCTTCAGATAATGAGCCGCTTGTCAATGAAGTAATAAACCGATATAGCATTAGCAATGTAAGTAGTTGAATGCATGTATATGCAATTAAGACAATAAAAGATAGCCGAATTTTATAAAATCCGTGATTTAAATAATCAGTGTTTACGCCATCTATAATAATTGCAGATATTGTTCTTTTTTTTAGAATTTTACTCAAGAGAATTGAGATAATTGCAAAAAAAGCTGTTCCACCAATCATTGTAATTAGTGTTAGAGGTGATGGATGCAAATCCCATGCGTTAACATAAAAACATGCATATATTATTCCAGGGAGAAAGCATAAAGCAAAACACATTTGAGGTGTTAGAATAATCTTTTGTGATGTTAGAAAGCACACACCAATTATGATTAAAAATCCTAAAACCAAAATAATCATGGATATAATTTAAAATTCCTCCTTTAGCATAAAGTGATTATGCTTCAATGGATTTTTTCGTGTAATAACCATTTTTAAGTTTTGGAGATATAGCTTGAACATTTTTCTTTATGTCTTCGTATTCCTTATCTGTCATTGATTTTAATTTGTCAGCAATTTCATAGAGCGAGTCTACCGTTATTCCACATTTATTCTTTTCTATAAATTCGGCAAGTGCAGCCTTGCTCCAAATAATAACAGGTATGCCAGAAGCAAGATAAAGTGAAGTTTTGTGAGGATTATTTATCCGAAGGTATTCTCCAAATGAGCCTTTACAAGTTTCTGAGCTCATGCCATCCCATACTAATCCAAAACTTCCAAAAAGTTCAAAAGGAAGATTATCTGCAGGATATGAACCAAAATAATTAATATTATCTTTTTTTGAGTCATCATAGCCTACGCCATAAAGATTAAAATTAACATTTGAAGGGAGATTATAAACATATCCAGCTTTATGTTTTCTCAATGCGCCTGCAATAATAACAGGATCATCTTTTGTGGCTAATCGGTTTTTGTATATCTTCCCCTTATCTTCGATAAGATAGTCGAAGATTTTAAGATTAATCAATTTATCTTTTGTTATGCCTAAAGATATAAGTTTTTTAAGCATACTACTGTTATGGACAATAATTGAGCTTGCAGCTTTAAGTGTCTTTTTTTCCTCAAAATTTATTCTGAATTTTTTTAATAAGCTTATATCATCTCTTGTTGCAGTTCTGAGTATTTCCATATCATGAATAAGCAATTTAATTGTAGCACCTTTTTTTACATATTTTTTTATAAGTCCGGCAAAAAAAAGTGTATGATTAATTGGCGGAAACTGAATGACAACTTCATCATCTTTCTCTATCTTTGTCTTAAGAAATGCATTTTTCCATTCTTTAAAACAAGAAAAATGATAAGAAATACTTTTAAATTTGAGCTCTGATTTCTTTATTTTCTTTTCTATAGTTATTTTTTTATATCCTTCTTTAGAAAGTATTGTTTCGACATCATTTCTTGCTTTTGTTCCAGCTGTACGCTGAACACCTGAATCATATTGCACTTCACTTACTATATATCTCATTTTCTTAATTATTCCACCTTATTCCAATTGTTGATTTTCTCTTGCGTCATATAGTGCTCTGAAAATATAAAAATCATCTGGGGTAGTAATTTTTATATTTTCATTAGGTCCAACTACAACATTTAGTTTTTTCCCATAATGGCGCATTAAAGTGCAAGAATCAATCATATCCGTTTTGCCTTCATTAATGGCCTGACGTTCAACATCAAGAATTTCTTTCAACCAAAAACTTTGAGGAGCTTTTGCAAATCTCGATTGTTCACGACTAGGAACCTCGGAAACATTATTGTCTTTGTCGACAAGAATAACGGTTTCTTTTGCAACTGTACATGTTATTGCTGTACCATATTTTTTTACTGAAGCAATATTATTGCTAATAGTTTCAGAATCTATAAGTGGGCGTACACCATCATGAATAAGGACAATATTACCTTCTGCACCAAAATTTTTTTCAGCAGCACAAAGGCCATTATAAATAGACATTTGCCCTGTTTCACCACCCGGAACAATTGCTTTTATCTTATCAAGGCGATAGCGATATTTCATTTCTTCCATATAAGGAATCCAATCTTTAACAATCACACATATTATGCCATCAATTTCTGGGTGATTTTCAAAGAGTTCAATAGTGTGAACAATAATTGGCTTTCCATGAACCATGAGGAATTGTTTGGGCTTATCTTTCGATTTCATTCTTTTGCCGACGCCGCCTGCGAAAATCACTGCTATATTCATACAAATCACTCCTTTTTATTTTATAAGCCAAATTTCCATATCGTGAGTTAAACGCTGCTCTTCTGGTGGAAGTCGCATATAATCTCCATATAGATTTGTAAGATACTTATCCCAGCATCCAGGTGCATTAACTTTAAGACCTTCAAAATCTACTTGGACAGTTTTGAGGTATTCTGTTTTTTTCATTTTCTCTTGTTTGCCATAGCCCCATACAATTCCACCAATATAATCATAATCATCAAATGAGTAGTTTCTGGCAAATCTATCTATTTTTTCGACAGATTTTTCTATTCCAATACATTTAAGAAGAATAGGTTTTAAGACAGGTTTTACAATTTTTTTGAAAGTACTCTTTGCGCTTCCATCTTGTGATTTTTGAATCTTTAAAATATCTCGCATGAACAATGACTTTTTAAAGATTTTTTCTGTTTCAGCATCACTTTCTGGAAGTCCATCTAAGGGAAATATGTCTATCCATACTTGCTGTTCAGTTTCATCAAAATCAAAAATTTTTTTAATCTGTGTGTGTGTGTCAAATATTTTTGCAAAAGGATAGTTTAAATTTCCAAGTTCGAAAGAAGCTAATTTGTACCTTTTATCGCATAATTTTTTGCCGATGTTTTGTAATCTATCGTAATCTGTTCTTGGCATCAGAACATCGATATCATCGTCCCAAGGAATAAATCCTTTGTGCCTTATTGCCCCAAGAAGTGTTCCTCCAGCTAGAAAATAGCGCAACTTATATTTTTCGCATAAAGAAATAAAATATTTAAATATCTCAAGTTCTAAATGTTGTAAATCTTTAAGGCTTAACTTTTCCACTGTCTAATTCCTCCAAGTTATAATTAAGAATAACATGATAAAAGGTGTCGTTTTTTAGACCTTCCAAATTTTTATATGTAAGCTTATGCACATTTGTTTTACATTTTATCGAATCAAATTTGCTGCTTGAAAATGTCTTCTTTAATTCATGTTGAAGCAGCGTTGGATAAGTGTTGCTGTAATATGGCATTTCATAAAGCTGACGTTCAAATTTTCCGGATTCAATAAGTAAAGCAGCAAATAAATGAAAAATGAAATAATCATTTACTGTTTTGTTATGTAACCACCAATTTTCCATCGAATAATAGAGTGAAAGGAAAAAAGACTCCCCCGAATTCTTTGAATATAAAAACCAGTTACTTATCTGTGTTTCTGATAAATCAAGAAATGATGCTCTATAAAAGAACATATCTGAATTTAAAATCTCATTGTTTATTTTTCCTGTAAGCATAACTGTAGAATCAATCCACATCCCCCCTTTAAAAGCTAAGAGATTTATTCTGCACATATCCGAGAAATGTGCAGGCATTATACAGCCTTTTTCCCAAAGTTCCCATATTCTTTCTGGAAATTGGACATACTTTCGAAGATTTTCTTTGTTTAATTCTACTAGATTAAATCCAATTTCTTTTGAATACTTGCTTATACTTTCATAGCATTTTTTTACAATTAATGGGGCTTGCTCTTTACCTTGAAACCATAGCCACCAGATTGTTTTAGAATATGAGTTGTCGATGTTTTCTTTTTCCTTAAACACAAGGTGCTTTTTTAATTTTTTTTTGCAATAGGACTGCCAATTAATAGTACGTAATTTTTTATTATTTGCAATTCTTTGAATTGGCAAAATCATTTTTGCACCTCTTAGAATGACATTTTGTAGACCATATCTTTTAATCCAAGTTCTTACTTGATCTAGTTTATTCACATTAATATTCCTTTTCTAATCCACAAGTTTTTCCTACTATTTTAGCAACTCTTTCTGAAGCTTTTCCGTCTTCATAGCTTTCAAGAACTTTGTGATGTTGTTTCATAGCTTCAACAAATTCACTTTGAGAATAACTATCTATATTTTTTACAAGTTCTAGATTGCTTTTTGCAACAGGAAACCCCCAAGTATCAATTGGCATGCAAAATCCTCTATTTGAAGTGTACCATTCTGCATCAACTGCGAACAAAAAGCATGGACGATAAGTAAATGAAAAATCCCATATTGATGATGAATAATCCGTTATAAGGGCATCACTTATGCAAAGAAGCTCTTGCATGTCATCGTAGTCGCTTACATCGATCATTCTATCTGAATTTGACTTGTCATTTGGATGTGCTCTAAATAAGATCACACATTTTTTCTTGAATTTTTTTTCAAAGGCCATCGATATTAGTGATGGATTTAATTTTTCAAGTTTATCTTTATTTGTGGACCATGTAGGTGCATAAAGTACTACAAACGCATCTTCTGCAATTTTAAGTCTTGTCTTTATTTTCCTGATGCTTTTCAGATCAATTGAGAAGAGACAGTCATTCCTTGGCATTCCACATTTTTCAATTTCCCTCTTGTATCCAAGTTGCTTTCTAACTACAGTATTTTCAAAAAAGCGACTACTTACAAGAAATAAATCTGTTTCATCTAATTGCATATTTCTGCGTTTATCATGAATGCTTTGGTGTTTTTTTTCACTACTACCTAGTTTCTTATAACACCCACCACCATGCCATGTTTGGATAAAGTACTGACCTTTACGTTTTGGAATCTCTGTTGCTTCAAGAAAATTTGATATATACACTTTAGCTGTCATGCGTTGGTAAATATGTTGAATACTTCTGTATTGGCAAAGTTCAATCCCATCACTTTTAGTATAATTATAAAAGTGATCGGGATTTTTGACCGCCCATACAAGTCTTATTTTGTCGCCATAAATCTCATGTATTTTTTTGGAAATATATTTAGGGTTACAACCGTATACACTTCCTGAGAATGCCTCGAAAACCACTTTGGTTTCTTCTATTTTTTTTAGGCAAAAACATTTGTTTATAATTCTAAATGTTTTTATATATGCCATTTTCATTTTTTCTTTGATATCATTCATTCTTTGCGCTCCATAAACTTTATATTTGCAAATAGAACTCACTTGTGGGAATGCAAGGCAGTGCATTTAGCATACTTTATGGAATTGTGACCCCCCCATAAACCACTTATTTGTTTTTACAATAGATGTTCCAAAACACATTATAAATAGGATAGCCCAATAAAAGTAATATTATTGCTACTCGATCTCTTTGTGGAACTTTTTTATCAAAAAGTATTGCTTTTGAGTTCTTCCTTATATACGCAATAACTTCTTTTTTTTCATTATTCCACCTAGTTGTTTTACACATCTGATTTAGTGTGCTAAATCTTGCATAAACTTGTCTTCTCAAAACGGCTTTTTTCAGATCCGGATACAGTTTTAGAACATCATCAGCCATTTTATCTGTCATCTCAAGCAAATCAAATTTTTTAGGATTAAAAGAACAATTAACTATCGAATCTCTTCTTATTATGTAATTGTATTTTGATTCGTAACCGACAGCTACATTATTGCATTGCAACATCAATTTATAGGTTGTACCAATGTCTTCAAATAGTTTTCCTTTAGGATACTCAACATCTGAAAACAAACTACGGTCATAAAGTTTTGCCCAAGCTGATGTATCTATAACATCATGATAGAGCATTCTTTCCAGACACTTTTTACTCGAAAGGACCTCTTCACCGCTTTTTCCAAACTCTTTAACTTTGCCATTGCTATATAAGACTCTGTGTTGACATATTGACATTTTTGCATTATACTTATTGATTAGATTATATAGATATTCTATATAATCCAAATCTATAAAATCGTCTGAGTCGATACACGTTATATAATTACCTGATGCTCGTTTTATACCATAATTTCTGGCGTCTGAAAGTCCACCATTTTCTTTATGAAAAACAACTATTCTATCATCTTTTTCCTTATATTCATCACACTTTAATGCAGAATCGTCTGTTGAACCGTCATCAACCATTATAATTTCAATATTCTTATATGTTTGATTGATAACGGATTTCATACATCGGTCAAGATAATCAGAAACATTATAAATTGGTAAAATAACAGAGATAAGATTTTCTTTCATCAAAAGCTTCCCTCATACTTCTTATGCCCAAACTTCGCACCTATAAACGACTTGATTTTCCGATTCCAGTCGATTTTTTCAGTGTAAATGCAGGGTATTTCATTGATATCTTTTTGGCTTATTGTACCTGATTTTACTTGATAGTCGAGCCAGACATTAAATATTATCTCGCTAACTCTTCCGTAAAAGCGACCTTGAAAAAATGATAATTCTTTAGAAGATTCTCCAATTCTTTTTTCTAGCTCAAAAAGAATATTGAAGAGCCATTCGCAGTAGTTCTGGAACAGATCTTTTCTCATGATCATCATATTAAACATATACCCATAGGTCTGCTTGTATACCTTGTTGCAGGAATCTGTGTAATCAGGGTACTTTTCGGCAATAATCTCTTTTGTCACATCAAGATGCTCTGCATAATGTGTATGTGCATAATGAGAATAGAGCGTTTCAATATAATACTTTCGCTTCTTAGGAACAAACACTTTATATTTGCTCAGAAGCGGTGCAAGTTCATCGTATGTGAGAATATTATCAAAGGGATCTTTAGACTTCTTGTTCAGAGAAAAATGGCGTCTGTAATGTGCCAAACCAATATAGTCTGAGTCAACATTTTTCCACGCCCAGTAAAGACCTGTTAATTCGCAAAACGAAGGGTTCTTAAGGGAAATATTATCTCCGGTATTGTCTTTAACATATCCTAAGTCCAAATCTTTTCCATCAGAATCCTTTTTCCCTTCTGCTCCAACATGAACAGGCAAGTACATTTTATCTGCTGGCATTTGATACTTCTTATGCGTAGCTATTATGATTGTAGCCTTATTCTCCAAAATTATACTCCTCTTTTTCTATTTTACCCATCTACAAAAAATCTGAAAACATTACAAAGACATTTGTGTGCCAAATCCTAAATACAAAACGCCTCTAGATTCCAAACTCCAATTGTAGCCTATCATTGTGCAAAGCACCATAAAACACGGCAGAATACTACGTTTTTTCAAACCAAAAAGCTTTTTCCAACGCCTCTTACATCTGCCTACACCTATATAAAACAATTATACCACACGCCCCCACAAGTGTCAAGCAAATCCCTCGACAAATACGCTCACAAACCGAAAAAATAACACCGAAAAATTAATTTTTTCTGTTCATATTGTCAATTTCCCGCCGGAACATCTGCCAATTTCGCAGGAATTCACGCTGGGGAACGAAAAAGCAGCATTTTCTGCACCATCAAAAAAGCCCGATGGATCACCTTCCATCGGGTAAAAAATCATTTTAAATTCGGGTGATTTGTGCTTTCGGAGCGGAAACTCAGTCTTCCGCCTGCTCTTCTGTCACCAGTGCTTTTCGCTTGATGCCAAGGTAGCAGCGCTTGGGGTTGGCATCGCTGCTTTTACGCTTGCGGCCGGACTTCAGTTGCAGCTCCGCTCTGACAGCCTTTGCAAAGGCATCGTAGTTCGGGAAGCAGTACGCATAGCTCTCATCCAGGGCATATTCCTTGTAATCGGCGTACATATCTTCGGTGAAAATGTAGTCATCGTCGTTCTCGGTGCGTACATAACAAGCCGTAAAGAAGAAGTCCAGAGACTTGCTGGTGCTGCGGCTGACTGCCGTGGGCGGTACGTAGCTGTCATAGCTTTCGCCTTCTTCGGAGTCGCTGAATTCGTAGTGGTTGTCCTTGAGCGCCTTGTACGCCAGAATCAGCTTTCTCACAATGGCTGCCTTCTCACGCTCCAGCTTGTCCATCAGTACCTCAAAGGGCTCTGCATTGTCGGTCAGTCTGTACTTGAACGGGATCACAAGCTTACGCATATCAAATGCCGCATCCGGCATCTTTGTGGTAATGTCGTAGTTGGAGGCGTTGATGATGTGTGCACGGCTTTGGAACGGGACACTGCCGTTTTCGCCCTTGAATTCCGCTGAAAGCATATCAGCGCCGGAGATGCCCTTGAGAAAGGCAGTCGCCTTGGTATTCAGCGGTGCGGAGTCCATGTCCATGCAGCAGCAGAGGGATTTTCCATAGACCATGCTGGGCGCAAACTGGCGACCCAGGTCGTTTGGCTGCATGGTAACGGTTGCTGAGTTGTTGAACAGACGCATCAGAAAGCTCAGCAGAAGGGTCTTGCCGGAGTTGGTCACACCCAAAAAGCAGAACAGCTTCTTGACCATATCGTTGGTCAGGCAAACGCCCAGGACTTCGTTGATTCGCTTGTTCAGCGGCATTTCGTGATTGGTGTAGGTGTTGATGACCTTTTCATATTCCGGGCAGGCTTTGTTTTCCGCAAGCCAGTCCGCATGGATCATGCTGGTAAAGAATTTCTGCGGTGTAAAGTCTTCCAGCTCTAAGGTGTCCAGATTCAGGACGCCGTTTTCAAAGACAACATACTTGCTGATATCCGGCGGATAATCCACTTTGACAGCGTTTTGCTGCACATGGCTCAGCAATCGCTTTACGGTCTTGTCGTGTACGGAAAAACGTTTCCAAAGGTAAGCAGCTGCCTCACACAGTTCACGGAGAATACACTGCAGTTCTTGTTTAGACGGACACGGTTCAAAGTATTTTCCGTTGAAGAAATAGAGCCATCTGTCATGGTAGACGATGAGATGGAGCTTTTGTGTCAGTATCAATGAGAGGAGATTGATGATATATTCTTCGACCTCCTTTTCGTCACCCTCCTGTTCCTCTATTATCTTTTCCAAATCTCTTGCACATTTGTAAAAAATACATAATGTATCTATGCTGACGCTGTTGTTGCTGTCGTAGGCGTTGCGCTTCCATTCGGAAGGTGGGATCGCCTCATAGGGAATGCTCATTCTGTCCAGTTCTTCCATCTTCTTGTGGGTGTTGACTGTTTCGTTCATACTGATCAGATCCTTTCATTTTTTCAGAAGCGGCAAGCGATATGCTGCCGTCGCCTCTGTACAATCGGTATTATAGCACACTTTTGCAATGCCGTCTTACAAAACGCTCTTAATTTTTTGCAGGGGGAAAATTGCAGCGTTTTTCGTCAAAGCAAGGCACATCAATAAAGGGACGTTTGTGCAATTTCGGTTTGGCTTTCTTGAAATTGCGGTATGTTGTGCCGTGGAGAATGCCGGGGATCGCTTTCTGTCTGTTCTGGTTGTAGAACGTTCCCTTGATATAGCATTCGCCCGTTTCCAGCAGGGTCAGCGCCTGGGGATCGATATTGAGCAGCTTTGCCGCAGAGGCGGCGGTTCTGTCGTCCAGCGGGAAAAAGGCATGGATCGCTGCATTGTCCATGATCTCCCGGACCTGGGCGGACTTGGGCAGAAACTGGGTGGCAAAATTCAGACTCATGCGGTTCTTGCGGCTCTCCGTCAGAATCTTGGCGATGGGGCCTTTGGTGCTGAGGTTTTGCGTTCTGATCTCGTCGATGAATACGCTGAGCTGCTTCTCGCCGTGTGCCTGCTGATAGTAATACAGAGACATCAGCAGCATATCGATCAGACCAGAACCGCCATTAGAGCGTACCGCCTTGGTGGAAATGATAATAATATCCTTGCTCTCTTCGATCAGCTCGCCCCAGTCTCTGTCGTTTGCCTTGAAGTTCACAAAAAAGGAGAGCGTATCCGCCAGCTGATCTGCCAGATCATACGGGATCTGTTCACTTGTCAGCACCTCATACAGAGATGTCATATCCACATTGCCTTTCTGGATCATATCGCTGATGGCAGCATGCACAGCAGCCTGCTGCTTGCTGCCCATATTGGGGTTGTGAGATTCCACAATGGACTCGATTTTTCGGATGGTATCTTCCCCATTGCCGGAGTCGCCCAGTTTGAGCAGGTCAACGGGGATTCCGTCCTCTTCGATGCGGTGGAAGGTGATATGCTCGGCGATATACGCCTGAACCTTCTTCTCTGCCGTTTCACCGCAGCCTACAGACAGCTTTTCCAGTATCTCCTCTTCTGTAAAGGATTCACTGGTATCAAAGACAATAACGGGACGGTGCAGCTTTTGCAGGCTCACCATTCGTTCGGTGAGACAGTGTGTTTTGCCGGAACCGCTTTTTCCCAGTGCAAAGAAGTGCATATTATCCTTGCGTTTTTCGTCAAAGACCTGGTAGGAAACACCGCCGATGCGGTTTTCCGTGAGGGGAATAAAATGCTCCGGTGCAGGTGCTGTGCTGTACCATTCTGCATAGCGGCTTTCCTCGATCATGAGTTCCACGTCGGAATCCAGAATCCGGTCGCTTTTCAGGGCGATCAGAGCAGGCCGCAGGCTTCTGTGGTGGGAATACACCACCAGCGGATAACGGTTTTTCTTGGTGGCATGGAGATATTCGCACGCTTTCAGGCATTTCAGAATGCGGCAGGTGTTGTCGGCAGTTCTCATAGACGGAATCAGCACATTCTCTATCGCAGACTCTTCCAGGATCAGCAGCTTGTCCTTGACGATCAGCTGGTTTGTGCCTTCCTGGAAGTCCATTTCCTTGCTGTGCTGGAGGATCTTGAGCTTGCCGCTGCGAATGGCATCATTGAGCGCAGCAATAAAATGCTCTGACACCGCATCTTCTGAAGTGCCGGAAACTGTCTGAGAATCGTACAAAATGGAGTAGATCAATGGGGCGATAGGCTGACTGTCGAAATCGAGAATGCAGTCTATCACGCAAAAGTAAACGGTATCCAGTAATGCACCAGCCGTAATGATTTCTTTGCTTTTGCCTTGGAAATAGGGACTGTATTGCTCGAATTCAGAGTTGAAGATATCGATAAAGTTTTGTTTGAACCTATCTCGAAACAGTTCGTAGTTTTTACAGATGTAAGATGCTATGGTGTTTATGAGATAATTCAAATCATCACACATCTCCGCCTCTTCTTCCTTTGTCATAGCAGGGGCAAAATTTTCCGGCAGCGTCAGACAGATCTTTTTCTCCGGAGGGAGCAGGTATTGTGCATGGGTGGAGAAAATCGCAAGATTATGGGGCTGACAATCCATGCTGTCATTTTCCGTTAGGATGTGCTGCAACATTTCTGTTCTTTTTTTGTCATCGTCGATAATGCTGCGGTCGCTCAGGATAACGGTTTCATCCTTTGCGTGGAGCAGTTCCGTTTTCACAGCACTCTTGTTGGAACAGAGGGTCAGCGGCTTTGTGTCTCTGTTGAAAATCTGCATGAGGAGCGTCGCAAACCGTTCCGATGCGGCATCAGGTGCAGATATGGTCAGAATACGTTCCGTGCTGTATTTCTCTTCCCGGAAAAAAGAACTCAGCAGACCGCAGAGGGAAAAAACGAAGAGCATCATCTTTTTGTCCGTGTCAAGGTACTTTTCGCAGATTCCCTTTATACCGAGAGGGCGGTCTTTTGTACTGGGAAGAACTTTTTTGGTGAAATAGGGGGAGCAGTGTTTCAGCAGATTCATCCCAAACTGATTTCTGTTGCAGCAAAATTGAACAAGCGTACTTCCTTCTTTGCTTTTCACAAAAGAAAAGCCAGGATATTCTGAAATGTACAGAATACGTTTCTGAGCAAAATTGTTGATGCAGTGCGCAACATAATCGTTTGCCATAGCTTTGCTTTTGCACACCCATTGAAAAGATTCAAACAGAGGCAACAGATTCTTGCTTGCCAATTTGTCACGAGGAACGACCGCAGAATGGATGTTGTCGTCCATACTGGAATATAAGACATACAAAAGTTCTTTTCGGTATCCGTCTTTGTCGATATAGCAATGGTGAACACTGCGAATTCTTAACTTGCCGACTAGGGTTTGGTTTCCATGATCTATGCAAACTCCATAACCATCTATTTGACGTTCGCAAAACATCCGGGGCATTGTTTGTCGAACTTGTTTGAGTCGATCAATTTCTGCAAGCTGACATCGATTTTGATTCACGAAAAATTGGAGCGTATCCTGAAGGCTGACTTGTGTCTGATACATTTGATACTGTAGCTGATCCAGATATGGCGTGACGTTTTGCTGAAAATATTGCGTTAATGCAGGTGAGAGAGGGATGTTTGCGTTTGCAAGCGCCTGATTGACATCCGGAGTTATTTGCATATTTGGACTTCCGTTCATATAGGGGACCTCCTAAAAACTTTATTGAAATACATTTTACCTGGCACACGGCACAGGCGGTTCTGTATTTCCAAAAAGCATTATAGCACATCGGAAAATTTCATGCAGACAAAACGCTCTTATTTTTTTGCAGGCGCTCTGGGGGGAGGGGCGGAAAATATAAAACGGACAAAAAAACACCTGGCACATGGCACAGAAAAAAATCAAATTCCGTTTGTTTTTGTACCCCTTTTCTGAAATTGCCGCCGGAAAAGTTCCTGTTTGGGCGAAAATCAAACTTCTCCGATGCGTTTTTGGAAAAAGGGGAACAAAAATCCTCCGGATTTTTTTCGGAGGACGCTCTTGTGCCGTGTGCCGGGTAAAAATTATGCGGGTGAGGGAATTGGGGCTGTGCCGTGTGCCAGGTAAAAAAATTTTGGAAAAGAGATTTATAGTGCTGCCAGGCAAAGGAAAACCCCTCCGAGCGGCTTTGCCGCCCACCTCCTCCTTTCAGGGGAGGCTATAAGGAAGAAAATTGATTTTGTAGTTTTTTTCAAATCCTCTTTTCTTTCCCTGGGATATGTGGTATGATATAGATATCTTGTAAAACAAAAGGGGTTGCATCCGTATGGCATCGATGGAAGGACTTTATAATACCATAGCAGACATATGGGATTCTTATGATATGTACCGGCAGGAACACGCTGACCAATATGGCGAGGCAGAGGAAAGTCCAAGCACCATAGAACAGATCAAGCGGCATTTTTACTATGTCGAAAAGAACAAAGCCGGCGGCTTGATCCCAAAGATAAAAAGTAAGATCAACCTGGATCTGGAACTCAAAGAAACAGACAGTCCGGAGGAAAGGTCGGACAAGCTCTGGCTGCTGGAACAGATCTACGTTGCAGAAAAGATTGGCGTATACCGATATTCAGCGAAAAATGCCGAACTGCCGGAACGGGAGTTTTTGAGCCGATGCAAGGTTCTGGATATTATCGCAAACCCGAAAGGGATGTATATGTACGATAAATGCGGTGATTACAACAATGCCATTATGGATGCGTTTGACATAGTATACACAAATGTCCAAATGTCTGTGAAAAATGCAGATGAAATTGAGAGGACGGTAGATGCGCTATACAGCGGTTGGTTTCATATCAATGCGTTTTTCTGTTTAGGTATTTGTACAGGCAGTGTTTTTGAGGATAAACTCTCAGAGATGAAAAAGCAAAGAGATGCTGTTGAAAAGATTGCATTCGATCCGAGTCGCATTCTTTCTACACCAAAGAATGGAAAAGGAGTAAATTTGGATACAGCAGAAACACAAGAGCCGCAAACATACTCCAATTTGAAAGAACGTTTCTTTATTATGCTGGTCACTGCGCAAAAAAGAGCGGAGATCAACGATATGCTCCTCGGCACATTTGACTATACAAAGGAAAAAGTGTTGGCTGACCGTGTGATGGATATAAGAGTTCTGAAGGAGTTTGGAAAGAACGAACTCTATAAAAAAGAGATCTCCTTTGAGGAGTTTACAGAGCTTTTGCGTTTTGGCAGCGACGAAGACAAACTGTGCTTGTGGCGGGGCATTACTTCAAAGTACGCTCCTGAGATTCCGGGAAAGGAATTCTTTCAGAGCCGTGGTGAATTTTCCAAGATCATAAAGTACATGAAAAACATAGAAGAGCCGATTACATCTTCTCATGATGTGAAAAGAGCGGTTACCCAATGGTGTTTATTATTCAAGATCGTTTATGATGGTTTGCAGTTTGAGCAAAAACTGATCTCCTACAACTGGGAGGGAAAAAAGGTTCTAAAAACTATGTCATCGATCTTCAAGAGCTATAATGCGGACAGAAATGTAAAATCATTGTCTGACGATCCCCATTCCAGGCGAAAGGAAAGGGAAGACAGAAAAGAAATGCATTCCGCTGCGATCCTGCATCAGTTTACCTGGGACTGTATTGCGCAAATGCACAGTTCGCCAGAGATCACAGACTGCAAAAATGCCATCAAAAAGAAAATGCTTCTGGTGATGCAGGAAACTTTTTCCTGTAAGCTTCAGACGCTGGACGATATCAGAAAAGCGAACTACACAATGCAGTTTGTTTTTCTGATGGATTCATTTCATGATAGCTTCTTGTGGATGTATAATAGCTGTTTCAATATTGTGTTTTGGACGAAAACCAGGTCATTTGGTATGCGGATCATGCAAAACGAATATCCCGGGATAAACAAATACCCGGTTAAGCTGATTATGCAACAGAATTATTGGGTTTTATTCCGCAATATAGCTGTGAAAAGAAAATTGTTGAGCATTTTAACAGCACAAAGTATAAATCAAGGCGGTTCTCGACCGTTTCAGGCACTTGAGTTTGTCGCTACGGAGCTTGGTTGGAGTGTTGTGGAATCATCGCAGATTGATCCAGTTGTAAGTTATGAAAAGCGTATTTGGGCAAGGCTGTTTTCTTATATGACAGTTCATGCAAAACTTCGTTTCACAGTAAACCATATCAACAAAACCGTCACCATTGACGACTGCATCTTTGAAGAACCATACGAGCAGGAACTGCGGCAGTATCTGTGAGTTTTTGCCGGGGAGAAAATTTGAATCAATTGGTATTGACAGCTGCGGTGTAATAGATTATAATAAAATTATACATTGGACTGCGGCTATATTCCAACAATTTATTTGTAAATATCCGCAATTTAGTCATTGATACGGGTTTCTCATACAAGGAGGCGATGCAAATGCAGAAAAAAACCAGGCGATTTGAGAGAACGGCGGCATCGGTGTGCAAGGAATATGCCATTCTGACGCTGGCAACACTGGTGATGTCCGCAGGAACCTATCTTTTCAAATTCCCAAACAACTTTTCCTTTGGCGGTGTTACCGGTCTGGCAGTGGTGCTGAGTGCTGTTTCACCGCTGTCTGCGGGAACGTACAATTTTATCATCAACATGGCACTGCTGGTGCTGGGATTTCTGTTTCTGGGGAAAGGCTTTGGCGTAAAGACGGTGTATATCAGCGTTCTGATGTCTGTGGCACTGTCTGCGGCAGAAAAGCTGTTTCCCATGTCCGGACCGCTGACTGACCAGCCGGTTCTGGAACTGATTTTTGCCATCGCCATTCCGGGCATCAGCTCCGCAATCATGTTTAACATGGGTGCCTCCAGCGGCGGCACGGACATTGTCGCCATGATCCTGAAAAAGTATACCTCTATGAATATCGGGACCGCTTTGCTGGCGGTGGACCTGCTGATTGCCGTTTCAGCCTGCTTTGTGTTCGATATTACCACCGGTTTGTTTTCCCTGTGCGGCTTGTTTACGAAAACCATTGTCATTGATACCGCCATTGAAAATATCAACCTGTGCAAATACTTCACCATTGTCTGCAAAGACCCCACGCCGATCTGTGACTTTATCCACACAGAACTGGGGCGAAGTGCGACGCTGTTTACCGCAGAGGGAACATACAGCGGACAGGAGGAATATATTGTACTGACCGTCATGAAACGAAGCCAGGCTGTGCAGCTGCGAAACTATATCAAAAAAATACAGCCCCAGGCGTTTATGATGATTACCAATAGCAGCGAAATTATCGGAAAAGGATTCCGCAATACCATATAAAATGACCCCGTACAAAACTTGTTTTTTGGGTTTTGTGCGGGGTTGTTTTCTTTGGTGCTTTTGTTCTTCCATCTCAACGGTCTTCATATGTCAAAATTCGTGCTCTGTTTTTTACAAAAAAGGAGGAAGAGCAGGACTTTGCCTGCTCCTGTTGTATGAACTCATCACAGTCGCTCTACATATTGTTTCCTGCAGAGCATTTCTACAACCATTACTGTAATGTTTGTATGCTTGTATTTTTTTACAAGCATGCTCTGCCTTTTTCAGTCCTTCCCCGCAAGCTTCCCCTCCACATATGCCGTCACCGACTTTCTCGGTATTTTCCAGACCTTTCCGATCCGAAACGCCTGAATCTCACCGCTGTTCAGGAGTGCGTACAATGTATTTTTTCCAACGCTGAGAAACTCCATGACCTCCTCAAATTTCATGATCTCATTTTCCATGTTACAGGACTCCTTTTCGCATTTTCTCGTATTTTCCTGCTTTTTTTATCTCTATGTTAGGCCGTTTGTAAAAGATTTCAAGCCATAGCTCCGTTATTTTTGCCTGCACAGCCCCATATTGGATTTTTCCGATTTATTCCGTTTTTTGGACACACAAGCGGTCTATATATTTTGCCTGTTCCACCGGGAATCCGGCATAGACAAACACCCGGCAGTCTTCCCGCAGCAGTCTCGCACGTCCCACCGCCTGTTCCAGCTGGGAGGACAGCAGCCAGGTCTGCACCATCCGGAGCGTTTCGTCCTTGTAGGTGTTGAGAAAAAACGACTTGTTCTGATAGGTGATTCTCTGAGGGTACATATGCACTTTTGCCAGACTTGCCCCTGCACGCATCGCATACAGACCATACACCACCTCGTCCAGATTGGGCAGTCCCACAACAGACAGATCTTTTCCTTTCAGTGCATTGATGCCCTCCACATTGCCGAAGTGATAGTGTGTGATGAACTCTTTTTCAATGTCCTTAAAAGTGATAACTGTGGTATCTCTGCACAACTCTTTGAGCAGGCGAATCTTGTCATAATTATTCTGAAAAGCATATCGGCTGTAGCTGGAATCGGTGTATTGAACAACTTGCCCCCTGTATTCCGCCTTCGGGCATTCGTGAAAGTCGATTGCCCGGTTGGGGTAAACCTTTTGATACAGTTCCCGGCAAACCGTTGCCGAAAGCATCACCATCTTGCAGTCCGGCAGCGGTTCTTCGATCAGAAAGGTCACCCGTTCTCTGTCCGCATGGATGTACTTTGCACGCAGCAGACCGTATAAGTTCACCCCAAAATGGCGTATCTTCCGCAGCTGTTTTTCCTCCAGCTCCACCGCAAACTCGTCCATATGATGATATCCCCGTTTCAGACAGATTCCGTTCAGGCGGCTTTTTACCGAGTCCGGAAGATACCGACTGCCTGCCATCTTTTTTAGCGTCTGCATCGAAACAGATTCCGTGCGGAAAATCGTCCGGAAAATGTCCTCATCCAGAATCACATCATGAGTCTGGAACACCTCCTTCGGCAGATGCAGCAGCTTGGCATGGGTGGTGATGATATGCCCCTGGAACCTGGCAGTGCTTTTGCAGTCCTTTAAAAACCGGGAGATTTTCGCATGATCCGGGTCATCTTTTCTCATGTGCTGTAATTTCTTCGCCAGAAACCGCAGTGCATATGCACCTGCTCCGATATCGTAAAAATCCTGCATCTCCTCGGTCACTTTCTCTGAAATGTCATATGTGGCAATATCCGGCGTGGCACAGATCGCTTCGATTCCATGCAAATTCGCATCATAGAATATCTGCTGTTTCAGTTCATGAGTCGGCACAGCGATCACAACAGGACGCACGCTGTCTTTCATGTAGTTGAGATAGGTGCTGGTCTTGCCCAAAGCGGTCTGCCCCTTGATGAGGTAAAGCTTGTTTTCCGCAGATGCCATTGCCGTTTGAAAGGCGTTTTGCAGGTCCTGGTGAGCCCTTTCCAAATCCACATAGCACTCCTTTTTCAAAATGCGCACTTCTCGCCGGGTCGGTTTCGCCGTGGAAAGCATATTTTCGGAATGGCTGCACCGGTCACAATAATCGCAGTTTTCGCAAGACGACACAGGCAGATTGTCCTTGATGATTGCTGTCAGAATTTCCTTCCAGTTGATATTCTGGTAGTGCTGTTCGGCATTCTTTTCCGAATGCATGATCTCCAGAAACTTTTGCTTTCCCTTTTCCGCACCGCACATGCCTCTTGCCAGAAAGTAAATGTCCTGGGTGTTTTCGATTCTGCCCTCGGTGAAATCCCAGTAGAGCGGGCAGCGGTCATAGAGATTTTCCCAGCTGAAATTGCGGTAGACCGCTCTTCGCTGCTTGTTCCGGACACCCTGTCTGGTTTGGGTCTTGCCGTGAAGCTTCCATTTCGCCATGACCATTTTTGTCTCGTATCCATAGGTGCAGGCATCCAGAGGCGTGACGGAATAGGTGTTGTCTTTCAGCAGGTAGAGGATGGGGAGCGTGTCTGAGACCTCTGCCTTTTCTTTTGCAAATTCTCTTCGCAGCACTTCTTTATAGTGCTTGGCATCGGTCAAGCCTCTCACATAGCTCAAAAAGGCGAATAGGACATCGTAAATGCTGATCTGAAAGCGTGGTTCAAATTGGGTGGGATAGGCATAGGTTCGGTCTGCATACTGCGTTTGAAAAATCGCACAGAGTAAGTCGCCAAAAAATCGTGCGGTTCGTTTGTCGGCAAGCTCCTCCCGGAAAAAGAACAGCATATCGCCGTGTTGTTCCTGGTATAGGATTCCGTAGTGATAGGCGAGGTTCAGCATATGGTCTCCGTGAGGATCTGTCTGAAAATGTTTGAGTGCAATGACGTATTTCACGTTATCTTCCCCCTTCGTGCATTATCTTTTACCAAATAGTTCTGTCTGTTTTATTTTGAAAACCGGCGGTGCTGAAAATTCCGTCCATGCGTGCCGTCGTCGCTGTGCTCCGTCACGCACAGACCAAAACGCCAGAAAGAACGGGATTTTTGTACACTGCCCTTATATAAATAAGGGAGTTGTACATTTTTCCCGTCTGGTTGTTCTTCTGTGGTGTTTGTCGACCGGGGAGACAAAAACACCATGGAAGAAACGGTCAGCAGTGCCGGATAATTTTCAACTTTCAAGCAAACATATCAATAATAGCAGTATACATAATTTCTATAGGGTATGCTGTCCATGGTTTTTGCGGATATTTCAAGGAAAATCCGCCACACGATCGGTTTTATTTCACACACAAACATACCACATATTTTTGCATCAACACACCACCGAAACCGAATGATCACTACCTGAAAAGACGATGTATGAAAAAGAAGAAACAAGCTGAATCTGAGAGAGGAGACTTCTATTAAGTGAGGGCTCGGATTCAGCAGAGGGGCAAAGGAACGCTGCAATTGCCTTTGCCCTTCCACTCCTCGTGTCAGCCCTCATACCCTCTGCGACACCCTGTACAACAGCGTACAGGGGATTTTTTTTACCCTGAACATACCACAGTGTGTAAACTGAAACATTGCAAAATCACTGTAATCCACTGAAAAAGTCAACGGATACAATTATATATCATTATCGTGAATCTGTGCCAGGTACTGATGATACGATCATGTCGACCGCATAGAAAAGCCGCCTTCGGGCGGAACATAGGGACATAACAAACCAGCGAAAGGAGGTATACAAATGTTCCAGAACAAGCGATTTTTGACCAGAGGTGTGCAGGCAGAAATACCGATGGAGTTACAGCTATTCCTGTGGAACTGCATCGATAATCTGCCAGAAGAACGAGATTACTTTCAAGTCCTTGCACTGAAAGAAATTGACGGAAAACAGCACATCCACCACTTTTCCGAACAGCCGGAGTACAGTCAAGACTATATGATTAACCTTACAAACCCAGTCAATCAAAAGGTCTATGTCATTGACGACATCGACCACTCGACCATGCTCTTAGCAGAAGAATACTAAACCCAAACACAAAGCCCTACCGATTCCATTCGGTAGGGCTATTTTCATTTTACGGAGGAATTTCAAATGAGCGAAGAAGTAAAAAAAGAACAGAACGAACAGGAAGAAACCTTGTATTGTGAGTGCTGTGGCTGTGTCATTGATGACGATGACTACACCGAGTGGAACGGGCAGATCATTTGTTCCGACTGCCTGGAGAATCACACTACTACTTGTGAATGCTGTGGCGAGCGAATCTGGGACGAGGATGTTTATGGTGATAATGATATTACGCTGTGCAGCCATTGCTACCATCACAGCTACACCAGATGCAGTTGCTGTGACGCTCTTTTGCATGAGGACGATGCCTACTATCTGGACGGCGAGACATACTGCCGTGACTGCTATGAGGATGAACGTGAAGAAAGCAATCTGATCCACGAATACGGCTACAAGCCGAATCCCATTTTCTACGGCGAAGGCAACCGCTATTTCGGCATCGAACTGGAAATTGACGGAGCTGGCAGAGATGATGACTATGCGGAAGAGCTGCTGGACATTGCCAACGCCCATGCAGACCTGCTCTACATCAAGACAGATGGCTCGTTAGATGATGGTATGGAACTGGTCTCCCACCCATGCACCATGGACTATCACATTAACGAATTCCCGTGGGAGGATATTATGCACCATGCCGTTCGTCAAGGCTACCGCTCGCATCAGACAAGCACTTGCGGCTTGCATCTCCATGTGAACCGCAATGCTTTTTCCGACAATCAGGAAGAACAGGACGAGGTGATCTCCAGAATCCTGTATTTTGTGGAGCATCATTGGAATGAACTCTTAAAGTTTTCCCGCCGTTCCGAATACACCATGAACCGTTGGGCGGCTCGCTATGGTTACGAGCATACCCCAAAAGCAATCATGGACAAGGCAAAAAAGGGCGGCAACGGTCGGTATGCTGCCGTGAACCTCTGCAATTATCATACCGTGGAGTTCAGACTTTTCAGAGGCACTTTGAAGTACAACACGTTCATTGCCACCATTCAGCTGGTCAACCGCATCTGTGACGTTGCAATGTACAACACCGATGACAGCATTGCAAAGTTGTCATGGTCGGACTTTGTGGCAGACATCACAGAGCCAGAATTGATTCAGTATCTGAAAGAGCGTCAGTTGTACGTAAATGAAGAAGTTTGTGCAGAGGAGGAGATGTAAGATGTGTGCATTATTTGGTTGGCTGGATTACAAAGGCATTGTTTCGGACAGGTTGTTGAAAAAACTGACACAGGCTCTGGCAAATGCGGCAGAAGAACGAGGAACAGATGCGTCTGGTATTGCCTATGTGAAAAGCGGCAAGGTCACCATCTATAAAAGACCCAAGCCAGCTCACAAGATTCATTTTAACGCACCCAACGGTACAAGGGCAGTCATGGGACACACAAGAATGACCACACAGGGCAACGAGAAGTTCAACTACAACAATCACCCCTTTTACGGTCATGCGGATGTCAATTTTGCCTTTGCCCATAATGGCGTACTGTATAACGATAAGGAACTGCGTGTGGAAAAGCACTTGCCGAATACGCAAATTGAAACAGACAGCTATATTGCAGTACAGCTGTTGGAACAGCAGGACAAGTTGGACTTCGATGCACTCAAAAGCATGGCAGAGTTAGTTCAGGGCAGTTTCTGCTTTACCGCTCTGGACGAGAACAACACGCTCTACATCGTCAAAGGCAGCAATCCCATGTGCCTGCTCCACTTTGCACAACTGGGGCTTTACGTTTACGCTTCGACCGAAAGCATTCTGAAAAGGGCATTGCAGAAGTCTGGTTTCCACAAGTATCCGTTTGAAGTGTTGCATGTGGAAGAAGGCACGATCTTGAAGATTGATCGCTATGGTTTTCTGACCTGTTCCACCTTTGAGGTGCAGGAAAATTTCCGGTTTGGCAAGTGGTATAACTGGTATGACGAGTTGGAGGAGGAGTATTACACGCAACAGGAAGAATTGCTGTTGGAGATGTGCGGTTGCTACGGCGTGACAGAGGAGGATGTTCTTTTGCTGTTGGACTATGGTTATTCTGCTGATGAGATCGAGGAAATGCTGTGCGACAGCAACTTGCTTTTGGAAACGCTTTGTGCGGTTCGGTGTGAAGAGGAGATTTGCTGCGAATAGGACAAATCACACACTGCTGACAAAAAGAAACCACTTTCCCACAAGGAAAATGGTTTCTTTTTTCGGAAACAAAATTTGAAAAATACAACCGCCCAAACAGTTGGATAAAATATTCTGAATTTGCAGACGTAAAGCAATATCCCAAATTCCAACGAGGAGGAAATCACAATGGCTATGAAAAACAAGCAAAAACACATTCCGCTCCAGAAAACCATCTGGTGCAAGATTCGCTACTGGCAGCTGCTCCACGACTGGACAGATGATGAGTTGGCGATGTATCTGAACTGTTCCACAAGAACGCTCCAGAACTACGATCATGATGCGAGAGGGCTTACGCTGAAAATGGTGGACACGTTCCTCTGCATCAACGATCTGACACTGGACGATCTATTGGCGGCATAACACACAGAGCAGGCTACGTTTCAACCAGCCTGCACATTTTGAAAAGGAGCTTATGAAAATGAAAAAGACAAAACTGGTCATTCAGCAGGCAGAAAACGGCACATATTTCACCCAGGTGTCCAAGGGTGTTCGTCCGGACGGCAAGCGAAACCGCAGAATGTTTACCGGCAGCACAGAGGACGAAGTGTATTTCAAGGCGACAAAGTGGCTCAAGGGCATTGAGGAAGAAGAACGAAATCCTTACACTGTGAGAGAAGCCATGCTGCAGTTTATTGACAGCAGAAGCAGAGTGCTGGAACCCACCACCCTGTGCTGTTATCGGGAAATGCTCCGCAACAAGCTGCAGTACATCATGGACATCAAAATCGAAGATCTGACTGCCCGTGACATTCAAATTGCCATCAATGTGGACGCTCAGCGTCTCGGCTATAAGTCCATCAAGAACGCAGTCGGCTTCCTGCGTGCGGTGCTGAATGCCAATGATATTACCATCAAAATGGGCAGCATTCGCCTGCCGAAAAAGGAGGTGCGGGAACGAAGACTCCCGTCCGCAGATGTGATCTATGCCATCGTCAAGGGGACAAGCAGCGAACTGCCGGTATTGCTTGCCATGTGGCTGTCACTACGCATTGGAGAAGTGGCTGGTCTGCAGTTCTGCGACATTGACCCGGTGCAGATGCGGCTCTATGTGCGTCGGGAGATCGTCAAGGTGGACAGCGGCTGGGCGGAGATCGACCACTGCAAAACCGTCAAGAGTATGCGCTATGTCAATCTGCCGGCATACATTTATGCACTGATACAGCAAGTGCCCCATCAGTCGGGAACAGATCATATTGTTCCGTTCACACCAAACACCATCCGCAAGCGGTTCAAGAAATTGCTGGAGGCACACGGTCTGGAAGAGATCCGTTTTCATGATCTGCGGCATATCTTTGCCAGCACCACGGCAATGCTGAACATTCCAGAGAAATATGCCATGGAAATGGGCGGCTGGAGTACACCGGATGTGTATAAGAACGTGTACCAGGAAACCTTCGACAGCGAACGCAACAAGGCGGACAGCGTGATCGACGGCTATTTCAACGAGATTATTCAGAATCACTGAGGATTTGCGAGGCTTTTGGATAGAAGGAGAGGTCTGCCTGTAGGGGGCAGACTTTTCTTTTTTTGTGATTATTTTGACGAATTCGCTGTGGTGAAATCTGACAAGTGATTATATTTCATTTGACTTATATGGTTGAATATGATATAATGAAAATGCAAGGAGGTGTCAGTATGTTGTACGAATATTTACTTGATACGTTTGGAACAAATGAGCCGATTTCTGTAAGTGATATAAAGTATGGAGGTTATTCAAGACCCTGGATAGATAAAGAGCTTTCTAAATTATGCAAATCGAAAAAGATTGTCAGATATGAAAGAGGAATTTACTATATTCCATCGCAAACGCCATTTGGTGCAAGTGTTTTGAACCCTAATAAAATAATCAAGTATAAATACATTGAAAAATGCGGCAAGATAAACGGATTTTACATGGGACTTTCTGCACTCAACAGATATGGACTCACAACGCAAGTCCCGAATACCACAGAAATTTGTACGAATAACGAAACCTCTAAACTTCGCAGTGTAAAGGTAGGCAATATGAGTGTTATATTGCGTAAAAGCCGAACGGCTATTACAAATGAAAATGTGGATATTCTAAGCTTTCTTGAATTGATGAATAGCCTATCAATGGATTCTTTTGATGATGAAAAGCGGGATATCCTTTGCAGTTTAGTACAGGAAAAAGGCATCAACAGACAACAAATATCACGATATGCCCCACTATTTCCTGATAAAGCGATGAGGAACCTAATCGAAAGCGAGATCATATATTATGTTGCACAATGATACAGAAACTTTTGAACAGCTGATACTTCGCACATCAGAATATCTGGATATAAAGCTTGAGATTATTGAGAAGGATTATTTTGTAACTGTTTTTCTTGGCAAGCTCGTTAGTAAAGTGCCTGAAATTGTATTCAAAGGCGGAACATCACTTTCCAATTTTGTTATGAAGTCAAGCTCTTTCTGGACTTGTATTCTTACCATCAAGCTCTATTGAAAGAGGAGACATATAGGAACATCTGCCAAGAAAAATCACGCATATGAAAGCCCCCTCTATAGGGTGCAAATCCTTATTATACTATACTCAAATGCACCCTATATTGCGATTGCGAATAAAAATATGAGCCAGAGTTGCGTGACAATGGGTATGGCCGCAGCAGGTGAATGGATGAGTTTCACTATGTCGGAAAAAAGAGCGGACAACCATCAATTGTCCGCCCTTTCTCTCATACAAATTCAATTTTCAAAGTCTTTCCAAGTGCAGCTGCAAGTCGCTGCAACGTTTTGATTGAAGGATTGGCATTTCCATTTTCCAGTTTGCTGATATCTCCTTGTGCGATACCGGATTTTTGCGATAATTCTTTTTGTGTGATTCCGGCAGACTTTCGTGCGTCAATAATCGCTTGAATAATTGCAAATTCCGGTTCCAATTGTTCATATGCTTCCTTGAATGCTGAATCTTTCATCTGTTGGGTGAGATAATCGTTGAAGTTTGTCATGGCAGATCACGCTCCTTTCTGCTCAGATACTCTGCCCTATATTGTTTCGCACGTTCTAATTCTTCTTTTGGCGTTTTTTGTGTTTTTTTGATAAAGCCATTTGTCAGCACTACTTTTTTGCCGACAATAAAAAAGTACAAAACTCGTGAAATATCGGAACCAACTTTTGCACGCAATTCTAAAATACCGTCATTTAGCATTTTTGAATACGGTTCACGCAACTCATAGCCATTTTTTTGCAGCATTACAATTGTGCGGATCATTTTTGCCCTCATTTTTACGTCCAAGCTGTCCAAAAATTCTTTCACAGGTTCCGTTCCATCTGGCTTATCATAAAATATGATATCAAAATCCTGCATCATTATTCTCCTTGTATAGGATTTATCCTATATTCATTATACGACATATGCTTGATCCTGTCAAGTAGGTTTGCAAAAAAATTTGATAAGTGTTGGATTCTATTGCAGATTTTTTATAGAATGAAGAAATGCATCTTCTGCATTTGTAAAATCCAAAGTGCGATTGCGAATAAAAACTTGAGGCACCTCACTAATAAAAAAGTGAGCCAGTTTTAATAAGAAAAATTCAAGCCAAAGCTGCTTGACAATGGGTATGGCCGCAGCAGGCGAATGGCTGAGTTTCACTATATCGGAAAAAGAGTGGACAACCATTAATTGTCCACTCTTTATCTCATACAAATTCGATTTTCAAAGTCTTTCCAAGTGCAGTTGCAGGCAGCCGCAGTGTTTAGGATATGGGGTACCACTCTGTTACAACATACTGCCCTCACTCAACCGAATCACAATCACATCCTCAAGCGAAATAGCATCAATGCTACATGGCACATATCCTCGCAGGTACGTTTTCAGCTCCAGCTTGTCGATTGCCTGCTGTATGCGGCTTGTCAGTTTTTCCGATCTTCTTTTGTAGCCAAAATCCCGCAGCAGCTTTCTAAGTTTCACTTTCCGGTATGCGATGCCGGAATACCTCAATTGCAGCCAGATCAGCTTAAAATAAGCATCAAAACAATCAGATTCTTCCTCGGAATAAAGCGAAGTATGCTCTGTTTCCATTAGGATCAGTGCCGCTTCGTCATAGGAAACTGCATCCAGTTCATAAATGTTCAGCAGATTCATGACGCTCTGCTTGAACTGCAAATATGTGCTGCCATATTCTGTCGGGATATGTGTCTTGTGATTTTCAAACAAGTCCCATAAGATCTCGTTTTCTCTTTGGTGAGACGTATTTTCGAGAAACAGATATACCGCAACATCGTCTGGCGTGATCCAATATGCTGTATGCGACATCAGTGATCTCCCTTACGCTGGTTGCAGGTTCTGCAAAGTACCTGTAAATTATCCGGAACACTCAGACCGCCTTTTGCCATGGGGACAATATGATCTACCTGCAAAAAGAGCCGTGTCGGAAATACTTCACCGCAGCCGGCACATACATAGCTGCCGTCATCATTTCTTGCAGCAGCAAAAGCATCTTCCTTTAGTTGCAAGCCAATTTTCGGATACAGTTCAATGATCTTCTGCAGGGGGAACTGTTCGAGATTTCGCAGTTCCGCTTCTGTCTGCGGTTCTGCTGCTGCAATTTCAATGTCTCCGTCCAGCTTGTCCAGTTCCAGATCGATCAGCTTCTTAAAGAAGTACGGGTTGGTATAATACACGGGGAGCAGGCTGCCCTCTTCTGCCCAAAGGCTCTGAATATAGGCGTTTTTTTCGCTTCTACGCATATCTTCGTCGTAGATCTTCTTTGCGATTTCAGAAACATCCAGCTTTTTTCGCTCCATTTCATCGATCGTCACAAACAGAGGTGCAACAGCCTTCTGTGCATAAAACTTCAGCAGATGCTCGATGTCGTTCCGATTGCAGGAGGGAATCATGTTTTCGTCAAAGTAGCTTTGGAAACAATGCTCGGTCATGTCGTCCAGCGTTTCTTCCGGAATGGTTTCACCTTCAATGCCGTAATGCTCCATCAGATTGGGCAGGTCACGGATCAGGCTCTGGTAGGCATTCTGTGTGCTGTTGTATACCAGAATCTGATGATTGCATTCCAGCGTGGACAGCATATACATACCAAGAGGAATCAGTTCAATTGCCGGTGTGCTGTCCAATGCGGACGTATCCACGGCAGCATCTGCCATTCGTGCGAACTCTTCGATCTTTGAAATTGCGATCAGCCGAATCTGCTGCTTTTGGGTCTCGGCAAGGGTCTCTTTTTCGTGATACTCTGCCACCGTAAGTGTTTCCGGATTTACCCATGCGATTTTATCGTTCCAGTCATCGACAAAGCTGACGATATATGCCTCTTTTGTGCCTCCTGCTTTCAATCCACGCAACGCTCGACCCACCATCTGCGTCATCAGTGTTGTGGAAACGGTGGGGCGTGTCAGAAATACTGTATGGGTTTTTGGCAGGTCTGTTCCCTCTGTGAGGATATTGACGTTGATGAGTACCTGGATTTCTCCATTGCGGTATGCTTCGATTTTACGTTCGTTGTCTGCATTGGAAATGGTGATGCCCGTTATCATATCCTGTACTTCGGAAATGATAAACTCTGATTTGATACCGTATTTTTTTCCCTTTTCGTTGAAAAGTGCATTTAAGGTAATCGCGTGATTTTTATTCAGTGCAAAAACAATGGTAGGCCCGTATTTTTCATAGTTATTTATATATTCATCAACGATAATTCTGTTACGTTCCTTACTTCCTGCAATGTCATTAACGATATTTTCCGGCAGTGTATCCAGATTCTCAATGCTTTTCAACGCCTGGACTCCCAGATGTTCTGTAAACTGTATATTGGTGTTGCAGTCAATAAAGGTAGGCGTTGCGAGAATGCCCTTTTTGATGAGGGTGTCCAGATCGGTCTTGTACACAATATCATCTGTAAAGACTTGCTTTAAGGCACCCTGCTCGTCCTCTGAGGTACGGAATGGTGTCGCCGTGAGTCCCAGCAGCTTCATGGATTTCGTGTGATCTGCAACATACTGGATAATTTTCTTGTAGGATTTCGCCACGGCGTGATGTGCCTCGTCGATCACCAGATAGATTTCTTCCCCATTCAGCCAGTTTTTCAGTTTATCCAGACTGCGGATCATGCTGTCCTTGCTGGCAATAAGAATACGGTCGGTTTTCTGAATATGTACGGGCTTATCGTGCATTCCAGAAATGATGCGGTAATTGAAAACCGTGCGGTTTACCATTGTATCGGTATAGGCGTTTCGGGCGAAAGCCTCTGCCGCCTGCTCCAGGAGCAGATGTCTGTGTGCAAGCCAGAGAATCTTTTTGTTCTGGTCTACTGCATTCCGAAGCAGCCAGTATGCGGCTGTTAACGTTTTTCCGCCGCCTGTGGGCAAAACAAGCAGGGTACGGAATGACCCTCTTTTGTCCATGGCATCTAACTTCCGGATTGCCTCTTCCTGATGCTCATAGAGCTGTCGTGGATTCTTTCCCAGTGCCGGGGTGATCGTCTGGGCGTTGATGTTTTCAATCATAATTGGCATATCTGTCAATCTGCCTCCTTTGACTTTTGGTTGTAATGGCTTGATAAATCTCTCTGAATGTTTCCTCACGCCTTTACGATCTTACATTTCTTCTTATAACAAGCCACGCCGTACTTATAGATCGTCTGCACCTCTTGATTATGATGTTTGCATAGCAGGCGTGTCAGCGTGCGAAGTGAATTTTCCAAATCTCCTTCGTTCAGTGACATACTTCGGATTCTGTTGAATTGACCTTTTTCTACCAAATCAAGAACAGTACTGTCGGCTAAGTAACTGTGACGCTGATATTCTTCTCCACACCGAATGCATTATAGGTGTAGGACTTGGTAATTGCACCTGTTGAATCTGTCAGGTTAACCACATCACCATGTGCATTCTGCGTATAGTAGGTATATCCGGACTTTTCGCCATCGGTAAAGCCAATCAGCTGATTCAGACCGTCATAGGTGTTGGTCTTAGTCTCGTTAAGCTTTCCATATTACTGAATAAAAACTATTTTTAGCTAATTATCACTGATTTGCATATTATTTTTAGATGGTCTCCGGAGTTGAGCAATATATCTATTCCAATATATTCTGATAAATCCATTATCGTATTACTTTCAGAATTAGATTCTGCTTTTTCTATTCTGTCGATTCTCAATAACTTATCGAAAATTTCAGTTGTATCAAATTTTGACCAGCAAATCACATTATATCCGCAGCCCCAAAAATCGCAACAAGTCATTTCATAATACAGCACTTCATGAAAGCTCAAATCATAATCAGTTTTTTCCCATTCACTTTCTAACTCAACATTAATTACCTTATTGGAATGATTATAGATTACATTTTCAATATACGCATCATGCAAATTGATATTTTCAATTTCACGAATATTATTACATGATATAATCATACAGCTTCCTCCATAAACACCGCTTTAATATCCTTTATACCATGATGCCCATGGTTCAGGCATTATTTGACCAGCATAATAATGCACTACTTCCTTAATATTCAAATCGATCTACGCCGCCGAATTTCACCTGGCATCGCTTCTTACAGAAACAGATACCATACTTCGAAATATTTCGGTAAAGCTCATCCTGCAGCCCTGCGATGTAGTTCTTCTCCTCGATCTGCCGTAAAGCTTCATCACATTTGGCAGACATCTCTTTGTATGTCTTTGCAATCTTGAATTCCAATATTGCAGCATATTCAGCGTCAGAACGCTGTTTCACAACCAGGTCAAATCGGCCTTCACCAGATTCGATATTAGACAGCACTTCATAATCTGCAAATCCCGAAACAAGTCCTGTCACAAAGCCGTGATAATAGCTTTCCTGCTCATCATGATAACTGATCGTAGTAAGCAGCCAGTGCCGCAGCTGCTTTTCCAGTTTTTCTGGTTCGCCGTAAATAATGGATTCGATGATATCCGTTCTGCTGTCTGCATTGATCTTCTTCTCAAACCAGGCACGAATGGTGTTTTTGTAAATGCTCTTTACCTCAGTGTTTGGGATCACCATTTCATAATAGGTCTCGTCGCCGATGGTTTCGTAAGCGGTCACTTTTAGGTATCCTGTAAAAAGCAAAAAGCTCCAGATGTACTCGCTGTTCACATCTATCGTTCCATAAGTGATATCCTCATAAATCTGTGCTCTGACAGGCGTGCCGTTTATCAGTTCTTCTATTGCATTTTTCGTCCTGTCGTTGGATTCTTCGATCAGACGCTTTACGATTTCGTTTGAACTGGTGTTAGACCAGTAGGGTTTGCATAGAGCAGAACTTTTTTCAGCTGCCTCTGACAGATAATTCAAAACGCTCCACGGGTTATAAATATCAACATCGTTGAATTTGTAGCCATCATACCAATGTGCAATATCTGAGGATTTGTCTGTTAAATCATAGCATTCAAGCATGACGTTGATTTCTTCTTGGGTAAATCCGAAACTGTCATCAAATTTTGTGCTCATGATTGAAAAAATCTGAAGATTATTCAGTCCAGTAAAAATACTCTCCTTTGAAACTCTCAGGCAGCCTGTCAAAAACGCACGGTCAAGGGAGGGGTTGGTTTTCAGTGCTGATTCAAATACAGAACGAATCAGGTTCACCATATCCGTATAAAATCCCTGGTGGAATGCGTTTTCAAGCGGAACATCGTATTCATCGATCAAAATGATGACGTTCTTATTGTAATATTTCACCATTATGTCCGATAAGAATTTTATAGAATCAAGATAAAACGCATCCTCTGCTCTTTGAGTTAGGATACTGTGAAAAAGATCTCTTTCTGAATCGGATATTTTGCCGCTTTTAAGGATGACCTTGTGTCTGTCATATTCTCTTGCAATCAAAACTTTGAACATATGAAAGGCATCTTTATAGCTTCCCTGTTTCATACTCTTCAGAGAAATGCTGATGACAGGGGATTGCCCCTGATACTGCATGCATTCGGGATATTCTGAAATCTTTAATCTATCAAACAGATATGCATTGCTTTCATCTGTCTTCTCAAAGAAGCGCTGAATCATGCTCATATTCAAAGTTTTGCCGAATCTTCTTGGTCTGGTAAAAAGTCCGACCTTTACCTTGTTTACAATCAAATCTTTTATCATGAGGGTCTTATCTACAAAATAATACCCTGAATCGATTACTTCTTTAAAATCCTCTATGCCGATTGGCAGCGGTTTTCTTTCCATTATTTTCACCTCGAATTCTTATGGAATATTTTTCCTCACGCCTTTACGATCTTACATCTCTTCTTATAACAAGCCACACCATACTTACTGATACTTTTTAAGGCATCCGGATAGTTCATTCCAGCCGCACCCTTTAAGCTGAGAAATACAACGGGGTATTTGTTTTGATACTTCTCGCAGATATCGGAGTGTCTGCTGATGGCAAGCCCCTCAAACAGCGATGCGTCCTGCCCGATCTCAAAGAATGTTTTCAGCGTATCCATGGTCAGTGTTTTGCCGAATCGCCGGGGACGGGTAAACAGATTTGCATCCCCATGATTCCGGAGCAGGTCTGAAATGATCTCTGTCTTATCGACATAGTACATATCGTTTCTGCGAAGCTTTTCAAAGTTCTCAACGCCGATGGGGAGCATTTTTCTTTCGGAACGCATGGTGTAACTCCTTTCATAGTCTTATAACGATTTCTCACTTGCATTTATTATATCATGAAACAGCGTGAAAATCAACTTGAATGCAGGCACAGTAAGAAAAAAGCCTGCTCTGAGCAGGCTTTCTCTATAAATGTTTTGATAAAGCTTATCTTTTGACTCTGCAATATCATTTTTCACTTGAAACAGTAAGGTGTATTATCATGAAATAATGCTGTCATAGAAGCCGTTTTTATTGCCGAAGTAATCGAGAATGAGAAACAGACAAGTGTTAAGCACCCACAACTCCTGCTTGTCTTGAACTATGTCATATTGCTTTGCAGCAATTTCTTGAGCCACTGAAATGCTTTGGTATGTTTGATAGGAGAGTATGTTAGGACAGTCCTCTGACAAGTTTTTTAGTCTCTTGATGTTCATCTGCATCAACTTTATGAAGTCTTCTTTTTTATATTCGGTTACAGCAATGCCTGACAACTTCATTTGACTGGCTAAGCTCTTGAATTTGCCTAACATGGCAATCGGAATTGTTGCAGATAAATATTGGTCGTCATCAAATGTATTGCAATATCGAAAAGATTCCATCATGGGATAATTTATGTATAACCGCCCGATAGACGGGTCGGTTTCATCTGTAAAATGTTCTGCCATTTCAATTAACTTTGGGAAATTATCCGCAAGCAGTTCTTTCGTTGAAACAGACAATCCACGTTGCTCTGGGGCTTTATGATGCAGATCAGCATCAAAGACCAAATAGGTGTAGGCGAACTTTTGATCTAATCTCTTTTTGGTCTCATCATCTCTGATAAGTTCTTTCAGGACATCTTTTATGTCGCAGTCAAAAAAATATTCTTTACACTTGTGGTATAACGTGTAGAGGTTTGTTCCGACAACGCATAATTCGGCGTTTAATTCGAATCTTTGAAGAATAGATTGGAAAAAGTCCGGTTCTGTTCGTTCACCCTCTAATACAATTAAAATCCTCATCATTCCGTAAATGCCCCATTGATATACATTTTTTCCAGGTTATGTGCTTCTCGAATTTCACGATCAGTTGAATCATACAGGTTTGTGATTTTATTTTTTGTCATTAAGAAACAGCAATCTGGTCTTGTAAGACGATTTTGCATCAGATAGGTGTTGTGTGTGGTAAGCACGGACTGAAAACCGGACTGCTCATTCAGTAACTGAACAATCAGCTCCGCAGATTCATAGTGGAAAAAAGCATCAAACTCATCAATGAACAAAAAAGAGATCTTAGGAAAAGCTGCGACGCTCCAGGCAAAGTAGAGGAGCAATGCCTGCGTTCCAGTTGATGCCAGAGATAAAAAAGGCGCTTTTTCAGTGCGTTCTCCGTTGCGATAATAAGCATATAAGATGTATCCATCATTTTCCTTCTCAAATCCCAGCTGGTAGTCAAGACCGTTTTGTTTTAAGAAGTATTGAAACTCCTCCAGCTTATTATTTTCACGAATCATTTCTGTCAATTCAAAATTTCTTGTTGTAAAGCCCATGTGAGAATTTCCTTCGGACAGACTGCGATACCACAACATGTTTTCACAAAAATGGATCAATTTCGTTACTGGGGAAGAAGAATTCGTAGGCGTGTTGCGATAGATATACTTCAGTACAGATAGTTTATTATCCGGCAGGTCAATATTCAAACTTCCTTTGAGCGTACTGTCCACAAATCGTTCCGTTTCCGACTGGCTAAAGTAATCGAATCGCACCAGTTCCTTTCCGTTTAACTTCAATGTCTCTTTTCGCAAGTCGTATTGATCCAGCTTTATATATTCGTAGACAATATCATCGTTTCCAAATTTGAAAAAGTAGCGAAAAACCACTGGCTGATCCAGATGCTCCAAGTTTCTGTAATTCTTTTTCTGCAGGCATTTGTTGTCTGTAAGGTGACTGATAATATCAAAAAGTGCAAAGCCAAGCACACTTTTTCCAATGCCATTTTTTCCGTATATGATTGCCTTGTTAACGATTCCATTATAAACCAGGTTTTGATTAAAGCTATAGTCACGGGAAGTCAGATCAAATACCAACTTTTCCGAAAAACAACGGTAGTTTTCAACCTCAAATCGCCTTAACATCGAAAATTCACTCCCAAAATGCAAACTCTTTATCATGATTATATCAGCTTTCTTCCTCAAAGTCAATAACTGTCCGTAAGAAAATTACGGATACGAATTTTTTATACGGTTATAGTATGCTGAAAAAAGGCTGGTTTATTCGTTGCAGATGCTTTTGGGCATCGTTTTGTTTTAGCACAGGTCATTCGACACCTGCTCTAAGATACAAAAAATCCCGCCACTTACCCTACTCCTGCAAAAGCAAGACGAAACGTGGCAGGAACTTTTTGATCCAGGTTTATTCCAGCAAGCCATACACCCCAAACCAACAAACAGCATCAAGGGGGAACATCACACAAGCCATCCACAGAACCGCACTTCATTTCTCATTTCCAAAATATGCCCAGTGCTGCCTCCCAGGAGAAGTCCAGCATATAAAGAACGGCATAGCCGCTTTCCCAGACAGACGCAATGATGATGATCGGCATCAACACACAGGGAAGTCCGATGTAAGCCAGAGATTGCGGTTTTCAGTCCGGTTTTTTATCAGTGCAGCACAAAATGGCATATAAAACCGCTCATGCTATCCCGTGCAAGTAACTGCAGAATCCCTTGCATCCTTCGAAGTGTTTAAAAGCTTTTCCCTGATTGTGCTGTTACTTGACTTGACAGTCTAACTTTTCAAAAGGAAATCGATCACATTTATGATCTTGATCCCATCTTCATCCATCGGCATTTCATCCATTGTGATGATATACTTCGGATAGTTATCACGAATCCGCTTTAACGGCGTAATTTCTCTGTCGAATGTATCTTCGCTCATAACAGTAGCAGAAACCTGATAGTATGCTGTCTCTCCGCTGCGTTCTGCAACAAAGTCTACTTCCAGTTCACCCACTTTACCAATGCTGACATGGTATCCTCTGCGAATCAGTTCCAGATATACAATGTTCTCAAGGATATGTCCGATGTCACGTCTGCGATTTCCAAGCAGCAGTTGACGAAGTCCCATATCGACGGCATAATATTTTTCCAGAGATTTTAAATGCTGTTTTCCCTGTATATCATAGCGTTTAGCTTTGTAAAGAATAAATGCTTCTGTTAAAGCGGTTACATAGTTTTCAGCCGTTAAAGATGTGGTTTTTCGTCCAAATGAAGTCAGACTGTCTGCGATCTTCTTGGAGGATACAATATTGCCGATATTGTCGAACATAAACTTGATCACACTTTCCAATAAACTGATGTCATTGATTCGTTTACGGGAAGCCACATCCTTGATTAAAACTGTGTGATAAATGCCGTCCAGATAATCATGCCGAATGGCATCATCATCAATTTGTACGGCATATGGAAACCCGCCGTTCTGAAAATACTTCTGCCATGCAGAATGTTTTTCAAGACCGGATAATTCCAGATATTCCGCAAAAGATAAAGGCAGCATAGGAATCTCAATATATCTTCCAGAGAGAAGTGTTGCAAGCTCACCAGAAAGTAAGTATGCGTTAGACCCGGTAATATAAATATCCGTATTTTCACGAAGAAACAGCGAATCTACCGCTTTCTGAAAGTTCGGAACCGCCTGAACTTCATCCAGAAATATATAAGTCATCTTACCGGGAACCAGTCGCTCTGTCACATAAGAATGCAACGCATGATAATCCAGCAAACCCTCATTTTCAACATCTTCAAAATTGATTGCAATGATCTGTTCTTGTTCGACTCCAGTGCTCAGAAGATACGACTGAAACTGTCTTAGCAACGTTGATTTTCCGCATCTTCGGACACCTGTCACAACTTTAATGATCTGTTGGTCCTGCAGTTTTTTGATTTTATCCATATAGATCTTACGTTCTACCATACAATCACCTCTTTTTATAGTATACCATAAAAAGATAGAAATAATCAATAGTTTTTTAAGTGTACTATAAAAACTTTTGACTGTAAATAAAGAGGTGGTATGCTTAATGCTATATTACATAATATCTCTCTTAATTTCTGTTGTAGCAGATGAGATTTTATATCTCTTCTACAAGTGGCTGAGCAGGAAGTAGCCCGACAACAGCACAACATTTTGCCTGATTCTTGTATGGGATAAGGCGAAAGCCCCCAGAGGTCGCAACTCTGGGGGCTTTCTTATTGCGTGACTGTATTGCCACTACATTATTTCTTTCCATTCTCATTTTAGCACAATTGCAGTACCTTGTCAAGATCTTTTTCCGATGGAAAAGTTGATTGCAGTCGGAACAAAGTGCAACTGCGAATAAAGAAGTTATCCGGTTTTGAGGATCATTTTTCAAAGTTCCACCTTTTCCGCATTCTGTGCCAGCGTCAATTGCAGCAGCTTGTCGGAACGATGGATGGCATTGTTGACGTTCTGAAATTCTTGTCCCTGGATGGAATTGAGAAATTCCTGCCGCCCTTCCTTGTTGGGAATCCAGGCGGTTTTTGTATCGAAGTCGTATGTCAGATAGCCCAGATGCACCAGTAAGGTCAAAATATCATCTGCGGTTTCAAAAGTACACATATCGTTCTGAAATGTTTTCGTATTGATGGAAATATGTTCTCCGGCAATCGTTCGAATGATCTTATCCCGCAAGCCGTTCTCATTGCGGACGATATACATTTTCAAAGCCTCATAGGTTTCAGTCTGTGTCCAGTAACTGTCAAAGATGCCGTTCATCATCGCTGATGTTACAGATCTTGGATTATAAATGGATATACCATTGACAGTATAGCCATCGTACCAATCTTTCGTTTGTTCAAAAGACATATGATAACGTTCACAGAGCTGACGAACTTCCCTCTCTGTAAAACCAGTGAATTTTGCGAGTGCATATTGATTGGTCATAGCGTATTCCTTGAACATATTCAGTGCAGAATGTTGACCGTATTTCTTGATTGGGAGAATGTCTGTCATATAGGCAAGTGCCACATAGGGCTGCCCTTTCAGAAAATCCCGCAGAAAATCCAGATATTCCTTTGGAGCAGTTGCATTATCCCGATGTACCCGGAAAATGGAATCCCATTCGTCAATGATAAAGATAAACTTTTCCCGTTTCTGCGAAAAAATATCTTTTGATGTCCTTACCAAGTCTGTTTCATCAAACAATGTAACATCCGGCATTTCCATTTTCACATCAAACAACAATTCCTTTGTTAAGCGTGCCACCATGTCTTTTATCACAGGATATTTGCTGACAAACTGCTGGATATCGATATGAATCACATTGTACTGATTCAGGGCAATACCGCACAAAGTCGTCAGACGCTCTTTGTACGGTATTGCCTTATAGTCATACTCTTTCATTCCTGCCTGTTTTTATTGACATTTTTGGAAATCACAAAAGTCAGAATAACAAGCACAAGTGGAAAAATACAGCCTGCAAGCACGCCCTTGCGAATATCATCTCCTGCACTTTGTGAAATGTTTCCTACGATACCCGGACCTATTGCACCGCCAAGGTCGCCTGCCATGGCAAGAAGGGCAAACATTGCTGTGCCGCCTGAGGGCATTTTCCCCGAACAGATGCTTATGGTTCCAGGCCACATAATTCCAACGGAAAAGCCGCATATTATACAGCCTGCAAGCCCAAGCATGGGAATATCCGACAGGGAAGCAACAAGATAGCATATCAGGCAAAGCATGCCTGAGCCTATCATAAATTTTATTAGGTCAAGCCTGTCGCCGTATTTTCCATACAGTGAGCGACTTATTCCCATAGTCACCGCAAACAGGCAAGGCCCGGCAATATCTCCCATAGCCTTTGAAAGATCCAAAGCAGATTCCGCAAATGCAGATGCCCACTGTGCCATTGAAAGCTCCGACGCTCCCGCACATATCATCAGCAGTATGGAAATAATGAACACGGGGGTTTTTAAAAGATTTCCGATACTCATACCTTGCCCGTCCTCGGCAGGGTGTTCAATGGGACAGGTGATGAAATTAAACATATTATACAGCGGAATTATTGCCCAGATACAAGCAAGCCATTTCCAATTGCCTATACCGAACACCGAGAAAAATACTGTGGAAAGCAGGATAACTCCTACCGAGCCCCAACAGTAAAAGGAATGGAGCAAACTCATTGCCGCCTCTTTATGCTCAAAGGGACAGGATTCAACGATAGGGCTGACAAGCACCTCCGTAAGACCGCTGCCCACCGCATATACAATTGTGCTGATGATTATTCCCATAAACGGGTCGGGCATTATCTGAGGAAGAAACGCAAGTCCCAGAAGTCCTGCTGCCGAAAACAGCTGAGAACCCACAACGCATCTGCGGTAGCCTATTCTGTCCGCAAACTTTGCACAGAGAATATCCACAATAAGCTGGGTGATAAAGAAAACGGATGATATGAGCGCAATTTTTCCGAGAGGGATATTGTAAACATTGTGGAATGTGAGAAATAGCAGCGGTGCAAAATTTGCTGTAATAGCTTGTGTAACAAATCCAAGATAACAGGCAATAAGAGTTTTTCTGTAATTCATCTTGACGTTCCTTTCGCTTTTTGATATAATTGTATCATATCATAACAAACGGCATATTTCAATGTACAATATCGCATTTTTATTACACTATATCGCAAAAATGGAGGATAAATTTGAAAAACCTAAACGACGGCTACGCAAAGATCATCACTGACGAAACTCTTCGTGAAACCATAAGTCACGGCAGTGAGGAATATCCCTTTCGATATTATTATGAGGATATATGGCTCTTTGACCTGCACTGTATTGACTGGCACTGGCACCCCGAGGTTGAGTTTGTGCTTGTGGAAAATGGGACGGCAGATTTTTTTGTGGGCAGCAGCAGATATGTGCTTAACACAGGGGAAGCAATTTTCATCAACACACAGGTGATACATCGGTTTGAGAGCAGCGAAAGTACAATTATTCCCAATATGGTCTTTTCTCCGCTTCTGATAGCCGCAGAAAACAGTTTGATATACCGCAAATATATAAAGCCTGTGCTCATGTCCTCGGTTGAATGCCTGATAATATCGCCGACAGATGAAAAGCAATGTGAGATGCTTGATACAATACGAAATGTGTTTGCCATACAGGAATCGAAAAGCATATCCGAACTGAAAACAACCGAACTTATTATGAAGCTATGGGGGCAGATTTACGAAAGCATAAGTTGGAACGACACTCAAAACATAAACAAAACCTCCGCACAGGCACAAGCACAGCTGCAGATAATGATGCAGCATATCCACAAAAACTATTATCGTCGGATAACCTTGGAAGACATTGCAAGATCTGTTTCTATAAGCAAAAGCAGTGTGCTGAATATTTTTAAAAGCTATCTGCACACATCGCCCATTAATTATGCTCTGGAATATCGTTTGAAGCGTGCTGCCAAGTTTCTTACGGAAACTGAAAACAGCGTTTTCGTTATAGCTCAGACAGCAGGCTTTGAAAATGTGGGATATTTTTGCCGCAAATTTAAGGCACTCTATGGAATGACGCCTAAGGAGTACAGAAATCACAGGCGGTCGGAACGGAAATAATAAAAAGCAAAGGACTTGCTGCGATTGGCAGTGACAAATCCTTTGCCTATTTTATTTTAAGGCAATACCGCACAAAGAGCGTCTGGTGACTTTGCACGGTATTGCCTTTGATTCAGATAGGCTGGAAGTGTAATGACGGGGTCTATAGGCTGTATGCTTTTCATATTTTTGTTCAAATCCATTTGCCTTCTTTCTTGATTGGACAACGCTAGGCAACTCCAAAAGTTCCAACAACTGGCACAAACTGACCGTTTTCCACTTGCCATTTTACTTGCCATTTGCCCGTATTTACTTGCCATTTTGGGAAAAAACCTGTTTTTCGCAAAACACCCCAGGTAACGAAAAAAGGCTGAATTACGAGCTTTTTTCGTAATTCAGCCTTCTGCAATTGGTCGAGGTGACAAGATTCGAACTTGCGGCCCCTACGTCCCGAACGTAGTGCTCTACCAAACTGAGCCACACCTCGATTGGCGACTCATATAGTATAGCACATTTCCGGACACTTGTAAAGCCTTTTTCGACACTTTCAAAAAAAAGAAAGTTTTGCTTTTGATATCTTTGCAAAATAAAATAGATATCTTTGATTTTAGAACAATCCGCAAATAAAAACAGCCAACAAAAAAGCGGCATCTCTGCCGCCTTTTGTCTGAATGCAGAAAAATCCCGGAGAATTTACTGCGTTTTTGCTTGCTTGGAGCGAACGGCGCTGACAACTGCATAGCTGTGTGCCGGCAGAATGACAGCATCGCCGTCACAGATGCCGCTGATTACTGTGCTGAACGCATACTTCTCAAAGCACTTGTCCCGGAGAGAGACCATGGCAGTCTCATCGCTGCGGTTCATCAGCACAACAGCGCTGGAACCGTTCTGCAGAATGTATCGTGCAAAGCCCAGCACCTTTTCCTCCAGTACCAGGAACTCCATAGCGCCCTCTGCAAAAGCCGGATGCTCCCGGCGGATCTTCGCCATTTGACGGGTGTATTCCACCAGTTCCGTATCCTCATTGCCCCACGGATAGCAGCGGCGGTTGAACGGGTCTTTCCAGCCCTGCAAGCCAGCCTCGTCACCATAATAAATGCTGGGGACGCCGGGCAGGAAGAACTGGAGTACCATAGCGCCCTTGAGCAGAGCCTTGCCACGGTTGTACTCGTCCGGAGACAGTTCGTTGGATGCCATCCAGTCCTTGCTCTTGTCGTCGCAGGGCTGACCGCCGAAACGGTTGATGGCACGCTCGATGTCGTGGGTGGAGACAAAGTTCATCAGCACATCCACCGTGCATTTCGGATAATTTTCCAGGATCACCATAATGCGGTCCCGGAACGTGGTGGCAGCCTCACCCTTCATGTAGGCGATGATCGCCTCACGGAACGGATAGTTCATTACGCTGTCCAGCTGGTCGCCCAGGAGATAGCGCCGCTTGACGCCGTAAGCCTCCTTGTTGGACGCATCCTCCCAGACCTCGCCGATGACGATTTTTTCCTCATCATACTTCTTGACGCAGGTGCGCAGATTGTCCAGGAACTCGTCCGGCAGCTCATCTGCCACGTCCAGACGGTATCCGGCGGCGCCCAGGCTCATCCAGTAGTCCAGTACGCCGTCGTCGCCGCAGATGTACTTGGTGTAGCTGGGGTTGTTCTCGTCCACATTCGGCAGGGTGTCGATGCCCCACCAGGACTCGTACTCCTTGTTGCCCCAGAAGTGATACCAGGAGTAATACGGGCTGTTCTCGGACTGATAAGCGCCGGGCGTGTTGTAGCGTCCGAACTTGTTGAAATAGATGCTGTCTGCGCCGGTGTGGGAGAATACGCCGTCCAGGATGACGGAGATGCCCCGTACCTTTGCCGCCTTGCACAGCTCCCGGAAGTCCTCGTTGGTACCCAGCAGCGGGTCTACATTCCGGTAGTTTGCGGTGTTATAGCGGTGATTCTCGTGGGATTCGAAGATCGGGTTCAGATAGATGCAGGTGACGCCCAGGTCTTTCAGATAGTCCAGCTTGCTGCGGATGCCGTCCAGGTCGCCGCCGAAATAGTCGTTGTTCCAGACGTGACCATTCTGGTCGGGCTTGTAGTAGGGCATCTCGCCCCAGTTCCGCATGACACGGTCAGACGGTACATTGTCATGCACCTTGCCGCTGCTGCAAAAACGGTCGGGGAAGATCTGATACATCACGCCGCCTTTGAGGAACTGCGGTGTCTGATAGTCCTCGTTGTAGACGGTGAGCTGGAACATTTCGCCCTGATCCAGCATACCATGGCAGGCATCGCCACGCTTGATATAGTGACGCACGCCGTTGGAGGTATAGGAGAAATAATAGTAGTGAACGCCGGAATACTTGGGGATAAGGTCGGCGGTATAGGTGATGTAGCCGTTTTCATGGGTTTTCACGTTCATGGGCAGAAAACGCTCTTTGAAACCGGTGCGGAAAACCACCAGCACCGGAGAAAAGTCCAGCGGCGTTTCTTCCGGCAGGCGAATGGTGAACTGACAGCTCTGGTTCCGGGCGATCGCACCGAAGTGCGACTTATACGCCGGATCCCAACTGTTGTAAAAATAACGCATACAGAGATGCTCCTTTCTTTGCGGAGTGGGAGAGTATTCTTTTCAAAGGGATACTTCCTGTATTAGGTTAGGCTCCCTTGAAAAGGCACCCGAAGGGCGTGCTTTGTGCTGAGCTGGCAGCCGCAGGCTGACTGAGGGATTTTTTCTGTGAAATTTGCAGATAAGGAAAAATTCATTGTAATTCCTTTACCAGCTTCGCTGGTTCAAGGAAGGCTTATTTCTATAGTTTTCACTACAATATAAAGCAGGGATACCTCACACAACCCATCCCATTCAAGAAAACGGAGCAGGGTTTGTGCTGCTCCGTTTTCGTCAGATTATATCAGAATGTGTGATAACACGTTCTCAGATATTCCAGATATCCTTTGCATATTCGTTAACTGCACGGTCAGCGGAGAAGATGCCTGCGTTTGCGATGTTGTGCAGGGACATCTTGGTCCAGGTATCCTTGTCGGTGTACAGCTTTGAACTGCGCTCCTGTACCTGGCAGTAGCTGTCGAAGTCAGCCAGAACCATGTACGGATCCTGGGTGCGCAGGGAGTCAGCCACTTGGGTGAACTTGCAGCCGTTGATGCCGGCATACATCCGGTCGATACAGCTCTTGATGATCGGGTTGTTGTTGTAATAGTCCTCCGGACGATAGCCACGAGCCTTGAGGGTGTTGACTTCCTCGGTCTTCATGCCGAAGATGAGGATGTTGTCAGCGCCCACTGCGTCGCCGATCTCGATGTTTGCGCCGTCCAGTGTACCCAGTGTGATCGCACCGTTCAGCATCAGCTTCATGTTGCCGGTACCGGATGCCTCTGTACCTGCCAGAGAGATCTGCTCCGAAATATCGCAAGCCGGCATCAGCAGCTCGGACATGGTAACGCAGTAGTTCTCCAGGAAGTAAACGGACAGCTTGTCGGAGATGCGGGGATTCTTGCGGATCTCCTCAGACAGCGCCCAGATCATCTTGATGATCTGCTTTGCCAGATAATAGCCCGGCGCTGCCTTTGCAGCGAAGATGTAGGTCTTGGGCGTAAAGTCCATATCCGGATTTTCCAGCAGGGCGTTGTACTGTGCCAGAATGTGCATTGCATTCAGATGCTGACGCTTGTATTCGTGCAGACGCTTTACCTGTGCATCAAATACACTGTCGGTATCCAGGATGAGACCGCTCTTTTTCTTGACGAACTTGGCGAAACGCTCCTTGTTTTCCTTCTTGATCTTGCGCAGCTGTTCCAGAACAGCCTTGTCATCAGCGAAAACGTCCAGCTTTTTCAGCTCGCTGCCGTCCTTCAGGAAACCGTCGCCGATCTTGTCACGCAGCAGCTGGGTCAGACCCGGGTTGGACTGATACAGCCATCTCCGGTATGCGATACCGTTGGTGACGTTCTTGAACTTGTTCGGGGTGTCCAGATATTCTTCGTGGAATACGCTGTCCTTGATGATCTCCGAGTGCAGCTTGGAAACGCCGTTGACGCTGTGAGATGCCATAACGCACAGGGTAGCCATGTGGATCTGGTTGTCCTTGATAATGGACATCCGTGTGGTTCTTGCGCTGTCGCCGCCGTTGCGCTCCATCAGACCTGCGCAGTAGCGGTTGTTGATCTCCACGATGATCTGGAAGATTCTCGGCACGATCTGTTTTACCAGGTTTACATCCCACTTTTCCAGTGCCTCAGCCATTACGGTGTGGTTGGTATAAGCGAAGGTGTTGGTGACGATGTGCCATGCACGATCCCAGGTATAGCCGCAGTCGTCCAGCAGGACACGCATCAGTTCCGGAATTGCCAGAGTCGGGTGGGTGTCGTTGATGTGGATGGCAACCTTTTCGTGCAGGTTTTCCAGTGTGCCGTATACGTTCATGTGGTGGTTTACGATATCACCGATGGCTGCGGCGCACAGGAAATACTGCTGGCGCAGACGCAGGGACTTGCCCTCCAGGTGGTTGTCGTTCGGGTACAGCACCTTGGAGATCGCATTTGCCATGGAGTTCCGGGACAGTGCCTGTTCATAGTTGCCCTCGTTGAATTCCTTCATGTCAAAGCTGGGTGCCTGTGCCTTCCACAGACGCAGGGTAGAAACGCCGGTGCTGCCATAGCCGGAGACATACATATCATACGGGATGGCGATAACAGTGTTGTAGTTGACATGGGAGATGTAGTGGTAAGAATCCTGCCAGTATTCCTGGACATTGCCCTCGAAGTGTACTTCGATCGCCTCGTCCGGCTTCGGATCCAGCCAGACGCTGCCGCCCGGCAGCCAGTTGTCCGGTTCCTCGGTCTGCCAGCCGTCCTCCAGGATCTGCTTGAAGATACCGTACTCATAGCAGATGGAGTGACCGGTTGCCGGGATCTCCTGGGTTGCCATAGCGTCCAGATAGCAGGCAGCCAGACGGCCCAGACCGCCGTTGCCCAGACCTGCGTCCGGCTCGCACTCAAAGATGTTGTCCAGGTTGATGTGATAGTCCTGCAGGATGGCACGAACATCGTCTGCCAGCTCCAGGTTGTACAGGGTGGTCTTCAGGGAACGTCCCATCAGGAATTCCATAGACAGGTAGTACACGCTCTTGCCGCCTACGGAATTGGTTTTGTTTACAAAGTGCTGACGCTTGTGCTTCAGCTTTTCTACCATCAGTGCGGACAGCACCTGATAGATCTGTTTATCAGATGCCTCGTCCGGAGAAACACTGCACTCCAGCTGAAGTCTGTCTACAAATTTCTGTTTCAATTCTTCTCTCTGGGGATTTCCAGTTGTTTTTACTGCCATGTTATCCTCCTCAACAGTTTCGGCGGAATCTTCTCGTTCCCGGCACACAGAAACCGTGCCGGAATCCCATTCGTACCTCTTTATGGTGCGCCGAACCACCATAATACAGACTGCTCCGCCAGGTTGGAACATATCTAATACTATTATACCGGATTTTGGTCGATGTTGCAATAGCTTTTTTCACGAAATATTTGAAAAAACAATGGCGGGATTCGTCATATGTGATTGAAAGAAGTTGCATGCGGGTAAATTCGGACAGCCATTCGCCGGAGATGCCGCTGCAAAATTTGGAGAATCAGAAAGCCGTTTGAATAGACTTCCTGATTCTTCCTCTTGCTTTTCAAATATTATATAAAAAATGATATAAAATTTCACGGATAATCAGTATAATAAAGTTGTATCAGAGCGATTCCCGTGATTTGTGCCAAAATGTTCTTTTGATTGTGGAAACAATTGAACAGCTGAAAGCGGCGGAGTTGGTGGAAATTGCCGTAAAAAATGTGGTATGTATATCGTTTTTGTCGATGTTGCTGCCACGGTGCAAAAAATCTGAGGAAACGCCGTACAAAGTTTGCACGAAAGAATGCAGAACAGACTGCGTGCAGCGTTCCCGCAATGAGAGGAGTTTTTTTTATGCAGACAGAAAAGACAAGACACCTGCGTACAAGAGTCATCAGTGTCTTGCTGGCAGTTTTGATGATCGTGACTTGCATTCCGTCGGCGTTCTTTGCGTCGGCGGCAGAAAATGCGAAAGCGAGCGGACCGCTGGTATTGACAAATTCCAGCATAGAATTTCGGGACAGTAAGTACAACCCTATTCCTGATCCTGAGAAAGGCAAAGAAGGCGTAGAATCCGGCGATCTGTTCTATCTGATGGCGACGATCTCCGGAAACAATGTCAATGAGGGTGAAGAAGACACCTATCGGATCGAGATCACCGACCAGAATCTTCTGCTGCCCAACTTTGCCGGAAACGGTTTCCGGGACGGCGCAGTGTATAACGGATATGTACTGCACGTCAATCCGGACGGCAGCCGGTATATTACATTCAGCATTGACAACGGTCAGACCAAGCAGATCCGGCTCCAGGCGAAGTTCCGGAACGGCAAAACGCCGAACGGCACCGTCGCAGAGGTGCGTATCTCGCAGGAAGGCTCCGGAAAGAGCGTGTCCAATACGATCACCGCAATTGCAGCCATGAACTGGAATGCGTCCAAGAGCGAGGACCGCACCAGTCTGAAAGCCAGCGACATTGCAGGCGGCACTTCGGTGAACTATACGCTCAGCGCCTCTTCCAACAATGCGTCCCAGAAAAAAGGCGCAGAGTGGGTGAAGAGCCTGACTTTCCAGGATACGATCAGCCTGGAAAACATGACATTCCAGGGCGATGCAGAAGACGCCATCCGGAACGCCGTAAAGTCGGCGATCCAGGCGGCAGGCTATGATGCAGAACCCACCGTCACCGTAAAAGGCGCAAAGGCAGACATCTCTTTTGTGCTGAACAGCAAGAACGAGAACGCCGAGATGCCGGCAGTGCGTCTGAATGTGGCACTGCCGCTGAACAGCAGTACCGTAAAGATGAACGGTACAGCAGACGGCAAGGTCACCAACGATCTGAGCGTTTCCGGCAAGCCCTACGGGGACAATGCAGCGGAAAAGTCCATCGGCGGAAACAGCGTGGAACTGACAGTCAGCGCACCCAAGGGACCGCAGTTCAGTCTGAGCAAAACGGTGGAAAATGAAAAGGCATACTACTTAAAAGGCGATAAGGTCAAGTTTGTCATTACCGTGACCAACACCGGCGATATGGATGGTGATATCGATATCACGGATACCCTGCCGGACGGACTGACACCGACCGGGGACATTGCCTGGACAGGCATTGCCGTGCCTGCCGGAAAGAGCGTCACCAAGGAAATCGAGTGTACCGTGGACAAGGACGAAACCGTGGCGCTGACCAATACCGTTACCGGAAACCACGGCGAAAAGGCGGAAAAGACCATCCAGGTGAAAAAGGATGAGGCTGTGATCGAAACGCCGGTGAAGAGCGGTTCTGTTATCTATAATGGTAAGAACCTGGGACAGAAGTACTACACAGACATTTCCGGGCAGACTGCTACTTATACCATTTCTGTCACCAATTCCGGTGCAAAGGATGCGAAAGATGTTGCTGTTTCTGATGCGAACTTGCTGCAGTATCTGGAAAATATGACTTATAAGGTAGATGGTGCTGCAGTGGCTGATTTCCCGGGCAAAATTGACGTTCCGGCAGGAAAGACAGTACAGATCACGGTAACTGGTACAATCAAAGACGGCGTGAACGGAGAAATTTCCAATGTTGCAACCGTAGACGGAAAGCCGTCAAATAAAGTGAAGTTTACACCGGATAGACCGAAAGCACAGCTGGGAATCACGAAGACGGCAGATGTCGGCAATTACACATTTGGCACGGCAAAAGATGTTGTTTACACAATTACAGTAACGAATAATGGTGAAGCAGATGCTGAAAATGTGAAAATAGAGGACATCTTGCCGGACGGCATGACATTCCGTGAAAATAGTGGTGCATATGGCATTTTGACCTTATCAGACGGCACCACAAAAAATATTACTTCCGTTGATACAAAAACATTGACTGCCGGCGGAACGATTACTGTTCCAAAAGGAAAGTCAATTACTTTGACAGTATATGCAAATGTGGAAGATTCTGCAACAGCCGCAGCACTGACAAATACCGCAAAAGTATATGAAGGTGCGGAAGTAAAGGGTACTGCGACGCATACTATTTACGGCGGTGAAGATTTAAGCAAATATAGCTTGCAAAAGAAAATCATTGCAGTAAATGGTATACCAGCAGATGATACAACAGAAATTGTAAATGGTGATAAGCTGACATATCAGGCGACTTTTACCAACCACGGAACCACGACCATGGAAAACCTGTACTTATATGATTATGGTACAACGTTGAAGTGGGAAGCTTCTGATGTTCTGAAAGTCGTTGCAATTAACGGCAATGCGTCTAACCCCAGAATTCAGACTGTTACTGTAGAGCAAAATAAAATTGATGGTGGAGGCTATGCGGTTGAAACCTTTAATATTATGGGAATCAATCTGGCGGCTGGCGAATCAGTGACAGTGGAATACGTGGTACTTGGAAACGATGTCACTAATACAAATAATGACTACGCTTCTGAAAAAAGGGGAATTCAGGGGTATGGTGATGGTACTAATCTGAATAATAGTGCATTGATGCAGACATTAAGTGCATTTGAAACAAAGTTCGGAACACAGAGAGGTGTCTATAACTATACCGCAGTAGGCGGTCTGACTGTAAACGAACACGGAAGCAAAACTGTAACTTGGTATGCACATGACATGATTTTGAATCCAGTAAGCAATACTGTTTTTGAGGCGAAAAAGTCACTGACAAATAGTGAGGACAAAACGACCAATATCGTTGGTATGACAGCGGCAGATCTGGAGAAGAAAACATTTAGCTACAGCTTGGCACTTTCTGGTTCAAATAATGACTATGCTGGGAAAACGATCGTTGTAGAAGATACGCTGCCGGACGGCATGGAATATGTGCCAAATAGTGTAGAGGGAACTGCAAATTATACAGCTTTGAGTGGCATTCAGGCAACTCAAGTTGGACAGACGCTGACCTTTACATTTGTTTCCACAGAAAAATTTGCAGATCAGTGGGGCGTTGGCGTAAAGTTGACTTACCAAGCCAAGCTGACCGCCGACAAGGCACAGGAACTGGCAAACAGCACGGCGAAAAAAGTCACACTGACAAACACCCTTTCCAAGGTGACAGTGGTGAAGGGCAGAAATGACGGCAGTGACCGTGTGATCTCGCCGGAGGATAAGGTGGACATCTCCTTCACCAAAACCACTCCCGCACCCGGTTTCGCCAAGCTGGCAGTGGCATCCTTTGCAGGACAGACCTACAATGCCGATGACGTACAGCCGGTAGAAAACGGCTACATCACCGCCGGTGATACACTGATCTGGCAGACTGTGCTGTACAACGGCAGAGGCGACTCCACCGATGTGGCAGACTTGAAACTGGACGGCGTGACGCTGACCGACAATCTGCCGCCGACATACCAGTTCAGCAATGAGACCGGCTTGCAGATGACCTACCAGGAACTGACGCTGACGCATAACAGCGACGGCAGTTCCACATTTAAGGCAAACGACAAGACTGGTCTGCTGGAAAGCGGCACGCCTGTTCCCCGCGATGCCTACAAGATCGACGGTTCGAAACTGATTATTTATGCGGACAAGCTGGGCAAGGCAACGCTTGCACCGAACAAGTGCATCGTCTTCCAGTTCACCACCACCGTCAAGGACGGTCAGGAAAAAGAGGGCGTCATCACCAATATCGGCTATGCCAGTGTGACACAGCCGTTCTCCACCGAAGATACGGTTGCCGGCGAAAAGCGTGACGACCAGATCTGGAGCTACGCAAACTATAACATCGTTGGTCTGACCACCGAATCCTGGAAGACCATTACCTACACCAACCAGAACCACACCGGCACACCGCACACGGACCCGGCTACCGATACCGGTTACAGCCGCCAGCCTACCCACAACTATGTGCAGGGTATGCAGGGCGAAGATGTGACCTATGAACTCCACATCAAGAACAACTCGCCGGTAGATCTGGAAAACATGACCATTATCGACCGTCTGCCCTATGTGGGTGACTTGGGTCTGGTTTCCGGCTATGAGCGTTTCTCCGCATTCGGCGTGAAACTCAAGAGCATTGATTCTGTTGTGGTGAGCGGAACAGATGTAATTGACAAAACAGTACGCAGCTACTCCACCGACAAGACCTCCGTCCTGGATGAATATTCCAAGGACTGGCTGGGACAGAATGACGTGATGAACTGGACGGGCAATTCCTCTGCGGATACCGTGAACTTCCGTATCCAGCTGAAAGATACGACCGTCAAGGTCGGTGAGGAAGTTGTTGTCAAAGTTACTGCAACCGTTCCCAGCTATGTGGCAAAGACCGGCGAGGAGAATATCGCATGGAACAGCTTTGCGTATTCCTATCAGAATACCAGCATTCTGGGCGATACCGTCATGGTGGCAGAGCCGGCAAAGGTCGGCGTCTGGGTACAGACACCGGACACCACCATTGATGTGACCGTCAACAAGACGCTGACAGAGGCAGAGACCAAGGATGCAACCTTCTACTTTGCCCTGTTTGCTGACGAAAATTACACCACACGTTTGAGCGATGTGATTTCCGTCACCGTTCCGGCAGGACAGACTGCGGCATCCGTCACCATGAAGGACGTAGACCTGTCCTCGATCAAGCAGCAGAACAACGCCAACAACATCTATCTCCTGGAAACCGACGCCAAGGGCAACCGGATTCAGAATTACACACCGAAATATACCGATAATGTAATTTCCACCGATGCCACGGCGAACCAGACTGTCGGCGTGACCAACACCAAAAATGTGGGCAATATCACGCTGACCAAGACCCTGGCAGGGGACAGCGTGACCGGCGATACCTTCTACTTTGCCCTGTTCACCAAGAATGCAGCCGGGGACTATGTGCGCTATGAAGATGCGCCGGTACAGTCTCTGACATTCACCGAGGCAGGCAAGCAGAACGTGACATTTGAAGATGTGCCCAAGGGCGTGGAATTCTACGTGCTGGAGACCAATGCAAACGGTGTTCTGGCAGATACAGACTTTGCAAAATACACCTCAGACAGCGGTATCCGCTATACCTGCGAACCGGCAGCACCGGCGGCAGTACAGGCAGACGGCAAAACTGAGATCACCAACACCGAGGAGATCGACTACAGCATCACCGTCAGCAAGGTGCTGATCGCAGATGATGTCAAGAGCACACCCGCATTCTCTGTGGGACTGTTCACCAAGAACGGTGACACCTATACACAGATTGATGCAAAAACTGTTAGTGCTGGCTCTAGCGTGACCTTTGACGGTCTGGACGCTGATACCGAGTATTACATCTTTGAGATGAACGGCAAAGAGCGTGTCGGCGCAGGGAAATCCTTTGTCCAGAGCGTCGTAACAGATTTCAAGGATCCTACTACGAAAACAGATAAGACATTCTACGTTTCCTATAACGGCTGTGGTGAGCAGGCAATTCTGCTGACCAAGGATGCACCCAGTGCGGATGCGGTCATCACCAATGCCACCGAAAATCCCACAAGGATCAAGGTAACGAAGATCGCAACCGAGGACGGCAAACCGGCAGTTGACCATGCAATTGAAGTTGGACTGTATACGCAGAATGCAGACGAGAGCTATCAGCTGGTTGAAAAGAAAGACATCAACATTACTGCCGGTGACAACGGCAGTAAGTCCGTTACCTTTGAGGGACTGGACAGCAGCAAGATCTACTACGTCTTTGAGCTGGACAAGGACGGAAACCGTGTTGCTGATGATGGCACGATAGAAGTTGGCAAAGATAAAATATTCCATGTATCCTATGATGGCGGCAATGAAGTCGTTATGGATGCCGGCATTCCGGGCGATAAGACCATCACCGATGCGTACCAGAGCGATGTAGAGATTTCATTTGCAAAGGTAGATGTAGACGGCAGGGAAATGGCAAACTGTGCGTTTACGCTGACAGGTCCCGGCGGTTTTTCCAAGACCTTGACAGCACCGGAAACCATTGCAAATCTGGCAAAGGGTGAATACACTCTGACAGAGACTGCAGTTAAGGGCTACGCACCGCTGAGCGTGACATTCAGCGTAGATGAAAGCGGCTATGTGGTTGCCAATCATCCGGACGGCAGCCCGATTGAAAACAATAACTGTATTTTTGCGGCAAATAAGGTTACCGCTATCAACCGTTCGCAGATCAGCGTGGACAAGCAGGACATTGCAGATTCCGCAGAACTGGCAGGCGCAATCATCAAGATCACCCGGACAGACGGCAGTCTGAACGCAGATGTGCTGGAGGTCAAGCGTGGAGAAACTTCGCTGACAAAGGCAGACTCCCTGGAGGACAACGCCGATTACGGCAAGTATACGCAGACATCCGATACCATCACCTTTGTTTCAGACGGCAAAAACAAGACTGACATCATCGGTCTGCCGGACGGCGAATATATCATGGAAGAAGTCGCTGCACCGGACGGCTACAATAAGGTAAGCACAAGCTTCACCTTTACCATAAAGAATGGTCAGGTAACACAGACTTCCGCCGTTTCTGAGGAATATGACGTTTCTGATAATGAAATCGTCATGAAGGACAGCATCAAGAAAACGGTTTCTGTTAGTAAGCAGGCAGTCGGCGGCGGCGAAGAACTCACCGGAGCCGTACTGAAACTGACTGCACCGGACGGCGTTGACCTGTCCAAGGTGGGTTATGCTTACGGCGACAAGTCTACGGACGGCATCGCAAATGACGGCAAAACCATCAGCTGGACATCCGACGGCACAAAGGGCAGCGTAGAGCTGACCGATCTTCCGGCAGGCACATACACCCTGGAAGAGATCACTGCTCCGGACGGCTTTACCAAAAAGACTGAGACCATGACCTTTGTGGTCGGCGCAGACGGCAAGGTCGAAACCGTAAACAATCTGACGAAAAAGGATGATAAGACTGTTGTCATGGAAGATGCACCATCCGAAGTGTCCATCGTAAAGGTGGGCAAGGACGGAGATGCTGCACAGGGACTGCCCGGTGCAGATATGAAACTGACCTATGAGGGCGGCGCAGATCTGTCTCATGTAACCGCAGAAAACGGCAAGATCGAAGGCAATGCGACTGGCTCCAAGGTCATCACCTGGACATCCGGCGACAAGGCAATTCTGCTGAAACAGCTCCCGGACGGCAAGTATACCCTGGAAGAAACGATTGCACCGGACGGCTATGAACTGACCACCAAGATCATGTTTGAAGTGGTTGACGGCAAGGTACAGAACGTAGAAGTCGGTGAGAGCAAGACAAACAAGTACGATGAGACCACCGGTCTTATCACCATGTTCGATGCACTGAAACCCGGCGTTACGATCGGCAAGCAGAGCATCAACGGTACAGAGGAACTGGACGGCGCAGAACTGAAACTGATCGCACCGAAGGATGCAGACCTTTCCAAGGTAAAAGCCTCTTACGGCGATGACAGCGTGGCTGCGATCCAGGTTAAGGACAACACCATCACATGGACTTCTGACGCAGCTAAGGGCGGTGTCACACTGGCAAATCTGCCGGCAGGCACATACACCCTGGAAGAGGTTACTCCACCGGACGGCTTTACCAGAAAGACCGAGACCATGACCTTTACGGTGGACGAACACGGAAACGTGACAAAGCGTGAGGGCCTGGAAGAGGGCGAATCTGCCAACGCAGTGATTATGAAGGACGCACCGTCCGAAGTATCCATTGTAAAGATGGGCGAGAATGGAGACGCTGCACAGGAACTGCCCGGCGCAGGTATGAAACTGACCTATGAGGGCAGCGCAGACCTGTCCCATGTAACCGCAGAAAACGGCAAGATCGAAGGCAATGAAGCTGGCTCCAAGGTCATCACCTGGACATCCGGCGACAAGGCAATTCTGCTGAAACAGATTCCGGACGGCAAGTACACCCTGGAAGAGACCGCCGCACCGGACGGCTACGAACTGACCACCAAGATCACATTTGAAGTGGTGAAAGGCAAGGTGCAGAACGTAGAAGTCGGTGAGAGCAAGACGAACAAATACGATGAGACAACCGGTCTTATCACCATGTTCGATGCACTGAAAAAGGTGACATCCTCCAGCTCGGAAACCAGCAGTTCGTCTGAGACAACAGTTACAACAAAAACCACATCGGTTTCCAGCAGCGTGACATCCGGCAGCAGTTCCTCTTCGGAATCTGCATCCGGCACGCAGACAACGGAAACCTCGACCGTATCCGCAAGCAATACTACGGCAACCGTATCCGGTACAACTGTATCGTCTGTTACCGTTGTCACCGAATCTTCTACATCCGCTACAACCCAGACCAATACCGACACTGTCACTGTCACCAGCAGTGCAACAGTATCTTCCACTAGTGCAACACAAACCAGCGCCGGACCCACCAACACCACGACCAGCGGCACAACAGTGACCACATCCGGCAGTGCGTCGGGTACTGTCACATCAACCACAGGTTCTACAGAATCCAGTGCAGGTCCGACCAATACCACCACCAGCGGAACAACTACCTCTGCGGTAAGCACATCGTCGGAAAGCACTTCGGAAACCGGTTCTGAGACGACAACATCTGTCAGCGCCGATACCACGACTGTTTCTGCAACGGAAACGGAGACGGATACCACAGCACCGACCGAGACGACCACCGTATCGGAGACCGGAACGGAAACAAGTACTACTACGACCGCAGCAACAACGACCACAACCACAGTAATCACAACAACCTCTGAAACAGAAGATACGACTACCGAAGAGACCACAACCGAAGAAACGACCACAGAAACAACAGAAACCACCACCGTTACCACAGAACGTCCGGACGGCTATCTCATCCGCAAGTGCGACGCAGGCGGCAAGGAGATCGGCGGCGCAACGCTGACGATCACAGACCAGTCGGGCAATGTCATCGACCAGTGGGTATCGGAAGAGGGCGTGTCTCACGTCTTTGCCAACATCGAAACAGGCGTACCGTACTGCCTGACCGAAGTCCTCGCTCCGGCAGACTATGCAATTGCAGAGCCGATCTACTTCCAGCTGGATGAAAACGGCGATCTGCTGCTGCTGACAGTTGCCGTCGATGAGAACGGCGCACCTGTCGTCCAGGAGGACGGTACATGGCAGATCGTAAGCACCGCATATAGTGCAGACACAAAGGCAATCGTCATGGTGGATGAGTACATCGGCACAGAGACGACCACTTCTGAAACCGAAGGAACTACCACCACAACGACTACAACAACGACAACCACAACTACAACCGAAGAGACCACGACCGAGAGAAACACCACCGCCGGAAATGGAGAGCATACGCCGACCACAACGGCAACCCTGGTGACAACCGACGGCACCGGCACGGACAGCAGTGATTCTGCATCCACCACTGCCGGCAGCAGCCAGACGACGACCACTACCCGCAGCAACAGCAGCGGCAGCAGTTCCGGTTCGTCCTCCGGCAGCACAAGAGTCTCCTCAACGCCAAAGACCGGCGAGGCACTTCCGGCACTTCTGATCCCGGCAGGCGCTGCACTGGCTGCAGCGCTCGTGACAGGCAAAAAGCGCAGAAAAAAGTAAAACGTAACGACCGGATAAGGCACACATTTTCCGTGTGAGTTGTCTCCAGCATCGTGAAAGACCGTCTCGGCAGGGCATTCCTGTCGGGGCGGTTTTTTCGCCCTCTTGCCAATCCTGCCGAAATATGCTATAATAGAACAAGAAACGATTCCGTCAACGGATTCCAAAAGAAAGAGGTACAAAAATATGCGTAATACCACAAGTTATGAAAGTCCGTTCTGCACCCGCTATGCCAGCGAAGAGATGCAGCACGTTTTCTCCGCAGACAAGAAGTTTTCCACCTGGCGCCGTCTCTGGGTGGCTCTGGCTCGTGCAGAGATGGAGCTGGGTCTGCCGGTGACACAGGAGCAGGTGGACGAACTGGAGGCAAACATCGACAACATCGACTATGACGTTGCCGAGGCAGAGGAAAAGCGCCGCCGCCACGATGTCATGTCCCACGTGTACGCTTACGGCCAGGTATGCCCGAAGGCTGCCGGCATCATCCACTTGGGTGCAACCTCCTGCTATGTGGGCGACAACACCGACATCATCATCATGCGTGATGCGCTGGAGATCGTGCGCCGGAAGATGATTAACGTTCTGGCGAACCTGTCCCGTTTTGCCCTGGAATACAAGGCAATGCCGGCGCTGGCATATACCCACCTCCAGCCGGCACAGCTGACCACAGTGGGCAAGCGTGCTACCCTGTGGATGAACGAGCTGCTCATGGACTTCAACGAACTGGAATACCGTATTGCAAATCTGAAGCTGCTGGGTTCCAAGGGTACTACCGGCACACAGGCATCCTTTATGGAGCTGTTCAAGGGTGATACCGATAAGGTCAAGGAGCTGGAGACGAAGATCGCCAAGGAAATGGGCTTTGACGGTGTCGTTCCGGTTTCCGGTCAGACCTATTCCAGAAAGATCGACTCTCAGATTCTGGCAACCCTCAGCGGCATTGCACAGTCCTGCAGCAAGTTCTCCAACGATATGCGTCTGCTCCAGAGCTTCAAGGAGATGGAAGAGCCGTTTGAAAAGACCCAGATCGGCTCTTCTGCAATGGCATACAAGCGCAACCCCATGCGCTGTGAGCGTATCACTTCTCTGGCACGCTACGTGATGATCGACAGTCTGAACCCGGCATTCACCGCAGGTACCCAGTGGTTTGAACGTACTCTGGATGACTCCGCAAACAAGCGTGTTTCTGTTCCGGAGGCATTCCTGGCAGTGGATGCGATTCTGAACATCATGCTGAACGTCACCGACGGTCTGGTGGTTTATCCGAAGATGATTCGTCAGCGCATCATGCGTGAACTGCCGTTTATGGCAACCGAAAACATCATGATGGACGCAGTGGAAAAAGGCGGCAACCGCCAGGAACTCCACGAGAAGATCCGTACCTATTCCATGGTTGCCGGCAAGCACGTCAAGGAAGAGGGTCTGGACAACGACCTGTGCGATATGCTCCTGGCAGACCCGGCGTTCATGATTACCAAGGAAGACCTGGACAAGATTCTGAAACCGGAGAATTTCACCGGCCGCAGCGAACAGCAGACCGAGGAATTCGTGGCAGAGTGCATCCAGCCGATTCTGGACGCAAACAAGGATATCCTGGGCGAACACTTCGAGATGAAGAACTAAGGCAACCCCATTTCTTTGAAAGTATAATCGATTTCACATAATGAAACAGCCCTCAGCGGAATTTGCACCGCTGGGGGCTGTTTTGCGCCAAAAGTCTTGACAATCCATCTCAAAAGGTGTACCCTAGACAGAGAATCACCAAAGGAGGAATCACCATGTCCATACAGATACGCCCGGCAGTCCCGGCAGATGCCCTGGCACTGCTTGCTATTTATGCGCCCTATGTGGCACAGACTGCCATCACCTTTGAATACGACGTTCCCACCGAGACGGAATTTGCCTGCCGCATTGCGGATACCTTAAAAAAATACCCCTATCTGGTGGCAGAGCAGGACGGCGTGCCGGTGGGCTATGCCTACGCCGGAAAATTTCACGACCGTGCTGCCTATGACTGGTCGGTGGAGACTTCCATCTATGTGGAACAGCACCAGAAACGCCGTGGCATCGGCAGACTGCTCCACGATGCCCTGGAACAGGAACTGCGGCGGCGGCATTTCCTCAATATGAACGCCTGCATCGCCTGCCCTATGGGGGAAACCGACCCCTATCTGACACGGGACAGCATCCGGTTCCATGAAAAGCTGGGCTACCGGATGGTGGGCGAATTCCACCAGTGCGGCTATAAGTTCGGGCGGTGGTATCATATGGTCTGGATGGAAAAGCACATCGGTGACCATGCAGATACGCCGCTGCCGGTGGTGTGGGGATAAATAAACAGAGCGACAATGTCGCTGCATTGCCGCTCTTGCTGTTATTCTGCATCAGAAATATTTTTTTGTATTGCTTCTGTGAGTGCGCTTTCTGGAATGGAAATCATAGTATCGTAATCGCTGCCGGGATAGGTGTACGTAATTGCATCAATTGTTTTTGATATTCCGGTTTGAGGGGATTCCACAGCAGACGAACCGGAAATGTTCAACAGGTCTGTGACGAGCAGTTCTTGCTGCGTTTGTGAACCAGTGATTAAAGCCTGATTTGTCCAGTTCCCATCTTCTAAATGAAATAGTCCTTGATAAGCATTCGTAAGGAAAAAGTTGTTGTTGTCACTTACTTTGCCGAAGTAAAGAAGTGTGTCTCCGGCGCTTGGAATATATACGTTGCACCAGTCCCAGTAAAGTTGTGCGTTATTGATTTCAGATTCAGAATAACTTGATGTATCGAAAGGCAGAGCGTCATCGTTCTCTTGAAAAATGGGTGCGTTTTGATACTCTGCGTAGCTAATATACCCACCGTACATATCGAAAGTCTCGCCATTATAGGTGCCTTTATATATCTCCAAAATTTCTGGGGTAATAGAAGTAACAACAGAATCAGTGCCTTTGTAAACACAGGAATCAACTTTTTGGACGTTAACTTTTGCAACAATGTCTGAAGAGTCGATTAGCTCTTGTAAAGTTGTGGCTTGATCGACAAAATCGGCTGTGCTGGAGACTGTAAGGACAAGTCCCTTTTGTGTCTGCGTGGATTCAGTGCTGTTTTTCGATGTTCCACAAGCAGTTGAAAGAAGGGAAAAACAAAGGGCAAAAGTTAAAACAGCAAAATGTTTCTTTTTCATATAGATAACCTCCTTTGAAAACATAGTATTATGATACAGGATTTCGGCGATGGTCAGATGTAATAAGGTGAATATTTTTTGTATATTAAAGTAAACTCTGAATAGGATGGCTTTGCTGCAACTCTATTCATGCCATGAGGACACGTAATTGCGTTTCTGTGTTTAATAATATGGTTAAATTGTATATTTTTATTATAAAACAAGGAAAAACATTTGTCAATATGATTTTTTGTCGAATTTCATTCAATTTAGATAATAATCGTTTTTTAATTTGCACCTTAAAAATTGAAAAGAGATATTGACTAATCCGCCGTTTTCGGTTATTATAGAAAGTAGGAAATTTTTGCAGTCTCCCTGCAATGGAATACGGAGGACACACACATGAAAAAGCGAGGACGGCTTACGGCAGTATTGCTGAGCGGCGCCATGCTCTGCGGCATCGGCACCGGCTGTACTTCGGGCAGCGCCCAAACTTATACCTGGAGCAATGTTGCCATCGGCGGCGGCGGTTATGTCACCGGCATGGAGTATAACCCCAAGGAAGAGGGTCTGGTCTATGCCCGTACCGATATCGGCGGACTGTACCGCCGGAAAAAGGACACCGACTGGGTGCCGCTCACCGATTTTCTGGGCGCAGACGAGTGGGGCTATATCGGCATCGAAAGCATGGCGACCGACCCGGTAGAACCGAACCGGGTGTATTTTGCCGGCGGTACTTATATGAGTGACGATGCGGCGCTGTTTGCCTCGGACGACTACGGCGAGACCTGGACACGCTTTGATGCGCCGTTCAGCTGCGGCGGCAACCAGTCCGGACGTGGCTGCGGCGAGCGGATGTGCGTCAATCCCAACGACAACAAGGAGGTCTGGTTCGGCAGCCGTGACAGTGGTCTGTGGAAAACCTCTGACTACGGCAAGAACTGGGAAGAGGTCACTTCGTTCCCGGTAAAGGGCAACTATAAGCAGGAGAGCAACAGTATCGGCATTCTCTGGGTGACATTTGACCCGACTTCGACAGATATGTACGTGGGTGCAGCCATGACAGACGGCACCTGTATCTATAAAAGTACAGACGGCGGCGAAAGCTGGACGGCGCTGGCGGCAAACGAACCGGGAATGTATCCCCTGCACGCATCGTTTTCTGCGGACGGCAAGCTGTATCTGGCATATTCCGACAACTGCGGTCCGAACCTGTCTCCCACTGCCGGCGCAGTCTGTGTGTACGATACCAAGGCAGACAGTTTCACGGACATCACGCCTGACCTGGGCGACGGTAGACAGGGTGGATTCGGCGGCATCTCGGTAGATGCCCAGAACCCGGATGCCGTGGTGGTCTCCACCCTGGGCTGGTGGTCGGACAACGGTGACAACCTGTACTATACCACAGACGGCGGCAAGACCTGGAGCGGTCTGTTCAACTTAAACACCAAGGAAAACAACTACCAGATGGACACCTCCCGGGCGGCGTGGCTGGACTGGGGCAGAGGCGAGAACCAGGCGAAAACCGGCTGGTGGGTGGCAGATGTGAACATCAACCCGTTCAATTCGGATGAAGTGATGTACGGCACCGGTGCGACCATCTATTCCACGGAGAATATGACCAAGATCGGCACAGAGCCGGTGACCATTGCCTTTGATGCTTACGGGCTGGAAGAAACGGCAGTGTTCAAGATGCTGGCACCGCCCAGCAAGGACAATTCGCCCCAGCTGTATTCCATCATGGGAGATCTGACCGGTTTCGCCCATGAGGACGTGACGAAATGCCCGGACGATGCCCACTTCATGAAGAACGGCAAGCCCACAGATTTAGATGTGGCGTTCCAGAACCCCAACACGGCGGTATACCTCAGCGAGGAAAAGACCACCACCATCAATTTCACCACAGACGGCGGCGCAACCTGGGAGACCGTAAAGCATAAGCCCGACCCGGCGACCGGGGGACAGGTGGCAATGTCCGCAGACGGCAGCTCCACCATCTGGGTGCCGAACAGCGTCTCCGGAAAGCCCTATGTGACCACTGACCTGGGCGAGACCTGGTATTATGTAGAGGGTCTGGGCTTTAACGCCAAGATTGCCGCAGACCGGGTGAACCCCAAGGTGTTCTACGCCACCTGTGACGGACTGTTCTACGTGTCCAAGGACGGCGGCGTGACCTTCGAGTCCACCGGGCAGATGGTGGCAGATGCCGCAGAGCCGGTGACCGTGTTCGGGCAGGAGGGCAACGTCTGGATCTCCAGCAGCACTATGATTATGTACACCGAGGACGGTGGCGAAAGCTTCCAGACCGTAAAGACCCTGCCCACGGTAGACAGCATTGGTTTCGGAAAAGGTAAAAAGGACAACAGCTATCCAGTAGTTTACGCAGAGGGCGATGACGGCGAAAACGGCTATGGCATCTACAAATCCGAGGACAAGGGCAAGACTTGGCTCCGGATCAACGATGACCAGCACAAGTTCGGCAATCTGAACCCCAAGTACATCACCGGGGACAGCAATGTCTACGGCAGAGTTTATTTCTGCACCGATGGACGTGGCATTGTAATGGGTGATATTGCCTCGTGAGAAGAAAACATTACGGAAAATACATTTTCCGCTGGATCATGACCCTGCTGGTGCTTGCGGGGCTGGTGTTCGCCTTTGTGGGCGGCAGACGGCTGCTGCACATCTATCTCACCAGTACCGGACGGCAGGCGGCAGATGTACCCAGCAAGCAGGATTATCCGGTGCGAGGAGTCGATCTGTCCTACTACCAGGGGAACATCGACTGGGACGTGCTGGCATCCCAGGGCGTGGACTTCTGCTTTATCAAAGCCACCGAGGGCATCGACCACAACGACAGCCAGTTCGCCCAGAACTGGGAAACGGCGCAGTCGGCGCAGATCTATGTGGGTGCATACCACTTTTTCCGGTTCGAGGACAGCGGCAGGGCGCAGGCGGAAAACTTCATCCAGACCGTTCCGGTGACGGAAAACACGCTGCCGCCGGTGATCGACGTGGAACTCTATGAGTCCCTGGGCGGCGTGATGCCGGATACGGATACTGCAAAGGAGAATATCCGGGAAATGCTGGAGCTGCTGGAAGAACACTACGGGGTAAAACCCATTCTCTATGCAGCCCCCAACACCTACCGCACCTATATCAAAAGCTTTGCGGACGAGTATCCCATCTGGATCAGCAACTACTATTATAAACCCTATTTCGACTGGACATTCTGGCAGTATACGGACGACGGGGAACTGCAGGGCTATGACGGCTATCAGACCCATATTGATCTGAACGTCTACGCCGGCAGCATGGACGAATTCCGGAAACAGTTCGGACTGCAGGAATTTTAGAAAGGAACCACTATGACAGAACCGATTTTTTTGCAGGGGATCTGCAAGGACTATCTCTGGGGCGGAAACCGACTCCGGGAAGAATACGGCAAGAAAAGCGATGCCGACAAGATCGCCGAAAGCTGGGAGCTTGCCTGCCATAAGGACGGCAGCAGCATTCTGACCACCGGGGCAGATGCCGGAAAGGACCTCCGGGAATACCTGGACGAACACGGCACTGGTTTTCTCGGCACAAACTGCGCCGGCTGCACCACTGTTCCGGTACTGATTAAGCTGATCGACGCCAAGCAGGACCTGTCCATCCAGGTGCATCCGGATGACGACTATGCCATGCGGGTAGAAGGCGAGCCGGGCAAGACAGAGATGTGGTATATCATGGATGCTGCACCGGGCGCTGCGCTGTATTACGGGCTGAACCGTGCGGTCTCCAAAGAGGAGTTTGCAAAGCGCATTCAGGAGCAGACCCTGACCGACATTTTGAACCGGGTAGAGGTCAAGCCGGGCGAGCTGTACTTTATCCCGTCCGGCACGCTCCACGCCATCGGCGCAGGCATCCTGCTGGCGGAGATCCAGCAGAACTCCAACACCACCTATCGGGTCTATGACTATGGCAGACGTGGCGCAGACGGCAAGCTGCGTCCGCTGCACATCGAAAAGGCGCTGGATGTGACGAACCTCAGCCCCATCGCACCGACCGCTCAGTATCCGGCACAGCCGGTTGACGGCGGCAGTGTCCGCCGACTGGAGTCCTGCAAGTACTTTATCTCGGACGTGGTAGAGGTTTCCGGCAAAGTGCATTTCACCGTGGGGACAGAGACGTTCCGCCACCTGCTGGCGTTGGACGGCGAGGCGGTGCTGGAAACAGCATCCGGCAGCTATCCCATGAAAAAGGGTGACAGCGTCTTGCTGCCTGCCGGTCTGGGCGCATACAGCGTAAAGGGCAGCGGATTCCGGTATATCGTCACCGGCGTGGAAGAAAAGTTAGGTTAACAATTCCATACAATGGATTTGAATATTTAGGAGGAAACGAAATGAAGTATTACATTGGTATCGACCTGGGCGGCACAAACATTGTTGCCGGCGTGGTCAACGAGAGCTATGAGATCCTGGCAAAGGCAAGCGTCAAGACAAACCTGCCCCGTCCGGAAGAGGAGATCGCCGCAGATATGGCGAAGGTTTCCAAGGAGGCAGCAGAACAGGCTGGTCTGACCATGGCTGACATCGAGTGGATCGGCGTCGGCACACCGGGCGTTGCAAACAGCGCCACCGGCGTGATCGAATATTCCAACAACCTGGGATTCCACAACACCCCCATGGTAAAGTACCTGGAAACTGCCCTGGGCAAGCCCACCTTTATCGAAAACGACGCCAACGCTGCTGCATACGGTGAATATGTTGCCGGCGCAGCAAAGGGCGCAAAGAATGCAGTCTGCATCACCCTGGGTACCGGCGTAGGCGCTGGTATTGTGATCGACGGCAAGATCTACAGCGGCTCCAACTTCGGCGGCGCAGAGGTGGGTCACACCGTGATCTCTGTAGACGGTCCGCAGTGTACCTGCGGCAGAAAGGGCTGCTTTGAGGTATACTCTTCCGCTACCGGTCTGGTGCGCATGACCAAGGAGGCACTGGCAGCAAATCCGGACAGCGCCATGAAGGACGAAGAGCGCATTTCCGCACGGACTGCATTCAACTATATGCGTGCCGGCGATGCAACTGCAAAGCAGGTAGTAGACGACTACATCAAGTACCTGGCAGCCGGCATCACCAACACCATCAACATCTTCCAGCCGGATATCCTGTGCATCGGCGGCGGCGTCTGCAACGAGGGCGATCCGCTGCTGGTTCCCATGAAGGAAATTGTCAAGAAGGAAGTCTACACCCGTGACTCCGCAAAGAATACCGAGATCGTGATCGCCCAGCTGGGCAACGATGCCGGCATCATCGGCGCTGCATTCCTGGGCAATGCACACGACTAAGACGCTGCGTTTGCACGATCTGTGCAGCCGCTGACAAAACAGCACTTCACCCCGAAAGCCGGTTTTCCGGTTTCCGGGGTGATTTTTTATAGGAAAGCGCCCGGCGGCGCATAAACATTCTGTACAATTCTATGAAACACGATTTGTGCATTTTGACGGTTTGTACTAAAACCACCCCAGTGATTGGCGAAAATCTCTTGACAGCTTGCACAAAAGGTGGTAGAATGAGGTGGATAAGGTGATGCCGCAGCGGCAGCAGAGGGCTGTCGGCTGCGCCGCACGAAAAACGAAGGAGTTCGATAACATGAAGTTTATGAAGAAACTGCTCAGCACCATGACGGCTGCAGCAATCGGGCTGTCCATGACCACTGCACTGTCTCTGGGTACTTCTGTTGCATCTGCAGCAGACAAGACCGCTGTGGAACTGGTCGAGGATATGGGGCTGGGCTGGAACCTGGGCAACGCCCTGGATTCCACCAACACCTGGGACAGCTCTCTGACACCCAGCAAGATCGAGACCGCCTGGGGCAACGTGGTTACCACGGAGAACATGATTAAGGAAGTCAAGAAGGCTGGCTTCAACACCGTCCGTATCCCTGTCACCTGGTGGGATATGACCGGAAAGTCCGGCGCAGCAAATATGAACAGCTTTGACGGCACGGTAGGCGATGCGTACCTGGCAAGAGTCAAGGAAGTGGTAGACTACTGCATCGACAACGATATGTATGCAGTCATCAACACCCACCACGACGAGGACTGGGAAAAGGATACCTCCAAGATCGGTACCTTTGAAAAGCTGTGGACACAGATTGCTACTTATTTCGAGGGCTATGACGAGCATCTGGTATTCGAGGGCATGAACGAAGTCAACTTCTCTACCAGCGATGCCATGACCTATAACCAGGCATTTGTAGATACCGTCCGTGCAACCGGCGGCAACAACAAGGATCGCCTGCTGATCTGCCCGGCAGACAACAACAACACCGCAAAGGCACTGTCCAGCAGCTTCTCCATGCCGAAGGACGACTCCAATATGCTGGCAGTTTCCGTACACTATTATGAACCGTCTACCTTCTGCGTAGCTGATACCACTTCTTCCTGGGGTCACCGGGAGACATGGGGTACTGCCGCAGATCTGACCAAGGTAGAAAAGGACTTCGGCGAACTGAAGTCCAAGTTCACCGATAACGGCTACGGCGTTGTCATCGGCGAATACGGCGTCTGCAATGCCGACAAGTACGGCGTAAACAAGACCGCCTACAACAAGGACGAAGAGTCCATCAAGACTTTCTATCAGACCATCACTTCCACTGCGTACAAGATGGACGGCATCTGCCCCATCGCATGGGATGACTCCGACTCCGGCACGATCTGCCTGTTCAGCCGCAAGAACATGAGCTGGTATGACGAAAGCCTGAAGAGCATCTTCACCGACATTGCAAGCGGCGGAAATGTAGATCCGGGCAAGCAGAAGACCGACCGTGTCACATTCCAGGCAAGCGACATCACCGAAACCGATAAGGACGGCAAGCCATATCTGAATGTGGATCTGAAGCCGTACAAGGAACTGGGCGTACACGTAAGCTCTGTTGTCGTAGATTATAAGATGACCTCTGCAAAGAACTCCTCCGAGTGCAGCGGCGACATCAACATGAGCTTTAACGTGACTGATGAAAACGGCGAAAGCCAGTGGGCATACCTGGACAACAGCATCGGACCGAAGGAAACCACTTCTACCTTTGATGTTCCCACAGGTTCTCACGAATATGTTCTGGAAAAGGACGACGACGGCAATGTTACCAGCAGTGTGACTGGTACTCTGGAGATGGATTATCTGAAGCTCCAGAACTGGTGGACATGGTCCGGCGCAACCGGTGACAAGGTGACCGTCGATATGAGCTCTGTTACCGTGATCTTCGATGACTACTTCTATGTAGACGACAATCCGGGCCAGACCACCGAGACCACACAGACCACCACCGCAACAACCACTTCTGAAACCTCCACTACCACTGTCACATCCAGCGTACCGGAGGGTGACGCAATCGGTAAGGCATACTTCATCGGCGGCCTGGGCGCAGACCAGAACTGGACTGCCGGCGAAAACGAAGGCGCAGCAATCACACCCATCACCGGCGACGGCACTTATACCGTTTCCTGGGATGTTACCGGAGGCGGCGGTACGAATACCGTACAGTTCCTGGCAGTTGTGATCGCTCCGGACGGCGAAACCGAAAACTTCACCACTGATACATTCGAAGACCTCAAGGTTTCTCTGGATGAAGTATGGATCGACGGCGAAAAGCTGGCAGATTACACCGTTGGCGCAAAGTCCATCAACACACGCTACTATGAAGAAGGCTCTGCCGGCGTAACACGTCTGTACCTGCACGATGACTGGTCCACCAAGATCAAGGATCTGCCGGGCAAGACAACCATTACCCAGGAAGTCAAGGTAGTATTCACCATTTCCGGTACTGGTCACGAAGGTCCGATCGTAACTACCACAAGCGAACAGCCGACAACTACGACAACATCCGCAACCACCACCACGACAACATCTGCAACCACAACTACCACTACTACAACTACAACAACGACTACCACCACCACTACCACTACCACTACCACACCGGAGCCTACCACGACAACTACTGCATCTACAACCACCACTCCGGAAACCACAACTTCTACGACTAATGTGGAATCCACTACTACAACTCCTGCACCTACCACTGCAACCACAGAGACAACTACGACAACATCTGCAACAACCACTACCACTACAACAACCACCACGACAACGACTACCACTACAACCACGACAACAACAACAACTACCACAACGATCACATTCATCTCCAACGACATTCGTCCGGCTACCATCTTCGGCGATGTGAACCAGGACGGCAGCATCAACATCTGCGACGTCGTTCTGCTGAACAAGATACTTTCCGGACAGGTCAGCGCAAACGAGGCACAGCGTGCAAATGCAGACGTGAATGCAGACGGCGCTGTGGACGGCACCGACTCTGTGATTCTGGTGAAGTTCCTGGTTCGTCTGATCGTGGCTCTGCCGAACAACGATATTGCTTAAACAACAGGTGACTTTCCTGTAAAAAGACAGCGGGGCTTTGCCCTGTAATATGTAAAATAAGCTGAAAAAACGCCGTGTCTGTGAATGCAGATACGGCGCTTTTTTGCTGGCACAAGAAAAAAAGGTTTCGCAAAGTAAAATTTGTGAAAACTGCTGGAATCGGCGGAAATTCCGGCAAAATACATTGTAAAAATACGTTTCTGCTTAAAAATCGGCAGTCCGGGGAGACGAATACTTATCATTTTTCTGAAAAGTGTCGCTGATTTGTGAAATGTGCAACAAAAGTAGAAAAGAAACAAGCGGAAATCGTCATGAAAATAGATTGACTTTTTGAAAAAATCGTCCTATAATAAAGAAAACGGTGCTAAACACACTGTTGATTTTCCGCATTTCCGGCAGATTGGAAAAGAGAGGAAAACCTGCGGAATTCCGCAGAAAAGTTCCTTTTTCAGATGCCGGAAAACGGAACAGGAAAAGGTGGTGGATGCAATGGGTGAAGAACTGCAGGAACAGCTGCAAAACAAGATCCTCTGGGAGAGTCCCTTTGATGTGCCGCTGCTCGGACCGATCCACATCAGCGAGTCTGTTGTGATGACCTGGTTCATTATGGCGATCATCATGGTGCTGGTACTGATTTTGACACGAGATCTCAAGATCGTTCCCGGAAAACGGCAGGCGTTCCTGGAAATGGCAGTCACATGGCTCACCGATTTCTTTGTGGGCAACATGGGCAAAGCCGGAAAGCGCTATGTACCGTACCTCAGCACGGTGATTATCTATCTGGGTATCGCCAATATGATCGGTATGTTCGGTTTCGGCATGAAACCGCCCACGAAGGACATCAATGTCACGGTGGCGCTCGCAGTCATGAGCATCGTACTGATCGAGGTCTCCACATTCCGGGCGCAGGGCGGTATCAAGGGTTTCTTGAAATCCTTTACCAAGCCGATGGCGCTTTTGACGCCGCTGAATGTGATGGAGCTTGCGATCCGTCCGCTGTCGCTGTGTATGCGACTGTTTGGTAATGTGCTGGGTGCATTCGTTGTCATGCAGCTGATCGAACACGTCTGCGGACTGATCGTGCCGATGGTGTTCAGTATGTACTTCGATGTGTTCGATGGACTGATCCAGGCATACGTTTTCGTATTCCTGACATCACTGTTCATGGCAGAGGGCATGGAAGTCGAAGAAGAGGAAAAAGTGCCGAAATTGCAGAGAGCATAAGGACAATGCCGCACAGGGCTTGTGCGGTGCAGTCTTGAATTCGGCAGCCACAGAAAGGAGCGTTCCGCTATGATCGGAGCAGGTATTGCAGTATTGACAGGTATCGGTGCAGGTTTTGGTATCGGCATCGCAACATCCAAGGCGGCAGAGGCCATCGCAAGACAGCCGGAGGCTGCCGGTGCGATCAACAAGGCGCTGCTGCTGGGCTGTGCGCTGGCAGAGGCAACCGCTATCTATGGTTTCGTTGTTGCACTGCTGATGGTAATTATGAAATAAGACGGATGAAACGTCCGAAAAAACATATCCGGATCAGCCGGATCGAAAGGTAGGAACTGAAAATGATTGGAGCAGGTATTGCAGTATTGACAGGCATCGGAGCCGGTTTTGGTATCGGCATCGCAACATCCAAGGCGGCAGAGGCGATTGCAAGACAGCCGGAGGCTGCCGGTGCGATCAACAAGGCGCTGCTGCTGGGCTGTGCGCTGGCAGAGGCAACCGCTATTTACGGTTTCGTTGTAGCACTGCTGATGGTAATTATGAAGTAAGACCCCTCGGGTCTGCTTTCAGAGCCTGGAAAGGCTCTCAGAATCTGAGAGAAAGGAGCGCAGCTTTCATGAGAAAGCTGTGAGAGTGGATATGCTAGATTTTGATATTTGGACCATTGTGTTTTCCGTCATCAATATCCTCGTGCTGTTTTTCTTTCTGAAAAAATTCCTGTTCGGCAGAGTCGGCGCTATGCTGGAAAAGCGTGCGCAGATGGTGCAGGCAGATATGGACCAGGCAAAGCAGAAGGCGGCAGAGGCCGAAAAGCTCAGAAGCGACTATGAGGAGACGCTGAACGGTGCAAAGCAGGAGGCAAAACAGATCATTGCCACCGCAGAACAGAATGCACACGCCCAGGGCAGCGAGATCACAGCCAAGGCACAGCAGCAGGCAGATACGCTCCTCAAAGAGGCACAGAAGGAGATCGAGCGGGAGCGCCGGCAGACACTGGACGGCGTTCAGGGCGAGATCGCCGATCTGGCGCTGGCAGCAGCATCCAAGCTGATGGAACAGAAGGTGGACGACCAGACCAACCGGGATCTGGTGAATGCGTTCCTGTCTGAGGAAGGAGCAGAAAAATGAATGGTGCAGTGACATCCTATGCGAATGTGCTGCTGACGCTTGCAAAGACGTCAGCCGACGTGACGGATGCACAGACAACCTTTCAGAACTGCCCCCAGCTGACGGATGCCCTGAGCAACCCGACGATTCCCGAGGCGGAAAAGTTTGCGGTGATCGACCGGATCTTTCCGGCGTCGCTGCGCACCTTTCTGAAGGTTGTCTGCCAAAACGGTCAGATCGACAGCATACTGGATATTTTTTCAGAGTATCAAGCACTGGAACGGCAGCAGCGCCATTGTGCGCACGCCGTGCTGGAATATGTAACACCGCTGACAGAGGCGCAGCTCGCAGCGATGAAAAAGATGATCTGCGCAAAAACCGGCGAGCCGGAGGTTCAGCTGGAGCTGAAACAGAATCCGGCGCTGCTGGGCGGCTTTGTGCTGCATATCGGGGATGACGAGTACGATCGGAGTATGCGTGCATCCATCCGCAATATGCGCAAGAGCCTGATACGGAGGTGAGGGTAAGACATGAGTACCATGAATGCAAGTGAGATCATATCGGTCTTGAAAAGCGAGATCGAGGACTTCGACCGGAAGTCCGGCGTGCAGGAAACCGGTACAGTCGTTCGTGTGGGTGACGGTATCGCAACGGTATTCGGTATGCAGCACGCTATGTACGGCGAGCTGGTAGAATTTGAAACAGGTGTTCGGGGCATTGTCCAGAACCTGGAGACAAAGACCATTGGCGTCGTTCTGCTGGGCAGCGACTATGGCATTACAGAAGGGACTTCTGTTGTACGTACCGGCAAGCGTGCCGGCATCGGCGTGACCCAGAAAATGATCGGCAGAGTTGTCGGCGCACTGGGCAACCCGATCGACGGCGGTGATCCGCTGGAGGCAGAGGACTATTTCCCCATTGAGCATGAGGCACCGGGCGTTGCATACCGGAAATCGGTCAACGTGCCGCTGCAGACAGGTATCCTTTCCATCGACTCGATGTTCCCGATCGGCCGTGGTCAGCGTGAGCTGATTATCGGCGACCGTCAGACAGGTAAGACGTCGATCGCAGTGGATACCATCATTAACCAGAAGGGTCAGAACGTGATCTGTATTTACGTTGCGATCGGACAGAAGTCCTCTACCGTGGCAAAGATCGTTTCTACCTTGAAGAAAAACGGCGCAATGGACTATTCCATTGTAGTATCCGCATCCGCCAGCGAACCGGCTCCGGTACAGTATATCGCACCGTATGCCGGCACGGCAATCGCAGAATATTTCATGAGCCAGGGCAAGGACGTGCTGATCGTATACGATGATCTTTCCAAGCACGCTGTGGCATACCGTGCAATGTCCCTGCTGCTCCACCGTCCGCCTGGGCGTGAAGCTTATCCGGGTGACGTATTCTATCTGCACTCCCGTCTGCTGGAGCGCTCCTGCCGTCTGGACGATGCGCACGGCGGCGGTTCTATCACCGCACTGCCCATCATCGAGACCCAGGCAGGCGATATCTCCGCTTATATCCCGACCAATGTTATCTCCATCACAGACGGTCAGATCTTCCTGGAGAGCGAGCTGTTCAACGCCGGTATGCGTCCGGCAGTCAACGTCGGTCTGTCCGTATCCCGTGTCGGCGGCGCCGCACAGACCAAGGCGATGAAAAAGGCGTCCGGTCAGATGCGTGTGGATCTGGCACAGTTCCGTGAAATGGAAGTGTTCACCCAGTTCAGCTCGGATCTGGACCCGGCAACACAGGCAATGCTGGACCACGGCCATGTGCTGATGGAACTGCTCAAGCAGCCGTTGTATCATCCGCTGGCAATGTGGAAAGAAGTTGTGATCCTTTCTGCGGCATCCAACGGACTGCTGGACGATGTGGCTCTGGCAGACCTGCGGTCGTTCCGTGAGGGTCTGATGAACTACGTTGAGGCAAACGGCGCAGCCATCGTAAAGGAAATCAACGAGACCGGAAAGCTTTCGGATGAATCCAGAGAAAAGCTTCTGGAACTGGTACGTACCTATAAAAAGCAGGTGAACTAAAATGGGCAATATGCGTGAGATCCGTGACCGGATCAAGAGCATCAACGACATTATGAAGATCACCAACGCCATGTATCTGATCTCCTCCTCAAAGCTGAAAAAGGCAAAGAAGGATCTTGCGGCAACACAGCCCTATTTCAATAAGCTGCTGTATGCGATGCGGAGTATTCTTTCCCGTGCGCCGGAGGACATCGATATGCGGTATTTCGACCGCCGGGAAGAGATCAAGCCCGAAGATCGAAAGGTCGGCTATATTGTCATTACAGCAGACAAGGGTATGTGCGGCTCCTATAACCACAACATCATCAAGCTGACGGAAGAGAAGATGGCGGCACACAAGCAGAGCCATCTGTACGTCATGGGACAGGTGGGAAGAATGTACTTCCAGCGCCGTGCCAGAGCCGGAGAACTGGACGTGGATACTGAGTTTATCTATACCACCCAGAACCCGACCCTCTACCGTTCCCGCCGCATTGCGGAACAGATGCTGAAAGCGTTTGATGACGGTGATCTGGATGATGTGTATATCATCTATACCGATATGGTTTCGTCCATTACCTTTGAACCGAAGATCCTACAGCTCCTACCGCTGGATGCAGAGCATTTCGTACAGAGCGAGGGTGAAATAACACGGCACCACGAGGCTGTGTTCTCTCCCAGCCCTAACATCGTTATGGAACATCTGACCCCGAACTTTATGAAGGGCATGATCTATGGCGCAATGGTAGAGTCGTTCTGCAGCGAACAGCAGGCGAGAATGTCCGCAATGGACTCCGCTACCACCAGCGCAAAGGATATGCTGCAAAATCTGTCGCTCCAGTATAACCGGGCGAGACAGGCAGCGATCACCCAGGAGATCACAGAGATCGTCAGCGGTGCAAACTCCGCAGAAATGTGAGGCGCTGCACCGAGTAATATGAATTGGAAGGCTTGGCAGCGGCGGAGTTCTGCCGCCGCCGTCCGGAAAGGAATGATGATATGGAAAAAGGGAAAATCGTGCAGGTTTTAGGACCTGTCATTGATGTGGCATTCCCGGGAAAGCTTCCGATGATCAAGGATGCACTCACCGTCGACAACGGCGGTAAAACCTGCGTGATGGAAGTTGCGCAGCATATGGGCAACGGCATTGTCCGCTGCATCAGCCTGTCCTCCACAGAGGGCTTTGCAAAGGATATGGAAGTCCTTGCGACCGGTTCCTGCATTAAGGTGCCGGTAGGCACAGCGACCCTGGGCAGAATGTTCAATGTGCTGGGTGAGGCGATTGACGATGCCGGTGAAGTCAAGACCGACGAAAAGTGGCCGATTCACCGTCCGGCACCGTCTTTCCGTGACCAGAGTCCGGTAGTTGAGATCCTGGAAACCGGTATCAAGGTCATCGACCTGCTGGCACCGTACGCCAAGGGCGGTAAAGTCGGTCTGTTCGGCGGCGCCGGCGTTGGTAAGACCGTCCTCATCCAGGAACTGATCCACAACGTCGCAACGGAACACGGCGGCTATTCCATCTTCACCGGTGTCGGTGAGCGTTCCCGTGAGGGCAACGACCTGTGGAACGAAATGAAGGAGTCCGGCGTTATCGAAAAAACCGCCCTGGTGTTCGGTCAGATGAACGAACCGCCTGGGTCCCGTATGCGTGTGGCACAGACCGGTCTGACCATGGCGGAGTACTTCCGTGATGAAAAGCACCAGGACGTGCTGCTGTTTATCGACAACATTTTCCGTTATGTCCAGGCAGGTTCCGAGGTTTCGGCGCTGCTGGGACGTATGCCGTCTGCCGTTGGTTATCAGCCGACTCTGGCAAACGAAGTCGGCGAACTCCAGGAGCGAATCACTTCGACCAAGAATGGTTCTATCACCTCTGTCCAGGCAGTTTATGTGCCAGCAGATGACCTGACCGACCCGGCGCCGGCGACCACGTTCGCCCACCTGGATGCGACCACGGTATTGTCCCGTAAGATCGTAGAGCAGGGTATCTATCCGGCGGTAGATCCGCTGGAATCCACCTCTCGTATCCTGGAACCGGATGTTGTCGGCGAAGAACACTATCGTGTTGCCCGTAAGGTACAGGAGCTGCTGCAGCGGTATAAGGAACTGCAGGACATTATCGCAATCCTGGGTATGGAAGAACTGGACGAGGACGACAAGCTGGCAGTTTATCGTGCCCGTAAGATCCAGAAGTTCCTGTCTCAGCCGTTTAACGTGGCAGAGGTCTTTACCGGTTTGCCGGGCAAATATGTTCCGGTGCGTGAGACTATCCGTGGCTTTAAGATGATCGTCGAGGGTGCAATGGATGAACTGCCGGAAAATGCGTTCTTTAACGTAGGCACCATTGATGAGGCGATCGCAAAGGCAGAGGCGATGAAGCAGGAATCCAAGGAATCGTGAGGGATGTAGTATGGCGAATACATTTCAGCTGGAGATCCTGGCATCCGACCGTCCGTTTTATGTTGGCTCGGCAGAACAGCTGGTGTTCCCGACAGTGGATGGTCTGATGGGCATTCTGCCCGGACACGAGTCCATGGTCACGGTCGTCAGTCCGGGAGAACTGAAGTATCTGGTGGACGGACAGTGGCACTATGCCGCCATCAGCGACGGCTTTGCCGAAGTGCGCCGGGACTATGTGCTGGTGCTGGGCGATGCCATCGAGCTGCCGGAAGAGATCGACGCCAAGCGTGCCGCTGAGGCTGCGGAGCGTGCCAAGGAGCGTCTGCTCCACAAGCAGAGCATCATGCAGTATTATCACAGCCAGGCTGCGCTGAATCGTGCGATGAACCGTCTGAAGATCTCCAAACGGCATAACCATGAAATATGACTGGCGCTTTGCCGGAACGAAAAAAGTACCGCTTTCCGAGAGGAGAACGGTACTTTTTATTTGCATAAGGTGATTGCCGGAAAGAAGTTCCGCACAATATCGTATCCCAGCACGATGCCGACGGTGAGAAACAGCAGGGCATTGCTGCGTGGCAGGATGCGCCGGGGCTTTCCCACGGCGGTACAGACCAGCTCTGCATACAGGCAGGTCAGCGCCGCAAACAGAGTGAAGATCATAGGATTATAACCGATGGAGCGCAGCGGATGCCCCTGCAGCAGCGCCAGCACGGCACGGGTGTTGCCGCAGGCAGGGCAGAGAAAACCGGTGAGCTGGTGAAAGCGGCACTGGGGCAGCGGCAGCACAGCCAGCCAGTGTCCCAAGGGCTGATGCAGGCACAGCAGGACGGCTGCACCCAGTCCCAGCCCGATGCTCCAGCCGGCAGCCAGGCGGCGTGTCACTGCCGCAGCGGCGTCCCCGTGTTGTCCCGGAAACTGCCCAGCAGAATGGTGATGAGGTCGACGAGTGTGCCGATGCCGCCGAGACCGCCGGTGAGCAGCCAGAGCAGTCCTGTGCCGATTTTTCCCACATAAAAGCGGTGCAGTCCGCCCAGCCCGAAAAAGCCCAGGATGCACAGGATCAGTGCGGTGAATTTGTGCTTGTCGCTTGTGAGGGTGACATATTGTGCCATAAGATCAGATCCTTTCTGAAAGGAAACGGTGTTTTTCTGTATCATACCAGATTTCCGGGGAAATGTCAAGGTGTTGGAGGGTGGGACTTTCGATGTTGCCTCCTCATCATTTGGAAAACGCATCGTAGGGGCGAACATTGTTCGCCCGTGACTCCACCGGCACTGCGTGCCACCTTTTCTAAAAGAGGAGGCTTTACACATTGTCCCCCTTGAAAAGGGGGATGTCAGCGTAGCTGACAGGGGGATTTGTAGGGGCGAACGTTGTTCGCCCGGTAATCCTTTGCTATTCCGGAAAACACTGCCCTAGGGAAAACTCGTTCAACCCGTCCGGCGGAATCGCTCGTTCCTCGCTGTCCGCCTGGGGCTTGCAAACGCTTTTGTTTGCCCTTTCCTGTATGTGCAGTGTTGGCATTCTGGGCGTTTGCTGCAAAAGTCTCCTCTTTTAGAGGAGATGCCCGACAGGGCAGAGGAGTCGATTTGTTTCCCTTGAAAAGAGAAATGTAGGGGGCGATGCCCAGCCCGTCGCCCAGCGGAAATGGCGACGGCAGACTTGCCCAAGGATAGCAAGCCACATCGCCCCGTCCCCTTTTTTCAAAAGGCTCACCGTAGGGGCGAACATTGTTCGCCAGAGACTCCTCAGTCAAGCCTCTGGCTTGCCAGCTCCTCTAAAAGAAAAACTCGCCTCACACGAATTACTGCCGTCTATGCAAAAAGCACGCTGTTCTCCGCAGACAACAGCGTGCTTTTTTATCTTATGTGCAATACACGATTAAAGTTCAATTTTCTTTTCCAGATAGCCGACCAGCTCGTCGATAGGCATACGTACCTGTTCCATGGTATCACGGCCACGGATGGTAACGCAGTTATCGCTCTCAACGGTCTCGAAGTCTACTGTGATGCAGAACGGTGTACCGATCTCATCCTGGCGGCGATAGCGCTTGCCGATAGAACCGGTCTCGTCATAGTCGACCGGGAAGTGCTTTGCCAGAACCGCATAGACCTCATGTGCCTTTTCGCTCAGTTTCTTGGACAGCGGCAGGACAGCAGCCTTATACGGTGCCAGAGCCGGGTGGAAGTGCATTACCACACGGGTGTCGTTCTTCTCAGCGTCCACAACTTCTTCGTCATACGCCTCGGTAACGATGGACAGGAACAGACGCTCTACGCCCAGGGACGGCTCGATAACGTACGGGATGTACTTGGTGTTGGTCTCCGGGTCGAAGTATTCCAGAGACTTGCCGCTGTGTTCCTGGTGCTGTGTCAGGTCGTAGTTGGTTCTGTCTGCAACGCCCCACAGCTCGCCCCAGCCAAAGGAGAAACGATACTCGAAGTCTGTGGTCGCCTTGGAGTAGAAGCACAGCTCTTCCTGGTCGTGGTCACGCAGACGCAGATTCTCTTCCTTCAGACCCAGGTTCAGCAGGAAGTCCTTGCAGTAGCCACGCCAGTACTGGAACCATTCCAGGTCGGTGTCCGGCTTGCAGAAGAACTCCAGTTCCATCTGCTCGAACTCACGGACACGGAAGATAAAGTTGCCCGGTGTGATCTCGTTGCGGAAAGACTTACCGATCTGAGCAACGCCGAAGGGCAGCTTTTTCCGGGTGGTGCGCTGGATGTTGGCAAAGTTTACGAAGATGCCCTGTGCCGTCTCCGGACGCAGATACAGTTCCGACTTGGAATCCTCTGTAACGCCCTGATAGGTTTTGAACATCAGATTGAACTGGCGGATGTCGGTGAAGTCCGTCTTGCCGCAGTTTGGGCAGGGGATCTGCTTTTCCCGGATGTAGTCCATCATCTGCTGGTTGGTCCAGCCGGCAGGATTGGTGCCGTCAAAGTCCTCGATGAGGTTGTCGGCACGGTGTCTGGTCTTACAGGACTTGCAGTCCATCAGCGGATCGGAGAAACCGCCCAGGTGACCGGATGCCACCCATGTCTCCGGATTCATGATAATGGAGGCATCCAGTCCCACGTTATACGGGGATTCCTGGACGAACTTTTTCCACCATGCACGCTTGATGTTGTTTTTCAGCTCTACGCCCAGAGGACCGTAGTCCCAGGAGTTAGCCAGACCGCCGTAAATTTCAGAACCCGGGTATACAAAGCCACGGGACTTACAGAGGTCTACGATCTTATCCATGCTCTTCTGTTCGTTGGTCAACATTTTTGGTATTCTCCCTTGCTTGCTGTCCGCCGCTTTCCAGATGCGGCAGGCGCTTTTGAATTTGCTTGCTGTTTCCAGCAATGGTATCTCTTATATTGTAGCGGAAAACGGCGAAAATGTCAAGGGTAACGCAAACAAAAATGTCTGTCCTGCGAAATCGTTCAGAGTCCCAGCAGATCCTTGACGGAAATCAGTTCTTCCTGGGTGCCATTTTCGCCGTCATCCCGCCAGATCATCAGCGCATAACCTGCGCCGCTGTCGGGCATAATGCCGTATAGGGTGCGATCTTCATTGTCGGGATAGTAGTCGATGCGCCAGTATTCATCCTGTACAATAGTTTGTCCTATGGTGCTGTACTGGCTCAGATCGTCCAGCCGTTCCTGCATATTGTTATAGTGTGTCGTTGTACCGATCTCCAGGAAGATGGTGCGTCCCTGCTCGGCATCGTAGAAGGTATAGTTATAATACGTGTTATCAATGATTCCCTGCCGGAATTCCCAGCTGTCCAGGACTGCCTGCGGCGGCTGGTATTGTGTAGCGCCGGGCTGTTTTTTGGGAAAGTCTGCAGTAAGCGCATCCAGCGTTTCGTATACTGCGTAGGTAACGGGGTCTGTGTAGACGACTTCTTCGGTGGTTTCTGTTGTGGCTTTCGTTTCCTGCACCGCAGAGTCCGCAGGTGCGTTTCCGCATCCGGCACTTGTGAGCAGAACGCCGAAAAGAATCAGTGCAGTCCATTTTTTCATACGCATTCCCTCCTTTGGAGAAAGACTCATATTGTATTTTCCTGTGGAGAACAGCAACGGTTCTCACCTTAATTATAACAAAATCCACGAGAAAAATCAATATAAATATCAAAAAACAGCTATCTGCACAAGGGCTGCACCACAAAATGTACACATGATACAAAAAAGCGCATACACGCCGCCGTGTATACGCTTTGGCTATTTGGATTCGTGTTCGGGCTGAGGAAAATTTCCGCAGATAGAATACCACTGGCAATCGCCGCAGATGTCCTGCAACAGTCCCGGTTCCAGGATGTGCCGGCTTACCCGGTCAGTGAATTCGCTCCACCGCAGGACACTGCCCACAGAGAGACCGCAGAACGTGAGAACGGCGCTGTCATAGCGCTGTACCTTTTCTGCCGCATCGCACACATGGGACAGGCTGTGGGGACAGCTGGCACAGATGCAGTCCGTGCCGCCGGTCAGGGTGATGTACGGGTCATCCCGGCGGAAGAGCGCCAGCTTTTCCGTCATGTTTGCGGTGAAGGCATCACTATAGCCGTGACCGCAGAAAAAGGCGGTACACAGCCCGTGGTGGGGACGCAGCTTATACACGCTGGATCAGCCGTTTCGGGAGACGCTTTGCAATGAGGATCGCCAGCGCCATCTTTACGCAGTCCGGCAGAATGAACGGGAATACGCACCAGCCCAGTGCAGTCAGCAGTCCTACAGAACCGGAGTTCTTAGCATAGACGATCATGAACCACGCCGTACCAAAGGCATAGCACACCGCCAGTCCCAGCACCAGCGCCAGGATCATGACCGGCAGCTTGTCGCCCAGGAAGTGGGTGATGAGCCAGTAGAGCAGTCCGGTGAACAAAAAGCCGATGATATAGCCGCCGGTCGTGCCGAACAGGATGCCTACGCCGCCGGTAAATCCGGCAAACACCGGAACGCCCACAGCGCCTAATACAATATAAATGAGGACGGAGATCGTGCCGCCTTTGCCGCCCAGTGTCGCCAGAGCGCAGAATACTGCAAAGGTCTGCATGGTGAACGGTACGGTCATGGGAATCTGGATCCAGGAGCATACGGCGATGATCGCTGCAAACAGGGCGATCTGCACCATAGCGACGATCTTCTGATGCTGGGTCTTTTTCGCCGTCATTTCTGATCCGGCGGCAGGATTGGTCTGAACTTGTTCTTTCATGGAAAAATTTCCTTTCTGATTGAGATTCGCAGGGCGCAGGCACGTCTGCTGAGGGTGTGCTAACGCTGCAACGTCCCTATTATAGCACAACGGCGCTGTTATGTCAACCTTTTTCAAAAAATATTTAGGTGACAAATCAAGAAAATGCGGGGACGCTCATGAAAAACAGCACAAATTATACATATTATTTGCACGGTATTTGTGCAACTCTACAAAATTCAAAAAACCGCTTGACATTCTATCGGAATCATGGTAAATTTATATTAGCACTCAGAGAGATTGAGTGCTAACACTTCAAAAGTGAATCTGCCAGAAAGGATGGTTACAGTGGATGCACGAAAACGCAGGATCTTATCGGCGGTAGTCGATCTGTATATTCGGACCGGTGAGCCAGTGGGGTCGAAGACCATATCACAGTTGCCGGATATTCACGTATCTGCGGCGACCGTTCGGAACGATATGGCAGTATTGGAGGAGCTGGGGTATCTGGAACAGCCCCACACCTCCGCAGGACGTGTGCCGACCTTCAGCGGCTATCGGATGTATATTGAAGAGATCAGCGCCGGCGGTTCGCTCCCGGAGGAAGAGCGGGAGCGGCTGGACGAGATGCTGGGAGATGAATCCCAGCTGACAGAGGATCTGATTTTACAGAGCGCCACGACGGCACTCTCTCAGATTACAAAGTGCGCAACGGTGGTCTCCAACTTCGCACCCAAATATTCCGTGATCTCCAAGGTGGATGTGATCCCGACCGGCAAGCGGATGTACGTGGTGCTGCTTATCACATCGGATGGCAAGATCAAGAACCGTGCCTGCCGCTTACAGTTTGATCTGACCCATGAACACATGGATTTCTTCAAACACTTTATGGAAGAGAACCTGGAGGGCGTTTCGGTCTCGGATCTGTCCGAAGAAAAGCTGGATCAGATGGTGACCGCCATGGGAACCTACATGATGACCCTCAGCCCGCTGGTACAGGGCATCTGCGAAATGTCCAAGGACTTGCAGCAGAATGAGCTGTATGTCACCGGAGAGCAGAACCTGTTCTCCTGCGACGACCTGGATAAGGCAGAGGTGGCAAAGTTCATCCTGCATAAACAGGAGCTGTGCGGACTGCTGGACGACTCGTTCCAGGGCATCAAGGTGATGTTCGGAGAAGAGGGCAACGATTTTGTCATCGGCAACTCCAGTATGATCGTTTCCAAGTATCAGAAAGGTGACCACACCGCTGGCTCGCTGGGCGTGATCGGACCGGTTCGGCTGAATTACGCCAAGGTGATACCTTATATAGAATATTTTACCGAAAAGATCTCACATCTGATCTCGGAGGAGGACAAAACGCCGCCGGAATTAGAGATGATCGAAAAACCAGACAACGATTCGGAACACAAGCCGGAACAATAGAAAGGACGTGTTTTTGATGGCAGACGAAAAGGAAACCAAAAAGCCGGAAACTGCTGCGGAAAAGCCGAATGCTTACGATAAATTTATTGCAATAGTGCAAAAGCCAGAGGCAGAGAGAACACCGGAAGAGACTAAGTTTGTAAATGACCTTCTTGCACTCTTCCGTAACAACGACGCAAAGACAGAGAAAGCGCCGGAAGAAACTGCTGCACCGGAGACCAAGGCAGAAGAAACCAAGGACGACAAAAAGAAGAAGAAAAAAGACTTGAAGGATGCACTGGCGCAGAAAGAGGCAGAGCTGGCAGATCAGAAAGACCAGCACCTGCGGCTCATGGCTGAGTATCAGAACTACCGCAACCGCACCACCGAGGAAAAGAAGAAGATCTACGGGGATGCAAAGATGGATTGCGTAAAGGAACTGCTGAATGTCATGGACACCTTTGAACGTGCGCTGGAGGCACCTTGTACCGATGAGAATTACAAAAAGGGCGTGGAACTGACCTTCGCACAGATCCAGAAAGCTTTCGAAAAGCTGGGCGTGACAGAGATCGCCGCATTGGGCGAGACTTTCGACCCCAATCTCCACAATGCCATCAAGCAGGTGGACGACAGCGAGTATGAGAGCGACAAGGTCTGCGAGGTGTTCCAGAAGGGATACCTGCTGGGTGACCGCCTCATCCGTCCGGCAATGGTTGCCGTTTCTGTGTAGGCAGGAGGCAGGACAGTGAAGAAACACACAGCGTCTCTCATGACGGCGGCGATGCTGCTGACACTGGCGTGGATGACCGGATGTGATTCCGGAAAGACCGCAGAATCCAGCAAGGCAGCCACCACCACGGCACTGGAAACCACCGCAGAGGTCGTGACCGATGCGGCAGAAACTACGGCGGCAGAAGAAAGCTCCGCCGCAGATGCACAGCGCTTTGACAACTATGCAGATTTTGCCGCAGCGATGGCAGAACAGCATCCGGAACTGACACTGTATACGCCGCCGGAAAGCGTGCAGCAGCAGTGGGAATGGAAGTCCATCATGCTGGGACAGACCAGCTATCAGTACGAGATGTACAGCGCAGAAAGACAGGCAACGGTGAATGTCCTCATTGATATGCAGCCGTCCTTTACCGATGCGCAGGAGATCGTGGATACCCTGACAAGCATGGGTGTTACGGCAAAACTGATCGACGATGGCTGCTGTTTGTTTGAGCAGGACGGTGACGGAATGTATGCCCTGTACGGCATCACCGGTGACGCCGGCGAGAACTTTGCCGCTACGCTGGAATATGATGACGGCACAACGGCAACGGAAGATGAGCTGAAAGCACTGCGCAGCGAATTCTGGTTATAAAAATCCCTGTCCGAAAGGACAGTTGAAATAAATCATATTTATTTTGAAAAATCTGCCCGTTTTTCCGCAGGGGAAACGGAGATACAGAAAGGAAGAATTTATCATGGGAAAGATTATTGGTATTGACTTGGGTACAACAAACTCTTGTGTTGCCGTTATGGAAGGCGGCAACGCAGTCGTAATCCCGAACGCAGAGGGTGCAAGAACCACCCCGTCTGTAGTTGGTTTCTCCAAGACCGGCGAGCGTCTGGTGGGTCAGACCGCAAAGCGTCAGGCAATTGCAAACCCGGAGCGCACGATCTCTTCGATCAAGCGTCACATGGGTTCTGATTATAAGGTAGATATTGACGGCAAGAAGTATACACCGCAGGAGATCTCCGCAATGATCCTCCAGAAGTTAAAGACCGATGCAGAGGCATATCTGGGTCAGCCGGTAACTGAGGCAGTTATCACCGTTCCGGCATACTTCACCGACTCTCAGCGTCAGGCAACCAAGGACGCAGGACAGATCGCAGGTCTGACCGTAAAGCGTATCATCAACGAGCCGACCGCAGCTGCGCTTTCTTATGGCATTGATAAGGAAGACGACCAGAGAGTTATGGTATACGACCTGGGCGGCGGTACGTTCGATGTTTCCATCATTGAGATGGGCGACGGCGTACAGCAGGTACTGGCTACCGCAGGCAACAACCGCCTGGGCGGCGATGACTTCGACCAGAGAGTTATCAACTGGATGGTTGAAGAGTTCAAGAAGACCGAAGGCATCGACCTTTCTACCGATAAGATGGCTGTACAGCGTCTGAAGGATGCCGCAGAAAAGGCAAAGATCGAGTTGTCCTCCACCACAACCACAAACATCAACATTCCGTTTATCACTGCGGATGCAACCGGCGCAAAGCACCTGGATATGAATCTGACTGTTGCCAAGTTCAATGAGCTGACCAAGGATCTGGTAGACGCTACCATGGGACCGGTACAGCAGGCACTGTCCGACAGCGGCCTGTCTCCGTCTGATCTGAACAAGATCCTGATGGTCGGCGGTTCTTCCAGAATCCCGGCTGTACAGGAGGCTGTTCGCCAGAAGCTGGGCAAGGAACCGTTCAAGGGCATCAACCCGGATGAGTGCGTAGCACTGGGTGCTGCATACCAGGGCGGTGTCCTGGGCGGCGACGTCAAGGACGGTCTGCTGCTGCTGGATGTTACACCGCTGTCTCTGGGTCTGGAAACCATGGGCGGTGTATGCACCAAGATCATTGAGAGAAACACCACCATCCCGACCAAGAAGAGCCAGATCTTCTCTACCGCAGCTGACAACCAGTCCGCAGTAGACATCAACGTCCTCCAGGGTGAGCGTGAGTTCGCAAAGGACAACAAGCAGCTGGGTACCTTCCGTCTGGACGGCATCGCACCGGCTCCGAGAGGCATCCCGCAGATCGAAGTTACCTTCGATATCGACCAGAACGGTATCGTTCACGTAACTGCAAAGGATCTGGGTACCGGCAAGGAGCAGGATATCAAGATCACTGCATCTACCAATATGTCCAAGGACGATATCGACAAGGCTGTCAAGGAAGCAGAACAGTATGCCGAAGAGGATAAAAAGCGTCGTGAAGAGGTTGACTCCAAGAACAACGCAGAGAGCCTGTGCTTCCAGTGCGAGAACGCACTGAAGGAATTCGGCGACAAGGTTCCGGCAGATGAAAAGTCTGCGATCGAGAGCAAGATCGCTGATCTGAGAAGTGCAGTCGGCAGCAATGATGCCGCTGCGATCAAGGCAAAGACCGACGATCTCCAGCAGGCATTCTATGCACTGTCCTCCAAGATGTATCAGCAGAACGGCGGTCAGCCGGGCGCAGACCCGAACATGGGCGGCGCAGGTTTCGGCGGTGCTGATCCGAATATGGGCGGCAATCCGAACGGCGGCGCAAACGATGACGGCGTCGTAGACGCAGACTTCAAGGAAGTTTAAGAATGAAACGCAGCGGCGTGGAACGTGACGTACCGCTGTGAATAGAACGGCGGTGACGGGGCAGGTTTCGGCTTGTCCCGGCATCGTTGTATATGGGAGTGAAAGATATTCCCATGATCCATACAGACAGGAACAGCTGCTATGCGTCTGTTCCAGGGAAAGGAGCCAGCAGACATGGCAGAAAAACGGGATTATTACGAAGTGCTGGGGCTGAAAAAGGGTGCTTCTGAGGACGAGATCAAAAAGGCGTTCAAGACCATGGCCCGGAAGTATCACCCCGATCTGCACCCGGACGATAAAGAAGCAGCGGAAAAGTTCAAGGAAGTCAACGAGGCATACGAAGTGCTTTCCGACTCGGAAAAGCGTGCCAGATATGACCAGTTCGGTCATGCCGGCGTAGACCCCAACTATGGCGGCGGCGCTGGTGCAGGCGGATTCGGCGGCTTTGGCGGATTCGGTGATGTAGGCGACATTTTCGACAGCATCTTTGGCGGCGGCGGATTCGGCGGCTTTGGCGGCAGCTCCAGATCGGCGTCCAATGCCAATGCGCCCCGGCGTGGCGGCGACGTCAACAGCAATGTGACCATTGATTTTATGGAGGCGTGCAAGGGCGTCAAGAAGAAAATGCGCATCACCCATATGGTGAAGTGTGAGCAGTGCGGCGGCACAGGCGCAGATGCCAAGACCACCAGCACCACTTGTACCGAGTGTCACGGTCAGGGTTCTGTCCGTGTGAACCAGCGGACACCGTTTGGCGTGATCTCCACCACAAAGGTATGCTCACGCTGCGGCGGTAAGGGTAAGATCGTCACCAATCCGTGCAGCAAGTGCCGTGGCAGCGGACGCTATCGCTCTACCAACGACATTGAGCTGAAAGTGCCGGCAGGCATTGACAACGGACAGGTGCTGCGTGTCAGCGGTCAGGGCGATGCCGGTCTGAACGGCGGTCCGAACGGCGATCTAAATGTATCTGTCAATGTACGGCCGCATGAACTGTTCACCCGGAACGGCGTGGACATCTACTGCGAGATCCCTATCACCTATGCACAGGCTGTTCTGGGCGATAAGGTGACAGTACCTACCATCAAGGGCAAGGTGGAATATGAGATCCCCGAAGGCACACAGAGCGGCACGAAGTTCCGCCTGCGTGGTGAGGGTGTAAAGTATCTGGGCAGAGAATCCTACGGCGATCAGTATGTGACCGTTGTGGTAGAAGTGCCGAGAAAGCTGACACGCCAGCAGAAAGAGCTGCTGCAAAAGTTTGACGACAGCCTGGAGGAAAAGAACCAGGCAAAGCGGCAGAGCTTTTTTGAAAAGTTAAAACGGCGATTTGAGCAGCAGTAAACGGCTGCATGAAAAAGCCTCATCCGATGCGGAAATGCACCTGGATGAGGCTTTTTTTATCGGCTACTGTCGTCGTTCTCGTCCTTCTGGGAGTCGTCATCGCCGCCCAGAATGTCACCGGCAGCATCGCCGGCATCCTTTACCGCATCGCCTGCGGCATCTCCTGCGTCACGGACTGCGTCTCCGGCATCGGTCACGATGTCACGGACACCGTCCTCTGCATCGCTGACAATGTTGCCGCCGTCGTCCTTGCTGTCATCTTTGCTGTCGTCCTTGTCATCCCGGCTGCTGTCGTCTGCGGCAGAGCTGCTGACAGAATCGTTCATGGAGCTGTCGTCCTTGCTGCCGCAGCCGGTGAACAGGCTGCCCATCAGCAGCAGTGCCATCGGCAGCGCCAGATAGTGCTTGATTTTCATGGTTTCACCTCATTTTTCAGAGAGCATATCGGCGTGGATGCGCCCATACACTCCGAAGATTGCAGAAGCATCGCTTTGCAAGATTAGTGTTTCCCACAACTGCGGAGATATTCCCTTTCCACATTTCCACGGCGTTTTTTCTGCGAAATTTCGGGGATTTTTCCGGTATGGCGCAGGTTTTGCCGAATATTTCCCCAACTTTTCAACACGGTTTTCCACACAATGCGGAAAACTTGTTACAACGGGGTGACGAAATTCGAACTTTCCGCAGCGCTCCGCTGTCGCATTTCGGCGTAATGTGTAATGATTGTAACCAATTGCAGAAAAGCACCGGAAAAACAGCAGTTTTTGTTTTCCACAAGTTGTGGAAAACGTGGTGGAAAGATCGGGAGAACTGTGGAAATACGGAGATCATCCGGAAAGAACGGCACAAAAAAAGACACGGCGAACCGTGTCTTTTCCGGATATTTGTTGTAAGATTAAGCAGCCTTTAGTCTTTCTGTACGGCGTCGTACAGGTCGCTTTTCCGGTGACTTGTCTCTGCGGCAACGGTTTTGCACGCCTGGGTCAGTTTCTGCCCGTCTGCCACATACTGCCGCACCCGTTCTGCCGCCTCTTCCAGGGTCAGCTGTGCCTCCTGCTGCGGTACTGCGCCGGCAACCACCAGCACAAACTCGCCTCGTGGCGGTGTGTTTTCGTAGTAGGCGATGGCGTCCGCAAAGGTAGTCAGACGCACCTCCTCGTGGATCTTGGTCAGCTCCCGGCAGAGAGACAGGCTCCGGTCTCCGCCAAAGACAGCCGCCATGTCCGCCAGTGTGCGGCAGAGCTTGTGGGGTGCCTCATAGAAGATCATGGTGCGCTGTTCCTGCCGCAGCTGTTCCAGGTGTGCGGTGCGCTGGTTGCGGTTCACGGAGAGAAAGCCCTCAAAGGCAAAGCGTGCGGTGTGCTGTCCGGAGACGGCAAGGGCGGCAATGGCTGCCGACGGTCCTGGAACAACTTCCATCGGCACGCCCAGCTTGTGACAGAGCTGTACCAGCGGCTCGCCCGGGTCGGAGATGCAGGGCATTCCGGCATCGGTGACAACGCCGCAGGATTCGCCGGCAAGGATGCGGTCGGCGATGCTCTGCGCCACCGTCAGTCCGCTGTGTTCGTGATAGCTGACGATGGGCGTGTGGATGTCATAATGGGACAGGAGCTTTCGGGTCACACGGGTATCCTCTGCCGCCAGAAAGTCCACCTCACCCAGCAGCCGCAGCTGACGCATGGTGATGTCCTCCAGGTTGCCGATGGGTGTGCCGATGATGTATAATGTACCGCTCATGTTGGCTCTCGTGTCCTTTCTCAGAAAAACTGTTTCATTTCCAGAATGTCGTGGATGTGTACGGTGGCAGTGGCGCAGATCTCTTTCCAGACCGGCGCATTTTCCGGGTCAGCAATGCCGATGGTGAAAAATCCGCCGTTTTTTGCGCCTTCCAGTGCGTGGAGCGAGTCCTCCACCACGGCGATCTGCCGTCTGCCCAGGTGCAGTTTCTGCGCCGCCAGCTGAAAGATCTTCGGCTGGGTCTTGGGTGTGCCGGCATCCTGTTCCGTGAGCAGGAACCGGAGCCGTTCCCAGACGTGCAGCCGTCGCAGCGCCGCCTCTGCCAGTTCGCCGTAGGTCGCTGTGGCAACGCCGTAGGGGATGTCCTGCTGATCCAGCCAGTCCAGGATCTCCGGGACGTGGGGTTTCAGCTGCAATTTTTCCCGGTATTCCTCAGCGACCATATCCGCCACCTGCTGTGCGATCTGCTCCGGGGTCACCGGAAGATCAAACTCCTCTACGAAAAACTGAGAGAATTCCTCGATGGACATACGCTGTACCGTTTCTGACAGATCCGGCGGCACTTCCTTGCCGTAATGCGCCATGAGTCTGCCGTCTACCTGCCGCCACATCCCGGTGGAGTCCAGAAGTGTGCCGTCCAGGTCAAAGATCACGCCCTGCAGGGTGTTGTGTTCCATAGTGTTCCCGTTCCTTAAAGCTTTGTGAATCTCGGCTGGTTGTCGTGTGCTGTGCCGGTGAAGATCGACTTCGGCATTGCCCAGACGCTGCCGTCCTGTTCCTTGCGGTAAACGACCAACTCTTCCTGTGTCTCTGCGTGGCGTGCAGAGGGCTGGAGCAGTTCGCAGACGGTGCCGTCCAGAACGTCCCGGTATTTTGCGCCTGCCTCCAGGACGGTAGGCTCCGGAACGGCAACTGCCTCGGTTTCCGGCTCGGTGTTGTTGACGATGTCATCCTCTACCAGGATCATAGCGGAGAACGGTGCAACACGGATCCATGCGCCGCCGTTTTCCACCTGTACCGGCTGACCGCTGACAACGTCTACCAGAGACGGCACGTGTGTGCCGAAGCGGAACTCGCTGGGGCAGTCCTCCAGGTTCAGCGCAACATAAACGGTTCTGCCGTCCTGTTCCTTGGCGAACAGCAGCTGGCGGTTCCGGACCTCTACGGTGTAGTAAGAGCCGGTGCGCAGTGCCGGATATGCGTGATAGATTCTGCCCAGCTTTACCAGGTGGCGGTACAGATCCAGATTGCCGCTGCGGTTCAGATCGTCCAGATCCAGGCAAGGGCGCAGACCGTCGTCCGAGTTATTCTCGTGTCTGCCCATGACGCCGTATTCGCTGCCGTAGTAGATGGACGGGATACCCGGCATACAGTACATCAGCGTATAGCACAGGGGCAGATACCGCTGGTCAGACAGGGTGCTTGCCAGACGGTTTACATCGTGGTTGTCCACGAAGTTGTACAGCGCAATGCCCTGATAGATGCCGCCGTTTCCGAACTGACGGTTGATGCTGTAGTTGATCTCGAAATAGTTCTTGTCGTTGTGTGAGGAATAGATGCCCTTATAGCACTCATAGTTGGTGACGCTGTCCAGCATCTCCGGGTTTGCCCAGCGCTTATAGTCGCCGTGGATGATCTCACCCATGAGCCAGAATTCCGGATTGCGTTCCTTGCAGAAATTGTGGATGCGGCGGAAGAAGTCGAAGTCCACGCAGTCCGCAGCGTCAAAACGGATGCCGTCGATGTGGAACTCATCCATCCACAGTTTTACGGCGTCGATCAGATAATCGCATACGTGCCAGTTGCGCAGATTCAGCTTGACCAGGTTGTAATAGCCGTTCCAGCCCTCATACCAGAAGTTGTCGCCGCAGGGACTCTGACCGCCGAAGTTCAGACCGGCAAACCAGTCGCAGTATTCCGATGCCTGTCCCTTTTCCTGGACATCCTTGAATGCCCAGAAGTTGCGTCCCACGTGGTTGAATACGCCGTCCAGGATGACCCGGATGCCGTTTTTGTGCAGTTCGTCGCAGATGTGGGCAAACATTTCGTTGGTGCCCAGCCGGCGGTCAATCACCCGGTAGTCGGTGGTATCATAGCCGTGTTCCACAGACTCGAACACCGGTCCGAAGTAGACTGCATCAACGCCCAGTTCTTTCAGATGCGGAATCCAGTCCAGCACCTTTTCCAGCCGGTTCACCGGTTCGCCGCCTTCGTTGTGCTTCGGTGCACCGCAGAATCCCAGGGGATAGATGTGATACATTACCGCATTTTCATACCATTTCATTTTTCTTTCCTCCTACTCCTATTATATCACAAACAGGGCGAATCCCCTGTTGGATTGCAATTAAGGCAGACCTGTTTCAAAGCAAATTTACTTCACAGACCCTTCCAGATAATACGTTGCCTCCATATCCGCCACATTGACCGCCAGCGCCAGAGGGAACATCTCCAATGCTCTGCCCACGCTGTTTTTGTCCTCGTTTCCGGAAAAGCCCATGTGATAGCGGATGGCGAACGCCTCGTCCCGGGTGAGCCGCATAAAGCTCTGGATCATGTACACGGATTTTTCCCCGTGTCCGTAGGGCAGGGTGTCACGCACGGTGTAATACGGCACCTTTTCCCATACGCCCTGGTCGTTTTTGGCATTCCGGTAGTCCACCGCATAGAACCCTACCTTGCAGATATCGTGGAGCAGGGCTGTCACTGCAATGGTCTCCGGTGTGTAGTCCATGCCGTACAGATCCTTGGTGCGGGGACGGGAGAGATAGTCCTTGAGGCATTCATACACATTCAGACTATGCTCCACCAGACCGCCTTCATATGCCCCGTGAAACCGGGTGCTGGACGGCGCTGTAAAAAAGTCGCTGGCGTCTGAGTCCAGCCACTCCAGCAGCCGGTCTGCGCCACGGCGTTTGATGTTTTCCTGATAAACGGCAATAAATTCTTCCCGTTTTGTCACGGCATTCCACCGCCTTTCTCTTCACTGTTGTTTATTATACCACATATCCAGAAAATTGGCAAGCGTTCCGCAAAAATTGTTTCAAAATCATGAAAAAGCCGCAGGCGGAGAAAAAACCTGCGGCTTTTTTCAAAAGGGATGAACTGACAGACGGAAAAAGCATCTGCCATGGGAAATGTCAAAGTCTGTTTTATATCTGACGTACACAGATTGTTTTTCAAGAGATGAAAGTAAACTCTGTGCGGTAGAAATCACTGAGAAGCAGATTCTTCATCAGGCATTGGCGGGATATACTGCGTATAGTTCTCTGCCAGATCAAAGTCATTGATCGTTTGTGTCCGATAACCTTTGTCAATGGGAACAGTAAAAACTGTACCTGCTGCGTCCAAGTTGTTTTTTCCTTCCGGAACAATACGAATGGTCAGTTCCGTAGCATCAGTCAATGCTGCTTCCCATACAGAATTCTGAAAGGAAATGTCTGTATCAATATTCGCGTCTATCATATCATAAGAGTTACCGTTCTGATCCGTGACATACATCACATCGTAGTCATCAAATACAGTATCCTCAGAAAAACGGATCTCTGTGCTAAACGGAGAAACAGTCACAGATTCCAGCGTATATCCGTCTTTTGTTTCGGTAACTGGATAGATGTCCGTTCGGCTGGTATCCGCCTGTATCTCCGCAGTCAGAGTAATATCCACAGGAATAACACCCAGAGATCTCGGTTCACAGCTATATGCCGTATCACCCTTGGCGGATACGCCGGTTTCAAACCATGACCAACTAGTTGCATCTATTCCCTGTAAGAACGAAAACGAAAGCTGCAACGGCAGGCTTGCTGTAGTGTTCCCCTGAAATATCTCACTGCATTCCGCCGAAAGCACAATACTATATTCCGCATCGCCAGACTTCACAAATCCGGCAATGCTGGTATTTTCCTTGTCATAGTATGCACCCTCTGCCTGTTCAGAAAGCGTTGCCAGCCCACCGGTTTTTGTACTCATAGTATATGTACCGGTACTTCCGATAAATGACAGCTTTTGTCCATTCAGTGTGCCGGTAAACTCCGATTCAATTCCGGTGCTGTTCTGCAATGCTTCTGGCAAATTCGTTAATCTTAGCGTTACACTCAGGTGGCTGCCGTCGCAGTAGATGTTTTCCATGCGAATCGTACCGTCTTTCGTTTTTTGCATTTCGTCTGTTTTTTCCGCATAGGAAGTCAGATCGTTTTTCTCTATGGGACTTTTTGTGTAATATTTTTCATTGCTGAAAAAGGCATAGATCCCCTTAACAGCATCGGACGAAGCCACTGCCGGAACAGCGATTGCAATGCTCAGCACGCCGGCAGCTGCCACAGCGAGAAAAGTGCCGACTTTCTTTTTTGCAGAACATCTGGTTCGCATCATTTTTCGCTCCATTCTGTGTTTTCTTCTCTGGTATGCCTTGGAAAACTGCGGTTCGGCCGCGTCCGCTGCAAACGCTTGTTCTACAATTTTTTTCCATTCGTCTTCATTATAAGGAAAATAGCTGCTCATAAGAAGTCACTCCTTTCTGCTTTATCATGGCTTTTCTGGCACGTTCAAAGCGTTTCCGTGCCGCCGCCTCCTTGATGCCGCACTGCCGGGCGATCTCCCGGAACGAGAGGTTTTCCTGACAGCGCAGCAGAACGATCTTCCGGTCGGTCTCGTTTAGGACCTCCATCATCTCTGCCAGCACCGCCTGCCGCATCGCCTGTTCCTCCTGCTGTTCCAAGGGGCATGGCGGCGCATCCTCCGGAATTTGCAGAAATTTATCGTCCCACGGAGAACGCCGGTCGGATTCCCGGGCGTTTTTCCGGTACTGGCTGATGGCAGTGCTGCGGATGATCTGTATCATGTACTGCCTGGTCTGCGGACTCTCCGGATCGCCGATCTTGTGCAGATTGGCGATCACCCGGCAAAATGCCTCTGAAACGGCATCTTCGGTCTGCTGGGTGTGGTGCAGGATGGCGTAGGCAATGTGGTACATGGGCTTTTCGTAAATTTTATACAGCGTGTGCAGTTTTTCTTTTGCCGGCTGCATCTGTTTCATCTCCTTCCCCATTTATCGGACGTCCTATCAGATATAACGCACAAGGACGGCGATTGTGACAGAACTATTTTACCGGACGGCGGCAGCGGATGTCAAGAGAAAACCATTTGACACAACTGGGGAAATATGCTATACTAGCTTATATCACACTTTACATTTCATACACATTCATGTTGCCGGAATATGGCAGGAGGAATTCATGAGAAAACGAGATCGGGTGCATCTGGGGCGCATGGGGATGGCGCTGCTGATTGCAGGATGTTGTCTGCCGTGGGGTCAGATCTCTGCTGCGGCGCAGCCGGCGATGCCGGAAGTGCTGGAAGAGACCTGGAAGCAAAACGACGGCTTGCTGGTGCCGTCAGAGGAAATGGCGGAGACGCTGCCGGATTCCACAGAGGAGGATGCGGCGCTGGATAATTTCCAGGGCGCATCGGCGCTGCCGTCGTCCTATTCTTTGCTGGATGTGGACGGCGTCTCCTATGTCACTTCGGTAAAAGACCAGGGCAATACCGGACTTTGCTGGGCATATGCGGCGCTGGGTGCCTGTGAATCCAATATTATGTACCAGGGTCTGGAGATCCCGGACCGCTGGCGTGACAGCAACGGGGAACTGAACTTTTCCGAGGCATCGCTGGGCTGGTATCCTTTTACCAACCATCTGCTGCCCGGTGATACCGCCAGCGGCGACTATATCGTCATGGCGCAAAAGGGTATCAGCGGCGGAAATCCCACCATTGCCGGCTATGCGCTGGCAGCAGGCATCGGCACACAGCTGGAACAGTATGCGCCCATGTCCCAGTGGAAACAGGGCTATTCCGAGTATCAGCGGTATAATTCCTATTACCGGATGAAGAGTTCCGATGTTTTGTTACAGGTAAACAGCAGTTCCACGGCGACCATCCAGCAGTGGATCATGGAGAGCGGTGCAGTCAGTGCGGCGTTTTATTCCAAGAGTACCTTCTACGACAACGGCGAGTCCATCGCCTATTATCAGAACAGCCACAGTGCCACAGATGCTGACCACGCAGTACTGCTGGTGGGCTGGGACAACAATTATTCCCGGAAGAATTTCCGACCCGGAAATCAGCCCAAGTTTGACGGCGCATGGCTGGTGCGGAACAGTTGGGGCGATGATGATGCGGACGGCGGTTATTTCTGGCTCTCTTATGAGGAACTGTCGCTCTGCGAGGCGGCGAGATTCCTGATGACCGATGCCAGCGAACACACCACCTGCTATCAGTATGACGGCAGCGTCTCCTATGCCAACGTGAAGTTTCCGGCGGCGGCGAACGTGTTTACAGCAGACCGGGACGGTGTGCTGACTGATGTCATGTTTCCGTTTTCCTCTTCCAATCCCCAGAGCGGCTATTATACTGTGTCCGTCTATCGGCTCCGGGAGAATGCCAAGTCGCCCATAGACGGCGAAAAGCTGTGTACCCAGCGTGGCACGGTGCAGTACGGCGGCTATAAGAGTATCTCCCTGGAAAGCCAGGGCATTACGCTGAAAAAGGGTGACCGTTTTTCCGTGACGGTGGAGCTGAACCGTGCCAAAAGCGGCAGTGACCGCCTGTGGCTCTCCTTTGAGTCGGTGAGCAACGATGTGCTGGAACGCCATTGCTCCGTCCAGCCCGGACAGTCCTACATTTATGACGGGGATGGGGAGTGGATGGATATGACGGATGTCCGCACCTGGGTGAACAGCAAGGGAAACCAGCCGTATTCCAACCTGGGGAATGCCGCCATCAAGGCAATTGTGCAGTCTCCGGATGCAGAGGTAAACCGGAGTCAGCTGGATGCGGCGCTGGCATATGGTGCGCCGGATGCCGGAGCGAATGCACTGTACCGGAGCGCTTATGCGGCGGCGTCCGCTCTGGACGAGACTGCTACCCAGGCAGAGGTGGACAATGCGGCGCAGAATCTGCTTGCCGGTCTGGAGCAGGCAGGAAAGCTCCGGTATCCCCAGAACATCTACACGAAAGAAACCGCAGAACCGTCGTTCCTGCTGGGCGATGCAGACGGAAACGGCAGGCTGGATGCGTCCGATGTGTACCAGTCCATGCTGGCACAGGCGCTGAACGCCGTGGGAGAATCCAGCGGTCTTACCATGTCCCAGGCTGCCGCAGCAGATTGTGACGGAAACGGCGTCATCAATTCCACGGATACCTTCTATTTGATGCTGTACTGCGCTTACCGTGGCGTGGGAAAACCCATGACCTGGGAAGAGATCTTAAAGATATAGGACGGCATTGTAAAAATACAGAACCAAAAACAGGACAGCGTTCCCAGAAAAAAGGGACGCTGTCCTGTTTTGATTTGTGCATTGCTGTAGGTTCAGAACTCGTTTTCACAGGAAAGACGGTCGAATCTGTCCGGAAAGACGAGTCCCTGCGGTCAAATGGTTATCTGCCGCAGCCGCATCCACAGTCGTCATCGTCGTCGCCCTGCTGGTTCCGGCAGTTCTGTGCAGACTGGTTCTGCTTCTGCTGTGCCTGCTGGTTCTGGCGATTCTGGCTCTGCTGCTGCTGACGGTTCTGGCTCTGATTCTGGTTCTGCTTGGACATTTCTGTCTCCGTTTCTCCGCACACGGGCTTTCTCCTGCGATTTTTCCGTGTGCGGAGAAAGAAATCACAGGGCAGCGGCAGATTTTTGCCGCTGAGGATAGATTGCCCGGAAAAGGGGAAAATATGCGCAGATACGGAGAGACTGCCTGCGGATGCTTTTCAAAAAATAAAGTTTACCAGCCGCACCGTCCAGGAAACAGCGCCGCACAGCAAGATGCCCGCCAGTGTGGGAATGCACCACGCCGCCAGCGTCCACTTCCAGCTGCCGGTCTCTTTGCGGATGGTGAGACAGGTGGTGGAGCAGGGAAAATGGAACAGCAGAAACAGCAGCATACAGAGCGCCGTCACCGGTGTCCAGCCGTTTGCCGTTAAAATCTCGTGGATGCGGCTGAGGTCGCTGGTCTCCGTCAGTGTCGTTCCGGCGGTGTAACCCATGAGAATGATGGGCAGAACGATCTCATTTGCCGGAAATCCCAGGAGAAATCCCAGCAGGATCACGCCGTCCAGCCCGATGCACTGTCCCGGCAGTTCCAGGAATGCGGCGCAGTGGTCGAACAGGCTTTCCCCGGCGATGGTGCAGTTGGTAAAGCCCCACAAAAGCGCTCCTGCCGGCGCAGCCACCAGACAGGCACGCCCCAGCACAAAGACGGTTCGGTCTAACAGCGACCGGAGCAGGACCTTCCCGATCTGAGGTCTGCGGTACGGCGGCAGTTCCAGGGTAAAGGAAGAGGGAATGCCTTTCAGAATGGTGTGGGAGAGCAGCCGGGAAACGCCAAATGTGCAAAAGATGCCCAGCAGGATCAGCCCCAGCAGCAGCGCAGCCGAGCTGACGGTGCGGCAGAGTCCGCTGCCGGCGGCGAAGAACAGGGAGATGCAGGTAATCATGGTGGGAAATCTGCCGTTGCAGGGAACGAAATTGTTGGTGAGGATGGCGATGAGCCGTTCCCGTGGGGAGTCAATGATGCGGCATCCGGTCACGCCGGCGGCGTTGCAGCCGAATCCCATGCACATGGTGAGGCTCTGCTTGCCGCAGGCACAGGCACGCTGAAAGGAACGGTCCAGGTGAAACGCCACACGTGGCAGATACCCGAAGTCCTCCAGCAGTGTGAACAGGGGAAAGAAGATCGCCATGGGCGGCAGCATCACGGCAATGACCCAGGTCAGCACGGTGTATATGCCGTCCAGGAGAAAGCTTTCCAGCCAGCCCGGCGCAGACAGCAGTTCCAGCAGCCGGGAAAGCACCAGCTTTAGCTGTGCAAACCCGGCAGCGAGCCAGGTGGACGGATAGTTTGCGCCTACGATAGTCAGCCACAGCACCAGTCCCAGCAGCAACAGCATGACCGGAATGCCCCATTTCCCGGCAAGGATCCGGTCAATTTTCCGGTCGGCGGCATCGGCGTGTTCCGGCTGTTGGACGACCCGGGCGGCGATCTCTTCGCTGTGGGTGACAACGGCGGCGATCATGGCATCGGCGCACTGTTCCGGGGAGATCAGGCACTGTGCCTGCCGCAGCGCATCGGCAATTTCGCCGGTCTCCAGAGAAATGCCCATGTGTGCGGCGATTTTTTCGTGCAGTTCCGGTTCGGGTTCTAACAGGCGCTTTGCCGTCCACAGCGGCGGCAGCCCGTTTCCGTTTTCCGGCAGGGCAGCCTGCACCAGTTGCAGCGGTTCTTCCAGCTGTTCCGGAATGGGAACCGGACAGGGTGACGGCGCATCCTCATGCAGCAGAGCGTGGAGCCGTTCCTGCAGCTGTGCCAGCCCCTTGCCGCTCCGGGCGGCGACGCCAACCACCGGAATGCCCAGGCACTGTTCCAGCCGGGGCAGGTCGATGGTGATATGCCGCTTTTCCGCCTCGTCCAGGAGGTTGACACAGAGCAGGGCTTTGGGACAGGTCTCCAGCACTTGCATGACCAGCAGCAGTCCACGTTCCAGACAGGTGGCATCACAGACCACTACCGCCGCATCCGGTTTGGCAAAACAGAGAAAGTCCCGTGCCACAGCCTCTTCGGCACTCCTGGCACGGAGAGAATAGGTGCCGGGCAGATCGGCAAGCAAAATGGTCTCGCCGCAGCAGACAGTTGTGCCGACGGCGCTGGCTACGGTTTTTCCTGCCCAGTTCCCGGTGTGCTGGTGCAGCCCGGTGAGGGCGTTGAACACGGTGGACTTTCCCACATTGGGCATTCCGGCAAGGGCAACAACAGGTTGTTCCCGCTGGGACAGCTCCGGCGGCAGTTCGGCAGATGATGTGCGCATAGCAAGATTCGTCCTTTCGATAGCATGGTTTTTTGCAATTCTATGCGGAAAGGAAAGAAAAAAGACCGCCTGTGAAAAGGCGGTCTTTTTCAAGTGTGTTCGCATGGTTTGCGAAGTATTCAAAGCATATCTTGCATACTTAGCATACAAAAAGAAATAACCGCCCCTGCTTGCAACTGCGGGCGGTTATTTTAACCACATTGTGGGAGCAGACCGTCTGCTGGTATGCTCTCTTCACTTTTATTATATGCGATTTTTTCCGGTTTGTCAAGTGCTTTTTTCCAAAACAACCGCAGCTGTCCTACTTTGTCTCCTCTACCAGATTGCTGATCCAGACGCCTTTTTGAATGAGGATATAGCCGATGACTACTTTCAGAATATCCGCCGCCTGGACAATGGCATAGATGCCCAGGATCGGCAGGCTGGTAAAGTGGCACAGGATCAGCGCCGTGGGCAGCGGCACGCACCAGGTAAAGACGCTGTCAAATAAAAAGGTAATCATGGTCTTTCCGCCGGAGCGCAGGGTGAAGTACAGGGCGTTCAAAAATCCCTGAACAGGGAAGAAAGCTGCGGTAATGGTAATGAACCATCTGCCGTAGTTCCGGACTTCCTGGGTGGTGTCATAGGCTTTGGGGAACACGCCGGAAACGGAGATCAGGATCGCCGCCAGCAGCAGACAGACGCCGCCGGTGAACCACATCAGACTGAACGAATCCTTTTTGGCACGCTCGTATTCCGATGCGCCCAGCGTCTGCCCGATGAGAATGCCCACCGCAGAACCCAGCGCCACAAATACCACATTGAGCAGATTGCAGATGGCGTTGGAAATGTTCAGTCCTGCCACCACTTCCAGCCCACGGGTGGAATAGCACTGCGTCAGCGCCGCCAACCCGGCAGACCAGAGCAGTTCGTTGCAGAAAATGGGCATACCCTTCCGGATGACCTTTTTCGCCAGAGTACCGGGGACAAGCAGCGTGCGGTAAATGCCCTTTAGGAAAGTGTGTTTGTTCCGGCACAGATGCGCCCAGATCACTACAATGCTCATTTCTGCCACACGTGCCAGCACAGTGGCAATGGCTGCGCCACGGACGCCCAGTTTCGGCATTCCGCAGTTGCCATAGATCAGCAGATAGTTGAGGACAACGTCTACCACAACAGATGCCACGCCGCCTACCATAGGCTTGACGCTGCTGCCGGTCTCCCGGAGACTGGTGGCATAGACCTGGGTCACCACAAAGAACGGCAGCCCGATCAGCATAATGTGCAGATACTGCTTGGCATAGGTCATGGTGAGCGCTGCATCGACCGTGGCGCTTTCTCCGTGGAGATACAGCCCGATCAGCGTCTCGTCTCCCAGCAGGAATACCAGCAGTCCGCCGATGAGACAGGCGGCGCTGAGCCACAGCTTGATGCGGAATGTACTTTGAAAGCCGTACAGATTGCGCTGTCCGTAATATTGTGCGCCGTAGATGCCCGGTCCGGCGAGTGCGCCGAAAATGGCGAGGTTGAACACGAAGATCAGCTGTCCGGCAATGGAAACGGCGGTCATTGCCTCGGTTCCCTGGCTGCCCACCATAATGTTGTCCACCAGGCTCACCATATTGGTGATGCCGTTCTGGATCATCATGGGGACAGCCAGCATCAGCGCCCGTTTGTAGATCGGATTGTTTTTTCTCATGTGGGTTGTTCCTCCTGTGATGTCAAAAAGATAGTCATGCAGATGATAGAGCGTTTCAGGGAAGATTTGCTACCATTATAGCAAAAGCGATCGTGTACTTCTAATACAATTTCTGTTTGTTCTGATACAATTTCTATTTTGCGGTCATATCCGTGTTGTCACACCGCTGCCGTTTCCCACAATGCGCTGAGGCAGCACATTCAGAAAAGGATTGCCGCCGCTTCTGCCCTCCAGCAGGAACAGCCACGGCTGTGCGTCCGGCGCTTTCGCCACAAACTGCAGCCGCTTTGGTTCGATGCCGTTTTGCCGCATGGCATCCATGCAGTCTGCCAGCCGTTCCGGGCGGTTGCAGATGCAGAGTCTGCCGCCGAACCGCAGCAGCCGTTTTGCCGAGCGGCAGATATCGTAGATGTTGCACAGCACCTCGTGCCGTGCAATTTTTTGTGCCGTCAGCTGGCTTTCGATGCCTGCCTGGTATGCCTTGTAAGGCGGATTGCAGGTGACCAGATCCAGCTGTCCCAGGGGTGCGCCGTCCCAGAGTTCTTTCAGATCGGTGCAGACCGGGTGCAGGACTGAACCGATGCCCATGCTTTCGGCGATGCCCTGGCACATCTGTGCGATCGCCTCCGGCTGAATGTCTACGGCGTAGATCTCCCGGGGCGGTGCGGTGCGCTGCATCAGAATTGGGATAATGCCGCAGCCTGTCCCCAGGTCGCAGACACGGTCCTTCTGCCGGTATTCGGAAAATTCAGTCAGCAGCACTGCATCCGTGCCGAACCGGTGGAGCTGGCTGGTGCAGACGATCAGGTCGTCTGCAATGGTTTCATAAGAGAGGACGGGCATATGCGGCATGGGAATACCTCCTGTTCGAGTGATGTCGTTGCGTGTGATTCCGGGATAGTGTGACTGCGGGTCGATGTGGGCATATATTATTGCGCATCAATCTCCGGCATTATCGTTACCGTCTCTGTCTCCGTCTCCCCGGACTGCATCTTATCCGGGTCACGGATGACTACCGCCTGCTGGTACACCAGGCTGTACCGGTCTTCGAATTTGTCCAGGTCGTAGTCCACTTTTCCCTCCAGCGGATCGCAGACCGTGACGGTGTTGGCGTTCAGATCATAGCCGCACAGCAGCACGCAGTGTTCATTGATGAGAAAAACGGCATCCTCGCCGTTGGGCGTGGTCCAGTAATAGCGCTCTTCCACATGGCTGGTGAGGTTGATGGTCGCCCAGGTGATGACCGGCGTGCCGTTTGCCACCTCCCAGAGCAGCGTCTTGAGGGAACATCCGGTGAGATTCTGCACCACCTCGTTTCCGCCCTGGGCGGCGATGTAGTTCTGCGCCGTCTCCACGATGACCGGGGCATAGCATCCCCAGGCGTTGCTGTTGTGCGGTGAACCGACAAACGCCTCGCCGAATGTGGTGAGATACGGGTCGGACTGGATCAGATACTTGTCCGCCATAGTCACCTTGTCCACCGGATAGCCGGCGTAGTTCAGTGCCGCTGTTAGCGTCGTGACTTCACAGCCTGTGGGCAGTTCCGGATTTTGCAGCACCGGCTGGGCATCCAGCTGAACCTGGTCAGCAGGCAGAGATGCTGGTTCGGTGGGCAGTGTCAGTTCTGTTTTCATGGGGATTGTCCCCTGATACAGGACGCTGGGCGGTGCTGTGGTCTCGCCCGGCGTTGTGGTCTCCAGCGTAATGCTGGTCTTTTGCGTAATGCGTTTGGTCTGGCTGCTGTCGGAACGGAAAAAAATCAGATAAACCGCTGCCGCCGCCAGTGCCAGGATCAGCAGCAGCGCCATGCGCCGCCGCCGTCCCAGCCGTTTTTTTGATACTTTCTCCATCTAAAATACTTCTTCCCAAAGCGGACGCCGATTTCGAAACAGGTGCGCCGCTGTTATGATTGTGATTCCGGTGCGGCGTGGTGTGTGCCGCCGGAAATGGTGATCTTTCGCCGGAAATCGGATTCTCCCTGTCCGATCACCGGCCGTGCCAGCTGGTAGATGTCGGTTGCCTGGGATTCCAGGGCCGCACAGCGTCCTGCCGTGGGGCTGGTGTGTGCCAGTTCTGCCAGCGAATGGGAAAACGGCAGCAGCCGCTTTTCCTTGGAATCTTTCAGAATCTCCCGTCCCGTGTCGTTGAATGCCAGAATCCTGCCGTATGCCGGATAGTTCTGGATGTCAGCCGTGCGGATATCCAGCAGGATGTGCAGCAGGATGCGCCGCAGCCGTGCCATAGGATAGCGCTTGGTGCGGATGGTCTGGAGCAGTTCTTCCAGGGATGCAGAGCGTTTTGCCTTGTACAGCCGGTGTTCCAGACCCTGCCCGATCTCGGCGATATCGTGGAGTTCATCCGGGTCAGTGGTGCGCAGCTTGTACAGAATGAGCCGTTCCAGATACGACATGGAGGCAACGTGTCCTGCCTGCTGTGCCTCCCGGAGTGCGTGCCAGGCGTAAGACGGCATCATGCGCCGGCAGTCGCCGCCGTCCGCAAAAAACTGCCGGATATAGGTGGCGCTTGCTGTGCCGTCCGGTCCGGGCTGGCTGCTGTTGTGACCTGCGCCCCGGCGCTGGATGGTCATGGGACGCAGGGGACTGTCCATTTCATGGATGGCGTTGAGATAGGCGATGGCGAGGGTGTTGTTGGGGTGCCGCAGCACAGCGGCGGTTTCTGCGCCGTAGAGCTGCCCCACCATCTGGGAAAGCACCTCCGGATAGGAATAGCCCGACCGGAGAAAATCGTCCATCACGTCAGCATAGTCCGTTTTGCAGACCCGGCACGCCTCTGCCGCCTGGGAGAGCAGCCGGATATCGCCGCATTCGCTGCCGAACGAGATCTCCTGCACATTGCCCAGCGCCGTCAGCAGCGCCACACCGCCCATGGCGAAATTTTCCGCCGGCGCCAGGGCATACGGCACGGGCAGTTCCAGCACCAGGTCTACGCCGCCTTCGATGGCGAGTCTGGCACGGGTGAACTTGTCCAGCAGGGCTGCGTCTCCACGCTGGACGAAATTGCCGCTCATCACGGCAACGATTCCCTCTGCGCCAGCCCGGCGCACCTGTTCCAGATGATACAGGTGTCCGTTGTGCAGGGGATTGTATTCGCAGATAATACCACTGATTTTCATGTATGATCCTCCAAAAAAGCTGTAGAATTTCAATAAAATGCCTCATAAACCGGGGAATTTTCCGAAACCTCTTGCAATTTTTCCAAAAAAGCTTATAATAATATATGGGGACACCGCCGGTGTCCGAAAAAACGATGTCAGCGGCAGCCTTCTGCTCCGGGGACATATCGGAAAAGCACATTCCCGAGGGGATGGTTTTTCAGATGTGTTCCGGCAGACGCCGCAGAAACGAAAAAGGAGAAATTTCCCATGATTATTCTTGTTGTCAATGCAGGAAGCTCTTCTCTGAAGTATCAGCTCATCAATATGGAAGATGAGTCTGTGATCGCAAAGGGCAACTGCGACCGTATCGGTATCGACGGCCATCTGAGCCACAAGACCGCTTCTGGTGTCAAGGTGGAAAAGGACTGCGACTTCCCGACCCATGCCGAGGCATTTTCCTGTCTGGTTGAGGCACTGACCACCGGTGAAGGCGCCGTAATTTCCAGCATGGACGAGATCTCTGCAGTTGGCCACCGTGTGGTACAGGGTGCAGAAGTATTCACCAAGACCACACTGGTCACCGATGAGATCATCGAAAAGATCGACGAACTCCGTGAGCTGGCTCCGGTACATAACCACGGTCACGCACTGGCACTGTGGGCTTGCCGCAAGATCCTGCCGAACGTGCCGCAGGTCGTTGTATTCGACACCGCATTCCACCAGACCATTCCGCAGAAGGCATTCATGTACGGTTTCCCGTATGAGGACTATGAGCAGTTCCATGTCCGCAAGTACGGCTTCCACGGCACATCCCACCGTTTTGTTACTGCAAAGCTGGCTGAGGTCATGGGCAGAGATCTGAAGGATCTGAAGGTCGTTTCCTGCCACCTGGGCAACGGTTCTTCCATCACTGCCGTACAGGACGGCAAGTCGGTAGATACCACCATGGGCTTTACACCGCTGGACGGCGTTCTGATGGGAACACGCTGCGGCGCCGTTGACCCGTCCGCCGTTACTTATGTAGCCGGCAAGCACGGTTTCGGCGTTTCCGAGATGGACACCTACATGAACAAGAAGTCCGGTATGCTGGGTATTTCCGGCGAGTCCTCTGACTTCCGTGACATTACCGCAGCAGCTGAGGCTGGTGACAAGCGTGCTACCCTGGCAAAGGATATGCTGGTATACGATATCAAGAAGGATATCGGTGCCTATGCCGCAGCCATGAACGGTCTGGACGCTGTGATCTTCACCGGCGGCATCGGCGAAAATGCACCGAACTGCCGTGAGGAAGTCTGCGAGAACATGGAATATCTGGGCATCAAGATCGACAAGGCTGCCAACGATTTCAAGGGCGAGCTGAAGAAAATCTCCACACCGGATTCCAAGGTAGAGGTCTGGGTCATCCCGACAAACGAAGAACTGCTGATCGCTCGTGACACCCTGGCAATGATCCAGAAGTAAGCGAAGAACAGCATCATAGAAAATACCGCAAAGCGAAGTCTGCACTCGGACTTCGCTTTTGTTGTACCCGAAAGGAGAAAATCATGTCCACACTTTCCACACAGGAAAAATCCCTGCTGCGCCAGGCGCTGGCTGCCCGGGAAAATGCCTATGCGCCCTATTCCCGCTTCCAGGTCGGGGCAGTGCTGACTGTCGCCGACGGCAGCACATTCTGCGGCTGCAACATCGAAAATGCGTCCTATTCCATGACCATCTGCGCCGAGCGCAGCTCCGTTTGCGCAGCAGTTTCCGCCGGCGTGAGACAGTTCCGCAGCATCGCCATTGTAGGCGGCACTGATGCGGAGACTGCCGAAAACACGCCCTGTCCGCCCTGCGGCGCCTGCTTACAAGTGCTGGCGGAGTTCTGCCCGCCGGATTTCCCGGTGATCCTGGCAGACGGCGTCCATCGGCTCAGTGACTTTCTGCCCCGTCAGTTCCGGCTGTAAGAGCCTGGGCAATACCGCACACAGGCAGTCCTTACTTGGACTTCTTTTTGTCTGCCGGGCGATAGGAAGAACCGTCCGGGCGAATGACAACGGTGTTGTTCAGCTGCCCTTTGAGGTTGCCGACCACCGACTGCCGGTATTCTGTGCGCAGAGCGTTTTGTTCTTCCTTTTCCGCCGGGGTCAGACCCTCCGGCGTGCGTGCCTTCTTTGCCAATGCGTTGATGCGTGCGATTTTTTTCTCGTCCATATCCGTTACCTCCTGACAAGACTGCATATTCATTCAATAGTATACCATAGAACGGCAAAAAGTGCAAGCTTTTTGCGGCAAAAAGCGATTTTTTCCGGGTGGGATGCGTATGGTGTGCCGTGAGATGCGCCCCACGGAAATTAATTTTCGAAAATAGGCTGATTAAAATTGCGCAAAATTATGAGGCTTGACAAGGAAGGCTCCCCTGAAAGGGGAGCTGGCAGTGCGTAGCACTGACTGAGGGGTTTCCACTCATGCCGAAAACGTCATAAAAAGATTTTACGAAAAAACCTCTCCACCGCCTAACGGCGGTCCCCCTCCCCTTTCAGGGGAGGCTATCATGAAAATTGATTTCCGTGAGATGCGCCTGCACAGCGGTTGACTTTTCTATTTTGCCGTGGTATAATTCAAAGGCAACACCGCACAAAGCCCGCCTGACGGCTTTGCACGCAATCTGCTTGCTGATTTTTTGTCATATTGCCCAGAAATTCCTTGCCATACGAAAATTCCTTGCCATACGACAGTATGCCTGCGAAATTTCTATGCAATCTGCCGAAAAATCCGGCTTCGCATCTTACGCACAAGCTTTGTGCGGTGTTGCCCAAGCAGGATTTGTATTTACAGGAGGTGCTGCATATGCTGAAAACAGCGTTGGTGACCGGTGCATCCCGTGGCATCGGTGCGGCGGTGGCACGGGGACTGGCGGAGGACGGCTATCGTGTTGCCGGAGTCTACTGCCGCAGCCAGGAGGAAATGGCGTCGCTGGCGGCGTCCTGCGGTGTGATCCCCATTGCCGCAGATTTGGCGCAGACAGAGATGCTGCCCCGGCTGGCAGAGACAGTCCTGGAACAGCTGGGACAGGTGGACGTTCTGGTAAACAATGCCGCCTGTTCCTACATCAACCTGTTTCAGTGTATGCCGCCGGAACAGGTGCGGCGGCTCTATGCGGTAAATCTCACTGCCGTGGTGGAACTGAGCCGGCTGCTGCTGCCGTCCATGATTTCCCGGCACACCGGGTGCATTGTGAATATTTCGTCCATGTGGGGCGAGACCGGCGCATCCTGTGAGGTGGACTATTCCGTCACAAAGGGCGCTGTGCTGGCGTTTACCCGTGCGCTGGCGAAGGAAGTGGGGCCGTCCGGCATCCGGGTGAATGCGGTCTCGCCGGGGACGATCGCCACGGATATGGTCGCCCATCTGCCCCAGGAGACCCTGGACGAACTGGCAGAGGAAACACCTCTGGGACGGCTGGGAAAACCGGAGGATGTGGCGGATGCGGTACGCTTTCTGGTGTCCGACCGGGCGGCGTATATCACCGGACAGGATATCCCGGTGAACGGCGGTTTCTGGTGCGGTTGACAGGCGGCAGAGAAAGTGTCGATTTGCACCCAAATACGGGAAATTTGTCCTCTGCAACTTGCACAAAACCGTGTTTTGCCGCTGACTTTTTTCGATGGAATGTACAAATTCCGTGAAAATTAGGTGAGTTTTTGATGAGAGCGCTTGCAGAAACCGCAAATTTATGTTATAGTAATGTAATGTCGAGGCAGGGGAAACCACTGCCTTTTCGCAATTCGTTTCGAAACAAAGGTGATAATTGAGACATGAAAGAACATATGACATGGCATAACTGCTTTTCTTCCGTTCGGGCGTGGTTCTGCTCTGTGCATGAGAAACGTTCGTATAATACGCTGCGCTATCCTATGACCAACCGGCTGCTGCTGATCCTGTATCCGATCTTCATTGTGTGCATGGCGGAGCTGAACCAGGACAAATACCCCAGCAAGCTGGTATTGTTCATCACCGATCATCCCACCATCATGCTGTTTAACGTGCTGATTGCCGGGCTGATCTTTGTGGGAGCGCTACTGCTGTTCCGCTCCGGGTGGTTCTCCATGCTGCTGGAGAGCATCCTGTACATGGCGCTGAGTATCACGGAGCTATTCAAGTATAACACCAACGGCAACCATCTGATTATGACGGACATGAAGCTGTTCCGCAGCGTAAAGAGTCTGACCTCGTTCGCCTACATCAAGATCACGCCCAGGTTGGTCTTGTACATCAGCATCTGCGCCGCCTTTATCCTGCTGGCGTTCTGGTTCAATCCACGGCTGAAAATGCGTATCAAGCTGCGCAAGCGCCTGGCGCCGGGGCTGGCTTGTCTGATCGCCTGTGTTATGGTGGTGACTGTTCCGGCAGTTTCCCAGCCGGTCTATGCGCTGTTCGGTCTGGACACCAAAGAGGCGGACAATACCTTTATCTTAAATGAAAAGTTCGACAACAACGGCTTTCTGGCGTTCTTTATGCAGACCGGTTCTGAGAATCTGTCCAACCAGCTGGAAGAGCCGGACGACTATAAACAGGACAGCGACGATACCGTCAAGCAGTATCTGTCAAAGGAAGTGCCGGATCTGGACTTCGATAACGGCGTAAAGCCCAATGTGGTAGAGATCATGTCGGAATCCTTTGCGGATTTCCGTGCATTTTCCGATAAGCTGGCAGAGCTGGGCTACACCGACCTGGACTCCTACTATTCCGGACTGGACAGAGCCGCTTCTATGGGAACAGAGGGTACACTGATCGTGCCGACCTATGCCAGCTATACCGTCCGGACAGAATTTGAGCTGCTGTTCGGTCTGCCGGTAAAGTCGCTGAATGACCCCAATATGCCGCAGCGTATGCTGCTCACCCGGCAGCAGCCCACTGTGCCGTCTTACTATAAGAGCTGGGGTTATTCCACGGCGTATGTCCATCCGTTCCAGAGCAGCTTTTACAGCCGTAAGCGGATCTATGGACAGTTCAATTTTGACACCATGATCTTCGAGGATGACTTCACCGTTCCGACCACCACCTACGGCGAGTACATCGACGACAACGTAGTTTACAACCAGATCGAATCGCTGATCGCCTCTACCAATGAGCCGCTGTATGTTCATGCAACAACCATGCAGAACCACCAGCCCTATACAGACGGGGACAGCGATGACGAATTTGTCAACTATCTGAGCCGGCTGCAGCATTCCGCAGACGGACTGGCAGACTTCTTGGAACGGCTTTCTCAGATCGACGAGCCGACCATCGTGCTGTTTGTCGGTGACCATTTCCCGTCCCTGCGTGGAGACGACGGCATCTACAGCCAGCTGAACATCACCAGTGAAAACTGCAGCACGCTGTATGAGCAGCGCTACATTTTGTGGAACAACTACGGTCTGGATACCAGCTCGCTCCCCACGGAGGCGGTTTCTGCCTTCTATGCACCGTATCTGGTCATGGATCTGATCGATGCGCCGAGAGACAGCTTTACCCAGTCCATGATGAACGAGATGGAGGTCGAGCCGGTATATTCCACTAACTATATGCCCATGCAGGAGGCGGACAAAAAGCTGGACACTCTGACATATGACCGAATCCTGGGTGACATCATTTCCCCCAGCGCACTGGATGTGCTGCCGGATCCCACAGAAGATACCACAGAAACCACAACGGACTAAGTTCCTGTAAAAGGAAGAGGAGAATTGTTATGGAACCGATCACAATTGGAAGTAAAGGCACTGCCAGCGTCAAGGTCGATGAGACCAATCTGGCTTTGACCGTGGGCAGCGGTTCGCTGCCGGTGTTTGCCACACCGATGATGGCAGCGCTCATGGAAGAGGCTGCCTGCAATGCCATTGCACCGTTTCTCAGTGAGGGCGAGACCACAGTCGGCACAAAGCTGGACATCAGCCACGATGCAGCAACGCCGGAGGGTCTGACTGTTACTGCAACCGCAGAGATCACCGGCGTCAGCGGCAGAGAGATCTCATACCACGTGACCGCAGAGGACGGCGTGGGCGTGATCGGCTCCGGCACGCACAAGCGCTTTCTGGTGGACGCAGACCGTTTCTTGAACAAGGCACAGAAACGGGGACAGTAAGTACCATTATCAAGCAATAAAACAAACACCGCCCGGAATGCGAACATCCATTCCGGGCGGTGTTTCTATCTGCATACAACAAAAAGCGGAACACAGGCAAACGCCCATGTTCCGCTTTGTTATTTGTTGTGTTATGCCTGGCTTGCTTGATTCAGCGGATCAATACATACCGCCCATGCCGCCTGCTGCCGGAGCTGCGGCTGCCGGCTCATCCTTCGGAATGTTTGCAACAGCGCTCTCTGTGGTCAGAACCATAGATGCGATGGATGCAGCATTCTGGAGTGCGCTTCTGGTAACCTTGGTCGGGTCAACGATACCGTTTGCCATCATATCGCAGTAGGTCTCGTTGTAAGCATCAAAGCCATAGCCAACCTTGCGGCTGCGGCGGATCTTATCCACGATGATGCTGCCTTCCAGACCAGCATTTGCAGCGATCTGACGCAGCGGAGCCTCCAGAGCGCGCAGAACGATCTTTGCGCCGGTTTTTTCGTCGCCGTCCAGAGACGGAACCAGCTTTTCTACTGCCGGGATTGCATTGATAAGTGCTGTGCCGCCGCCGGCAACGATGCCCTCTTCTACAGCTGCCTTGGTTGCGGACAGAGCGTCCTCAATGCGCAGCTTCTTTTCCTTCATTTCAACTTCGGTTGCAGCGCCGACCTTGATAACAGCTACGCCGCCGGACAGCTTGCCGATGCGTTCCTGCATCTTTTCCTTGTCGAAGTCAGAGGTGGATGCAGCGATCTGATTCTTGATCTCTGCGATACGCTCCTGGATCGCCTCAGAAGTGCCTGCGCCGCCGACCAGGATGGTGTTCTCCTTGTCGATAACAGCCTGGCTAACCTTGCCCAGCATCTCAACGCTTGCGTCAGCCAGTTCCATGCCCAGGTCAGAGGACAGAACAGTACCGCCGGTCAGGATTGCGATATCCTGGAGCATTTCCTTTCTTCTGTCGCCAAAGCCCGGAGCCTTGACAGCAGCGCACTTGAAAGTACCACGCAGGTTGTTCAGAATGATGGTGGTCAGCGCCTCGCCCTCGATATCCTCGGCGATGATCAGCAGCTTTTTGCCCATTTTTACGATCTGTTCCAGCATCGGCAGGATATCCTGGATGTTGCTGATGGTCTTGTCGGTGATGAATACCAGTGCATCATCATAAACGACCTTCATCTTCTCACGGTCGGTAATCATATACGGGGACATATAGCCACGGTCGAACTGCATACCTTCAACCACTTCGCTGTAGGTCTCAGCGGTCTTGCCCTCTTCAATGGTGATAACGCCGTCGGTAGAAACCTTTTCCATTGCCTCAGCGATCAGCTTGCCCACATTCTCATCTGCGGAAGAGATGGTGGCAACTCTTGCAATATCCTCAGTGCCGTTAACGACCTTGGAATTATCCTTGATGACCTTGACAGCGGTGTCCACTGCCTTTGCGATACCCTTGCGCAGTACCATCGGATTTGCGCCGGCTGCAATGTTCTTTGCGCCCTCGTGGATGATTGCCTGTGCCAGAACGGTAGCAGTTGTTGTACCGTCGCCGGCAGCATCGTTTGTCTTGGTGGCAACTTCACGAACCAGCTGTGCGCCCATGTTCTCGAACGGATCTTCCAGTTCGATGTCCTTTGCGATGGTCACGCCGTCGTTGGTAACCAGCGGTGCGCCGAATTCACGGTCCAGAACAACGTTTCTGCCCTTCGGTCCCAGTGTGATCTTTACGGTGTCTGCCAGCTTGTCGATGCCTGCGATCAGACCGTCTCTTGCGTCTGCATTATACTTAATATCTTTCGCCATGATTCAAAACTCCCTTTCGAAAATGTACTTTTGATTGGATTCGGTTTTATTCGGTAATGCCGAGGATCTCGCTCTCATATACCAGTGTCAGTTCTTCGCCGTCCAGCTTGATGGTCTGACCAGCGCTGTGGCTGATGAGAACGGTGTCGCCCACCTTGACTTCCATCGGGATACGAGCGCCCTTGGGAGAAAACTTGCCTTCGCCGCAGGCAACGACCTTGCCCTTTGCGGGAACGCCTGCCGGATTCTTGGTTGCCAGTACCAGACCGCCTGCGGTCTTTTCTTCCTGTTCTTTTTCTACTTTAATCAGTACTCTGTCTGCCAACGGTTTCATTGTCATGATCCATTCCTCCTGTAACTTCACGTTATCACTTGTTTTCGAAATGTGTTAGCACTCAATATCTCTGAGTGCTAATATCTATTTTACCAAGTTTTCAGAAAAAATCAAGGGCTTTTGTGCGATTTTCTGCAAATTCAGATAATTCCACAAAAATGAAACTGCAAAAGATACGGAATATAGGCATATCCACAAAATAGATGATAGCAAATCTTGAAAAATCCCTCGAAAATCTGTTTCGGCGAAAAAATCAACTAACAAATACACGCTGTGAAATTATAATCTTCACATTTTACGTTTTAGAAATAATTTAGAAATATAATATACACCTATCAATCACAGTGCTATAGTATAATGATACTTGCAAGGATAAATGACGGCGTTCGACAGCAAAAGCTGCGGCGCTGTCCGGGAATCGGTTCTGTGTTTGTTCATAGATATCTTATTTTAATAGGAGATATGTCCGGATGCAGACCGACTCTGGGAAGAAATCAGAAAACCCTGATGGCAGTCACCGGAGCGGTGCTGCCCGATTATTGAGGAAGGCGTGAAAAGTTATGGCATTGGAAAAAGTTCTTGTTGTTGACGATGACCCGAATATTTGTGACGTACTGCGGATGTACCTGGAAAACGAAGGCTACAGCGTAATTCTGTCTTATGACGGCGAAGAGGCTCTGGTGAAGTTCAACGCACTGAAGCCGGACATCATCCTGCTGGATGTTATGCTGCCCACACTGGACGGCTGGCAGGTTTGCCGTGAGGTTCGTAAGAAGTCCAGCGTGCCGATCATCATGATCACCGCAAAGGGCGATACTTTTGATAAGGTGCTGGGTTTGGAACTGGGCGCAGACGACTATATTGTAAAGCCGTTCGACACCAAGGAAGTCATCGCACGTATCAAGGCAATCGCAAGACGTGTGGGCAATTCTCCGGAAGAGTCCGAGGTCAAGGAAGTACGCTATGACAAGCTGTCTGTCAACATGACTCGTTATGAGCTGCGTGTAGACGGCAAGGTTGTAGACACACCGCCGAAAGAACTGGAACTGCTGTTCTATCTGGCATCCAACCCGAACCGTGTTTACACCCGTGACCAGCTGCTGGATGAGGTATGGGGCTTTGAGTACTACGGTGACTCCCGTACCATTGACGTACACATCAAGCGTCTGCGTGAAAAGCTGGAAGGCGTTTCGGACAAGTGGTCTCTGAAGACTGTCTGGGGCGTAGGCTATAAGTTCGAGTCTGAAGAAGACGAATAAATCCCGTGGAAAAACCAGAACAAAGCCGGAAAGGCAAGCATTGCTGGCGGCGCATCTGGCGGAAGTTCTTCATCTGGATGCTGCTGGTCACATTTCTGCTGATCGTGACAGTGCTGTCGCTTTCGGGCTATGCGATCTCAAAATATAAGCAGGATTACTATGGCAGCTGCCTCCGTTCCTGCGATATTATGGCGGAAGAGTTCACGGAATACAGCAGACAGAATCCGAGAGAGGATCTGCTCCGGGACTATATCCCGAAAAATATGGATAAGATCGCCCAGCAGACAGATGCTTTTCTCTATCTGTTCAATCAGGACGGGGACTGCATCTATGCCAGCGAAAACAGCGGCATTTCTGCGGATGAACTGAAACTCAGCACAGAAATGCGCAGCGGTTTGCAAAAAGACGGCGAGTATATGACCGACAGCAATGTCGGAAAGATCGACCACAGCGCAGCAGAACCCATGCTCACCCGTGGCAGAACGTTTTATCTGGTGCGGAACGGTGAGGAAGTTCCTTATTATATGTTTGCCTCGTCCTACACACGGCAGCTCAATGTGTATGTTACACACATGATGCTGCTGGTGGTCATCCTGTTTTTCGTGATGCTGCTGCTGTCCGGGCTTCTGACCTTTTACGGCAGCTGGAACAGCAACCGCCGGCTGGAACAGCTGGAGACAGCAATGCGGCGTTATGTGCAGGGGGACTACAGCCAGTCCATTGACACGGATTCCTTCGTGGGGACGGAACTGGAACAGGTGGCATCTCTGGCAGAACAGATCGGCAGCCAGTCCGGCAGAGCCGAAGAGTCCAGCCGCCAGTTTGTGTCCAACGTGTCCCATGAGCTGCGGACGCCGATGACCATTATCAGCGGTTTTGTAGAGGGCATCCTGGACGGCACTGTGCCGAAACCCAAGCGGATGGAGTATCTCTCCATTGTTTCGCAGGAGGTACAGCGGCTGAAAATGCTGGTTACTTCCATGCTGAATCTGACCAAGTTCGATGCCGGCACGATTCAGATGAACTATCGTATGTTTACGCTGAACGATACCGCATTCCGGACGATACTCATGTTTGAAAACCGTCTGGAAAAGCGAAATATTGCGGTGGAAGGACTGGACAGTCCGCCGGTGCGTGTCTGTGCAGACCCGGATCTGATCGGTCAGGTGGTTTATAACCTGGTGGAAAACGCCGTGAAGTTCGTCAATGACGGCGGCACGATCACGTTTACCTTTGCCGACGAAGAAAATGACTGGGTATTTGCCGTCCGCAATACCGGAAAGGGCATTTCGAAGGAAGAACTGCCGAAGATCTTCGAGCGGTTCTATAAGTCGGATGCCTCCCGCAGCCAGGATAAGACCGGATTGGGTCTGGGACTGGATATTACGAAAAAGATCATTCACCTGCACCACGCCCAGATCAGCGTGCGCAGTGAGGAAAATGCCTATACGGAGTTCGAAGTGCGCCTGCCGCACATGGAACCGCCGGAACAGGAAAACGAATAAGAGAACGGACAGTGTCAAAGTGAAAAAATGCAGGCACTGTCCGTTTTTTTGAAAGGAGAATCTTTCATGCAGGAGCAGCAGTCTCAGGCATTCCCCAATGCCAATGCAGACACTTCCCCAACACCAGAGCAGAATCCGTCGCAGGAAAAGCCGGTGAACCCGGTCTCAACGGAACAGAACGTGTGCCCGGCACAGCCCGGAAATCCCGTGCCGCCGGTGCAGAATGTGCGCCCGGTACAGCCCGGGAATCCCGTACCGCCGGTGCAGAACGTGCGCCCGGTACAGCCCGGAAATCCCGTGCCGCCGGTGCAGAATGTGCGTCCGGTACAGCCCGGAAATTCTGTGCCGCCGGTGCAGAACGTTCGCCCGGCACAGCCTGGAAATCCCGTGCCGCCGGTGCAGAATGTGCGCCCGGTACAGCCCGGAAATTCTGTGCCGCCTGTGAATCCTGTGCCGCCGATACACCAGGTACCCCCAATGAACCAGGTTCCGCCGATGCACAACCCCATCCCCAACTGGTATCAGAACCAGCCGCCGAAAATGGGCAGCTGGCAGGCACCGCCGCAGGTGCCGCCTGTGCCGCAGAAACCGCCCATGTCTCCGGAGAAAAAGGACAGACGCACGGCGTTCTGGCTGAAAATCGTGGCAGGACTGCTGGTAGTGCTATTGCTCTACTGCATCGGCAGCGACGTGGTGAAATACTGCCACGGCGAGACTGTCCCGGCTGCGGCATCCTCCGACACAGTCAACGAGGATACCCAAAAGGTCATCATCCAGCAGCAGGATAAACCGGAGCTGGACAAAAACGCCGAGAATACAGACGAAAACGGCGCATATACCGTGGAAGGCGTGGCGGCGGCAGTGCGTCCGTCCATTGTGGAGATCGAGACCTACGGCGATGCCAAGGGCGAACTGCTCAGCGGCACAGGCTCCGGGATCATTTCCAGCAAGGACGGCTATATCATCACCAATGCACACGTGCTGACGGACGGCAAGTCTTTCAAGGTCATCATGTCCGACGAATCGGAATATGCGGCAAAGGTGATCGGCAAGGACAACAAGACCGACCTGGCTGTCATCAAGATCGACGGCAGTGACTTCCCGGCTGCCACCATGGGCAATTCCGATGAGGTAGTGCTGGGTGAGGCAGTCGTTGCCATCGGCAATCCGGCAGGGCTTTCCGGCTCTGTGACAAACGGTATCGTCTCCGGACTGAACCGTCAGATTCGCTCCGATGCCACCGGGTTCGACATGAACTGCATCCAGACCAATGCCGCCATCAGCCCCGGAAACTCCGGCGGTGCGCTGGTCAATATGTACGGGCAGGTCATTGGCATCACCTCTTCGAAATATGTCAGCTCCAGCTATGAGGGGCTGGGCTTTGCCATTACCATCAACGAGGTGCTGCCCATTGTGCAGGATCTCATCGACAACGGTTATGTCACCGACCGGGTGCGTGTGGGCATTACCTTTATCTCGCTGCTCCCGGAAGAGGTGCAGCAGAACTTTGCAGATGAGATCGGCATGAAAACCATTCCCGACGACCTGTCGGGCGTGTGGATCACGGAGATTGCAGAGGACTGTGACATTGCCAACACTGAGCTGCAGGTGAACGATGTGATCGTTTCCGTCCAGGGCGAGGCGGTGGATGATTACGATTCGCTGAACGCTGCGATTGCCGGACTGAAAGGCGGCGATACCATGGAGGCACGCTGCCGCCGGTATCAGCCCAACGGCACATTTGAAGAATTCACCATCCAGTGCAAGCTGATGGAGGATACTTCTGGAAACTATTAAACAGCTGCAAAGCAAACAGCCGCCGGCAGGGGGAAAAAACCTGCCGGCGGCTGTTTTGCAATATTTCAGAGTTGTTATATTATTCCGCAGAATTCTTTTCGTTTACTTCGTCAATGAAGTTCTGGGTCTGGTCGTAGATGGCGTTTACCGACTCGTTCCACGGCACGCCTCTGGATGTGGCACGAATGCCGTTGACGCTGCTGTCCAGAATATCCGTGACATCAGAAGAAATGCCGTTGTAATAGTCAAATACCGGGTTTTCCAGCGCCATTTCATTCATCTTGTTTTTCATTTCGATCATTTCATCTGTCCACTCATAGTCCTTGACGAACTGTTCGTCACTGATCTCCTGTGCGCCGTCGCTGATCTTGCTGAACCGGAAGCAGTCCAGGAACTTGCCCACGCCCTCCGGATTGTGACCGCCTTTGACAAAGCAGTATGCGTTGACGCTGGTGGGAATATAGTACTCGTCCGCCTTGTCATACTTGGGGACAGGAACAAAGAATACATCTTCGCCGAATGTCTTGGACCACTGGGATTTTTCATTGCCCAGCGCCCACAGACCGCAGGGATAGAACAGCAGCTTGCCCTCGCCGATGTAATAGTCACGGGAAGTCCAGCCATAGTCGCCTACGCCCAGCGCAATGTAATCGGACTGCCACAGCCCGTACATCCAGTTCTGATAGTCCTCGATCGCCTCGTTCCGCAGGTTGTTCACCAGCTTGCCGTTTTCCAGACCGATGTACGGAACACCGGTGGATGCAGACAGACCGGACTCGAAGTACCAGCTGTCGATGCCGTAATGCTCATCGGAGGTGTCCACAAATTCAGACAGCATATCCTCGAAAGCGTCCCAGTCCCATTTGCCCTTTTCGAACAGCTCTGCCGGGTCATCCAGACCGTTTTCGTCCATGGTCTTGCGGTTGTAGATAATGGCACAGTTGTCGCCGGTCACTTCTACGATCGCCATATAGTGACCGCCGTTCCACATCATAGCGTCGTTGGCATCCTTTACGTCTGCCCACAGCTCTGAATCCAGGTCGATGTAATTGTCATAGGGGACGAACATTCCACGGACAGCGCCCTTCGGGAAAGCGTCCCAGTTGCCGCCGTAGAAAAAGTCTACGCCCTCGTCGCTGTTGATGGCGTTCGCCAGGTTGTCATATCTTGAACCATAGGTGGTCTGATACCATTCGATCTGTCCGCCGTACCGTTCCTGGAACACTGCCAGTTCGATAGGCGTGGTCTTTCCGGTATCGTCCGAGTTGATATCCCAGTCGGACATCCACTTGATGGTTTTGTTTTCCAGTTCTCCGGTCAGACGCTCGTCTGACTTTGCCAGTTCTGCCAGCTGTTCTCTGGTGTTGGCGGACATATCCTTTTTCGGGGTGGTGTCCTTGGTGTCAGAACCGCAGGCAGCCAGCGGGACGGTCAGCACCATTGCCAGCAGACAGTGCAGGGCAATTCTTGCGCTCTTCTTCATAAACATTCTCCTGTCTGATTCGAAGTAATATACTTTATTATACCATGAAACACTGCTCCGGCGCAATCCGCAATTTGTACGAGATTTCACATGGATTTCCGGTAAAAACGCTGAGAGATCATGCGAAACCGTCGATTTTTGGCAATGCAAAGAGGATAAAAATATTCCAAAAAGAATAAAATTGCTGTTGTATTTGTACAAAAAATATGATATAATATTTTTGATTGGAAATCAGACCTTGTTTCCCACGGGCAAAAATGTGTTTGCTCAGATGGGAAACACATTGGAAAAATAGTTCGAGAGGAGAACAAATGCAGCAAAGACAAAAGAAGAAACAGGCGATGCGCCGGTTTGCAGCATCTCTGACCGCAGCAGTGCTGGCGGCGGCATCTCTGCCGGTGTGCGCCGTATCATCCGAGCCGTACAACACCTGGACGGGATACGTGCTGCGTGACCCTGCCGGGCGCTATCTCAGCGTTTCCGGCGGCACAGAGGGCGAGGGCGTACAGGTCGGCTTTTACGAGGCAGATGGCGTAGCACCCTACAACACGTGGTACTTCACGGAAACGGACTGGGGCATTACCATCAAATCTGCCCTGTCCCAGGGAGAGTACTACTTAACAGAGAATACCAAGGAAAACAGGCTGGAGCTTTCCACCTCTGCCGGGAGTTTTGAACTGGGCGATGACGGCTATCTGCGTGGATTCCGCAGCGGCGTGGAGTCCCCGGTCTATGCACAGGTGACACCGGAGGCTGTGACAAACCTGCACATGGGCGACTGGAACGGCGACGGTGTTGTAGACGGCACAGACCTGGTGCAGCTGCGGCAGACCGTACAGCTGGATTCAGACGACTCGTCTGTCAGCTTTGTCCGGCAGGCAGTGGGCGATACCAACGGAGACGGCGTATTAGACGGAGCAGATGTGCAGCTGCTCCAGCAGTATCTGCTGGGCGAGTCGGTTTCGCTTGCGGCAGTTTCCATCCCCACCTGTACCATGGTGCCGCCGGCAATGGAACAGCCGGAACCGGGAACGACAGAACCGGTCACTACCACAATGACAACAACCGAAACCACGACAACAACTGAAACCACACAGACATACAGGGATACCGCAGCAGTGACTACGGAGACCACCACTGCACCGCCGCAGCAGGATCTCACCATGGCGGACTATCCGGCAGAGTACCTGGATGCGTCCGACTGGATCTGGAACAACCGTATCAATACGGAAGGCTCTGCCAAGGACTGGGCGACCATCTATGACCAGATCGTTGCCGGAAACGGCACGCTGCACTATATTCTGATGTGGCAGTCCTATGAGAAGATCACTCTGGAACAGCGGCAGAAACTGCCTCAGATGTTGGAGGATGCGGTCAACCAGTGGACGGATCATCTGAAAGGCTGGGACGGCTGGAAGTTTGACCACGTCAAGGTAGAAGTTGTGGGCTATGCTGTGCTGGATAAAAACTGCCTGCTGGACCTCCAGCCGGATGAAGTGGTCTATACGGATACCACAAGCTCGTGGCTGCGGGACGATATGATTTCCAGCGGCATGGGCGATTCCAGTGTGCCTGCAATTCAGCCGGCTGAGCCGACTGACATCTCCCGGTATTCCCATTGGGCAGATAAGAACTGGACGTATAACGGCAGCTATGAAAACCGGTATGATATGTACCTCCACGGCATCACCGGCATGATCAACATGGGCGGCTATGGCTATCACTACGGGCAGATTCTGTCCGACCAGTCTGTGCTGGGACTGATCGACGGCACCACCAGCCAGCACATTCTGCTGCACGAGATGGGGCACGGTTTCGGGCTGCCCGACTATTACGGCGGCGAGGGCGAGTCTGACGGATTCCCGCCCGGCGGATTCCCCGGCGGCGAAAACTCCATTATGATGGCTGGTTCTTCGCAGAAGATCACTGACTTTGACGGCTGGTTCTTCCGGTATCTGTGGAGCAAGCTCAAGTCAGAGGACGGCAGATTTCAATAAGAGAGTGATATCAGGGCATTTGTACGCACAGATGCTGAACAGAGAGGAAATTGGGTATGAAGAAACAGAGAATCCTGGCATCACTGACAGCGGCGGCGCTTGCTGCGGCGTCTCTGCCGGCGGTTGCAGCCTCATCGGTGGAATACAACACCTGGACGGGATATGTGCTGCGGAATGCGGCAGGGAACTGCCTCAGCGTTCTCGGCGGCTCAGAGGGTGAGGGCGCACAGGTCGATTTTTACTTGGCAGACGGCGCAGCGCCCTATAATACGTGGTATTTCACCGAGACAGACACCGGCATCACCGTCAAGTCTGCCCTTTCGCAGGGCGAGTATTACCTGAAAGAGATGGATGGTATGCTGGCGCTGTCCAAAACAGCAGGGGAATTCACCCTGTCAGAGGACGGCACACTGCTGGGCGCATCCGGCAAGGCATACGACATTGTGGTGCCGGAACCGGTGACCAATCTCCGCATGGGAGACTGGAATCATGACGGTGCAGTGGACGGCATGGACTTGACACTGCTGCGGCAGGCAGTGCAGGATCACACGGCAGACTTTGCGCAGCAGGCGGTAGGTGACACCAACGGGGACGGTGTGTTGAATGGGGCAGATATACAGCTGCTCCAGCAGTATCTGCTGGGCGAGGATGTGACCATGGCAGAGGTACACGTGCCGGAATGCAGCATTGTGCCGATGCCGAATCCGCCGGAGACCACAGAACCTGCCGTCACGGAAACCACTACGACCACAGAAACAACGACCACAACGATGGGAACGGCTGCTGCCACAGAGACCACGGCAACCACAGAAACGACCATAGTGACAACTACCACAGAAACACCCCGGCAGGATCTGACGATGGCAGACTTTCCGTCGGATTATACCTATGCGGCAGACTGGATCTGGAACAACCGTATTGCGGCGGAAAAGTCTACGGAACGCCGGAACACCATTTTCGACCAGATCGACGCCGGAAACGGTACGATCAACTATGTGGTGCGGTGGCAGTCCTACCGCACACTGACCCTGGAACAGCGGCAGCAGTTTGAAAAGCTGGTGAGCGACTGCATCAACGGCTGGAACGACTGGCTCAAGGGCTGGGACGGCTGGAAGTATGACCACGTGGACGTGAAAATTGTGGGCTGGGCAGTGCTGGACAAATCTGTTTTGCTGGATTTGCAGCCGGATGAGGTCGTTTATGACAATCTCATCTCCGACTATGACAGCACCTATGACACATCCAACGGCGTGGACACTATCCCGGATAAGCTGCCCAGTGCGCCGTCTGAGATTTCCCGGTTCGACCACTTCTTCGACAGCAGTTACAGCTATCCCGGCGGTCTGGACAAACGCTTTGATATGTACCTGTGGGGCACGCAGGGATTCCCGAACATCGGCGGCTGCGGCGGTGACTGGGGACAGCGGCTTTCGGATACGGCGTACCTCAATATGCTGGACGGCTCCGGTATCCACGTGCTGGAACACGAGATCGGTCACGGCTTTGGCATGACGGATTTCTACGGCGGCGAGGGCGAATCCAACGGATTCCCGCCCGGAGGATTCCCCGGCGGTGAAAATTCTCTGATGATGGCTGGCTCTGCCATGAAGATCACGGATTTTGACGGCTGGATGCTGCGCTATATGTGGAGCAAGATCAAGGACGAGGACGGACGGTTCTCGAAGTAATACCAGAAAAAAAACGCCTTCTGCACGTTGGATGCAGGAGGCGTTTTGTGCTGCCGGGATGATTGCAATTTTCTTCGAAGTGTGGTATACTTTTACAGTTGACTGTGATTTTCAGACAGAAGGGAGTATGATCGTATGAAGTGGAAAGCATTTCGGGCGGCATTTCCGCACACACTGCCCATTTTTGCCGGATTCTGGTTTCTGGGGCTTGCCTATGGCATCTATATGCACGTCGCCGGCTTTTCATTTGTCTATCCGATGCTGATGAGTCTTTTGATTTTCGGCGGCTCACTGGAATTTGTTGCTGTGGAGATGCTGCTCAGTCCGTTTGCCCCGGTACAGGTGTTTATCATGACACTGCTGATACAGGCACGCCACCTGTTTTACGGCATATCCATGCTGGACAAGTATAAAGGCATGGGGTGGAAAAAGGGATATCTGATTTTCGGAATGTGTGATGAGACCTTTTCCATCAACTATACGGCAGAGATCCCGGACGGCGTGGACAAGGGATGGTTCTTTTTCTTTGTGACCCTGCTGAACCATTTTTACTGGTTTTCCGGGGCGACCATCGGCGGACTTGTTGGCTCGCTTTTGAAATTTGATACCACAGGCATCAGCTTTGTGATGACCGCCATGTTTGTGGTGATTTTTCTGGAACAGTGGCTGAAAGGAAAGCACCATGCCGCCTCATGGATCGGTCTGCTGGTATCTGTGGTCTGCCTGGTCTGCTTTGGCGCAGATTCTTTTTTGATTCCCACCATGGCGGCGATTCTTCTGACATTGCTTTTGTGCCGCAGAAAACTGGAACGAACGGAGAAAAAATCATGACACTGACCCAACAGATCATTACAATAGGCTTGTGTATCCTTGGAACGATGCTGACCCGTTTTCTGCCGTTTTTGATTTTCCGGGAAAACCGAAAAACGCCGGAAGTGATACAATATATAGGGGAATATCTGCCGGCTGCGGTTTTCGGGATGCTGGTGGTCTATTGCCTGCGGAATGTCAGCATCGTCTCCGGCAGTCACGGACTCCCGGAGCTGATCGCCATTCTGGTGACCTGCGGACTGCACCTCTGGAAACGGCAGATTCTGCTCTCCATTGCCGGCGGCACGGTGTGCTATATGCTGTTGCTGCACTTTGTATTTGCTTAGGACTCTTACACAGCGTTTTCGTTCGTGTCCTCCTGTAGCTTCTGGTTGATCTTCTGTATTTTCCGCCGGTAGACGCTGTACTGGCTGAGCCAGATGCTGAGATAGATGCAGAGGAAAATTCCCAGATAGAGCAGCATTCCCCACAGACTCAGATCACACCAGCCCAGCAGCAGTGAGACGACCCAGAACAGGGGCGTAACCATGCAGAAATGGGTGGCGGTGGCACGGAATAAACTCCACGATTCCACTTCCCAGATGACGGAACTGCCGGCAAAAACAGAACCCACCAGCCCGGACAGCAGAAATTGTGCCGTGGCGCCGGCGGTTTCAGAGCCGAACAGAGCAGTACAGCCGGGGCTGCACGGCGCATATGTGCCGATGCAAAAGGAAATCACCAGAATTATAAGGCTGCTGATGCACACGCCTATCGGGAAGCCGATAGCGCTGCGGAGCAGGATCTGTTTTTTCATATTTTTCATAAAGCGACCTCCTTAGAGTCCGAGTATGGATTTGATGCGGTTGACATAGCGCCTGGAAACATATGCGGTCTCACCGGTTTTCAGCTGGATGCCGATGGTGCCGGTGATGCTGAGGTCCAGCCGTTTCACAAAGCGCAGGTTGATGATCTCCGATTTGGAGATGCGGACAAAGGTTTTTTCGTCCAGCAGCTGTTCCAGTTCATAGAGCCGCTGGCGCAAATAAAATTCACCATGGGGCGTTTGGGCGTAAACCTTTTGCGATGCGCCGTAAATGCGCATGATCTGGGACTTTTCCAGCAGGACAGCGCTGTCTGCATCATAGCCTATGACAGAATCAGAACGCTTTTCGGACAGCTTTTCCACCAGTTCCCGGACTTCGGCGGTCACGGCGGCGGTGCGGATCAAAATTTCCGGCTCTTCGCATTGGCTGTCCAGCTGTATTTGTATTTTCACGTGGGATGTCTCCTCCTTTCGCTGCGGTCGACTGCCAGTCTATCATAGCATATTTTTCACGGCGGCTCAAGCCATTTTCGACAACCGGTATGTTTTTGCAGATAAACGGCAGAAAAAAAGAGATCTGTCTCTTGACAAATCTCTGTGAGTACGGAATAATAAAAGGGAAGAGAGCATACCAGTAGACGGTCTGCTTTCACTGCTTGGATTAAAAAGATTTAACCGCCACAGTTGGTAGCTAGGGGCGGTTATTTCTTTTTCTTCTTGTGGTGATGCTTTTTACTTTTTTTTGATTGTAGTAAACGTGAAAAATCAAACTCGTGGAATCTGTAGGGGCGAACAGTGTTCGCCCGTTTCTTTTGAGGTGAGTCCCGGGCGAACGATGTTCGCCCCTACAATAAGAACGCATTGCGGACAAATCTGTAGAAATTATTGTTCAGCAGACGCACTGGAGGGATGGCAGGCTGCGGCAAAAAATGTCAAATACAGGCGCAGTCAGAAGAGCGGCATCGGGAAACCGGTGCTTTTTTGCGGTGAAACGGCAGAAAAAGAAAAAAATCTGCAAATGCTATTGCATTTCCCGAAAAAGCCTGTTATAATAGAATGGTATGATGCAGTGAGATACTGCGCTGAAAGCATCGCTTTCGGCAAAATTTTGTAGTTTTTTGAAAAGTGAGGAGTTTCTTATGCCTGCAAATATTGTAGTCGGTTCACAGTGGGGAGACGAAGGAAAGGGTAAGATCATTGACATTATGGCATCCCGTGCAGATGTGGTTGTCCGTGCAACGGGCGGCAACAATGCCGGTCATACCGTTGTCAACAACGGTGAGGTGTACAAGCTGCATCTGATCCCATCCGGCATCCTGTACCCGGAGACCCTGTGTCTGATCGGTGCCGGTGTTGTCCTCGATCCGAAGGACTTCATCTCGGAGCTGGATGGTCTGGAAAGCCGTGGGATTTCCACCGCAAACCTGAAGATCGACCCTCGTGCTCATGTGGTTATGCCGTGGCATATCGCACTGGACGGTCTGTCGGAGAATTTCCGTGGCAACTCTGATATCGGTACGACCAAGCGTGGTATTGGTCCGACCTATATGGACAAGTATGAGCGCTGCGGTCTGCGTGTCTACGACCTGGTTCATCCGGAGATTTTCGCAGAAAAGGCACGGACAACCGGCGAACTGAAAAACAAGATCATTACCGCAGTTTACGGCGGCGAGGCATTTGACCTGGACGCTGTGATCGCAGAATATACCGAATACGGAAAGCGCCTGGCAAAGTATGTGGATGACGTTTCCGTACTGACCTATGAGGCAAACAAGGCTGGAAAGACCATTATGTTTGAGGGTGCGCAGGCAACCCTGCTGGACATCGACTTCGGTACTTATCCGTATGTTACCTCTTCTCACCCCATTGCAGCAGGTGCGTGCATCGGTACCGGTGTAGGTCCGAAGATGATTACCAACATCATCGGTGTTGCAAAGGCTTATACCACCCGTGTGGGCAAGGGTCCATTCCCGACCGAGCTGAACGACGAGACCGGCGATGTGATCCGCAACAAGGGCGGTGAATTCGGCACTACCACCGGCAGACCCCGTCGTACCGGCTGGTTCGATGCTGTGATCGTACGTCACTCTGTCCGCACCAACGGTCTGGACGGTCTGGCAATCAACAAGCTGGATACCCTGAGCGGCATCGGCACGCTGAAAATGTGCGTGGGCTATCAGAAACCGGACGGCACTGTGCTGAAGGATTTCCCGGCTGCGTTGGAATCCCTGGCTGACTGCGCTCCGATCTATGAGGAATTCGAGGGCTTTGACGAAGATATCTCCAACTGCAAGAGCTTTGACGAACTGCCGGAGGCTTGCAAGAAGTATATCGCCCGTCTGGAAGAAGTCTGCGAGTGCAAGGTCGTTATGGTGGGCAACGGTCCGGACAGAAGCCAGATCCTGGAACGGTAAGCAGGAAACAGAATCGTGATAGAATAACCGAACGCTCTCTGGACGGAATGTGCAGAGAGCGTTCTTGATTTCCGTTTGCCGAATGTGCCGCAGAGGTTTGTCCCTGCGAAAAACTCCCGAAAAGAGGTCGAATTTCCATGCAATATATTTTACTGATACTCTGTCTGATACAGCTCGCCGCCATTGTCTGGCTGGTGATGCAGGTGCAGAAACTGCGCCGTCCGCAGGATGACACAGCGCTGCGCACTCTGCGGCAGGAGATCGCCGCCGACACCCAGAACCAAATGCAGATGCTGGGCAATCTGCTGTCGGAAAACCAGCGCCAGTCCGGGGACTACCAGGCAGAGCGCCTGGAACAGATGGAACGTGGCATGGACGCACGGCTGCGGCAGTTCGAAAGCCGTGTGGGAAACCTGGAGCGTTCCAATGCCCAGGGCATGGAGCAGATACGCTCTGCCGTTGCCGCAAATCTTCACCGGATGCAGACCCAGCAGCAGGACAGCCTGGCGGAGATACAATCCACGGTCAACGAAAAGCTGGCGCAGTCGCTGAACCAGAAGATCGGGCAGTCCTTCCAGCTGGTCAGCAGCCGCCTGGAACAAGTTTACCAGGGGCTGGGAGAAATGCAGACGCTGGCGGTCGGCGTGGGGGACTTGAAAAAGGTGCTGTCCAACGTCAAGACCCGTGGTATCCTGGGTGAAGTCCAGCTGGGAGCGATCTTACAGGAAATCCTTGCGCCGGAGCAGTACGCCACGGAGATCCCAACCCTGCCCAACAGCCGGAATCACGTGGAATTTGCGGTGCGGATGCCGGCGGACGGCGAACAGCCTGTGTGGCTGCCCATCGACTCCAAGTTTCCGGGGGACACTTACGCCGCACTCCAGGACGCACGGGAACAGGGTGACCCGGCACAGGTGGAGGCGGCACGGCAGAAACTGCTGAGCGTGGTGCGCAGCTGCGCCAAGGATATCCGGGACAAATATGTTCAGCCGCCGTATACCACCAATTTCGGCATCCTGTTCCTGCCCTTTGAGGGGCTGTATGCCGAGGTGGTGAACAGCGGACTGGTGGAACAGCTCCAGCGGGAGTACAGCATCAGCGTTGCCGGACCGTCCACCATGGCGGCGATTCTGAACGCACTGCAAATGGGATTCCGCACCCTTGCCATCCAGAAACACAGCCACGAGGCGTGGGTGGTGCTGGGCGCAGTCCGCAGCGAGTTCGAAAAGTTCGCCGGAACGATCGAAAAGGCGCAGAAAAGTCTCCAGGGCGCAGAGCAGCAGCTGGAACTTCTGGCAGGGACACGCACCCGTGCCATTGTGCGCCAGCTCCGGGAAGTGGAACGGCTTCAGCCGGAGGAACTGCACCGGGAAAGTGAATAAGGGTTCTGTGTACAGCAAATCCGCCTGTTCCGTTTGGGACAGGCGGATTTTTAGGGTTAGAAAGGGAAGAATATGCTTTGTTTATACGGTTTCAGTGCTGGTACCAGGTAGATTTTCTACCATTCTCAGTAAAAATTTCAAAAGCAAAAGGCTGTCTGCGGCATCCACCGTGCCATCTTGGTTACAGTCGCTTTTTTCTTTTGCAATAGAATTGAACGAAACAACTCCTGCACAATATTTATTCAGCAAAACAGCATCACAGAGGTCAATTCTTCTGTCCATATTGATGTCGCCGCAGGGGATTTTATCAATATCCGGAGTCGTACTGTTGGTTGCTGTGTTTTCGGTAGTGGTTTGAGAATTCATCCAATCTGGGGTCGTGCTGTTGGCTGTTGTACTTTCAGTGGTGGTTTGCGAATGCAGCCAATCCGGCGTTGTTGTACCGGATGTTCCGGTATATTCATAGTCATCCGGAGTGGTGCGTGCAGTTGTTTCGGTTGTTCTTGGTTTTGTTGTTGCTGTAGTCACAGAAGATTTTGCAGACGTGGTTTCTGTTGAATCAGCTGTTGACATATTGGGATCGGTTGTTGTCGTATATGTTGTGGTGATACTTGGATTTTTTGCTCTGAAAGTATAGTCCATCTCGTATTCTGCGGATCTTACATAAACGCCTTCATTTTGCAGCTGATATCCTTCGGGTAAAGATACTGCATAAATTGTATAGGGCTTTCCATACTCCAGCAAAAAGGAAAAATCGCCGCCGTCATATACAAATTGATGGATTACCTCTCCGGTTTCCTCCGATATGACTTGAAATGCAACACCAGGAAGGTACATTTCATCATTTGGTGATTCATCCAGTACACGTATGGTCATGGGAACTTCTATGATATCGGTATCATCATGCTTTGAGACTGTCGTTTCCGTTGTACCAGAAGTCAGCCGAGGTCTGCTGGTTCCGGTTGTGCCGGTATATCGGTAGTGATCCATTTCAGTGGTAACAGTTGTTTGTACCGGAGAAGTTTCCGATTTTTTTGTTGCAGTTGTAGCTGTAGTGGATTCGGTAAAAGATTCATCTGTTGTCATGTTTGGGTCGGTTGTTGTGGTGTATGTGGTAGTGATACTGGGATTTTTCGCTCTGAATGTATAGTCCATGCTGGCATATCCGGAGACTTCAACATAAAAGCCCTGTTTTTCAAGTTGATATCCTTCCGGAACAAAGGTTGCGCATACGGTATAAGTCTTGTCATATTGCAGTGGAAATGTAAAATCGCCGCCGTCATACACAAATTGTTGGATTATTTCTCCTGTCTCGTCCAACGTGACTTGAAATGCAACGCCGGAAAGATACATTTCATCATTCGGCGATTCATCCAGAACACGTATGGTCATGGGAACCTCGCTGCCGTCTGTGTCAGTCGTCTCTTCCGCAGTGGTTTCCGTGGTTGTTTCCATTGCTTTTGTCTGGAGCGTTCCGGAAGAAACTACCACAGAAAAAGCAAAGGTCAGCCCTGCAATGCCTGCAATTATTTTTTTCAGCATAAAACTCATCCTTTCTAAACCCAAAAGCGCTTGGCTTTACCAAAGCAGGGGCAACGTTCCACATTGCCCCTGCAACTTCACATAGTTATCGAATCGTTCAATCTCCCCAACTCGGGTTCAGTCCGGCGCCTTTTTCTGCACAGTACTTCATCATGTAGTAGACATCGGTGGAATCCAGCTTGCCGTTTCCGTCGATATCAGCGGCGGCAAAGGCGGCAGCCTCTTCCACTGCGTTGCCGTCGGTAAAGGAAACGTTCTCGATCCCTGCGCCCTTTCGTGCAACGTAGTACATTACATCAAAAATATCGCTGGTGTCAACGGTTTCGTTGTTGTCGATGTCGCCGGTGTAGTGCGCCGTTGTCAGATCGGTTTCGCTGCCTTGGAAACTACTAGAAAATGCAGATTCTTGAACGCCGGTGACAATTACAGAGGATGGATAAACTTCGTTATCGTTTCGTGTTTTGCAGAATTTATCCTTGAGTTCCCGTGCTATTGCTACACCATCCTCAATATTTTCCACGGAGCTGATTTTATATGTGCTGACATTGCTGTTTTCAGAGGACTGTTCAGTCACTTCAATGCTGGAGTCAAAAGCCTCTGCTGTCTTGCGGATTTCCTCTGATTTACCCGACACAGCATTTTCTAACAATACGCTATTATCGTATCCGCCCTTCATACTTGTTGCAGAAAAAGAGGTGTAAGTTGCATGAGCGATATAGCCTTTTTCCTGCAATATTCTGCAAAATTTCAGCGCTTCATCTCGTTTATTGGTATAGTTGGAAAAATCGGTGGAGTGATTGCCGTTCTTATCTGTTTTGTCATAAAGCATGACTTTTAGACGCTCGCCGTACTGGGAAAAAGTTTCCAGAACAACCTCTTCATCATATTTCTCAAAAACCTGATCTGCGTTGTATTCATTGTAGAATTTAATAAATTCGGCGTTGTTTGTAACATAAAGTGTAGTGTAATTAAACTTGAAGTCAGATAAGTAGGCAATGGTGTGGCTGTCATTATTATAGTATGACATATAGGATGACTCATCCAAATATTGTCCTTTTGGACATTCACACACATCGGTAATATCAACAGCGTTTTCTGGAATAATGCTAGTATATCCTATCATTGCATTTGCAGAAATTCCAGCAATAGAAACAGATGTTGTAGCAGCTGCCAGAAAAGCAGCAAAAACCCTCTGGAATTGTTTTTTCATAAAAATCATCCTTTCTTTAGATATAGGGGTTGTTTTTGTAGAATTGGAGCAAATTTGTGGTTATTCTGGCTCCACCATTGTAAGAGTTGGCATCGCCATAAGCATGAATTCCGATTACAGTATAGTATGCTTTTCCCTGAAATGTGGAAGTAATATAAATTGGTCCGCCGCTGTTTCCACCAAAGGTGTCAATATCATAGTACAGTTCATTATCATCGCTTTGGCGAATAAAACCTGTCCCTGTATACATGACATTATGCACTTCTTGATTATTGACTTTTTTAGGGAATCCAGTAACAGATACAGCGGTTTGCTTGTTGATAAAATTATCATTCATAATGCCCAGATTAAAAATTGCATAATCACTCAAGTCTTCATTGACTTTAATTAAAGCATAATCATAAGGATTATAGTCTGAGTAAGAGCCGTTTACATAGAGTGTGGGAACATGAACTTCAACAGCATCTGTAATTGATAATCCTGGTGTACCATCAGAGTTAAAGAAATTTATTTCTGTAACTTTTGAGCCAGAATTAGTAGCATTTTTGCCATTTGTCTGTTCGCAAACACAATGCGCAGCAGTAGCAATGGTGTGTTCATCAACTACAAAACCCGTTCCCCAATATGACTCGCCATTACTAGCAGTAAAATTAATTTTTACCACACCACTTTTTGAAAAGTCAACCACTCGTGTGTCGTCACCAATGACAGCACGTGCATTTGTAGAGGATAAGGTGTCCACCGGATTTAGTGTGTACTTTGTTTTGTAGGTTCCGCCTCTTTTCAACGAAAAAACGGTATATGAAACGGCGTTGTTGGAATTTGCCGCAGAAACGCAGTCTGTAGGCAAACTCAAAGAAAGAGACAATACAAATACAGCGGTTGAGACTGCCAGGATTTTTTTCAGCTTTTTCATATTACATTTCCTCCTTATTAGCCTGTTGTATGCGGAAGTCGGTTGATTTCATGCACTAAAAAAGCCATTAAAATCGTAGAGTCCACACCGTCTATAATTCCGTTTGCATTTGTGTCTGCAACATTGTAGTTGCTAAGTACACCTTCACCAGCTAAGAACTTGTTTAATGTTACTACGTCGGAAACATCAAGTTTTCCGTCGTTATTCACGTCGCCTAATATTGCCGCCGAAGATGACAGTGCGCTCATGCTCCCCAGCGTTGCCCCGGCAATCAGTGTTGCCATGCAGGCTGCGAATATCTTTTTGATTTTTTTCATAGTTCTTCCTCCTCTTTTATGTCCCGTATCTGTAAACGATTTCATCTGACGCCTGCATCTCCTTTCCAAAATTTAGGCTTTTCTGCGATTCTCTTATGCTTATATTATAGCAATATTGTTCATGTGTGTCAATATCAACAGCGAAATTTCAGCATTATTGCTAAATTCGTTTTGTCGAATCTGTTCAAATAAGAGATATACTTTGTCGAATTTTGTCGAATTTTCGTTGCAAAATCAAAAAAGCCCGTTTCCGCAGAAACAGGCTCATTTTTCTCTCTCCGAAACCGCTCACTTCGCAGAATCGCTGTGGTCGTTTTCGCTGTTTTTTCGCTTTGCCGCCCGGCTGTAAAGGGTCTGCACCGACTGCCGGATGTGCCAGCGGTGCTTTTTCTTTTCCGGCTGGCTGGGCTGGTTCGGCGTGCCGGAGGCGGTCTTTTCCCGCATCACCGTATAAATGATGGACATGACCGGAACGCCTACGATCATTCCCAGGACGCCGAACAGTCCGCCGCCCACCGTGATGGCGAACAGCACCCAGATCGCCGGGAGTCCCACCGAGGTCCCCACCACACGGGGATAGATCAGATTGCTGTCGATCTGCTGTGCAATGATAACGATAATGACAAAGGCGATGGCATGACCCGGGTTCACCATCAGCAGGATCAGCGCACAGGGAATCGTACCCATCCAGGGTCCCACATAGGGGATCATGTTGGTGATGCCGATGATAACGGCGATCATCATGGGGTATTCCAGCCCGCCGATGCTCATGACACAGAAGATCAGCACGCCCAGAATGAACGCATCCGACAGCTGACCGCTGATAAAGTTGGAGAAGGTGGAAAAGGTCAGTCTGCCGTAGTGAGACAGCCGGTGATAGTGTTTTTCGGGCAGGAAATGCCGCAGAATCTGCCGTCCCTGGCTGCGGAGCTTGTTGCGTGCGGCGAGGACGTAGACCGAGAAGATCAGCCCGATGAAAAAGTCGATCACGCCGCCGATGAGACCGCTTGCCCAGGTGCTGAGCGTTCCCACAGCGTCCGGGATGTAGGTGGTCAGACTCATCAGCTTGGTGCGGAGCATCGCCGGGTTGATGTCGTTGTCCTCCAGGAATTTGAGGATCTGTTCGCCCCGGCTGCTGTTGAGGAACTTCATGACGTTGTTGTAGTAGAGCATGATGTTGTCCCCGAAGTCCCGGATACTGGTGATAAACTGCGGCACGATGATCCAGATAATGACGCACAGCAGTGCGAGCATCAGAAAGTAGGAACAGAATACCGCCATCGCTCCGGTAGGAAAGCGTGGGAACTTTTTCCGCACACGCTGAAACAGCTTGTCGATCTGACAGGTGGGGCGGTACAGGATGAATGCAATGACCAGTCCGATGGTGATGGGGCGCAGGACGTCAAACACATAGGACAGCAGTCCGGTGAAGATCTCGTGCTTGATGAACAGGAACCCCACCAGCAGCAGAACAACGCCGCTGAAAATGATGGTCGCCGCCCACTGCTTGTTGACGAAGTCCCACTTCCGGACTTTTTTCTCTTCGCTCTCCGGCGCATCAGAACGGGTTCCGGTCTCGTTTGGCTCGTTTGTCATAATGGTTGCCTCCTTGTCAGCCTACCACTTCTTTTGCGACGGCTACGGTCTCCATGGCGTCCTTGGCGTAATAGTCGGCGCCGATCTTTTCCGCATAGTCGGCGGTCAGCACAGCGCCGCCCACGACGATTTTGCAGTCCGGGCAGGATGCCTTTACCAGCTGGATGGTCTCTTCCATAGCGCCCAGGGTCGTGGTCATCAGCGCCGAAAGTCCCACCAGCTTGACGCCGTGTTCCTTTGCCGTGTCTGCCACCAGCTGGCACGGAACATCCCGTCCCAGATCCAGCACCGTATAGCCGTAGTTTTCCAGCAGTACCCGGACGATGTTCTTGCCGATGTCGTGAATGTCGCCCTTTACCGTTGCCAGGACGATCTCGCCACGGCTGACCGGGGCGGCATTGCGTTCGATGAGGGTGGTCTTGATGACCTCGAATGCCGCCTGCGCCACGCTTGCGGTCTGGATCAGCTGGGGCAGAAAGATCTTGCCCTGTTCAAACAGCTTTCCGGCGCTGTCCAGTGCCGGGATCAGAATGTCATTGACCACTTCCATGGCGTCGGTGGTTTCCAGCAGCTGCGCCGTGATCTTTGCGCCCTCGTTTTTCAGTCCGTGGGACATGGCGTAGGGCAGATCCAGGGTCTCCGGCGCTTTTTCCGCCGCCGGTTTTGCCGCAGCAGTCGGCGTGGCTGCCGCCGTGGCAGTCGGCATATTGGCGTATGCCTCCACGAAAGCGGCACAGTTTACATCGAATCCCCGGAGCAGGCGGAACGCCCGGACAGCCTCTGCCATAGAGGCGATATTGGGGTTGATGATGGGCAGATCCAGTCCGTTTTCCAGCGCCATGGTGAGGAACGTCCGTGTGACAGCCTCACGGTTCGGCAGACCGAAGGAGATGTTGGAAACGCCCAGGACGGTTTTCAGTCCCAGTTCCGTCTTGACCCGGTGGAGCGCCTCCAGGGTCTCCTTTGCGCCGTCCTGTTCCGCCGATGCCGTCAGCGTCAGACAGTCGATGTACACGTCCCGTTTCGGGATACCCAGTGCCGTGGCACGATCCAGGATGCGTTTGGCGATGGCGAACCGGTCTGCCGCCTTTTTGGGAATGCCGTTTTCGTCCAGGGTGAGTCCCACGACCGCAGCGCCGTATTTCTTGACCAGCGGCAGGATGTTTTGCAGCGATGCCTCTTCGCCGTTGACGGAATTGACGATGGGCTTACCATTATATACCCGAAGTGCAGCCTCCATGACAGCCGGGATGGTGGAGTCCAGCTGCAAAGGTGTGCCGCTGATGGACTGGAGCGCCTTTACCGTGCGGATCATCATGCCCTTTTCGTCGATGCCCGGCATACCTACATTCACATCCAAAAGGTCAGCCCCGGCATCCACCTGCTGCACTGCCTGATCCAGGATGTAGTCCATGTCGTTTGCCTGGAGCGCCGCCTTGAACCGTTTTTTGCCGGTGGGGTTGATGCGTTCGCCGATGATGCGGGGCTGGTCGATCTGCACCACCTCGGATGCAGAGCAGACTGCTGCCGGGATCTGGATGTTTTCCCGTTTCGGGATCTCTGCCTGTTCCAGCAGGTCATAAGCCGCCTTGATGTGTTCCGGTGTCGTGCCGCAGCAGCCGCCGTAGACGGTGACGCCCAGCTGTGCAAACTTCACCACAGCCTGTGCAAATTCCGCCGGGTCTACCAGATATTCTCCGGTGACCGGGTCCGGGAGTCCGGCGTTGGGCTTTACCACCAGCGGCAGCGTGGTCCACTTTGCCATCTCCTCCACAATGGGAAAGAGTTCGTCCGGACCGAGAGAGCAGTTCACGCCCACAGCGTCAGCTCCCAGACCTTCCAGCGTCATTGCCGCAGAGGCAACGGTGCAGCCGGTAAAGGTGCGGAGGTTCGGCTCAAAGGTCATGGTGCAGATCACCGGCTTGTCGGAATTTTCCTTTGCCGCCAGCAGTGCCGCCTTGGTCTCGTACAGGTCGGTCATGGTCTCAATGACGATGAGGTCGGCATCCTGTCCGGCGAGAACCTCTTCCTTGAAAATATCGTATGCCTCTTCAAAGGTCAGCGTTCCCAGCGGTTCCAGCAGCTGTCCGATCGGGCCGATGTCCAGCGCCACCTTGGTCTCCGTTCCGGCGCAAGCTTTCCGGGCGCAGGCGATGCCGGCGGCGATCAGTTCCTGGACAGAATAGCCGGATTTTGCCATTTTGTGCCGGTTTGCCCCGAAGGTATTGGCATAGATGATGTCCGAACCCACGGCGACGAACTGTTTTTGTGCATCAATGATGCGTTCCGGTTCTGTGATGTTGTAGACTTCCGGCAGTGCGCCGACCGGCATACCGCCTTTTTGCAGCATGGAACCCATGCCGCCGTCCAGACGAATGAATTTGCGGTGAGGAAATAGGGAAGAAAGCATAGGGGAGTGTCCTTTCCAAAAAGTGATTCAATAGTTTTTACAGCACATGATAATACACATAAATATCCTGGTACACGCCGTTTTTCAGCAGATAGCCGCCGGGGATCACGCCCACACGCTGGAATCCCAGCTTGGTGTACAGCTGGATCGCACGGTCATTGCCCTTGACAACGGCATTGAAGATCAGAATGCGGTAGCCCAGCTCCTTTGCCTTTTCCAGCGAGTGGCGCACCAGTCCCTCGCCGATCTTCATGCCACGCATTTTCGAAGAAACGGCATAGCTGGCGTTGGCGTGGTGACCGCATCTGCCCACGTTGTTGGGGTGCAGGATGTACAGCCCGGCTACTTCGCCGTTTACCTTTGCCACGCCGGCAAAATCCTGTCTGCCGAAGAATTCCACGCCGGTCTTGTGGTTCAGTTCGTCCAGCTGGGGGAATGCAGCGCCGTCCCGAACAACTTCGTTCCAGATCTCGATCATAGCATCTACGTCAGCCTCTGTATACGGCATAATTTCATATTCCATAAGAAAAACTCCTTTTTAATATAGTACGTGTTTCCGTAGGATTCGCCGAAAAGGTGTGTCTTAGGAAAACAAGTTCCAGATAACACAATATGGACACAGGTATCTGCGTCCATGCTGCAAGTTGTTTTCGCAATTTTAGCAATGTGTGCCGCCTTTGCGGAACATACAGGTTTCCCGCATCCGGCAGGTGGCGCAGCCCCGTGCGCCCTTTTTCAGCGGATGATCCGCCAGGCCGATGATCGCCGTCACGGACTTCCGGGGGATGAGGATATGCTCCGGCGTCACCGTCAGCCCCAGACGCTTTTGTGCATCCAGCAGCTGCAAAATTTCCGGCTGGAGCGCCAGGGGCAGGTCTCCGTAGCCCGGACTGAACCGCCAGGTAAAGTAGACCTCCGGCAGCTGTTCCCGAAAGCATTCCTCCGCCCGGTTGCAGACCTGTTCGATGCCGGCGCTTGCCAGGGCATCCATGGCGAGGGAGCGTGTCATATCGGAGATGCCCACACGGTGGATGAGCTGGTCTGCTTGTCCGGAAAGGGTCGCCGCCATCAGAATGATCCGGTCGCACTCTGCCAGATGCCGTGCGATATCTTCTCCGGCAAGCACCATGCCGCCGGCAGAGAGAACGCCGTTTTCCCGGCAGAGCGGCAGCACCCGGTAGACCACGCCCGGCAGAACAGCACGTCGCAGCTTTTCTTCGCAGTCGCTGACGACTGCCAGCAGGGACGCATCCGGCGCACCGGGACATCCCATATAGCGGAGCGCCTCCTGCTTGTCGATCTCGTTCAGCGGCAGGGTCAGCATTTCGGCGCTGCCTTAATGATGCCGCCGACTGCCTCGCTGATTTTCCGTGCCACATAGGGATTATTCATGGTGTACAGGTGAATGCCGTCCACCCCGTCGGTCACCAGGTCGACGATCTGGTCGATGGCATAGGCAATGCCGGCATCCCGGAGCGCATCCGGATTGTCCTCGAAACGCTGTACCATCTTGGTAAACTTCCGGGGCAGACTTGCGCCGCACATGGTGACCATGCGCTCGATCTGTTTCCGGTTGGTCACCGGCATAATGCCAGCCTCAATGGGAACATTCACGCCGGCACGGGCAGCACGATAGCGGAAGTCGTAGAACGAATCATTGTCGAAAAACAGCTGGGTGATGAGATGGCTTGCGCCGGCATCCACCTTTTCCTTCAGATGGCGGATGTCCGTATCCATGTTGGGCGCCTCCGGGTGGCACTCCGGATAGCAGGCGCCGGCAATGTCAAAGCTGCCGTCCTTGCTGCGGATGTAGCGGATAAGGTCGGCGGCGTGGTCGAAATCGGTGGTCGGTTCTAAGCCCTCCACCCGGTCGCCACGGAGCGCCAGGATGTTTTCGATGCCGTTTTCCCGGAACTGCTCCAGGATGGTGTCGATCTGTGCCTTGGAATAGTGGATGCAGGGCAGATGCGCCATGGGCAGTACGCCGTAGTGTTCCTTCAGCCGCTTGGCAATAGCAAGGGTGTTTTCGCCGTTGCCGCTGCCGCCTGCACCGAAGGTCACGCTGATAAAATCCGGGTGCAGATCCTGGAGCGCCTCCAGGGTGTCATAAATGGTTTCGATGGAAGAAGTCTTTTTCGGCGGAAAGATCTCAAACGAAAAAACAGTCTTTTCGGAGAACAGGGATGCGATTTTCATATCTATTTCCTTTCTGCGGCGTGTGCCGGAATATATGATATTTTAGTAGTACAATCATATTATAGCATATTTGTAGGTGTTTGGGTAGACGGAAAAATCGTATCGCTTGATATCATTTTTTTTTATACCTGATCGGCGCTCTGCCGGAACCAGTTCCATTCCTCCGGCGAGTACCGCTCCCGGAGAACCGCAGCGTGCTGTGTTTCATAATTCCGCAGCAGCTGCGGTGCTTCTTTCAGAAAATCTTCGCCACGTTTGCAGTATCTTCCGTTTTCGGAAAAACCAGCCATATCTTCATAGCAAAGGGGATAGATCTGTTCCAGGGCGATCTTTTCCGGCGGCAATTGCAGCTGTTCCAACAACAATTCCCTGCGGACTGCCGGCAGAGTGGTGCCGTCTGGAGCATTTTTTGCCGATTGCTCTACTGGTCGTTCCGACCGCCAGACATAGCCGTCTTTCTGCTGTATCGGAAACTTGGCGTGTGCTGATGTGGGATACAGCCGGGAATATCGCTGTAACTTTTCCGCCGAATCTGCCAGCAAAAGCTTGTCATATTGTGCCGTCAGCTTTTCAAAGTCCGTTTCTGTCAGCGGCTGCGGCTGGTCACCTAAAGCAACTGCCGTTTTTCGCAGGAACTGTTCCGCCTGTACGAAAAGGGCATCCCGTTCCGGCTGGGGCAGTGCTGCCAATGCCTCTTTTGCCAGGGGCAGCACGGTGAATACCAGCCGTGTTCCCAGCAGCCAGCACCAGTCTGTGTCTTGTTCCGGGACACATTGCCGCAGTTGGTCGGCTATGGCTTGCAGCAGCTGTGGCGTGACCTTGCCGGACTCCCACTTCCACGGCAGAAAATCCTTTCCCAGCGGCTCGGCATATTCCGGCTGGCACAGCTGTATCTCTCCGGAAAAGGGGATCCCCTTTTGCCGGCAGAAACAAAAGTATGCCGCCAGCACCTGCTGCCGTTCGTTTTCATCAGTTCCAAACAGGCGGCACACTTTTCGCTCTGCCGTGAGGGCAATGCCGCCCAGCAGCCGACTGCATCTCCACAGCAGCCAGCTTTCCGTGCTGCCGTCATCTGCGGAAAAACCGCCGGAAACCGGCTGCAGCAGGTACGCAGCAAACCGATTTTCAAAATACAGCATCCCAAACCGGGTTTCCAGGAAAGTGCAAAGCTTTGCATGGGAGAAATCGTGTTCCTTTCGTCTGTCATATTCTTCCCGTCGGAATTGCCCCAGTGCCTCGGTCAGATCGGCAGCGTCGGAGAGCGTTTTCAAATGGTTGACAGAAGGAATTTCGCCGCCCACCCAGCGAAAATCGTGCCGGAGAAACTGCGCTTCCAACATTCTGTTGTACGCATAATCGAAAAATGCGAAACAGCGTTTTCCCAGAGCCTGTTCCGTATCCCGCCGCTGCTGTCTGCCGGCTTTGGAAAAGTAATAGGCTGCCATTTCCGGCAGCAGTGCCGCATATTCGCCGTGATAGCGGGTGGAAAGACGGCGAACTGTATCCCTGTTTTCTTGCAGCGTGACAGTGGCTGCCCCTTCCGGCAAAAGTGCCGTCATGGTGTAATCGTCGAATCCGTCATCACACCGTTTGATGCAGTCGGAGAGAAATTCCGTGACGAACATCTGCGTTCCCGTGGTTTCCTCCGTGAGAATCGCCGATGGGATTTTCTCCAGCAGCAGGCTGTATTTTTTCAGACAGTGCCGCAAAAAATCCATGTCGCAGTACTGCCAGCGATAGGAATATGCCATGTCAGATGCTCCAGTCAATCTCCGGCAGACCGTGTTCCCGGAGGAAAGCGTTTGCCTTGGAGAAGTGTTTGCAGCCGAAGAAGCCATGGTAGGCGGACAGAGGGCTGGGGTGTGCGGCAGTCAGCACCAGATGCTGGGGGTGCTGGATCAGAGCCTTTTTCGCCTTGGCATTGTTGCCCCAGAGCAGGAACACCACCGGTTCTTCCCGCTGATCCAGCAGCCGGATCACATCATCGGTGAACTGCTCCCAGCCCTTGCCCTTGTGGGAATTCGCCTGTCCGGCACGGACGGTCAGCACCGTGTTCAGCAGCAGTACCCCGTGCTTTGCCCAGTTGGTCAGTTCGCCGTGCTTGCCGGTGTTGTCGATGCCCACATCATCCTTGATCTCCTTGAAAATGTTCACCAGAGACGGCGGCGGCGCTACGCCTTTCCGCACGGAAAAGCTCAGTCCGTGCGCCTGGTTCGGACCGTGATAGGGGTCTTGTCCCAGGATCACGGCACGCACTTTGGCGTAAGGAGTGTATTTCAGTGCGTTGAAAATGTCGTACATACCGGGGTAGACGGTCTGGGTGCGGTATTCCGTCAGCAGAAACTGCCGCAGATTTTGATAGTAGGTTTTGGCAAATTCGCCGTCCAGGATGGTGTCCCAGTCGTTGCCGAAGTGTACCATTGTCTGTCAGTCCTTTCGGAGCGCCTGTGCCGGCGCCGGAATCGTATTTTTCTATTGATATGATTATATCATAAGTATCGTGGAATTGCAACGGCAATTCCAAAAGTTTTCTCCCGGTATTTGGAGAAGTCGCCGAAAAAAGCGCTTTCAAATCGGCAATGTTGTACAAGTTTTGCCGTGCCTATTGACTAATTGCGAAAATTGGAATATAATAATAAGTAATTGTCGATCGTGCATTCTGCCGACGGCACAGTTTATTATGCGGAACCTGAGACAGACAGACCGCAGCACAGGAGGCTAAATCGTGAGAAAAGTGAAAAAACCCGTTTTCTTCATTGTATTTGCCGTAATCGCTCTGTTTACGCTCACCACCATTTTCGGCGTGCATACCCAGTTTGGTGATGTGGTAAAGACCTATGTTCACGGGGTGGATGATATCCGTCTCGGCATCGACATCCAAGGCGGCGTAGACGTGACCTTTGAACCGGCGGGCGATGTGGATGCAACGGAGGAACAAATGGATGCAGCGCTGGAGACCATCAAGCTGCGTCTGGCAAACCAGAACATCAGCGACAGCGAAACGTATCTGGACTACAAGAGCAACCGTATTATCGTGCGTTTTCCGTGGCAGGCAGGCGAAAAGGACTTCAATCCGGAACAGGCTGTCAAGGAACTGGGCGAGACCGCAGAACTGACCTTCCGCAAGGGTACAGACACCACCACCGATGAAAACGGCGACACCGTTCCGTCGGGCGATATCGTGCTGACCGGTGCGGACGTGGCACAGGCATCTACCGGCGGTTCCAAGGATGACACCACCGGAGACATCACCTGGGTGGTTACCCTGGATCTGAACGACAGCGGTACAGAAAAGTTCTATGAGGCAACCTCGGAGCTGTATCAGTCCAAGGGACAGATCTCCATCTGGATGGACAACACCATGGTCTCTGCACCGTCTGTCAACGCAGTGATCTCGGACGGCAAGGCATCCATTTCCGGTAACTTTACATATGAAAGTGCAAAGGAACTGGCAGACAAGATCAATTCCGGTGCGCTGCCGTTCTCTCTGGAGACGACAAGCTTTAAGACCATTTCTCCGACCATGGGCGAGGGTGCGCTGACGGCAATGGTGATTGCCGGCGTTATCACCCTGGCGCTGATCGTGATTTACATGATCGCCCTGTACCGCCTGCTGGGCGTGGTGGCATCCATCACGCTGATTGGACAGGTTGCCGGTATGCTGGCGGCTGTTTCCGGCTGGTTCGGCTTTATGTCCAGCACCACGCTGACGATCCCTGGTATTGCAGGTATCATCCTGTCTGTGGGCATGGGCGTCGATGCGAACATCATCACCGGCGAGCGTATCCGTGAGGAACTGCGCAAGGGCAAGACGCTGGATACGGCACTGTATTCCGGCTATCACCGTGCGTTTAGTGCGATCCTGGACGGTAACCTGACCGGTATCCTGGTATCCATCGTGCTGATGGGTGCATTCGGCGTGCCAGACAGCATCTGGGCAAAGATCTTCAACCACACGATCTTCTGGTTCTTCGGTGCGACCACAGAGGGCGTTATCTACTCCTTCGGCTTTACACTGATGACCGGTCTGATTATGAACTTTATCATGGGCGTGTTTGCGGCAAGACTGATGACCATGTCTCTGTCTCGGTTCAAGTGCTTCCAGAACAAGAAACTCTATGGAGGTGGTATCAATGTCAAAGCAGACTAAGGACGCAAAGCATTTTGATGTAGACGTAAAAGTACGTGATTTCTGTTCCAAGTCGAAGCTGTTCTTTATCATCGGCTTTGCACTGATCCTGATCTCGTTGCTCTCCACCTTTACCGGCGTAGACGTTGCGCTGGAATTCAAGGGCGGTACGATCATCACCTACAGCTATACCGGTGATGTGGACGAAAGCAGCATTTCCAAGGAACTGACCAGTTTGGTCGGCTCTACCGTAAAGGTACAGCAGGGCGACAGCCTGGACAGCGACACCAAGACCCTGTCCCTGTCCTTCACTTCCACCGAAGGTCTGACCATCGACCGTCAGAACGAAGTGACCAACAAGGTGAAGGAACTCTGCCCGGACAACGAGGTAGAGCTGCTGGACGCCAACGACGTTAACGCACGTTCCGGCGGCGAATTCTTCGCCAAGTGCATCGTGGCAGCAGTATTCGCTGCACTGATCCTGATCGTGTACATTGCGCTCCGGTTCAAGCAGATCAGCGGCTGGTCCGCAGGTGTGTGCGCTGTGCTGGGACTGCTCTCCACACTGATCGTCACCTATGGCTGCGTGGTTCTGTGCCGGTTTGAGATCGACTCCAACTTTATGGCAGTTATCCTGACTCTGCTGGGTTATGCGGTTAACGATACCATCGTTATTTACGACCGTATCCGTGAGAACCAGACACTGCTGCCGGGCACACAGATCCAGGAACTGGTCAACATCAGTGACTCCCAGTCGCTGCGACGCAGTATCCGTACTTCTGTTACCACATTCAGCTCCATGCTGATCGTTACCATCGTTGCGCTGGTAATGGGTCTGGATTCCATTCTGAGTTTCTCCGTGCCGATGATGGCTGGTATTGCAATGGGTACGTTCAACTCCATCTGCTTTGTGCCGAGCCTGTGGGTATGGTGGCAGAAAAAACGTGGCATCAGCGTGCTGAAACCGCCGAAGAAAAAGGCAGCAAAGGTAAGCGTATAAGCGTTTGTTTCGCTTGATATAGGAACAGAAAACCGGTATGGGCAAGAGCGCCCGTGCCGGTTTTTTGCGCATCTGCGGCATGAAAATCGATTTTCGTACATCTGTACAAAAATCTATTGAAATTTCGATTCGGGTATGGTATAATGAAAAAAGCCTGCCGCACCATTTCCGGTGCAGGGCAGAATGCAGGCAGAAAGGAGTGGTTGTATGCTGCGTGCCGGCGTTTCTACGGCTTGCCTGTATCCACGGGTGGTGGAAGAGGCACTGTATGATCTGGCGCTTTCCGGCGTGTCTAATGTGGAAATTTTCATCAACAGCCACTCTGAACTGCGCCGCAGCTTTGTGGATACCATGGCACGCCTGCTGCATCGGTTCGACATGACCTGTGTCTCGCTGCACCCGTTCACCTGTGAGATTGAGCCGACCATGCTCTTTTCCAATTATCCACGGCGTGCGGACGACTATCTGGAATACTGCCGGCATTATTTTTCCGCCATGCAGCAGCTGGGCGCAAAGGTGTTCGTGCTGCACGGGAACAAAGTCCCGGCGGCATCGGTCAACAAGGAGATGTATTTCGAACGCTTTCGCCGGCTGGCAGAGCTGGGAGACTCCTACGGCGTCCAGGTGGCGCAGGAAAACGTGGCACGCTGTACCAGCGCATCCCTGCCGTTTCTGCTGGAAATGCGGGATGCCCTGGGGAAACAGGCGAGATTCGTCCTGGACATCAAGCAGGCGGTGCGCTCCGGCGAAGATCCCCTTGCCATGCTGCGAGGGCTGGGGTCTCATGTGGTACACGTCCACATGAGCGACCACGGCGAATACGGCGACTGCCTTCTGCTGGGGAAGGGGCGCTTTCGGATCAGCGCTTTTCTGGAAATGCTGGCGCAGGTCAGCCCGGACTGCTCCGTGATCCTGGAACTCTACCGCAGCGGCTTTTCCGATGTGGCAGAGCTTGCCGCCAATTACACGCTGCTCCAGAATCGGATTCGCTCCGCAGAGACGGCAGGGAAAGGTAAGGTGTAATGCCGCTATGTATTGTCCCTTTTGCGGAAACATCAACACTCGTGTGATGGACTCCCGTTCGACGGATGAAAAGATTCGCCGCCGCCGGGAATGCCTGGGGTGCGGAAAGCGCTTCACGACCTATGAGGCGGTGGAACGCCCCATGCTGATGGTACAGAAAAAAGATGGTTCTTATGAGCCGTTTGATCGTCATAAACTGGTGACAGGAATTTTCAATGCCATCAAAAAACGTCCCGTGACCTCCAGCCTCATCCTGAAACTGGTGAGCGAGCTGGAATCCCAGTATGCCCAGGAGATGCGCAGCGTCGTCACCTCCTCGGAGATCGGGAATGCGGTCATGGAACGTTTGAAACTGATCGACCCGGTCGCCTATGTGCGGTTCGCCTCGGTCTATCAGGATTTTACAGATGTAGCCGGATTTTTAGCTGCCATCGGCGCACTGGATGAAGAGGAATTGCGGCAGCGCAGAGCAGAAAGGAAGATCAGACCATGAGCAACGATTTCAATGATTTTATGAATACCCCGGACGATACCGGAATGTATGACACCCAGGATATCCAGACCAACAAGGTCTGGGCAGCGCTGTCCTATGTGGGCATCCTGTTTATCCTGCCGCTGCTGGTAAACGGCGGACAGTCCCGCTATGCCAAATATCACGCAAACCAGGGATTTATCCTGTTCCTGGCGAACATTGTTGTGGGCATCGCCAGCGCCATTCTGGGAAAGATCCCGGTTCTGGGCGCAGTTCTCTCCGCATTGCTGTCTCTGGCAAGCCTGGCGCTGATGATTATTGGTATCATCAATGCAGCGAACGGCAAGGCAAAGCAGCTGCCGCTGATCGGCGGACTGTTCCACGTGTTTGATAAGTGAGTTCTGAGTCTACGGCTGCATGACCGGAGACATCTGTTCCGGTTGGGTGCAGTCATACTGCACCGCACCCAGCAGGATCTGATCCTCACTCAGCAGCAGCTCTGTGCGCAGGTGTGCCTCGCCGGGGCTGCTCTGTGTATAAGTATAGCGGACGGCTGTCTCGCCCAGGTGTGATGCCAGCGGCAGCGCCTGTGCCTGCTGGAGTGCGGCGTACTCGCTGTAGCTGCCGTCCGCCGCAGCAGGCAGCTGAACGGTCTCTGTGGCGACGCAGCAGCGCTCCGGCTGTCCCTGGCTCTCCAGGAATGCCAGCCGCTGTGCGCCGTCCTGGAGACAGATCTGGTGCGTCTCCGGTGCGCTTGCCGGCAGATGCAGCCAGTGCCACAAAAAGCCGCAGCCGAAGATCACGCCTGCGGCGCCAAGAAACAGAATCCCTCGTTTTTCCATGATGCAGACCGCCTTTCGAAAATGCTGTGTGTTTCTCTGGGTATAATCTATGTGGACAAACGAAAAATAGAACAGGAGGTCTCTGATGCGATTAGATCAGTTTCTCTCTGCACGCACCATGTATTCCCGCCGGGAACTGCGGCAGATGATCCAGAAGGGAAAGGCGACCGTGGACGGCGCTGTGGTGCGAAAGGCAGACCAGCACGTACAGCCGGACGAGAACACTGTTTGTCTGAACGGCAGACACATCCCCGGCGACCAGTATCTCTATGTGCTGCTGCACAAGCCCAAGGGCTATGTCAGCTCTGCGGATGAGCCGGGGCAGAAGAGCGTTCTGGAACTTGTGCCGCCGGAGCTGTGCCGGAAGGACCTGCGACCTGTGGGACGGCTGGACAAAGACTCTACCGGGATGCTGCTGCTCACCGATGACGGGCAGCTGGCGCACCAGGTCATTGCGGCACGGAGTCACGTGGCGAAATACTATCACATCGTGCTGGCTCGCCCCTGGGAGGACGGCTATGCGGAAAAGATGGCAGAGGGCATGGTGCTGGCGGATGGCGCACAGTGTCTGCCGGCAAAGGCTGCCCCGGTGGAGGGCACAGACCGTGAGGCGCTGATCTGTCTGCACGAGGGAAAATATCACCAGGTGCGGCGGATGTTTGCGGCGGCTGGAAATCATGTGGCAGAGCTGGCGAGGATCGCCATGGGCGGACTGGAAATGCCCCAGGATCTGGAAATTGGCACGTGCTGTGTGCTGTCTGAAAAAGATGTCCAAAAAATGCTGAATTGTGAAACCAATTTTGCAAGTTTGCTACAAACGCTAAAAAAGCATTCGTCATAATGGATAAATGTACAAGCAGAATTTTGGGCAAATAACGACTTGAAAAATGTTTTTATTTTTGGTATGATATATATATCATCGAGAACGGCGGACGGGAAACGCCCGTGAGGACGTTCTGGAAAAATCTTATTTAGGAGGAACTGCGCAAATGGCAAGTTTATCACTTCGACATATTTATAAAAAGTATCCGGGCAATGTAGTCGCTGTAAAGGACGTTAACCTGGAAATCAAGGATAAGGAATTCATCGTTCTGGTAGGACCGTCTGGATGCGGTAAGTCTACGACCCTGCGTATGATCGCTGGTCTGGAAGAAATTTCCGAAGGTGAGCTGTACATCGGCGACCGCCTGGTAAACGACATCGCTCCGAAGGACAGAGATATCGCAATGGTATTCCAGAACTATGCTCTGTATCCGCACATGACCGTATTCGACAACATGGCATTCGGTCTGAAGCTGCGTAAGGTACCGAAGGACGAGATCGCACGCAAGGTAGAAGAGGCTGCAAAGATCCTGGATCTGAGCCACCTGCTGGATCGTAAGCCGAAGGCTATGTCCGGTGGTCAGAGACAGCGTGTTGCACTGGGTCGTGCAATCGTTCGTAATCCGCAGGTATTCCTCCTCGACGAGCCGCTGTCCAACCTGGACGCAAAGCTCCGTGCGCAGATGAGAACTGAGATCTCCAAGCTGCACAAGAAGCTGGGTACCACATTTATCTATGTAACACATGACCAGACTGAGGCTATGACCATGGGTGACCGTATCGTAGTTATGAAGGATGGTATCATTCAGCAGATCGATACACCGCAGGCTCTGTACGAGCGTCCGGGCAACAAGTTCGTTGCAGGATTCCTGGGATCTCCGCAGATGAACTTCATCGACGCTGTTCTGAAGAAGGCAGACAACTACTATGTAGAGTTCGGCGCAGATGCTACCAAGACCAGCAAGGCTGTGAAGTATCAGGTTGAAGTTCCGGCTGCAAAGGTAACTCCGGAGCTGGCAAAGTATGTTGACAAGGAAGTTACTCTGGGTATCCGTCCGGAGGCTCTCCACGATGACGAGATGTTCCTGTCCAACGCATCTACCGGTGTCGTTGACGCTACTGTTGAAATCACCGAAATGATGGGTGCTGAGACTTATCTGTACCTGGTATGCGCTGGCGTTCAGATGACTGCTCGTGTTGATCCGCGCTCTACCGCTCGTCCGCAGGATGAGATCAAGATCGCTCTGGATCCGAACAAGATTCACCTGTTCGACAAGGAAACTGAGGAGACCATCATTAACTGATTGGTGCCTTTTGCGTAAATCGAAATAAAATGAAAAGCCTGTGCGCCGGATGGCGTGCAGGCTTTTTTGCGTCTCTTGCATAGCTATGGAAAAATTTGCAGAAAGTGTGGTTTCTTTCAGCCTATTTTAAGCTTTTTCCGGTATACTAAAAGCATGGATTGAAGAAATCCCCCAATTCCCCTTTTTATGTCCTGTTTTGACGTCATGTCTGACGGATATGCAATGGCTTCATCTGTTTTTAGACCTGCAATTTCCCTTTTTGCAGGTCGTTTTTTTATGCGGAAAAACGAAAAAAGCACTTCGAAATGAAGTGCTTTTTTCTTGGCGCGGAAGGAGGGATTTGAACCCTCGCGCCGGTTTCCCGACCTACTCCCTTAGCAGGGGAGCCCCTTCACCACTTGGGTACTTCCGCATTTTATCATCCAAAGGAGGAACAGCTGTAAATGTTCCGCTCCATGTATTATTCGTTGGCGGAGAGGGTGGGATTCGAACCCACGGTTCCTCTCGGAATCACTAGTTTTCAAGACTAGCTCCTTAAACCGCTCGGACACCTCTCCATTGGACTGCATCAAACAGCTTTATTATTATACTATAAAAAGCAGATTTTGTCAAGAGAAAACAGCAAATTTTTTTGGACAATTTCAAAAAGTTCTGTTTTCAATGGAAAAAGAAAAAAATCCGGGAAAAAGTTGATGCTTGTGTTGAAAAAGCAAAAGAAAATCAGCGCCTTTGATGTTGAAAAGAAAGGGGCTTGCATTCCCGGGACAGATGCTTTATAATAGAAACAGCACAAAAAAGGAGCGATTGCCATGTTATACGCATATACATTAGAAACGCCGGCAGAAAATCTCTGCCCCATCACTGCCCAGGTGCAGGGCGCAGTGGCGGAAAGCGGCGTGACAGACGGCATTTGTGTGGTATACTGTCCCCACACCACCGCCGGCATCACCATTAACGAAAATGCAGACCCGGATGTAGTGACAGACCTGCTGCTGGCATATCGGAAAGCCTTTCCGGATCGCCCGGAGTTTCGCCACATGGAGGGCAACTCTTCCGCACACGCCCGTGCCTCTGCCATGGGCAGCAGTGTCACCATTCCGGTGCGAAACGGCAGACTGGTGCTTGGCACATGGCAGGGCGTGTACTTCTGCGAGTTTGACGGTCCACGCCGCCGGACGTTTTACGTCAGCGTCATTGCCGGATAGAAAGGGGAATCACCATGGATAAAGAAAAAATCGAACAGTTGCAGAAATGGGTGGATGCGTCTGACCGGATCGTCTTTTTTGGCGGCGCAGGCGTTTCCACAGAAAGCGGCATCCCGGACTTCCGCAGCCAGGATGGGCTGTATCACCAGCAGTATGACGTGCCGCCGGAGACCATCCTCAGCCATACTTATTTTGAACGGCATACCGAGGATTTTTACCGGTTTTACCGGAACAAGATGATCTGTCTCACGGCAAAGCCCAATGCGGCGCACAAAAAGCTGGCGGAGCTGGAACAAGCCGGAAAGCTGCTGGCAGTGGTGACCCAGAACATCGACGGGCTGCACCAGATGGCTGGCAGCAAGACGGTTCTGGAACTGCACGGCAGTGTGCATCGGAACATCTGCCAGGTGTGCGGCGCCGTCTATGATGCTGAGTGGATCATGCTGACAAACGGCGTGCCGCACTGTGAAAAATGCGGCGGCAGAGTCAAGCCGGATGTGGTACTGTATGAGGAGTCTCTGCTGGAGGAGACGCTGACACGGTCGGTGAATGCTATTGCCAATGCGGACTTGCTGCTGGTGGGTGGTACATCGCTGACGGTCTATCCGGCGGCAGGGCTGCTGCGGTATTTTCGGGGCGACCATCTGGTTCTGCTGAACCGGGACGCAACGCCGATGGATGAACAGGCGGACCTGTGCATCCGGGAACCCATCGGCAAGGTGCTGGAACAAATTCAAGTGAGGGATAAGGCATGAAGATGTTGGTACAGCGTGTGAAAAACGCAAAGGTCTCCGTGGAGGGCAAAACCACCGGAGAGATCGAACAGGGATTTCTGGTGCTTCTGGGCATTGCGCCGGAGGACACCCAGGAGATTATGGAAAAAATGGTGGACAAGCTGCTGCGGCTGCGGATCTTCTCGGATGAGAACGACAAGATCAATCTGTCCCTTTCCGATGTGGGCGGCAGCCTGCTGCTGGTGTCGCAGTTTACGCTCTATGCGGACTGCCGCAAGGGCAATCGCCCCAGCTTTGTCCATGCCGCACCGCCGGCGCAGGCGGAGGCACTGTACGAATCCTGTAAGGCGTACTGCCGGGAACGTGTTCCGGTGGTGGAGTCCGGCATCTTCGGCGCAGATATGCAGGTGGAGTTGTGCAATGACGGTCCGTTTACCGTCATGCTGGATTCGGATGAGATCATAAAGCGGTGAGAGCTGCCTTTTTCCACGGCTTTCCACACCATAGCGTGTTGAAAAGTGGAGAAATCTGTGGAAAACTGATTTTGGAAAACGGCGCTGTTATGGTCTGTTTGACAGCGCTTTTCTGCGTTAGGGATGCCTACTGTCAAGTTGCACAAAAAGCAGATTGGATATTTTACATGAAATCCATCATCTTCCTGTTGACAATTTGGTGCAAATGTGATATAATCATAACAGAAGCAAGGCAGATGATTCACAGCATATCCCGCTTGTGATGATGCTTCGTATAGAAATACATTTCCGGCAAAAGAATTGCGAGGTGTCGGCGGTATTTCATTTTTGCAATTTTAGAATTTTGCAGTTATCTCTCTTTTTCTCATTGCTTTACTGAAACCGTGTTTTTCCGTTTGGAGAAACACGGTTTCGCTTTTTCCCGGCACATCTCTTGACAGATGCGGCAAAACAAGGTATAATGACAACAGGCGGCGCCGCTGTCCGCAGGGGACAAAAAGGGGTACCTGGGGCGCAGAAAGACAGGATGCCGCTGTGGAAAAGCCAAGCGTACCTGCCTGCGAATCATGCAGACGGGTCAGGACAGAAAGGACTTGTAAATGATGAAAACAAAAATCTGGACAAAAAGTCTGGCTGGCGTATGCGCAGCAGTCACCGCAGTGCCGGTTCTGGCAATGTCAGCATCTGCGGCGACCTATGAACCGGTTGCAGTGACGGGCTGTAAGGTAGTTGCGCTGGGCGATGACTGCCTGGCAGAGACAGGCGACGGAAAGTCTGCAGTCTCCATTGTGGCAGATTATCTGGGCGGCACTGCCGTAAACTATGCGAAGGTCGGTGCAACTTCCGGCGACCTGGTGACTGCGGTGCAGTCCGATGCGGCGCTCCGTGCTGACGTAGAATCCGCAGAAGTCATCATGGTCTCTGTGGGCGTAAACGATCTGATCGCACAGGTGCTGTATGAGAACACTGACCTGGTAGACCTCTCCAATTGCAGCACGCTGATCGATGTGGCAAACAAGCTGACCACCGATACCAACAAGCTGGATGCAGCCAATAAAAAGCTGGCGGCAAATCTGCCGGGCGTTGTGGATACCATATTTGCCAACATTGAGACTGTGGTCACCGATCTGCACAAGCTGAACCGTACCGCAGATATTGTGGTAGAATCTGTCAACAACCCTCTGGGCGTAGACTATAATGGTGGACTGCCGGGCGTTTCTCAGAACCGCCGTGCCGTTGTCTCTTACTTATACACCTATCTGGATGTGGCACTTGAGGGCGGCGCTGTGAACAATTTCGTGCTGGAACCGATGACAGTCGCAGACGGACTGAACAAGCGCATCGCAAACCTGGAAGATGCTTCTGCGGCAGACTTCTATGCCTCTTATGTGGGCGCAGCCGGTGAAAAGGCGATCGGCTTTGAACTGAGCAACATCATGAATCTGGATATGACCTTTACACCGGTGGGACAGGTGGCTCTGGCTGCCGCAGCGATCCAGTCGACCGAGATGCTTTCCCACGGAAACGGCAGTGTCGTTGCAGATGCTTATGCGGCAACCGGCAAAAGTGATGATATGAAAACACTTCGTGCGTCCCTGGACAGCATGATAAATGCTGCCGCAGCGCACACCATGCCTGCATATTACATGGGTGATGCAGATGCCAGCGGCCGTGTGGATACTGATGACCTGTTCCTCTGCATGTACAATATTGCTCTGGTAGGTGCCGGCTATGATACACAGCTGGATCCCGTTCAGCGCAAGGCTCTGGATGCAGATGCCGACGGCAAGCTGGACAGCCAGGATATGTTCCTTTGGATGTACTATATGGCACAGGCAGGTGCCGGCATTGACGTAAATCTGGAGGACTATCTGGCACAGAATAAGGCTGCTTAAACGCCTTTTCTGCACTGAAACAGTCAGAAACCCTATGAAATGTGGAATGTGAAGTCTTTGTGGGACGCATTTTACCTTCTTTTCTATCGCTTATCATACGTTTATCACATAAAACCGTATAATAATAATTACGGAAAGCGAAAAGCACAAAACCACCGCCGAAAACCAAACAGCGGTGTTCAGGATAGAAAGGAAGAAAAGATCATGGCTGACTTTGAAAACAAAAACAACACGCAGTGGAATGAAAACAATGCGGCGCAGAACGGAGCATCTGCTCCCAATGCTGCCGGTACAGCAGACAGTGTGAAAAACGCTGCGCAGAACACTTCCGGCGCAGGATATAACACAAACCCCACCAATACCGGTTCCAGCGCAAACGGCGCTGCAAACCCGTATGCTTACCAGAACGGATATTACCGGAACACCACACCCCACCAGGATGAGGCAGTTCACAGCGGCGCTTATCAGAACGGCAGCACCTACGGCAATCCGGCAGGCAGCAATACATCCAACGTCAACAACACCGTATCTGCCGGAAACGGCGGCAACGGCAACAACGGCGGTTATTCCTATGTGAACTATTACTCCGACCCCAACGGCGGCGACCCCAACAAAAAGCCGAAGAAAAAGCACACCGGTCTAAAGATTGCGGCTTTTGTTATGGCGATGGTTCTGGTCTCCGGCGGTTCGATCGGTGTCTATGAGGGCATCCGCTCTGCCAATGCTGACAACGGCAGTTCTATTGTGGCAAGCAATGATTCTTCCGCAGCAGATGAAAGCCAGAGCAAAAAGTCGGACAGCGATTCTTCCAAGAAGAGCAGTTCCGATCAGAGCTGGATCCAGCTGGCATCTACCAACGGTTCGATGTCGGTAGCAGATATTGTTAAGAAAGTGACCCCGTCGGTTGTCGGCGTACAGTCCACGTTCTCTTCTTCCAACGGCAATACCAACAATAACAGTTACGGCGGTTTCTTCGGCTACGGCAACGGACAGCAGGGCAACAGCTCGCAGGGCATGACCGGCGTCGGCACTGGCATCATCATGTCGAAGGATGGCTATATCGTTACCAATGCACATGTGATTTACGACGATGAGTACGGTTACGGCGAGGCATCTTCCGTACAGATTCAGATGTCGGATGAGACCACCACTTATGATGCACGCATCGTGGCATACGACAAAGAGGCAGATATCGCTGTACTGAAAATCGATGCAGACAATCTGACTGCCGCAGAATTTGGCGACAGCAGCAGCTGTGAAGTGGGTGAAATGGTAGTTGCTATCGGTAACCCGCTGGGACTCCAGTTCCAGAATACGGTTACCTGCGGCATCATCTCCGCACTGGACCGTAAGGTCACCATCAACGACAACACCATGACGCTGATCCAGACCGATACGGCGATCAACAACGGTAACTCCGGCGGTCCGCTCATCAACAGCTCCGGTCAGGTTATCGGCATCAACTCTGCGAAGATGTCCAGCACCTATTCCGGTGAGGCAACTGTAGAAGGTATCGGCTTTGCTATCCCGATGTCTGAGGCGAAGAGCATCATTGACGATTTGATCAACTATGGCTATGTGACCGGCCGTCCGCAGCTTGGCATTTCCTGCCAGGATGTGACAGAGGCAGTTTCACAGGCTTACAATATTCCGGTCGGCGCTTATATTTTCAGCGTCACCAGCGGCGGTGCAGCTGACCAGGCTGGTCTGCAGCCAGGCGATGTTATCACCGGCATCCAGGATCAGACCATCACGACCACCGAAGAACTGAACGCAGTCAAGAACCAGTACAAGGCTGGGGATACCATCACGCTGACCTATGTCCGTGCCGGCGAGACCAAAAAGGTCGATGTCATACTGGCAGAAGTACAGCAGAGTGAGAATAACTAATCATTCGGGTACTGCGTTATTCAATTGACATCTTGTTTTTTTCATACATTCTCCTTATTATTTTTCGGGAAAGCGTCCGACAGTTTCTGTCGGACGTTTTTCTGTTACAACGGCTGTTTTCCACGTATCTTTTTGCAGCCTCACGCAGGATTTTCACGTAATTTCCATAAACATATGCAATAATAGGAACATAGAAAAACAGAAACCACGCTTGGGGAATTGGGTATCACATACGAGGAGTTTTGACAAATGACAAATTCACATCATGGGGTACCAAATACAAAAAGGAGCGTGAGTCTCATGCAAAAGAAAATATTTGCCTGGGCAATGAGCATGGCGGTAGCGGCGATGATCGCCTGCACCGGATGCACACAAAACAGCAGCACATCCAGCGGCACGGACAGCGAAACAGCACAGACGACCACGCTGGAGGAAACCGACGGTTCGGTCAGCAGCCAGAATCTTTCTGCGGTGCAGTCCGGAACTGCCGGCGTGACCACCGATGCAGGCGACCTTTGCGACACTTATGACAGCTTTGACGCAGAGATCGCTCTGGCAGACGATGATACCAAGGTCACCGGCAATACAAAAGCCGTTTCCGTAAAAAATAACCGGGTCACCATTTCCGCAGGCGGCACCTATCGTATCAGCGGCAAGCTGACAAAGGGACAGGTAGTTGTCACCGGTTCGGAAAAGGTGAAGCTTTATCTGGACGGCGCAGAGATCACCAGCACATCTGGTCCGGCGCTGGTGTGCGTCAATGAAAAGCGCACCGTCCTGTCACTGGCGAAGGGTACGAAAAACGTTTTGACAGACAGCGCCGACAACGCCGAAACCACAGAGAGCGGAAACAACGTGGATGCCTGCGCTCTGTTTGCACAGGATAAGCTGACGATCAACGGCAGCGGCAGCCTGGCAGTCTCCGGAAACAGCCGGGACGGCATTGTCTGCAGGGATACGCTGAAACTGGTGAATGGTACGATCACCGTGGATGCGGCAGAGGATGGTGTAAAGGGCAAGGACTGCGTGGCAATGTTCGGCGCAGATCTGACTGTGACTGCCGGCAATGACGGTGTAAAGTCCACCGAGGACAGCGATGCCGCAAAGGGCTTTTTGCAGCTGACGGACGGCAGTGCCGCAGTGACAGCCGGCGGCGATTGTCTCCAGGCAGAGTCTCTGGTGTGGGTGACAGACGGTACGTATACCCTCACCAGCAACGGCACGGCTGTGGATGCAGAGACCGGCGAGACCTCCAGCAGCAAAGGTATTAAGTGCAGCGGTGATGTTGAAATCGCCGGCGGCACACTGACCATTGATGCGGCAGAGGATGGCGTGAACTGCGGCGGCGCTATGGAGATACAGGACGGCGAGATGACCGTTTCCAGTGCCGAGGACGGCATCCAGGCAGACGGTGACCTCACCATTTCCGGCGGCACTGTCCAGGTGACGACCACCGGAGAAGTGGCAGCCTCTGCACAGGACGACTTCCAGCCCGGCAATTTTGGCGGCGGTACACCGCCTTCCGGTGAAATGCCCTCTGGAGATGCACCCTCCGGAAATCCGCCGGAGCTGCCGGACGGCGAGACCTTTGGCGGCGGCAATCCGCCCAGCGGAAATGCACCTTCCGGCGATGTTCCCGGACAGAACGGGCAGAATGCCAACGCCGAAAACGCTGACGTCATCCAGGCGGCAGCCGTTCAGACGGATACCACTGCGGCATCTGTGACAGACGCAGCAGATTCGCAGACAACAACAACCACAACAACGGCAGATGATGCCACCAGCAAGGGCATCAAGTGCGGCGGCAATCTGGTGATGAGCGGCGGCAGCTGTACCATTCACTCCACAGACCACGCTGTTCACGCTGCCGGAACGGCAGAACTCTCCGGCACAACGCTGGACATTACTTCCGACAACAAGGGCATCAGCAGCCACGGTGATCTCACCGTTTCAGACGGCAGCATTACCATTCACAGCTGCACCGAGGGCATTGAGTCAAAGGCGGAAATGAACATCAGCGGCGGCGAGATACGGATTCTGGATGCCACCGATGACGGACTGAACACCGGCAGCGCAGACAGTGGCTCCCACGCCATGACCATTTCCGGCGGCTATATCTACGTCAACGCCTCCGGTGACGGTGTGGATTCCAACGGCACATGGACAATGACCGGCGGCACACTGCTGGTGTGCGGTCCGACCAGCGGCGGAGACGGCTCGCTGGATGCCAACGGGGATATGACCTATACCGGCGGCACACTGCTGGCGCTGTCCAGCAAGGGCATGATGGAATATCCGGAGAGCGGCTGTCTGGTGGCAACCAACTGCAACGCAGCAGCCGGCGACCAGATCAGCATTGTGGATCAGAACGGTACGGTTCTTGTGACACTGCAGTCGCCCAAGGCGGTCTCCGATGTGATCTATGGCATCGGTGACGGCGACTCGTCGGATTATACCATTGTGACCGGCGGCACATATTCCGGCACGCTGAACGATGACGGCTATGCCGAGGGCGGAACGGTCAGCGGCGGCACGGAAGTGACAGCAAACGGCGGCTCCGGCGGCATGAACGGCGGTCAGCCCGATGGAATGCCTTCGGGACAGCCCGGCGGACAGGGCGGCACACCGCCCAGCGGTTCTAACGGCGGCACGCCTCCGGAAAAGCCGGGACAGAACAGCACGGACAGCAGCACAGAAAACTCCTGACCAGACACCATCCGATTCAAAGTAGTCTTTCACATATGACAACACCACGCAAGCTTTGTGCGGTGCTGTCCAAAAAATGCGCACGGGCGAAAAGTCTGTGCGCATTTTTGGGGTCGGAGGCGCATATTTTCCCGGCGGAAAATCAGACCTTTCGGCGGCAAAGAAAACAAATGCTGGAAGAATCTGTTTTGTGACCGTCATTTTGCGCAAAAATAGTGCGCAAGCGGCATGAAATTCACTGCACATTATGGAAATTACTTGACAAAGCGGTGTACTCTCTGTTATAATGAAATTGTATGCTGTAAGCGCTGTTTGGAAGAGAAAACGGGCGTACAGCTTTGCCGGGAATGCCCGGCAGATCCTTTGGAAAGGAACACACAGCGGCACAGGATTCTGTGCTGTGATATCATCATGAAAACTAACTGCAACCGAGACCAGTTCAAGCGCATTTTTTCGTTTTTTGCGGCGGTGCTGCTGGTGGGAATGTATGCAGCCGGCTTTGCATGGGTCTGGTATGAAAGCTACAGTTCTGCCATTCTGCTGCCGTTTTACCGGCGGGGCAACTGGGTCATGATCCTAATCTATGTGGTGCTGGTGCTGCTGTTTGCCAAGTCATTCGGCGGACTGAAGATCGGCTATCTCAAGCGAACGGATATGTTCTATTCCCAGACGCTTTCCATCTTCTGTGTCAATGTGGTGACGTATTTTCAGATCAGCGTGGTCAACCGTGACTTTTCCGCTACGGTGCCGATGGTGCTGCTGACGATCGTAGATCTGGCGGTGCTGATCCTGTGGATCGTGCTGACCAACAAGCTGTATTTCCGGCTGTATCCGCCGAGAAAGCTGGTGGTCATCTACGGCGACCGGAACGCCGCCGAGCTGGTGCTGAAAATGAGCCGCCGGGTGGACAAGTATATGATCTGCGAATCCGTCAGCGCATCTGCGCCGCCGGAGGAGATCCGGGAGGCGATCTCCCGGTATGAGGGCATCATCCTCTGCGAGGTCTCCGGGCGGCTGCGCAACGATCTCATCAAATATTGCTTTGCACAGAATGTCCGGGCGTATATTGCGCCGAAAATATCCGACATTATCCTAAGAGGCGCAGAGGAGATCCGGCTGTTCGACACGCCGCTGCTGCTCTGCCGGAACTACGGGCTGACATTTGAGCAAAAGCTGGGCAAGCGTATCTTCGACCTGGTTTTTGCCGTTGTCTTTCTGGTGATCCTGTCGCCGGTGATGCTGGCGTCTGCCATCGCCATCAAGCTGGATGACGGCGGACCGGTGCTTTTCAAGCAAAAGCGTCTGACCTATCACGGAAAGGAATTTTACGTCTATAAGTTCCGGAGCATGGTGGTGGATGCGGAAAAATCCGGACCGCAGCTGGCAAAGGAAAACGACAGCCGCATCACCAAGGTGGGACGCATCCTGCGGAAATGCCGTCTGGACGAGCTGCCCCAGCTCATCAACATTCTCCGTGGCGATATGTCCGTGGTGGGACCCAGACCGGAGCGCCCAGAACTGGCAGAAGAATATGAAAAAACCATGCCGGAATTTGAGTTCCGGCTGCAAGTGAAGGCAGGACTCACCGGGTATGCACAGGTCACCGGACTGTATGACACCCTGCCTTATGATAAACTGAAAATGGACTTGATGTACATTGAAAACTATTCCATTTTCATGGACCTGCGCATTATTCTGATGACACTGAAAACTGCATTGTTCCCCGGGGAAACCAATGAAGAGGCAAATGCGCACGATGCGCAGGAGCTGCTGTACCAGGAGGAACAGATACAGGAGCAGGAAAAAGAGAAAGGAGATCACTCATGAAAGTGACCGCAGTCATCATGGCAGGCGGCAGAGGCGAACGCTTCTGGCCCAAGAGCCGTGGCAATTATCCCAAGCAGTTTCTCTCTCTGACCAAGGACGGAGAAACCATGATCCAGAAAACCGTAAAGCGTCTGCTGCCTATGGTGGCAATGGAGGACGTATTCGTAGTGACCAACGTAAGCTATGCCGCACTGGTCAAGGAACAGCTGCCGCAGCTGCCGGAGGAGAACATCCTGCTGGAGCCGTGTGCCAGAAATACAGCACCCTGTATCGGTCTGGCTGCCGCTGTGATCCGCAAGAAGTACGGCGAGGCAATGATGCTGGTGCTGCCCTCAGACCACCTCATCCGCTATGAAGAGATGTACGTGGACACCCTGCGCCAGGCAGTGGCTGTGGCAGAAAAAGAACAGAATCTGGTGACCATCGGCATTACCCCCACCTATCCGGAGACCGGCTATGGCTATATCAACTTTGAGCGTGACACCGACCTGGGAATGCCCGGCGTTTATCGGGTAGAGCGCTTTGTGGAAAAGCCGGATCTGGACACCGCCAAGGAATACCTGGCATCGCACCGGTATCTGTGGAACAGCGGTATGTTCGTGTGGAAGACTTCTTCCATTCTGGCGAACATCCAGAAACTGATGCCGGACATCTACGAGGGTCTGGAGCGCATTGAGGCGGCAGTCGGCACAGGCAGCTATGCGTCCGTGCTGGAAACCGAGTATCACGCATTCCGCAGCGAGTCCATCGACTTCGGCGTCATGGAAAAGGCGGAGAACATTTACACCCTGCCGGGCAGCTTTGGCTGGGACGATGTGGGAAACTGGCTGGCAGTGGAGCGCATCAATCCCACCAACGAATACGGCAACTATATCGAGGGCGATGTCATCACCATCGGCACAGAGCGCAGCACCATCTGCGGCGGCAAGCGTCTGATCGCTGCGGTGGGCATCGAAGATCTTATTGTGGTAGATACCGATGACGCCGTGCTGATCTGCGCCAAGGACAGCACCCAGGATGTCAAGAAGGTCATCGAGAATCTGAAGATCTGCAACCGAAACCAGCTGGTATAAGCAAAGGCATAACAATGCCGCTTAGATAGAAAGGAAAAGGAAATACTATGAGCAAACACGCACTGATTACAGGCATCACAGGACAGGACGGCTCTTATCTGGCAGAACTGCTGCTGGAGCAGGGCTATGAAGTATACGGCATCATGCGCCGGAAGAGCGTTGTAGACTACGGCAACGTAGAACACATCAAGGAAAAGATCCACTTCATCTATGCAGACATGACCGACGTCATCTCTCTGATCTCCGCAATGCGCATCTCTCAGGCAGACGAAGTGTACAACCTGGCTGCACAGTCTTTCGTGGCTACCAGCTGGGAGCAGCCGCTGGCAACCGCAGAGATCGACGCTCTGGGTGTTACCAATATGCTGGAGGCAATCCGTGCCGTAAAGCCGGAGTGCCGTTTCTACCAGGCATCCACTTCTGAAATGTTCGGTTTGGTACAGGAAATGCCGCAGACCGAAAAGACCCCGTTCTATCCGAGAAGCCCGTACGGCGTTGCAAAGCTGTATGGTCACTGGATCACCAAGAACTATCGGGAAAGCTACGGTCTGTTCGCTTGCTCCGGCATCTTGTTCAACCATGAGTCTGAGCGCCGTGGCCTGGAATTCGTAACCCGTAAGATCACAAACGCAGTTGCAAGAATTAAACTGGGCGTACAGGATCACGTAGAGCTGGGCAACATGGATTCCAAGCGTGACTGGGGTCACTCCAAGGACTATGTCCGTGCAATGTGGCTGATGCTCCAGCAGGACAAGCCGGACGATTATGTAATCGCAACCAACGAGACCCGCACCGTTCGGGAATTCGTAGAGACTGCTTTCGGACACGTAGGCATCAACATTGAGTGGCAGGGCAGCGGCGTAGACGAGATCGGTATCGACAAGGCTACCGGCAAGACCGTGGTTTCCGTCAATAAGAAGTTCTTCCGTCCGGCAGAAGTAGACGTACTGCTGGGCAATCCGGCAAAGGCAGAGTCTGTCCTGGGCTGGAAGCGTGACATTTCCTTCTCTGAACTGGTAGAGCGCATGGTAAAGAACGACCTGGCTCTGGTAGAACACGAGCTGAAGTGCCAGAACGTATAAGCAATATAGCACAACAGACAATGAGATCATAAAAACAGGGGCAGAGTTTCTCTGCCCTTGTTTCCATATCATGCACGGAAGGAGAAACACGGAATGCGCATTGCATTTGATGTCCTGCCGCTGATCGGCTGCCGCATGACGGGCATCGGCTATTGTGAGGCAGGGCAGATCCAGGCTCTCACCAGGCTGTATCCGGACGATGAGTTTCTGCTGCAGTTTTTCTCCCGGAAAAACGAGGAGATCAAGATCCAGCGGCTCCAGCCCTATCTTCGGGAAAATGTAAAGCCCCACTGGGCAAAGGCATCCGGCTATGTCTATCGGCTGGTGTCCAACTTTCTGCCCGTCTCTTATCGGCACTACTTCGGCGATAAGGCACAGGTGACCCATTTCTTCAACTATATCGCACCGCCGAAGGTGGCAGGAAAAACTGTGGTCACGGTACACGATATGGTGTACAAGACCTTTCCGGAAACGGTGCGTGGCAGGACCCGTTATATGCTGGACACCGGGCTGAAAAAGTCCATGAAGCGTGCCAGCCGCATTGTGACGGACTCGGAGTTCTCCAGGCAGGAGATCATTCGCTATTTCCCGCAGTTTGCGGACAAGATCCGTGTGGTTTACTGCGGCGTGAATACGGAAAAATTCCACCCGGTGGACGACCCGGCGCAGATCAGCGCTGTCAAGGAGAAGTACGGCATCGACCGGGACTATTTCCTCTATCTGGGGACAGTGGAACCCCGAAAGAATCTGGAGCGTCTGATCGAGGCGTATGACCGGTTCTGTCAGGGAAAGGAGACACCGCCGTATCTGGTGCTTGCCGGCGGCAAGGGCTGGCTGGACAGCGGCATCTACAAAAAGGCAGAGGAACTTGGCAGGGGCGACCTGGTGAAGTTCACGGAATATGTACCGGATGAAATGCTCTGTCCGCTGATGTGCGGTGCGCTGGCATTCGTGTTCCCGTCGATCTATGAGGGATTTGGGATGCCGCCGCTGGAGGCAATGGCGTGCGGCGTTCCGGTGCTGACCACCCATGCGGCATCGCTGCCGGAAGTGGTCGGCGAGGATGCTGTGGTGACAGACCCCTATTCGCCGGAGGACATCGCCGCCGGATTGGAGCGGCTGTATACGGACGAGGCACTGCGGCAGCGGCTGAAGGCGGCAGGGCCGAAACGTGCGGCGCAGTTCACCTGGGAGCGCTCCGCAGAGCAGCTTTATGCGGTCTATCAGGAGGCTTGCCGTGAGTGAGCAGAGAAAGCTGCATATTTTGCAGGTCAACAAGGCGTATTATCCCCACATCGGCGGCATTGAAAGCCTGGTGCGGACGTTTTCCCGGGAGCTGCAAAAGCGTGCAGAGGTGAAAGTTCTGGTCTGCCAGGAAAAGGGGAAGGGCGAGGACCGGGTAGTCGAAGGCGTACCGGTACACTATGCGTCCAGCCTCGGCACATACTTTTCCTGTCCGCTGTCCTTTTCCTTTCTGCGGAAATTCCGGGAGATGGCGAAGTGGGCAGACGTGGTGGAATTCCACGTGCCGTTTCCGCTGGCAGATCTGGCGTGCCTGCTGTCCGGCTATCGTGGCGGCGTGGTGATCGCCTGGCACAGCGATGTGGTGCGGCAAAAGACACTGCTCCGGTTTTATAAGCCATTGCTGATGAAATTCCTGCGCCGTGCGGACTGCATCATTGCGGCGACAGAGGGACACATCACCAGTTCGCCGTTTCTGACCCAGTTCCGGGAAAAATGCCGCATTATCCCTTACGGCATTGACGTGCAGGCGTACCGGAGCGTGGAACGCAAGCCCATCCTGCGGCAGGTACAGCAAAATCCGGAAACGGTGCGTGTGCTGTTTGTGGGACGGTTCGTGTACTACAAGGGCATTGAGGTGCTGCTGCACGCATTTGCCGGGGTGCATGGCTGTGAGCTGTTCCTGGTGGGACACGGCACGCCGGAGATGGAAGAGAAACTGCACCGCATGACGGAAGAGGCGCACATGGCGGCGCAGGTACATTTCCTGGGAAATCTGCCGGAGGAAGATCTCCGGGCGGCGTTTGCGGACTGTGATATCTTTGTGTTGCCCTCGGTGGCGAACAGCGAGGCGTTCGGCATCGTGCAGCAGGAGGCGATGGTCTACGGCAAGCCGGTCATCAACACGGCGCTGCCCACCGGCGTGCCGCACGTCAGCCTGGACGGTGTGACGGGAATCACCGTGCCGCCGGAGGATGCAGATGCACTGGCACAGGCGATACAGAAACTGGCAGACGACAAGGCGCTGCGGGAACAGTACGGCAGCGCAGCGGCAAAGCGTGTGGCAGAGGAATATGAGGAGAAAGACGTGGTAGACAAGGTGTATGCCACGCTGAAAGAAGTAGCAGAAAGGCGGCAAAGGACATGAAAGCACTGATTATTGGCGGCGGCGGATTTGTCGGACGGTATCTGGCGGAACACCTGGTGCAGGACTGCGGTTGGGAGACATTTCTGACAAAGCTGCCCAAGGAGAATGTGGAAGTAGAGGGCTGTGAGGCATACAATCTGGACATTCTGGACAAGGACGCTGTCGAGGCGCTGCTGGTGCGGCTGAAACCGGATGCCATTTTACATCTGGCGGCGCAGAGTTCAGTGGCTTATTCCTGGAAGAATCCCCAGCTGACGGCGGATATCAACATCCACGGCTGTCTGAATGTGCTGGATGCAGTGCGCAGCGTTCCCGGCTATGCACCGAAAATCTTGCTGATCGGTTCCGGTGAGGAATACGGCGTACTGCCGGAAAACACCAGCCTGGTGAGCGAGACCACGCCGGTGCATCCGGCGAATCCGTATGCCATCACCAAGCTGGCGCAGAATCTCTTCGGCGAGCTGTACGCCAAGGCATATGATATGCACATCATGATGGTGCGTGCGTTCAACCACATCGGTCCGGGACAGCTGCCCCAGTTCGTGGTCTCGGATTTCTGCAAACAGGTGGCAGAGATCTCCGCCGGGGTGCGTGAGCCGGTGATGCGTGTGGGCAATCTGACAGCGGCACGGGATTTCACCGATGTCCGTGATGTGGTTCGGGCGTATTCTCTGCTGATCGAACACGGACGCTCCGGCGAGGTCTACAACGTAGGCAGCGGCAGAGCCATTTCCATCCAGGAGATTCTGGACCGCATCATTGCACACAGCGGCACAAACATCACCGTGGAAGTAGACCCGGCGAAGCTGCGTCCGGTAGAAGTGCCGGTGATCCGGGCGGATATCTCCAAGCTCCAGGCGGACACAGGCTGGCAGCCGGAGATCCCGCTGGAACAGACCATTGCAGAGACACTGGACGACTGGAAAAACAAGCTGAAATAAGATTGGAGGAGGCGCAGGCGTATGGCACAATTGGAAGAACTGCTGGAAAAGAAACCGGATGCTGTGTCTGAGGATATGGGATACAGCACCCCTTCTGACGCATATCCGGAGGACGAATGGGAAAAGCAGAAGCTAAAGGGCTGGCCTCGCCAGATCCATGTGTTCGGGATGCGGCAGAACCAGATCAACCGTGGCACAGCGGCTCGGCTGCGTGCGCTGGAAATCCAGAACCGGACGCTGGAGATCAAGATTCAGCGCCTGGAAGAAGAACTGGAGGGCCTGGCGGCACGGGAGAAGAAGATCCTGGGCAGAGTTGCGGCTGAAATGGACACCATGCAGGCAGAGATCAACCGTCTGCGGCTGTCCACCCAGCTGAACAGCAATGCGCTGGACCGCATTCTGCGGCAGCCGGAACCGGAAAGCGCAGAGAAAGAAAACGATTCCCAGGAATCGTAATTGATACAGAACAGCGGCGGCAGGCACTGCAAAATGGTGTCTGCCGCCGTTTTCGTCTGTAAACACTTTGTAGGATTTTGTCGGAAAAGTCACCGCATTTTGCGAAAGCATACACGAAATGCAGCAGAAAAACTAGGCAAAATGCCGGAGCAGCGGCTGCTTTTGTAAATGAATTGTAAGATTTCCCTTGACAATCGGAGGAAAGTACGATATAATAATAGAAAGTGTTTTCGCAGAAATGCCGGAAACACCGCTTAAAATCAGAACATTGTACATGAATATGACGGCAGACCGGGAACGCTCCGGGATGCAATAACCATGACGGAGGAACATTATGGGCATTTTTTCAAGAATCGGTGACGTGCTGAAGGCAAATATCAACGACATGATCGACCGGGCAGAAGATCCGGAAAAGATGGTGAAACAGATCATCCTGGATCTGCAAAAGGAAGTCAGCAAGGCAACACAGGCGCTGGGCAAGGCAATGGCAAGCGAGCGCATTGCAAAGCGGCAGTATGAGGATGCCGTAAAGACCTCCTCCGATTGGGAAATGAAGGCAAAGGCAGCGCTCAACGCCGGCGAAGTCGATCTGGCGAAGAAAGCCCTTTCCAATAAGGTCAAGGCAGACGAAAACGTCAAGCAGTATCAGCAGATGTATGAGCAGATCTCGGCGCAGACCGCACAGCTCAGAGAGCAGGTCGAGGCGCTGAAATCAAAGCTGGACGAGGCGAAGAGCCGCCAGGCAATGCTGATCGCACGTTCTCAGATGGCAAAGACCCAGAAGAATCTTGCACAGTCTGTGGGCGGCATGGATGCCTCCAGTGCGCTGGATAAATTCAACCGCATGGAAGAAAAGGTGACCCGCCAGGAGGCTGAGGCACAGGCATTCTCGGAAATGGCTGGTGTTACCGGCTCTGCGGAGGAAAAGTCATTCGAACAGTTACAGCATGATATGGACGTGGATGCAGAGCTGCAGCGGCTCATGGCAGAAATGGGTCAGACAGAAACTGCATCGGAAACAGAAGGGAGTGCAGTTTAATCATGGCACGGAAAGAAGAAAAAACATCTCTTTGCGGAATTCTGATGGTCTTGGCGGCAATCGCTGTGGGCGTGGCAGGTATTGTGTATGCGCTCTCTACGCACCGCCGCCATATCAACCGGGAAAAATGGAAGGACTACGACGAGTGCGGCTTGGTATAAGCGGCAGATTTCTATGAAAAATGGAATCACATTCCATCGTAAATATCCATATATTAGAATGCGCAAAATCTAATTTTGGAAATAAAACTATAGAAAAGTATAAAATAAATCAAGTGAAAAGTGTGAAATCGGGTGCAGGCAAGGGCTTGTACCCGATTTTTTCAAAATAGGCTCAAATTATGTCAAAACGAATTGCATTGCGGAAAAAGGTGTGTTATAATAACAATATCCAATTGGAAAAAAGGGGAAGTGAATATGCACGGAAATAAGATCGTGCTGGACTTGGAGTTTACACCGGTTCGTGACCCGGACCTCCAGGCAGTTGCGAGCAGCGAGATCTTAGAGATCGGTGCTGTCAAGTTAAATGAAAACAATGAGGTAATGGAGGAATTTCAAACCTATGTGAAGCCCCAGTACAGCAGCATTCCGCCGCACATCACTCGCATCACCGGGATCACGGAGAAAACGGTGGAGAATGCGCCGTCCTATGGCGCAGCGGTGGCGGCTTTCACGGACTGGGTGGGGGACAGCGTGCGCAGCCGGTTCTACACCTGGAGCAATTCAGACCAGGGCGTTCTGTTGAAAGAGGCGGATCTGAAAGAGCAGACGCTGCACAAAATGTTCTATACCTACTGGGTGGATCTCCAGCGGATCCACCAGCGGCTCTACGGGTTCACCCGTCCCATGAATCTCACCAGTGCGCTGGGGTCGATGCAGATCTATTTCAAGGGGACGGAGCATGGTGCGCTGGCAGATGCCAGAAACACCGCCGGAATCTTGCAGCAGCTCAGCCATGTACAGGCGGTGCGGCAGCAGATCGAGGCATCGCACATTACATACAACAGCACAGAGTCCCATGGATTCACTATGGGGCTGGTTTTCAAGAACCGCTGAACGCAAAAAAGCAGAGACACCGGATGTGGTATCTCTGCCGTAAAAGGGATTCGCATAAAAGGGATTCGATTGTTTTCGGTTACGGGCGCTGACCCAGACCGCCTTCCAGTGTAATGGTCTCGCCGGTCATGAACTTGAAGTCCGGAGATGCCAGCTGAACGCAGACTCTGCCAATCTCCAGTTCAGCGTCGCCCAGGTGACCTACCGGCGGCATCTTGACGTTTTTCTCAAATGCGTCCGGATAAGCTTTCTGGAAGTTTTCCAGCTGTGCGGTCCATGCCAGCGGGCAGACGATATTGACGTTGATGTTGTCTCTGCCCCATTCGGTAGCGGCAACACGGGTCAGACCACGGATGCCCTCTTTGGCTGCGGCATAGGCGCACTGTCCGAAGTTGCCGAACAGACCTGCGCCGGAGGCAAAGTTGATAACAGACCCCTGGGTCTTTTTCAGATAGGGATAGCAGGCTTTCATGTAGTGGAAGGTGGCGTACAGACCGGAGTAGATCGCCAGGTCAAACTGTTCGGTGGTGTGGTCTGCCAGGGTCACGCCGGAGGCAGATGCCTGGGCGTTGTTGATGAGGACGTGGATATCTCCAAAGGTGTCCACTGCCTGCTTGACTACGTTTTCCACTACAGCGGCGTTGTCTGCGCCGGCATTGACGTCCGCCTGTACAGTCAGCACCTGAATGCCGTAGAGCCGTTCTAGCTCTTCTTTTGCGGCGTCCAGCTTCTGGACATTTCGCCCGGTGATGACCAGGTTTGCGCCTTCTTTGGCATAGGCGGTGGCGATGCCGTAGCCGATGGAGCCGCATCTGCCGTCACTCAGAACGGCTCTGCCGGCGCCGGTGATAATTGCTGTTTTGTTGGTTAAAAAGCCCATAAGAAACATCCTTTCTGGTTGATGGGTTAGTACTTGCTAATTTCAGTATAGCATATTTTGTTTCAAAAATCAAGAACGATCTTTGGGAAAATTCGAGGAGGAGTTATGATGCAGATTCGAAAAGCGATGAGTCGGGACCTGGAGTGCATCCGGGAGTTGACGAGAGAGACCATCGGGCAGATCTACCCGAAATATTATCCCCAGGGCGCAGTGGAATTTTTCCTGTCGCATCATTGCGACGGAGCGATCCTGGCAGATATCCGTGACGGTGCAGTCTATCTGGGTATTGACGAAACAGACGGCATTGTGGGAACAGTCACCGTCAAGAACAGCGAGATCAGCCGTCTGTTTGTTCTGCCGGAACAGCAGCGGAAAGGATATGGAGAGGCACTGCTTGCCTATGCGGAAAAGCTGGTGTTTGCGGAGTATCCGGCGGTGACGCTGGACGCATCTCTGCCGGCAAAGGCAATGTATCTGAAACAGGGATATCAGACCGCAGAGTTCCACTGTCTGCCTGCGGAAAAGATGGCGTTTTTGTGCTATGATGTGATGGTGAAACAGCGGTAAGAGGATGCCGCAGCAATGCTGTTGGTACGCAAAAAAAGGCGGAGCGCCGGGGTGGACGCTCCGCCTTTTTGTTAGAACCTGTTTTCACAAGAAATATATGTGGATTTTCGAGCATAATTTTGTTGCAGACAAGGCAGAAATACGCAGGCGGGCTGTCGCCCGACAAGTATTTTTCACGCAGTATGCAGCAAAATTTGCCGAAAAGACACGTGTATACGCTTGTGAAGACAGGTTCTTATATTACGACGGACGAACGGTTTCCTTTTGTTCCCGGTGCATCCGTTTCTTTTCCCGATACATTGCCTCGTCAGCACGGCTCATGATCTGTTCGTAGCTGTTGTCGCCGGGCGTATAGGCGGCGTATCCTGCGGCAATGCTCAGCCGGAAGGTATCCGTCTTTGCAAATTCTCCGAAGTCGGAGCGGTCGGCGTTCATTTTCCGGATCTGTTCCTGGAGCATATGGTGGAGCTGTTCCAGGTCGTTCTGGCTTTTTTGGTGCAGCAGGGCAATGAACTCGTCGCCGCCCACCCGGTATACCTTATCATAGACGGCAGTCATGCACTTTGCGGCGCTTTGCAGCAGCACATCACCGCCGGCGTGGCCGTAGGTGTCGTTGGTGGTTTTCAGCAGGTTCAGATCCATGGAGACGATGCTGGTCTGTTCCAGCACGCATTCTCTGGCATCCCGTTCCAGGGCATAGCGGTTGCCCATTTTGGTGAGCTTGTCTGTGTAGGCGATCTCCTGCAAAAGCCGGGATTCCCGTTCCCGGTTGATCTCATTCATCAGCTTGCGGATGCCGTTGACCACAGCAAGCCCCAGGTAGAGCAGTACGCCGGTGCGGATGATAAAGGTCTGGTCGCCCAGGGTGGAGACAAAAATGAAGAAGATCACATTTCCGCAGACAAAGCTGAGCAGGAGTATGATGCTGATGCGGTTGAACCGCTCCATTTCCCGGTAGTGCTTGATAATCAAAAGAATGGAGACCACTGCCAGAATGCCCAGTGCGGCGGTAAATGATTTGATGGTTCGTGTGTAGGATGCGATGCCGGTGAAATGAACCACGCTGAGGGCTGCCTCCAGGAGCAGAAAGCCGTAGAACATCCATCTCATGCGCAGTTTCGGCACAATGTCCTCAAAGTACAGGATCACCAGCAGCGGCAGCAGGAACAGGGAAAAATAGTTGGCGTAGTACTGCACCACGGCGTTCTGATAGAGATACTGGTTCAGAAACAGAGGACAGTTGAAGTTGACGGCAAACGCAATGGAGAGACAGCCCAGGGAAAGGGATTCTACGGAGGCAATGCGCTTGCACCTGCCGATAATGTAAATGACGATCAGCAGAATGCCGAAAATCATCATGCCCAGATTGGAGATACTGGGGATAAGGTCCTCTTTCAGATTGTTGTACAGCAGTTCGTTTTCCGTGCCGATTGCCACGTCATAGGACGTGAGGAACTTGTTGGCATATGCAGTCTCCACCCGTATGACAAGATACTGTGCATCCGTTTCCGGGATGGAGAGAAAATGGGTATACGTGCCGGGGGAATCGCAGAACCGCAGCGTTTCGCCGAAATGATAAAAGGCGCTGTCGTTGTCTGCCGGGATGTCTGGTGAGTCGCAGAACCAGGCGTCCACGTAGGAATCATAGGTGCGGAAAGAGAGTACTTTTCCCTTGACCGTGTCGTCCAGTTCATGCACCATCCGGAGCTGATAGACGGTCTGTCCTTTTTCAAAATACGGCTCGTTTTCGGGATCTCTGCTTTCCGCAGTGAGCCAGCCGCTGTAGAGATAGTGGGTATCCTCTTTATGGAGCGGTGTTCCCTTGGTAATGGCAAATGCAGCCACCAGGAACGCCAGCATTAAAATTGTCAGATAGAGTGCGATATGTCGTTTTGTCAGCCACTTCATAGTTGGGGGACTCCTTTGGTCATTCTGTGGGTGTGTCCGTCCCAAATCTGCAAACACACACTGTGATACTTCTATTGTAACATATTCGCCGCAATTTTTCAAGAGATTTTCCTATAAAATTGCTAAAATTTGCAAATTGCATAGATAAAACGGAAGATACAGAAAAAAGCGAACCATTCTTTGGGGAATGGTTCGCTTTTCTGTTGAGGGTGGGAATGTCTTTTGAAGTTGTTCCGGGGATTATTCCACGGATTTCAGTGCATCCAGCATATCCACATTTTGCAGTCTGCGGTTGATGACTGCGCCGAGGACTGCGGTAATCATGGAAATCAGCACAAACGGGATCAGAAATGCTCATGCGGTTCCAGATGGGTGTGATGCGTTCCAGGAGAATCTTGGAGCCGTTTGCCGGCGGTTTCGGCTGCAGCAGAGCAGACGGCTTTTCCTGTAACTCTTTCTTTGCCACCAGCACCGCAGGAAGCACGGTACTCAGCATGGCAAGGATCACGGCGATAACCGCCCATTTCAGATGGAAGGGTGTTTCGATCTTCGGCACGGTGAACCCGTGAGCATAGGCGTTGTTGGCGATTCTGGGGAGCAGATACAGACCGGCTGCAATGCCTGTCGCCGCACCTGTCAGTCCCGAAAACAGACCGTAGAGGGAGAACTTTTTGATGATGTCACGCTCTTCATAGCCCAGGGCTTTCAGCGTGCCGGAGTTGATGCGTTCTTCGTCGACAAAACGTGTCATGGTGGTGAGGGTCACAAGTGCCGCCACGAAATACATGAAGATGGGGAAAACGTCTGCCAGTGCATCCACAATGTCGGAGACGCTGCTGTAGGTGCGGTAGCCCTCTGCGCCGGGAACTTCACGCCGGGTGTAGACCGAGAACGTGGGGAGCGAAAGCTTATCCACATCCGCCTGCGCATCGTCCAGTTCTGCGCTGTTGTCTGCGATCTCGCTGTCGGCATTGCCTTTTTGTCGTTGTATTCTGCCAGCTTTTCCCGGTATTCCTGTTTCTTTTCCGCCAGCGTTTCTCTGGCATCCAGGAGCTTTGCCTCGCCGTCAGAACGCTGGGTCTCCAGTTCCTGCTTTGCCTGTTCCAGCGCCGTCCTGCCGCTTTCCAGCTGCTGTTCGCCGCTTTTCAGTTCTGCCGCTTTGGTGTTGTATTCGCTCTGCTTGGCGGCAAGCTGGGATTTGGCGGTGTTGACCTGTGCCGATGCCTGGGACAGCTGGTTTTTTGCCGTTGTCAGCGCTGCGGCGGCATCATTCAGCTGACTTTCCGCATCGTCCAGCTGTGCGGTATACTGTGCCTTTTCTTCTGCGGAAAGCTGCGGATTCTGCACCGCCTGCTGTAACTGGGCGATGCCGGCTTTCAGTTCGGCAATGCCGCTTTCATACTGGGACTTTGCCCCGGTCAGCTGAGAGCGGTTGCTGTCCAGTTCTGTCTGTGCAGCGGAGAGTGCGTCGGCGTTCTGCTGATATTCTGTCTGTTTTTCTGTGAAGGCAGCCTTTTGGGTGTTGTATTCCGCCTGTTTTGCGGAAAGTTCCTGTTTTCCGGCAGCGATCTGATTTTCGGACGCTGTGATCTTCGCCTGTGCCGCATCCAGCTGTGTCTTTGCGCTGGCAAGCTGTGTTTTGCCGTCTGCCAGCTGCTTTTCCGAGTCCTCCAGCTTTTTCTGGTTCTCGTCAATTTGCTGCTGGGCATCGCTGACCTTGCTGTCCAGTTCCGCCTGGTTGTCCTGAATCTGCTGTTCAGCATCCTGGATCTGCGCTTTGGCATCGTCCAGTTTGGTCTTGGCGTCATCCAGTTCCGTTTCCGCCTCGGCGATCTGCTGTCTGTCGTCGTCAATCTTTTCCTGATACTCCGACCTAACGGCATCAAGCCGCTGTGCCGGGGCATCTTCCAGCAGGGTTTCCAGCTGGTTTTTGTGCGCCTGTATCTTGTCGGTGTACGCATCGGAATAGGGGTCCAGTCCCTGGGTGTCCCGGAAGGTGATTCTTGCGATCATGTAGTAATCGCAGTCGAAAGCATCCTCTGTCACCACCGCATAGCTGTTCAGTTCGCCGGAACCGGCGGTGGACTGCCCCTGGTTGACGCAGGAGAGAATTTCCGTGGAGTGGACAAATCCGGTAATGGTAAAGGTCTTGTTTTTCAGTACCGTATTCCCGGAGGTGTCTGCCTTTTCCTCGAATGTGATCTGGTCGCCGATCTGGTAATTGTCCTTGTCGGCGTCGGCAAATGCAATTTCGTCTGCCTTTTCGGGGAGTCTGCCGCTGATGACTTCATACTTGGAGATGTCCTCATCCAGAGAGAAGATGCGGCAGCTTTCCGAGGTATCTTTCAGCACCACATCTTTCAGATAGCCGTAGGTGACCTGTTCTGTTCCGTCCAGGCTGTCGATGGTTTTTGCGTTTTCCTGGTCAATGCCCATGCTGCCGATGACGGACAGGTCTGCGGCGTGATACTGCTGGAGATAGTCGCTGGTGGTCTTTCGCATATCCGGTCCGGTGACCTGTAATCCCACCAGGGCAAAGGACCCCAGCGCAATGAGGCAGGCGATGGAGATAAACCGTCCCTTGGACTTGGAAAAGCTTTTTTGAATGTCTTGGTTCAGCGCTTTTTTCTTCATGACCATGCACCTACCATTCGATATCTGCAATTTTTTTCGGGTTGGGATTTTCTTCAATGCGGCTGACCCGTGCATCGTGCATATGGATGACCCGGTCTGCAATGGGTGCGATCGCCGCATTGTGGGTGACGATAATGACAGTCGCACCCTTCTGCCGGCTCATGTCCTGGAGAATTTGCAGCACCTGTTTGCCGGTGTTATAGTCCAGTGCGCCGGTGGGTTCGTCACAGAGCAGGATCTTCGGGTTTTTGGCAATGGCTCTGGCAATGGCAACACGCTGCTGCTCACCGCCGGAGAGCTGTGCCGGAAAGTTGTTGATGCGGTCGGCAAGCCCTACGTCTTTCAGAACCGTGACCGGATCCAGGGCGTGTTCCACGATTTCAGAGGCAAGCTCTACGTTTTCCTTTGCCGTCAGATTCTGCACCAGATTGTAGAACTGGAACACAAATCCCACATCGGTGCGGCGGTATGCGGTCAGCTGTGTGCGGCTGTATTTGGAGATGTCCTTGCCGTCGATGATGACTTTGCCGCTGTCGTTGGAGTCCATGCCGCCGAGGATGTTCAGCACCGTGGATTTTCCGGCGCCGGAAGAGCCCAGGATGATGGCGAGTTCGCCCTTTTCTACAGAGAACGAAACGTCCCGGTTGGCATAGATGGTGCTGCCGCCCATGTGATAGGTCTTGCAGCTGTTTATCATTTCGATGTAAGCCATTTTTCATCGCTCCTTTTCAAATTTTATAATTCTATTTTACCCACTTGTCCGTAAAATTGCAACGGTCAATATCGGGCGTTTGGGTGAATTTCGGACAAATGTGGTGAAATTGATGGGCAAATGTCCGGGATTTGTGGTTGATTTCTTTGCCGGACAGATGTATAATAAAGGCAGCACTGAATGCTGAAATACAGGAGAAACGGTCATGAAACATGAAGTAACCACATTAAATACAAAAAAGATGCTTTCCGCATCGCTCAAACACTGCATGGAGAAAAAGTCGCTGTCGAAGATCACGGTAACGGATATCGTCACCGACTGCGGACTGAACCGAAAGACATTCTATTATCACTTCCAGGACGTTCCCGATCTGCTGAAATGGACGTTGGAGCAGGAGGCGGTGGATGTGGTAAAGCAGTTCGATCTGCTGAATGAACTGGAGGAGGCACTGCGGTTTGCGGTTCGGTATATCCGGGAAAACAGCCACATGATAAACTGCGCCTACGATTCTATCGGCAGGGACGAGCTGAAACGCTTTCTGAACCATGATTTTCAGAGCATTGTGATGTCCATTGTGGAGCAGATCGAGCGAAAGGAAAACGTACACTCCGACCCGGATGCCAAGAAGATCATCTGCAACTTCTATACAGAGGGCATGGCAGGGGAACTGGTGGACTTGCTGAAATCCAGGGATGCAGCGCAGGACGAGAAGAGCATCCGCTGTATCTCACTGGTGGTGCGCACGTCGCTGGAGGCTGCGGTGATAAGCTGCAGTAAGATGCAGTAAGCGTGAGCATATGAAAAAGCCGTCTGGTCGCTGTAGACCAGACGGCTTTGTGTTGTTGTAAGGAAATTGTGTTGAGGGTTATTCCCACTCAATCGTAGCCGGCGGCTTTGTCGTAATATCATACACAACTCGGTTGATATTCTTTACCTCGTTAACGATACGTGCCGAGATCACTTCCAGCACCTCATACGGGATGCGTGCGAAATCTGCGGTCATAAAGTCGGTGGTGGTGACGCCACGCAGCGCCAGGGTATAATCATAAGTTCTGCCGTCGCCCATAACGCCTACCGAACGCATATTGGTCAGCACGGCGAAATACTGGTGGATGCTCCGATCCAGACCAGCCTTTGCGATCTCTTCCCGGAAGATCCAGTCGGCATCCTGGAGAATGGACAGCTTTTCGTCTGTGATCTCGCCGATGATGCGGATCGCCAGACCCGGACCCGGGAACGGCTGACGCCATACCAGGTTTTCTGGCAGTCCCAGCTCAATACCCAGCTGACGCACCTCGTCCTTGAACAGCAGGCGCAGCGGCTCGATAATTTCCTTGAAATCCACATAGTCCGGCAGACCGCCTACGTTGTGGTGGGACTTGATGACAGCTGCATCGCCGGAACCGCTTTCGATCACGTCCGGATAGATGGTGCCCTGTGCCAGGAAGTCTACCGTACCCAGCTTTTTGGATTCCCGTTCAAAGGCACGGATGAACTCCTCGCCGATGGTCTTGCGCTTGGTCTCCGGGTCAGAAACGCCGTTCAGCTTTTCCATAAAGGCAGCCTTGGCGTTGACACGGATGAAGTTGATGTCCTTGTCCGCAAAGGCAGCCTCTACCTCGTCGCCCTCGTTCTTCCGCAGGAAACCGTGGTCTACGAAGATGCAGGTCAGCTTTTTGCCGACCGCACGGGACAGCAGGGCAGCACAGACAGAGCTGTCTACGCCGCCGGACAGCGCCAGCAGAACTCTGCCGTCGCCTACTTTTTCCCGGATCTGTGCAATGGCAGTCTTGGCGTAGTTGCCCATAGTCCAGTCACCGGTGCAGCCGCAGACCTTTTTCAGGAAACTGTCCAGCATGGTCAGACCATACTGGGTGTGGTTTACCTCCGGGTGGAACTGTACGGCATACAGTTTCTTTTCCGGATTTTCCATGGCAGCCACCGGGCAGTTCTCGGTATGTGCTGTGACGGTAAAGCCCTCCGGTGCCTCGGAGATGTAGTCGGTGTGGCTCATCCAGGAGATCGCCTGTTCCGGCAGTTCTTCGCTGCCGAACAGAGCGCTGGACTTGTCGTAGATCGTCTCGGTCTTGCCGTATTCCGAAGTGGTGCAGGTGGTGACTGTGCCGCCCAGGGTGTATGCCATCAGCTGACAGCCGTAGCAGATGCCCAGGATCGGGATGCCCATTTCAAAGATTTCCTTGGCGATATGGGGTGATTTTTCGTCATATACGCTGTTCGGACCGCCGGTGAAGATGATGCCCACCGGTTTCCGTGCTGCGATCTCTTCCAGCGGTGTGGTATAGCGGATCACTTCGCAGTATACGCCGCATTCCCGCACACGCCGGGCAATAAGCTGATTGTACTGACCGCCGAAGTCCAGTACCAGAACCAGTTGATTTTCCATAGATTACGTTTCCTTTCTGTGTCACTTTCGCTTGCACAGCGAAATCCTTTCTTTTTATTATGCCACTTTTTCCGAAAAAAAGCAAGTATATTTTGTGAAAATCCAGAAATTCAGAGCGTCTGCACGTCTGTTTCTGCGATGTACTGTTCTTTCTGCTGTTTCAGCTGCTGCATATGAGGCTGTCGGAGATGTGTCTGCTGCTGTTCTGCCGATGCCCATTCCTCGATCAGCAGGATCTCATCCGGACGTTCTGCCGACAGGAAATAGTCGTACCGCAGACAGCCGTCCTCCTGCCGGACGGTTTCCGGCACGCCGCTTTGCAGCACTGCCCGGAGGAAGGCATCCCGCTGACCGGGCTTTGCGGTATAGGTGACCAGAAGGCGCAGTGGTTTCATTGTGCGTTCTCCTTTCGTTTCGCCAGGAATGTGGTGAACTGAAAGCGCTTGTCCATCCAATTGCCGCAGATGCCCACGCCTTTTCCCATGGTGAATGCGGCGAGGACTGTGCCGATGCCCAGCCCCTCCAGATGTCCCAGACAGAAAAAGGTCAGCCCGGCAGTGACCGCCAGACAGGTGACATCAAAACCGATCTTGATCTTCGGGTAGCTGACGCCGGTGATATCTGCCAGTTCCCTTGGAAACAGGTCGGTGGGGATGATGGGCAGACCGCACCGGTTGGACAGCGCAATGCCGATGCAGAGCAGTACATAGCTGACGGCAAAATACAGGATGCGCCAGGGCAGCGCCGTGGGCAGTATCCCGATCCACAGCTCGTGGACATCCAGCAGCTCGCTGAATGCAAAGCCCACCACAAAGCTGAACAGATACGGCGGCACAAATCGTTTGCGCATTACCATCAGACTCAGCACCAGTAGCCCCTGAAACAGATACGTCCATGTGCCGAGGGTCAGCTTGGGAAATACCTCGGAAAAGGCAAAGGGAACGCTGGAGATCGCCGAAATGCCGGCACCGGAATAGAGCATCAGCACAACGCCGAAACTGTTGATGCAGACCGCCAGCGCCAGCATCCATTCTCCACGCAGGGTGTGCAGATTTTTTGCAGTGGTATCCATAAAAAATTCCTCCGAAACTTGAACTTTAGGGCAGAGCCGTCCGGCATCGCCGCAATCTATTTTATTCCGGAAAAAGGAAATTTTCAAGAGCGTTTTTGCGGAATCCATGCAACAAAATTGGAAAACACATCCAGCGAATCAGTCAAACACCCGGTATTTCTTGTCGTTATGTCCATAGGCACTGACCACTAATCCCAGTGCGATGTACATACTCACAGTCGCCGTACCGCCGGCGCTGATGAACGGCAGGGGAACACCGATGACCGGCGCCACTTTCAGCACCATGCCGATGTTCATGACGCAGTGGATGAACAGCATACTGAACACGCCGGTGCAGAGAAACATTCCCATTTTGTCCTTGGTGCGGAATCCGTCGTACAAGATCTTGAGGCACAGGAATGTCAGCACCAGAATGACAGCGACAGCGCCCACGAACCCCAGCGCCTGTCCCACCTGTGCGAACATAAAGTCGTTGTGTATTTCCGGCACGGACACATAGTTTTCCTTGCCGGCGTGGAGACCGACACCGAAGATCTTGCCGTTGGAGAGCGCCTCCAGACCACGGTCCTGCTGGTACTCGATATTTTCCGGGTCTGTGCCGGGGTGGAGCAGTACCAGGATACGCTTTTTGTGGGTGTCTCCCAGCAGGAAGTTCCATGCAACGACCAGCGCCGCCGGAATGGCGATCAGAAATGCCAGCACATACTTCCAGGAAATCTTTGCGGCAAAGAGCATTCCCAGGAAGATCACCGCAAAGACAATGGCAGTACCATAGTCGCCCTGGAGTGCGATGAGTCCGGTGGGGATCGCACCGTGGACGCAGAGCAGGAGCATATGCAGCGGTTTGTTCATGTTGCCCTCATCCTTGGCGAGATGGAGCGAAAACGTCAGAATAAACGCCAGTTTCAGCACCTCAGATGGCTGGAACTGGATAAAGCCCAGGTTCAGCCACGCCTGGTCGTCTGCGCCGGCACGCCTGTGACCCAGCGCCGTAAAGGTGAGCAGGGTCAGCACCAGGGCGATGGGCGCATAGAGAAACCACAGCCGGACGATCTTGTGATAGTCAATGGCAGAAAGCACCAGCAGACACACCATACCCAGACCGCAGGAGAGCAGCTGTGTCCGGTAATAGCTTGCACCCACAGAGCTGATGATGTGGTTCTGCCAGATGGAGTACAGCAGGATGATGCTCAGCAGGGAGCAGAGCAGCGCCGCCAGGATCAGCGGCTTGTCCAGCCGCCGCCAGTAGGAGACCAGAGGGCTGACCGGCTTTTCTCGTTTGGTAGATTTATAAACTCGGTTCATGAGAATTCCTTTCGTGGAATGGGTTATCCGCCGGTTCCCCAGTATTTTCGGTCGAGACTGCGGAACTGGGCGGCAGATGCAATGTGTTGTTTCCGGATGATGTCGCTGCCGTCCAGGTCGGCGATGGTTCGGGCAACCTTCAGGATGCGGTCATATGCCCGTGCGCTCAGCCCCAGCTTGTCGAACACGGCACGCAGCAGGGTGACTGCCCCGTCATCCATGGGACAGAAGTCCTGGAGCATTCCGGCAGGAATGGCGGCATTGCAGAAAATGCCCGTTCCGGAAAAGCGCTGGTTCTGCCATTCTCTTGCCGCCTGTACCCGTTCCCGGATGGCGGCAGAGGATTCTGCCTTTGCCCTGGCGGACAGGGAGTCAAACGACACCGGCTCCACCTCAATATGCAGGTCAAAGCGGTCCAGCAGCGGCCCGGAGATCCGGTTCAGATACTGCCGCACCTGCCGGTCGGTGCAGGTGCATTGCCGCTTGGGATGCCCGTAATAGCCGCAGGGACAGGGGTTCATGGCGCCCACCAGCATAAAGGAACAGGGATAGGAAACTGTGCCGGAGGCACGGGTGATGGTGACTCTCCGATCTTCTAAGGGCTGGCGCATGATCTCCAGGGTGCGGTGGTCGAATTCCGCCAGCTCATCCAGAAACAGCAGTCCGTTGTGCGCCAGGGAAATTTCACCTGGTCGGGGAATCGTGCCGCCGCCCACCAGTCCTGCGCCGGAGATCGTGTGATGGGGCGCACGGAACGGCCGCTTTGTCATGAGCGGCTTGCCGCTGTCCAGCAGTCCGGCGATGGAATAGATCTGGGTGGTCTCCATGGATTCTGCGGCAGTCATCTCCGGCAGAATGGACGGGATGCGCTTTGCCAGCATACTCTTGCCACTGCCGGGGCTGCCGATCATCAGCGCATTGTGACCGCCGGCTGCGGCGATTTCCAGGGCATACTTGGCGTTTTGCTGTCCTTTGACATCGGCGAAATCCAGGGTGTCCTGATAGTCCTCCGGCTGCGGCACATAGGTCGGCTGCTGCCGGAGAATGGGTCTTGCGGTGTCCTCCAGATGGGTGAGCAGATTGCTCAGACAATGGACGCCGTAGATGGGGATGCCTACCGCAGATGCCTCGGCGGCATTTTCCTCCGGGACGAACAGTTCCCGGATGCCGGACTGTGCCGCCAGCAGTGCCATAGGCAGAACGCCGCTGATGCTCCGGACGTGTCCCGACAGGGAAACCTCACCCAGAAAACAGCGGTTTTCCGGCTGCGGCGGAATGCGTTCCATGCAGACCAGGATGCCCAGCAGAATGGCGAGATCGTGCATCGTGCCGACCTTTTTCACATCTGCCGGCGCAAGGTTGACTGTGATCTGACGGGCAGGCAGGGCGATGGAAAGGCTGGCAAGTGCCGACCGGATACGCTCCCGGCTCTCCCGGACAGAGGCATCCGGCAGCCCGACAATTTCAAACTGGGGCTTGCCACGTCCAATGCTGACTTCCACATCCACCGGAAAGGCATTCAGCCCGAACAGCCCCAGACTTTTGATTTGGGTAAACAAGCGTTTCACCTCGCTTTTGGGTTTTGCGCAGCGCTGCACACAGCGCTGCCGCTGTTTCGCTTTATGAAACAGGCTCTTATCAGTATACCATGATTTCGGAAAAATGTAAACGGTGTACCAGTCGGAATCTGAAAAAATTTTCGGACGCAGGATACACGGCGGAGGGTGCGTTTTTTGCTGTTGTGCAAATTGATGAAAAAAGCTGTGAAATATAAGAAGTTCGGCTGCGATCCTACAAAAATAAAAAAACGCCCTTGACAACAGGACGCCAATATTATATAATAATAAAATGTATCGTAATGTGTAAATGTATTTCTTAGCAGAATAGTATAACACATTCCACCCTCGTCTGTCAAGCACTTTTTTCAAAAAAGCAAAAAGTTTTTTCGTCCGGTGCGGCGAAAAGGTGACAGGCGGATTTTTGTCTGACAAAGAGTTAAGGAGGTTTTTCGCCAATGGTGCAAGTTACGCCAAAGCAGTGCGGGAAAAACGTTCGCATGAACTTCGGTAAGATCAACGAAGTTCTGGAAATGCCGAACCTGATCGAGGTACAGAAGAACTCGTACAAGTGGTTCCGGGAAAAAGGACTGAAAGAGGTCTTTCGTGACGTTTCTTCCATTACGGATTACAACGGCAATCTGGTACTGAACTTCACAGACTACCGGATCGATGACACCCCCAAATATACAATTGCAGAGTGCAAGGAACGTGACGTTACCTATGCAGCGCCTCTGCGTGTGACAGCAACGCTCTGGAACAAGGAGACCGGTGAAGTCAAGGAGAGCGAGATCTTCATGGGCGACTTCCCGCTGATGACCGAAAGCGGTACCTTTGTCATCAATGGTGCAGAACGTGTTATTGTTTCTCAGTTGGTGCGTTCTCCGGGCGTTTATTACGCATCGGAAAAGGATCGGACCGGTAAGGACCTGTTCAAGGCTACCGTTATCCCGAACCGTGGCGCATGGCTGGAATATGAAATGGATTCCAACGATGTGGTCTATGTCCGCATCGATAAAAACCGCAAGATCCCGATCACGACCTTTATCCGTTCCCTGGGCATCGGTTCTGACGAGGAGATCGCAGAGATGTTCGGCAGCGACGAGCGTCTGACCCAAACCATCCTCCAGAAGGATACCACCAAGAACACGGAAGATGCGCTGATCGACGTATACAAAAAGCTGCGTCCGGGCGAGCCGCCTACGGTGGAAAGCTCTCTGACACATCTGAATAACCTGTTCTTTGATGCAAAGCGGTATGACCTCTGCCGGTTCGGCCGCTATAAGTACAATAAAAAGCTGGGCATCGCCAGCCGTCTGGCAGGTCACGAGCTGACCCGTCCGGTGGTAGACGAGGCAACCGGCGAGATCCTCTTTGAGGCAGGCGTAACGCTGTCCTTCGATCAGGCAATGCAGATCCAGGAGGCAGGCGTCAAGGAGGCATTCATCAAGGCTGAGACCAAGGAATACTTCGTGACCGAGTCCGGCGAAAACGAGATCCGTTTCGTGGAAAAGGAAGTCAAGGTCATCGGCAACGGCATGGTCGATATCAATAAGTATGTCAGCTTTGACTGCGAGGAGCTGGGCATCAGCGAAAAGGTACGCTATGCCGTACTCCGTGAGATCCTGGACAGTGCAGCGAACGAGGACGAACTGCGCAGCGCCATCCGCAAGCGTGCAGATGAACTGGTGCCGAAGCACATCATCCTGGATGATATCTATGCTACCATCAGCTACTTCCTGAACCTGTGCGACGGTGTCGGCAACATCGACGACATCGACCACCTGGGCAACCGCCGTATCCGTTCGGTAGGCGAACTGCTCCAGAACCAGTTCCGCATCGGTTTCACCCGCATGGAGCGTGTGATCCGGGAGCGCATGAACATCCAGGCACAGGATATGGATGTCATCACACCCCAGGCACTGGTCAACATCCGTCCGGTCACTTCCGCAATCAAGGAATTCTTCGGCTCCTCTCCGCTGTCTCAGTTCATGGACCAGAACAATCCGCTGGCAGAACTGACCCATAAGCGCCGTCTGTCCGCACTGGGTCCGGGCGGTCTGTCCCGTGACCGTGCCGGATTCGAGGTACGTGACGTACACTACAGCCACTACGGAAGAATGTGCCCGATCGAGACGCCGGAAGGTCCGAACATCGGTCTGATCTCTTATCTGGCAACTTTCGCACGGATCAACCAGTACGGTTTTATTGAGGCACCGTACCGCCGTGTGGACAAGGAGACCGGCTGCGTTACAGATGAAGTAGTCTACATGACTGCGGATATGGAAGATAACTACATTGTCGCACAGGCGAACGAACCGCTGACAGAAGACGGTCACTTCGCAAATGCAAAGGTCGCAGGCCGTTTCCGGGATCAGATCCTGGAAATTGAGGCAGAGCGTGTTGACTTCATGGACGTTTCCCCGAAGATGGTAGTCTCCGTCGCAACCTCCATGATCCCGTTCCTGGAAAACGACGACGCAAACCGTGCGCTGATGGGCTCCAATATGCAGCGTCAGGCTGTGCCGCTGCTCAAGACCGAGCGTCCGTTTGTCGGCACCGGTATGGAATACAAGGCAGCCGTAGACTCCGGTGTCTGCGTTGTTTCCGAGTATGACGGCGTGATCGACTCTGTTTCCGCAGACGAGATCGTCCTGGTGGATGACGAACACAAGACCCATAAATATGTACTCCAGAAGTATAAGCGTTCCAACCAGTCTACCTGCATCAACCAGCGTCCTATCGTGGATGCCGGCGAGCGTGTCCACAAGGGACAGGTACTGGCAGACGGTCCGGCAACTGCTGACGGTGAAATTTCTCTTGGTAAGAATGCCCTCATCGGTTTCATGACCTGGGAAGGCTACAACTACGAGGATGCCGTTCTGCTGAATGAGCGTCTGGTAAGAGAAGATGTCTTTACCTCTGTTCACATCGAGGAACTGGAGATCGAGTGCCGTGACACCAAGCTGGGACCGGAAGAGATCACCCGTGATATCCCGAACGTAGGCGACGATGCGCTGAAGGATCTGGACGAAAACGGTATCATCCGCATCGGTGCGGAAGTACACGCCGGCGATATCCTGGTCGGAAAGGTCACCCCGAAGGGCGAGACCGAGCTGACCGCAGAAGAGCGTCTGCTCCGTGCGATCTTCGGTGAAAAGGCAAGAGAAGTTCGTGACAACTCCCTGAAGGTGCCGCACGGCGAGGCTGGTATCATCGTGGATGTCAAGATCTTCACCCGTGAGAACTGCGATGAGCTGTCTCCGGGCGTAAACCAGCTGGTACGCTGCTATATCGCACAGAAGCGTAAGATCTCTGTGGGCGATAAGATGGCGGGACGTCACGGCAACAAGGGTGTCGTTTCCCGTATTCTGCCGGAAGAAGATATGCCGTTCCTGCCGGATGGCACACCGCTGGATATCGTGCTGAACCCGCTGGGCGTACCTTCCCGTATGAACATCGGACAGGTTCTGGAAGTGCATCTGGGTATGGCTGCCAAGGCACTGGGCTGGCACATCATGACGCCGGTATTCGACGGCGCACACGAGGATGATATCCGTGCTTGCTTCCGTGAGGCAAACGAAAAGAATGCACCGCACCGTGACGATCCGTTCGATCTGAAACCCATGCAGAAGGTCATCAACCCGAAGGCACTGGAAATGAACGAGGACGGCAAGTTCACGCTGTATGACGGCAGAACCGGTGAAAAGTTCGACAACCGTGTTACTGTCGGATATATGTACTATCTGAAACTCCACCACCTGGTAGACGATAAGATCCACGCACGTTCCGTTGGTCCGTATGCACTGGTAACCCAGCAGCCGCTGGGCGGTAAGGCGCAGTTCGGTGGTCAGCGTTTCGGTGAGATGGAAGTATGGGCGCTGGAGGCATACGGCGCAGCATACACCCTGCAGGAGATCCTGACTGTAAAGTCTGACGATACCGTAGGTCGTGTCAACACCTATGAGGCAATTGTCAAGGGTCAGAATGTGCCGAAGCCGGGTCTGCCGGAATCCTTCAAGGTACTCATCAAGGAAATGCAGTCCCTGGGTCTGGATGTCAAGGCGCTGGACAGCAACCAGGAAGAGATCGACCTCAAGTCCAACTTCGAAGAGGACGAGGCAATCATTCCGCAGCCGGTAAGCTTTGCAGACGATGCAGAGGATACCATGCTGTATGAGGGCGTGGATAAGGATATGGAAGACGCAGGTCTCTCCTTTAAGGAAGGCAATCCGGACGACGATGACCTCCTGGGCAGCAGCCTGGGCGGCAGTCAGACCAGCGCTATGGATGAGGACGATGACGACGATCTCCTCGGCGATGATTTCGGTCTGGATGATGACCTGGATGACGACGATCTGATGTAATCATCTGCTTTTCATGGGTGTGGAAACGCCCGGAAAAAGATCGGATTTCTATAGAGATACACCAACAGACAGGCAGCGGACGAAACTGCGTTCGCTTCTCCTGTTTCCTCGTTGATATTAGGAGGTAACGGTTTGGAATTTAACACTTTTGAATCTATTAAGATTTGTCTTGCTTCGCCGGATCGCATCCGGGAGTGGTCCTATGGTGCAGTAGAGCGCCCGGAGACCATCAACTATCGTACCCAAAAGCCGGAGCGTGACGGTCTGTACTGTGAGCGCATTTTCGGACCGACAAAGGACTGGGAGTGCCACTGCGGTAAGTTTAAGAAGATTCGCTTTAAGGGTAAGATCTGCGACCGCTGCGGCGTAGAAGTCACCCGTGCAAAGGTACGCCGTGAGCGTATGGGTCACATCGAGCTGGCAGCGCCGGTCTCTCACATCTGGTACTTTAAGGGTACTCCGTCCCGTATCGGACAGATGCTGGAGATCTCCCAGAAACGTCTGGAAGAAGTGCTGTACTTCACTAAGTTCATTGTCCTGGATCCGGGCAACACAGAACTGGTGCCGAAACAGCTGCTGACCGATAAGGAATATCACGCATATCGGGAAAAGTACGGCGACGAATTTGAGGCAGGCATGGGCGCTGAGGCGATCCAGAAACTGCTGAAAGAGATCGACCTGGATGAACTGGCAGCAGAACTGAAAACAGAGCTGGCAGGTCTGGCATCCGGTCAGAAGCGTGTCAAGCTGCTGAAACGCCTGGAGATCGTAGAGGCATTCCGTCAGTCCGGCAACCGTCCGGAATGGATGATTATGGACGTTGTTCCGGTCATTCCGCCGGATCTGCGCCCGATGGTCATGCTGGACGGCGGCAGATATGCCACATCTGACCTGAACGATCTGTATCGCCGGGTCATCAACCGTAACAATCGTCTGAAACGTATGCTGGAACTGGATGCACCGGAGATCATTGTCCGCAATGAAAAGCGTATGCTCCAGGAGGCAGTCGATGCCCTTATCGACAACGGCAGACACGGCAGACCGGTCACCGGTCCGAACAACCGTGCGCTGAAGTCCCTGTCGGATATGCTGAAAGGTAAGCAGGGACGTTTCCGTCAGAACCTGCTGGGTAAGCGTGTTGACTATTCCGGTCGTTCTGTAATCGTTGTCGGACCGGAGCTGAAAATGTATCAGTGCGGTCTGCCGAAGGAAATGGCGCTGGAACTGTTCAAGCCGTTCGTGCTGAAACGTCTGGTGGACACCAAGGTCATTGCAAACATCAAGAGCGCAAGAAAGATGGTAGACCGTGCGTCTGCGGAAGTATGGGATGCGCTGGAAAATGTCATCCACGATCATCCGGTTCTGCTGAACCGTGCGCCTACGCTGCACCGTCTGGGTATCCAGGCATTCGAGCCGGTTCTGGTAGAGGGCCGTGCGCTGAAACTGCATCCGCTGGTATGCTCCGCATTCAACGCCGACTTCGACGGCGACCAGATGGCAGTGCATCTGCCGCTGTCCGCTGAGGCACAGGCTGAGGCACGTTTCCTGATGCTGGCTGCCAACAACCTGCTGAAACCGTCTGACGGACGTCCGGTAGCTGTACCGACACAGGATATGGTTCTGGGTTCGTACTATCTGACCATGGAAAAAGACGGCGAAAAGGGCGAGGGCAAGGTATTCCGTGATGTAAACGAGGCACTGATGGCATATCAGGAAGGCGACGTTTCCATCCATGCGAAGATCAAAGTCCGCATCACCAAGGATATCGGCGAAAAGCGGGTATCCAAGATCATCGACTGCACCGTCGGCCGTCTGATCTTCAACGAAAATATCCCCCAGAATCTGGGTTATGTAGACCGTACCAATTCCGACAAGCAGTTCGATCTGGAAATCACATTCCTGGTCGGCAAAAAGCAGCTGGGTCAGATCATTGACCGCTGCATCAAGATCCACGGCACTACCACCACTTCGGAAGTGCTGGATAAGATCAAGGCAACCGGATTCAAGTATTCCACCAAGGCAGCCATCACCGTTGCTGTCTGCGACGCCATCATCCCGAAGGAAAAATGGGATATCGTCAACGCCGCAGATGCACAGGTCGATGAGATCACCTCGGAATACGAGTATGGTTATATCTCCGCTGCGGAAAAGTCCAAGCGGTTCATCGAGATCTGGAACAAGGCAACCAACGACGTTACCACCGCACTGCAGAACGGTCTGGATCGGTACAACCCCATCTTCATGATGGCGGACTCCGGTGCCCGTGGTAGTATCTCTCAGATTCGTCAGCTGGCTGGTATGCGTGGTCTGATCGCCAATACTTCCGGTGCGACCATCGAAATGCCGATTCGTTCCAACTATCGTGAGGGTCTGAATATCCTGGAATACTTCATCTCCTCCCGTGGCGCCCGTAAGGGTCTGGCAGATACGGCACTGCGTACCGCCGACTCTGGTTATCTGACCCGTCGTCTGGTAGACGTTTCTCAGGATGTCATCATCCGGGAACAGGACTGCGGCGCAACCGACGGTCTGGAGATCTACGAGATCCGCAATGGCAACGAGCTGATCGAAAAGCTGTCCGAGCGTCTGGTCGGCCGTTATCTGGTAGACGATCTGCGTGATCCGCAGACCGGCGAACTCATCATCTCCAAAAACAAGATGCTCACCGAGGCAGACGCACAGAAGGTTGTGGACTGCGGCGTAGAGCGTATCAAGATTCGTTCCGTCCTCATGTGCCGTGCAAGACAGGGTGTCTGCGCAAAGTGCTATGGCGCAAACCTGGCACACGGCAACCTGGTATCTGTCGGTGAGGCAGTCGGCGTTATCGCCGCACAGTCCATCGGTGAGCCGGGTACACAGCTGACCATGCGTACCTTCCATACCGGCGGTATCGCATCGGCAGAAGATATCACACAGGGTCTGCCTCGTGTCGAGGAACTGTTCGAGAGCCGTCACCCGAAGAACGCATCCGTTCTGTCCCGCATCGACGGCGTGGTACACATCGAAGAGATCAAGACCGCACGTACCATCATCGTTACCAACGATGAGACCGGCGAGTCGGAATCTTATCCGATCCACTATAACTTCAAGATCCGTGTTCGTGAAGGCGAATACATCAAGAAGGGTACCCGCATGACAGAGGGTAACGTATTCCCGGGCGACATCCTGAATATTCTGGGTGTTCAGGCAGTACAGGATTATATCATCAGCGAAGTACAGAAGGTTTACCGCCTCCAGGGTGTAGATATCAACGATAAGCACATCGAAGTTATTGTACGCCAGATGCTCCGCAAGGTGAAGGTAGACGATTCCGGCAGCAGCTATCTGCTCCCGGGTACAATGGTCGACCGCCGCAAGATCATGGAAGTCAACGATGCACTCCAGGAGCGCATCGACAACGGTGAGACCGAGGTTTCTCTGGTTACCGTAGAGCCGATGCTCCAGGGTATTACCAAGGCATCCTCCAGCTCCGACAGCTTCCTGTCTGCTGCATCCTTCCAGGAGACCACAAAGGCGCTGACCGATGCCGCAATCCGTGGCAAGAGCGACTATCTGTATGGTCTGAAGGAAAATGTTATTATCGGTAAGCTGATTCCGGCTGGTACTGGTATGGACGTTTACAACAACGTCAAGATCGTCAAGAATGACGCATATCTGGAACACAACAGCGCAGCAATGTCGTCTGCGACAATGCCGTCCACACTGGGCTAAATCCATGCGGCAGCGTTGGAAAAGACGCCTTTGCGTTCTGCTGGGAACACTGTTTCTGCTGGGCAGTCTCTGGACGATTCCGGCAGCGGCGGCTGAAACTGCCGCACCGCAGACCACTGCGGCGGAGTCGCAGTCCTCGGACAATGCAAAGGACAGCGGAAAGACAAAGCAGATCGTGATCGTTCTGGTGGTATTCACCGTATCCTGCGGTGTCACTGCCTTTCTGGTCATGCAGCCCAGCTTGAAAAAGCTGAAAGCGGCAAAGGAACAGGCGAAAACAGTTTCTGCGGAACAGACCAAAAAAGATCAATAAATGAAACCGTCTCTGATCGGGAGTGATTCCCGGCCGGAGGCGGTTTTTGTCTTATTATAATGGTAATGTGCTAGTCGTTTTCTTCCAGCATCATTTCGAGATTCTCGAAGAGAAACTCCTGGGCACGGGACGAATATGTCACTACCGTATAAGTACGATCAAAGCTCTGTACGGTTTTCTCCGCAATGCCCAGGGCAGTGCCGTTTGCAGTGGGGATTTTCCGGTGACGGTTCTCGCCGACGGAGATCTCTTCCAGAAAACCGGCACGCACCAGCCATTTGGTGAGGGTGGTGGTTTTCAGCCTGCACATGGTGTATTCATCGATCATGGCATTGCACTTCTGTACGATCTCAGAAATGCTTACTGGCTGTGGCTCTGGTTTCAGAGAGAGCAGCTGTTCCGGCGTCAGCGAAAACGGCAGGCGTTCGGAACGCTTTTTCTTGACACGCTGTACTTCGCCGTGGTTCTCGATCACCTGTTCCAGGATGCCGGAGACATATTGCAGGCACCTGGCAATGCGTACCTGCCGGACGGTGTCTCCTTCCGGGATGACTGTGCCGTCCAGGGGATTGATGCCTTGTACCAGGCAGTCCAGATATCGCTTGGCACGCTGCTGTACTTCGACTTCGGTCATGCGTTTTCTCCCTGGAAATGCACCTTTTTCAGCTGTCCCTGGTGCAGGGTCACGCTGTCACCCTCGAAGATGTCCAGGGCATACAGCCGGGCATCGGAATAGGGAATGGTGCTGCGTCTGCCGTCCGGCGATTCCAGAACTACGTCTACCATCGGTTCGCTGTGTTCCTCACAGCCGTAGTCGCTTTCAAAGATGTGCAGAACTCGGTAAATGGTTTCGCTCATAGGATTACTTCGCCTCCAGTGCAGTTTTCAGCCGCTTGCGCAGCTTTTCCGGGATCTTCTCTTCCAGCATCATCTGGATGCTTTCTTTCGGGAGATTTGCCAGTTCGCCGTCCGGCATCTGTTCCAGCAGAGCCACGACCTCTTCCAGCGTTGCGCCGCCTTCTTCCTTTGGGTTCACGTCATCCAGAAACGACGCTTTCGCCTCGTCCAGCATGGCAAAGCGTGTGGTGCGCAGCAGGAGGATCCCGCAGCTGCGGCACATTCCGGAGAGCGCCGCCTCGGTGCGCTTGTCGCAGACGGCGATGCTCTTCGGGCAGCGGCCGTAGTCGATGACTGCCTGGACAAAGCCGTCCAGTGCCTGCTGGAGGACGGCATCGTTGTATTGCAAAGGCTGCTGCGGCAGGAGCTGGTCCCGCTTGGTGTCCAGGATCAGCATGAGGAACGGGAAAAACGGTGCGCCCTCTCTGGCACGAACCGGGTCCGGGAACGGGAACAGCTGGCACTCCCACTTGCCGCCGCCTTTTTTCATCCGGCGCAGTTTCTGCTGCATGGCAGCGTCCAGGTGCGGCTCTGCCAGAGTGACCTCTGTCTCTTCCGGAATTTCCAGCGTTTCCCAGACTGCGCCGTCCGCAGTGGGAACATACAGGGGCAGGACAGCGGAATAGGGGAGCAGCCCCAGTTCCTGTTTGGTCTTGCCCTGTTCCAGCTGTGCGGCAATGTCTAGTGCAGCGTGGAGCGCCGTCTCCAGGATGTCCGCCTGCGTCTCATTTTCCAGGAACCAGGTGGCATGATAGGGCTTGGCGCTGCGGAAACAGAAGTAGGCGTTCTTTCCACGGAAGGTGATGCCGTTTTCCTTGGCATAGCGGCGGAGACTTTCCACCTCGGCAGCTGCCAGGTCATCCTTGCAGCAGAATACGACCTGGAGACAGGACTGGGACATCATCAGTTCCTGGTAATTTTCCTGTGTTTTGTCCGGTTCGTCCGGTGTTTCCCAGAACTTGTGGATGTTGTTCCAGCCCGTTTCGCCGGAATAGACAGACAGCGAGATAAAGTCTCCCTCCATGCCGGTCAGCAGACAGCAGGCAGGCGTGCCGTCGGGCAGACGGACGGCGAACGCCTCGTACTCGTAGATGGTTTTCCACGGTTTGTGCTGCTTGAGGGCAAAGGTGAGGGGATAGAGCCTTTCCATATAGGGGAGCAGTGCGGCATCCGGCTCGGGGAGCATGGTCTCTTCGGTATCTATCATATCTTGCTTTTGATTCATGACGGGCATTACCTCTTTTCGTTGGGTGTGTAGTTCGGCTTGTCTCTACAATGACAAGGTGTTATCTTTTTCAGTATATCATATTTTTCGGCAGACTGCAACCGGATTCGCAGATTTTTCAGAAAATCCGGGGGATTTTTTCCGGAATGTCGTGGGATGCGCCGACGCTGTCCCTCTGTGAAAATTGCAGATTGTGCTGCGAAATCCTTTGTTCCATAAACCCATATCACGTAATTTTCACTAAAAAATCAGTTGCATTTCCTACGCCTTTATGGTATAATCTATAGTATGTAGTGTCAGAGCCATGGCTCTGGCTTGTGATTGAATGAAAGTGAGGCACAGAATATGTGTGGAATTGTTGGATATGTGGGAAAGCGGAACTGCACAGACGTTTTGATAAACGGACTGAGCAAGCTGGAATACCGTGGCTATGACTCCGCCGGGATCGCCGTGTTCCAGGATGGAAAGATCGCTGTAGCCAAGTCCAAGGGCAGACTGAAAGACCTGGAGGACAAAATGGAGCGTGAGGGCAGACCGGAGGGCAATGTGGGCATCGGTCACACACGCTGGGCGACCCACGGCGAGCCGTCTGACGTGAACTCTCATCCCCACAGCGGCGGCAGAGTGACCATCGTACATAACGGCATCATCGAGAACTATAAGGAACTGAAAGATCACCTGGCATCCAAGGGCGTGACCTTTGCCAGCGATACGGATACCGAGGTGGTGGCAAAGCTGCTGGACTATCGCTATAACGGCAGCCCCATCCAGACCATCTCTGATGTGATCCGTGACCTGGAGGGTTCCTATGCGCTGGGCATCATCTTCGCTGACCATCCGGATCAGGTGTATGCTGTCCGCTGTGAAAGTCCGCTGATCGTCGGCGTGGGCAAGGGCGAAAGCTTTATCGCATCGGATGTGCCGGCAATCATTGAATACACCAGAGACTACTACCTGCTGGAACACGAGGAGATCGCTGTGCTGGGCAGCGACGGCGTGCATATCTATGATGCCTTCGGTCAGCCGGTGGAAAAGGAACTGAAAACCGCAGACTGGGATGTGGAGGCGATCGGCAAGAACGGCTATGCCCACTTCATGCTCAAGGAGATCCACGAGCAGCCCACTGCCATCCGGAACACCATCCTGCCGAGAATCCAGGACGGCTTGCCCAATCTGGAAGAGTGCGGCATCACCCCGGAGATGCTGCGCAGTTTCCGGCATATCCAGGTGGTTGCCTGCGGTACTGCCATGCACGCCGGAACGGTGGGCAAATATGTGATTGAAAAGCTGGCGAGAGTGCCGGTCACTGTGGATATCGCCTCTGAATTCCGCTATCGGGAACCGCTGGTGGGCGAGGGCGACCTGGTGATTATTATTTCCCAGTCCGGCGAGACCGCAGACAGCCTGGCGGCAATGCGCCTGGCAAAGTCTCTGGGTGCAAAGACGCTGGCGATCGTCAATGCGATGGGCAGCTCTATCGCACGTGAGGCGGATATGCTGATCTATACTCACGCCGGTCCGGAAATTGCCGTGGCATCCACTAAGGCGTATATGGTGCAGATCGCTGTGATGTATCTGTTTGCCTTTGAACTGGCGCTGGCTGTGGGAAAGATCGACGAGACCGAGTGCCGCCGTCTGGTGCAGCTGCTCCAGGATACATCCGACACCATTACCGGCATTCTGGAACACAAGGAGCAGGCGCAGTACATCGCCTCTTCTCTGATTACCGCAGACAGCCTGCTGTATATCGGACGTGGTCTGGACTATGCCCTCAGCATGGAAGGCTCTCTGAAACTGAAAGAGATCTCCTATATCCACTCGGAGTCCTATGCTGCCGGCGAACTGAAGCACGGCACCATCTCGCTTATCACGGAAAATATGCCGGTGATTGCCGTTGCCACCCAAAAAGCGCTGATGGAAAAGACCATCAGCAACATCAAGGAAGTCAAGGCTCGTGGCGCAAAGGTGATCCTGGTGTGCCGGGAAAGCGACAATGTAGACCCGGATGCTGTAGATCTGAAGTTCGGTCTGCCGGAGTTCGACGATCTGCTCATGCCGATGATCGCCGTAGTACCGCTGCAGCTGATCGCATATTACACCTCTGTCCTCAAGGGCAACGATGTGGATAAGCCACGGAATCTGGCAAAATCCGTGACTGTGGAATAATAGAAAAGGAACGATAACAGTGATGAAATACAAAAAGATTGCGCTGCTGGCTGCGGCAGCACTGACAATGACACAGATGCTGGGCATTTCGGCGGCAGCGGAAGAGGATGTCTCTTCTGCGGAGGACAGCGTGGTAGACGCAGACAGCCTTGGCAGCGATGAGAGCAGCGAAGAATCGTTTACCAGCGGTGACTATACCTATTCCCTGGACGGGGAAAACGCCAAGATCACAAAGTACAACAACAGCGATGAAACAAATGTTGTCGTACCGGACGAACTGGACGGTCACAAGGTGGTCTCTCTGGGCAGCGGCACGTTTGCCACAAAGGATAAGATCGTCTCGGTGACACTGCCAGCGGCACTGACAGAGATCAACAGTTCCTGCTTCTACGGCTGCACCAGCCTGGAAAAGGTAGAACTGGCAGAGGGCAACACCGCATTTACCGTGACAGACGGCGTGCTGTTCTCCGCTGACGGCGAAGATCTGATCGTCTATCCGGATGCAATGGAAGGCACTTCCTATACCATTCCGGACGGGGTAAAGGAAATCTGGACATCTGCCTTTTCCAACACCAAGCTGACAGACGTCACATTCCCGGACGGCGTGCTGTACATTGACGACTGGGCGTTTGCCTCTTCGGCGCTGACTTCGCTGGATCTGCCGGACTCTGTGACGGAGATCGGACAGTATGCCTTTGCCTACTGTGAGGGCATCCAGAAGATCGACTTGCCCCAGGATCTGGAACTGATCCAGGCGGCAGCCTTTGCCGGTGAGACCAGTCTGACAGAGGTCACCATGTATGACAGTTTGACGGAGATCCAGATGGCGGCTTTTGCCGGGACCGGTCTGAAAGAAGTAACTATTCCGGAGAGCGTCACCTATATCGGTTTCTGCGCATTCGGCTATGAGGCAGATATGACCACTAAGGTAGAGGACTTTGTGATCTACGGCAAAGTCGGCTCCCAGGCGCAGACCTACTGCACCGCAGTGGATTCCGAAAACGACTATTCCAATAACTTCAAGTTCCGCAGCGTCATGTCCGAAGAGGTCTCCGGAAGTGACAGCAATACCGTAGAAGTGACCGAGAAGGAAAACCTCTGGCAGAGCTACGGCAGATGGATCCTGCTGGGCGCCGGCGCAGTTGTTCTGCTGGTGGGCGGCGGCATTCTGATCTTTGCCGGCGGCGGAAAGAAGAAAAAGACTGCCTCTTCGAAGAAAAATGACAAGGCAGAGGAAAAGACAGAAGAAAAGACAGAAGAAACAGAGACAGAGCCGCACGAGGATACCAAATGAGAGCTGTAACGACAATGATTTGCGGGATGCTGGGGGCAGCGCTGCTGAGTGCTCCGGTGATGCTGCCGGCATCGGCGGCAATGGCGGAGAGCAGCCAGGTTTCAGAAACCGATGACAGCGGCATTTCCATTGATACCTCCGGAGACACCTCCTATGATGTGTTCACCTATCGGGAAAATGACACAGGCGTTTGCATCACATCCTGTGATACCGCCGCCACATCCGCCGATATCCCGGAGGAGATCGACGGAAAGCCGGTCACAGAGATCGGCGATGCGGCATTTATGAACTGTGCCTATCTGACTGCCATAGATGTACCGTCCCATGTGACGAAGATCGGCGAAAGTGCCTTTTCCAGCTGTCCCATGCTGTGCCAGGTCTCTCTGCCGGAGGGGCTGACAGAACTGGGCAAGGGCGTGTTTGAGTCCTGTACCATGCTGAGCCAGGTGACGCTGCCGTCTACGCTGACAGAACTGCCGGAGGCGGCATTCTACAATTGCAGCTATCTGCCCAGCTTTTCTGTGCCGGCGACGATCAAAGTCATCGGGAACGAGGCATTTTATAGCTGTACTGCCTTGAAAGAGGTGACGCTGCCTGAGGGCGTGGCGTCCATCGGGGACTATGCGTTTCAGAACTGCCAGGTGCTGGAGCAGGCGAAACTGCCGGCATCCTGTACCACTCTGGGCAAGTATGTGTTTGACGGCTGCCAGGCGCTGACGGCGCTGGATGTGGCAGAGGGCAACACGGCCTATCTGTCGCAGGACGGCGTGCTGTTTACCAAAGACGGCGAGACCCTGGTGCGGTATCCCCAGGCAAAGGCGGAGACGGCATATACCGTTCCGGAGGGCTGCAGGACACTGGCGGACTGGAGCTTTATTGGCTCTACCACACTGGAACAGATCAACATTGACGGGGTGACTTCTATCGGTGAGGACTGTTTCTATTACTGCACTTCGCTGAAAAGCATCGTTATCCCGGACGGCGTCGCAGAACTGAACGGCGCTGTGTTCGGCTACTGCCTGTCCCTGGAAGAGGTGAAACTGCCGGCGACCATCTGGAAACTGGGAGATCACTGTTTTTATTCCTGCGCCAAGCTGAACAAGATCGACCTGCCGGAGGGACTGACTACGCTGGGAGACCAGTGTTTCTACAACTGCGTTTCTCTGCTGGAAATGAACCTGCCGCAGACCATTACGGAGATCGGCGACCAGGCGATCGGGTATTATACGCCGTCAGATTCCAAGGACAATACGGCGAAGAAGATCGACCGGCTGCACGTTTACAACGCCGGCAGCAATGCGGTCAGCCAGTATATCCGGCAGTGGAAATCAGACGACTATAAGTATTGGATCATTAGTGGTGCGGTCGCTGTTGTGATCGTCGGGGGTGTCATCGCATTGATCTCGGTACGGCGGTATCGGAACAAGATACGGCCGACCAGCCGCCATGCGTCGGAGACGAAGCGGAAGAAGAAATAAGGCATCACCTGCCGCAGAAAGGACCCCAAACCATGAAGCATTTACATTCATTTGCACCCAAACGCCTGCTTGCAGCTGCCGCAGCCGGTGTGCTTTCGGTATGTGTGCTGCTGCCTGCCGGAAATGTTCTGGCAGCAGAGACCACGACCGACAGCAGCAGCGAGACATTCGATGACGGTACGCTGACTTATAAAAAACTCAGCAACACCACGGTTTCCGTAACGGACTGCGTGGAGTCTGCCACCCATATCAGCATCATGCCGAAGATCGACGGCTATGATGTGGTTTCCATCGGAGAAGAGGCTTTTGCCAACTGCACCTCTCTGCAGGGACTGACCATTCCGGACAGTGTCACAGAGATCGGCTCGGCAGCGTTTTACGGCTGTACCGCTCTGGAAAGTCTGACCGTTCCGGATTCGGTGACCAAGATCGAGAGTGGCACCTTCTTTAACTGCAGCGCTCTGACCAATCTGACGCTGGGCGGAAAGACCACGGATATCGGCGATATGGCATTCGGCTACTGCACCAGCCTGGAAACGGTTGCTCTGCCGGAAACGGTGGAAAATATGGGCAATCAGGTGTTCTACTACTGCACGGCGCTGGATGATATCTCCATTCCGGATAAGGTGACGGAACTGGGCAGCTATACGTTCTACGGCTGTCTGGCGTTGAAATCGTTTGAAGTGCCGGTGAACCTGGAAGATATCGGCGCAATGTCCTTTGTGGCGTGTCCGTCCCTGGAGACCATTACGGTGGCAGACGGCAACGCCAAATATACCGCAGTGGACAACGTATTGTACGACAGCGAGGAGAGCATCCTCTATCTGTATCCTGCCGGACGGAGCGACACCAGCTTTACCCTGCCGGACAGCACGCTGGTGGTCTATGCCGGCGCATTCTTTGCTGCCGGAAATCTCCAGCAGATCACATTTGACGAAAAGCTCCAGTACATCGGCGAGATGGCGTTTGACTTTTGCAGCGGACTCACCAGCCTGAACATTCCGAAGGGTGTGACCACTATCGGCACGACTGCTTTCGCCGACTGTACCGGACTGACATCTGTCACATTCGACGGCGCATCCGATGAGGACGGCGGCGACGGGGACAAGCTGGAGATCGGCGACTACGCCTTTTTCTGTACGGACAATCTGAAAGAAGTCCAGCTGCCCAAGCGTGTCTCCTCCATCGGCAAGTATGCCTTTGGCTGCACTTCGCCGTCTGACGATGACGACAGCGAGGATTATGTGACCGTTTCTTCGGACTCCGGAGACGATCTGAAAGTCAAGGCGCTGAGCGGATTCCTGCTGATCGGCTACACCGGCGCTGCATCGGACTATGTGAAGGACTGCGATGTGGACATCAGCTTTAAGTCGGTGAACTTCAACTGGAAAGGGCTGATCTTCTGGGCTGTGCTGGTTGTGGTTCTGGCGGCAGTAGTGCTGATCGCTGTTCGCATCATCCGCCGCACCATGATGACAGCGGAAGAAAAGCTTGCCCTCAAGTCGGCGCAGGCAGAACAGAAAGTGCCGCTGATGCAGCGTGGGGAATCGTCAAAGACCGAAGAACCGGAGTTTGACGACGGTTACCGCAGCATTCTCGCAGACGACGAGGATGAGGACGAGGCGGAAGAAGTGGCAGACTATGAGCAGACCATTTCGCACAGCCAGCTGCACAGCATCGGTCACGCCGATGCGGCAGAACCGGAGGAGAAAGCACCGGAGGAAGAGAACGAATCAGAAAACGAATAAAACAGATGTGACCATTTCAGCGGTATGCGTGTTGTTATAGGTGAACGGCCGTTCGAGGAAAACGAAAGGAGTGAACCGGCGTGCAGGAACGTATTCTGATACGCAGACTCAAACAACACCAGCCGCAGGCTCTGGAAGAGCTGATCGAGACATACAGCCCCTATGTGGGGACGATCGTGCGCAATATTATCGGAAAGTATCTGTCAGAATCAGATGTGGAGGAACTCACTGCGGATGTTTTTCTGGCAGTGTGGGAACACACCGACCAGCTGAAAGCCGGAAAGCTCACCGCATATCTGGCGGCGATCGCCAGAAACCGGGCGAAAAACCGCATCCGTGGATATCACGAGACCGTGAATCTGGAGGACATGATAGAGATCGGCAGCGGCGAGGATCTGGAAGACGCCATCGACCGGAAGATCCTGAGCGAGTTGCTCCGGGATGTGCTGGACACGCTGACGGAAAAAGACCGGGAGATTCTGGTTCGGTATTACTACTGTTATGAGAACGTCCGGCAGATCGCCGAGACGCTTTGTCTGAGTGAGTCCGCAGTGAAAATGCGGATGAGCCGGGCGAGAAAGAGACTCCAGCAGGAACTGATCGCACGAGGATATGCGTATGAGGAATCGCCGGCGGTGCAGCAGATACGCTTTGCCGCCATCGGAAAAGGAGCTGTCTCATGAAATGGAATTGCTATGATCTGTTCGATCACTATAATACAGAAAAAAACGGTGTGCCGGCGCTGAAAGAACAGCCCATCCGCACAGATGCAGTGCTGGAACGGGTACAGGCGCAGACCGCTGCCCATTCCCAGCCGCATAAGCGCAGCCGCATCCGGATGACCAAGTGGGCAGCCGGCATTGCGGCAGCGGCAGTGTTGGTAACCGGCGGTACAACGCTGGCTGCGGCTGCCGGTGTCGGCGGACTGAATGCCTTTTTTCACAGTCTGACCGGCGAGGAAACGCCGGAAAATCCGGGAAAGCTGGCGGCGCTTGTCGCTACGCCGGATGCCAGCTTCGACAGCACCAACCAGGACGTACAGTTTACCCTGCTGGGAATGTACGGCGACGACAGCCAGGCGATGCTGAGCTTTCAGGTGACTGCCAAGGACGGCACGGCATTGCAGGACGGTTTCAAGCTGCCCTATCAGCTGACCTTGCAGGGTACTGACGGCAGCAGCGAGGCGCTGGGCTGTTACGGCAAAACGGCAGATATCCGGGAAAAAGACGGGGCATATTACATCAATCTCCGTATCAACCGCACCGACTTGCAGGGCAAAACACTGGATGTGACCTTCCGGAACTTCTACACGGAGGCGCAGATCTCTCAGATCTGGTCGCAGCTGACAGCCTATGACGACCAGCTCCAGCAGGACTATGTTCGTCAGAACTTCGGGGAAGATGCGCTGAAAGGCTGGGGAAACGGCGAACTTCCGGCAGAATTTGATGTGGATGCCTGGAAAGCCTACCGCCGGGAGAACCATCTGGATCAGAAGTGCAGCGACCGGGAAAAGGAACTCTACGCAGAGACAGACGGCGTGATCTCCGGCAGCTGGCACACCAGCGTGACACTGGATTTCGCCAGCGCAGCGCCCATCACGGCGGAGTTTGACGGCGGCACAGTGACATTGCAGACCCTGTCCGCAAGCATCGCTGCACCGGCAGAATGGGACGACCAGAACCATGCGGTCAACTATGTTATCACGCTGAAAGACGGCAGAAAGATCTTCGACGAACTGATGGCACAGTACACAGCCGGTGACGAAATGTTACAGCGTATCCATGCGCTGCCCGGCTGTGAGACGGATACCATCGAGCAGTATGTGCCGCTGGCAGAGAACTACTGGGAGAAGGACAGCGCCACAGACGTATTTTGCTACAGCGAACCCATCGACCCGGCAGAGGTGGAGACGATCACAGCGTATCGCTTTGCTTTTGCAGGTGAGGATTCCGACGGCACCAGCGGACTGAGCGGCTATGATCTCACCGACCGCACTGTGATCTACAGCGCACAGTAATTCGCAGAGAAAGGATGTTTCAACATGAGCAGAAATCGACAGCACAGCCGCAAACGGCAAAAACATTTGATGACAGCAGCGCTGCTGCTCTGCCTAGCAGTGCTGGGGTTTTCGGTATGGCTCCTGTTTGTTCCCAATCATCTCAATCACGTGGGAGAAACATCCGTTTTGCAGAGCAGTACAGCTGATCCCGGAACCGCAGCTGTGACCAGTGATTCCGGCACGGTGCAGAATTCCGATGCACAGGCGTTTCTGGCGGTGCTGGAGGGCAATACTGCACAGCTTTCCGCCGGGAAGTGGAAGAGCAGCGACGAGTCGGTGGCAACTGTGGACAGCAATGGAACCGTTACCGGCGTGAAACAGGGCAGCTGTCAGATCACGGACGGCAGCAGCACCTATCAGGTGGATGTGCGCCGTCTGGAACAGCGGGAAGAGGGAACGTATGTGGACGGTATTCTGATCGTCAACAAGTCCTATCCGCTGGCGGAAAACTACGACCCCGGTTTGCAGCCGGTGACAAAGGATGCTTTTCAAAAGCTGAGCGATGCGGCGGCACAGGAAGGGCTGGATATCTATATCGGTTCGGATTACCGGGACTACGCCTACCAGGTGAAGATCTATAACAACTACTGCAATTTATACGGCTGGGAACAAGCGGACAGCTTTTCTGCCCGTCCCGGCTATTCGGAACATCAGACAGGACTCACCATTGACTGCAACACCATTGACGATGCCTTCGGTGATACCCAGGAATCCGTCTGGCTGGCACAGCACTGCGCCGACTACGGGTTTATCATCCGTTTCCCCAAGGGAAAGGAGAGCATCACCGGCTATCAGTATGAGCCGTGGCACATCCGCTATGTGGGCGTGGACGTGGCAAAAGAGATACAGAAATACGGTCTGACCCTGGAAGAATATCTGGGCGTGGATTCCGTCTATGCCGAACCGTGGCAGGGATAAACATACTTTTCAACTTGATAGAAAAGCCGTACTGGAAAGTACGGCTTTTTTGTGCCTCTGTGAAATCCTTGTTTTCCAATTCTGTGAATCATCCGCAAAAAAAGTTGACATATTTAGAATACTATGTTATAATAAAACCTGTGAGAACAAAATCACAGGAAAGTGAATCTTACGGCAGTATATGACGAGTAAAAATGAAAAAGGGGCGATCGTATGAAAGCGTGTAAAAAGCTGACGGCACTTCTGGCGGCATTGACGATGCTGACCGGAACGGCAGGGTTGCCGGTTTCCGCAGAGGAAATGACCGGCACATTGGGAGATACCATGACATGGACAGTTGACGGGGACACTGTGCGCTGCACATGGGAATCTGCAGCGGCGGACGGTGTGGAGATTTCGATACAGGGCGATACCTGTACCATTGAAAAGGGCGTTTATTCTTGGGAAGAATATCAGGAATGGTCGAATGCGGCAGCAAACGAATTGACGGAACTGCTGGAGGCAAACGGCTATGATCCTTCTGCAATGGGCAGCGAGGAAAAGAACGCAGCCATCGCAGAACTGATGCCGGAGGCTTATGCAGTGCGGACAGCGTTTACCGGCATCAAGCACATTGTGGTTTCCGATGGAGTGACGCAGCTGGATGCGCCGCTGGGATTCCTCGGATTTGGGGATTCGGAAACGGTACAGCTGGGAAACAGCGTGGTTTCCATCGGGGACAGCACATTTGAGAATACCCACTGCACCCGGATCACCTTGCCGGACAGTCTGAAAATCATTGGAAATCAAGCATTTCTTAACGCCGGCGTAAAAGAACTCACCATTCCGGCAGGGGTGGAGGAGATCGGCGACATGGCTTTGGAAACCGATTCCACTCTGGAAAAAGTGACCATTCTCTCCCGTGATGTGGACTTGACGGATACCGGACTGGGCTATGTGTCCGTCTGGCTGGAAACCAATCCGTACCGCAATGAAAATCTGGTGATCTATGGCTATGCCGGTTCTACTGCGGAACAGTATGCGGCGGACAATGCCATTCCCTTTGTGACGCTGGCAGAAACGCCGGTCTACGGGGATGTGAACCTGGACGGCAGAGTGGATATCCAGGATGCCGTCCTGCTGGCAAAGGCAGCCGCCGGAACGGTGACGCTCAACAGCGACGCCAAGGTAAACGGCGACTGCGACCAGGACGGTACGATCAGCCAGGCAGACGCTGCGATTCTGATGCAGTTTCTGGTGCATCTAGTAGATGAACTGCCGGTGCAGGGTGCATAAGTATAATTTGGGGAAAACGAAAACAGGACAGCGTGTCGAAATTGAAATGCGCTGTCCTGCTTTTTTTATGTTTCAGAATCGTCTGTTTCGGTGGGCGTGCAGCTTTTCAGCAGCGCCTGCAATTCAGAGGTGAACCGCTGTGCCTTGTCCTTGCCCCAGTAGCCTACGCTGTACAGGTGGATGCTGCCGCCGGCGGCAGGGGAAACGGTGAAGTCGCCGCAGTCTGACACCTGGTACAGCTGGTCGCCGCTGCGCAGTAGAAAGCTGGTGGTGTCTATGTCCATGGTGTAGCTTTCCAGGGGCAGCGGCGTGAGAAAGCTGCGGTGATAGGTGTAGCCGTCCAGCAGGGAAAGCAGTGCGTCGTATTCCTTTGTTCCGGGCTGGAAGTCATAGGTCACGCTTTCTGTGGTGGCTTTTCCCGTGACGGAAACGCCGGCGGTGACTACCGAGAGGGAAAACGGCTCGTCGGCGTGCATGGCTTTTCCGATGGGGAACGGTGTCAGCAGATACCATCCGCCTGCCAGAAGAATGCACAGCACCAGCAGCCCCAGAAGGACACGTTTTACGGGTTTGGCAGAACGCATGGCAGGTCTCCTTTCTGTAAAGATCGTTGTATGCTTGTTCTATTGTAGCATATTCTGTCGAAATTGTAAAGGCAGTGCGGCACAAATCTTTTCTGAAAAATACCTCTTGACAAGTGTACTGCAATGTGCTATACTGTACCTATTGAATCAGTACAATCAGCACAGTGAAAGGGGGAGAGCCTGTGGAGATCATTCTCAGCAGCAACAGCAGCAAACCCATTTATACCCAGATCACGGAGCAGATCAAGGCGCAGATCATGGACGGCACACTGCGTGCCGGCGATCCGATCCCGTCTATGCGCAGCCTGGCAAAGTCTCTGCACGTCAGTGTAATCACGGTACAGCGTGCCTACGAGGAACTGCAGCGTAACGGGTTCATCGAAACGACCGTCGGACGTGGCAGTTTCGTTGCCGTGCAGGATCCGGCGTTTTATCTGGAGGAACAGCAGCGCCGGGCGGAAGAACATCTGAGTGCGGCGGCAGAGATCGCACGAACCGGCGGCATACCGCTGGAACAGCTCATTCGTGCGCTGACCATATTCTATGAGGAGGAGAACTGACCATGCAGAACATTTTAGAGATACGGGATCTGGGGCGTTCCTATGTGAATTTCCGGCTGGAACACATCAGCTTTTCCATTCCCGGCGGAACGATCATGGGACTGGTGGGCGAGAACGGCGCCGGAAAAAGTACCACCATCCGTGCGGCGCTGGGACTTATCCGGAAGGATGCCGGCGAGGTGCTGTACTGCGGCGAACCGCTGACCACGGACAGTGCCGCCATGAAAGAACAGATCGGCGTGGTGTTCGACAGCATCTGCTTTTATCCGGAACTGACGGTGGAAAAGGCAGGGAAGATCTGCCGGAAAACCTATCGGAACTGGGATGAGGCATATTTCCGGGAACTGCTGGAGCAGTTTTCTCTGGATCCCAAGCAGAAGATCAAGGCGCTGTCCCGTGGCATGAGCATGAAACTTTCCCTGGTGCTGGCGTTTGCCCACCGTCCGAAACTGCTGATTCTGGACGAACCCACCAGCGGACTGGACCCGGTGGTACGGGATGACTTACTGGACTTGTTTCTGGACTTTGTCCGGGACGAGGAACACGCCATTCTGATCTCGTCGCACATCACCAGCGACCTGGAAAAGATAGCGGATTATGTGACATTTCTCCATGCAGGAAAGTTGCTGCTGACCAAGCCCAAGGACGAACTGCTCTGGAAATACGGCGTACTGCGCTGCGGCGAGGAGCAGTTTCAGAAACTGGACGGGTCAGAGGTGCTGGCATGGCAGAAAAAGGACTATTCCTATGACGTGCTTGTGCCGGATCGGGAAGAGCTGCTGCGGAGATATCCGGAGGCGGTAGTGGACAGAGCAACCATGGACGAGATCCTGCTGTTGTATGTGAAAGGAGCGCAGAAAAAATGAAGGGACTGCTCTTGAAGGACTTCTATACCATATGGAAAGCCAGACGAATTTTTATTATTCTGTACATCTTTATCGCAGCCGTTTCCGGCATGAATCTCCAGAACGGCTGGTCTTACATGGGTTTTTGGATGGTGATGATGGATGCGCAGACTTTAAGCACCTTTTCCTATGACCATTCCTGCAACTGGAATCGTTTTGCACTGACGATGCCTGTTACACGAAAAGACGTGGTGCAGTCGAAATTCCTTTTGCAGCTGCTGATCGTATTCGGCAGTATGCTGGCATACCTTGTGCTGGCTGCCCTTGTCAGTCTGGTGCTGCGGACGTTTGAAGTCAAGGCGTTTTGCAATATGCTGCTTGCCGCATGGCTTGTGTTCTGGGTCGTGCTGCTCATGGGCAGCGTTTCCACACTGCTGCTGTTCCGGTTTCCGCCGGAATACGTGTGGCTGATCTCCATTTTGGTCTATGTGATTCCGGCGTGTGTTTTCATGGGTGCAGGCAGCATTTTCGTTCAGGAAATAGCGGACAATCCTGCCGTCCTGCCTGCGGCGTTTTCCGCAATGCTGCTGCCGGCGGCGATTGCCATACCCATACTGTCCCTGGTGGTCTCCGGACTGTGCTATTTCTTCAGCTGCCGTGTCTTTCAGAAGAAAGATCTGACATAACGGGAAAGGAGCGTTTTGCATGAAAATCATTGCCCATATCGAAAACGACTTTCCCACCAAGTTCGGCATTCCCCGGCAGAGCGGACTGGTCAACAGTCTACGTTCCCGGATCGTCTTTGCGCCGGAATACCGGAATCCCGATGCGTTCCGGGGATTGGAGGATTTTTCCCACGTCTGGCTGATCTGGGAGTTTTCCCAGGCGGTGCGGCAGAAGTGGTCGCCCACGGTACGTCCGCCAAGGTTGGGCGGCAATACCCGGATGGGCGTATTCGCCACCCGTTCGCCGTTCCGTCCGAATCCCGTCGGGCTGTCGGCGGTGCAGCTGGAAGAAGTGGTGTTGCACGGCGCAGATGCTCCGTATCTGGTGGTCTCCGGTGCAGATCTGATGAACGGCACGCCCATCTATGACATCAAGCCCTATCTGCCCCATATCGACAGCCATCCGGATGCCAGAGGCGGCTTTGCCGTGCCGGCGGCGGAACATCGGCTGAAAGTGGTATTTCCGGAACAGTGGCTGGAAAAAGTCCCGGAACAGCTGCGGGACGGGCTGACCGAAGTGCTGGCGCAGGACCCCAGACCGTCCTATCAGCACGACCCGGAACGGGTATACGGGTTCGGCTTTGCCCGGCTGGAAGTGAAGTTTACCGTAGACGGGGACGTGCTGACGGTGTGCGGCGTGACGGCACAGAAGTGATCTGCGGCGGCATCGTGTGTCTCAGCACCGCCAAATCTCACATTTTCTGCAAAAAATTTCGGAAACCCCTTGCAAATTGTTTCGTTCTATGGTATGATAAATCTGTACAGTTCAGAGCCTGTATCAACTTCGTGGTACAGGCTCTTACCGTATCTGTGCGGACTGCCGTGCAGATGCAGAAATCAACACCGTAAAATATTGATAAAAGGAGATACTACTTATGCAGTATGGTTACTTTGATCTGAAAAACAAAGAGTATGTCATCGATCATCCGGATACGCCGGCACCCTGGGTCAACTACCTGGGTTCCCCGGAATACGGCGCAATGATCTCGAACAACGCTGCCGGCTACAGCTTTGTCAAGTCTGGCGCAAACGGCAGAATCAGCCGTTTCCGGTTCAACTCCATGATGGCGCTGCCGGGACGCTACATCTACCTGCGTGACAACGACACCAAGGACTACTGGTCTGCCACCTGGCAGCCGGTAGGCAAGCCGCTGGATGCCTACAAGAGCGTCTGCCGCCACGGCACAGCTTATACCGTGATTTCCGCAGACTATGCCGGCATCTCTTCTGAGGTCACATATTATGTTCCCATCGGCGCTACCTATGAGGTATGGCGTGCTGTCATCACCAACAACAGCGACAAGCCGAGAAACCTGTCTGCATTCGGTTTCGTAGAGTTCACCAACGACAACAACTACGAGCAGGACCAGGTCAACCTCCAGTACACCCTGTTCATCACACGCACCAGCTTTGAGGGCAACAAGATCCTCCAGCACATCAACGAGAACAGCGGCAAGGATGCTACTGGTTCCAACCACAGAGAGCGTTTCTTCGGCATGGTCGGCGCACCGATCTCCGGCTATAACGGCAATCTGGACAGCTTTATCGGTCCGTACCGCACCTATTCCAACCCCATCGCAGTAGAGCAGGGCAAGTGTACCGGTGAGATGAACTACAACGGCAATGCCTGCGGCGCACTCCAGAGCGATATCACCCTCCAGCCGGGCGAGTCCAAGGAACTGATCTTCGTACTGGGTCAGAAGGACAACACCCAGGCAAACGAGATCCTGGCATCCTATGAGACTGCCGGCAAGGTAGACGAAGAAGTCGAGGCATTGAAGGCATACTGGCACGGCAAGCTGAACCACTTCCAGGTAGACACACCGTCCGAGTCCTTCAACAACATGATCAACGTATGGAACGCTTATCAGTGTTTCATTACCTTTATCTGGTCCCGTGCAGCATCTTTCGTATACTGCGGTCTGCGCAACGGCTACGGCTATCGGGATACGGTACAGGATATCCAGGGCATCATTCACCTGGATCCGGAGCTTGCCGCAGAAAAGATCCGCTTTATGCTGTCTGCACAGGTAGACAACGGCGGCGGTCTGCCGCTGGTCAAGTTCGACCACAATGCCGGCCATGAAAACACCCCGGACGATCCGGAATATGTCAAGGAGACAGGTCACCCGTCCTACCGTGCAGACGATGCGCTGTGGCTGTTCCCGACCATCCGCAAGTATGTGGGCGAATCCGGCAACAAGGCATTCTACGATGAAGTGATCGTCTATGCAAACGGCGGCGAGGATACGGTTTACGACCATCTGAAACGTGCGATCCGTTTCTCCATGGAGCGCCTGGGCGACCACAATATGCCGGCAGGTCTCCACGCAGACTGGAACGACTGCCTGCGTCTGGGCAAGAAGGGTGAATCCACCTTCGTTGCATTCCAGCTGTACTATGCAATGTCCATGATGCACGAGCTGGCAGCAGAGCGCAAGGATGACGAGTACATCGCTTATCTGGACAAGGTACAGAAGGCGCTGGGCGAAGCACTGGCTGCCTGCTGGGATGAGGACCGCTTTATCCGTGGCATCCGGGAAGACGGCGTAGTCGTTGGCGCAAAGAAGGATCCGGAGGCATCCATGTGGCTGAATCCTCAGAGCTGGAGCGTTATCTCCGGTTTCGCCTCCAAGGAACAGAGCGACAAGGCAATGCAGTCTGTTGCAGATATCCTGGATACCCCGTACGGTGCAAAGCTGCTGGATCCGCCGTATATCGACAACTATTTCGACGGCGCACTGATGCACATTTTCAATCCGGATACCAAGGAAAACGGCGGTATCTTCTCCCAGTCTCAGGGCTGGCTGATCCTTGCAGAGAGCCTGCTGGGTCACGGTGACGATGCGTTCCGTTACTTCGAGGAAAGCTCTCCGGCATCCATGAACGACAAGGCAGAACAGCGTGTGCTGGAACCGTATGTACACGGTCAGTTCACCGAGTCCACAGCATCCCCGTATGCAGGACGTTCTCACGTACACTGGCTGACCGGTACTGCATCCACTGTTATGGTCGGCTGCGTAGAGGGTATCTGCGGTATGCGTCCGGATGCAGACGGTCTGCATATCTGCCCGTCCATTCCGGGTGCATGGGATGGTTTCACCATGGAAAAATTCTTCCGTGGCAAGCAGCTGTCCATCACAGTCAAGAACCCGAATCACGTACAGAGCGGCGTTGCATCTCTGACACTGAACGGTAAGGCACTGGAAGGCGACTATGTTCCGGCTGCTGCACTGGCTGAACAGAACCAGATCGAAGTTGTTCTGGGCTGATTCCAGAAATAAACCATAGAAAACAGAAAAAGACCGCCTTTTCCCGGCACACCGTGGGAAAAGGCGGTCTTTTGTGCGCTGCTGCTTGTATATTTTCCGCCGCTGCGGGCATACTCTCTGCGAACAGAAACTTTTTGTTGTCAGTTCCTCTTGACAAGGGAGAGATTCTGTGGTACAATAAATCTGGTTAGAGATAACTAACTATAAAATGAGAGTACGTAAAGGAGTCGTATAGCAATGAATTACTTGCAGATCGAAAAGGTTATTGGCAGAGAAATTCTGGATTCCAGAGGAAACCCTACCGTTGAGGCGGAAGTGACTCTGGTTGACGGTACTACCGCAAGAGGTACTGCACCCAGCGGCGCATCCACCGGCGAATTCGAGGCGCTGGAACTGCGTGACGGCGACAAGGCACGTTATCTGGGCAAGGGCGTGACCAAGGCAGTTGAAAACATCAACACCATCATTAACGAGACTATCACTGGCATGGATGCCTCTGACCTGTACGCTGTGGACAAGGCAATGATCGCAGCAGACGGCACAAAGGACAAGTCCAAGCTGGGCGCAAATGCGATCCTGGCAGTTTCCATCGCTACTGCAAGAGCAGCAGCAACTGCACTGGATATTCCGCTGTATCGTTTCCTGGGCGGCGTTTCCGGCACACGTCTGCCGGTTCCGATGATGAACATTCTGAACGGCGGCGCACACGCTACCAACACCGTAGATACCCAGGAATTCATGATCATGCCGGTTGGCGCACCCAGCTTTAAGGAAGCGCTCCGCTGGTGTGCGGAAGTATTCCACAGCCTGGCAAAGATTCTGAAGGCAAAGGGTCTGGCTACTTCCGTCGGCGACGAAGGCGGCTTTGCACCGAACCTGTCCAGCGACGATGAGACCATCGAGACCATCCTGGAGGCAGTAAAGGCTGCCGGATATGAGCCGGGTAAGGACTTCATGATCGCAATGGATGCTGCATCTTCTGAGTGGAAGAGCGAAAAGGGCAAGGGATTCTATCACCAGCCCAAGTCCGGCAGAGACTTCACTTCTGATGAACTGATCCAGCACTGGGCAGACCTGGTAGAAAAGTACCCCATCATCTCCATCGAGGACGCACTGGATGAAGAGGACTGGGAAGGCTGGCAGAAGCTCACCGCAAAGCTGGGCGGCAAGGTGCAGCTGGTCGGCGACGATCTGTTCGTTACCAACACCGAGCGTCTGAAGAAGGGCATCGAACTGGGCTGCGGCAACTCCATCCTCATCAAGCTGAACCAGATCGGTTCTGTTTCCGAGACACTGGAGGCAATCCAGATGGCACACAATGCAGGCTATACAGCAATTTCTTCTCACCGTTCCGGCGAGACCGCAGATACTACCATCGCTGACCTGGCAGTAGCACTGAACACCTGCCAGATCAAGACCGGCGCTCCCAGCCGTTCTGAGCGCATGGCGAAGTACAACCAGCTGCTCCGCATCGAGGAAGAACTGGGCGACAGCGCAGTATATCCGGGCATGGCAGCATTTCACGTAAAGCGTGACTGAGAACAAAGCTTTCCTTTCTGAGTGGATGTTCCACTCATTTCAAACTCTTCTATGACGGTACCGCCTGGCGGAACTGTCCCCTTAAACCTTATGAAAAAGCGGCGTATTCCGGTTGGAGTGCGCCGTTTTTTCTGCGGCTTATTTCTCCGGGAGTCTGTCGCTGACACGCCAGCCCAGCAGCACCAGTCCCAGCAGATTGGGAATCGCCATCAGTCCGTTGGCAATGTCCGAGAGCGCCCACACCGACCGGAGCGACACCACCGCACCGATCCCGGCGCACAGGCAGAACAGCAGGCGATAGGGCAGCCGCAGCCGCTCGCCGCCCAGATACCGCACCGCCTGTTCACCGCAGCAGCACCAGCCGATCAGCGTGCAGAATGCAAACAGTGCTGTCAGAATTGCCATGACCTCCGGGGCAGCGCTGCCGAAAATGCCGGAAAATGCTGCGGTGATGATTGCCCCGGCGTGGTCTGCCTGCGTCAGTGCGCCGCTGGTGAGAATTGCCAGCGCCGTGAGGGTACAGCAGACCAGCGTATCCAGTGCTACTTCTACCATACTCCACATTCCCTGGAGCGCCGCATCTTCCGAACTGCCGCCGGCGTGGACCAGGGCGCTGCTGCCCAGACCTGCTTCGTTGGAAAAGATGCCGTGGCGCAGTCCGGTCTGTACCGCCTGTTTCAGCACAGCGCCGGAAATACCGCCGCCCACGGCACGAATCCCGAATGCACCGCAGAAGATGTCCCGGAACGCACCCGGCAGGGCATCGTGATGCGTTACGATTACGCCGAGCGCCGCCAGCAGGTACACGGCAGACAGCAGCGGCATGAGCCACTGGATGACCTTTCCGGTGCAGCTTGTGCCACGGAGCAGAATGATGCCCAGCAGTACTGCAACGCCAACCGCCGTCCACAGCGGCGGCAGGGAAAACGCCTGCTTTGCCAGAGTGGAAATGGCGCTGCTCTGGGTCATGTTGCCCATGCCTAGGGATGCGGCAATACAGCAAACGGCATAGAACGCCGCCAGTACCCGGCTGTGCAGTCCGAACCGGAGATATGCCATGGGACCGCTCACTCGTCTGCCGTCCGGCAGTGTCCGGGCATAGCGCAGGGCAAGGACGTTTTCGCTGTAGGTCAGCGCCATTCCCAGCAGGGCAGAGAACCACATCCAAAAGACAGCGCCCGGACCGCCTATACAGAGCGCCGCCGCCACGCCGATGATGTTTCCCGTTCCCATAGCTGCCGCCAGGGCGGTGGAAAAGGTCTGGAACTGGGTGAGGGCAGTGCGGTTCTCGCCGGCGGGTTTCTCTTTCAGACTGCCGAAAGTGCGTTTCAGAATGGTGCGCCAGCCCCGGAATTGGAGAAAGCGCAGCCGGATGGTGAGAAAAACACCTGTGCCGAGCAGCAGCACCAATAGTCCGGCACTCCAGATATAAGATGCAATGGTTTCCAGCATAGCGGCGGTCTCCTTTCATTGGACAGGGGCAGCAGTGCTTTTGCGTAACAATTTCTCATGCAAATCGATTTTTCGGATAGTCCCCCTTGAAAAGGGGGATGTCAGCGTAAGCTGACAGGGGGATAGATTATTACAGAGCATTTTTCTTAGCACAAGGCACATCTTGTGGGTGCATTTTCAAAGAAGGCATAAAAATTGATTTACGTAACAATTTCCCCATATCTCTTGACGAAAATGCCATATCGGGGTATAATAGTTTATGAAGATATCCAACCCGTTTAGAAGTTGCGGCGGCGCAGCGGTGCGTGAAAAGGCACAGCCGTGTAGTGCCGCCGGAGAATTCCACAGGAGGCGCAGATGAAGCAGTATACTGCCGACAAACACGCACAATATACTCTGCAGATCGCTGCACCTGTGGTGTCAGCGGTGCTGATTGGATTGATATGGTACTTTTTAGCGGTACTTCCCCACTGGATGCTCTGGACGCTGACAGTCATCGTCGCTGCTGCTGCGGTGCTGCTGTCTACACTGCTGCTGCCCATGTGGTTCTGCACCATCGTCTACAGCGTTTCGGCGACGCATATCACCCGGAAGTGCGGCATTTTCTTTGTACAGGAACAGACCATGCGCACCCAGGCGCTCCAGTTCAGCAGCATTTTTCGTGCGCCGTTTTCGGAAAAGACCGGGATGAACTTCATTCCGCTCCATGCCTACGGCGGCACAGTCATTCTGGCATTTCTGAGCCGCTCCGATGCGGAGGAGATCCAGGCGTTTCTGCAAAAGACGGTGTACAGCCACAGCCAGCGAGTGGTGGAACAGCCTGTGTTGCCGGAAGAGGGACCGGACTTTGACGTATTCGAAAGCGCCATGCAGGAGACGAAAGCACCTCCGGCAGACGACACGGAAAGGAGCGAGCCATGACCCGGACGGCTGCGGCATCCCCGGCAGTTTACCGGGAGCATCCCATCAAGATCCTGCGGTACAGCGCCAAAAACCTGTGGCTGTTGATTTTTCCGCTGCTGCGCAGTCTGCGGTTTTATCCGTTCTCGTTTCAGAATCTCATCGACTGGGGCGCCGGCGTGTGGTTTGACCTGCTGGTGGCGCTGCTGATCTTGGGGATCGGAACGCTCCGCTGGCACGCCTGCATCTACTATTTCGACGAAGTGACCATCCGTTCCCGGAGCGGCATCCTGCTGCAGCGTGTCACGGAGATCCCTCTGGAGCGCATTGCCTCCACCGTAGAGGAACACCCCTTTTACCTACGTCCGCTCCGGGCGGCGTGTCTGCGCATCAGTACAGCGGCAGGCGCAATGCCGGATGCGGATATGCAGCTGACGCTGTATCTGCGTGACCTGCACCGGCTGCGGCAGAATATCCCGGTGCTGCAAAACGGCAAGTCGGAAGAGGCGGCATATCACACGCCGGCGTGGCGGACGATGCTGTTCTCGGCGCTGTTTTCCAGCAGCTTTTCCGGGGCGCTGTACATTGCGACCCTTTTTTTTCAGGGCGGCCGTATCACGTCTGACCTGCTGGAACAGTTCCAGGCGCAGCAGCTCCTGGAGGATGCCACAGACAGAGCGTCCACGGCGTTCCACGGCGTACCACGCATCGCCGTCACCATCGGCATCATCATTCTGGCGCTGTGGCTGATCTCATTCGGGCGGAATCTGCTGCGCTACGGCAGATTCAAGATGCGGTTCGGCAGTGAGTTTATCTCGGTGCATACGGGCATCATCACCCGGCGGCGGTATCATCTCCGGGACACCGCCATCATCTTTCCCGACCTGCGGCAGAACCTGGTGATGAAGATTTTCGGCATGGTCTCGCTGCACATCCGCTGTCCCGGCTACGGCAGCCGGCGTGACACCCTGCCGGTGCTGATTCCGCTGATGCGCAAAAAAAGCTCTCAGCCCCTGCTGGAACGCCTGCACGCCGTGCCGGTGATGGAACATCCGAAACTGCACGCAAAATCCAACATCAAGTTTTTCTGGTCGTTCGTCTGGCCGCCGGTGATCGGACTTTGCGCCATTTTTCCGGTGCGATTTTTCCTGCTGTGGCTGCTGCCCAGTGTGGGAGCGATCATCCGCTTTTTTTCCGTCATGATGATTATTCCGCTGGTGTGGCTGCTCTGCATCCGCATTGTGGCGATGGTCTCGGAATCGGTCACCATGGACGACCAGCACCTGCAGATGCACTTTTGCAGCTGGTTCACATTCCACACCATCACGGTGAACCATGCACGCATCGTCCGCACGGACATTATGCAGACGCCCATGCAAAAGCAGTATGGAGTTTGCCATTTATATATCACCTGCAACGGACCCCGGCAGCAGCGGTTCAAGCTGACGGCGCTCCCGGAGAAAAAGGTCCGGGAGATTCTGGCGATGCTGGAGCAGGGAGCATAATCACAAAAACATTCCCGGTTTCTGCGTGGGTGCGGAAACCGGGATTTTTTTGTAAAAATGCAGATAAATCATTGACTCTTTTTCCTTTTTGTACTATAATAAAGATATTCTGTTTTATCAATATGATATGGAGGCATGAAAATGCAATTGTGGAAAAAGGCACTTGCGGCAGTGACTGCCGGGGTGCTTTGTCTGGGTAGTGTTGGCATTTCTGGGGTGCAGAGTGTGCTGGAAAGCGTGAGAATGGTGCTAACTGCGAGTGCAGATGTGCCAGGTGAGTATGATGGAACTTATGGGGATTTGTACTATAAGAACGATGATGATTTGGTTTCTATAGTCGGTTGTAAGACAACTGCTGAGTCTGTAGAAATTCCGGCAGAAATTGACGGAAAACCTGTGACAAGTATTGAAAAAATGGCTTTTTCCGGCTGTACCAGTTTGACGGCAATCACGATACCGGACAGCGTGATGAGTATTGGCGATAGTGCTTTTTCCAACTGTACCAGCTTAATAGAAATCACGATACCGGACAGTGTGACGGGAATTGAAGAATATGCTTTTTCCGGCTGTACCAGTTTGACAGCAATTACAATACCAGACAGCGTAACAAATATTGGAGTGGGTGTATTTTTTGACTGTACCAGTTTGACAGAAATTACGATACCAGACAGCGTGACAAGTATTGGATATACTGCTTTTTGCGGCTGTACCAGTTTGACAGAAATCACAATACCAGATGGTGTGACAAGCATTGGAGGGGCTGCTTTCTCTAAAACACCATGGTTAGCTGAAAAGCAAAAAGAAAACCCATTGGTTGTTGTGAATGGAATTTTGATTGACACAGAAACTTGCACCGACAATGTTGTTATACCGGACAGCGTGACAAGTATTGGAGAGTTTGCTTTTCACGGTTGTACCAGTTTAACAGCAATCACGATACCAGACAGCGTGACAAGTATTGGATGTGAAACTTTTCATGACTGCACCAATTTGAAAAATGTTTATATTTCTGATTTAGAATCTTGGTGTAAGATTGATTTTTGTGGTACTACTTCTAATCCATTGCATTGTGGTGCCAATCTTTATATAAACGGAGAGTTGGTAACAGAAATTACGATACCGGATGGCGTGACAAGCATTGGAGAGTTTGCTTTTTCCGGCTGTACCGGTCTGACGGAGATTACCATTCCAGACGGTGTGACAAGTATTGAACGTTATGCTTTTTATGGTTGTGAAAATTTGACGAAAATCACGACTCCAGATAGTTTGATAAGTTTTGGGTATAATGCTTTTTGGGGGACGCCATGGCTTACAACCAAACAAGAAGAAAATCCGCTTGTGATTGTCAATGGGGTTTTGATTGACGGGACAACCTGTACTGGAAGTGTTACGATACCGGACAATGTGACAAGCATTGGAGAATGGGCATTTTTTTATTGTGAGAAATTGACGGGAATCACTATTCCGGACAGTGTGATGAATATTGGATGGGATGCTTTCTCTCATTGCACTAGCTTGACGGAAATCACGATTCCAAATAGTATGACGAGTATTGGAATGCAAGCTTTTTACGGCTGTACCAATCTGACGAAAATTACTATTCCAGAAAGTGTGACAAGTATTGAAAGCTTTGCTTTTGAAGATTGCAATAACGTGACAATCTACGGCTACACCGGTTCCTACGCAGAAACCTATGCTGAGGAAAACGACATTCCTTTTGTCTCTCTAGGCAACGCTACAACAACAGAAACCACCACTACTACAACCGAAACCACCACCGAAACGACTGAAACAACGACTACTACCACCACCCCGGAGACCCCGACCATCGCCAAAGGCGACCTGGACGGCAGCGACCGCATTGACTCCACCGACATCTTCTACACCATGTATTACGTGGCAAATGTTGCCGTAGGAAACCCCGGCGGTCTGACAACGGAACAGATCGCAGCCGCCGATGTGGACGGCAGCGGCAAGGTGGACTCCACCGACGTATTCTATATGATGTATTACGTGGCACTCCACGGCGTCGGCAAGGATGTGTCCTGGGAGGAAGTCCTCGCCAAGTAAGAAAAATTCTTAGAACCAAAAAGGGCTGCGGTACTTTTCACGAGTACCGCAGCCCTTGCTGTATCCGGTTACATTTGTAAAATCTGCGCTAGTATCTGCAGGATCTTTGCCCCGTAGTTCGCCCCGGATGCCCAGCCCTTGTGGTTCAGGTTCTCCTGGATGCCAAGCCACTCCACATAAGGCGCACAGCCACGCTGGACATAGCGGAAACGGGTGTCGATGCAGTCCTGTTTCAGCGGCTCAGTGGAGGCGTAGGCTTTCAGATGCTGTATCTGCGCCCGGATGCCCAGCTGGGGCGTGGCAAAGGAATTGCCTTTCACGCCGTTTTGCGTCACGCCCATGCCGCAGAAATTGTTCTGGCTCAGCGTCACGGCAGAGCCACGGAAGGTGAAGTTTCCGGTCTCCAGGCAGGACTGCGCAAAGGCAATGTCCCCACGCACGCCCTCTGCCTCGCCCTCGCTGAGATAGTAGGGGATCATGTCCAGGACGCTCTGCGCTACGTTGGGGTTGACAGAGCGGATGTAGGCGGCCATCTGTGCGACTGTCGCCTGGGACTTGCCCATGACCGGGGTGGTGTTGGTGGAAAGCTTGCCGTCATCGGCGGCACGATAGGTCACGCCGTCGATGAGGACGGTCTGGCTGCGCACCAGCTTGCCGTCGCTTTCGAAGTAATAGGAACTGCCGTCCAGCTGCTGCATCCCCACCAGTGCGGTCTCCGTGTCCGGGCTGAAATAGTAGATGTCTCTGCCGTCTTTCTGCCAGCCGGTCTGGATGCTGCCGTCTATACTATTATAATAGGAGACCGTCCCGTCAGCAAACGTGCATACGCCCACTGTCTGGGTGCCGCAGTCCGGGTCGAACTGGTACCGGTGTCCGTCCAGCGTCTGTTCGCCGGTCAGCTTTCCGGTGTCGCTGTCCGCATAATAGCGGTGACCGCCGGACTCCACCCAGCCGGAGACCGGTTCTCCTGTGACCGGGTCGTAGTAGCGGCGTATACCGTTCACCGTGCGCCAGCCGGTCTTTTGCGCTCCGGTGTAGTCGAAGAGATAGTCCGTACCGTCGATGGTCACTTCGCCGGTGACGCATTCGCCCTGGGCATCGTAGTAACAGCGGCTGCCGCTTTCCGTCACGCCCCAGTTGCCGGAGGGCTGGGTGGTTTCTGTGGCAACGGGAACAGTCACCCCGGCGCTGTCCGCCGCCGCAGAAAAGCCGCCCAGGATGCAGGCTGTCCCCAGTCCGGCGGCGAGGGAAAGCAGGAATGGAAAATGTTTCAAGTGTGGTCCTCCTTTGTATTGTGTTTTGTGCGGTATTGCCTTTATTGTAGCATATTTTCGGGGATGTTGCAACCGAAAATGCACAAAAAATGTGCCGCAGTATGCAGAAAAGTGTCACATTCTCCGGACTTTTCGTCAAACTGCCGGAATCGGACGCAGAAGGACACTGCATTTTTTGCGCTGCGTGGGAAAAAATAACGCAGACTTTGTTGACAATTCGGCAAAAATCCGGTATAATGTAGTGGAAAGAGAATGTTGCAGGGGAAGATACTGATAGGGGAACGCTGGCAGGTCTGCCGGCAGAAATTCAGTTGCTGCAAATGCGCAGCAGGAGGAATCTATGTCGTTACAGGAAAAAGAAGCATACGACCTGGCAAAATGTAAGCTTGCAGAATATTTGCAGGACAGCGCCGTCTGCTCCATGGATGAATACGTGCAGCACGGCACGACCAGCACATTACAGCACTGCCTTTCTGTGGTGCATATCAGCTGTGCCATGGCAGAAAAGCTGCACATCCGTGTAAACTATGAAAATCTGATCGTCGGGGCATTGCTCCACGACTTTTATTTGTATGACTGGCACACGCACCAGGATGAGGGCGTGCTGCACGGCTTTGCCCATCCGCACATTGCCTGCAGAAATGCAGCGATGCGGTTTCACGTCAACGCAGAGGTACAGCACATCATCACCACCCATATGTGGCCGCTGACGCTGCGGTTTGTGCCACGTTCCAGAGAGGCGGTTCTGGTCTGCATGGCGGACAAGTACTGTTCTACCCTAGAGACCGTGGTGGGATTTTTCCACGCTGCCGCTGCACTGCTCCGAAGAAAGCAGGTGTGAGTTTATGGTACATTATCTTTCTGACTATGTGATCCTTTTCTTTGCCTATGCCACCCTGGGCTGGTGCATGGAAACATTATATATGGGCGTCCGGGAACGGCGCATCACCAACCGTGGCTTTCTGCTGGGACCCTGCTGTCCGATCTACGGCGCAGGCATGGTGGGCATTACCCTGTTGTTCCAGGACAGCCACTACAGCTATTGGCACGTGTTCTTTTCTATCATCCTGCTGTGCAGCCTGCTGGAATATGCAGTAAGCGCTTTGATGGAACGGGTGTTCCACACTCGCTGGTGGGACTATCACGATATGCGGTTCAACATCCATGGCCGTATCTGCCTGGAGACCATGCTGCCCTTTGGTCTGCTGGGGACATTTGCCCTCTACCGGATCAATCCGTTTCTGATGATGTTGTATCATCGCCTTCCCGGATTTATTTCCGGGAAATTGGCGGTGGGACTGGTGGTTCTGCTGCTGGCGGATCTGACCATCTCCGTCTGTGTCCTGCGGAATCTTTCCCTGCCGGACGGCGACGCCGACCATACCGCCGAGATCTCACGCCGTGTGTGGGAAGATCTGAAAAAGCGGCTTGGCTGAACAAATTGAATAAAACTTTTTTGTGCATTCCGCTGTGTTTTAGTGGGATGCACTTTTTTTGTGTGCGTCAGATGAAAACGACAAAATACACTTGACAGAATAAATGTCATGCGTTATAATAGAACAAAGTTATTTCATAACATAGTTATAGATAAAGGAGGCTTTGGAGAGATGGATTGTGAGGCAAACACGTTTTTTGGCGTAATGAATGCGTTTCGTGGGTTGAATGTGTTTTCTCTGCTGCCCCTGTCCCGGCAGGAGTATATGCTGATGTTCCTGGTGTTCCGTCACCGAAAGACCAACCCGGAGGGCTGTACGGTATCGACCCTGACCCGGCTGATGCGTGTGCCGCAGCCGGCAGTGTCCCGGACGCTGCGTGGACTGGAGAACAACGGCTACATCCGCCGGGAAGTCTGCCGGGAGGATCGGCGCAACACGTATGTGACACTGACGGCTGCCGGAGAGACAGAGGTACAGCGTGCCAATCAGCTTTTGGAGGAATTTCACCGGGGTATCCAGAAACGATTCACGCAGGAAGAGTCCGATCAGCTGATGGAACTGCTGCGGCGGCTCTATATGGCGGCATCGGAAGAACTGGATGAGATGAAAGGAGAGAAACAAGCCAATGGGTAAGCTTTTCAAGAACCTGAAACCTTACTGGAAATCTGTGCTGGTGATTTTCGTGCTGTTGGTGGTGCAGGCGTTTTGTGACCTGTCGCTGCCCCAGTATACGTCGGATATCATTGACACAGGCATCCAGAACAGCGGCGTAGCCCACATCCTGCCGGAAAAGATCACGGCGGAGGAGTTTGATAATGCCCAGCTGTTCATGACCGAGGAAGAACAGAACCAGTGGCAGGATGCCTATGACGGCGAGAACCGGAAAGACAGCCTGTCGGAAAAGAAACTGGACGAACTGGACAGCGACCTGCTGGTGCCGGTGCTGCTGAATTATCAGATGTCCATGATGAATGAGGACACTTTCCGCCAGATGCTGGCGCAGCAGCAGACCGACCCCAATGCGGAGGCACAGATGGAACAGATGTCTGTGGAAGAAATCGGCGCTATGATGGGCGTGGAACTGAAACCGTTCCAGCGCACCGAAGAGGACGACGACGGCAATGAGACCACGGTGACCTGTGTGGATGTACGCCCGGTGTTTGCGGCAATGCAGCAGAGCGGTCAGCTCACGGAAGAGATAGTGAACCAGATGCGCTCCCAGCTGGAGGATATGCTGGACACTATGGGCGACTCTCTGGTGAAGTCCATGGGCGTGGCATATGCAGTGCAGTGCGACAAGGATGCCGGACTGGACGTGGATAAGATCCAGACCAGCTATCTCTGGCGCACCGGCGGCAAGATGATGGCGATGGCATTCGCCATGATGGCTGCGGCGATCTGCGTCGGCTATTTTGCATCCCGTGTGGGTGCAGGCGTGGGACGTGATCTCCGTGGAAGAGTGTTCCAGCGTGTCATGCAGTTCTCCAGTGCGGAGATGGATCAGTTCTCCACCGCATCTCTCATCACCCGCAGTACCAACGATATCCAGCAGGTGCAGATGGTGACGGCGATTTTCCTGCGGATGCTGCTGTATGCGCCGATTCTGGGCGTGGGCGGTATTCTAAAGGTGGTACATACCGGCGCAGGCATGGGCTGGGTCATTGTCCTGGCGGTTCTGGTAATTCTGGGGATCGTCGGCGTGCTGATGTCCATTGCAATGCCCAAGTTCAAGCTGATGCAGGTGCTGGTGGATAAGGTGAACCTGGTCTCCCGTGAGATTCTGACCGGTCTGTCGGTCATTCGTGCATTCGGACGGGAAAAGACCGAGGAAGAGCGTTTCGACCAGGCAAACCGGAATCTGACCCGAACCAACCTGTTTGTCAACCGTGTCATGACCTTTATGATGCCGGTGATGATGCTGATTATGTACAGTCTGACCATTCTGATCGTCTGGGTCGGCGCACACCGTGTGGACGGCGGCTCCATGCAGGTCGGTTCTATGACGGCGTTTATCACCTATGCTATGATGATCGTCATGTCTTTCCTCATGCTGACCATGATGTCTGTCATGCTGCCCCGTGCATCGGTAGCTGCCGGACGAATTGACGAGGTATTGCAGACAGAGACTTCCGTCAAGGAGAACGAGACACCGAAGCATCTGGACACCTGCAAGGGCGTTCTGGCATTCGACCATGTCCATTTCCGCTATCCGCACGCCGAAGAGGATGCCCTGTCCGACCTGTGCTTTACCGCAGAACCGGGCAAGACCACAGCCATCATCGGCAGCACCGGCTGCGGCAAGTCCACGCTGGTGAATCTGATCCCTCGTCTGTACGATGCCACAGAGGGCAGCATTACGCTGGACGGCGTGGAACTGCGTGATCTGCCGCTGGAAGAACTGCGGCAGCAGATCGGTTTTGTGCCGCAGAAGGGCGTGCTGTTCTCCGGAACGATTGCCAGCAACCTGCGGTTCGGCAATCCGGATGCATCGGATGCGGAGATAGAGCAGGCGGCAGAGATTGCCCAGGCGATGGAGTTCATTGGAGAAAAACCGGATCGGTTCGACAGCGATATCTCCCAGGGCGGTACCAATGTTTCCGGCGGTCAGAAACAGCGTCTGACCATCGCCAGAGCCATTGCCAAGCACCCGAAGGTGTTCGTCTTTGACGACAGCTTTTCCGCACTGGATCTGAAAACCGATGCGGCACTGCGCAAAGCGCTGGGCGAGCAGGTGCAGGACAGCACCATGATTATCGTGGCGCAGCGTATCAGCACCATCCTCCATGCAGACCAGATCCTGGTGCTGGAAGAGGGAAAGATCGTGGGCAAGGGTACACACGAAGAACTGCTGCGCAGCTGCGAAGTGTACCAGCAGATCGCAAAGTCTCAGCTTTCCGCAGCGGAACTGGGACTGGAAGAGGACACAGAGAAAGGAGCGGTGACAGATGGCGAATGAAAGACGGCGCATGGGCGGTCCGAGAGGCGGTCAGATGCCGGTGGAAAAGGCAAAGGACTTTAAGGGTTCAATCGGCAAGCTGTTTGTGTATATGAAAAAGTATCACGCTGCGGTAGTCGTCGTGATCCTGTGTGCAGTTGCCTCCACTGTGTTCAGCGTCATTGGCCCGGATATCCTGGGAAAGGCGACCACAGAGCTGGCAAACGGTCTGATGGCGAAGATCCAGGGAACCGGCGGCATTGACTTTACGAAGATCGGACAGATTTTGCTGTTCGTGCTGGGGCTGTATCTGCTCAGCACCCTGTTCAACTTTGTCCAGGGCTGGCTGATGACCGGCGTGACCCAGAAGGTCTGCTACCGGATGCGGAAAGACATCTCCGAAAAGATCGACCGGATGCCTATGGCATATTTCGAAAGCCGCACCTACGGCGAAGTGCTGTCCCGCATCACCAACGATGTGGATACGCTGGGACAGAGTCTGAACCAGAGCATTACCCAGATCATCACCTCTGTGGCAACTATGGTGGGCGTACTGGTCATGATGCTGCGCATCTCGCCGCTGATGACGCTGATCGCAGTGATTATCCTGCCCATTTCTGTGACGCTGATCTCTTTGGTGGTCAAGAAGTCTCAGAAGTACTTCAAGCAGCAGCAGGAATATCTGGGACACATCAACGGTCAGGTCGAGGAATCCTATGCCGGTCAGACTGTGATCCAGGCATACAACAAGGAAAAGGACACCGTGCGCCAGTTTCAGGAGACAAACGATACCCTGTATCACTCCGCATGGAAGTCCCAGTTCCTGTCCGGACTGATGCAGCCGATCATGATGTTTGTGGGCAACCTGGGCTATGCCGCTGTGGCACTGTCCGGCGGACTGCTCGCCATTCGTGGTACCATCACCATCGGTGATATCCAGGCATTCATCCAGTACGTGAAGAACTTCACCCAGCCCATGCAGCAGATCGCACAGGTGCTGAACCAGGTGCAGTCGATGGCGGCAGCCACGGAGCGTGTGTTTGAATTCCTGGAAGAGGACGAAGAAGTCCAGACCGCAGAGCATCCGGTACAGCTGGCAGATGTCAGGGGCAGCGTGGATTTCGAACACGTTTCCTTCGGCTATAAGCCGGAACAGTGCATCATCCACGATTTCAGCGCCAAGGTGCATCCGGGACAGAAAGTTGCCATTGTTGGTCCTACCGGTGCCGGAAAAACGACCATGGTGAAACTGCTGATGCGGTTCTACGATGTCAACAGCGGTTCTATCAAGCTGGACGGACACGATGTCCGTGACTTCGACCGGCATCAGCTCCGGGAATCTTTCGGCATGGTACTCCAGGACACCTGGCTGTTCCAGGGAACCATCATGGAGAATATCCGCTACGGCAGACTGGATGCCACAGACGAAGAGGTCATCGCCGCCGCAAAGGCAGCCCACGCAGATACCTTTATCCGCCATCTGCCGGACGGCTATCAGATGGAGCTGAACGAGGACGCCAGCAACGTGTCACAGGGACAGAAACAGCTGCTTACCATTGCACGTGCGATTCTGGCAGACAACCGGGTCATGATCCTGGACGAGGCGACTTCTTCCGTAGATACCCGAACCGAAATTCTGATCCAGAAGGCAATGGATCATCTGATGGAGGGCAGGACCAGCTTTATCATTGCGCACCGCCTTTCCACCATCCGCAATGCGGATATGATCCTGGTCATGAAGGACGGCGACATCATCGAGCAGGGTACGCACGATGAGCTGCTGGCGAAGAACGGGTTCTATGCGGATCTGTACCGCTCTCAGTTCGCTCAGACGGCATAACCGCATTTCAAAAGAATAACAGCATAACACGCAAATTGGTTTTTCTCCATTTTGCCTCCTCTTTAGAGGAGGTGTCCCGAAGGGACGGAGGAGTCAGAAAAATCAATTTGCGTGTTTTTGCATAAAAAGGGCTTGCCAAATGAAAAAGATTGTGCTATAATGATGATATCTGTTGTTCTGTCCGCTGGAGGGGAACGGCGGAACACACCGCAGCGCCGTTTGCATCCGATGAGACGGGCTGTATCTCACTATACTTTAAGGAGGACTTCCATGGCAACCACCAACACCCAAGCCGTGCCGCTGCGTACCAAGCGTGGTATCAGTGCCGGCAGCATTTTCTCGGCAATCGGAAGATGGATCGTCCGAAACCGGATCTATCTCATCGCCTTTGCCATTCCGGCTGCGCTGACCTATCTGGCGTATGCCATCTTCGGACTCTACCCCTTTGGCGAAGAATCCGTGCTTTGCCTCGACCTGAACGGACAGTACGTCTACTATTTTGAAGCGCTTCGTGATGCGTTCTGGGGCGACGGCAGCATTTTCTACAACTGGTCCAGAAACCTTTCCGGTGAATTTATGGGCATTATCGGCTATTATCTTGCCAGCCCGTTTACTTTGATCGTGATGCTTCTGCCGGAGAAGTTTATGCTGAGCAGCCTGCTTATCATGCAGCTTTGCAAGGTGGGCGCTGCCGGCGTGACATTCAACTATTTCCTGCAAAAGCGCCGGAACGTACAGCCTTATCCGTCCCTGCTGTTCTCCACCATGTATTCCATGATGGCATATATGGTGATCCAGCTGATCGACCCCATGTGGCTGGATGGTCTGGTATTCCTGCCGCTGATTATGCTGGGCATCGAGTATCTGGTCGATGACGGCAGACGGCTGAACTACATCATTCCGCTGGCGCTGATGTGCGTGGCAAACTTCTACATCGGCTACATGATCTGCATTTTTGTGGCACTGTACTTCTTCTTCTACCTGCTGGCAGGTTCGGACAAGAAGCGCAAGGGCTATGACTATTTTACCGCCATCGTGCGTGTGGCATATTCCTCGGTCATTGCACTGGCTTGTGCGGCATTCATGCTGCTGCCGGTGTACAATGCACTGAAACTGGGTAAATTCGAGTTTACGGATCCGGACTACAGCTTCCGGTTCCAGTCTTTCCCGCTGAGTCAGAAACTGCTGGAAAATGCGCAGGATTCACCGCTGCTGGTACTTCTGTGCGACCTGCTGGATATGTTCCCGCAGCTGCTGCCGGCACAGTATGACTCTGTTAACGTCCAGGGCAAGCCGGAGATCTACTGCGGTCTGCTTACCCTGGTGCTGCTGCCGCTGTTCTACATGAACAAGAAGATCAACTGGAAGAAAAAGCTGGGCTATACAGTGCTGATCGTTGTGATGGTAATGTGTATGCTCATCACACCGGTGGACATGATGTGGCACGGCGGACAGGTGCCGAACTGGCTGCCGTTCCGCTATTCGTTCCTGCTGTCCTTTATCTTCCTCACCATGGCGGCAACTGCATTTGCCAACAAGGACGGCATCCAGAAGAAACATCTGCTCGGCTCTGCCGGGGTGATGGTGGTTATCATCGCCATTGTTGCCGGTCTGAAATTTGACCAGATGGCAAAGGGCGCAGTCTGGATCTCTGCGGCACTCATGGGCATCTATCTGATTCTGCTGTACTTCATGATCGGCGGCAAGCTGACAGAGGGCAAGCGTGGCGTAAGCATTGCACTGACAACCATGATGCTGGTCATGGTCGGCGGCGAGGTGACTTATAACGCAGTGGATTCCATGAAGGATATCGACGATGAGGTGGCATATTCCACCCGTGCATCCTATCAGAACTATGTGCAGAACGGCAGAGCGGCTGCGGATATGCTGGAGGAAAAGGATGACGGTTTCTACCGTGCAGAAAAGACTTTCTTCCGCTGTGTCAACGACAATGCGGCGCTCGGACTGAATGGTATTTCCCACTCCAGTTCTGTCATGAACACCCGGGTCATCAACTTCATTGAGACCATGGGCTATTGTATGCACAGCTACTACACCCGTTATGACGGCAACACAGAGATCGCTGACTCTCTGCTGGGCATCAAGTATGTACTGGATCGTGGTGAAAACTTCGACCAGAACCGCCGTCTGAACCCGGCGTATGAACCTCGCTGGGCATATGACTACAAAAACGAAAACGGCGTGGACAAGACCATCACGGCGTATGAGAATACCAATGCGCTGTCCATCGGCTATATGGTGGATGAAGATGTACAGAAGATCGACCACCTGGGCAATGACAATCCGTTCAACAGCCAGAACATCTTCATGAGTACCATGAGCGGCAATACGGAATTCGATGAAAACGGTCAGTTTGCATCGTGGCACGAATACTACACACCGCTGAACCTGGCAGAAGATCCCATCGTCAGCGATTCCATTACCACCAGTCCTTACGGCGAACAGACCAAGTATGATGTGACCGGCGACGGTGACCCGACGGTGGACTTCCACCTGGTGGCAGATTCCAGCGATCCGATCTATATCTACTTCAAGACAGAGTTCCAGAAGAAGGTCAACCTGTGGATGTCCACCTGGGACGAGAGCGAGTGGAGCGCAGACGAAGAGAGCTGGAAGGCAGAAAACGAGGGTGACTTCACCTGGAAGGCTGCCGACGAATACGCAAAAAATCACAGCGGCTTTGAGTCTCTGGGTGAATACTTCGAGGGCGACAACTACATTGCCCTGCGTCTGGGTACTTTCGAGCCAGGCACAAAGATCACGCTGCGTATGACCATTGCCAACGATGAAAAGTTCACCATCGTGAAGAACTTCCTGTTCTACACATACCATCCGGATGTGTTCCAGGCAGATATCGACACGCTGAAGAAGAACCAGTGGCAGATCGACTCTTCCAAGAGCAACGACCGGAAACTCACCGGTACGATCACCGCAGAAGATGGTCAGATCATGATGACCTCTATCCCGTATCAGCCGGGCTGGTCCATCAAGGTTGACGGCAAGCGTGTAGACAACCTGGTAGAAGAGGTCAAGAACGAGGACGGCAGCACCAGTCTGAACAATCAGAGCGGTGACTCCGGACAGATCGTTGTGGTAGATGCAATGATCGGTCTGCGGCTGCCTGCCGGAACGCATACCGTGACGATGACCTATACACCGCCGGGGTGGTGGATCGGCATGGGTACGCTGGCTGGCGGTATTATCCTGATTGTGCTGTTCTGGTTCGGCGACCGCAAGCGCTATGCTGCAATGCTGGTTGCAGTAGAGGCAGAAAAGGAACGGGAACGTCAGCAGGCAAAGAAACGTGTCAAGCTGAAGTCCAACAACAATAAGGATAAGGACGATTCTCCGGAAAAACTGCTGGAAAAACTGGAGGCACTCCATAAGGAGGGTATTCTGGACGACAAGGAGTTTGCAGCCAAAAAGGCGGAGATTGAAAAGAAAAAGAAAGCGAACGGCAAACAGACGTAATTGTCAGTTTGTGTAAAGTACGCTGAAAAATGAAACGGCGTTGCCGCAGGGAAAATGTTCCTGCGGCAACGCCGTTTTTGGTTTGGTGTGCGAAAGGAGATTTTTAACCGTAACTATATGACATCACATCACGATAGGATGGAAAGAACGATTCTAACGATACAACCACGATTATCACCAAAATGAGAATCAGTAGACTCACCAGAGACTGCGCTTTTGTATATCGTTTGATTTTTTCAGATGACCTGGAATATGCAAATATCATGCCGGCAACGCAGAGGACGAATAAAAGTACAAGAAACAGAAAACCAGCAAAATTGCCGCCGGCAGACTGCTTTCCATAGCCTTCTGTCATCCAGTTTAGCGCTCTGACAGAATAATGTGTCTGCCAAAAATATTCGAAACATAAAAAGGAAAAAGGCAGCGTCAGAACCCATTTCAACAAGAGGGTTTTCCTGTTTTCGCTTAACAGCATGGCTGCATATATCGCTGCGACAACCAGCAGATACGGAAACAGGAGCAAATCGTTTGCGGTACGGATAATTTCCGCAAGAAATATCGCTGACACAACAACAACTGACATTGCTGCCGAACAGATTATAGTGTTTATCGTTTTGAATTTCATCTCTTTCTCCTTAAATAGGGTGGAGCAATTTTTCGTGAATTTTGATTTTTCCCATTGGTTTGATTCTGAAACTACGCCGTATCACATAGCAGTTGATATCCAAATCATAATGATATGTTGCACATATTCGCCCAATATAGTTAGAACGAAAGAAAAGGAGAACAAGCTGCTTGTCAGATATAAAAACAAGCTCGCTATAGCGTATGTGTTTGCTTGATGAAACACAGGAACACTTATTTCATAATTAAACCAAAAGCCGTTGATACTATAAATTTAGTGTCAATGGCTTTTTCTATATATAAGTTTTTTTCAAAAAGCGACTCGAATTAGTCAGACTTCACAAAACAGCCAATAGAAATCAAGCGAAGATTCGGCAAAAGTAACAGCTCGGCTTTTCAACCGTTAATAACTGCGGACAACTGTATCGTTTTTTCGTGCAGAAAGATTTTTTCTTTGCTGAAAAAACAATTATTCAATACCCAAAAGAATATTTACAGCTTTCCTGAGGTCTGGTTTGGTGCGATAAGCCATAATTACCTTTCGCTCTTGTTCGCTTAAATCTTCCGGTGATAATCTGACATCAAGCAGCTCACTGGGAGATACATTCAATGCCTTGCAGATATCCGCAAGAATATCCGCATCGGGACGGTTGATTCCCTGTTCCCAGTTGGAAACACGGCTGTTGCTGACACCGATTTTCTGTGCCAGTTCCTTTTGGCTGAAACCACTCATTTCCCGATATTTACGGATTCTTGCACCGATTTCGTATTTCATCAAATCACCTCTACCTTGATTGTACCACATGAATTCTGTTATGTCAACAAAGAAATCAAGAAAATCTGTATAGCCCGCTTGACTTCACAGATAATCTGTGGTAAAATGATAATAAATCCAGAATTTCTGGAAAGGAGTCTGTCTTATGAGAGTTTATGAGAAAGTTCGCACATACATGGCAAACAATGACTTAAAAGCAGCAAATGTCGCAAAGAAAGCAGGAATTTCCGCTAAGTCTTTTGATGCGATTCTGAACGGAAAACAAACGCTGTACCCGGAAGACCTGAGGGCGATTTGCTATGCTCTGAACGTAAAGCCTGAAAAGTTTATGTAAACGATCAAACGAGACAAGAGCGAAGGGTAAAAATTATGGTACTTGAATTTTTGAAGTATGCGTACTTCAATATGACAAAGGGTGATAGTATGAATGATATTTTAATCAAATGTGCAGAAAAAGCCTATCTGGACTTGTGCAGAACGATAAAGTTCAACACAGAGAATAAAGACACTAGAAAAAGTGCAAAGCGAAAAATCTGTGAAATGCTCGTCCATGAATATGACGTTTTGGAGAATGTCGTAAAGGGTTCTGATGAAAGACAGAGTGCCTTTGACCGTGAGCATCAAAGAATCTGCGAAGAGATCATCAATACGTATTCGGAAATCAGCGAATTGACGTATGGACAGGCACAAAAGTGGCTGAATATGATGCTAAAATATGTTTTGATGACGGCGGAGGACTCTGCTCTGAAAAACTATCTGCACATTCCTGTGGATAGCTATATTATGCAGGCTGTTGGCTCAGATAATTCAAAGCTGAAACATTGTCTGAAACTGGAATGCGTTCCGAAAAAGGACGGTACTGTAGGCAAGTATAGCGAAAGCACTTCAAAGCCCTGGAGCAAGTGGAACTATGAGGAATATATTGCTTTCCAAAATTGTATCAGAAAAGCAGTTTCCGAAAGTGATTATAATTCCCCGATTGAATGGGAAAATGCGGCTTGGATCGAGGTTGCAGAATATAGGAAATAAAGGAGAGAATTAGAATGGCTTTTTGTACGCAATGCGGAAGCAAATTAAATGACGGTGCTGTTTTTTGCGGTCAATGTGGTGCTAAAGTATTTTCTGGCACAGCACAATCGCAATCGACAAATAATGGCTTTTTTAACAAGCTGAACAGTACTGTCCAAAAGGCTGTGAACGGTGCGCAGCAAGTAGTTGGTGACCTTTCGGGAAGCCAATCAGCTAATAGTGCTTCAAATAATACATCTCACACTATGTATGAAGCGTTTGCCCCAAAATTTGGCATAGGTAGAAAATTTATTTTCACCGAGAATTCTTTGATTTATGGGGATAATGAATACAAATATTCTGAATTGACGCAGATTTTTTTAGTTAACCCACCTATGCAATTTACAAATGGTGTGGCTAATACAATGGCAAATGGCAAACGTCTGATATTGGCTTTTGAGTATAGTCAGAAAGAACGCTTTGCAAGAGCATTGACATATGCAAATGAGAAGATTGCTTCTGCAAATGGAACCCCTATAAACTATAAATATATTTTGCAGTCACCCGATGGGATAAAGCTGGAAATTTATGAGGATTATGCGATTCTGTATTATCTCGAATCTGGACACAGGAATATTTTGAGCAATTCAATGCAGGGAGGTTCAAGCGGAAGTATTATATACTTCTCCAACCTGACGTTACAACTGATAAGCACTGTGGATAATACATCTGCTTTACAGATAGATATAGTGAACAATAATAGCACATCTACCATTTCCATGCCCTTAAATCCGCAAGATGCAGATACTGCAAAATCTGCTATTTCTTATATCGGGAAAATAAAAAACAGTGAACAGTATAAATCACAGGAAACAGTACCAGATGACTGGGAACAAGTAGTTGGTTCGGTCAGGAAGTTTTCTGTATGCGGAAAAGAGCTTGAAATATCGGAGAGTATGGATATTTTTAATTCATATAGACTGAAATTCCGTGAGCTTGCTTCTGCCTGTACTGATAATGCAAGAAAAGAATATGACAAAAAAGTTCAGAACCTCTCTACATTTCTTGGATTTTATCCCCAAATATATCGATCCCATCTCAATATTCTGATCAAACAGTCCATGAACATCTTAATTTCTGAGGGTATATGGACAGTTACAGAAGATTCATTTGAACAACAGCACCTTACTAATTTCCACCTCGGAATGAATGACTATACCTCAACGCTTGAAAGTATTGAACTGACACTGCAGTCAAACCGTAGAATAATGTCAAATATAACCAGCCTCATTCCAAATCTGAGTGGCGGTGGTTTGGGATTAAAAGGTGCAGCGAAAGGTATCGCAACAGCTACAGCCTTTAATATTGTACGTGACGGAGCAGAAGCAGGACTTTTGAATAGCGTATCTAACCTCAATCAGGCTCAGCAAGCAGAATTATATGGTCGCATTAAGCCTGACAATTTGTTTGACTGTGTATTCACGGATTATTGGCGAGTGTTCTTATCACTTGTATGCTTATTAAATAAGAACGGAAAAACTATCTGGTATCCCACAAATACAACAACGCAACAGGCAAGCAATATATTTACCAATATGTCAAATCCGAATTTTCCACAAGACAAGTTGATCGATGTATTTCTGGATATTCTTAAAATCAATCCATACAATGCAGAATATCACAAATTTATGATATCTCGCTTTGGCGAAAATGATGAAACAACAGCCATTAAAAATTATTTCGGTTATACCGATTTTGATAATCCAAGAATCACATAATATAAAAACAAGCATCTCTTTTCGTTTATAAAATTTCATACAAACAAAACAGCCGTAATCGTAAAAAATTACGGCTGTTTTTTATAAAAGAAACAGTATTATTTTATAATGAGGTATTTTCGATGATTTACGGATATGCGAGATGTTCCACAGAACCAGAGAACATAAAATTCTCTGGTTCTTTCGTTTTGCTATTACAGCCAAACCGTAATGGCAAAGCCACCTACAAAGTAATAGGGTTTGTGTAATATTGTTCTGGTGGAGCATAGGGGAGTCGAACCCCTGGCCTTCACAATGCGAATGTGACGCACTACCAACTGCGCTAATGCCCCGTATGCTTTTATTATAGCACCGGAACTGCGCTGTGTCAAGCGTGTTTTTGCAGGCATAAAAATAACCGCCCCACTTCCACATAAGGCGGCTATTTTAACAAAAACGCTTATTGGGAGCAAACCGTCTACCGGTATGCTCTTTCTATTTCTATTATAGACGATTTCTTTTGCTTTGTCAAGCGGCTGTCCGGATTTTTTACAGAAAAATCCCTTGACAACTGCCGGGCAATATGGTATGATAAACACATTATGAAATGCGTGGAACAGGAGAAGTATCTGCATCTGTGCCGGCACAGAGAGACTTCGGGATGGTGGAACGGAGGAGCGGCGCCGCAGAGAATACACCTGGGAGCAGGTTTTCTGAAACTTTTGTGCGTAGGGAGATCCGGGTACGCCCGTTACAGCGTCTTTGAGGTCGGACAGGCGGCTGCCTTTCCGATAAATTGAGGTGGTACCACGGTGAAAACATCGTCCTCTGGAAAAATCGTTTCCGGAGGGCTTTTCTATACCTCCGGGGAAAGAGGGAAAAACATGACAGTATTTGAAGAACTGAAACGACGGGGTCTCATCGCCCAGATGACCGACGAGAAAGAGATCGAAGAACTGGTGAACGCCGGAAAGGCAACCTTCTACATCGGTTTTGACCCCACCGCAGACAGCCTGCACGTTGGCCATTTTATGGCTCTGTGCTTGATGAAACGTCTCCAGATGGCAGGCAACAAGCCCATTGTCCTCATCGGCGGCGGCACAGCAATGATCGGTGACCCTTCCGGCAAGACCGATATGCGAAAGATGATGACCAAGGAGACCATCCAGCACAATGTGGACTGTTTCAAAAAGCAGATGAGCCGTTTCATCGACTTCTCGGAAGACAAGGCAATCATCGTAAACAACGGCGACTGGCTGCTGGATCTGAACTATGTGGATGTTCTCCGGGATGTAGGCGCACATTTCAGCGTCAACCGGATGCTTTCTCACGAGTGTTACAAGCAGCGCATGGAGCGTGGTCTGACGTTCCTGGAATTCAACTATATGATCATGCAGAGCTATGACTTCTATAAGCTGTTCCAGGATTACGGCTGCAATATGCAATTCGGCGGCGATGACCAGTGGGCAAATATGCTGGGCGGCACGGAACTGATTCGCAGAAAGCTGGGCAAGGATGCCTATGCTATGACCATCACCCTGCTGCTGAACTCCGAGGGCAAGAAGATGGGCAAGACCGAAAAGGGCGCTGTATGGCTGGATGCCGAAAAGACCACGCCGTATGAGTTCTACCAGTACTGGCGGAATGTCTCCGACCAGGATGTTATCAAGTGCTTGAAACTTTTGACATTCGTTCCCATTGAGCAGATCGAAGAGATGGAGCGCACCCTGGAGGGTCAGCAGCTGAACCAGGCAAAGGAACTGTTGGCATACGAGCTGACCGAACTGGTACACGGCAAGGAAGAGGCAGACAAGGCACAGGCTGCGGCAAAGGCTGTCTTTGGCGGCGGCGGAAACAACGCCAATATGCCGACAACCGTGCTGAAAGCAGAGGAACTGACAGACGGCGGAATCGGCATTCTGACGCTGATGGTGCGCTGCGGACTGTCCCCGTCCAACGGTGAGGCTCGCCGGCTGGTACAGCAGGGCGGCGTTTCTGTGAACGACACCAAGATCACCGACCCGAAGAGCGTGATCTATCCGGAAGCAGAAACCATTCTGCGAAAGGGCAAGAAAGTGTTCCATAAGGTGGTTGTGGAAGAATAACTTCGAAGGGGTCCCCTGAAATAGAAATCAAAAGGGCGTTCTGTGCTTGCAGGATGCTCTTTTTATTGCAGGGAAATCAACGCAGAAATACAAATAAAATGTTGACATCTTTTATGTTGTACGTTATCATAAAAATATCCTGTTTTGCATCTGTCGCACAATCTTTGTGCGGTATTGCCCTAAGAATGATATGGAGGAAGAAAAATGAAATTGTGGAAAAAAGGGTTGGCGGCATTGACTGCTGGCTTGCTTTGTCTGGGCAGTGTGGGACTGTCTGGCGTGGAACTGCCGGCGAGTGCAGATGTGCCATATTTTTACGACGGTACTTATGGAGATTTGTATTATGACGTGATCGATGCAGTCGAAATTCGAATTACTGGTTGTGAAAAAGAAGTTACGGCTGTAGAGATTCCAGCGAAGATCGCTGGAAAACCGGTGACGAGTGTTGGAAGAAGTGCTTTTTCTGGCTGTAACAGTCTGGCTACGGTCACGATACCGGACAGCGTAACGAGAATTGGCTTAGATGCCTTTTATAAGTGCAGCAGTCTGACCACGATCACGATGCCGGACGGTGTGACGATTCTTGGAGCGGACGCTTTTTCTTTCTGTACCAGTCTGACCGAAGTCACGATGCCGAACAGCTTGACAAGTATTGGAAGTAATGCCTTTTCCGGCTGTAGCAGCCTGACTGAAATCGAGATACCAGACAGCGTGACCAGCATAGGAGAGAGTGCTTTTTCCGACTGTAAAAAGCTGACCTCGATCACGATACCGGACAGCGTGACAAGCATTGAAAAATCTGCCTTTTCCGGCTGCAACAACCTCACTATTTATGGTTACGCCCGCTCTTACGCCCAGAAATACGCAGCCGAAAACAACATCAGATTTGCTCTGATCGGCGGATTGCTCAGGGGTGACGTAGACGGCAGCGGCGGCATTGACTCCACCGACATCTTTTACACCATGCTCTACATCGCCAACGTTGCCGTAGGCAATGACGGCGGTCTGACCCTGGAACAGATCGCAGCCGCCGATGTGGACGGCAGCGGCAAGGTGGACTCCACGGACGTGTTCTATATGATGTACTACGTGGCGCTCCACGGCGTGGGCAAGGATGTGTCCTGGGAGGAAGTTCTCGCTAAGTAAGCGTAAAATTCTTGATATTCCAAAAGGCGTTCTGCGTTTGCAGGACGCTTTTTTGTGTGCGGGAAAGAAGCTGCCCCGAAAAGGGAAGATGCCATGAAGTGACAGAGGTTTTTTCTCCTTGGAACACAGATTGATTTGCGTGGAAAATGCGGATAAATTGTTGACTATTGTACCTGATATATGTTATAATAACGATATTCTATTTTGTGAAAACGACATGGAGGAGCAAAAATGCAGTTATGGAAAAAATCGCTTGCGGCACTCACAGCCGGCGTACTCTGTCTGGGCCGTATAGGCGTGTCCGGTTCGCTGAATATGCCGGAGAGCGTGGGCGTATTGTCGGCAAGTGCAGAAGAAGGTACTTATGGAAACCTGTCCTATGATGTGACAAATGCAGGTGAAATTGAAATTACCGGATGTGATATGAATGTTGCATCCGTTGAAATTCCGGCGGAGATTGACGGGAAACGTGTAACGAGTATTGGAGACAATGCTTTTCGTGACTGTACCAGTCTGACAGAGATCACGATACCGGACAGCGTGACAAGTATTGGAGACGGTACTTTTTACGGCTGTACTGGTTTGACCGAAATCACAATACCGGACGGCGCAACAAGTGTTGGATTTCAGACCTTTTCCGGCTGTACCAGCTTAAAGAAAATCACCATACCAGACAGCGTAACGAGTATTGAAAATAACGCTTTTTATGGCTGTGCCAGCTTGACGGAAATCGTCATTCCAGACGGTGTGACAAAAATTTACAGCGGTGCTTTTTACAAATGTACCAGTCTGACCGAAATCACCATACCGGACAGTGTAACGAATATCAGAGTGGGTGCTTTTTGCGGCTGTACCAGTTTGAAGAAAATTGTTATTCCGGATGGTATAACCAGTATTGAAGGCAGCGTTTTTTACGGTTGTACCAGTTTGACGGAAATTACCATTCCAGATAGTGTAACGAGTATTTGGAGCAGCGCTTTTCGAGGCTGTTCCAGCTTGACGGAAATTACGATTCCGGATCGTGTGACGAGTATTGGCGACAGTGCTTTTTACAGCTGTACCAGCTTGACCGAAATTACCATTCCAGACAGCGTGACGAACATCGAAGGATTTGTTTTTACGGATACGCCGTGGCTTACAGCCAAGCAAGAGGAAAATCCGCTTGTTATCCTCAATGGAACTTTGATTGATGGAACGACTTGTACCGGGAGCGTTACGATACCAGACGGCGTGACAAGCATTGCAGGCGGCGCTTTTGACAGCTGTACCGGTCTGACGGCAATTGCCATTCCGAAAAGTGTAACAAGCATTGGCGACAGCGCTTTTTACAGATGCACCAGCTTGACAGAGATCACCATTCCGGACAGCGTAACAAGCATGGGCGATTATGTTTTTGACGGCTGTACCGGCTTGACGAAAATCACCATTCCGGACAGCATAACAAGTATTAGCGATTATGCTTTTCGCAGCTGTACCGGCTTGACGGAAGTCACCATTCCGGACAGCGTAACCAGTATTGGCGATTATGCTTTTCGTGACTCTACCGGCTTGACGAAAATTGTCATTCCGGACAGCGTGACAAGTATTGGAGACAGTGCTTTTGATAACTGCGATAATCTGATTATTTATGGTCATACCGGTTCTTTTGCCGAAACTTACGCAAAGGAACACGGGATTCAATTTGCAGCTTATACTTGCGGTGACCTGGACAACAGCGGAAAAGTCGACTCCACCGACATTTTCTACACCATGTATTACGTGGCAAATGTTGCCGTAGGAAATCCCGGCGGTCTGACACAGGAACAGATCGCAGCCGCCGATGTAGACGGCAGCGGCAAGGTGGACTCCACGGACGTATTCTATATGATGTATTACGTGGCGCTCCACGGCGTCGGCAAGGATGTGTCCTGGGAGGAAGTCCTCGCTAAATAAGCGTAAAGTTTTTGATATTTCAAAAGGCGTTCTGCGTTTGCCGCAGGGCGCTTTTTTGCCACTCCACGCAGCGTAGGTTGCCAAGCGGCGAAAACTCTGTTATACTGGATACAGTCGATCGACGCATGACAAACCAAAGGAGGAAACGCTTATGAATCCCTATGTGACCGGACAGACCATCCAGATGCTCCGGGAAAAACGCCGCATGACGCAGAAACAGCTGGCGGATCTGCTGTATATCAGTGACAAGACCGTTTCCAAGTGGGAGACGGGAAAAGGGCTGCCGGATATTATGCTGCTGGAGCCGCTGGCAAAGGCGCTGCACGTCTCCGTGCCGGAGCTGTTTTCCGGGACAGAGATCGTGAACCAGAACCGCACCGGCAATATGCTGAAAACCCGGTTTTACGTCTGCCCGGTTTGCGGCAATGTGATCTCTGCTGCCGGCGAGGGCGCTTTCCACTGCTGCGGCATTCTGCTGCCGCCGCTGGAACCCGAAGAACCGGACACGGCGCATGACATCATCGTTACGCCTATGGACGGGGAGTATTACGTCCGCATGGCGCATCCCATGACAAAGCGCCATTTCATTTCGTTTTTCGCCGCAGTGACTGCGGAACGGGTGACCCTGGTGAAACTCTATCCGGAGCAGGAACCGGAAACACGTCTCCCGGCAAAGGGCAGGGGCTGGCTGTATGCGTACTGCAACCAGCACGGACTGTTTCGCCTGCCGCTCCGCCGGGAACAGCGCTGAATGGGCATACAAAACAAAAAAAGCACTTCCGCAGCGAAATGCCGCAGGAGTGCTTTTGCTTTATGCAGGACAAAGTGTTGGAAACTCAGTCCTCTTTTTCGGTTCCGTCGGTATCGCTGCCTTCGTCAGCCTCCGGCATATGGAGCTGTGCCGGCTGGTCTGCGGCATCGTCATCCGAACCGAAGGTGCAGACACCATCTGCACAGCAGCCGGATGCAGCGGCAGCGTCCTCTGTGGTTTCCTCGCCGTCCTCCGCAGTCTCTTCTGCGTCGGCAGTTTCTTCCGGTGTGTCGCAGAGACAGATATCGTCATCTTCGTCCTCGTCTGTGCAGCAGCATCCGCCTTCCGGCAGGTCGTCACAGTTGCAGGCCTTGTCCAGTCTCTTGTCGTGTGCTTTTTTCAGTGCAAATACAGTTGCAGCAGAGGCTGCAGCTGCGGCTGCGATCATTGCAGCAATGATGGTTCCTTTCATGTCGATACCTCTTTTCTCCGACACCTTGTGTCTGTTGTGATCTGGAAGTTCTGCGGGTCGGCGGCAGAAAACACAGATGTGGTTTACATTCTTATTATACCATGTTTTCAAAGAAAATACAAGCCCCGACATCCGGAATTTTGGCGTTTATGCGGCAAAAATTTTCAGAGTGGCGAAGATCAGACCTGTTCCAGCGCCTGTTTCAGGTCGGCGGTGATATCGCCGATGTTTTCCAGACCGACGGAAATGCGGATCAGACCGCCGTCGATGCCGGCAGCTTTCAGCTGTTCCTCGGTGAGCTGGCGGTGAGTCGCCGATGCCGGGTGCAGCACGCAGGTGCGGATGTCTGCCACGTGTACCTCGATGGACGCCAGCTGGAGCGCATCCATAAACCGGACGGCTGCCTCTCTGCCGCCTTTGATGGAGATGGAGATAACGCCGCAGGTGCCGTCCGGCAAATACTTTTCTGCCAGCTTGTGGTACGGGTCGTCCGGCAGACCGGGATAGGTCACCGATGCGATCTTGTCGGACTCTTTCAGCATTTTTGCCACAGTCATGGCGTTTTCGCAGTACTGCTTCATCCGTACCGGCAGAGTCTCCAGTCCCAGGTTCAGCAGGAATGCGGAGTGTGCCGCCGGATAGCAGCCGAAGTCACGCATCAGCTGCATTCTCGCCTTGATGATGTATGCCATTTTGCCGAACTCCCGGGTGTAGACCACGCCGTGATAGCTTTCGTCCGGCTCAGTGAAATCCGGGAACTTGCCGCTCTTTTCCCAGTCGAATGTGCCGCCGTCCACGATCACGCCGCCGCACTGGAGCGCATGGCCGTCCATGTACTTGGTGGTGGAGTGGATGACGATATCCGCACCGAACTCGATGGGACGGCAGAGGATCGGGGTAGCAAAGGTGTTGTCCACGATCAGCGGGATCTGGTGCGCATGGGCGATCTTGGCGAACTTTTCGATGTCGAACACGGTCAGCGCCGGATTGGCGATGGTCTCACCGAAGATTAGCTTGGTGTTGGGCTGGATCGCCTGGGAAATTGTCTCCTCATCTGCCAGGGGATCGACCCAGATGCACTCGATGCCGAACCGTTTCAGCGTAACTCCGAACAGGTTCACTGTGCCGCCGTAGATGGTAGAGACGGAAACAATGCTGTCGCCGGCGCTGCACAGATTCAGCACGGACAGCAGAGACGCTGCCTGTCCGCTGGAGGTGAGCATTGCGCCCACGCCGCCTTCCAGGGCTGCGATCTTCTGCTCGACAGCGTCACAGGTGGGGTTGGCGAAACGGGAGTACATGGGTTCCATGGGCATATCGAACAGCTCTGCCACCTTTTCGGTGCTGTCAAAGCGATAGGTGGTACTCTGTACGATGGGGACAGTTCCCGGACCGCCGTTTTTCGGGGTATAGCCGGCGTGTAAACATTTGGTTTCCAGTTTAGCGTTCGGATTGCATGGCTGCATGATAAATTCCTCCGTTGTGTTGTATTTTTATGATAAAAAAGATGATATTATTATACCACATTTTGTTTCGTCTGCATAGATGGCAATTTTCAGCTCTATCCCATAGGAAAAATCTATGGCTGCCGAAACAGCGGCGAATCCGGCGGAAACCTGCTATAATTGCCGAATTTCAGAAGAATGGGTCATGCAGAATTGGCAAAATTGCAAATTTTCCGGAAATGCCATTGACATTGTGTGTGGAAAATCGTATAATAAAACTATGTATTGTTGTGCGTGAAGAAGGAATCCGGGAGCATACCGGCGGGACCGCAGAAAGCGGTGGTGTGCGTCAGATTCCGGACAAATCAGAAGCTCCGAGCAACCACGGGCCTTCTGCATGAAATACTTTTTTGAGCAGTTTCTGCAAAGTACGGGAAAACTGGATTTTTTTGCAGATGCTCTGCTGCCTGTCTGACGGACGTGAATTGTCAGCAGGCCGTATCTATTGATTTATATTATTATATGTGACCGGAATTCAGAAAACGCCGGGCGAAACCTGCACACAAGCTGCGTGCAGCGCCCACGGGCGTGCCTTTTGAAATTCCCGTCAGAATCCGAGAAAGCTGTACGGCGTAAAAGGCAGCTTTCCGGGGACAGCCATCGGGCAGAGGAAAAATGCACCGCCGCTCCGGCAGGTGTGACAGGAATCCGGGAAAGGGTGTGACCCTGTCCGGACGTTATTTCGAGCGTGTTCCGAGAAATGCTTGTGTATTTTTATGGGAACCGGTCTGCGTGCCTTTTCCGGCAGAACGAGAGACAACGGCTTGGAAAAGGACAGGATCAAAATACAATTTCATCCATGCCAGACAGAACATCCGGCATAGCACGGATGCGTCTTGGTGATCGTGCTGTCCCCACGTGAGAAAGTGAGGATATTTATTTGGCTAACGAAACAGAACAGGTAAGAGAAGTAAGAAATAATCCGCAGCCCCGCAAGCGGAATCACGGCGCAAGACCCCGGCCGCAGAACAACGGCGGCGAGCGTCAGTCCGGCGGAAACCGCCGCTACAGCAGCCGTCCCAGAAACAACAACGGCACACAGCAGTCCCGCCAGTCCCGGCAGAAACGCACCCCGGTGCGCATCATTCCCCTGGGCGGCCTCAACGAGATCGGCAAGAATATGACCGTATTCGAGTGCTGCAACGATATGTTTATCCTGGACTGCGGTCTGGCATTCCCGGATATGGATATGCCTGGTGTAGACATTGTCATCCCGGACTTCACCTATGTGGAGGGCAACAAGGATAAGATCCGTGGTATCGTTATCACCCACGGACACGAGGATCACATCGGCGGTCTGGCATACCTTTTGAAAAAGATCAACGTGCCGATCTACGGCACACGCATGACCCTGGGTCTGATCGAGGGCAAGCTGGAGGAACACGGCTTGCTGAAACAGGCAAAACTGATCGAGATCGAACCACGCACCACCGTAAAGATGGGCTGCATGGCGGTGGAATTCATTAAGGTGAACCACTCCATCCCCGGTGCAGTGGGCATGGCAATCCATACACCGGCAGGCATCATCGTCCATACCGGTGACTTTAAGGTAGACTTTTCGCCCATTGACGACGAGATCATCGACCTGGCACGGTTCGGCGAGCTGGGCAGCCGTGGGGTGCTGGCGCTGATGGCAGACTCCACCAACGCAGAGCGCACCGGTTTCACTTGTTCCGAGCGCACCGTAGGCGGCAGCTTTGAAAAGCTGTTCAAGCGTGCAGAGGGACGGCGCATCATTATTGCTACGTTTTCTTCCAATGTACACCGGGTGCAGCAGATCATCGACCAGGCGAAAAACTACGGCAGAAAGGTTGCCGTATTCGGACGCAGCATGGTTCATGTCATTGAAAAGGCGACGGAACTGGGCTATCTGAAAGTACCGAAGGGAATGCTCATCGACATCGACGAAATGAGCCGCTATCCGGACGAAAAGATCGTGCTGGTCACTACCGGCAGCCAGGGTGAACCGCTTTCGGCGCTGACCCGTATGGCAATGAACAGCCACAGAAAGGTGACTATCACACCCAACGACTTTATCATCATTTCGGCAAAACCCATTCCGGGCAACGAAAAATTTGTGACCCGTGTGGTCAATGAGCTGATGAAGTCCGGCGCTGAGGTCATTTACGAATCCATGTATGAGGTACACGTCTCCGGTCACGCCTGCCAGGAAGAGCTGAAACTCATCCAGGCGCTGACGAAACCGAAGTTCTTTATCCCGGTTCACGGAGAATATAAGCACCTCATCAAGCACGCTGAGATTGCAAAGTCCATGGGCATGGCAGACGACCACATTATCATTGCCAGCATCGGCGATGTGATCGAAACGGACGGCAATTCCATGCGCATTGTTTCCCAGGTGCCGGCAGGCCGTGTTATGGTAGACGGTCTGGGTGTGGGCGATGTCGGTTCTATCGTGCTGCGTGACCGTAAGCATCTGGCACAGGACGGCTTGATTATTGTGGTGATCGGCATTGAGCGTGCGGCAAATGCTGTGGTTGCCGGCCCGGATATCATCTCCCGTGGCTTTGTTTATGTCCGGGAATCGGAAGAACTGATGGACGAGGCACGCAGTGTGCTGACCCGTGTGCTGGACAACTGCAATGCCCGTGATTTGAAAGAATGGGGAACGCTGAAAACCAAGCTGCGTGATGTTCTGTCCGACTTTATCTATGAAAAGACCAAGCGCAGTCCGATGATCCTGCCGATCATCATGGAAGTATAATTGCCTGTCAAAGCAAGAAAATCATTTTGATTTTTGTTGTGTAAAAGGCTTTTGAGGGCAGCCGCCTCCGAAAAAACGGCTGTCTGCAGAGGAGAATACAGCATGAAACGAAAGTATGGGGTAATGATCGCCACGTGGATCCTGTGGTTCATCAGCATTCTTGTGCCGCTCTTCTGTGTGGTGCTGAAACGAGTGCCGCAGCGGTTTCTGACCGTGCAGTTTCTGGTGATCCTGCTGCTGGGAATCCTGTTGTGTGTCCAGTGGATCTGGCTGCGCCGGGCAGAACGGCTGCAAAATACGGCGATCCGTGGCGAGATCGAGGGCGCAGGCATGGCAGCGCTGCAAAGCATGACCGTTCCTGTGATCCTGGCGATGCGCACCGGCGAGATCTTGTGGTGCAATGAGATATTCCAGTCCCGTTTTGCGGCGAGCCGCTCTGTCCAGGGACGCTCCGTCCAGGACGTGATCCATCTGAATCTGGCGGCGCTGGATCAGAACCGGGACCTGCTGATGGAACATAACGGGCTGAGCTATCGGGTACACGCCGTGTCCAGCGTCCGGGATCAGCAGGAGATCATTGCGGTGCAGTTCCTGGAGATCACCGATATTCTGCGTTTGCAGCATGAACAGACCAATTCCCGTCCCTGTGTGCTGCTGCTGGTCATCGACAGCTATGACGATCTGCTGCAGTATGCCAGAGAGAGCGAAAAGGCACAGGTCTCCGCCGAGGTGGAGCGTGTGTTGGAGGACTTTATGCAGGGGACAGACGGCGTTATCCGTAAGGTGGAGAACGATTTGTTCTACGCCGTGATGGAGTCCCGGCATCTGCACGAGATCATGAACAACCGATTCCACGTGCTGGACGAGGCTCGCCAGATACGGGTCAACGACCGGATGCACATTACCTTTTCCATCGGCGTCGGCGACGGTGCCTCTACGCTGGCGGAAAGCGAAAAGTTTGCCCGTCAGTCGCTGGATATGGCACTGGGACGAGGCGGCGACCAGGCGGCAGTCAAGACGGAAAACGGATTCTGTTTCTTTGGCGGCGCATCCAAGGGCGTGGAGAAAAAGTCCAAGACCAAGATACGCTCCATTGCCCTCGCCATGCAGGAACTCATCGAGAATTCCGACCAGGTATTTCTGATGGGACACCGTTTCGGAGACCTGGACGCCATCGGTTCTGCCTGCGGTCTCGCCGGTGCGGTGCGGCTCATGCAGAAACCGGCGTATGTGGTGGTGAACCGGCAGAGCTGTCTTGCCACCCAGCTGATTGACCGGATGCAGCAGTGTCCGGACGGTCCCCAGTTTATCGAGCCGGTGGATGCCCTGGCGCAGGTCACCGACAACAGCCTGCTGATTATCGTGGATACCCACAACAAGGACATCCTGGAAAGTGTGGATCTGTACCATGCGGCACGGTATGTCATCGTCATCGACCACCACCGGAAAAACGTGAATTTCATCGAAAATGCGGTGATTTTCCACCACGAACCCTATGCGTCCTCCGCATCGGAAATGGTGACGGAGATCATACAGTATTTCCGGCTGGATACGGAGATCTCTGCGGCATATGCCGACGCACTTCTTGCCGGGATCATGCTGGACACCAAGAACTTTGTCATGCGCACGGGTGTGCGGACATTCGAGGCGGCGGCATATTTGCGGAAGATCGGCGCAGATACCATCCAGGTCAAAACGCTGTTTTCCAATACCATTTCCATGTACTCCATGCGGGCGCAGATCGTGGCGCACGCCGAACTGTACCGGAACAACGCCATTTCTGCGGTCAAGCTCCAGGACAAAAACGTCCGTGTGCTGGCATCCCAGGCGGCAGATGAACTGCTGAGCATCCAGGGCGTGGAGGCGTCCTTTGTGCTGTATCTGGAGGAAAACGGCGTGGGCATTTCCGCCCGTTCCATGGGCAATGTCAACGTGCAGGTCATCATGGAACAGCTGGGCGGCGGTGGTCACCAGACCATGGCGGCAACGCAGCTCAAAGGCTGTACCATTCAGGAGGCAAAGGAACAGCTGCTGCTGATTCTGGAGGCGCAGGAAAATGAGAATTAGGGCAGTACAGTTTTTCTTAGGAATCCATTTCTGCTGATTACAGCGAAATTACAATAGAAGGAGAGAGAACCATGAAAGTTATTTTTATGCAGGACGTAAAAGGCTCCGGCAAAAAGGGCGAAGTAAAGAACGTCTCTGACGGATACGCACGGAATATGCTGCTGAAAAAGGGGTTGGCAGTTGAGGCAACCCCGCAGAATCTGTCGGAACTTTCCGGAAAGCAGTCTTCTGCAGCCCACAAGATCGACGTGGAAAAGCAGAATGCCCAGGCAATTGCGGACAAGTTGAAGGGACAGACCGTCCACGCAGCTGCAAAAGCAGGCAACGGCGGCAGACTGTTCGGCGCAGTGACTGCGGCACAGATCGCAGAGTGCATTGAAAAGCAGTTCGGCTGCAAGATCGACAAGAAGAAGATCAGCCTGAAGTCCGACATCAAGAATTTCGGCAGCTATGAGGCTGACATCCGCCTGTACACCGGCATTTCTGTAAAGGTGACAGTTGAGGTTGTCGAGGAATAACCGTGATATTCATTTGAATTTTCAGCAATGCGGGACGAAGTGACGCATGGAAATATGTTTTCAAATTGTCATTCTGAAAAAAGGTGGTATAGCAGGCTTTTCAAACAGGACATCTATGGGATGTGCTGAGCCGGCAAACCGTAGGTGTGACTGAGGGAATAATCCCCCTGTCAGCTTACGCTGACATCCTCCTTTTCAAGGGGGACTTATTTGAAAAGGGATTTTCTATGTGAAAGCGTACCCGCATTGTTTTTCCCTAGGAGGTTTTTTCATGGCAGATACATCCTATACGCCTAACGAAAGCGCAGAGCTGCCCTTTAGTCTGGAGGCAGAACAGACCATTCTGGGTGCAATCCTGCTGGATTCCAGCGTGCTGCCGGTGGTTCTGGAGACGATTCGCCCGGAGAGCTTTTTCAATGAACAGCACAAGGAGCTGTTCCAGATCATTTTCCAGATGTTCACATCCGGAGAAAAGGCAGACGTTATCACGGTGCTGAACGCTGCGGTAGAGCGAAAGGTGTTCGAGACCGCCGCTGAGGGCAGAAACTACCTGGCGGCGCTGGTGAACATTGTCCCGTCGGTGTCCAACATCGAGCGCTACTGCGAGATCGTGGCAGAAAAATATTACATCCGCTGCCTGGCATATGCGGCACGTGGCATTCTCCAGGACATCCAGTCCGGCGAGGAGAGCGCACAAACACTGATGGATGCGGCAGAACAGCGCATCTTCGACATCCGGCAGGGCAGAGATGTGCAGGGGCTGGCGAAGATCGGGGACGCCATCTGTGAGGCGTATGACCGCATCGGTAAAATTGCCGGACCGGACAAGGAAAAGTATCTGGGTGCAAAGACCGGATTCACCTATCTGGACACCATTACCTCCGGTCTGAACAAGTCGGACTTGCTGCTGATCGCAGCCCGTCCGGGTATGGGAAAGACCTCTTTTGCACTGAACATCGCCACCAACGTGGCACGGCGTGGAGATAAGGAAGTGGCGATTTTCTCTCTGGAAATGTCCAAGGAACAGCTTGCCACCCGTATGCTCTCCACCGAGGCGCTGGTGGATTCCAACAAGCTGCGCAGCGGCTTTCTCACCAACGAGGACTGGGTGCGGCTCGCCACCAGTGCCGGCGTGCTCAGCGGACTGCCCATGTACATTGACGATACCGCAAGCGTGACCGTGCAGCAGATCAAGGCAAAGCTGCGCCGGATGAAGAATTTGGGGCTGGTGGTCATCGACTATCTCCAGCTTATGGGTTCGACCCTGCGGACGGATAATCGTGTGCTTATCATCTCCGAGATCACCCGTCAGCTGAAAATCATGGCGAAAGAGCTGGATATTCCGGTGATCGTGCTGTCCCAGCTGTCCCGTGGACCGGAGAGCCGTACCGATAAGCGCCCCATGCTGTCCGACCTGCGTGAATCCGGTTCTATCGAGCAGGATGCAGATATTGTCATGTTCCTCTACCGGGACGCTTATTATAATAAGGAAAGCCAGACACCGAACATTTCAGAGTGTATCGTCGCCAAGAACCGTCACGGCGAGACCGGCACCATCCAGCTGGTCTGGGATGGTCAGTTCACACGGTTCTCCAATGCGGAAATGCGCAATGAGGGCTGATGCACTGCCCCGTGCGGTGCTGGAACAGCTCCGGGAACTGGACTGTGTACTGCCGGGGCAGACAGTGTGCTGTGCGCTTTCCGGTGGCGCAGACAGTGTCTGCCTGCTGCAGTGTCTGCTGGAACTGCGGCAGCGTCTGGGAATCACGGTCACGGCGGTTCATGTGAACCACCACCTCCGTGGCGCAGAGAGCGACCGGGATGCGCAGTTTTGCCGGCGGCTCTGTGCAGCGCTGGGTGTGTATCTGACAGTACTGGACGTAAATGCGGCGGCGAGGGCAGCGGCGGAGCAATGCTCTGAGGAACTGGCTGCCCGGATGTGCCGCTATGAGGCGTTTGCACAGGTGCGGGCAGACTGGATTGCCACGGCGCATACTGCGTCGGATAACCTGGAAACCCTGGTGCATCGGATGGTGCGTGGGGCGAGTCTCCACGGACTGACGGCGATTCCACCCAGAAACGGCAGATTTCTCCGTCCGCTGCTGCGCATCACACGGGAACAGGTGGAGACACACCTGGCGGCGCTGGAACAGACTTATGTGACAGACAGCACCAATCTGACCGATGACTACACCCGGAACAGGATCCGCCACCATATCATTCCGGCAATGCAGGCGCTGAACCCGGCGGCAGAGCGGACGGTTTCCTATACCCTGCGGAGTCTGCGTCGGGAGGACAATTTTCTGACACAGCAGGCATCGGCGGCGTACCGCTGTTGTCACACCGCAGAAAACACCCTGGATGGGCTGGAACAGCTGCATCCGGCGCTGCGGTTTCGCTGTATTGCCATGCTCCTGGAGGAATGCGGCTTTTCCTGCGATGCGCCTTTGCTGGAACGGCTGGAACGGCTGACCCGGCAGGGCGGCAGGTGGAATTTGTCCGGGGATGTTTACGCCGTAGGAAAATCGGGCAGACTGACCATAGAGACCTGTCCGAAACGTCGGGGCATCCTGGAACCGGTACGGGTGCAGCTGGGAGAGAACCGGCTGGACTCCGGCTGGGTGCTTGCGGCACAACTGATATCCCCAGAAGAATTGGAAAAAAACGAAAATGTTCATAAAAAATCTGCAAATGAGTTGCTGGATTATGATAAAATAAAAGGTGAAATGTTCCTGCGCCCCCGGCAGCCGGGCGACCGGATGCAGCTCCCGGGCAGAGGGTTTACCTCTGCGGTGAAAAAGCTGATCCAGGCGAATCTGCCGCCGGAGCGCCGCAGTACAGCGTATATTCTGGCAGACGGCGAAGGCGTGGTCTGCGTCCGGGGTGTGGGCTGTGCGGCGAGAGTCTGCCCGGACGAAAAGACACGCCGGCTGCTGGTGCTGGAATGGTTTGAAACAACATAGAGACAGGAACGGTGAGACCGCCGGGCTGCGTCTCTTTTTCAACAGAATGGAGTGAATTTGATTTGACACCAAAGAAAGGCCGTGGGATCGGAGCGTATCTGCTCGTTTTTGTTGTGCTGATCGGTGCGCTGGTCTTTTTGCTGACCGGCATGAAAGGCGGCGGCAAGGAGACGAAGTATTCCGATATCATGAAGTACTTCGACAACTATGAGGTCACCGGATACACGCTGGATCTGGGTTCCGGCGAACTGAAACTGACCCTGGAAAACGGCGACAAGCTCACCTATGATGTCCCCAATGTTTCCGTGTTCCGCCAGGATACGGAGACCTATCGCAAGGACTACAATGAAAAGCATCCGGATCAGCCGCTGCAGGTGGACTATTACAAGATCCGTGACACCTCCTGGCTGCTGACGCTGATCCCTACGCTGGTACTGCTGGTGCTGATGATCCTCCTGTTTGTGTTCATGATGCGGCAGGCAAACGGCGGCGGCAAGTATACTTCTTTCGGCAAGGCGAACATCAAGAACCAGGCGAACACCCGAAAGGCGACTTTCGCCGATGTTGCCGGTGCGGATGAGGAAAAGCACGAGCTGGAAGAGATCGTGGACTTCTTGAAGAATCCCCGGAAGTACGCTGAACTGGGCGCACGCATCCCGAAGGGTGTCCTGCTGATGGGGCCTCCGGGTACTGGTAAAACACTGCTTGCCAGAGCCGTTGCCGGCGAGGCAGGCTGCCCGTTCTTCTCTATCTCCGGTTCGGACTTTGTAGAAATGTTCGTGGGCGTGGGTGCATCCCGTGTCCGTGATCTGTTCGACCAGGCAAAGAAAAATGCACCGTCTATCATCTTCATTGACGAGATCGACGCCGTAGGCCGTCACCGTGGCACAGGCATCGGCGGCGGACACGACGAACGGGAGCAGACGCTGAACCAGCTGCTGGTGGAAATGGACGGCTTTACCGGAAAGGATAACGTCATCGTTATCGCCGCCACCAACCGCCGTGATATCCTCGACCCGGCGTTGCTGCGTCCGGGCAGATTCGACCGCCAGATCGTGGTGGGCTATCCGGATGTCAAGGGCAGAGAGCAGATTCTGAAAGTACACACCAAGACCAAGAGCATGGGTCCGGACGTCGATCTTTCCACCATTGCGAAATCGACGGTAGGCTTTACCGGTGCTGATCTGGAAAACCTGGTGAATGAGGCGTGCCTGCTGGCAGCCCGGAAAGACAAGAAAGCCATCACCATGGAGGAGATCCAGGAGGCGACCATCAAGGTCATTGCCGGACCGGAAAAGAAGTCCCATAAGGTGACGCCCAAGGAAAAGCGCCTTACCGCTTTCCACGAGGCAGGTCACGCAGTCTGCACCTATTACTGCGACCACCAGGATAAGGTACACCAGGTGTCCATTATCCCCAGAGGTATGGCAGGCGGCTATACCATGTCCCTGCCGGAGCAGGATAAGAGCTTTGTTTCCAAGAAGGAAATGGAAGAGAACATCATCACCCTGCTGGGCGGACGTGTGGCAGAACAGCTGGTGCTGGACGATATTTCCACCGGCGCATCCAACGACCTGGAACGTGCTACTTCTACGGCACGGAGCATGGTGACACGTTATGGTTTCAGCGAAAAGCTGGGGCCGGTGGTCTACGGCAACGACCAGAGCGAGGTTTTCCTGGGCAGAGACCTGGGTTCGTCCCGGGATTATTCTGACCGTGTTGCCGGAGAGATCGACGATGAAGTACGTGAGATCATTGAAAAGGCATACGACAAGGCAACGGCGATCCTGCAAATGCACATGGATCAGCTGGAACTGCTGGCGAAGTATCTGATGATCCACGAGAAGATCGAAAAGGACGACTTCGAGACACTGATGCAGGGTAAGATGGATCCGGCACAGTTCGAAGAGGTTCCGGCAGAACCAGAAGAAACTGCCGAAACAGAACCGGCGGAGAACGGAGATGCTGCACCGGCTGAGGAAAAGCCGGAAGAGAGCGGGGAATCCTCTGCACCGACCGAGGCATAAATAAAAACAAAAGCTGTCGCATACCGAAGTTATATGTGACGGCTTTTTTGCGTATGGGTTGACATTTTGCATATTTCGTGGTATAATTACGAATAGATGCTGTCGGTATCTGGCAGTGAAAAAAACAGAAAGAGGGATTTGTGTATGGGCTTTTTACGAAAAATTGCCGCAGCAGCAGTTGCCGGCGTGCTGTGCTTTGTCGGTACAGGGGCGCTGCCGGAATCTGCTTTGATGCTGCAGGAACACGTTTTTGCGGCAAGCGGGGAAACTGCTTCGGAAACAAAGTATTATACAGGAGGGTATAAAAGTGATTTTTGTGGATGGAAAATGGACTGGTCTTTTACAATCAGCTATGTCATTCTAACAAAATCATATGAAGATGCTCCTGGAGACGATGCTGCTCTTGATAAACATATTAAGATCACAGGAGTATCTGTTTCTACATCATGTATACTGGTTACCACTGGTTATGATACAACTACAACTGACAGAGATGAATATTATTATGATAGTGATATTTCGGTTGTTGGCGAATCTTTTTATGAAGGGCGCTTTTCCAGAAATGTTGAAATTCCGGAGATGATAGATAATATTCCAGTTACTGAAATTGGGGACATCCAAGTATCCCATTTGAATCGTAGTGGAGGCACTAGCCATTGGGGACCGCCTATTTTGATTATTCCCAGTACAATTACTAAAATTGGAGATATTCACAGTGAAGTAATTGTTCAGTATAATGGGACTTGTGAAAAGTATCTTTCTATGTGTAAGGTTTACCCTGGTACATCGGTGCTTTGCACAGACGGCTCATTCTATTGTGTAAAAAATGGAAGCTACTATGATATGTCAAATTGCATTTTCTACAATGGAACATGTGCTGAATGGAGTGCTTTTTGTCCAGATTATTTAGGTGGAACAACAGTGAAATGCAGTGATGGAGATTATGTTTTGCCCAAAATAACAACTACCACAACAACAACAACTACCACCACCACAACCACAACAACTACCACTACTACTACTGCCGCCACAACAACGACTGATGTAAAAACTACAACAACAGATTCTGAAACAATTCCAGTCATAGATCCTTTAGCTACATCTACAACTACAACGACAGAAGTTTGTATGGTATATAGAACGAGATTACTCCCACCTGGTTTAGATTTACATATTGGAGACCAGTATAGATTTTCAGTCCAGGCTCCTAGTGAGCTTTGTCAATGGTACTCGAGTAATGAGTCTGTTGCTACTGTAGATAATACAGGAACAGTTACAATTGTTGGAACTGGCAGCGTTACGATTGGAATTTGGGATTATCATTATGATGGTCCTGGATATGGATATAAAGTTTGGGTTGTAGGAAGTTCAACAAGCTTTACTGTCGAAGACGATGGTTCATCAACCAGCCTAACACAGACTTCTTTAACAACTGCTTCAACCACCACAACCACCGCAAAAACGCTCACCATTGAGCCGCCGGCACAGAATTTGCTGTATGTTGGAAAACGTTTCTTGTTGGTGAGCAATGTACCTGACGGGGCAGGAATCTGGTACTCTACCGATACATCTGTTGCAACAGTGGATAATTCCGGTTGTGTGACGATCGTGGGCGCAGGCACCACATCTATTGTGGTTTCCTATGACGGCGCTATGAGTTCTGTTACATTGGAAGTTCCCGATAGTAAACCGACCGGCGTTTTGGGAACGGCTACATTGATAGGACAGATGGGCGGCTATCAGTACTGGGGCGTTGATGAAGAACGTAACACGGATGATGTCACCAGTCATGCTGCACAGCTGACAGGCTCCGGACAGTACGTTGCATCCTGGGATATTACAGGAGACGGTACAGGAACGATTGAATTTCTAGTGCTGGAATTGGATTCGGCAGATGATAATTTCATTACCTCTGATACATACCCCGATTTATCGGTAACCATTGATTCTGTTTTTGTAGACGGAAAGAAAGTGGATTATTCTGCATCAGATGGTGTAGTTAATACTGCATATTATGCGGATGACAAAGGGTTTACCAGGATTTATCTGACAGATACCTGGGGTGTTTCAAAGGTTGGAAAGGTCAACGATCTTTCAAAGAATACTGCAGTCATGCAAAATATTACAGTAACATTTACTGTAGATCATCTGGAACAGGCAAAATATCTGATCGGTGATGTCAACCAGGACGGCAGAGTCGATATCGCAGATGCGGTTCTGCTGAACAAGGCTTGTGCCGGCGCTGTTTCACTGGACAATACGGCGCAGAAAAATGCAGACTGCAATGGAGATGATGAGATCGGTGCAAATGATGCGATTGTACTGATGCAGTTTTTGGTGCATATTATCACATCACTGCCGAGTACGGAATAAGCATCTAGTTTTAAGCAACCCTGCAAAACCGGACTGCCCACGCAGCCCGGTTTTTTGCATTTGATTCGCAAAGATTCCTTGACAATATCGCCCCGATTTTGCTATAATGAAAGAAACCAAAAACCGCACGGTGCTGTGCGGAATCACGACCCTGGAGGTTACTGCAATGAAACAGATCACAAGCTTTACCATCAATCATGATTATCTGAAACCCGGTATGTACATTTCCCGTGTGGACGGAGATGTTGTGACCTATGATATGCGCATGAAACTGCCCAACAATCCGGCAGGCGACTATCTGGAGGACAACGCCCTGCACACTTTCGAACACCTCTTTGCCACCTATGTGCGCAATACGCCGCTGTCGGACGGTGTGGTCTATGTGGGACCCATGGGCTGCCGCACCGGGTTCTATTTCCTCACACGGGATACCGTTTCCGGCGCAGATGCCATTCGCCTGGTGCAGGAGACACTTCAATATGTGCTGGACTTCACCGGAGAGATTCCCGGCGGCAAGCGCCAAGAGTGCGGCAACTACCTTGCCCATGATCTGGAGGGCGCAAAGGCAATGGCACGGGAGTATCAGCCCATTATGGCGGCGTGGACACCGGAACAGCTGAACTATCCGGCAGAAGTACTCACCGGAACTGCCTCTGTCTGAGAAAAGGAGCGATCTATGACCGAACAAGAACATCCGTGGGAGACTGTGCCGGAGCAGGACGCTGTTCCGGAGACAAGCCCGGCGGAGAATACGGATACACCGGATACACCCATAGCCGTTTCCAATCCGGATGCAGTTCTGCCGCCGGACGAGCCGACCGAACCGGACGGGCTGAAACCGTCTGACCTGGAACCGGCTGCCATTTCCGCCGAGCCGGTGCCGGAGAGCGTTCCCAGAAAACAGCTGGGAAAGCTGTTCTGGGAGAGCTTTTGCATGGTATTTCCGCCGGTGCTGCTGGTGGTGGCGCTGGGACTGGTGGCGTATTACATCATCTGTCCGGCAAAGGGCGAGTTCCACGCCGACTGTACGGATACGATCTACTGGGCAAAGGCAACCTTCGACAGCGGAAAGCTTATCAGCCCGGACTTTTCCTACGCCTGTCTGCTGCCCTTTGGCGGCAGCCTGCTGATGCTGCTGTTTCTGCCCTTTTTCGGGCTGTCCATGACGACCCATATGCTGGGGATGCTGCTCTTTTTCCTGCTGCTCACGGCGGTGCTTTGCTGGATGCTCCGGGAAATGCACTGGGACTATCGCTGGATCTGTACCACAGCGGCGATCTTCCTCATGATTCTCAGCGCCAGCAAAAAGCTCCGGGAGATCTTCTGGGGACATACCATCTATTATAGCTTGGGCATCCTGTTCCTGTTCTGCGGACTGGCGCTGTTGTTCCGGCTGCAAAATCTGGTGGCAGTGCATCAGGAGACCCGGAAAATACGGGTGCATTCCATTCTGACATTTATTGCGCTGATCCTGTTTTTCGTGCTTTGCTGCACCGACCAGGTCACTGCGGTGACGATCTTTGCGCTGCCTATCCTGGCAGGGCTGTTCCTGGAACGGCTGCTGGATCGGAAAACGCCGCTGCTCCACTGGAAGAACACCCGTGCGCTGCTGTTGCTGCTCTCTCTGGGAATCGCAGTTGTCTCCGGCATGGAACTGGGGAACATCTGGGCAAACGGCGTCACCGGGGCTTATGCGGATGCCTATTCCAACTGGACTGCCCAAAGCACCTGGACAGAGCATTTGCAGAAACTGCCGCTGGCGTGGCTGACGCTGCTGGGGCTGGAAGATATTCCCGGCGAAAAGCTGATGTCCGGTGAGAGCGTCATGAATCTGATCCGCATCGGCACGGCGCTGATTTTGGCGGTGCTGCCGGTTGCGGCGACCTGCTGCTACCCCAAGTATAAGGGGCAGTCCGGCAGACAGATGCGCATTCTGCTCTGGGCGCACTGGACAGTCACCGGGCTGATCCTGGTGGGCTATCTCTGCGGCGCACTTTCCGTGGCGAACTGGCGGCTCAGCCCCATTGTCTGCACAGCGTCCATCGTGTCTCTGGTATTTCTCCGCTGGGCAATTACCAAGCGGACTGCCATGCAGCGTGTGGCAGGACTGCTCTGTGTGCCGGTGGCGTGCTTTTGCCTGCTGAGTGCCTGGAACATCCTGCTGCTGCCCACCAATGCGGCGGAGGTCAACGTGCAGTACCAGCTGACCAATATGCTGGAAGACCAGGGGCTGACCTATGGGTATGCCACGTTCTGGCACGCCAACGCCATGACGGTGATCTCCGGCGACAAGCTGAAGGTGCGCAACGTCAATGTGGATGAGGACGGCGTGCAGAAAGCCGTCTATCAGACCGCAGCTGCCTGGTATGATGACCAGCCAGGACAGGAGGACTACTTCCTGCTGCTGGATACCGAGGAATACCAGGGGCTTGCGGCAGCGAAAGATCCGCTGCTGAGCCGGGCTGAGCGTTCGTTTGTGCTGACGGACAGCTACGGCACAAACTATCAGGTGCTGGTATTTGCAGAAAATATCTTTTAGAGACCTTTCGGCAATTCTCATGAAACTATCACAAAGTGCGCTTTTGTTTCACAAAAAGCTATAGTAAGATATAGAACAACGGAATCACCGTTCCGCTTTTGAAAAATCCCCGCCGCAGGAAAATGTGTTTTACTGCGGTACAGAGAGAGGAGAATGTATTAATGGAAGAACCGCAAAAACCAAAAAAATCGTGGATCTCGTACTGGATCATTGCCCTGTGCGTCTTTCTGCTGCTGCAGGCGTTCGTGTTCCCGAACCTGTTCAAGGGTCGGGTCAAGGAAGTCGGCTATGAGACCTTTATCAGCATGACAGAGAACAATGAGATCGGTTCAGTTACCATCGAAAGCAACCAGATCACCTTTACGGATAAGAGCGAAAAGCAGGTGTATCAGACCGGACGGCTGGACGACCCGGATCTGATCCAGCGTCTGTATAACTCCGGCGCAAAGTTTGAGTCCCAGATCGACAGCGGCACCAGTCCGCTGCTGTACATTTTAATCAGCTATGTTTTGCCCATTGCGCTGATGCTGCTGGTGTTCCACTTCTTTAACAAGAAGATGGCGCAGCGTATGGGCGGCGGCGACGGCTCGATGATGTTCGGCATGGGCAAGAGCAACGCCAAGGTCTATGTGAAGTCCACCACCGGCATCAAGTTCAAGGACGTTGCCGGCGAGGAAGAGGCAAAGGAACTGCTGGCGGAGATCGTGGATTATCTCCACAAGCCGGAGCGCTACAAAGAGATCGGCGCATCTATGCCCAAGGGCGCACTGCTGGTAGGACCTCCCGGAACAGGTAAAACGCTGCTGGCAAAGGCAGTTGCCGGCGAGGCAAACGTGCCGTTCTTCTCCATTTCCGGTTCGGAATTTGTGGAGATGTTCGTGGGCATGGGCGCTGCAAAGGTGCGTGACCTGTTCAAGCAGGCAAATGAAAAAGCCCCGTGTATCGTCTTTATCGACGAGATCGACACCATCGGTAAAAAGCGTGACGGCGGACAGTACGGCGGCGGCAACGACGAGCGGGAACAGACGCTGAACCAGCTGCTGACCGAGATGGACGGCTTTGACGGTTCGAAGGGCGTTGTCATTCTGGCAGCCACCAACCGTCCGGAATCCCTTGACCCGGCGCTGCTCCGTCCGGGACGTTTCGACCGGCGCATTCCGGTAGAACTGCCCGACCTCCAGGGACGTATCGACATTCTGAAGGTACACGCCCAGAAGATCAAGCTTGCCGGAAACGTGGACTTTTCCGCCATTGCCCGGACTGCTGCCGGCGCATCCGGTGCGGAACTGGCGAACATCATCAACGAGGCTGCACTGCGTGCTGTCCGTCTGGGACGCTCCTGTGCGACACAGGAAGATCTGATGGAGAGCGTAGAAGTGGTCATCGCCGGCTATCAGAAGAAGAACCGGGTGCTTTCCAACAAGGAAAAGCTCATCGTGTCGTATCACGAGGTAGGTCATGCACTGGTGGCTGCGCTCCAGTCCCAGTCTGCGCCGGTGCAGAAAATCACCATCATTCCCCGTACCTCCGGTGCGCTGGGATACACCATGCAGGTGGATGAGGGCGAGCATTACCTTATGACCAAGACAGAAATGGTAAACAAGATCGCCACGCTGACCGGCGGACGTGCCGCAGAGGAACTGATCTTCCACGAGATCACCACCGGCGCATCCAACGACATTGAGCAGGCAACCAAGCTGGCACGCTCTATGGTGAGCCGCTACGGTATGAGCGATGAATTCGGCATGGTGGCAATGGAGACGGTGCAGAGCCAGTATCTGGGCGGCGACGCCAGCCTGACCTGTTCCATGGAGACCCAGACCAAGATCGACAAAAAGGTCACAGAGATCATCGGCGAACAGTATCGCCGTGCAATTGAAATGCTCCAGGAGCATATGCCGAAGCTGCATGAGATTGCCAAGTATCTGTACGAACACGAAACCATCACCGGGGAAGAGTTCATGCAGATCCTCAACCGTCCCATGCTGACGCAGAATCCGGAACAAGCAGAATAAATCAACCATAACAAAAGAGCCGCAGGCACTGCTGTAAAAAGCAAGCCTGCGGCTCTTTGTGGTTTGTGCGGTATTGCCTTAGAAAACGACCTTCACCTGGTATTTCCGCATCCAGTAGTCCATCTGCACGAAGTACGCCATGATCTGCGGACGGGTCATAAGCTGACCGTACCACTGCACCGACTCTTCGCTGTCCAATAGCTGTTCCAGCATTTCCCGGCGGACGATCTGCAGTACCGGAGCATCCGGAGCGTCCAGCACCTTTTGCAGCATTTCGGACACTGCCCGGAGATAGCTGGGGTTGTGGGTTTTGGGATAGGGGCTTTTCTTGCGCCACAGCACCTCCGGCGGCAGCACATCCTGCATCGCCGTCCGCAGCAGTCCCTTTTCATAGCCGTTCCAGTCCTTGTATTCCCACGGCACATTGTACAGATACTCGGCAATGCGGTAGTCGCAGAACGGCACACGCACCTCCAGGGAATTGTACATACTCATCCGGTCCTTCCGATCCAGCAGAGTCTGCATGAACCAGTCCAGATTCAGTTTCATCATTTCCCGCATCCGGGATTCCAGCGGCGAATCCTCCGGCAGCTTTTCTGCGGCACGGATGGTGCGTTCATAGGCATCCTGGACATACGCCTGGGCGTCGATCTTTTTCGCCAGCTCCGGACGGAGGAACTTTGCCCGATAGGCGGTACTCTGCGCCCAGGGGAAACCGTTGACCCGGCGCACATCTGCATCCCGGTACCAGGGATAGCCGCCGAACAGTTCGTCAGCACATTCGCCGGAAAGCGCCACGGTGACTTCCTTTCGGATCTCGCCGCAGAACAGCAGCAGGGAACTGTCCACGTCCACCATGCCCGGCAAGTCTCTGGCATCCACGGCGGCATAAAGCGCCTCTGCCAGCGCCGGCGTATCCAGCACCGTCCAGTGATGCTGACAGCCCAGATAGCGCTCCATGGCACGGATATAGGCAGGGTCGCTGGTGGGTTGGAAATGGCTCTTTCGGAAATAGCGGTCGTTGTCCCGGTAGTCCACGGAAAAGGTGTGGAGCATTTCTCCACGTTCCCGGAGAACTTGGCTGGACAGGGAAGAGAGCAGGCTGGAATCCAGACCGCCGGATAAAAATGTGCCGATGGGAACGTCAGACACCAGCTGCCGCCGGACAGCGTCGGTGAGCAGTTCCCGGACGTGGGCGGCAGTTTCGGCAAAGCTGTCGGTGTGGACTGCCGCATATAGTTCCCAGTAGGGATGCAGGTGGAGACTGCCCTGCATATAGTAGCCGCAGTGCGCCGGCTTGACTTCCCGGATCGTCCGGAACACGCCGTAGCCCGGTGTGCGTCCCGGTCCCAAAAGCAGCAGGTCTGCCACGCCGTTCTGGTCGATCTCGTGGGGAACATCCGGGTGCTGAAGCAGTGCCTTGATCTCCGAGCCGAACACCAGACCGCCGGGAATCTCCGCATAAAACAGAGGCTTTACGCCGATGCGGTCACGTGCCAGAAAGAGCCGCTGGGCGGTGTGTTCCCAGACGGCAAAGGCGAAAATGCCGTTGCACTGTTCCACACAGCGTGGCCCCCAGTGGGCGTAGGACTGGAGAACGACCTCGGTGTCGCAGTGGGTCTGAAAAACCACGCCCTCCTGTTCCAGCTGTGTGCGCAGTTCCGGCGTGTTGTAAAGCTCGCCGTTGTAGACGATGGTATAGGTCTCGCCGCCGGCGGTGATCTCCATGGGCTGTCTGCCCTTTTCCACGTCAATGACCGCCAGGCGTGTGTGCGCCATGGCACAGCGTGGCGAGAGAAAAATGCCCTCCTGATCCGGGCCACGGCGGCGCAGGGTCTCCTGCATTTTGCGCAGCAGCGCCTCTTGCTGCCGCAGGTCTTGTTCCAGATGTATCATGCCGGTGATTCCGCACATAAAATAACCTCCGTTCTGTGTTGCCATAGGGATACAATCCTATTCTATGCAGAGAAAGGGGAAATCTTGCAAACGGTATCGCAGAAAAACGCCGTTCCCGGCGGATTTTCCGGAAACGGCGCTGTTTTGGGATTGGGTTAGGTACGGAATAGGCTTTTTTACTGCGGCAGGCTGCTGATGACGTGAACCAGGAACTGCAGCAGTGTCACTGCATCTTCCAGTGTCAGTTCGCCGTCCTGTTTGCAGTCGCCGTTCTGGCGTGCGTTTGTGTCCAGTTCTACTGCGCCGGCGATCGCCTTATTCAGCAGGACTGCGTCTGTGATATCCACTCTGCCGTCCATGCTGGTGTCTCCGTAGAGGATCGAGGAAACCGGCGCCGCCTTTGTGGTCGAGGTGGTCGTGTCGCTGGATGCCGGAGCGGCAGTGGTGGTTGTTGTAACCGTTGTGGCGAGTGATGTTTCCGCCGGTGTCTCAGAGGTGGTTTCGGTCGGAACAGTCTCTGTGACGGTCACAGGTGCTGCGGAAGTAGTCGTTTCCGTGGGTGCGGCAGTTGTCTCGGTGGGTGCAGCGGAGGTAGTGGTTTCTGTCGGTGCAGCAGTCGTTTCGGTAGGTGCTGCGGATGTAGTAGTTTCTGTCGGTGCAGCAGTCGTTTCGGTAGGTGCTGCGCTGGTGGTAGTCTCTGTGGGCAGTGTTGTTGCCGGCGGTTCGGTGGTAGTGACCGGAGCGGTGATGTCGCCGATGGCGGTGACGATCCACTTTTGGTCGGCGTTGCCGTTTTTCGTCCACTGGATGACGTTTGCGCCGTTGTCCGTGGATGCGCCGGAAACGCCAAGTCCGCCTTTGTCTCTGGTCGCCCGTGTGACGATGTAATACGTGCCGTCCGGGTTGGGGATGAACTTGAACAGCTGGGTAGAGGACTTGTTGTTGGTGAAGATCTGGATGTTGGTGCCGTCATCGCTCTTGCCGTCGGCAACATCCAGGTAATAGGTCTTTCCGTCGCTCAGCTGGGACAGGATGTAGTAATAGCCGTCACCAAATTCCTTGAGCGTCCACTTCTGGCAGTTGTTGCCGTTTTCGGCGTACTGCTGTACGTTTGCCCCAGCCTCAGTGCTGGCGTTGGCAACCTCCAGCATCAGACCGCTGTTGCTGTTCTGGAACTGGTATACCTTTGTGGTGTCCAGCTTTACGCCGGTGTCAGCCACTTCTTCCAGGTTCCAGTGCTGGCAGGCATTGCCGTTGTACGCATACTGCTGTACATTTGCGCCGCTTGCCGTGCTGGCGTCTGCGACTTCCACACAGCTTTTCAGCTCAGATGCCCTGGTATAGATGGTGTAAGAACCGTCACTGTTTTTAGCGAACAGGAACTGCTGTGCCTGTTCCCGGCTGCTCTTTGTCCAGAGTGCGGCATTTGTGCCATTGTCTGCCTTGCCGCCGGAGATGTCCATGAGGTAGGTGATCTTGTCGCCCACCTGGCTGTACAGATAATAGTAACCGTCTCCGGCAGAAACGGCACGCCAGGTATTGTGCGCCGCTGCGCCGTCTGCGCCCCACTGCTGGAGATTTGCCCCAGCCTCAGCGCTGCCGTTGGCAACTTCCAGATAGAGACCGCTGTTCACATTTTTCAGCATGAACACAGCGCCTTCCGGAAGTACGGCTGCGGTAGGCGTTACTGGTTCCGGATCGGGAGTCGGTGTGGGTGTAGGCGTTGTCTGTCCCAGTACAGTGACATTGGGACGTGCCGGAAGGGGCTGGTCAGAACCCAGGTAAAAGCTTGCGTGCGGCGGCTGGTTATAGGCGGTCTGCTGCGCAGAGACCTGTACCCGGTACTGCGGATCGTGCATCAGGGTCGTGATGCGGTAGTCTGTGTCATAGGGCGTGCAGTAGATCCGGATGGACTTGCTGTCTGCTGCCCGGACGATCAGTTCTTCCCGCCAGTCACCGAAGATATCTGCCGAGAGACAGGGCGTACCCTTGGTGGTGTTGCAGGTGTAATAGCCGTCTGTGGAGAGCAGGGTCGTCAGCTTGCCGTCTGTGCCCATCTTGGAGATGGTGGCAGGAGAATCGGTGGAGCCGTCCAGGATCTCCCGTTCCAGGTCGCCGTCCCAGTAGGACAGGAAGTTGATCGCCGGTCTCCGGCAGCTGAGCGTGTTGCCGCTGCCGTCAAAGACGTCGTTGTTCAGTCCCCAGAACTCTGCCCCGTCGTTGCCTGCCCAGACATTGTCCGCACAGCAGCGTCCTGTGTCGCCAGTGCCGTCCTTGTGGAAGATAATCTTGCCGTTGGAGGCATCTACCAGAGAAACGCCGTAAGGCTTATCCTCGTGGCAGATCCACAGTTCCTGTCCCTTACGGTTCGGGAGAAAGTCGCCCAGGTGCAGGGCATCGCCGTGACCCTTGTTCAGGCACCACAGCACCTTGCCGTTGTCGTCGATACAGGTGGAGCCGGTGATGATCTCCTGCTTGCCGTCGCCGTCTACATCGGCAGCCATGCTGTTGTGGTTGCCGTCGCCGTAGCCGGCAGCGCTCTTGTCGTTTCCGGTGTCGAATGCCCACCGCTTGACCAGCTTTTTGTTGACCACATCATAGGCAGTGGCGGTCATCCGGGTGTAATAGCCACGTCCGGTGACAACGCTGGGCTTGCTGCCGTCCAGGTATGCCACAGTACCCCAGAACCGGTCTACCCGGTTGCCGTAGCTGTCGCCCCATTTGGAGACCGTGCCACGTCCCGGCTCATAGTTGATGGTGTCCAGGGCTGCGCCGGTGCTGCCGTCAAACAGCGTGTAATATTCCGGTCCGGACAGCACATAGCCGTTGGAATTCCGGTAGTCCTTGGAGGCATCGCCGATGACAGTACCCTTGCCGTCTACAGTGCCGTCTGCGGTCTTGCAGGTCATCTCCGCCTTTCCGTCACAGTCGAAGTCTGCTACGAAAAACTGGGTATAGTGTGCGCCGGCACGGATGTTTTTGCCCAGGTCGATGCGCCACAGCCGTGTGCCGTCCAGCCGGTAGCAGTCAATGAAAACGTTCCCGGTCTTTCCCTTCTGGGAATTGTCCTTGGAGTTGGAGGGATCCCACTTCATGAAGATCTCATACATCCCGTCACCGTCTGCATCGCCGACGGAGCAGTCATTCGGGGAATAGGTGCAGCCGCTGCCGGTGGGCGGATCCAGATTCAGCTGAAAATAGTTCTGGTTGGAGATCATGGTGCAGTCGGCAGAGGAGACCACCTTGCCGCCTTCCAGTGTGTCTACCCGGTATTTGTCCGTGCTTTTGCCGTCTTTGTCCAGATAGCAGGTGGATTCTCCGGCGCTGCTGGTGTAGACCAGCGTGTTGTTCCGGTACAGCTGGAATACGGCGCTGTCAGAATCGTTGGCGAGAAAACGCCAGCTGACCAGCATCCCCGAACTGGTGTTGATGGCGGAAATGCCTCGGTCCAGATGCTCTACCTGGATACTTCCGGCAGCAGATGCCGCCAGAGCCGCCTGTGGGACAACCGTTCCCAGCATGGAAAGTCCCATGGCAGCCGCCGTGATCCATGCCGTCAGTTTCTTCTTCATAAACATTCACCTCATGTGTCCATTTGTCTGCATCCTTGTGTGCAGACATGGCATATCGTTTTTACCGCAGTTCGGCACTGCGTACATACCATTATTATATATGTTTGATTGCACAATGTCAATGTACAATATAGACAATTTTCTGTGAAAAACATATAACAAATTCCATAGCGTGAAAATGCAAATACGCCAAAAAAAGCTGATCTGTCGAAAAACAGACCAGCTTTCTGGAAAGTATATCGGAAACCGCCGCATCAAAGATGCGTGTAGGAGATAACGGCGGTCTCCAGGGGAGAGGTATTTCGTTATTCTTCGATGGTCTTGCCCCACTGGATATAGTCCAGCACAGCGGCGTTTCCTGCTGCCTTGGGACGGAGCGTGCGGGTGCGCTCTTTCGACCGCTGCTGTATCTGTTCGGCAACGGATGCAGCTACCAGATCCATGGCGGTGTCGTCTGTCTCCGGTTCTGTGCAAAGCTCTGCCTTGCGATCCAGAGCGCAGTTCCGGAAGTATACGAACAGATTCGCCGTTACCATAGCCAGGTTCAGCAGATAGACCACCAGCACATAGGCGTTATGGACATTGACACCCAGGATAAACTTGGCGCTGATGCCGGCGATATAGCCCACCATCAGCAGGAGAATGAACGGCAGGCTCATGCCCTTTGCGCTGCGGCACTTGTAGTTCTTCACCAGATTGATCGGCCAGGAACAGCCGAAACAGATCAGCATTGCCGTTTCCAGAATTCCACCCATTGTCTTTGTCCTCCTATGTGGCTTGATGTCATGTTGTGCGTGTGAGCGTGTTGGTTCGCTCTTGCCTTATCCAGTATACCACGGTTTGTTTTTTCTGTCTAATATCTTTTTTTGCCCAATTGATAATATATAACCTATGGATTCGGATAATTTACACCTTTCATACAATTGAATATACAGACTGCACAAAATGTGTACGCTGTATTTATGGAAAAAGACGATGTGTGAACGATATCACGTTGAAATGGACGAAATCTGGAACTGTCCGTCCTATAAATACAAGCGTATTTACCAAAAACACAAAATAAAACTCGGGAAAAATTGTGGTATTTCCCTATTGATTTTTTGTCGGAAAAACAATATACTAATATAGTATCATGTGATGCGGCAGAAAAAGCGCATCACCGGAGTCCGCAGCCCTCCCAAATCGGCTGCAAATATCATTTTAGTAAGGAGTGAGGAGAGACCGTTCCGGTTTTTCCTCTGTGTGAGACATATGGCAACGAAAGTAGTAAAGTTCGGCGGCAGCAGTCTGGCAGATGCCAAGCAGATCCAGAAGGCAGCAGCAATCATCAAGGCAGATCCGGAGCGCCGGTATGTAGTACCGTCCGCACCGGGCAAGCGTTTTTCCGATGACATCAAGGTGACCGATATGCTGTACACCTGCTATGACCTGGCAGAACAGGGTCTGGATTTCTCGGATGCCCTGGATGCGATTCAGGCACGGTACAACGACATCATTTCCGGTCTGGGCATGGATTTTTCTTTGCAGGCAGAATTTTCTGAGATCGCAGAAAACTTCAAAAAGCGTGCCGGCAAGGACTATGCCGCAAGCCGCGGCGAATATCTGAACGGTAAGGTCATCGCCGCATACCTGGGCTTTCCCTTTGTGGATGCCGCAGAAGTCATCTTCTTCCAGCCGGACGGCAGCCTGAACGACGAAAAGACCGAAAAGGTACTTCGTGAGCGTCTGAGCGGTCTGGAAAATGCCGTTATCCCCGGATTCTACGGCTGCGGCGCAGACGGCTATGTCAAGACTTTTTCACGTGGCGGCAGCGATGTCACCGGTTCTATCGTAGCCGGCGCAGTCAAGGCATCCCTGTACGAGAACTGGACAGATGTTTCCGGTTTCCTGGTTGCCGATCCCCGCATCGTAGACGATCCGGCTGTGATCCGTACCATTACCTATACCGAACTGCGTGAGCTGTCCTACATGGGCGCATCGGTTCTGCATGAGGCAGCGATCTTCCCGGTACGTTCTGCAGGCATCCCCATCAACATCCGCAACACCAACGCACCGGATGAGCCGGGTACCATGATCGTGCCGGACAGCACCGATGAGGAACTGTCTGCATACACCATCACCGGTATTGCCGGCAAGAAGGACTTCACCTCCATCAACATCCACAAGGATCTGATGAACAGCCAGATCGGTTTCTGCCGTGACGTGCTGAACGTGCTGTCGGAACACCAGATTCCGCTGGAGCATATGCCGTCCAGCATCGACTCCATGACCGTTATCGTAGACTCTGCGCATCTGAACGGTCTGGAGGACGAGATCCGCACCGAGATCATCAAGGCAGTACAGCCGGACAGCATCGAAACAGAGGACGGTATTGCGCTGATTGCTGTGGTAGGCCGTGGTATGTGCCGGACTCGTGGCGTTGCCGCAAGAATTTTCGCAGCGCTGGCACACGCACACATCAACGTGCGCATGATCGACCAGGGTTCCAGCGAGCTGAACGTTATCGTCGCTGTGAAGGAGACCGACTTTGAACAGGCAATTCGCTGCATCTATGAGATGTTTGTGAACTCCGTCGCATAAGGCAGGGCAGTATCTTGCAGTCTTATCAGAATCAGAATGTGCTGTTCGTCACCACCAAAAACCTGGACTATCTCCGGAACACCCAGGAAATCCGGCTGATCGAACAGACCGCAAAAAGTGTGACCGTTCTGGGAAGCCGGGAGAAGAGCTATGCCAAGCGGCTGCTCCATGTGTACGGAAAACTCTGCACCATGTCCATGAAACCGTTTGATGCGGTGTTCCTGGGCTTTGCGCCGCAGCTGGTGCTGCCGCTGTTTGCGCACCGTTTCCGGAAAAAGACGGTGGATATCGACTTTTTCATCTCCGTCTATGACACTATGGTCTGCGACCGGAAAAAGCTGCGTCCCGGCTCGCTGGGGGCAAAGTTCTGCCACTGGATCGACACCCGGACGCTGAAACTGGCAGACCATGTTGTCAGCGACACCAACGCCCACGGGGACTATTTCTCCGCAGAGTTCGGCAAGGCTCGCTCTGCCATCGAGACCTTGTATCTGGACGCAGACACCAGCATCTACTATCCCCGTCCCCAGGTGAAACCGCCGGAGCTGAAGGAGCAGTTTATCGTGCTGTACTTCGGCAGTGTGCTGCCGGTGCAGGGCGTGGATGTTATCATGCAGGCAATGGCGCTGCTGGCAGACGATCCCCGGATTCACTTCTACTTTATCGGACCGGTGGATCAGAAGGTCACACCCACAGAAAGCCCGAATATCACCTATATCCGGTGGCTTTCCCAGCCGGAGCTGGCGGAGCGCATCAGCCAGGCAGACCTCTGTCTCGCCGGGCATTTCAACAAGGAAAACGGCAAGGCGAACCGCACCATCCCCGGAAAGGCGTATATCTATGAGGCAATGAAAAAGCCCATGATTCTGGGCGACAACGCTGCCACACGGGAACGCTATACAGACGGGATGCCGGGCATCACCTTTGTGGAAATGGGCAGCCCGGAGGCACTGCGTGACGGCATTTTGCAGTGCATGAAAGAATCCGGTTATACAGAATAAAGCGTTTATTCTAATAAGAAAAACGTTGCAATAGAAAAACCGTACCTTGGAAAACACCGGGGTACGGTTTTTTGTGTCATGTTGCCTTTATTCCCAGATGCGGTCGTACTGATCGCCCTCATCCATCCAGCCCGGCAGGACATGGGGCTGCATGGCGAAAACCAGCAGGAGCAGCGTCAGCAAAATCAACAGGTCGCCGCCCAGACTCCGGATAACAAACGGGACAACAAACGCCGGGACAGCGTTTCCACGCTCCGCCAGCGAGGAGATGCGCTCTGCCATGGGAGACAGAATGGCGATGCCGCCGACCAGGGTGAACAGAACGCCCAGGACTCGGAACAATTTGCCTGTCCAGCGTGGCATCCGCACCAGCCATTCCAGCAGCAGCAGAAAGAACAGCCCCACTTCCATCCAGTGAATCAGATTCGGCGTGATGCAGGCAATCAGCGCCAGCATTGCCGCCGGGATCAAGGTCAGTTCGGCGTGCCGGTTTCGGAACAGAAAGCAGAAACCACACAGCAGGATGCCGGAGACCATGGTTGCCCAGTAGTCCCAGTAGTGGGTGTAGTAGGGCATAGAGATCAGCGTATATATGGTGTTCAGCGTCATTAGCCCGGCGAGAATGCCTGCCGCAAAGGGCAGTTTTGACCGGGGCGGCAGATAATAGCGGTATTTTTGCAAGAGGAAAACCTCCTTTTCTCATGTTACCTATAGTATACCATTTTCCCACTGGCTTTGTCAAATAGGCTATCGTTTGAAGAAAATGTAAACTTTGCAAAAGTACCCTTGACATTTTCGGGGAGTTTGCTAAAATAGTTTTACAGTAAACAGTTTGGTGATAAACTGTTTTGCGTTAAACAGAAATAACAGGCGCTGGAAAGGCGCAGAAAGGAGGCAGGCGATGCGGCATTTGGGACTGGAGATACACCGGCTGGAAAAGATGATGGCACGGCGGCGTGGCTATTCCGCAGCGCACCAGGACGCAGACCGTCTGACGGGAATGCACGGCTACCTGATCCGGTATCTGTACGAGAACCGGGGTCGGGATGTGTTTCAGCGGGATATCGAAAAGGCGTTTTCCATCAGCCGTTCTACGGTGACGGTGACGTTGCAGCTGATGGAGAAAAACGGGCTGATCTGCCGGGAGAGCGTGGCACAGGATGCCCGGCTCAAGCGGATCGTGCTGACACAAAAGGCAGTAGACCTGCACCGGCAGATCGAGGAGGATATTGCCGGATTTGAAGAAATGCTGGCACAGGGCATCCCGGATGAGGATCAGGAGACATTTCTCCGGGTGGCGCAAAAAATGCGGGAGAACCTGGGCGACGACATTTCACAGAAATGGACTTGTAAAGGAGGTCACAGCGAATGATTCGAAAACTAATGCAGTCGATTCGGGAATTCAAGTTGTTTTCCCTGCTTTCCCCGTTGTTTGTGGTGCTGGAGGTTGTCATGGAAGTGGTGATACCGCTGCTGATGGCAAAGCTGATCGACGAGGGCATTGACGGCGCAGGCGGCATGGATGCGGTGATGCACTACGGCTGGATCCTGCTGGTGTGCTGTGTGCTTTCTCTGATCTTCGGCGCACTCGCCGGACACTTTGCGGCGTTTGCCTCTGCCGGATTTGCACGGAATCTGCGGCACGATATGTTCTACCGTGTCCAGAAGTATTCCTTTTCCAACATCGATAAGTTTTCCGCAGCCAGCATCGTCACCCGTCTGACCACGGACGTGACCAACGTGCAGAACGCCTATCAGATGGTGATTCGCATTGCGCTGCGCTCACCGGCAATGCTGATCTTCTCCATGGTCATGGCGTTCCGGCTGAGCACAAAGCTGTCACTGATCTATCTGGCGGCAATTCCGGTGCTGGGCGTGGGACTGTATTTCATTATGACACGGGTACACCCCATTTTCGAACGGGTGTTCAAAACCTATGATAAGCTGAACAATGTGACACAGGAAAACCTCCACGGCATCCGTGTGGTAAAGTCCTTTGTCCGGGAAGACCACGAGATTCAGAAGTTCTCCGGCATTTCGGAGGATATCTACCGGGATTTTTCCAGGGCAGAAAAGCGACTGGCGTTTAATATGCCTCTGATGCAGTTTTGTATGTATGCCTGTCTGATCCTGGTCTCCTGGTTCGGCGCAAGAATGATCGTCAGCCGGACACTGACCACCGGGCAGCTCATGAGCCTTATGACATATGCCATTCAGATTCTGTCCAGTCTGATGATGCTTTCTATGGTATTCGTTATGATTACCATTTCCCGTGCCTCCTGCGAGCGTATCGTGGAAATTCTGGACGAAGAAAGCGATATCGTCAGCCCGGCGGACGCTGTCACCGAAGTGACGGACGGCAGCATCGACTTTGACCATGTCAGCTTCAGCTACAGCAAGCGTGAGGACAAATGCTGTCTGGAGGATGTGGACCTGCACATTCCGGCTGGCATGACCGTGGGCATTCTGGGCGGCACGGGCAGCGCCAAAAGTTCGCTGGTGCAGCTGATCCCACGGCTGTACGATGCCACCATCGGCACAGTGAAGGTAGGCGGCGTGGATGTACGGCAGTATGACGTGGAGAAACTCCGGGAAGAAGTCGCTATGGTGCTTCAGAAAAACGTACTGTTTTCCGGCACGATCAAGGAGAATCTCCGCTGGGGTGACCCGAATGCCACCGATGAGGAAATGCAGCGTGTCTGCCGCCTGGCGCACGCCGATGAATTCATTCAGACGTTCCCGGACGGCTATGACACCTACATTGAGCAGGGTGGTTCCAATGTGTCCGGCGGTCAGAAACAGCGGCTCTGCATTGCACGGGCGCTGCTGAAAAAGCCGAAGATTCTGATTCTGGACGACTCCACCAGTGCCGTGGATACCCACACGGACGCCTGCATCCGCCAGGCGCTCCGGGACGAGATTCCGGATACCACCAAGATCATCATTGCCCAGCGTGTGACCTCGCTGATGGATGCCGATAAGATCATCGTAATGGATGAGGGCAGAGTGGACAGCGTCGGCACACACGAAGAACTGCTGCAAAGCAATGCCATCTATCGGGAAGTCTATGAATCCCAGCAGAAAGGAAGTGTTCCGCAATGAGTCAGAAACGACAAGGAGGACCGCCGCCTCGTGGCGTCATGATGCCCGGGGCTGCAAAGGGCGCAGGAAAGAGCTTTGTGCGGCTGCTTTCCTATATGAAAAAGTATTGGCTCCAGCTTGTGCTGGTGCTGGTGTGCATTCTCGTCAGTGCCATTGCCGGCGTGGCAGGCTCGACATTTCTGCAAACGCTGATCGACGATTACATTTCTCCCATGCTGCTGGACGGCAGCCGGGACTTCTCCGGTCTGGCGAGAGCGCTGACAAGACTGGGCGTGCTGTACGCCGCCGGCATTCTGGGGACGCTGTTCTATAACCGGCTCATGGTCGTGGTGGCACAGGGTATTCTGAAAACCATCCGTGACGAGATGTTTTCCCATATGCAGACGCTGCCCGTCCGCTTTTTCGACACCCATGCCAGCGGCGACATCATGAGCCTGTACACCAACGACACCGATACGCTCCGGCAGATGCTGGCGCAGAGTGTGCCGCAGATCTTTTCGTCCATCGTGACGGTGATTGCCGTATTCGTGGCAATGGTGCGTCTGAGCATCTGGCTGACGCTGTTTGTCCTGGCGTTTGTGGCAGTGATGATGGTGATTACCAAGTTCGTGGGCGGCAAGAGCGGTGCGTTCTTCGTCAAGCAGCAGAACTCCATCGGTGCGGTGAACGGCTATATTGAAGAGATGATCCACGGACAAAAGGTCATCAAGGTGTTCTGCCACGAGGAAGAAACCAAGGCTGGTTTCGACCAAAAGAACGAAGAGCTGTTTCAGAACGCTGCCTGGGCGAACAGCTTTGCCAACATTCTGATGCCCATTATGAACAACCTGGGCTATGTGCAGTATGTGCTGCTGGCAATGCTGGGCGGTGCGCTGGCATTCCACGGTGTGGGCGGTCTAACGCTGGGTGCAATTGCAGCCTTTTTGCAGCTGAGCCGCAGCTTTACCATGCCCATCAGCCAGATTTCCCAGCAGGCGAGTGCAATCGTTATGGCGCTTGCCGGCGCAGGACGTATCTTCGAACTGTTGGACGAAGAGCCGGAGACCGACGAGGGCTATGTGACGCTGGTCAATGCCGAGGAGAAGGACGGCGTTCTCACGGAGACCGACCACCGCACAGGCGTGTGGGCGTGGAAACATCCCCACGGAGACGGCACAGTCACCTATACCCGGATGGAGGGCGATGTCCGGTTCTTTGACGTGGACTTCGGCTATGTGCCGGATAAGATCGTGCTGCACGACGTGAGCCTGTACGCAAAGCCCGGCGAAAAGGTGGCGTTTGTCGGTGCGACCGGCGCCGGAAAGACTACTATCACCAACTTGATTAACCGGTTCTATGATCTGGCGGACGGCAAGATCCGCTATGACGGCATCAACATCAACAAGATTCGAAAGCCCGACCTGCGGCGCTCGCTGGGCATTGTTTTGCAGGATGTCAACCTGTTTACCGGCACGGTCATGGACAATATCCGCTACGGCAGACTGGATGCCACCGATGAAGAGTGCATCGCTGCGGCAAAGCGTGCCAATGCCCACCACTTCATCATGCTGCTGCCGGACGGCTACAATACAGTTCTGTCCGGTGACGGTTCCGGGCTGTCCCAGGGACAGCGCCAGCTGCTTTCCATCGCCAGAGCGGCAGTAGCAGACCCGCCGGTCATGATCCTGGACGAGGCGACCTCTTCCATTGACACCCGGACGGAACGCATTGTCCAGGCAGGCATGGATGCGCTGATGCACGGCAGAACGGTGTTCGTCATTGCCCACCGGCTCTCCACCATTCAGAATTCCGATGTTATCATGGTGCTGGATCACGGACGCATTATTGAGCGTGGCAGCCATGAAAAGCTGATGGAAGAAAAAGGACGGTATTATCTGCTGTATACGGGGATGCAGCAGAATGCGTAAGGGTGGTTACACGGAAATCAAAGGCTCTCAGCGCAGTGTCTGAAATGTGCGACTGGTACTGAGCTGGCAAGCCATAGGTTTGAATGAGAAGTTAATCCCCCTGTCAGCTTACGCTGACATCCCCCTTTTCAAGGAGGACTTGAAAATTGATTTGTGTAAAGGCAGTTATCCGCCGGCTTGACGGATACGCCAAAATGTGCTACAATAGCATATAAGATACACACGCAGAAAACCGGCGGCAGGGTGTCGCCGGTTTTTCATTGTTTTAGAGAGCCTGTGCCGTCCGGACATGACACGTGGAAAGGATGCAAAACCAGGCTTGTATATGAGGAAGAAGGACATGGAGAAAAAATATACAATTGCAGTGGCAGGAACCGGCTATGTGGGACTTTCCAACGCCATCCTGCTGGCACAGCATCACAAGGTGCTGGCAGTAGACATCATTCCGGAAAAGGTGGAACTCATCAACCAGCGGAAATCGCCCATCATTGATGCGGAGATCCAGCAGTATCTGGCAGAAAAAGACCTGGATCTGACTGCAACGCTGGACGGAGCGGCAGCATACCGCCAGGCGGATTTCGTTATCATCGCCGCACCCACCAACTATGACAGCCGCAAAAACTTTTTCGATACCTCTGCGGTAGAGGCAGTGATCGAACTGGTGCTGTCCTGCAATCCGGATGCAGTCATGGTCATCAAGTCTACCGTTCCGGTGGGCTATACCCAGTCCGTCCGGGAAAAGTACCACTGTCAGAACATCCTGTTCAGCCCGGAATTTCTCCGGGAGGGCAGAGCGCTGTACGACAACCTCTATCCGTCCCGCATCATTGTGGGAACGGATGCCGCAGACGAGACACTGACCGCCGCCGCACATACCTTTGCCGGACTGCTCCGGGAGGGTGCGATCAAGGAAGAGATCCCCACGCTGTTTATGGGCTACACCGAGGCAGAGGCAGTGAAACTGTTCGCCAACACCTACCTGGCGCTGCGTGTCAGCTACTTCAACGAACTGGACACCTATGCCGAAATGAAAGGGCTGGATACCCGGCAGATCATCGACGGCGTTTGCCTGGATCCCCGTATCGGCGCACACTATAACAATCCGTCCTTTGGCTACGGCGGCTATTGCCTGCCCAAGGATACGAAACAGCTCCTGGCGAACTATGCTGATGTGCCGGAGAATCTGATCGAGGCGATCGTTGCCGCAAACAGCACCCGAAAGGACTTCATTGCCGACCGTGTGCTGCACATGGCTGGCTGCTATGATTATGACGATGACAACACCTACGACAGCCAGAAGGAAAAGCCGGTGGTAGTCGGTGTCTATCGTCTGACCATGAAGGCGAACAGCGACAACTTCCGCCAGTCCAGCATCCAGGGCGTAATGAAACGCATCAAGGCAAAGGGTGCCTCCGTGGTGATCTATGAGCCGACGCTGGAAAACGGCACTACATTTTTCGGCAGCACTGTGGTCAATGACCTGGAACAGTTTAAGAAAATGTGCGATGCCGTGATCGCAAACCGCTATGACAGCTGTCTGGACGACATCCGGGAAAAGGTCTACACCAGAGACATTTTCCGGCGTGACTGAGTGAAAGGAAAGCCCTATGGAAGAACAGCAGAATCCCCAGCAGTACCCGAATCAGACACCGCCGCCGCAGAATAATTACGGCAATCCGCAGCAGCAATACCAACAGCCGCAGAATGGCTACGGCTATCCGCAGCAGCAGTACCAGCAACCGCAGAACAACTACGGCTATTCCCAGCAGCAGTACCAGCAGCCGCAGAACAACTATGGCTATCCCCAGCAGCAATACCAACAGCCGCAGAATAACTATGCCTATCCCCAGCAGCAGTACCAGCAACCGCAGAACAACTACGGCTATCCTCAACAGCAGTACCAGCAGCCATATCAGCCGTATGCGCCGCAAATGCAGAACGGCTATGCGTATCAGCCGCCGCAGAAAAAAGAGCCGGGACGTGTGGCAAACTTTTTCCTGTCGCTGCTGCCGCTGGTAGGCTTTTTTGCCGTGCAGATACTGGTTTCCGTTGTGGTGGTTGTCATCATGGTATTTGTGAATGCGTTCCAGAGCGGCAGAACCCAGAACGTTATGGCGGCGTATGAGGAAATCGTCTCCGCCAGCATCCCCGTTGCCACGGCGCTGGCGCATCTGGTGTCGGCAGTGGGGTTTGCGTTCTGGTATCGTCTCAGCTTTCAGAAACCACGGCCAGCCCCACGGGAGACCGTGCAGGAACTGAGACCGGAACCGATTCTGATGGGGCTGGGACTGGGCATTCTGATGGCTGTATTCAGCAGCGGAACAGCCGGTCTGGAGACCCTGCTGTTCCCTCGTATGGTGGAAGATACCTATGCGATGCTGGAGCAGTCCGGCATCGGCACAAACTACATGGTGATCTTTGCAACGGTGATCCTGGCGCCCATCGGCGAGGAACTGATCTTCCGTGGGCTGACCATGAAGTATGCAGAAAAGGCGTTCGGTCGATTCTGGGCGGCGAACCTGCTGCAGGCGTTCCTGTTCGGCGTGGCGCACATGAACTGGGTGCAGGGCGTGTATGCCTTTTTCGGCGGCCTGGTGCTGGGCTGGGTAGCGCATCACTATAAGTCCGTGGTTTTTTCTATGATCATGCACTTTGCCGTCAACAGCTTTTCCACATTCGGCGGCGATTATGCCCTGGGCTGGATTCCGGTGAACTTCCTGTCTGTGACATTGCTGATCGTGATTCCGGCAGCATTGGCAGTCGGATTGATTTCATGGCGCACCGCTGCGGCGAAAAAACGGCAGGCGCTCAGTCAGAGCGTTTCCGCATAAGCGTGTTTGGTGTGTGTGCGCACACTGTGAGAGATAAGAACCGGTTTCTGTTGGTACAGGAACCGGTTTTTTGGTGGGGAAAAGCGAATCCAATTGACTTTTTCACAAGGTCATGCTATAATAAAGTAATCATATTTTGCAAAAGGGGAATGGGGAAATGTCAATGAAATTGTGGAAAAAGCTTGCGGCGGCGATTGCTGCCGGTGCGGTGTGTCTGGGCTGTGCGGGAATGTCCGGCTTTTCGGGTGTGCTGCAAAATGTGCAGCCGGTATTGTCGGCGAGCGCAGCCACCGGCACTTATGAAAGTCTGACTTATTCTGTCAGCAGCAGTGGAACGGTCACCATTACCGACTGTGACACTGCGGTGACTGCTGTGGAGATCCCGGCGGAGATCGACGGCTGTCCGGTGACCAGTATCAAAGATGCTGTCTTTCGGGGCTGTTCAAAACTGACTGATATCACCATTCCGGAGAGTGTCACCTATATCGGGAAAGAGGCGTTTTCGTTCACGCCGTGGCTGAAAGCCCGGCAGGCAGAAAATCCGCTGGTGATTGTCAACCAAATTGTTGTTGACGGACAGACCTGTACCGGAGATGTTGTCATCCCCGACGGGGTGACCGATATCGCCAACTATGCCTTTTCCTCCGACTTTGGTCTCGTGACCGCCTGTTCCACACAGATGACCAGCGTGACCATTCCCGACAGCGTCACCAGAATCGGCTCTTCTGCCTTTTCCGGCTGTAAGGGACTGCGTCGTGTCAAGCTGTCGAAAAATATCACCACCATTGAAGTTGCCGCATTCTATCAGTGCGACAGTCTGCCGGAGATCGTCCTGCCCGAAGGTCTGACCACCATCCGGAGCAATGCTTTTTCATCGTGTACTGGGCTGACGGGTCTGCGCCTGCCGGACAGTCTGACCAAAATGGAGAACTGGGCGTTTGCATCCTGCACCAATCTGACCCGTATCACCATTCCCGACAGCGTGACCAGCATGGGGCAATCTGTATTCAGTGAATGTGACGGGCTGACCATCCGGGGATATGCCGGCTCTTTCGCACAGAAATACGCTGAGAACTACAGCATTCCCTTTGCGGATCTGAACAGCACGGACACGCTGCTGGGCGATGTGGACGAAAACGGGACGCTGGATTCCACGGATATCTTCTACGCCATGTACTATGTGGCAAGCATCGCCGTGGGCAATGCCGGCGAACTGACGCCGCAGCAGATCACTGCCGCAGACATCGACTGTGACGGTGCGGTGGATGCTTCCGACATTTTTTATCTGATGTACTACGTGGCGCTCCACGGCGCAGGAATCCGGCAGACCTGGAGCGAACTGCTGGAAAAATAAGCCGCAGGGAGAAAATCATTCTGCGCCACAAAAAATTCATTGACAAAACCGCCGAAATCGCATATAATAATAGTACTGTAGAGGATTACAGAAAGATGAATCGAACAACGCAGCAGTGAGAGTATCTCCGGCGGCAGCGTACAGAGAGCATTGGGTCGGTGGAACAATGCCCTGCGCCGGGGTGAAGTGCAACTGCGATGAGAGCGTCAGACGGCGTTCTCCGTTGGCATGGGGAATGGCGTTTGACGCCGGAGTATCCGTGTCCGGGTTTTGCTCCGTTATCGGCAGAAGGGATTCCCGTTTTGGGGTGTCCTGTTGAGTGAGAAATCAGAGTGGAACCGTGGAAGAATTTTTTCCGCCTCTGGAAGTGTACGAAAACAGCACTTGCAGAGGCGGTTTTTCTGTCGCAGGCAGGTGCATGGACAATTTTGGGAGGTGACATTGGAATATGTTTCGACAGCTACGGGAAGATATCGCCATCGTCAAGGAAAAAGACCCGGCGGCACGCAGCAGCTTTGAAATTCTGCTGACATACTCCGGGCTGAAAGCAGTGCGCAGCTATCGGCGTGCCCACTGGTTCTATCAGCACAAATTCTATACCATTGCACGCATCATATCCCAGCGTGCAAGACACAAGACCGGCATCGAGATCCATCCCGGTGCGCAGATCGGAAAGGGTCTGTTCATCGACCACGGCATGGGCGTGGTGATCGGCGAGACCACCATTATCGGTGACAACTGCCTGCTGTACCAGGGCGTGACTCTGGGCGGCACCGGCAAGGACAAAGGCAAGCGGCATCCTACCCTGGGTGACAACGTGATGGTGGGCGCCGGCGCAAAGGTGCTGGGTCCTATCAACATCGGGAACAACGTCAAGGTCGCTGCCAATGCGGTGGTGCTGAAAGATATTCCTGACAACTGTACCGCCGTGGGCGTTCCGGCGAGAATCGCCCGGATGGCAGGTCAAAAGGTACAGCAGCAGGATCTGGATCAGATTCACATTCCGGATCTGACCATGGAGGACATCACCATGCTGAAATCCGCAGTGACTTGTCTGCGGGCGGAGATGTCTAAGCTGGAAAGCCAGGAGAAAAAGGAAAAGCAGGAAAGCGAAAATTGATCGGAGGATACAGCCATGCAGTGTGTGGTATTCGATATGGACGGCGTGCTGTTCGATTCTGAGGCGCTGGTACTGCGCAGCTGGGAACAGACCGCAGAGATCCACGGCATTCCAGATGTCCGGGAGGTCTGTCTGCGCTGTCTCGGTACAAATGCGGCAGAATCCCGGCGGCTGTTCCTGGAAAAATACGGGGCAGATTTTCCCTATGACACCTATAAGGCGGAGATGTCTGCGAGATACTGGGAAAATGTCGGCGAAGGCAAGCTGGAACTGAAACCCGGCGTCCGGGAGATCCTGGACGCCCTGCGGCAGAACGGCTGGAAAACCGCCATCGCCTCTTCCACCAGGACGGCAGTTGTCCGGGAAGAGATGCAGCATTTCGGTCTGGAACAGATGTTCGATGAGATCATCGGCGGCGATATGGTGCGCCGCAGCAAGCCCGACCCGGAAATTTATCTGACGGCGTGCCGGGTGCTGGGTGCTGACCCGGCAGAGACCTATGCGGTAGAGGATTCCTACAACGGCATCCGTTCCGCCGCTGCCGCCGGGATGCGTCCGGTGATGATCCCGGATCTTCTGCCGCCGACCCCGGAGATCGAATCGCTCACGGCAAAGATTTTTCCGTCTATGACGGAATTTCAGCAATTTTTATTTTCGTAAAAAACGGCAGAGGCATTCTGCCGAAAATCCATAAAAGGAGTCAATCGTCATGCAGATCTATAATACGCTGACACGAAAAAAAGAAGAGATCGTTCCCATTCAGCCCGGACACATCGGCATTTATGCCTGCGGTCCGACGGTATACAACTATATCCATATCGGAAACGCCCGTCCCATCTGTGCATTTGATGTGCTGCGCCGCTATCTGAAATACCGGGGCTATACTGTCACCTATGTGCAGAATTTCACTGACGTGGACGACAAGATCATCAAAAAGGCAAACGAAGAGGGAACCACTGCCGCAGAGATCGCCAAGCGCTATATTGCGGAATACAAGACCGATGCACACGGACTGAACGTCATGGATGCGGATGTACACCCCACCGTCACCAACTGCATGAATCTTATCATTGACATTGTGAAAAAGCTGGTGGACTCCGGTCACGCTTATGCCGCTGACAACGGAGACGTATACTTCCGGACCTCTTCTTTCCCGGAATACGGTAAGCTGTCCGGCCAGCCCATTGAAGAACTGCAGGCAGGCGCAAGAATCGACATCAACGACGGCAAGGAGGAACCCCTGGACTTCGCTGTCTGGAAGGCAGCGAAACCGGGTGAACCCTACTGGGATTCGCCGTGGGGCAAGGGCAGACCGGGCTGGCACATTGAATGCTCTGCCATGTCCTGCCACTACCTGGGCGAGACCTTCGACCTCCACTGCGGCGGTCAGGATCTGATCTTCCCGCACCACGAGAACGAGATCGCACAGAGTGAGGCTGCCAACGGCAAGCCCTTTGCACACTACTGGATGCACAACGGCTATATCAACATCGACAACAAGAAGATGTCCAAATCCCTGGGCAACTTCTTTACCGCACGGGAAGTGGCGGAGCAGTACGGCTATGAAGTCATCCGCTACATGATGGTGCAGGCACACTACCGCAGCCCCATCAACTATTGCAAGGAACTGCTGGATGCCTGCAAGGCGTCGCTGGAACGGCTCTATGCCTGCCGTGATACCCTGGATCGGGCAATCGCTGCGGCGAAGTCCGGCGAAGTTGCACCGGAGGCGGCAGAGACGTTTGCCAAGCGCAAGGAACAGTTTATCACTGCCATGGATGACGACCTCAACACCGCAGACGGCATGACGGCTATCTTTGAACTGGTGCGTGATCTGAACCGCATGAGCGCAGACGCTGCCACTTCCAAGGAACAGCTGGAGGCAGGCGCAAAGCTGTTCGATGAACTGATCGGCGTTATGGGTCTGCTGTACAACCGGAAAAAGACAGACGAGATCCCGGCTGAGGTGACCGAACTGGTGGAACAGCGCAAGGCAGCCAGAAAGGCAAAGGACTTTGCGGAGGCAGACCGTCTCCGGGATGCCATCGCTGCACTGGGCTATGCCGTTCGGGAAACACGGCAGGGTACTGAGATCACAAAGATATAACAAAGTCCGCCCGGCGGCTTTGCATATGATTTTCCCGAAAGGATAGCGAATGGCACTCAAACAACATAAAAAAGCAATCACAAGAATCTTTATCTTAATGGTCGTAATGACACTGCTCTGCGTGGGCGTGTTCTCCTGCACCACCTATATGGAGCAGGAGCGCAAGACCTTTGTGGACATGAGCCAGGTGGAACTGGTGCAGTTGGAAACACCGGCGGCGGATGCACCGGCAATGAAGATCACCACCTCTGCCGGCACGATCGTGGCAGAGCTGTTCCCAGAGCAGGCGCCGGCTTATGTGAAGCAGTTCACCGAACTGGCAGAGTCCGGCTATTACGACAACACCTATGTGTTCTCCGTCGAGGACGGCGTTTACTTTGAGGCAGGCAGTCCCAACCCGGACGGCTCGCTGAACAGTGCGGACGGCGACACCTATGAGCGAGTGGAACGGGAGACCAGCGGCGACCTGTGGCCGTTCCGTGGGGCTTTCTGTGTGCCGACCACGGCGCAGGAGGGCAATCTGTGGGACCGCATCACCGGAAAAATGACCACCTACTGCGGGACACGCTTTGTGGTCTGCAATTCCATCGTGTTTGACGAGTCTGCGAAGAACGAGCTGGAATCGGTTTCGGAAAACGCCGAGAAGATCAACCAGGCGTTTCTGGAAAACGGCGGCGTGCCGAACTATTCCCAGCAGATGACCGTATTTGCCCAGGCGTATGGGGACGAAAGCTTTGACACCATCGACAAGATCACCAGCGCTGCGGTAAAGGCATCCTCCGGAGACGGCGGCTATACACCGCCGGAAGAGAATATTCTTATCCAGAAAGTGGAAATCGGAACATACGGCGCATTTGCTTCTGACGCAAAAACAGCGGAATAAGGGCGAATATCCAAACCGCCTTGAAAAATACATAATTTCCCTTATGGAATCCATACAAATGCGATTTCACATGGCAGAAATTTTCCGTCGATACTTCCAAATAGCGCAAAAAATGCTTGCTTTTTACTTTACAAATGCGCAGAATTCGTGTATAATAAGGAAGATAGCATACAAACTATAGGCAGCACCATGCAAAACAGCCGGACGGCTTTTGCACCGTGTCGCCTATATTGTGTGCAGACCAGAAAAAATGATTCTGGATAACCGGAAGAATGAAGCGGCTTTTTTGCCGCCGGAGAACAGCAGCCTGCCGGCACAAGGCACGGGCGCTGAATAGAGGAATGGGAATGGACGGCAGGCGTGCCGGTTTTGGCATTCCCCATGTGTCGCCGTATCTGGGCGGTTTCGGTTCCTTTCCGATGCCGTTGCAGCAATGGACAATTGGGCGCACAGAAAAAAGGAGAGACGAAATTGGATAAATTTGTCATTCACGGCGGGCATCGGCTCACCGGCGAAATAGAAGTCAGCGGAGCAAAGAATGCAGCGGTCGCACTGATCCCTGCGGTGCTGCTCTGTGATGAACCCTGTATCCTGGAAAATGTTCCGGATATCAGTGACGTTTCCATCAGCCTGCGCATTATGAGCGAAATGGGTGCGCAGGTGGAGTATCTGTCAAAGACCACAGTCCGCATTTCTGCAATGGGACTGACCAACTACTGCGTACCCTATGAGAGCGCACGGCGGATGCGTGCATCCTATTACTTCCTGGGTGCGCTGCTGGGACGCTACGGCAAGGCGAGGGTTTCCATGCCCGGCGGATGTCCGTTAGGCGACCGCCCCATCGACCAGCATCTGAAGGCGTTTTCCGCACTGGGTGCAAACTGCAACATTGAACACGGCATGGTGGATCTGGTGGCAGACCAGCTGGTGGGCAATCAGATCTACTTAGACGTTGTTTCCGTGGGTGCGACCATGAACGCCATGCTGGCGGCAGTTCGTGCCAAGGGTCTGACCGTGATCGAAAATGCGGCGAAAGAACCGCATATCGTAGACCTGGCGAACTTTTTGAACTCCATGGGCGCCGATATCATGGGTGCCGGCACGGATGTCATCAAGATCCGTGGGGTAGAGCGTCTCCACGGCGCAGTGTACTCCGTCATTCCGGATCAGATCGAGGCAGGCACGTTTATGATCGCAGCCGCTGCCACAAGAGGCGATGTGCTGGTGACAAACGTGATTCCCAAGCATCTGGAACCCATCACCAGCAAAATGCGGAAGATCGGCGTCAACATCGAAGAGTTTGACGACAGCGTCCGTGTCTGGGTGGATGGTCCGCTGGTGCGCACCAACGTAAAGACCATGCCCCATCCGGGTTTCCCCACCGATATGCAGCCCCAGATCACAACACTGCTGACTCTGGCGGAAGGCACCAGCATCATTACCGAGGGCGTCTGGGAACAGCGTTTCCGGTATGTGGATGAACTGCGCCGCATGGGTGCGGATATCTCTGTGGACGGCAAGGTCGCTGTGGTGGAAGGTACCGGAAAGCTGACCGGTGCGCCGGTAAAGGCGTGCGATCTCCGTGCCGGAGCTGCGCTGATTATCGCAGGTCTGGCGGCACACGGTGTCACCGAGATCGAGGACATTTACCACATTGAGCGTGGATATGCCAACCTGGATGCCAAGCTGCGGCAGATCGGCGCAGATATCCAGAAGGTCTCTGAACCCACAGAGGCTGCTGCGTCTCCGGAGCTGAAAGAAGCGCTCTGAATGACAGCCAAATGAAATGAAACAAGCCGTCAGCCTGGTTGACGGCTTTTGTTGTGGAAAAACGGAGGTCTCAACGTGTCGAAATTTTACTCCCTGTTCAGTTCCAGCAAGGGCAATGCAAGTTTTGTGGGCAGCCCTGCCGGCGGTGTGCTGGTGGATGCCGGCGTTTCCTGCCGCAGACTGCTGCAGTCGCTGGCGGCGCACGACATCCCCGAAAAGGCGGTGCAGGCAGTGTGTATCACCCATACTCATACCGACCATATTGCCGGACTCCGGGTGTTTCTGGGAAAGCATCCGATCCCGGTGTACGGTACGGCAGAGACGCTGGCACAGCTGCGCTTTTCGGATAAGTTCCCCCAGGATGCTGATCTCCGGGAGATCCTTCCCACGGAGACCATACATACCGACAGCGTGGCAGTGACGGCGTTTCCCACCATGCACGATGCGCCGGGCAGCTGCGGCTATCGCTTTGAACTGCCGGATGGTCAGACCTGTGCAGTCTGCACGGATCTGGGCTGTGTCACGCCGGAGGTGGAAAAGGGCGTGCTGGGTGCAGACCTGGTGCTGCTGGAGGCAAACTACGACCCGAAAATGCTCCGCTATGGACCGTATCCGGCGTCGCTCCAGGAACGCATCCGTGGAAAATACGGGCATCTGTCCAACGGCGACAGCGCCGGGACGGCGGAAATGCTCATCGAACACGGCACAACACGTCTCATACTGGGGCATCTCAGCGAAAAAAACAATACCATGCCTCTGGCACAGCAGACCGTGCTGGAACATTTGCAGGAACAGGGAATGCGCCGGAACCGGGATTTCCTGCTGCAGGTGGCGTCGCCGGAGGGCTTAGAACAGGCGGTGATCTTCTGATGCAGACCATACAGATCCTGGCACTGGGAAAGTGCAAGGAAAGCTATCTTCGGGATGCGTGCCGGGAATACGAAAAGCGGCTGTCCCGGTTTTGTCAGTTACAGGTGACGGAGCTGGAACCCGTGTCCCTGCCCCAGAATCCCTCGGAAAAGGAAATTGCGGCGGCGCTGGAAAAAGAGAGCGCTGAACTGCTGAAACGTGCCAAAGGCTTTTGCATTGCCATGTGCATCGAGGGAAAACAGTTGGACAGTCCCGGACTGGCAAAAAAGCTGGAACAGGCGGCGCAGGGCGGCGACAGCGGCGCAGTGACATTTCTGATCGGCAGTTCCTACGGGCTGTCGGATGCGGTGAAACAGCGTGCAAACCTGCGGCTTTCCATGTCGGCAATGACGTTTCCGCACCAGCTGGCACGGGTGATGCTGCTGGAACAGATTTACCGGAGCTATCAGATTTTATCCGGCACCAAGTATCATAAATAGGAGTGATTTTTCATGCAGAAAGCAATGACGATCGCCTATGCAGTAGGCAGAAATCTCTATTTGAATATTACCAACCGATGTCCCTGTGCCTGCACATTCTGCATCCGCACCATGTGCGACGGCGCCTACGGCTCAGACCCTCTGTGGCTGGAACACGAACCGTCTATGGAGGAGATTCGGGCGGCGCTGGACAAGGAGGACTTGTCGCAGTATGAAGAAGTGGTGTTCTGCGGCTACGGCGAGCCGACAGAGCGCCTGGACATTCTGTGCGAAACGGCAAAGCTGCTGAAAAGCCGTGGGGTAAAGACCATCCGCATCAATACCAACGGATTGTCCGATCTGATTCACGGCAGAAAAACGGCGGCAGATCTGAAAGGTCTGGTGGATATCGTGTCCGTCAGTCTGAATGCCGGGACAGAGGCGGAATATCTGAAAGTCACTCGCCCCAAGTACGGTGCGGCGGCGTATCCGGCAATGCAGCAGTTTGCGCTGGACTGCAAGCAGTATGTGCCGCAGGTGATGTTCAGCGTGGTAGACATTCTGCCGCAGCCGGAACTGGATGCGGCGCAGCAGCTGGCAGACCGCCTGGGGATTCACCTGCGCATCCGCCAGTTTGACGATGCGGCGACCAGACGGGAAAAGTGAGTCTTTTCGGAGCAGTACTATGATGGAAAATTTTTCCGACATGGTGCTGCTTTTTTGCGTCCGGATTCCGGGGATGTATAATTCTTCCGATTTTGCAGACAATAGCAGTACCCTCGCAGTACACTGCGGAATTGTAAGGAGGACTTTTGAAATATGAAAGCAACTGGAATTGTCCGGCGTATTGACGACCTGGGACGGGTGGTCATTCCGAAAGAGATTCGCCGCACCATGCGGATCCGGGAAGGCGACCCTTTAGAGATCTACACCAACAGCGACGGGGAAGTGATCTTCAAGAAATATTCTCCCATCGGTGAGATCGGAGAGAGTGCCGCACAGGTGGCAGATATCATGCACCGCCTGGCAGGCTGTCCGGTGGCAGTGTTCGACCGGGATCATGTGATTTCCGTTTCCGGCGCAGCCAAAAAGGAGTGGAATGCCAGACGGGTCTCACCGGAGCTGGAAGATCTGATGGAACAGCGCCGCCAGTACTTTTCAGACACCGGCGAGCCGGATTTTCTTCCGGCAGAGGGTGTGGAAAAGGCTGCCGTGGCGTGTATGCCCATTCTCTCCGCCGGAGACGTGACAGGAGCGGTGGCGTTTCTGGAGGACGGCGAGCATACGTCACTCAATGAGACACAGAAAAGTCTGATCCAGGCGGCATCGCAGTTTCTGGGAAAGCAGCTGGAGGATTAACGCAGTACCATATGCAAAAAACGGGCTGTCGGAGTGTTCCGATAACCCGTTTTTGTGATGCAATAGAATTTTTTATGACGTGTTATCCCAACTGTACCCGGTACAGACTCGCCATGCCGGAGACCACCAGCCGCAGGTCTGCCTTTCCGGAGTAAGCCTTTAGAGGAATGGTGTACAGCTGGAAATCTTCCATGTTCCGGGACGGCAGGATGTCGATGCTGCCCAGGGCAGTTTCTCCGGCGTAGACCGTCACCGTCGCCTTGGCACAGGGTGCAGCTGCCCAGAGCTCTGCCTTGGTGTATCCGGCGAACTCGGAATCCGCAAAGGTGAAACTTCCGCCCCAGTCGTTGGTGCAGCCGTACCAGTCATTTTTCCCGTAGGAAAAGCGGAGTGTGGTCTCCATGCCGTCCTTGCTGTCGTAATTCTTGACGCAGGTGGGACGAGACAGATCCCGGAGCGGAATCACTTCGCCGGAAACCGTGCATTCCAGTTCCAGGCGGATGTCTGCCGAGGATGCGCCCACGGAAAAGCGGTAATCGCCCTGTTCCACCAGCATTTTCTCCTGCGTCACGTCGTAGTATTCCAGGGCGTACCAGGGGACGAAGATGGTCACGGGGACGGATGCACCTGCCGGAACGGGAACACGCTGGAATCCGCAGAGCTGCCGGTTGGGGCGTTTCACTCTGGGGTGCAGCGCCCGGAAATACAGCTGAACCACCTCGTCACCGTCCCGGTCGGAGGTGTTCTCCAGCGTCAGCCGGAACAGCATCCCCTCTGGCTTTTCCTCGGCGGTGAGGTCGTGGTAGACAAAGCTGGAATAGGACAGCCCGTGTCCGAAGGGAAACAGCGGCGTGACCGTGTCATACAAATAGGTGCGCTCTGCCTCGATGATGTCGTATTCCATGATGTCCGGCAGATCCTGCGCCGAGCGGTACCAGGTGATGGGACACCGGGCAGCCGGGTTGTTTTCGCCCAGGAGTGTGGCGGCAACAGCGCTGCCCAGTTCCGGTCCGGCGTGGGTGGTGTAAAGGATCGCCGGGACAAGCTCCTGCGCCTCGCCCAGAGCGTAGGGATAGCTGGAAACCAGGGTCAGCACCGTGTTCGGGTTGGCGTCTGCCACAGCCCGGAGTAGCGCTTTCTGATGCGCCGGAAGTTCCAGGTCGGGACGGTCGTAGCACTCCCGTGCCACCTGCATGGGGTGATTGCCCAGGCAGAGGATCACCGCATCTGCCTGCTTTGCCAGTTCTGCCGCACGCCGGATGCCGTTTTCCACCGGCACCAGCCGGAACAGCCGGTCTGCGGATGGCTTGCCGTGGCGGACTGCCCGGAGCGTGCCGTCTGTCTGGAGCGCAATGTCCATGGGCTTGTCGTGCCAGCTGCGGAAACGCATGGCATCGCCATAGGGTTCCGGACGCAGCCACTCCCGGATGAACCACTCATACGGGGTGTCGCTGATTGCCTTGTATGCGCCGTCCTCGGTGACATACTTTCCGTTGCAGCAGGCACGCAGGTTCATGCTGCCGAAGTCCCAGTCATGGAGCAGGAACTTTTCCCGTTCGCCGACGGTGTCTGCTGCGGCGTGGAGCGTGCCGTCCTCTGCCACGGAGAAATACTTGCCGGTCTGCACCGACTGGAGCGCCGTTACGTCGTAGCCGTCATCGAACAGCACATTTTCCTCGCCCAGCTGTCGGCGGAGTCCGTCTGCAACGGAGATCGCATAGGAAGAGATGCCGGTGTACCAGTCCCGGTAGTTCTCGCTGCCCAGCGGTCCGATGACTGCCACTTTTGCGCCGGGTCTCAGATGCAGCGGCAGGATGCCGTTGTTGTGGAGCAGGCACATCTGTTCCATGGCGGCAACTCGGTTGACCGCACGGTGGAGCAGGGTGTCGGTCTCCGCCGGCTCGGTGTTGTAGGGGCAGCTGTCGCCGTCGAATTCGCCCAGGCGGAAACGGCCGGACAGAGAGTTTCCCACAGCACGGTCGATGTCTGCCTCGGTGAGGAGTCCTCTGTCCAGGGCATCTCTTGCCGCAGCGGCTACCATATCATCGGCGTCGGTCATAACGTCGTTACCGTTTTTCAGACAGGCGGCAAGTGCCTCGGCGTGGGTGGCGTGGGAACGGTGCGCCAGTACATTCTGGGAGAAGTCTGCACCGTCGGTCACGATGAATTCCAGACCCCATTTGTCTTTCACCAAAGGCTGCAAGTCGGGATTCATGCACGCCGGAACGCCGCTCAGTTCGTTATAGGCGGTCATCATAGAACCGGTGCCGCCACGGACGATGGATGATTCAAATGCACGGTAATAGTATTCGTGCAGGGTGCGTGGGGTGACGTTCGAGGAGCAGAGTATCCGGTCTTTTTCGTTGTTGTTGGCGCAGAAGTGTTTCAGCGTGGGGATGGTGCGGCGGTATACCGGGTCGTTGCCAGCCATGCCCTGGGTATAGGCGGTGGTCATCTCGCCGATGAGGAACGGGTCCTCGCCGTAGCCCTCTTCGGTGCGTCCCCAGCGTGGGTCACGCTCCGGGTCAACTGTGGGACCCCAGAGCATCAAATGTCCCTTGGGGTCTTTCCGGTGATAAAAGCGAGCCTCTTCGCCGGCGATCTCGCCCAGCTGTTCCATCAGATTCGGGTCAAAGGTGGATGCCAGACCGATAGGCTGGGGGAATACGGTGGAAGGCTCTTCGGGGTCACGGGAGACATAGCCACGGGCGACCTCCTGTCCCACATACCATTCTCCGATGCCCAGGCGTTCTACCGGGAGCTGGTGGGTGGAGAGCAGACCGATTTTTTCTTCGACGGTCAGACGGGAGAGCAAGTCCCGGACACGTTCTTTCAAGGGCAGTTTGGGGTTGCGAAAATCCTGCATAATGTTCCTCCTAAAAAAGCAAGCCTCCTTTGCATCCACAAAGAAAGCCTGCTGTCCTGTGTTGGTATGATTATAGCACTGCCGCCGGGGTGTTGTCAATAGAAATTGTATAAAGTATCGCACAAAGAAAAGGTGCAGTGTCACAATTAGTGACAGAGGAGTCTGTGACCACGCATTTTTTTGCACAAAAAACAGCAGACCGAAGTCTGCTGTACTTATATCTGAATTCCGTTTTTTGCGATTTTCTCCGCCTGCTTTTTCAGCCGCAGTTCCCGGAAAAAATCTTTCAGCACCTGTGCGCATTCCGCCTGGAGCAGTCCGGCGTGTACTTCTGGCGTCCAGTTATAGGGCAGTGTGAACAGATGTTCCACCGAATCCACAGCGCCGCCTTTCGGGTCAGATGCGCCGTAGACGACCTGATCCAGCCGTGCGTGCAGGATCGCTCCGGCACACATGGGGCATGGCTCCAGGGTCACATACAATACGCTGTCCAGCAGCCGCCAGCCGCCCAGATTTCTGCTTGCGGCATCGATTGCCATGATCTCGGCGTGTGCCAGGGGAGAACGGTCGATCTCCCGGCGGTTGTAGCCTTCGCCGATGATGCGCCCGGTGGACTTCTGCACTACCACTGCGCCCACCGGAACTTCGCCCATTGCCGCCGCCTGTTTCGCCAGGTCTAAGGAACGCATCATATACCGTGCCTGCGGCACAAATCCGGTTTCCGTCAAAAAATCACCTCGATCACCATCAGAACGATGCAGAGAAAGAACACGACGCTCAGCGGTCCCAGGTGCATGGTGGTGTAGATGCGTTCTTTCATGGAAAGGTAGTGTTTCTGCGTCAGCAGTGCAGGACTTTTCCGGGTGGGACGAATGGACAGGAGACAGAGCAGGATACCGACAAGCAGTACCAGAAACAGGAACAGCGGCCGGTATGCCTGGAGCGTCTGGTTCGGCCAGATCTCCATGGCGAACAGTCCGAACAGCATAACGTGATACAGCATCCGGCAGAAAATGGACGGGATCAGAGAACCGCTCCGGAGAACGGCAATGCCGGAAACGATGGAGAATGTCAGTTCCATCAGAATCGTTGTCCAGCTGTGCGAAACGCACACTGCCAGGATCGCCGTGAGGATGATGGCGTACCAGTCGCCGAACTGCCGCAGTACGTGAAGGACTTCTCCGTGGAGAAACAGCTCTTTGCAGATGCTGACCGTCAGCAGTTCAAAGACCAGATAGACCATCTGATAAGACGGCCGCATATAGGATACGGTGTAATACGCCTCGCCCAGCGTGCTGTTGCTGAGGAAGTTGATGGGCGAGAACAGCATCCACACGTTGGTCACGGCAAAGATAATCAGCGTGACCGCAATGGTCGCCGGGAATTCCCGTGGGGCATCCGGTTTCAGATGAAATGCCACACGCCGTGGCATCCGGAAAGTCAGCCGGAAAATCAAGATCGGCACCAGATATTTCAGAATGGTTTTCAGCATCAGAATGGCTAATACAGCGGTCTGGTTGCCGTAGACCGTGCCGTCGCTGTAGCAGTATCCCACGTCCAGTCCGATGACCTGCGCCGCACCCATCAGAAGTGCAGTCAGCAGGTTTTCAATCAGCAGAAAGGCAAACAGCGCCATGCCGATCACCATATTGATCTGCATGATGGCACGCCGCTCTTCGGCTGCCGGGTCCGGTTCGTGATAGCCCTTTCCCTCCACATAAACAGCCTCTTTGGTGCGCTTTCGGCAGCGGAACGCATATTCGTTCTTCTCGCTGCTGCGCCAGGTACGAAAGGCTTTATTGTATGCCTCGGATGTGGTACCATAGTTGGACTCTGCCACCACATCTACCGTGTCCGGGGCGGATGCCGGTAAATTCTTCATAGGATTTTTTGTCATGTTGTTACGCTCCCCCAAGCGTTGCGGCAGTACCGCAGATGTTCGGCATCTGATCGCACCCTTTTTGCAGAATCAGTGCCTGCGGCAGCTGCTGAAACAGTAGTTTACCGAATGCCGAGTGCATCCGGGAACAGCAGCATCTTTTTTCTGTGTATTCAGAAATTTGCGGCTGTATATCAAATTACTGTGATTTTTCTCATTTTTTCTACTTATATTATAGCACACCCGAAAAATGGATGGTTTAGTGAAGTTGGAATAATATCGTTGCACTTTTTGAAACTTCCATATTTTTGATACGAATAAGATAAAAGAATAAATTATATCATTCTGCATTTTCGAAAATGAATTGATAATGCAACAAAAAACGGTATGGCAGAATAAAATTGCCATACCGTTTTGCTGTACCGCCGGGAAAACGCCGGACATATTTAGTCTGCGGAAGGAACGCTGCCGTCCACTTCGATCTCGACATCGCCCTGTGTGTCGCCGTCGGACTTCACCATAACAGAGTTGCTGTTCTCTTCATAGGTGAACTCGTTGCCGTTCTTGTCTTTTACCTTATATGTCAGATCGTCACCGTCCTGGCTGACCAGGTCGGCGTCATAGTCCTGTTTCTCCCCGTTGATATAGAGGGAGAGCTTGGAGAAGATCTCGCCGCCGGTGGCTGCGTTGGCGGTCACCAGGGAGACTGCGCCGACAGCAACAGCGGCTGCGGCAAAGATGATCGGACGAATGCGGCGGAGTTTGGATTTCTGTTTCATGGGGAGTACCTCACTTTCTGTGGGCTGAGAAGATTCGGCGATCCGGCGCAAGACACGCTTTTCGACCTGTTCTGCCATCTGCGTTTCTTCTTTCAGCTGTAACGGCGGATATTGTGCAAACCAATCGTTTTTATTCTGCATGGTCAAAACCCCTTTCGATCATATATTTCCGGAGTTTTCCTCTGCTTCGGTGGAGTCTGAGCCGGACAGCAGTGTCGGTCAGACCGCAGGCTTTTGCCAACGCTGAGGTCTTTTCTCCATAGAAGTAAAAGCGTATCACCAGAGAGCGGTCCGGCTCTTCCAGCTTGTCCAGCGCCCGGATGAGGCAGGCGATTGCCTCGGTGGTCTCTGCATCGCCGCAGAGGTCGCTTTTGTCGGACAGGAGCAGGTCTTCATAAGACTGCCGGACAGGCGGCTGCTTTCCCTGGGTGCGGAAATAGTTCTTCATGCAGTTTCGTGCAATGGCTGCTAAATAAGGGGAAAGATCGGCGCCGTCCTTCAGCTTGGCCCGGCTACGCCAGAGCCGGAGGAATACATCTGCGGAAAGCTCCTCCAGATCCTCCGGCGGCAGGGTGCTGCGGGAGAAATTGCGGAGGATGGTGCTGACATAGCCGGTGCGCTGCCGGATGATCTCGCACAATGCGTCCTCGTCGCCCTGCCGCAGGCGTGCGCTCCAATTTTGTTCCATGGGATCACCTCGTTTCTGAACGTTCGCTTATATATACACCGCTTTTGGAAAAATGTTTCATGGTGAGGACTGGGGATTTCACTTTATAATAGAATTGGCTGGGCAAAAAAAATTTTTTCCATTTCCTATTGACAACTGCTTTTGGATATGGTATACTATACGTGTTGCATGAGAAGTACAACACTTACAATACATACAACGCAGTGGATGCAGCGTGGTGTTTGTGTAAAAATAGAATGGAGGTTTTGCCATGTTCCAGATCGACCCGATGTCAAGAGAACCGGTCTATGAACAGATCATCCAGCAGGTGCAGCAGTTCATTCTGACGGATGTGCTGCAGCCGGGCGGTCAGATCCCGTCTGTGCGGAGCGTTTCGATGACCAATTCCATCAATCCCCGGACGATCTTAAAGGCGTATACAGAGTTGGATGCCAAAGGACTGATACAGTCCGTGCCGGGAAAAGGATATTATGTCTGTGCGGATGCAAAGCAAAAGCTGTTGGAGAAAGGGCGAGAGAAGATGAAAGATCTGACGGAGATGCTGACGGCGCTGGCGATGGCCGGCGTGACGAAAGAGGAGATCACCGCCTGTGTGGAACAGGTGTTTACTGCTGCAAAGGAACAGCAGAAGGGAGGAGAATGAGTATGATCGAAGTCAAAAACCTGACCAAGCGCTTTCATGATTTTACGGCGCTGGAGGATGTCTCCTGTTCCATCGGTTCGGGCTGCATCTATGGCATGGTCGGTTCGAACGGCGCCGGAAAGTCTACGTTCCTGCGTGCGCTCACCGGCGTATACCAGCCGGATGCCGGCAAAATTCTCATTGACGGTCAGCCGGTGTGGGATAATCCTGCTGTAAAGCGGCGCATCGCCTATGTGCCGGATGAGCTGTACTTTCTCGCCGGGGCGAATCTGAACCGGATGGAACGGATGTATCAGAGTCTGTACCCCGACTTTGATAAAAATCGTTTCGAAAAGCTGTGCGGTCATTTACAGCTGCCCCGGAACAAATCCCTGGGACAGTTCTCCAAGGGAATGCGCCGCCAGGCGGCGACCATCCTGGCGCTGTCCTGCCGCCCGGACTATCTGTTCTTCGACGAGACCTTCGACGGTCTGGATCCGGTGATGCGCAGCTTTGTGAAAAAGCTGATCTGCGAGGACGTGCTGGAGCGTGGCGCATCTGCCATTATTACCTCCCACTCCCTGCGGGAACTGGAGGATATCTGCGACCAGCTGGCACTGCTGCACAAAGGCGGTCTGGTGCTGGAAAGCGACATCGAGAATCTGAAAACTTCACAGTTCAAGATCCAGATCGCTTTCCGGGAGGACTATGACAAGAGCAAGTTTGACGGCATCCAGATCTCCCACTACGAGAAGAGCGGCAGCGTCGCCAATCTGATCGTCAGCGGTGAACGGGAAGATATCGTGCAGAAACTCCGTGCTATGGATCCGATCCTGCTGGATGTGCTGCCGCTGTCGCTGGAAGAGGTCTTTACTTATGAAATGGAGACGCTGGGCTATACGTTCCAGATCGATGATTTAATAGAGGAGGAGAACCGCCATGCAGAATCTTAATCGGGACGACCGCCGGGAGATGCGCCGCCAGATGGTGAATTCACTGGTGCTGCTGCTGGTGGTCTTGGGGCTGGCTGCGGTGTGTGCCGTGGCATATCTTCACGCTAGGGGAGGATTTCTGAGATGAAACGCAAAAAAATGACTTTTTCGCTGAAAATGCTCTGGGAGGGTTTTCGGCAGTGTAAGATGATCGGCATTTTTGCCGCTGTTATCATCGTGCTGGGCGCTGTTCTGGCGCCGGTGGCACAGGTGATCGAAATGAGCGCCAGTCCGTATCACACCAAGGTGGTCTATGAGGCATGGAGTGCGAACCCCGTTATGCTGCTGGTGCTGGTGGCTGCGCCGCTGATGACGCTGATCCTGTTCCACTTCCTGGACAGCCGTGCCGCATCGGACCTGTACCATGCGCTGCCCTGTAAGCGCATTACCTTATACCTCAGCTATGCCGGGTCAGTGCTGACCTGGGTGGTGGTGCTGCTGTTGCTGGGAACGCTGACTTCTTTGATCACCTGCAGCTTTACACACAATTATATCGTACTGCTGAAAGACAGCCTGCTGCCGTTTGCAACAAGCATCTTCTGCATCAGCTTTCTGGTGGTCTCCGGCATTCTGGTTTCCATGAGTATCACCGGTACAGTTTTCACCAATATTCTCTTTTCGGGTATCCTGCTTTTTTTGCCACGGTTCTGTGCTTTTGCTTTGCAGAACTCTATGGTAAGATCGCTGCCGTTTCTCACGGATTCTATGAATATGGGATTTTTCCGGAATGGCAATAACCTGTTGTTTGCCGGTGTGAGCGCCGTCTTTGGCATCACAGATTCCGGGACGGTTGCCGAAGATGTTCTGTCTCCGGGCTGGCAGCCGCTGTTGTATACGTTCCTGCTGGGACTGCTGTACTTCCTGATCGCAGCGTTCCTGTTCTGCCGCCGCCGCAGTGAGGCTGCCGGACAGTCTGCGCCCAGCCGTCTGCTCCAGCATATCTACCGCATCGTGGTGACCATGACCATCTGTATTTTTATTGCCTGCATGCTGTATATGGACATTGTAAACCACACCGCACGGAACGGCTGGTTTATGTATCTGATCTTGTATCTGGCTGCGGCGCTGGTTTACTTTGCATACGAACTGATTACCACTCGGAAGTGGCATAACCTGCTGACGGCACTGCCGGGGCTGGGCATTGTGGCACTCTTAAATGTAGGCATTCTGCTGGGAATGCACATGGTGCAGAGCCATATCGTGGCACAGCGTCCGGCAATGCAGGAGATCGAAAGCGTATCGTTCTGCAATACGGACGGCAGTGAGTATATTTCTTCCAGCAGCTATCTGAGCTACCAGGACTATGTCAACCTGGAGTGCCGGGACATCGAGATCACAGATCCCACGGCGATAACGCTGGTGTCCTACTATCTGGACGAAAACCTCAAGACCTGGGAGGAAAGCGCAAGTGCCTATGAGAAGAAGTACAGCACTTCTGTTTCGGACACTTATGAAGCGTATGCGGAAAGTGACGAATCGGCTCTGACGAACCGCAACGATGTTTATTATGCTTACAATGTAATCATCCGCACCAAGGACAAGACGCTGAACCGTCTGATCTATGTGCCGGCGGCAGAGACAGAAAAGCTGCTGAGCGCACTGCAGTCCAACCAGGCGTATGTAGACGCATGGCGCAATCCGCCGGAGGAGATCGACGGAACGGCAACGCTCAGTGACCATACAGGCGTTTACTATCTGAGCGCAGACCAGGCAGAAGAGCTGCTGCAAAGCGATCGGGAAGAGTTACAGACCGTAGATTTTGAACGGCTGTATCAGCAGGTGCAGAACGGCGCTGTGGATGATACCTGGGTGAGCGCTATCAGTTATTCTTTCCAGAAGAATGGAAAGCTGTACACCCTGGACTGCCCCATTTATGAGGGTATGACCCCGAAAACGGCGAAGAAGTTTTACGAAATGATCTATGAGGCACAGAAAGACGATGCGGCATTTCTGCGCCAGCTGACGGAAAACAGTGACAAGGACATCTCGTATTCCATCAACGCATACGGCGGCGATGATACTGCCCATGCCGGATACTACGCTTTTGCATCGGATACCGCACAGCTGAACAAAGATGCGGCAGTACAGCTGCTGATGCAGTATGTGCAGGACAGACCCATGCAGGCAGGCGAGAGCTATGTGACCATTTACCTGTGGGCAGACGAAGGCTTGTCCGATGATACACAGTCGCTGGATCTTCAGCTGCCGCTGGATGATGCGTTTTTCAGCGATGAAAAGACAACTGACTTGTTCGACATCGACAACTATAATGAGGACGGACTCATCGACAACTCCGGCGAGGACGGACTGGGCTAAGTTCTGACATCTTCAAAGCGGAGTCTGCAAGTTTCTCCATAAGAGCCGGAACAGACTCTGAGCAGACTCCTGCTTCTTCCTTATTTTCCACGAAAAGCATTCTTTCCCTGTTGGGAGAGGATGCTTTTTGCGGTTTCTGATCGTTATTGTAACATATGAAACGTGCCGCTGTAAAGCGGTTTGGCGCAAAAAACACGGTTCGGCTGCGGCGTGTTTTCTCCGGAAAAAACTTTTTTTCGGGGCAAAATCAGAGATATCCCGAAAAGACGCCTGTCCCACTAATTTTATTTTCAGAGATGATTATATCTAAAAATAGGTATATTTCGATTTAGAAAGACAAGTTTCACACTCTTGAGCTTTGAAAAATAAAAACCTCAAAAAAATGCTTGACAGTACCCGGAAGTTGTGCTATAATAATTATCGTTGCAGCGCACGAGTGCTGGTGTAGCTCAGTTGGTAGAGCAGCTGATTTGTAATCAGCAGGTCGGGGGTTCAAGTCCGTCCACCAGCTCCAATTTTCTACAACATACATATGTTACATGGGGGAGTTCCCGAGTGGCCAAAGGGGGCAGACTGTAAATCTGTTGCTTCTAGCTTCGATGGTTCGAATCCGTCCTCCCCCACCAGAGAACAGGCAAGCTCTTCGGGAGTTTGCCTGTTTTTCTTTTTCGCATCATGTGTATGGATTGTAGAGTGACTGAAATACTATATCATATGGTAAGTACCTGCGCCGTCAGGGCGCCGGTCCGTGACAACACATACCATGGGAAATGAGGAGAAAATTATGGTTCGTGAGGATTTGAGAAATGTTGCTATCATCGCACACGTAGACCACGGTAAGACAACTCTGGTCGACGAGATGCTGAAACAGGGCGGTGTATTCCGGGAAAACCAGGCAGTGGCAGAACGTGTTATGGACTCCAATGATCTGGAACGGGAACGTGGCATCACGATCCTGGCAAAGAATACATCGGTACGCTACGGCGACACCAAGATCAATATTATTGATACCCCGGGACACGCTGACTTCGGCGGCGAGGTAGAACGTGTTCTGAGCATGGTAGACGGTGCGATCCTGCTGGTCGATGCCGCAGAGGGCCCGATGCCACAGACTCGTTTCGTGCTGTCCAAGGCGCTGGAAATGAATCTGAAGATCATCGTTGTTGTCAACAAGATCGACCGTCCGGACGCTCGTCTGGATGAGATCGCAGACGAAGTACTGGAACTGCTGATGGATCTGGATGCCAGCGAGGAACAGCTGGAGAACACCCCGTTCCTGTACTGCTCCGGCCGTGCTGGTACTGCAAGCTTTGAACCCCACGGTGAGGGCAAGGATCTGAAACCGCTGTTCGACACCATTATGTCTTATGTGAATCCGCCGGAGGGCGACCCGGATCAGCCGCTGCAAATGCTGATCTCTTCCATCGACTATAATGAATACGTGGGCAGAATCGGTATCGGCAGAATCGAAAGAGGTACCATCCAGGTGGGACAGCAGGTGCTGCTGGGCAACTATCATGACCCGGAAAACACTCGCCGCAACAAGATCGTTTCTCTGCTCCAGATCCAGGGACTCCAGCGTGTTCCGGCAGAATCGGCAACCGTGGGCGATATCGTCTGGATCAGCGGTATTGAGAACATCTCCATCGGCGACACCGTCTGCGCACCAGAATGCTTTGAGCCGCTGCCGTTCACCAAGATCAGTGAACCGACTGTGGAAATGACATTCAGCGTCAACGACAGCCCCTTTGCCGGACAGGAAGGCAAGTTTGTTACTTCCCGTCAACTGCGTGACCGTCTCATGCGGGAACTGCTCCGTGACGTGTCCCTGCGTGTGACCGAGACAGAAAGCACCGATGCGTTCCGGGTTGCCGGACGTGGTGAAATGCACCTGTCCATTCTCATCGAGAATATGCGCCGTGAGGGATATGAGCTGGGCGTTTCTACGCCTCGTGTTCTGTATCACGAAGTAGACGGCAAGCGCTATGAGCCGATCGAGGAATTGTCCATTGACGTGCCGGAAGACTGCGTGGGTTCTGTAATGGAAAAGCTGGGTTCCCGCAAGGCGGAACTCCAGGATATGCACCCCCAGGGCAGCCGTACCCGTCTGACATTCCTCATCCCGTCCCGTGGCCTGTTCGGCTATAAGAGTGAATTTCTGACCGACACCAAGGGTGAGGGCATCATGAGCAGCGTGTTCTATGAATATGCGCCGTATAAAGGCGATATTCCCCGCCGCAGCACCGGTTCGCTGATCTCTTTCGAGACCGGCGAGGCTGTTACCTACGGTCTGTTCAATGCCCAGGAGCGTGGCTCGCTGTTTATCGGCGCAGGCGTTCCGGTATATGAGGGCATGGTCGTAGGCGCATCCCCGAAGGCAGAGGATCTGGTGGTCAATGTCTGCAAGCGCAAGCATCTGACCAATACCCGTGCCAGCGGCAGCGACGACGCACTGCGTCTCGTACCGCCCCGCAATCTGAGTCTGGAGGACTGCCTGGAATTCCTGGCAGACGATGAACTGCTGGAAGTTACGCCGAAGTCGCTGCGTATCCGCAAGCAGATTCTGAGCAACCAGCAGCGTGCCAAGATGCGTGGCAAGATCAAGTAAAATCCCATATTCCCCCGTCCAAGAGAGGAATCAAAATATGAAACATTTTTGGAAAAAGACACTTTGGGCTGCGCTTTTGACAGCAGCGTTTGCGCTGTCTGCCACAGGCTGCGGCAATGACAGCCAGACAAGCAGCAGCACCGCAAATTCTGCCGACTCTGCCGCACAGACAGAGGAGAGCAGCGCTGCGCCGGCGGAAAACGGCGGTGCGGCAGATGCAGCAGATACAAACGTGTTCACTTACGAGATGCGAGATGACGGTACTGTCACCATCACCGGATACCAGGGTGCAGAAACTGCACTGGACATTCCGTCCACGGTGGACAACTATGTGGTCTCTGCTATCGCAGACCATGCCTTTGAGGCAAACTGGGACATCACCAGCGTGACCCTGCCCAGTGGTCTGTCGGAGATCGGCGAGGGTGCATTTATGGACTGCGGCAATCTGACCTCGGTGACCATCCCGGACACTGTGGCGCAGATCGACCGTGCCGCTTTTGCCGGCTGTTCGTCGCTGGCGAGCCTGTCTCTGCCGGAGACGGTCTCTACCGTTATGGAAGAGGCGTTCACCGGTTGTGCCGGTCTGACGGACTTGACCGTGGCGAATGCGTCTCTGGAGTACGACAGCTGGGGTCTGGTCGAGGGCAGCGAGCCGCTGAACGTGACGATCACTTGTCCGGCTGGTTCTGCCATTGAGACCTGGGCAGCCGCCAACGGCATCAGCACAAAAACGTTAGAATAAAAAACGATAAGAAAGCGTGGGACAATGCGGGTGTAGTTCCCTACAGCATAGTCATATGGTATGTAGGAATCCACTCGTGTCTGCCCACGCTTTTTGTTTTGGAGGAAATCTATGAAACACATCTGGAAAAGTGCGCTGGCTCTGCTGCTGGCGCTGGCAATGACCGCAGGCGCATTCGGCTGCGGCAGCAAGAAAGACGCAGACGAGAAAAGCACATCGGAAAGCGCAGCGTCGGAAAGTTCCGCAGAGGAGTCGGCACAGCCGGTGACGGAATCCGACCCGGCAGATATGGACTATCAGCTGACCTATGACAAGGACAAGGTGCCGGACGACCTGGCACAGACCATCGCCATGTACTTCTACGCCGTGGACACCCAGAACTATGACCTGTACGTGAAACAGATCAATCCGCTGTATCAGACCAGTCTGGAATCCCTGATGCAGGAAAAGTACGGCTACGGCATGGAAAACAGCATGGAACAGCTGCACCAGAACCTGGTGAACTATGCCGGCTCGGACGATTTCACCATTGAGAGCATGGAACTGGCACAGGCACAGGAGGTTCTGGCAGAGGACTACGATGCAGACACCAACTTTGTCCAGGAATATCTCAACGCCTACACCCAGGCGTTCGGTGAGGATTTCACCAAGCAGCTGGAAGAACAGTCCGATGCCATCTATGACATTGCAGTCACCATGAAGGGCAAGAACAGCGACGGCGAGGAGATCACCATTCTGGACGGACTGGAGATCCTGGTGGCAGAGACAGACGGCTCGTTCGGTGTGCTGGGATAAGCCGGATCAGGCGGAATTGGTGTTCTGTATGGAATTCCTTGTGAAACCCTTGACAATTTCGCCGAAAAAGCGTATAATAAAAAGTACCGTGTTTGCAATTTTTCATGTGATTGCGGAAAAGTTTTGGAAGATCATACACAAGATGGAAAGGTGTATGTTTTTTTCCACAGGAGGGTATTGACAATGCATAGAGTATACAATTTCAGTGCAGGTCCTGCGGTTCTGCCGGAAGAGGTTCTGCGTGAGGCCGCTGATGAAATGCTGGATTATCAGGGAACAGGTATGTCTGTGATGGAAATGAGCCACCGCAGTGCTGCCTTCGATGAGATTATCAAAACCGCTGAACAGGATCTGCGTGACCTCATGGGTATCCCCGATAACTATAAGGTACTGTTCCTCCAGGGCGGTGCCTCTCAGCAGTTTGCAGCGGTTCCCATGAATCTGATGAAGAACGGCGTGGCAGACTATATTGTCACTGGTCAGTGGGCAAAGAAGGCTTATCAGGAGGCACAGAAGTACGGCAAGGCTGTAAAGGTTGCTTCCTCTGAGGATGAGACTTTCTCCTATATTCCGGACTGCTCCGATCTGCCCATTGATGATGATGCGGACTATGTTTACATCTGCGAAAACAACACCATTTATGGTACAAAATATAAAAAGCTGCCGAATACCAAGGGCAAGCCGCTGGTTGCTGACGTATCCTCCTGTTTCCTGAGTGAGCCGATCGACGTAAAGCAGTACGGCGTGATCTACGGCGGCGTACAGAAGAACGTTGGCCCGGCAGGCGTGGTCATTGCCATTATCCGGGAAGATTTGATTCCGGAAAAGCCGGCTGTGGAGAACACACCCACCATGCTGGCATGGAAGACCCAGGCAGACGCAAATTCTCTGTACAACACACCGCCCTGCTACGGCATCTACATCTGCGGCAAGGTATTCAAGTGGCTCAAGAAAATGGGCGGCCTGGAAGAAATGCAGAAACGCAACATCGCCAAGGCAAAGGTGCTGTACGATTTCCTGGACGAGAGCAAGCTGTTCAAGGGTACTGTCCGCAAGGAAGACCGCTCTCTGATGAATGTGCCGTTCGTGACCGGCGATAAGGACATGGACGCAAAGTTCATCAAGGAGGCAACTGCTGCCGGCTTTGTGAATCTGAAGGGTCACCGCACCGTTGGCGGTATGCGTGCATCCATCTACAACGCTATGCCTATCGAAGGCGTAGAAAAGCTGGTTGCATTCATGAAACAGTTCGAAGCTGACAACGCTTGAGGAGAGAATCACCATGAAATATTCCATTCAGACACTCAATAAGATCTCGAAGGCAGGCACAGACCGTTTCTGTGATGCTTATACCATTTCGGATGATGCGAAAGACCCAGATGCCATCCTGGTCCGCAGCGCATCCCTTCACGACACCTCTTTTGGTGACAATCTGAAGGCAATTGCCCGTGCCGGCGCCGGCGTCAACAACATTCCGCTGGATCGCTGCTCTGAGGCTGGCATCTGTGTATTCAACACACCGGGTGCCAATGCCAATGCCGTAAAGGAACTGGTGCTGACCGGTCTGCTCATCTCCTCCCGTAAGATTCCGGAGGCAATGGCATGGGCAGCAACTCTGAAAGACGGCGAAACATCTGTGGCAAAGCAGGTGGAAAAGGGCAAGAGCCAGTTCGCAGGTCCGGAGATCAAGGGCAAGACCCTGGGTATCATCGGTCTGGGCGCTATCGGTGCGCTGGTGGCAAATGCCGCAGTTGCACTGGGCATGAAGGTCGTTGGTACTGACCCGTTCCTGTCTGTTGGCGCAGCACTGCGTCTGGATCCGTCTGTGACAGTTGTCAAGACACAGGACGACGTATTCGCTGCCGCAGATTATCTGACCATTCACGTACCGTTCAACAAGGACACAGAGGGCATGATCAACGCTGCTGCCATCGCAAAGATGAAGGACGGCGTTCGTGTGCTGAACTATGCCCGTGGCGAACTGGTCAACGATGATGATATGATCGCTGCGCTGGAAAGCGGCAAGGTGGCTTACTACTGCACCGACTTCCCCAACGCAAAGACCTGTAATGCAAAGCACATCATTGCAACACCGCACCTGGGTGCATCCACCCCGGAGAGCGAGGACAACTGTGCAAGCATGGCTGCGGATGAGCTGATGGCTTATCTGGAGCAGGGTGATATCCGCAACAGTGTGAACCTGCCGAACGCACAGCTCCAGGCAGCTTACACCAAGGTTTGCGTCATTCACCGGAATGTGCCGGCAATGATCTCTGCCCTGACCTCTGTCATCGGCGTAGCAGGCGCAAACATTGAAAACATGACCAATGCCAGCAAGAAGGATTACGCTTATACCATTCTGGACATTGACGGCGTAACCGACGGCATGATCAAAGCATTGACTGCGATCGACGGCGTACTGCGTGTACGTGTGATCGAAAAGTAATCTGTGCTGTATTGCCTTTGGCATCTGCCCGAATTTTCGGGTTGAAACGGTGTGAAAGCACCGGATAGATTGCATTTCCAGAGTAGGAAATGGTGCGTTAAGTGTTCGGCAGACGGGGAGTTGCTGCCGGGACGAAAAGCGAGACAGATCGCTTGCGGTACCGTTTCCGCATCCCGCTGAATGTATCATAAGAAGTCAGAAGTCTCTCAGAGAAGCCTCTTATGTACACGAAGCAGAAACGTTTTTGTGTTAGTAGAGAGAAACACTGCGTAAAGCCCGCCTAGCGGCGTTATACAGTGTTTCTCAAGAAGGAGGTATTTTTCATGAGAGACTTTTTGTCATTATTCACCGAATCCGCCAAGGAATTCACCAAGGTGCGCAGCCTGGTGACCACATCGCTGCTGGTTGCCGTTTCTATGGTAATCGAGATGTTTTCCGTTGACATCGGCTTTGCAAAGCTGAACTTTGCGTTCCTTGCCATCGCCATTATTGGTATGCTGTTTGGACCGTGCATGGGTCTGATGGCTGGTTTTGCCTGCGATATCGTGGGCTGTCTGGCACATCCCAGCGGCGGATTCCTGCCGGCATATGTGCTGGTGGGCGGCTTGCAGGGTCTTGTATACGGCTTGTTCCTGTATCACAAGGTCAAGGGTCACAGCATCCAGTTCGTCAACAACAAGACGGAAAAGTCCACGGACATCACCCTGTACCTGCGTGCGATCCTGGCTCGGCTGACGGATGTGATCGTCATTAACCTGTTGATCCAGACCAAGCTGAACCTGCACTACGGCTTCATTCCCCAGGAGGCTTATGGTGTTGCAATCGTTGCGAGAGTGGCGAAAAACGTGATCGAGCTGGCAATCGACCTGCCGCTGCTGTTCATTTTGCTACCGGTGGCGCTGAAAGCATATCAGCACATTTTCTGCCGTTCGGCAGCGCCGAAAATCGCAAACTAAATCAAGCGTTAAAATAATGCGAAAATAGAGAAAGCCGCCTGCGGCTGTCCCTTTGCTCTGGAAGGGTACAGCCGCCAGGCGGCTTTTCTTATTGGTAGATGTTCTCTGCATCCGAATACGTCTGTTCCCGGAGCTGCTGCGTCAGCGCTGTCAGAAACGGTCGTGCTGTCTCGCCGCAGTCATAGACTGTGCCGTTGGCATTGCGGCAGCAGCCGTCCTTGAGCGAAAGGCGCACAGCGTCTCCGGAGAAGTCCAGGGTCACGATATAAGATGCCGTGCCGTCCGGATTCTGATTGCTGTTTTCCCGATAGAGGTGAATCTCCTGCAAGCCCTCCAGCAGGGCAGTGCAGGCGGCGTTGTCCGTAAAGGTGTAGCAGTCGCCGCTGCCGTTGTCCGTGACGGTGATGTCAGAGAGTGTGTCGGCTCGGAGCGTGGATGCGATCAGCGTGGTATACGGCGGCTCTGGTTCGGACTTTTCCTTGTGGAAAAAGAGAAAATAAACGCCCAGAGCGATACCGCCCAGCACGCAGATGCCCAGCAGGATCAGCGCACCGATTTTCAGATGCTTTTTGCGCAGAGTCATGCGTTTTCCTCATCCAGCCGCTTTATCATTTGCAGATAGTTCAGATTTTCGTAGCCCAGGCGGTAGTAGAGTTCCTGCGCACGCTCATTTTCCGGTTCGGTCTCCAGGCGCAGCATCACAGCATCGCCCCGGAGCTGTTCCTCCAGCCATGCCAGAAAACGGCTGCCCAGACCCTGTCCCCGGTATGCCGGGCGGATGTACAAATCCTCGACCCAGACCATCACGCCGCCTGCCTCGTGCTGCATCATGCGGTTGGTGACCGCAAAGCCTGCGGTGTTGTCACCGTCGGTGAAGATATAGCCGGACAGATACTGACCGGAACGCATCATTTCCGAAAAGGCACGGCGGTGATATTCTGCCGGGATGGGGTGCAGGACAGCGTCGGAATGGTAAAATTCCTCTGCCATGGTGTAGAAGTCCGTTTCGTCTGCCGCAGTAATGGGACGGAATGTCAGTTCGTTCATCGGTGTCCACCTCCTCCGCCGTGGCTGCCGCCGGAAGAACTGCTGTGACTGCTGCCGCCGCCTCCACCGCCGCCGCCGCTGCTCTCCGAGGAGATTCGGGTGCGAGTAGTGTAGGTGCGCATAAACTGGTCGGAGCGTTCAAGATACTGCACATCGTTGGTGACCAGACATCGCTGTAAACTGCCGGCAGTCTTGAACTGATACCGTTTCCGGATGCTCAGCAGGGCAATGAGAAATGCGATCAGTCCCACTGCAACGGCGAGGACGATGATCGTTCCCCAGCTGAATACGGCGGTATATTCTGACGGCAGTTTATCCACCTGCTTTACCTGGTCGTCCTGCAAAATGAGGTACTTTCCGGTACTCTTGTTGTAGGTGTAGTATTTGTCAGAGGGAGCGCCCCGATCGGCGTAGTATTCCAGATCGTGACAAAAGCTGTGGATCGCAGACGGCAGATCCTCGTTTCCACGCTCCAGATATTCCTCTACGTCCTGAATCATAGTGCTGACACGGTCATAATCTTCGCCGTTGCTGTAGTAGAACTGTCCCTTGCCGCTGGTGGAGAGATAGTCGTATAGGGAATATGCTCCGGACATATCCAGATAGAGGAATACGCCGTCGGTGTCGATGCCGTAGAGTTCTTCGTAGGTATCGTCGCAGAATGCAACGGTATCTTCGTCAGAGCCGTCTCCGATCTCGGTATTGCCGATCCACAAGGCGACGTTCATGCCGCTTTCATCTGCTGCGTTCTGGAGTTCCTCCATTGCTGTCTGGAATTCGCTGTCCGACAGAAAATCTCCCTCGTCACAGAGATAGACATTGCTGCTGGAATCCTCGGTTTTCGCCGAGACGGAGGGAAACGCAAAATTGCAGGCACAGATGCCGGCAGCCAGAGCCGCCGCTGTCCATTTCCAAAATAATTTCATCGGAACAAATACCCTCCTAACAGTATTGCAAGTCCTATCACAGCAGCCGCTATCACGCCGCTGCAGATCAGCGCCTTGGGCCAACTGAGCGGCGGTGTGCCTGCCTGTGTGCCGGTCTGACCGTTCATGGCGAAGTCGTAGTCCTTTCCGTGGTACTGGTAGTGCATGAACCAGACTGGCAGCAGGACGTAGTCGTGGCGGATGTTCTCCATCTGGACGTTGTGCGAGGTCACCACGTGCGAGCTGTAACCGGTGATGGAGCGTTCCACTACCTTTACGGCGTGGGTGTCGATGCGCTTGTGGATCCGTGGCAGGATCTGGTCATACGGCACGTCGTATTTCTGCGCCATAAAGCCGCTGAGGTACTTCATGGAAAAGGGTTTCATCTTATCGTAGGAAAACGGCTCGATGGCATCCATCAGCGCATCCTCGATCTTCTGAGAGCCGTCTGCCGGTACGCCACGGTAGGGGACTTTCGCCAGACGCTTGACGGCATATTCCTTGGTCTCTGTGACACGATAGTCACCCTGCCGCCAGCTGCGCTCCTTTTTGGCGAGCGCTGTCACATCGGCTTTGGCGTCGCAGTTGGTGAGCCAGAACGGTACATAGACGCCGGTCATCTTTTCCAGCTGCTTTTCCGAAGTGAAACTTTTGGGCAGAAACCAGCGCTTTTTGCACCAGTCGTGGAACTTTTTCACCGCCGCATCCCGTGTGACTGCAAAGGGCAGCACATATGCCGGCTTGTATTCGCCTGTGAGCCGTCCGGCGAGAACCACCGGGGCATGGCAGTAGTAGCAGAATGTGGCGGAAGTCTCTGCCTCTGCAATGATCTGTGCGCCGCAGTTCTGACAGGTGTAGAGACGTGTCTCGTTTTCAAACGCCTTGTCGTCGTTTTCGCTTTCCAGCGTCTCCGCAGCGGCATCCGCATTCTGGTTCGCCTGCTGTTCCATGTTCTGGTACAGCTGCTGCATTTCTGCCTCGGTGTAGCTGGTGTCGCAGTATTCGCAGTTGAAATTCTGATGCTCCGGGTCGAAAGTCAGCTCTGCGCCGCAGTTGGGGCATTTATATTGTACGGTATTCATGTTTTCTCCTTTGTCGGCACTTATCCACGCTTGCTGCCGCAGTTGGTGCAGAAGTTACCGGTATTCTCTGTGCCGCAGCTGCACTTCCATGCGCCGGACGGCTCCGGTTTCTTGCTGCCGCAGTTGGTGCAGAAATTGCCGGTGTTCTCTGCGCCGCAGCTGCACTTCCAGGTGCCGGCAGGCGCAGGCTTTTTGCCGCCGCAGTTGGTGCAGAAGTTGCCGCTGTTGACTGTGCCGCAGGTACAGGTCCAGCCGTTTGCCGGAGCAGCCTGTGCCGCTGCCTGCTGCTGCATCTGCTGTGCGTTGGTGGCAGATGCGCTTGCCATAAAGTTGCCTGCGCCCTGCATTCCCATGCCCATTGCCATGTACGCCTGCCCTGCGCCGGCACGGTTCGAGCCGGCAGACTGCAAGCCCTTTGCCACAGCCGACTGCACAAAGCCCTCACGGACGCTGGGGTCACCCATCATAGCGCCCTGGTTGCGCATATTGATGAGCGCCTTGCTCTCGTCGTCGTAGCTGATGCTGGCGATGCCCACGGCGCAGATATCCATGCCACGTGCCTGTGTCCAGTCCTCGTCCAGAACAGTTGCCATATACTTGGACAGTTCCATGCTCTTGGAAGGCAGGGCAGAGATGCGGACACCGTCCACGGACATCTGACCGATGGCAGACTGGAGTGCGGTGAGGAATTCCATGTTGAACTGGTCGCCCAGGGCATCGAATGTGAGATTGGATGCGTTGCGTGGTACGACTTCCATGAAGAATTTCAGCGGATCGGTGATCTTCACGGAATAGCTGCCGTGGCAGCGTACGAACAGCTCTGCGTTATAGAAGTTGTCGAAGTATTGCAGGGCGTTGCGTGTGCCGAACTTGATGCCACGGATCTCCTGCAAGTTGATGAAGTAGACCTGCTGGGACTTGCCCGGCTGACCGCCGAACTTAAAGCGCTCGAAGGATTCCCGGACGGAATCTTTCAGTTCGCCGTTGAACATTGACGGAGAAGAGGAGAGGAACACCTCATAGCAGCCCTCTTCGGCAGTGTAGTCCACGATGCGGCCGCTGTCCACCAGGATCATCATCTGGTTCGGACCTACCTCAATGCGGGAGCCGTTGGAAATGATGTCCGGCGTTCCCTTGGTGTTGCTGCCGTGTTTGCCGCGCTTGATCTGTACCCCTCTTGTCAGAACGGTGTTTGCGCCCATGTCGCCGGCTGTGATATATTCCAGCCAGGAATCTGCCAGAGTGCCGCTTACTGCACCTGCTGCTGCACGAATCAAACCCATAATATAAACCTCCAGTTGTATTCTCTGCGGGACGAAATGCTGTCCCGGCGTTTTGTTTCGAGTATATGTGGTTTCTGTCGCTGAATCGCAACAGGAACAACACAATTATAGCATAAAAAGATTTAATTTGCAAGAGAATTCAGAAGAATTGCGAAAAAAACAGCCGCTGAAACCAGCGGTTTTTGGAAGGTTCGCATGGGACAAAGCCTGCCGGATGTCCGAATTGAAAAAACGCTTGACTTTTTCGGAAAGGTATGGTATACTGAAACATATGCTCCTGGTCGGTGGGCATATGCACAAAAGAGATTGGGGTATAGCCAAGGGGTAAGGCAACGGACTTTGACTCCGTCATTCCGCTGGTTCGAATCCAGCTATCCCAACCAGAAAGCAACCGGTTTTATGAAAAATCCGCTGTCCGTTATGGGCGGCGGATTTTTTCAAAGAAAGGACAAAAGTATGGGTGACCACAAGCTTGCCTGGATTCTCGGAATCGTGACCGTCGTGTATCTGATCGCCATGATCCTGCTGTTCTGGCGCTATCGCCGGGCGATGGATCAGCTTTCGGACAAGATGCGGGAGTGCCAGGAAAAAGAGGCGGCAGAAAAACTTGCCGAAGCACAAAATCAACAGACAGAGGGCATCACTGCGATCTACCGCAAGCCGAATGCGCCCGAACCGGAAGAAGTGCCGGAAACAGAGACGGAGGAAACACCAGAGACAAAAAAAGCGCAGTCTGAATCCTAACAGACTGCGCCGGACGGATGCTTTTGCAGTGCGGTTTCTCACGCACAAACGTAATATTTGTTGTCCAGTTCGATGATGAATACGGTGACTTCGTCACAATAGGTGGTGTCTGTGCCGTTGGTGATGACCGGCTGTACGGTGAGGGTCTTGCAGCTTTCCATGTGTTCTGCACAGTAGTTGCTGTCGCCGTTCAGCTCGTCCAGCATACCGGTGAGGTATTCTGCGTTAGAGCCGGTCTCGTCCTGTTTCAGACAGCCATTGACCATGATCTGGGAAAACGTGAAATCGCCGCCCATCTGATCTTCATAGCTTTTCTTCTGCTGGGACACATAGGCGCTGTCGTCCAGCAGGTCGCCGTAGGCATTTTTGTAAAGGGATTCCATGTATTCCGAAACGGTGCAGGACTGAAACAGTGCTACATCTTCATTCTGGATGGAACCGTAGTAGTTCGCCAGAGCGTCCAGTTCGCCGTCCTCCAGAAAGCGCTTGTCGTATTCCAGCGGTACGGCACGGCTGGTGTCGTCACGCATGGTTGCGCCGTATTCCATGTCTTCCATGTCCACGTTGATGCCGGATTCGCTGCTGGAAGAAGAATCGCCGGAACATCCGGCAAAGCTGGTGCAGAGCAGTGCGGCGGCAGCGGCACAGGTCAGAATTCGCCGGAGGGTATGGGTTCTATATGTCATGAGGTATCAGTTCCTTTCCAATGTATATGCTACCTTATACTCTATCACATTTTCCGGCGGTTGTCAACTGAGAATGTGAAATTGCTGTTCAAATCAAGCATCAAAAATTCCTCCTAAAAAGGGAGAATTGCCACGGGGCGGACGTTTCGTAAAAAGTATTCGGAGGGATTATCCCCCTGTCAGCTTGCGTTGACATCCCCCTTTTCAAGGGGGACTTTCTTAAAATTGATTTGTGCGAAATTGATGTGCCGTGTCCAGCGCAAACCGCTGCACCAACCTGTCAAAAGAAAGGGAAATCGTTATGCCAAGATTTTTTTTAGAAGAACTAGACGAATCGGATGTCTGCATCACCGGACCGGATGCCCGGCACATCGGGCTTTCCCTGCGGATGCGTGTGGGAGAGATGCTGACGGTGTGTGCTTACGGACGGGACTATCAGTGCAGGATACGCTCCATTACGCCGGAGGAAGTCCATCTGGATGTGGTCTCTTCGGAGCTGTGCGCCGCAGAACCTACCGTGGCGCTGACGCTGTACCAGGCTGTGCCGAAGGCGGACAAGCTGGAGCAGATCATCCAGAAGTCCGTGGAACTGGGCGCTGTGCGTATCGTTCCCGTGCTGACCAGGCGCTGTATCTCCCGTCCCAAGGCGGCGGAGTTCCAGAAAAAGCTGCCACGGCTGCAAAAGATCGCAGCGTCTGCGGCAAAACAGGCAGGGCGTGGCATCATTCCCGAAGTTGCACCTATGCTCACCTTTGCCCAGGCGTGTGCAGAGATGCAGCAGGCAGACCGGACACTGCTGCTGTATGAAGGCGGCGGAGTCCGGTTCAGCGAGGTCAATCTGACGGACTGCCGCACCCTTGCCCTGGTGGTGGGCAGTGAAGGCGGCTTTGACCCGGAAGAGGCAGAACAGCTCAAGCAGAACGGCGCTGTTCCGGTCTGGCTGGGACACCGCATTCTCCGCTGTGAGACTGCACCTCTGGCGGCGATCGCCATTGCCATGCACCGCACCGGCAACCTGTAACAATTAAAACCAAAACCAAAACGCCCGGCATGACAGCTTTTCGGTCATGCCGGGCGTTGTTATATTTGCTATATCATATGCGAGAAAATTACTCAGCGCCGTCTCTGCGCAGAACTGCAACTGCAGTCTTTGCCAGGATCTTTGCATCGGTGGAGATAGAGCGGTCACGGATGTACTTCAGATCCAGCTCAACCCACTCGTCAAACATAATGTTGCTTCTGCCGGAACACTGCCAGTAGCAGGTGATGCCGCCTTTGGCATCCAGACGGTGCATCTGGTACGGGGTGTACTTTTCCACTTCTTTCGGAAGGGGCGGACGGGGACCGACCAGGCTCATGGAGCCGTTCAGTACGTTGAAAAACTGGGGCAGCTCGTCCAGGCTTGTCTTTCGCAGGAATCCGCCGATGGGTGTGACACGGGGATCTTTCTTCATCTTAAAGACCGGACCGTCAGCCTCGTTCTGCGAGCGCAGCTCTTCCAGCTTTTGCTCTGCGTTTACGCACATGGTGCGGAATTTATACATGGTGAAGAACCGTCCGTCCTTTGTGACACGAACCTGTTTGAAGATCGGATTGTGGAAGTCCTGCAAAAAGACGACCAGAGCGATCAGCAGCATCGGCACGCTCAGTACAGCAACTGCACAGAACGACAGAATCACGTCAATGGCACGCTTGGCAAATAAATACTTTTTCGATACATTCTCCAGCTGAACGGATTTGGATTTTTCTTTTACGCTGCGCCGTTTCACAGCCTGCGGGATGTCGTCATCCTGCAGCAGGTAGCCCAAATTCTCCATAAACTTACCCTCCATCGTGGACAGCCGCATTCTTTGCCGTCCGTATTTTTTCACGAATGCACCCTCACTGTTTTCGCAGGGTCGGATGGAACTGTATGCCCCCTCAAGCACACAAATTCTATATTCAAATTATATCATTTTTTGTAGCAAACTGTCAATGTACTATTGTACCAAGATTCGGATGAAAACTTCGTGCATTTTATGCAATTTCCTCAGTGGATTTCGTGGCACTTTGCCCAAATGCGCCAAAGGTGCGAAAAATGGTGAAACAGCTTGTTTTTCTTATAGATACATAAGAAAAAATATGCCCTTGGAAAGCGAACAGCTGTTTGCATAAAATGAGCATTTTGCAGTTTTCGCAGATGGAGATGCGCTTTCTGCGTAAAAATAAAAAGTCAAAAGCAGAAACATATTTTCTGAAAACTTATGTTTTATTCATGAAGATGGTGACCAAAAAAAGCGGACAGCATCTGCTGTCCGCTCCTGTATTGTGACTTTTGCTTTACTCGGAAACGACGGCATACAGTCCGGCGGCGTCCTCTTTGCGGACGACCTCCGACACCTGTTCCACCCGAACCTTCAGAGACTTCTGCCCCATCTGGATCTCGATGAGATCGCCGGGCTTCACGTCATAAGAGGCTCTTGCGGCCTTGTCGTTTACCAGGATCTTTCCGGCATCACACGCCTCGTTTGCCACGGTGCGGCGTTTGATGAGCCGGGAAACTTTCAGATATTTGTCCAGCCGCATGGCTTAGTCCTCCTCTTCCAGACTGCGTCTTGTCTTTTTCCAGAGTGCGTTCCACTCGCCGTTGGAGAGCGTCTCCATGGGACGATTTTCTGCGGCGCAGGTCTCTTCCATGACACGGAAACAGCTGATGAACTGGTTCGTGGTGTCGGTCAGCACCTGTTCTGCGGAAAGCCCCAGAGTCTGCGCCATGCCGGCACAGCAGAACAGCAGTTCACCCATAGCACGGGTGATCTGTTCCGGGTCTTCCATGTGCATCGCCTCTTCCAGGGTGTGCTTGCACTCGGTCACGCTTGCCAGTGCAGACTCGTTGCACAGAAAGCGGTTGTGGTCTTTCATTGCACGCTTGCAGACCTTCTGCGCACGCATCAGCGCCGGCAGGGTCTTTGCCACAGCCTCCAGGGTCTGGGTGCGTGTGGTCTGGTGCTTGGTCTCTTCCTTGATGGCATCCCAGTTTTTCAGCACCTCTTCCGTGGTGTCTGCCTGGACCGTGCTGAATACGTGGGGATGGCGGACGATCAGCTTGTTGCAGATATCCGTGCAGACATCCTCCAGGGTGAAGTGTTCCTGTTCCGTTTCGATACGGGTGTGGAATACCACCTGGAGCAGCAGGTCACCCAGCTCTTCCCGGAGCATTTCCGGGTCGTCCTGGTCGATCGCCTCGATGACCTCGTAGGTCTCCTCGATGAGGTCTGAGCGGATGGACTGGTGTGTCTGCACCTTGTCCCAGGGACAGCCCTCTTCACTGCGGAGCAGTGTCACGATCTCTGCCAGGTCGTCGATGGTATAGTGTTCTTTCTTTTCATATGGAATCATAGAGCGCTGCCTTTACTTCTGAGCCGATGCACGGTCTTTCAGCTGCGCAGAACGCAGTTCCCGCATGACCTGCTGATAGAGGAAATAAACCGCCTGCATATCGGTGCTTTCTTCCTTGATCGCTGTGGGCAGCACCTTCTTTTCGTAGATGCCGCTCTTGGTCAGCAGATAGATGTGATGGGGCTGGGAGGTGGGCAGTGCGAAAGAAGTGGTCTTTGTTGCCTCGCCCAGGATGCGGGGTGCATTTGCCACCAGCAGTCTGCCTGCCTGTACCACGGTCTGATACCGCTGGGATGCACCGGTGTAGGAACCGCCGTTGTTGAAGTACAGGTTTGCCGCACCGTTGATGTATACCACCAGGGTGGACAGGGTACGTGGGTCGATGGGCATATCAATGACCACGCCATAAACGCTGTGTTCGTCGGAGATCATGCCGGAGAACTGCTTTGCCGGAAAGTGCAGCGCAGCGCCTCTCGTCATCAGATAGTTTTCGGTTACCAGATAATGTGTCTGTACGTGTTCTTTTTTCTGTGCCATTTTATATAAATTCCTTTCGTTTGCTTATGCGCCCAGGATCTCTTTTGTCATCTTGCCCAGGATCTCGATTCCCTTGACGATCAGTTCGTCGGACGGTGTGGAATAGTTGAGACGGAAAGAAGAGGTGGGAGCGGTTTCGTCTACCAGGAACGCATTTCCCGGAACGACGGCGATGGAGTAGTCCTTGACTGCCTTGGTGCAGAATGCCGGCATATCGCAGTCATCCGGCAGAGTACACCACAGGAACAGACCGCCCTGGGGCATTTCCCACTTGACCTTGCCGGAGAAGTGGCTGCGGATGCCGTCTGCCATCAGATTGCACTTCCGGCGGTATACCGCACGGAGACCGTCCAGATAGGTGTCCATGTCGGTGCGCTCCAGAAATGCTGCGCAGACAGCCTGCGCCCAGATGTTGGTGTGGACGTCAGAGACCTGCTTGCAGACTGTGATCTTGGAGATGATCTCCTTCGGTGCGCTCACATAGCCCACACGGAGACCCGGCGCCAGGATCTTGGAAAAGCTGCCGGTGTAGATGACACGGTGTTCGGTGTCCAGGCTCTTGATGGACGGAACGTCTGTGCCGGCGAACCGGAGATCGCCGTAGGGGTTGTCCTCCAGAATGATGAAGTCATACCTGCACGCCAGGTCGTACAGACCCTTGCGCTTTTCCAGAGACATCACTCTGCCGGTGGGGTTCTGGAAGTTGGGAATCACATAGACCAGCTTGGGGCTTTTGCTTGCCTTGACTGCCTCTTCCAGAGCGGCTAAGTCCATGCCGTCCTCTTCCATGGGAACGCCCACCAGGTCTACGCCGTAGGAGCGGAACGCATTCAGCGAGCCGATAAAGCTGGGAGCCTCGCAGAATAGGGTGTCGCCACGGTTCAGCAGCACCTTGCAGGAAAGCTCGTTTGCCTGCTGTGCGCCGGAGGTGGTGATGAGATCGTCTGCCGTCTCGTCGAAACAGTTCTGCTTTGCCATCCGCTGTTTCAGCAGGTCACGGAGCTTCGGATATCCTTCTGTGATGTTGTACTGCAGCGCCAGGAGCGGATCCTTCTGGAGCAGTTCTGCCGAGATCTCCCGGATGGTGTCTACCGGAAACGCCTCCGGCGCAGGGCTGCCGGCGGCAAAAGAGATCACACCGGGCATACTGGTGAATTTCAAAATTTCACGGATCGCAGAGGGCTGCAATGCGTCAACATTTTCTGCAAATTTGTATTGCATGGGTACATTCTTCCTTTCAGACAGCGTTTTGACCGGATACAGTATCCGTCAGCTGCACAGGATTTTCAGGCAGCACTGCACAAAGTTTGTGCGGTGCTGTCTTTAGAGCCTTTTTGCAGGCTCTCCATACCGCCTCGGGCGGCATTACCACTCTATTATAACACATATTTTCGTTTTCGGCAACATAAATTTTTCTATCCGGTGCAAAAAATTATGCGGACAGGAGAAAAGCTATGTTTCGAAAGCAATCGTTCTGGAAAGGCTCTGCGCTGCTGCTGGCATCTGCCATGATCGCCAAGCTGCTGGGAGCGTGTTTCAAAATACCGCTGACCAATGTGCTGGGCGGTACGGGAATGGGATATTTCAGCACTGCCTACGGGCTGCTGCTGCCGGTGTATGCCTTGTCGGTCACCGGGCTGTCGGCGGCGGTGGCGCAGACAGTCTCCCGTGCGGCGGCGCTGGAACACTGGGCAGAGGTGCGGCGTATCCGGGATACGGCACGCCTTGCCTGCGGCGTCCTGGGGCTGTTCCTCAGCCTGTGTATGTTCCTGCTGGCAGAGCCGTTCGCCGCCCTGGTTGCGGCGCAGCCCTATGCCCTGTTTTCGCTGCTCGCCATTGCGCCGGCAGCGCTGTTCGGCTGTCTGACGGCAGTGGAACGTGGCTACTGGGAGGGATTGCAGAACATGACGCCTACGGCGGTCTCCCAGGCGCTGGAGGCTGTGGCAAAGCTGGGGCTGGGACTGGCGCTGTGCCAGTGGGTGCTGGCGCATCCGGAAATCGTCTGCCGCCGTGTGCCGGCGGACGTGCCGCTTTCTGCGCTGGCGGCTGCCGGGGCAGTGCTGGGTGTGACGCTGTCCACCGCCGTGGGCTGGCTGTACTTTCTGCTGCGTGGACTGCGCTCCGGGAACCGCCTGCCACGGGGCAATGCACCGGCTGCACCCATGGGGCAGATCTTCCGGCGGCTGCTCTATGTGATGATTCCGGTGGCGCTGGGGTCTCTGGTGACGAATCTCACCTCGCTGCTGGATCTGGTGACCATGATGCGCTGTCTGGGCAGGGCGCAGATGCTGCACAGCGGGGAACTGCTCCGGCGGTTCGGGACAGCTGCATCTGCACCGGATTTTCCGGCGTTTGTCTACGGTTCGTTTACCGGCATGGCGATCACGGTGTTCAACCTGGTGCCGTCTGTGACCAATATGCTGGGGAAGAGCGCACTGCCCTGTGCGGCGGCGCTCTGGGCAAAACAGGATCGGGAAGGGGTTGTGGCGCATATTCGTTCGGTAACCGGTGCAGCGGCGGCAATGGCGCTCCCGGCGGCAGGCGGCTTGTGGGCGCTGGCAGAACCGGTGATGCACATTCTCTACGCCGGCAGACCCGAAGAGGCTGCCATCGCCGCAGAGGCGCTCCGCACGCTGCTCCCCGGTATGGTCTGCCTCTGTCTCACCTTTCCGCTTTGCAGCATTTTGCAGGGCGTAGGGAAAGCCGCCGTTCCGGTGGTATGTATGCTGGCAGGGGTCGGCGTGAAACTCCTGGGCAACCTAGTGCTGATTCCACGCCCGGCGTTCTGCATCACCGGCGCAGGGATCGCCACATCATTGTGTTACCTGGTGCTGTTGGGACTGATCCTGTGGCAGCTGCGACGCTGTCTGGAAAAGCCGCTGCATCTAATGCGAACCCTGCTGCCCATTGTGCTTGCAGCAGGGTACTGTACGGCGGCGGCGTGGTTCTGCCGGGAACAGACGGCTGCGCTGGGAATGCTGCCCTCTGCGGCGGCGGCAGCGGCAGGCGGCTGTCTGGTATATCTGGCGGTACTGTATCTGCTGGTGCTGCGCCGGCGGAAACAGACAGTCAGTATACCATTAAATAAAGGGAAGCAGACAGCAGAAAGCGCTCCGGAACGATAAAAATGTAAAATTTCTGTAAAAGTGTTGACAGTAGAGACAGGCTGTGATAAAATAAAAAAGATGCGGCAGGTTTGCCTGCTGCAATCTATCTATTTTTTTGCAAAGGAGGAAAATTATGCCTACTTTTAATCAGTTGGTTCGGAAGGGAAGAAAGGTACAGCAGTACAAGTCTACCGCTCCGGCACTGCAGAAGGGCTATAATGCCAAGAAGAAGATTACTACAGATCAGAGTTCTCCGCAGAAGAGAGGCGTCTGCACAGCAGTTCGTACTGCTACACCGAAGAAGCCGAACTCCGCTATGAGAAAGATTGCCAGAGTTAAGCTGACAAACGGTTATGAGGTAACATCTTACATTCCGGGTATCGGCCACAACCTGCAGGAACACAGCGTTGTTCTGATTCGTGGCGGCCGTGTAAAGGACCTGCCTGGTGTGCGTTATCACATCATTCGTGGTACTCTGGATGCACAGGGCGTTGCAAACAGAATGCAGGCTCGCTCCAAGTACGGTGCAAAGAGACCGAAGGCCGGCAAGAAGTAAGAACTGCTTTTCAGGGCTTACACACTGACCAAAAATCAGGAGCGGCGTGAAAACTGCTCCGGCGTAACAGGAAAACTGAGATCACCACGGGAACTGTGGAGATTTGAATATAGATTGGCATTGCTGCAATGCCGGCGTATTCCTCTCCATTGGCCCTACGGTCGGCGGAACATCCGCTGAACGGATGCCGCCCGATTGAGTACCTGTGAATTCATGAATTATTGTGAAGGAGGGAAGCGAAAATGCCAAGAAGAGGTAAAATCGCAAAACGTGACGTGCTGGAGGATCCGATTTACAACTCCAAGCTCGTAACCCGTCTCATCAACAATGTGATGGTAGACGGCAAGAAGGGCGTTGCCCAGAAGATTGTTTACGGTGCATTCGACATCGTTGCTGAAAAGACCGGCAAGGATGCACTGGAAATGTTCCAGGAGGCTATGGACAATGTAATGCCTGTTCTGGAAGTAAAGGCTCGCCGTATGGGCGGTGCCACATACCAGGTTCCGATGGAAGTTCGTCCGGAACGCCGTCAGACTCTGGGTCTGCGCTGGATCACCAAGTATTCCAGACTGCGGAACGAAAAGACAATGAAGGAGCGTCTGGCAGGAGAGATTCTCGATGCACTGAACAACACCGGCGGTGCCTGCAAGAAGCGTGACGATACACACAAGATGGCAGAGGCAAACAAGGCGTTTGCACACTACCGCTGGTAAGCGCACTGCGCTGCTGTATAAGGAGGATCATCTATGGCTAGAGATTGTTCCCTGGAAAAAACCAGAAATATCGGTATCATGGCGCACATCGATGCCGGTAAGACAACCACTACCGAGCGTATTCTGTTCTACACCGGTATCAACCACAAGATCGGCGAGACCCACGAGGGTGCCGCTACTATGGACTGGATGGAGCAGGAGCAGGAACGTGGTATCACAATCACATCTGCTGCAACTACTGCACACTGGGCAGGTCACAGAATCAACATCATCGACACCCCGGGACACGTTGACTTCACAGTAGAAGTTGAGCGTTCTCTGCGTGTACTGGACGGTTCTGTTACTGTACTGTGCGCAAAGGGCGGTGTAGAACCGCAGACAGAAACTGTATGGAGACAGGCTGACAAGTATCAGGTTCCTCGTATGGTTTATGTCAATAAAATGGACATCATGGGCGCTGACTTCTACAACGTAGTCAACATGATGCACGAGCGTCTGAAGTGTAACGCTGTTCCGATTCAGCTGCCGATCGGCTCTGAGGACGAATTCAAGGGCATCATCGACCTGGTTGAGATGAAGGCTTATGTTTACTATGATGACCTGGGCAAGGACATCCGTGTGGAAGAAATTCCGGATGACCTGAAGGAAAAGGCTGAGGAATATCACCAGGAACTGATGGAACACGTTGCTGAGCAGGACGACGCTCTGATGGAGAAGTTCTTTAACGATGAAGAAATCACCATCGACGAGATCAAGGCTTGCATCCGTAAGTCCACCATCGCAAACAAGATGGTTCCGGTTACCTGCGGTACTTCCTATCGTAACAAGGGCGTACAGAAACTGCTGGACGCTATCGTAGATTATATGCCGTCTCCGCTGGATGTACCGTCTATCAAGGGTACTGATCCGGAAACCGGCGAAGAAGTTCTTCGCCACTCTTCCGACAGCGAGCCGTTCGCAGCACTGGCATTCAAGATCGCAACTGACCCGTTTGTTGGTAAGCTGTGCTTCTTCCGTGTATATTCCGGTACTGTAAACGCAGGCGCAACCGTTCTGAACGCTACCAAGGACAACAAGGAGCGTATGGGACGTATCGTACAGATGCACTCCAACCACAGAAAGGATATCGAAACTGTATACGCAGGCGATATCGCAGCCGTTGTTGGTCTGAAGAACACCACCACCGGTGACACACTGTGCGACGAAAAGGCTCCGGTAATCCTGGAATCCATGGAATTCCCGGAACCGGTTATCCAGCTGGCAATCGAGCCGAAGACCAAGGCTGGTCAGGACAAGATGGGTATTGCGCTGGCAAAGCTGGCAGAAGAAGACCCGACCTTCCGTACCTGGACAGACGAGGAAACCGGTCAGACCATCATCGCCGGCATGGGCGAGCTGCACCTGGATATCATCGTAGACCGTCTGTTGCGTGAGTTCAAGGTTGAGGCAAACGTCGGCGCTCCGCAGGTATCCTATAAGGAAACCATCAAGGGCAACGCTGATGTGGACTACAAGTACAAGAAGCAGTCCGGTGGTTCCGGTCAGTACGGTCACGTTAAGATCCGTGTATCCCCGAACGAATCCGGCAAGGGCTATGAGTTCACCAACAAGGTTGTCGGCGGTGCGATCCCGAAGGAATACATCCCGGCAGTCGATGCTGGTATCCGTGGCGCAATGCAGGCAGGTATCCTGGCAGGCTACGAAGTAGTCGATGTCAAGGTTGAACTGTACGATGGATCCTATCACGAAGTCGACTCCTCTGAAATGGCATTTAAGATCGCCGGCTCTATCGCTTTCAAGGAAGCAATGAAGCAGGCACAGCCGATTCTGATGGAACCGATCATGAAGGTTTCCGTTACCGTTCCGGACGAATACACCGGTACTGTTATCGGTGACCTGAGTTCCCGCCGTGGTCAGATCCAGGGTCAGGAAACTCGTACCGGTACTGTTCAGGTAGACGCTCTGGTTCCGCTGTCCGAAATGTTCGGCTACACCAGCGACCTGCGTTCCAACACACAGGGCCGTGGTCAGTATGCAATGGAACCGCACAGCTATCAGGAAGTTCCGAAGAACATCGCTGAAAAGATCATGACAGATCGCAAGAAGTAATCTTTTTTGAAAAAATCACTGTTTTTTTCAAAAAACACTTGCAATTTGATCTGAAATCTGGTACAATGTAGGTAACACTTCTCGTTAAGTGCATTACTACTTGAATTTTATATTGAGGAGGATTATTCCAATGGCAAAGGCTAAATTTGAAAGAACCAAACCCCATGTAAACATTGGTACCATCGGTCACGTTGACCATGGTAAGACCACTCTGACTGCTGCTATCACTAAGACTCTGGCACTGAAGGGTCAGGCACAGTACGAAGCTTACGATATGATCGATAAGGCTCCGGAAGAAAGAGAACGTGGTATCACAATCAACACCGCTCACGTTGAGTATGAGACTGACAAGCGTCACTATGCTCACGTTGACTGCCCGGGACACGCTGACTATGTAAAGAACATGATCACCGGTGCAGCACAGATGGACGGCGCTATCCTGGTAGTTGCTGCATCTGACGGCCCGATGGCTCAGACCAAGGAGCACATCCTGCTGGCTCGTCAGGTAGGCGTACCGGCAATCGTTGTATTCCTGAACAAGGCTGACCAGGTTGACGATCCGGAACTGCTGGAACTGGTTGAGATGGACGTTCGTGAAACTCTGAACGAGTATGACTTCCCGGGCGATGACACTCCGATCATCGTTGGTTCTGCTCTGGCTGCTCTGGAAGCTCCGGACGATCTGAGCGATCCGGCTTACAAGCCGATCATCGAACTGATGGATGCTGTTGACGAGTATATCCCGACTCCGGAACGTGACGATGCAAAGCCGTTCCTGATGCCGATCGAGGATACTATGACCATCTCTGGCCGTGGTACCGTCGTTACCGGTCGTGTAGAGCGCGGAAAGCTGAACGTTAACGAGCCGGTTGAAATCGTTGGTCTGTCTGAAGAAAAGCTGAACACCGTTGTAACTGGTCTGGAAATGTTCCGTAAGTCTCTGGACTTCGCAGAGGCTGGTGATAACGTTGGCGCACTGCTGCGTGGTATCACTCGTGACCAGGTTGAGCGTGGTCAGGTACTGTGCAAGCCGGGTTCCATTCACCCGCACACCAAGTTCAAGGGTCAGGTTTACGTTCTGAAGAAGGAAGAAGGCGGTCGTCACACACCGTTCTTCAACAACTACAGACCGCAGTTCTATTTCAGAACAACTGACGTAACCGGTATCATCACTCTGCCGGCAGACGTTGAAATGTGCACACCTGGCGATAACGTTGAAATGGACGTTGAGCTGATTCAGCCGATCGCTATTGAAGAAGGTCTGCGTTTCGCTATCCGTGAGGGTGGTAGAACCGTAGGTTCTGGTGTCGTTACAGCAATTAACGAATAAGTAAATCGCATCTGATGCGTTTTTCAAAAGGGGACGAGCTTCGGCTCGTCCTTTTTTTGTTGCCTGGATTTTGTGCAAGGTGTCTAAAAAAAATACGTTTTTTCGGGCATATTTTTCCCGTTTTCTTTCGCTGCATTCTTGCAATTTCACCGTAGATACGGTATAATAATAACATAGCGGTGAAAAGTGGGGAGAATTCCCTAAGCGTGGAGAAACTTTCCATGCCAGAACCGCAGCTTTTTGCAGAAAGGCGGCATCGAATATGACTTCCTTGATGGGAACATATTACCATAATATAGATGCCAAAGGGCGTATGAATTTCCCAACCAAACTGCGGGAAGTGTTAGGGACAACATTTTATGTGACAAAAGGACTGGATCAGCCCTGTCTGACGGTCTATTCCGAGACGGAGTGGGAGCGCCTTGCGGCAAAGGTTGCAGCGATCCCGGAGTCCAAAGGCGGACAGATCCGGCGCTGGCTCTTTTCCGGGGCAGGCGTTCTGACGCCTGACAAGCAGGGGCGTGTGCTGATCCCGCAGGATCTGCGCAGTTTTGCCGGTTTGGAAAAAGATGTTGTCGTGATCGGCGCAAACAATAAAGCGGAAATCTGGGAAAAATCTCGTTGGGAGGCGCTGAACGCCGCTTTCGATACCCAGAAAATGCTGGAAACCTTAGAGGAAATCGGATTTTAGGTATGGAATTTGTACACATTCCCGTGCTGCTGCACGAGGTGCTGGATGGGCTGGCAATTCGCCCGGACGGCATTTATGTGGACGGCACCGTCGGCGGCGCCGGACACTCCACGGAAATTGCAAAACGTCTGACGGACGGCGGCAGGCTCATTGGCTTTGACCGGGACCCCGACGCAGTTGCCGTGGCAACGGAGCGGCTCGCACCTTATCCGGCAACGGTGGTACACCACAATTATGATGAAATGCAGACGGTGCTGACGGAGATGGGCGTTGTCCCGGTGGACGGCGTGCTGCTGGATCTGGGCGTTTCGTCCCACCAGCTGGACGAGGATTCCCGTGGGTTTTCCTATCACCACGATGCCCCCTTGGATATGCGTATGAGCCAGACCGGCATGACGGCGGAAGAACTGGTGAATACGGTTTCGGAACAGGAGCTTTCCCGGATCTTGTATACCTATGGGGAAGAGTCCTTCGCCCGGAGCATCGCCCGGAATATTGTGCGGGCAAGAGAGGAAAAGCCGATCCACACCACGCTGGAACTGGCGGAAATCATCAAAAGCAGCGTACCGCAAAAGGTGCGCCGGATGAAAAATCCCTGCAAAAAATCCTTCCAGGCGATCCGCATTGCGGTGAACGGGGAGTTTGAACATCTGGAAAACGGGCTGAAAGCGGCGTTTTCTGTGCTGAGACCCGGCGGCAGACTGGCAGTCATTACCTTCCATTCGCTGGAAGACCGTATGGTCAAGCGGCAGTTTGCCCAGTGGTGCCAAGGCTGTATTTGTCCGCCGGACTTTCCCCAGTGCGTCTGCGGCAGAACGCCGGAGGCAAAGCTGGTTTCCCGAAAGCCTATCGCACCCAGTGCAGAAGAACTGGCACAGAACAGCCGCAGCCGCAGTGCGAAACTGCGGGTTCTGGAAAGGAGTCGCTGACATTCATGGCGGATCAGAAAAAATCAACCGTTCCGGAAGAACCGGCGGCACAGGAAGAAAAGGCACCGTCTTCGGGCTTTTTCGTGTTCCGGGTCAGCTCCGGAAAGCGTGGCGCTGCGCTGAAAGTGTTCATTGCCGGCATTCTGGCACTGCTGATGTTCAGCGTCATTATCAACAGCTATGTGCAGCTGACCGAGGTCTATTCGTCCATTTCAGAGGCGAACGCAGAACTGAACACCCTGCGGAGCGAAAATGTGCGGATGCAGACCGAGCTGGAGGGCAAGGCGTCCATCAGCAATATCAAGGATTATGCGGAACAACACCTGGGACTCCAGAAACTGGATCAGTCCCAGATCCAATATATCGACATTCAGACAGAGGATACCGTGGAGATCGACGGAGAAGAGCAGAACATTTTTGTCCGGCTCAAGCACAAGTTTGAGGATATTGTGGCATATCTCCGAGGCTGATGCCCATACAATGAGATGAGGCGCAGCCCAGGCATAACGGTGTCCTGTCACTCATGCTGGCTATCGGTATGTCCCGGAACAGACGAGGGAAGGGGCAATGCTGTTAGTTCACATAAAGTTACCGAGTAGGAATGCACACAGTCGGGCTGACAATCATATGGCTGCCGGACAGGTGACCGTTGCAAGGCGGTGTCCCCATTCCTGCATACGTTTTGCAGCAAGGGAATCTGTTGCTGCAAAATGGGAAATTCCCGTCGCTGTGGAAATATGCCCGGATGACGGTTGAAACAGGCGGGGTAATGGCAACGATTCCCTGCCTGATTCTATTATATAGGCATGGACGCAGGCATTGCGCTCTGTAGAATACACCGGGAACAGAGGAAAATTGCAGAAAAAACGGAGGTGTGCCGAACGTGCGCATGATAAATGAATCCAAGGAAAAGAAAAAAAATCCGGAAAAGACACCACGTTCTGCGTCCGCAGTGATGCGCCGCCGTGCAGCGGTCAGCATGACTGTCCTGGTGGTAATGGGCGCAGCAGTTGCCGGAAAGCTGTTCAAGGTCTCCATCGTGGACAATTCCAAGTATGAGACGCTGGCGAACAACTATCACTTCGGGACCATGACCCTGGACGCAAACCGTGGCGCCATCTATGATGCCAACGGAACGGCGCTGGCGTGGAGCGCAACGGTATATAATATATATGTTGACCCGAAATTGTATCGGGATGAGATCAAGGAGATCGAAAAGTCCAACGACAAGAAAAAATCTGCGGCAGAGGAAAAGGGGGAACAGGCGGCAAACCTGGTGGACGTGACCCAGCTGGAACAGTCCATCGTCTCTTTCCTCTCGGAAAAGCTGGAGATCGACGCATCCAAGGTGCAGGAGGCGCTTGCCAAGGACGGCAGATACTGCGTCCTGCAAACCCAGGTGGAAAAGAACACGGCAGACGAGATTACCACATATTTTGATAAGCTGAAGCTCACCTTTGTGGGAACAGAGGCGACCACACGGCGGTATTATCCCCAGAATGAACTGGCGGCGGCAGTCATCGGTTTTACCAACGGTGACGGCGACGGACAGTACGGTCTGGAATATCAGTATGACGAATACCTGTCCGGCGTAGACGGCAGAATCATTTCCGCACAGGCGGCAAACGGCGAGGAGATGCCCTATCGGTATTCCACCACCTATGAGGCGAAGGACGGCGCATCCCTGTATCTGACGCTGGATTCCACCATGCAGTACTATCTGGAAAAGAGTATGTCCGAGATGGTGGAAAAGTTCGAGGTCAATGACCGTGCCACCGGCATTATCATGAACCCGAAAACCGGCGCTATCTACGCTATGGCGACCTGTCCTTCCTTCGACCTGAACAACCCGTCGGAGATATACGATCCGGTGGTTGCGGCGCAGCTGAAAGAGCTGCCGGAGAGCGAATACCAGGACGCATACCTGGAGGCAAGAGAAAAGCAGTGGCGGAACAAGGCAATCAGTGAGATCAACCCGCCGGGTTCTACCATTAAGATCTTCACATCTGCGTCGGCATTTGAGGAAAATCTGATCGATCTGAACAACGACAGCTTTTATTGCAGCGGCTCTTTGAAGGTACAGGATCTGGACATCGGCTGCTCGCTGCGTTCCGGTCACGGCGCACAGACCTTTACCCAGGCGCTGACCAATTCCTGCAACCCGGCGTTTATGGAGATCGGTCTGCGGCTGGGCGTGCAGAAGTTCAGCTATTATCTCCAGGGCTTTGGGCTGACAGAAAAGACCGGCATCGACCTGCCGGGCGAAGTTGCCAGCGTATGCGTACCGGAAGACAAGATGACACAGGTCGATCTGGCATCCGGCGCATTCGGACAGACCAATGAAACCACTGCACTGGAACTGATTACCGCTTATGCGGCAGCCATCAACGGCGGCTATGTGGTACAGCCCTATGTGGTAGACCATATCGTAGACAGCAGCGGCAACACAGTCCTGCAAAATACCACTACTGAAAAGCGGCAGATCATCTCGGAAGAAACTTCGAAAACGGTACGGGAACAGCTGGAGGCAGTAGTTTCCGGCAACCCGTCGCATAACGCCTATATCCAGGGCTACCGCATCGGCGGTAAGTCCGGTACGGCAGAAATCCGTGCCACCCGGGACATCGAAGATGACTATGTGGCATCGTACTGCTGCTTTGCGCCGGCAGATGATCCGGAACTCATTATGCTGATCCAGGCGGACTATCCGAATCCGGAGATCGGCTACTACGGCTCGAAGGTCGTAACGCCTTATGCGCAGGAGATCATGGAGGAGATACTGCCGTATATGGGATTCTATCCGGAATATACCGACGAAGAGGCAAAGGAAATGAATGTTGCTGTTCCGCTGCTCCAGGATGCCACGATCGAAAATGCGCAGGCAACGCTGGAACAGATGGGACTGACCTATGAAGTTGTGGGCAGCGGCTCGACAGTAGTTTCCCAGTCGCCTACCACCGGCACAAGCGTTGCCAAGGGCGGAAAGGTGCTGCTGTATACAGAGCAGACCACCACACGTGACCTGGTCACCGTGCCGAATCTGATCGGCATGACCGCATCCCAGGCAAACGAGACCCTGTCCTATTACGGGCTGAACTATGCGCTGATGGGTGCGTCCGCAAGCAGTGAGGGCGCACTGGTCAAGAGCCAGTCTGTCAGGGAAGGCACACAGCTACAGCGTGGCTCTTCCATCACACTGACCCTGTCCGCCGGAGAGGCGACCGATTAAAGACAGCGCCGCACAGGTTTTAGGCGGCACTGTCCGGAGTTCATACCTTCACACACAGAAAGGATGAGAGAAATGCAGTTATATGCGCTTTTGGAAAACAATGCGAAAACCAGTCTGCCGGATATGGAGATCACCGGACTGACAGACGATTCCAGAAAGGTACAGCCGGGAATGCTGTTCGCCTGCATCCGTGGAGAACGCTTTGACGGACACACGGCGGCGAAAGACGTGCTGGAACGTGGTGCGGCAGCGGTGCTGGCTGACCACGACCTGGGGCTGGGCGACCGGCAGATCCTGACAGAGGACACCCGTGCGCTCTACGGAAAGCTCTGCGCCGCATGGTTCGGTCATCCGGAGCGGAAGATGCGTTTCATCGGCGTCACCGGAACCAATGGCAAGACCACCATCACCAATCTCATCAAGCACATTCTGACGGAAAACGGACACAAGGTGGGACTGATCGGCACGATCCAGAACGAGATCGGAGACGAGATTATCCACACGGACAATACCACCCCGTTCGTCTATGATCTGATGGCGCTGTATGCCAGAATGGCAGAGGCAGGATGTGACGATGTGGTCATGGAGGTGTCCTCGTTCGGTCTGGTGCAGCAGCGCATCGGCGAGACCCATTTCGCAGCAGCTGCGTTCACCAATCTGACCCAGGATCACCTGGATTATCACGGCACGATGGAAAACTATTACCAGGCAAAGAAACTGCTGTTCCAGCGGTGTGATACTGCCATTATTGATACAGATGACGAATACGGCAAGCGACTGTACGGCGAAGTGACCTGTCCCAGGATCTCTTACGGCAGCAGCAGCCAGGCGGATTTCTATGCAGACGCCATCAAGCTCCGGGCAGACGGCACGAGCTTCTGGCTGTGCTGCGGCGGAAAGTCCTATCCGGTGAACCTGCATCTGACCGGAATGTTCAACGTGTCCAACGCCCTGGCGGCGGTGGCATCCTGCCATGCCGTGGGGCTGTCCATGCGGGAGATCCGCACGGCGCTGGAGACCTGCACCGGTGTCCGGGGACGCTGTGAGGTGATCCCCACCGGCAGAGACTTTACCGTGATCTGCGACTATGCCCACACGCCCGATGCAGTGGAAAACATCCTGCGGAGCGTAAAGGAATACACCAAGGGCAGACTGATCTGTCTGTTCGGCTGCGGCGGCAACCGGGATGCCACAAAGCGTCCGAAGATGGCGAAGGCTGCGGCAAAGTATGCGGACTTTCTGGTCATCACCTCGGATAATCCCAGAGATGAAGAGCCGGAGGCGATCGTTGCCGACATCCTCACCGGACTGGAGGGCAGCGATGTGCCGTATGAGGTGGTGATCGACCGGAAGGATGCCATTCTGCGGAGTATGCAGATGGCACAGCCGGGCGATGTGATCGTTCTCGCCGGAAAGGGTCACGAGGACTATCAGGTATTGAAAAACGGTGTACATATTCATATGGACGAACGGGAGATCGTGCGTGACTGTCTGCCGCTTGTTCCGGAGCGATAAGGAAACTGGGGGAGAATGCGATGAAACCTTGGATGTTGTCAGAATTGAAAGATGTGCTGGGCTGTGATGTGCCGACAGAGGCAGAGATCACCTGCGTCAGCACCGATACCCGTGACCTGCCGCAGGGCTGTCTGTTCGTGGCGCTGCGTGGGGAAAAGTTCGATGCGCACGATTTCGTGAAACAGGCGATCGGGGCAGGCGCCGTGGCTGCGGTCACGGAAAAGCCCATCGAGGGCTGTCCGTGCCTGGTGGTAAAGCATACCGGCAGAGCGCTGCTGCAAATTGCAAGGTTTTATCGGGAGAAGTTCCACCCCACGTTGGTGGGCATCACCGGCAGTGTGGGAAAGACGACCACCAAGGAGATGATCGCCTGCGTGCTGGAATCCCAGTATGCCACCCTGAAAACCCAGGGGAACTTCAACAACGAGGTCGGTCTCCCCAAGACCCTGTTCGGTCTGGAGGACAGCCACGAGGCAGCCGTCATTGAAATGGGAATGTCCCACTTCGGCGAGATCAGCCGCCTTTCCCGGACGGCAGAGCCGTGCATCGGCGTAATCACCAACATCGGCTATTCGCACATTGAAAACCTCAAGACACAGGAGGGCATCCGCCAGGCAAAGCTGGAGATCCAGGACGGCATGGCAGAGGATGCGCCGCTGGTGGTAAACGGCGACGATCCCCTGCTTGCGCCTTTGAAAAAGGAACTGTCCCGTCCGGTCATTACCTACGGAATGCACAGCGATAAGGCAGATGTCCGTGCCGTGGAGATCCAGCGCCAGGCGCAGTCCACCGCCTTTTCCATCCGGACAGAGGACGGAAAGACCTATCCGGTGGAACTGCCTTGTGCCGGCGACCACAATGTGATGAATGCGCTGGCGGCATTCTGTGTGGGACGGCTGGCAGGCATTGCGCCGGAGCAGATCTGCAAGGCGCTGGCACAGTATCACACCGTGGGACTGCGCCAGAATATTTACCGCAGGGGCGCATATACCATTATTGCGGACTGTTACAACGCCAGCCCGGACTCCATGAAGGCGGCGCTGACCGTGCTGCGTGACCTGCCCTGTAAGGGCAGACGGGTCGCTGTGCTGGGCGATATGCTGGAACTGGGCGAGATGTCCCGTCAGCTCCATACGCTGGTAGGCGATATGGCGGCAAACAGCGAGGTGGACGCTCTGTTCTGTTTCGGAAAGGAATCGTTTTATCTGGCACAGCGTGCTGCCATGCAGGAAGTCGCTGTGTATCATACCGAGGATCGCCGGGAGCTGTGCCGTGTGATCCGGCAGTATCTCCGTCCGGGTGATGTGATCTTATTCAAGGCGAGCCGAGGGATGCACCTGGAGGATTGTATTGACGTAATTTTTGAGCAGGAGGAGGAAACGGATCATGCCGTTCTGGATTAACATTCTCGTAGGATTGCTGGCGTTTGTCATTGCCGCACTGGGCGGAAAGGCGCTGCTGCCGTGGCTGCACAAGCTGAAATTCGGGCAGCCCATCAAGGTCGACTTCGGTCCCAGCTGGCACGCAAACAAGCAGGGAACCCCCACCATGGGCGGCATCCTGTTCATCGTGGGCAGCATCGTGGCGACCGGCGTGGGCTATGTGCTGTACCGTCTGTTCGGCATGACTGACTTCGTCTCCCCGTTCAGCGACCGTGAGGCGCTGCGTGTGCTGAGCTGTCTGCTGTTCTGCCTGCTGTTCGGTGTCATCGGCTTTATCGACGACTTCGCCAAGGTTGCCAAGAAACAGAACGAGGGTCTGAAACCCATGCAGAAGATCGTTTTGCAGGTGGTGGCTGCGGTGCTGTGGCTGGCGGCAATGTACTGGCTGGGCGACCGTGACACCACCATCGGGCTGGGATTCACCTCCTTCGACATCAAGTGGTTCTACTATCCGCTGATGGTGCTGGTCATCCTGTATCTCACCAATGCGGTCAATCTGACCGACGGCGTAGACGGACTCTGCGGCACGGTGACGCTGGTGGCAATGCTCATCTTCACCCTGGTTTGCAGCAAGCTCCAGATGGAGGACTATACGCTGTATACCATGGCGCTGGCAGGCGGCTGTCTGGGCTTTCTGGTGTGGAATCTCCACCCGGCAAAGTGCTTTATGGGTGACACCGGTTCCATGTACCTGGGTGCCTCTGTGGCAGCCATCGGTCTGGCGACCCACCAGCACCTCACCATGATCCTGGTGGCGCTGGTGTATATCCTGGAGGCGCTTTCCGTTATGATCCAGGTGACCTATTTCAAGTATACCAAGAAGAAGTACGGCGAAGGCCGCCGTATCTTCAAGATGACGCCGATCCACCATCACTTCGAGATGAGCGGATTTAGCGAATATAAGATCGTGATTACATTTTCTCTGTTCGGTGCGATCGCCGGACTGTGCGGACTGCTGCTGGTGATCTTATAAGCAGCAGAACCAAAGGAGGTTGCATATGGCAGAACCAAAAGTTGCCGGAACAAAAAAGAAGATGCGGTTCAGCCTTCCGCTGTGGCAGCGCAATGTGCGGTACGGCGAAGTGGATCTGGCGTTCTTTCTCATCGTGATCGCCCTGCTGGTCATGGGCATCGTCATGATGTTTTCCGCCAGCTATGCCTGGGCGATCGCAGAAGGACGTGACGGCACATATTATGCTGTCAGCCAGATCAAAAACGCAGTGGTGGGACTGGTCATCATGTGTGTGCTGTGTCTCATCGACTATCATTTTCTCCAGAAGAAATTCATTGCCGTGTGTGCCTATGTCCTGCCCATCCTGCTGCTGATTATGGTATTTGTGCCGGGCATCGGCGTCACGGACGGCGGTGCGACCCGATGGATCGCCATTGGCAGCTTTAACTTCCAGCCGTCTGAGGTCATGAAGATCGGCATTGTCATTTTCTTTTCCTATGTGATCGAAAAGAACTATGCCAATATGCGGTCGTTCCGCAAGGGTCTGCTGCCGCTGCTGTTTGCCATGGCTGTGCCGGCGGCGCTGCTCATCAAGGAGCCGCACCTTTCCGCCACCGTTCTGATTGCCATGACCTGCATCATTCTGATCTTCGTGGGCGGCGCAGATATCAAGCAGTTTCTGATCCTGGGCGCTGTGGCGCTGGGTGGGGCGCTGCTCATCGGCTTTTTGATGTCCGGACACTATGAGTATATCGGAAAGCGTATCGCCTCCTGGCGAGACCCGTTCTCCGACAGCCTGGGCGACACCTGGCAGACCTGTCAGTCTCTGATTGCCATTGGCTCGGGCGGACTGTTCGGTCTGGGTCTGGGCGAATCCCGGCAGAAGTATCTGTATCTGCCGGAGACGAAAAACGACTTCGTCTTTTCCATTGTCTGCGAAGAGCTTGGTCTGGTGGGAGCGCTGACTGTGGTGCTGCTTTTTGCGCTGCTGGTCATCCGTGGATTCCACATCGCCATGCACGCCCGTGACAAGTTCGGGATGCTGGTGGCGATCGGTCTGACCTCGCACATCGGCCTGCAGGCATTTTTCAACATTGCAGTTGTCAGCAATCTGATTCCGAATACTGGTATCAGCCTGCCGTTTTTCAGCTACGGCGGTACGGCGCTGATATTACAGCTGGCAGAAATGGGCATCGTTCTGAACATCTCCCGTGTGCGGTATCGTGTGGGTGCAAAAGCACCGGCGGCAAAGCCGGCAGAGGAGACCACGGAACAGCTCCAGGGAGGTAACGCATGAAAGTATTATTGGCAGGCGGCGGCACGGGCGGTCATATCAACCCGGCGCTCGCCATTGCATCCATTATCAAACAGCATGACCCCTCGGCAGAGTTCCTCTTTGTGGGAACGCCGAACGGCATGGAGGCTCGCCTTGTCCCGGCGGCAGGCTATGCCCTGGAGACCATGCACGTTGCCGGATTTCAGCGCAAGCTGAACTGGAAGAACATCAAGCGGAACTGCAGGGCGGCGTATTATCTGGCAACATCCCAGCACCGTGCCAAGCAGATCTTGAAACAGTTCCAGCCGGACATTGCCATCGGCACAGGCGGCTATGTGGCAGGACCGATTCTCCACGCTGCGGCGCATATGGGCATTCCCTGCGCCATTCACGAGCAGAACGCATTCCCCGGCGTTACCAATAAGATGCTGGCAAAGGAAGTCGATCACGTGATGCTCACCGTGGAAAAGGCGCTGGATTATCTCCACCCGGACTGTGCCTATACCGTCACCGGACTCCCGGTGCGTGGCGGCATCGCCGGAATGGACAGAGCCGCAGCCCGGAAAAAGCTGGGCTTTGATGACGGAATGTGCATCCTGTCCTTCGGCGGCAGTCTGGGTGCAGGCTGCATCAATGAGGCAATGGCAAAGGTGATTCCGTGGCACACGGAAAAGGGTATGGCGATCAACCATATCCACGGCTACGGCGGCATGGGAAAGGAATCTTTCCCCAAAGCCATGGCAGATGCCGGCATCCCCATGAAGAGCGACCGGCTGCGCATTACGGAATACATCAATGATATGGATGTGTGTCTGGCGGCAGCAGATCTGGTGATCTGCCGCTCCGGTGCGTCCACGCTGGCAGAGCTGGAGGCAGCCGGAAGAGGTTCTATTCTGATCCCGTCGCCCATCGTGACAGGCAATCACCAGCTGCACAACGCCAATGTGCTGGGAGACGCCGGCGCTGCTATCGTCATTGAGCAGAAGGATGCGTCCCCGGAGCGGATCATCCAGGAGATCGAAAAGCTGTACCAGGACCGCAGCCGTCTCACGGAGATGGGGCAGAACGCCAAGGCGCTGGAGATCTCCGACACGGATGAGCGTATCTGGAATGTGGTCTCTGCGCTGTATCAAAAGACAAAATAAACCCGGTTTCACCAATTTTGCCGAAACCGCATACACTGAAATAAAAAGAGGTGATGCGGATTGCAAAAACTGGTGATCGAAGGCGGCATACCGCTGGAGGGTGAGATCTTTCTGCACGGGGCGAAAAACAGCGCCCTGCCGATTCTGGCGGGGACGCTGCTCTGTGACGGCGAGACGACTTTGGAAAATTGCCCCAGGCTGACGGATGTATTTGCCGCCTGCCGAATTCTGACCCATCTGGGCTGCCGCTGTATGATACAGGAACACACGGTGACGGTGCAGGTCAGAGATCTGCGCTCGGATACCATTCCGGAGGCGCTGATGCAGGAGATGCGCTCGTCCATCATTTTTCTGGGCGCTGTGCTGGGGCGTTCCGGCAGCTGCCACCTGTCCTATCCCGGCGGCTGTGAGTTGGGTCCCCGTCCCATTGATATGCACCTGGATGCCCTGCGGCAGATGGGCGCACATTTTTCTGTACATGGGGGACAGCTGGATTGCACCGCACCGGAGGGACTGCACGGCGCAGCCATACACCTGCCGTTCCCTTCGGTGGGAGCGACAGAAAACGTGATGCTGGCGGCGGTGCTGGCAGAGGGCAGAACGGTGCTGCACAATGCGGCGAGAGAGCCGGAGATCTGCGACCTGGCGGCATTCCTGCGCACCTGCGGCGCAGACATCGCCGGAGACGGGGAAAGCACTCTGGTCATCCGTGGCGTGGAACGGTTGAAAGGCGGCAGATATGCCATTATGCCCGACCGCATTGCCGGCGTGACCTATCTGGGTGCGGCGGCGATCACCGGCGGTACAGTGTGCCTGCGTGGGGTGAACACCCAGCCCATGGAGAATATGCTCCCGGTGCTGGAACAGACCGGCTGCCGGGTATTTCCCGAACCGGATCGGCTGCACTTGCTTGCACCACGCCGGCTGAAAGCGGTGCCGTCTATCCGTACCATGCCGCATCCCGGCTTTCCCACAGATGCCCAGGCGATCTTTATGGCGATGCTGAGTCTGGCGAACGGGGTCAGCGTCCTGGAAGAGAATATCTTCGAGAACCGCTACCGTCATGTGGATGCCCTGGTGAAAATGGGGGCAAAGATCCACGTGTCCGGCAGGATCGCCGTGGTCACCGGGGTGCGCTCGCTGAGCGGTGCATCGGTGGCGGCAACAGATCTGCGTGGCGGCGCAGCCATGGTGCTTGCCGGGCTGGGCGCACAGGGAAAAACAGAGGTGCGGCAGATCTCCCACATCGACCGGGGATACGAGTCGATCGAGACGGTGCTGCAAGGTGTGGGCGCAAGGATCACACGGGTGGAATGAACTTTTCAGAAAGGAAATGAGGAGCTGAAACGATGCAGGATGTGGAAAAAACAGAGATCCAGAGCCAGACGAGTCCCAAGCGCAGACGGCGCAGAAACCGGATGCGTCCGCTGTACGGGCTGTTGGTGGCGGCGCTGGTGATCGGTGTGGGCGTTTCCCTTTCAATGACAGTGTTTTTCAACATTGCGACTATTGAAATCGCAGGCGATGCGCCCCAATACACGGCGGAGGACATTGCGGATGCTTCCGGCGTACATACCGGTGACAATATGATGCGGCTCAACCGGGATGAGGTGGAGCAGAACATCCTGGCACGGATGGTGTTCGTGGACAGCGTTTCCATTCAGAAAAACTTTCCCGACAAGCTGGTCATTACCGTGACACCAAGCACGCCGGCGTTTAATGTGACGGATTCCAGCGGAACGCTCCAGGTCAGCGCATCCGGAAAGATCCTGAAAAACGGTCCGGACGCCGATCCTGCGCTTCCCACCATCACCGGATTTGAAACTGCTGTCCGGGAGCCGGGACAGATGCTGGCATCCAAGGACGAACAGAAGGATAAGATCTTCCAGGCCATTGCCGCACGTGTGGCGAAGGGGCTGGACTGTCCGCTGACAGCGGTGGATCTGACGGATAAGTATGACATCACGCTGACCTTTGACGGCAGAGTGGCGTTTTCACTGGGAAACTGGGGTGATATGGACTATAAGATCACCCTGGCGGAGACTGTCCTGGGACAGCTCGCTCCGGACAAGGTGGGATACCTCACCATGGTGGGCGACCACCAGTGTTCCTATCGGGACAAGGATGCCGTGGAGCAGCAGACCACTGCGCCGCTCCAGACCATGGCGACCGATGAAAACGGCGACCCCGTGACGGAGACAGACGAAAACGGCAATGCTGTAACGACCGAAACTGAGACAACGACCACTGCGGCGGCATGGCAATAATGGGTTTTTCTTTGAAATTCTGTATGAAAATGTGAATTTGGCACGGATTTTTCCCGAAAATCTTGTGGGAAAGGGAAAAACGTGATTTATTTCAAAAAAAAGCTTGCAATGCCGGCGAAAATGTGTTAAAATAATAAGTGTATTTTTAGAGATGGACTCCGTCTGTCCAGAGGACGGTGCGGATCGTATACATGGCGCTCCGAAAAGCCGGGACATTTCCGGGAATTCGGCGTGGTCTATAGCTTGTGAGAGAAGTTCTTGTAGGAGGAAATGTTGAGATGACTGATTTTATCTATGAAGATGCGTTTGATCCCGATGTAAATATTAAGGTGATCGGTGTCGGCGGCGGCGGCGGAAACGCGCTGAACTGCATGGCATCTTCGGATGTACATGACATTGAGTATATTGCAGTCAATACCGATGCAAAGGCACTGAATAATTCCAAGGCAACCACCAAGATCCAGATCGGTGCAAAGCTCACCAAGGGTCGTGGCGCAGGCAACAAGCCGGAAGTCGGCGAGAAGAGTGCCGAAGAAAACAGAGATGAGATCGAGGCAGCACTGAAGGGTGCAGATATGGTATTTATCACTGCCGGCATGGGCGGCGGTACCGGTACCGGCGCAGCACCTGTGGTTGCACGTCTGGCACAGGAGGCAGGCATCCTGACCGTTGCAGTGGTTACCAAGCCGTTCGCATTTGAGCGTGAGCAGAAGATGCTCCAGGCAGAAAAAGGTATCTCTGAGCTGCGGAAGTATGTAGACTCTCTGATCGTGATCCCGAACGAAAAGCTGCTGGAGGGTCTGGACAAGCCGCTGACCATGCGGGAATCCTTCGCCCTGGCAGATGATGTCCTCAAGACCGGTGTCAAGAGCATCTCCGATCTGATTGTAGAAGAGGGCTATATCAACCTGGACTTCGCAGACGTTTCCACCATCATGAAGGGTGCAGGCTATGCACACATGGCGATCGGTCACGGCTCCGGCAAGGACAAGGCAAAGGAGGCTGCAAACGCAGTTATCGCAAGCCCGCTGCTGGAAACCTCTATCGCTGGTGCAAAGCGCCTGTTGATCAACATTGCAATGAGCGAAGATATCCTGTCCTCCGACGTGGATATCGCAACCAAGATGATTACCGACAAGGCAGCAGACGATGTCGAGTTCATCTTCGGTACTGCATTCAAGGAGAATATGCAGGATGAGATGGTAATTACTGTGATCGCTGCTGGTTTCGATATGGTTGACCCGGATGCTCCGGCAGAGGAAGAGACCGCAGAAGAGCCGATTCCGGTAGATAATCCGCTGGTAAATGATGTAAAGGTAAGCGGAAATGCAACACAGAATGCAAACGCATCTGCACAGACCGCACAGCCGCAGCAGTCTCAGCCGGTTGACGACGATCTGATGGCAATTTTCAACATCCTGGATCGCAAGTAAGCGAAAAATCAAAGAGAAATACGAATCCCCGGTGCGGTTTTGCATCGGGGATTTTTTGTACCTGCCCCAGGAAACACAAAAGGCGAACCGCAGAAGTGCAGTTCGCCTTTTTCGATTTTATGTCCGGGAATCACGCACAGAGCTGTGTGCGCTCCCGTTTTTTCCAGCTGATAAAGCCGTACATATCGTTCATGAAAAAGATCATAAAGTTGATGATGACCGGGATGTAGACCGGGTCTTTTGCCGCCGCCAGTCCCCACAGGACGATCAGCACCAGATCGTTTGCCGCATAGCCCAGCGCATAGTAGGATGAGCGCAGCATGGTGAGGGATGCCGCCAGGAAACTGGTGGTGACGGACAGCGTGCTGAATACGATGTTCGGCGTTTCGAGCCAGCGCAGGATGAAGTAAAATGCACCTGTCACAACGATGCTCAGCACCAGCAGGAACAGGAAGTGCTTTTTCTCCAGCCTGCGTATCGCCACTTCGCTTTTGCTCCCGGCGGATGGATTCCGCAGCCAGGTGACTGCCGACCAGACCGCCATGGGCAGCGTCATGCCCAGGTAAGTTATCATCTCACCCCAATAGCGAAAGCGGAACGAGATGATGCCGTACAGGATGCTGAATGCGACCATCAGAAACTGCGCCCATACGTTGCCCTTTGCGGCAAAGATCAGCGAGGTGATGCCTACCCAGGTCGCCGCAAGGGTCAGCACGTCAAAGCTGCCGCCCACCAGATTGGAGACCGTCACGATCAGCATGGAGATGCTCCACAGCCACCACTCTTTGACGGATAATTCTTTCCATGGATTCTGCAATTGGATATGTCCTCCTTGTAATTCGATTCTCGTTTACCCATACAGAGAACAGACCGGATCCAGAATCGGGATGGTTCTTTTTTTGAAACACATTTTACTTTGCCGCAGCCTCTTGTCCTTCTTCCACCAGGGCGAAGTCCACGTTGCCGCTGTTGACGTCGATCTTGGTACACTGTACCCGAACAGTGTCGCCCAGGCGATAGCTCTTGCTGCCCTGTTCTTCCTTGAATGCGATGCTGTCGTCGTTGATCCAGTCGCTTTCCGGCAGGGAGGAGACGTGTACCAGACCTTCTACCGTGTTGGGCAGGGAGACATAGAAACCGAAATCGGTGACGCCGGCAACGATGCCGTCGAAGATCTCGCCCAGGTGCTGCTGCATATACTCAGCCTTGTAGCAGTCGTCGCAGTCACGCTCGATGGTGATGGCACGGACTTCGGTGTCGCTGGACTGCTGTGCCGCCTGGATAACGAATGTGCCGAAACGCTCCTGGATCGCCGCAGTGTCCGGGTTCTCGCAGTAGCTGCTGAGAATGCGGTGGATCGCCAGGTCGGGATAGCGGCGGATCGGAGAAGTGAAGTGGGCATAATCCTTCAGCGCCAGACCAAAGTGACCGATGGGATCCGGGGCATAAGCTGCCTTTGCCATAGAGCGCAGCACCATTACGTTCAGTACCGGATACAGCTCTGTGCCACGTGCGCCGTCCAGGATCTCTGCCAGGTGACGGGGCTTGATGTCGGTGAATACCGGAACCTCTACGCCCAGGCGCAGCAGGATCTGTTCCAGACGCTCGATCTTTTCCGGAGAGGGCTTGTCGTGGACACGATAGACGAACGGCAGGTTCTTTTCCCGTGCCATCTTTGCCGCAGCCTCATTCGCCAGTAACATCATTTCTTCGACGATGCACTCGCTCTTGCCACGTTCCCGTGCCACAACATCCACGCAGACACCCTCGTCATTGATGACCAGAGCGCCCTCAGCAGTTTCCAGTTCCGGTGCGCCACGGCGCTTGCGTTCCCGGAGACGGATATCGCACAGCTCGTTCATCACCGGGATCATGTGCTTGACATCCTTGTACTTTTCCAGCAGCTCCGGAGAGGCTGTGCCGGCAAGGATCTCGTTGACCTCGCTGTAAACGCCCTTGACCGCAGAACGAATGACAGTCTTGCGGAAGTCATACTTCACGATCTCGCCGTTTTCGTCCAGCTCCATCAGTGCGGAGAATGCCAGACGATCCTCGCAGGGGTTCAGAGAGCAGATGCCGTTGGAAAGGCTGGTGGGCAGCATGGGAATGACCTGGTTTGCATAGTAGATGCTGGTGCCACGCTCCAGTGCCTCATTGTCCAGGGCAGTCTTGGGACGGACATAGTGGGAAACGTCTGCGATATGCACGCCCAGGCGATAGCCGGTCTCGGTCTTTTCCAGGGAGACGGCATCGTCCAGGTCCTTGGAGTGTGCGCTGTCGATGGTGAAGATCGGGGTATCACGCAGGTCAAGGCGCTTGTCGTATTCTTCCTGGGGAATGGGTGCATCCGCCAACTTGTCTGTCTCGGCGATGACCTCTTCCGGGAAGTCGATGTTTACGCCACGCACCGCCAGCATAGCGTCCGCACAGACGCTGGCACGGGTGCAGACACCAAAGCTGAATACGATCTTTACCCGGTGTTCCGCATGGCGGCTGCCACGGTGTACTACCTCAGCCAGGACTTTTTCGCCCTCGTGGTAGATGACGCTGTCCTTGCGCTGAATCTGGATGGGCGTCTTGGACATGGTGTCCGCACGGAACAGCAGTCTGCCGTTGTCGTCCACGATCACGCCGGTCAGCTTGCTGTCTGCCTCTTCTAGGATCGCCAGGACTTCGCCCTCCGGCTTGCCGCTCCGGGAGGGAATATTGCCAATGAGGACACGGTCCTTGGTCATTGCGCCCTGGAGGAACTTTCCGGGGATGAACACATCCTGTGCGCCCTCTTCTTCGGGGCGTGCAAAGCCGAAGGTACGGCTCAGACGGACGATGGTCGCCGGATAATAGCCCATGTTTGCGGAAGAGACATAGCCACGCCGCCGCTCACAGATCGCACCCTCTTTGCACAGCTCCTGGACTGCTTTCCGGAAGTTGGCTGCGCCGCCACGGTTGGTACGGCACTTGGTTGCCAGGTCACGGTCGCTCACCGGGGTGCGTCCGCTTTTTTTCAGAATGGTCATGATTTTTTTGCGGTAGCTGTCAATGGTCTCAGCGCCGCCCAGTTGGGTATTTGCCATAAATGATAAATCCTTTCACTTCAGCCGCCCATTGCGGCATTCTCATTGCGTCATGTGTCTGAGAACCTATACGCAGACAGGTTCTGATTCCGGACTGCTTCGCCGTATGCTGCGAAAAGGGAAAATGTCGCCGGAAAAAAGAAAAATCCTGCGCCTCAGTGCCGTTCCGGAACGGAAAACACATAAAGCACAGGACGAGCTGCCATTACTTCGTCAGCAGCGGCATTACGATATCCATAAACAGGATCAGGACAAACAAAATAACGGAACAAACAAAAGTGATCTTCTTCAGACGTGCTTCCTTTGTGCGTCCACGGTTTTTGTCGTAGAATGAATCATTGCTTGCGCCGGTCAGTGCAGCAGTTGCATTCTGCGGCTTCTGTTCCTGCATCATGCAGATCACGATCAGTACAATGCTGATCAGCAGAACCACAGCGCCGATGATGATTTCCAGCGGTTTCATGGAATCCCTCCTCTCGTGCGTTTTAGGGGACACGGAACAGCGCCGTGTCTCCGGAGCCAGTCCATGCTGAACGGGGCAGATACCTGCATCCGTTCATTATCTTTTGTATTATACCACATTCCCGAAAAAAAAGCAAGCCTTTTTGCAAAAAAAACACGCAGTTCATTTTTGCGGCAGCACCGCACCTGCATTTTTTCCCGGTCTGCCGCATACACTGCACCAAAACCGCAGAGATCACAGGAGGAAAATGCTATGCAAAAAAAGGAACTGCCTGCACCCACCGGGCATCACAATCTGATTCTGGAGGATCGTTCCAAGCTGACGCTGACCGGCGTCACCGATGTGGACTGCTTTGACGAGCGCATGATAAACCTGTTCACCGGGCTGGGGGAGCTGACCATCAAGGGACGGAATCTCCACATCAATGACGTGAGCGTGGAGACCGGGGACATGACCATCACCGGAGACATCTGGCTGCTGCAATACGGCGAAAAGGACCGCCGTGGACCGCTGTCTCTTCTGGGAAAGCTGTTTCGCTGATGGAGCTGGAGACTTTTTTCACCGTCCCGGAGCAGACCCGGCTGCTGCTGTATGCAGTGCTGCTGGGGATCCCTCTGGGGATGGGATTCGATGTGCTGCGGACGCTGCGCCTGCTGCTGCCCCACGGAAAGCTTGCCACAGCCCTGGAGGATGTGTCGTTTCTGCTGGTCTGGGCGGCGGCACTGCTTTGTTTTTCCACGGTTCTGGCACGGGGCGAGTTCCGGGGCTACTACTGGATGGGCAGCGCCCTGGGCTTTCTGCTGTACCGCTGTACCCTGGGATGCGTCACCGTGCCGCTGCTGCGCCGGATCTTTTCGGGTCTGGGCAGGTTTTTCCGGCGGCTGTTCCTGCCGCTGTTCCACGGTGTTGTGCGGATTTGCACCCCGTTGAACCGGAAATTTGGACATTTCGCCAAACTTTTTCGAAAAGCATCTTTTTTTTCGCATTTACCCTTGCAGAGAGATAGAAAAATGTTGTATAATGATAGTGGAATTTTGAAACGAAAGGCGGCGTTATCATGGCAAAGGAAAAACAAACGGAAAAAAAGAAGTCACGCTGGGTCTTTCGGATCATCAGCCGGACCGCAGTGATCCTGGCGATCATCGGATGTACGGTCAGTGTGGTATCCATCCAGTCCAGCATCGCCGAGAAAAAGACGGAGCTGGAACAGGTGCAGAAACAGATCGACAACCTCACCGCAGACAACGAGGATCTGGAACGGATCCTGGAGAGCGGCGACATTGACGGTTATATGGAGCGCCTGGCACGGGAAGAATACAACTACGCATATCCGGATGAATTCCGGTTTTATGATACGTCCAGGAACTAATCAGATCATTTTCGGGCAGCAGTACGCAATGGGAACAGAAAGGGATAAGGAGTTATATGCAGGTCGAGATCGGAAAAATTTATGAGGGAACAGTCAAGAATATCACCAAGTACGGGGCTTTTGTGGAGATCCCGAACCCGGACGGCGATAAGATCATGGGAATGGTGCATATCTCGGAAGTTTCCCGGAGCTATGTCAACGAGATCCGGGACTTTGTGACAGAGGGACAGCAGGTGCGTGTCAAAGCCATCGGCACAAATCCCCAGGGCAAAATCAGCCTTTCCATGAAACAGGCAGAAGAGGGCGCAGAACAGCACGGACAGCGCCGTGGCGGAAACCACGGAGAGCGCAGCGGCAGACCGTCCCGTGGAAACGGCGATGCACCCCACGGACAGCAGTCCCGTCCGCCACGCCGCAGCAAGCCCAATGTCTGGGAGCCGAAAAAGCGGCAGGAACCCTCAGAGATGACCTTCGAGGATATGCTCTCCCGGTTCAAGCAGAACAGCGAAGAGCGGATGTGCGACATCAAGCGCAACACCGAGCGCAAAAACCGTTCCAAGCGGAAATAAGGATCTGTATTCATATAGCGTATGCGGTGCATACCGGTTTTCAGAGATTCGGGCAGTCCTTCGGGGCTGCCTTTTTTGCGTGACGGAGGGCGTTCGCAGAATCTGAAAAAACTGTACATATTGCCAGAAAAGATATCGGAAAAACTAGGGGAAATGCCAGTTTTCCGGGTGCCGGGGAGTTTTCTGGGGATAGATATTGACATTTCGGCGGTTTTCCGATATAATAAGGAAAGTGCAGCGAGTGCCGGAAAATCCGGCGCAGACTGCATTTCCTGAGCAATAGCAAACTGAATAATTTCACGGATTGATAGGGGAATGCGTATTGAAGCCGGTACCTTTTGAGCAACTACCGGATGAGGAGCTTGTGCTTCTGGCGAGGAACGACCGTGGGGCGATGGAGACGCTGGTGAAACGCTATACCGATGCGGTTTGGCATCAGGTACGGCAGTTTCGGGGCGCTTCTGAACCGGACGATCTCGCACAGGAGGGCTTTTTGGGTCTGATTTCTGCGGTATGCCGGTATGATTCCATGCGTGGCGTACCTTTTTCTGCCTATGCGGGCAAATGCATTACAAACAGCATTGTATCTGCGTTGCGGCGCTGCCGCAATTTACCGTTACCTGTGGGGACATATGATGTGCCTCCGCTTTCTCAGATGCAGGACAAAGCCCTGCCGCCGGACTCTGTGGTGCAGAGCCGGGCGCAGGCGGCGGCGATGTTCTGCGCAATGGTGAACCGCTTATCCCGGCGGGAATATCAAGTTTGCATACTGATCTACGGCGGTGCCTCTTATGCACAGACTGCACAGCAGCTCGGCATCTCCGTCAAATCAGTGGATAATGCGCTGCAGCGTGCCAGAAGAAAGCTTCATGCAGAAGGCATCGTGCAGTGATTGCACCGGGACCCTCCGGACGGCAGGCTTTTTGCCGCCGGAACATTTTTTCAATTGAACAGCCGGACGACCGCTCCGGCACGAGGATTCCTGAGCGGATTCCCTCGAGAAAGGTAAGGTTATACTATGTACGAAGATAAGACTTTGGTATGCAAGGACTGCGGAAATGAATTCGTTTTCACTGCCGGTGAGCAGGAATTCTATGCCGAGAGAGGTTTCACCAATGAGCCGAAGCGCTGCAAGGCTTGCCGTGATGCAAAGCGTGGCGGCGCACCGAGACAGGAACGTGAGATGTTCACTGCTGTCTGCGATTCCTGCGGCGGCGAGGCAAGAGTTCCGTTCCAGCCCCGTGAAGGCCGTCCGATCTACTGCAGCGCTTGCTATGCAAAGATGAAGGAAGAGGCATAACTCTTACCGGACTGTGATAGACCGGCGTTTTCGCCGGAAAGATTCTTTTTGTCTGCATAGCCGTTTCCGGAAAGGGAACGCTATTGATTGCAGAGATGCAGCGTTTTTGCTGCACGATGCACAGACAGGAGGTGTTAGGAATATGGCAACAATTACAAAGGACACCATTATCGGTGATATTCTGGACATTGCGCCGCAGACAGCACCGCTGTTTATGGCGATCGGAATGCACTGCCTGGGCTGCCCGGCTTCTCGTGGAGAGACAGTCGAAGAGGCCTGCATGGTGCATGGTATTGATACGGACGAACTGCTGGAAGAACTGAACAAGCAGATCGCTGCCGGCGATGCACAGTAAGAGCCTGTTTCGTGCTTTTCCGTGTCTGCTTTTTCGGACACCGGACAGACTCTAAAAAAGGATGGAATTGCTCCCCGTGTGAATCCTGCCGCCCTGGTGGTAGTTCCCGGCGGAGCAATTTTGTTTTTCAGCGAAAGGAACGATGCGATCATGTTGACGAAACGTCTTGCCGCCTGTGCCGCACTGGTGACGCCGGGCGGCGTTGTATGCGATGTCGGCACAGACCACGCCTATCTCCCGGCGGAACTGCTGCGCCGGGGACAATGCACCCGTGCTGTCGCCACGGACATCCACGCCGGACCTCTGGAGGCGGCAAAGCGCACGCTGACAGAAGCCGGGGTGCTGGAACAGGCAGAGCTGTTCCTCTGTGACGGTCTGGCACAGGTGCAGCCGGAGGGCATCACCGATGTGGTGATCGCCGGCATGGGCGGTGAGACGATCATCCACATCCTGGAGGACTGCCCCTGGCGGCGGCAGGTGCATCTGATCTTGCAGCCCATGACGAAGATTCCCGATCTCCGGCGCTGGCTGGCAGAGCAGGGCTTTTCCTGGACGGAACAGGCAGTGCAGGAAGGGGAAAAGTTCTATGTGGTGCTGAGCGTTTTCCACAGCGGCACACCCGGCATCCTGTCTCTGCTGGAACAGGAAGTAGGCTGTCTGGATTGGCAGTCTCAGACCGCACGCCGTTATGCCGGCTGGAAACAGCAGCGTTTTCAGAAACTGGCACAGCAGCTGCGGCAGGCACAGCGCCCGGAGGCGGAGCAGTGGGAGACGCTGGCGGAAACCATACAGAAAAAATTGCAGGAAACGGACGGGAAAGGAGAAACATCATGCTGACGGTAAAAGAGGTCTATGAGGCGGTCAACGGGTTTGCGCCCTTTGCATCGCAGGAGTCCTGGGATAACTCCGGACTGCTGGTGGGGAGCATGACCCAGCCGGCAGTCCGCATTCTCACCACGCTGGATATTTCGGAAGAGGTGATCGCACAGGCGGTTCAGCAGCAGGTGCAGCTTATTGTGGCGCACCATCCGGTGATTTTCTCGCCGCTGAAAGCGCTGCCGCAGAACAGCCCGGTCTATCAGCTGGCTGCACACGGCATCGCCGCCATCTGTGTGCATACGCCGCTGGATATGTCTCCTGTGGGGCTGAATGCCTATGCCCACGGACTGCTGGCAGAACCGCTGGCGCTGGAAAACGCACAGAGCGTCCTGGAACCGTCCTGGACGGACGGCAGAGGGTTCGGCTGGATCGACACCAGCACCCGGACATGGACGCCGCAGGCGCTGGCACAGGTGCTGGAAAAGACGTTCGGTATGGTGCGATATTCCGCCAGGGAAACGCCCATCCGGAAGATCGCCTATTGTTCCGGTTCGGCGGCGTCGATGCTGGAACTGGCGGCGGCAAAGGGCTGCGATGCGCTTATCACCGGAGACATCAAGCACGACCGGTGGTATGCGGCAGAGTTCGAAAACATCGCCCTGTTTGACTGCGGTCACTACGGCACAGAGCGCTTTGCGGCAGAGATCCTGGCGCAGCAGCTCCGGGACGCATTCCCGGCGGCACAGGTGACTGCCAATGCCGGAGACGATCCGGCAAAGATTTTCATAGGAGATGAAAAAGCATGAGTGTTTGGAAATGCCCGGTGTGCGGTTCGTTCATGCAGCATCGGGGAAGAGCCTGGAGCTGTTCCCAGGGACATAGTTTCGATATGGCGAAAAGCGGCTATGTGAACCTGCTGCCGGCAAACCGCAAGCACGCCAAGAATCCGGGAGACAATGCGGTCATGATGCGTGCCAGAAAGCGTTTTCTGGATGCCGGTCACTATGCGCCGCTGCTCCAGGCGCTGGAACAGGCGGCAGTGCGCTATGGCAGAGCCGGCGGCGTTCTGCTGGATGCCGGATGCGGCGAGGGATATTATACCGAGGGTGTTTCCGGGGCGCTCGCCAAGGCAGGGCTGCCCATGGAGACCTATGGGGTGGATATTTCCAAGAGTGCAGCAGATGCGGCGGCAAAGCGCTGCCCGCATGCCCATTTTGCCGTGGGCAGCGTGTACCATCTGCCGGTGGCGGACAAGTGCTGTGATATGCTCATGACCATCTTTGCGCCCTACTGCGGTGAGGAGTACCATCGGGTGCTGCACAAAGGCGGCACTATGATGATGGTGATTCCGGGGCAGCAGCATTTGTGGGGACTGAAAGAGGCGATCTATGATGTGCCGTATCCCAATGCTGTCCGGGACTATGCCCTGGACGGATTCGAACTGATCCAGGCGGAGTATGTGGACAGCTGGCTCAAGCTGGACAACCCGGCGGATATCCAGAACCTGTTCCAAATGACACCGTATTATTACAAGACCGGACGGGAAGAACACGCTCGGCTGGAACAGCTAGAAAGCCTGTCCACGCAGATCTCTTTTGAAATTTTGCAGTATCGGGCAGTGGCAGAAACCGGCGAAAAGTGAGTGTTCCGGGAGGAATTTCATGAAGAATATACCAGAACGGGTGGAAAAAGAGATCATTCAGCTGGCGAAACAGTATGATATTCAGAAAGTGATTCTGTTTGGCTCCCGTGCCAGAGGTGACAACTGGGAGCGGAGCGACATTGACCTGGCAGTTTCCGGCGGTGACATTCCCCGGTTTGCCTTGGATCTGGATGAAGAGGTCTGGACGCTGCTGCTGTTTGACGTGGTGAATCTGGATGAACCGGTGCAGCCGGCACTGCTGAAAGAGATCGCACGGGACGGAGTTTTGATTTATGAAAAAGTATGAGAATTTTTGCAGTATCGGGCAGTGGCAGCGGAGTAACTGGATGTAATAGAGTGCGAGTATGGTTTTTCGCACGGGGCGATGTGGGCATCGCCCCCTACTCTCTCATAGATTTTTACCAACAAAAATCCCCCGGCGGGGCGAACAGGCGGCTGCTGCCGCCGTAACACTGCCCTTTTCACAATTGAAATTGGGGCGTAAGGTCAGTGGCGACCCGCCACAGGAAAGGATGAAACCAACATGGCATTAGACGGTGCATATTTACACGCAGTGCGGCAGGAACTTCTGCCGCTGATCGACGCACGCATTGAAAAAATTCACCAGCCCACACGGGAAGAACTGATCGTTGCCTTTCGCAGCCGCACCGGCGGTGCAAAGGTGCTGTTCTCCTGTGCGGCAGACCGGGCGAGAGTTCACCTCACCCAGGTCGCTGTCGAAAATCCGAAAGCGCCGCCCATGTTCTGTATGCTCCTGCGGAAACGGCTTGGAAACGGCAAGCTCCTGGATATCCGGCAGGACGGGCTGGAACGTGTGCTGTATTTCGACTTCTCCTGTGTCAACGAGCTGGGGGATATTGTGCAGCTGACCCTTGCCATGGAGATCATGGGGCGCTATTCCAACCTCATTCTCATCGATGAGACCGGAAAGGTCGTCGACAGCATGAAGCGAGTGGACGCCACCATGTCCAGCAAGCGTCTGGTGCTGCCGGGGCTGGCATACGAAATGCCGCCGAGAGACGAACGGCTCAACTTTTTGCAGGCGTCCCCGGAGCAGATGCTGGCGGTGCTTTCCACGAAAACGGGAGAACTTTCCAAGGCGCTGCTGCAAACTTTCGAGGGCGTTTCGCCGGTTCTGGTGCGGGAGTGGGCATACTATACCGGAAAGGGACAGCCCTGCCGGGCGGAATCCCTTACAGACGACCAGAAAGACCGGCTCTGCTATACCATCGGGCGTACCCGGGAGATGCTGGAACAGGGCGACACGGTCTATACCATCGTCAGCACCCGTGAGGGGCAGCCCAAGGACTTTTCGTTCCTGCCGCTGCATCAGTACGGCACGCTGATGGTGACGAAGGTCATGCCCTCTGCCTGTGCGCTGCTGGACGAATTTTACGCCAGCCGGGATCACATGGCACGGCTGAAACAGCGTGCGAACGACCTGTTCCACCTGCTGCTCCACGCCACCGAGCGTATCCAGCGGCGTATCGTCTCCCAGTCGGAGGAACTGGACGCCTGTGACGCAAAGGACGATGACCGTCGGAAAGCCGATCTGATCTCGGCGAACCTGTATCGTCTCCACAAGGGCGACACAGAGGCTGTCCTGGAGGACTTCTACGAGCCGGACTGCCCCACGATACACATTGCCCTGGATGTGCGTCTCACGCCGCCGCAGAACGCCCAGAAGTACTACCAGGCATATAAGAAAGCCTGCACTGCCGAAAAGATCCTGACGGAACAGATCGCCAAGGGCAGGGAAGAGCTGGCGTATCTGGACAGCGTGCTGGATGCGCTGAGCCGTGCCGAGTCGGAAAATGACCTGGAACAGCTCCGGGCAGAACTGGCGGAACAGGGCTATCTCCGGCTGCTGCGGCGCAAGGGCAAGCCGCCGAAGTGCCTGCCGCCCATGGAATTTACCGCATCCGACGGCACACGCATCCTGGTGGGACGGAACAACCGCCAGAATGACCAGCTGACGCTGAAAACGGCAAACAAAAACGACATCTGGCTGCACACCCAGAACATCCCTGGCTCTCATGTGATTCTGGAGACCGGCGGCAAAGAACCGTCCCAGAAAGTGCTGGAAGAGGCGGCACAGCTGGCGGCATACCACAGCAAGGCACGGGATTCGGCACAGGTGCCGGTGGACTACTGCGCTGTGCGGTATGTGAAAAAGCCTGCCGGGGCAAAGCCGGGCATGGTGATCTTTTCCAACCAGCATACGCTGTATGTAAAGCCGGAACAGAGATGCCAGTCGGAGGGATAAAAGATGAGACAAGTTTGTCCGCACTGCGGTGCGCCGATGTATCATAAGGTATGCGAATACTGCGGAATGCCGGCAAAACAGCCGACAGCGTCTGCCGGGACAAAGAGCCGGAAGTTCGTCTGGCTGGCGATCGCACTGGCGGCTGCTGTGCTTTTGGGCGTGGTGGGAGTGACATCTGTGGCAGTGAAACGCATTCATTCCGGTGTGTCCACGGTCCTTGCCGGCAAGTCTGAAAACAGCACAAATGACGCAGCGGCTCTGAAGAAAATGCAGGACAGCGGCGTGTTCCCTTCGGGGACTTATCTGGTTGGCGAGGAGATTCCGGCAGGGGAATACATCCTGGTTTCGGAGTCCTCAGAAACAGATCATCTGTTCTATGCCGGCATCTATGCCGACCGGGAAAAAGAGCAGGAGATCAGCGGAGGCTGGAACGAGTTTTCCGTCATTGTGCAGCTGGAAGAAGGCACATATTTCAGCTTTTCCTGGGCGAACTGCTATGATGTGACGAAGAAGAATGTCCCCAACGACCCGACGAAACATCCGGGAATGTTCTGCGTGGGACGGGACATCGACCCCGGAACCTACACCATTGTGCCGTATCCGGATGAACCGCACGAACTGCATCCGACCTATGCGGTTTATACAGAACTGGGCAGCGTTGCACCCATGATCGCAGAGTCCGGGAGTCTGTACAATCCGGCAAACAGCAAGGTGCTGGATAGTGCTGAGGTGACGCTGGAAGAGGGACAGTATCTGAACCTGTCGGAATGTATGATCGCAGAGTAAAAAAGGAGGTATCCCATGGCACTCACTCGTTTGACGGAGTCCTTTTATCACCGTGACTGTCTGGAGGTTGCGCCCGATCTGGTGGGCAAGCTGATTTTGCGAAAGTTCCCGGACGGCACACTGCTCCGGGAACGCATTGCGGAGACAGAGGCGTACCGTGGGCAGGAAGACCTGGCGTGCCATGCCTCCAGGGGCAGAACGCCCCGGACGGAACTGCTCTACCGGGAAAGCGGCGTGATCTACGTCTATCTTTGCTATGGGATGCACTGGCTCATGAACGTCATCACCGGCGAGCCGGAACAGCCCCAGGGCGTGCTGATCCGTGCCGGCGCAGTCCACAACGGTCCGGCAAAGCTGACCAAGTATTTGCAGGTGGACAAGCACTTTAACGGCGGCAGTTTCGTCACCAGCCCGGAACTGTGGATCGCCGATGACGGCTGCCGCCCGAAACTGCGCACCGATGTGCGTGTGGGCATCGACTACGCCGGGGAGTACTGGAAAAATATGCCCTGGCGGTGGATCGCTGAGGAAATATAAAAAGAAAGTCACCTTTGGTGGAAGAGGCGGCTTTCTGAGAAAAGGTGCATAAAAAATCGTGTTATCCCTTGACACGATCATGGAATTCTGGTATAATAAAATAAAGAAAAGAGCATACAAAAACAGTATGCTCCCATATTGAGATGTTAAGAGATAACCGCCCAAGCTGGAAACTTATTGGGGCGGTTATTTCTTTTTGTGATGATCACTGAAAATTCTATACAATAACGCAGCAAAGTCAACTAAGAAAATGCCAATTGAAATCAATTCAGATAACGTAATGTAATGTTCCACAGCTTATCACCTCCCATCCATTTCAAAATGTATGGGAGTGGAAATATCCATCTACTGTTTTATGTATATTCTCTTTGCTTATTATACAAAATTCGAATGAAAATGTCAAGACATAAAACAAATTATTCATCTAAATCAATTTGAGAAAGTCGGCATTTATCGCCGCCCAAGTATTCATTTTTATGATACATCCACAAAAAAGCGGCAGCGCCGGAAACCCGGTACTGCCGCCTTGTTTTATGCAATTATAATGCTTACGGGGAAATTAGTCCTCGTAATCTGCATCGTCCTCATCTTCCAGCAGCGCACGCATGGAGATGGAGATACGCTTGTTGTCGATGTCGATGTCAATGATCTTGACCTTGACTACATCGCCGACAGAAACGATATCCTTTACATTTTCAACACGCTTGTCAGCCAGCTGAGAAATGTGGATCAGACCGTCTACGCCGTCAATGATCTGTGCAAATGCACCGAACGGAGTGATGGAAACGATGGTTGCGTCGATCACATCGCCAACAGCATAGTTTGCCTTGAACTTCTCCCACGGATTGTCTTCCTGCTTCTTGTAGCCCAGGGAAATGCGGTTGTTTTCCTTGTCCAGATCCTTGATGTAAACTTCGATGAAGTCGCCAACCTTGACAACTTCGCTCGGGTGCTTGATGCGCTTCCAGGACAGCTCGGAGATGTGAACCATACCGTCGATGCCGCCCAGGTCTACGAATGCGCCGTAGCTGGTCAGAGACTTTACTTCGCCCTTATAGGTCTTGCCGATCTCAGCAGTTTCCCAGAATGCTTCCTTGGCAGCATCCTTTTCAGCCTTCAGAACAGCCTTGATAGAGCCGACAGCTCTTCTTCTGTGTTCGTTGACTTCCAGAATGGTGAAACGCTGTGTGGTCTTTACCAGAGAATCCATCTCTGCGCCTCTCGGCAGACCGCTCTGAGATGCCGGGATAAATACACGAACGCCTGCATAGGTCACGATCACGCCGCCCTTGACAGCTGCGTTTACAGTGCCTTCCAGAACTGCGCCTTCATCCTTGGCCTTGATGATTTCCTCAAAGCCCTTCATCTCGTCAACCTTCTTCTTGGACAGGGTAACGATACCTTCCTGGTCGTTGATCTTGGTAACGATCAGATCCAGAACATCGCCGACAGCAACTACGTCAGACGGCTTCTTGGAAGCGTCATCGGTCAGCTCGCTGCGGGGTACATAACCGGTGTGCTTTGTGCCTACGTCTACGATCGCTTCAGAATCGTTTACAGAGCAAACAGTACCCTTAACCTTCTCTCCCGTATGTATTTTTTTGAAGGACTGATCCAGAGCTTCTGCGAAGTTGATATCCTCCTCCACGGCGTTGTTATCCATGATTTCAGTCATAGTTTGTTGAACCTCCTTAATGATATGTGCCGGTGTGGACGCGCCGGCGGTAATGCCGATCTTCTCAGCATTATCCAGGTCTAAAGTGTAAAGCTCATCCGAATTTTCAATATGATAAGACCTACAGTTTCTGTTGCAGACATGATACAGTTTCACGGTGTTGGAACTGTGTCTGCCGCCCACAATAATCATTAAATCTGACTTGCGAGAGAGTTTGTCTGCGTCGGACTGCCGCACCTGTGTGGCGTGACAGATTGTATCGTAAACCATAATGTTCGGGTTGTCCTTGGGAAGAGCTTTCAAACACTTTTCCCATACTAATATATTATACGTTGTTTGCGCAACAATTGCAAGTCTTTTGCGAGAATCCACTAAATTTTTTTGAAAAAAATCGTTTAAGGCTTTTTCACTTTCAAAAACAAAGCAATTCCCTTTACAATGCCCGACAATTGCGGCAACTTCCGGATGATTGGCATCTCCGGCGATGAGGATGAAATCTCCTGCTTTGGTATGTTTTTCCACAATTCGGTGGATCTTTGCCACAAACGGACAGGTGGCATCCACATAGGGATTCCCAGCCTGTTCCAGTTCTTCATACACCTTTGCGCTGACGCCGTGAGAGCGTATCACCACGCATTCGTCCGGGTGCAGCTCGGCGATGGAGTCCACGATCCGTGCGCCACGCCGGGTGAGGTCGTCCACCACGTCCTGGTTGTGGATGATGGGACCCAGGGTGGCGATGTTGTGATGCTCCTCCAGTGCCTGGTAGCAGAGCTTGACGGCACGGTCTACGCCAAAGCAAAAGCCGGCGGACTCAGCAACGGTAATTTCAGCCATGACCAGTTATTCCTCCGTTGTCCCGGCAGACTGTTCTGCCTGTTTTTTCTGTTCTAGTGCGGCACGTTTCTGATCCTTTGCGATCTCGAAGGTAGTGCGGTGTTTCGGCACATCGTGCAGGATCGGGAACGGCGGATTTTCTTCCACCATGGATTTGATGCTGTCCATGATGTCCTTACGCATGGCGTGCATCTCGTGGGGCGTGGACTGGGCGTTCAGCCCGTAGTCTGCGGCATAGATGGGCTTTCCTACCCGAACGCAGATGCGGCTGCGGAAGTGTAGATTGTTGGAGTCGAAGATCAGCCCGATGGGGACTACCGGCTTGCCGCTGCGTGCCGCCAGCACACAGACGCCGCTTTTTCCTCTGCCCACCTTGCCGTCCGTGTGGCGTGTGCCTTCCGGGAAAATGGTGAGGTGGCGGCGCTTTTCCAGCCGCTTTGTCGCCTCGGTCAGCATATCATAGGATGGATCCTTGCTGTTCGCCGTGGGGAATGCGCCCATGAATCGGATGAAGTTTCCGAAAATGGGATTCCGGAAGAGCGGTTCCTTGGCGATAAAGTTGAACGGATGGGGCGCAGCCATTGACACCAGCACCGGATCCAGATAGCTCCGGTGGTTGGAGGCAAAGATCACGGCTGTTCCCTTGGGGATATTTTCCCGACCCTCAAAGGAGATGCGGTAGTAGAAGAAAAATGCGATCCGCACCAGATAATAGGCGATGCGGTAAAAGAAAAAGACAATGGGATACGGCAAAAAATGACCTCCTTCTTCACTCCACATCCAGGCGCTGTTCGATCAGATCCATGATCTCCTCACAGACCTCGTGAAAGCCCATGGTAGTGCTGTCGATGAGGACGGCATCTTCTGCCTGTTGGAGCGGCGAAACTGCACGGTGCATATCGTTGTAGTCACGCTGCTTGATGTCCTCCAGGATCTGGTCATAGGTGGGCTTGTCCGGCTTGTCCTCCATCTCCAGATAGCGGCGGCTGGCACGCTCTTCTGCGGATGCGGTCAGATAGATCTTCAGATCTGCGTCCGGCAGCACCACCGTGCCGATGTCCCGTCCGTCCATGATGACATTGAATTCCCGTGCGATGTCCTTCTGGGTCTCCAGCAGGAACTCCCGGACTTCCGGCAGGGCAGAGACTTCCGACGCTTTCATGGAGATCTCCGGGGTGCGTATCTTTTCAGTCACGTTCTCATCGTTGAGGAAGATGCACTGTGTGCCGCCGAAATATTTCAGTTCCAGGTGGCAGTGTTCCTCCAGATTGTCCAGAAAGTCCTTTCTGGTCTGATATTCTGTGGAAAACAGGGCGATGGCACGATACAGTGCGCCGGTGTCCACATAGACAAAGCCCAACTGGGATGCCACTTCTCTGGCGATGCTGCTCTTTCCCGCTCCCGCAGGACCGTCAATGGCGATGTTGATCGTTTTCATAAGTACTTACAAACTCCTTTATGTATACAAAATCTTCAGATATTTGAACTAAAAATTATCTGCCATGGCAATGCCGGCGCTGTACGCCGTGGAAAAGGCGATCTGCAAATTAAAGCCGCCGGTATAGCCGTCCAGATCCAGGATCTCTCCGGCGAAATACAGCCCTTCACAGCGCTTGGATGCCATCGTTCTGGCATCGACCTCCTTGACGGAGACGCCGCCACGGGTGATGATCGCCTCTTCGATGGGACGAAACGCCCGGACGTGGAGCGAGACTGCCTTGATGCAGCCGCCCAGGGTGAGCCGCTGCGCCTTGGTGAGCGTGTTGGCTTTGGTGTCCGGTGCAATGCCGCACAGCCGCAGTACGGGCAGGATCAGCTTTGCCGGCAGCAGGGCGTGGAGAATGTTCCCCAGATCCCGGTTGGGACTCTCTGCCAGGTCACGCTGGATGCGCTTGTCCAGTTGTTCCGGCGTCAGACCGGGTTTCAGGTCGATCTCCAGCCGGTAGTCCTCCGGGCTGCCCTTTCGCATGAGAGCGCTTGCGCTGAGTACCAGAGGACCGGATACGCCGAAGTGGGTGAACAGCATTTCGCCCAGATCTTCAAAGACGCATTTTTCGCCCCGGTACAGCCGCAGGGTCACGTTCCGCAGGGAAAGCCCCATGGCATCCCGGCACCAGTTCTCTTTGGTGACCAACGGGATCAGCGAGGGCATAGGCGGCACGATGGTGTGACCTGCCTCTTCTGCCAGCCGATAGCCTGTGCCGTCTGAGCCGGTCTTGGGGTAGGAAAGTCCGCCGGTGGCGAGGAGCGTTGTCCCAGCCCGGAACTCTCTGCCGTCTGCGGTGCGGACACCCAGGCATCTGCCCTGTTCCAGGATCAGATGCGCCGCATCGCCGTGTACCACCGGGATGCCTGCCCGCTGGACTGCCTTTTGCAGCGCCTGGACAATATCCTCCGCCCGGTCGCTCACCGGAAATACCCGGTTTCCACGCTCGGTTTTCAGCGGCACGCCCAAGCCCTCGAAATAAGCCATCACATCCTGCGGCGTACACCGGGAGAGCGCACTGTACAGGAACTTTCCGTTTGCCGGAATGTTTGCCAGCAGGGTGTCCCGGTCACAGTTGTTGGTGAGATTGCACCGTCCCTTTCCGGTGATGCGCAGCTTGCGTCCCAGCTGTTTGTTGTGTTCCAGGATCATGCAGCGTTTGCCGTTTGCGGCGGCGGTCAGTGCCGCAAAGACACCTGCCGGACCGCCGCCGATACATAAATGGTCTGTTTCCATATTACCTCACTTTGCTTTGAATGATAATGAAAAATAATTTCGTTTATGGATAGTATAGCACATTGTCTGAGAAAATGCAAGACGGAAACGGAAATTCGTGTGGGAATGCGTCAGAGTTGTTTTTGGAAAGGGAAAATCCCCCTGTCACCTTACGCTGACATCCCCCTTTTCAAGGGGGACATGGTGAGAAATAATTTTCCTCTCTTGAAAAGGAGGTCGCTCAGTACTATCCTTCGCCAACGCTCACTTTCCAGTCATCCGCCGTGTCCGTGCCAGGAGTTTTTCCCGGCGAGCCTGGGTGGCGGCGGTATCGGTGGTGTAAGTGCCGTCTGCCGCCTGCCGCAGCACATCGCCTTCCCGGACATCTGCCGGGAGCAGTTCCCGTGGCACATTGACCATGCCGTCATCTGTTTCCAGCACAGCCAGCGTCTCTTCCAGACGATCTAAGATTATCATATAAGTATCCCTCACTTTTCGGTAGAAACGGTCAGCGATGCGCCGTCGGACTGTATGGTGACAGTGCCGCTTTCGTCGGTGCGCCAGATCTGATCGCCGCAGTACTGCTGCAAACGCTCCACTGCCTCGCTGTGGGGATGCCCGTAGGAATTCCCTGCGCCGCAGGAGATCACTGCATAGCTGGGCTGGAGCTGTGCCAGAAAATCGGCGGTGGAAGATTCCCGGCTGCCGTGGTGTCCCACCTTCAGCACATCTGCCTGGATGCCGTCCAGCGCACCGGAACGCAGCAGATCTTTTTCTTCCGGTTTCGATGCGTCGCCGGTGAAGAAAAAGCTGGTGTCGCCGCAGGTGAGATAGGCGCAGATAGAATAGTCGTTGAGAGAGCTGTAGTCATTGCCCGGCGAGGGGATGATCTCCAGGGATGCGCTGCCCAGGTCAATGGTGATATCCGTTGCCTGGGTCAGGATCAGTCCGTTTTCGTCTACGCCGTCCAGGAACTTTTCATAAGTACGTGTGGTGGGGATCATATCGTCCGGCAGCTGGGGAATCATCACATTGCTGATGGTCAGATCGCTGTTCTGCGCCGCATAGGACAAAATATCGGGGAAGCCACCGATGTGGTCGGCGTGGGGATGTGTGCCGATGATCCAGTCCAGCTTGGTGATGCCGTATTGCTGCAAGTCGGCGAGGATGTCGTCTGCGGCGCTCTGTTCGCCGGCGTCGATGAGGACGGCGGCGGTGTCGGTGACAATGAGTTCGCTGTCGCCCTGTCCCACATCCAGGAAATGGACGGTACAGCTGCCTGTGCCGGAGCCGCCGTTGTTCTCTGCCTCTGCTCCGTCTTCACCGCCGAACGCCTGCTGAATGGTGTCGGTGAGATAGCTTTCGGCATCGTCCAGACTGCATCCGCTCAGCAGCGGAAGTGCTGCGGCGATCAGTGCCGCCGTGATTTTTTGGAAGATGGTTTGCGGTTTCGTGGGGATGCGCCTCCTTTGGGGTGTCGCTGTCCGTTTCCGGACGGTTTTGGGGAATTGCCGGCGTGCTGTTCCGGTGCGACCAGACAGCCCGGCTTTGTGCCGATCAGATCCTGCCGTCCTGCCTGTTTCAGTGCAGACAGCACCAGCTGGCGGTTCTGGGGCAGATAATATTGGAGCAGCGCACGCTGCATGGCTTTTTCTTTGGGTGTTTTCGGGACATAGACCGGCTCCATGGTGTAGGGGTCCAGCTCCGTGTAGTACATACAAGTGGAAATCGTTCCCGGCGTGGGGTAGAAGTCCTGCACCTGTTCCGGGTGGATGCCGTTGTCCCGGAGAAACAGGGACAGCTTTACTGCCTCCTGGAGGGTGCTGCCGGGGTGGGAGGACATGAGATAGGGGACGAGATACTGCTTTTTGCCGATGCTCTTGGTGATCTCGTAGAACCGTTTCTGAAACGCCTCATAGCACTCGATGTGGGGCTTTCCCATTTTGTCCAGCACCACGTTGCTGACGTGTTCCGGTGCGACCTTCAGCTGACCGCTCACGTGTTCCGCCACCAGTTCCTTGAAGAAGGTGTCATCCTTGTCCGCCATCACATAGTCGAACCGGATGCCGGAGCGGATAAAGACACGCTTGACCCGGGGCAGCTTTCGCAGCTTGCGGAGAATGCCCAGGTATTCGCTGTGGTCCACCTGCAGTGCCTTGCAGGGTTCGGGAGCAAGGCACTTTTTCCCCGGACACATCCCGGCTTTTGCCTGCTTTTTGCAGGACGGCAGCCGGAAGTTTGCGGTAGGACCGCCCACGTCGTGGATATAGCCCTTGAAGTTGGGCATTTCGGTGATCTTTTTTGCCTCTTCCAGGATGGATTCCTCGCTGCGGCAGGTGATGCGCCGTCCCTGGTGCAGGGCGATGGAGCAGAAGTTGCAGTAGCCGAAACAGCCCCGGTTGTGGGCGATTGAGAACTGTACCTCTTCGATGCCCGGAACGCCGCCACGGCTGTCGTACATGGGGTGCGGTCTGCGCTGATAGGGCAGCCGGTAGACTGCGTCCAGCTCGTCCTGGGTCAGACTCAGTGCCGGCGGATTCTGCACCAGCATCTGACTGCCGTGGCGCTGGAGAACTGTCTTTCCGGTGATCTCGTCCTGCTGGTCATACTGCTGCCGGGTCGCCTTGGCATACGCCTTTTTGTCCCGGCAGACCTGGGCATAATCCGGACACTGGACACCGCCCCACGGGGTGTTTTCCGGCTCGGTGAGGTAGCACGTGCCACGGATGCCGGTGATCTCCCGGATGGGAACGCCGTCTGCCAGCTGCTGTGCCAGTTCCGTGATCTGATGCTCGCCCATGCCGTACATGAGCAGGTCTGCGCCGCTGTCCACCAGGATGGACGGGCGGACGGTGTCGTCCCAGTAGTCATAGTGGGCGAACCGCCGCAGGGACGCCTCCAGACCGCCAATAGCAATGGCGGCGTCGGGATAAGCCTCCCGGATCTTCCGGCAGTAGGTGATAACGGCACGGTCGGGGCGCAGTCCGGCTTTTCCGCCGGGAGAGTACATATCACTGCTGCGTTTTCGCTTGGCAGAGGTGTAGTGGGCGACCATGGAGTCGATGTTGCCGCCGGTCACCAGAAACGCCAGTCTCGGCTTGCCGAAACGCTGAAAGTCCCGGACGGTGTGCCAGTCGGGCTGGGAGAGGACAGCGACGCTGTAGCCCTGGGATTCCAGCAGCCGGGTGATAATGGCTGCCCCGAAACTGGGGTGGTCTACATAGGCATCGCCGGTGATGTATACGAAATCCGGCTGGGATACGCCGGTTTCCAGAAGTTCCTGCATGGTGACAGGGAGAAAGTGGGTCATGTATTTGCTCCTTGTAAATTTGCCTTCCTTGAAAATCGCCTATCCTATAGGGTGTGCCTTTTCGAGGAAGGCTTATTGTCACTCATTATGTCCCCCTTGAAAAGGGGGATGTCCCGAAGGGACAGGGGGATTATAACAAAGAAAATTTTCGTCATTTATTGCAGCCGTCGCATTTTCCGTTCTGCCAGCTGTTCTTTCGTCATAAGCACCTTCCGGGGCTTTGCGCCCTCGTAGGGACCGATCACGCCCATCTGTTCCAGCTCGTCCATCATCCGGGCGGCACGGGCATAGCCTAGTTTTAGCCGCCGCTGGAGCGATGAGGTAGACGCCTGTCCAGCCTCAACAACCACTTCGATGGCACGTTCCAGCACGTCCTCATCGCTGCCCGGTTCCGGCTCGTTGACGGCAGCCGCTTTTTCTGCGGCACGCAGTTCCTTTGCCTCTGCCTTGGTGACGGGGATGCTCTGTTCCACCTGTTCCATGATTTCGTCGCTGTATTCGCTCTGGGTCTGGGACTTGATGAAGTCCACCACTTTTTCGATCTCCTTGGTGGAGGTGAAACAGCCCTGGACACGGACCGGCTTGATCTTTCCGTTGGGTAAGTACAGCATATCGCCGTGACCCAGCAGCTTTTCTGCGCCGCCGGTGTCCAGGATGGTACGGGAGTCCACCTGGGACATGACCGACAGGGCGATACGGCTGGGGATGTTCGCTTTGATAAGTCCGGTGATAATATCCGTGGTCGGACGCTGGGTTGCGATGATGAGGTGCATTCCTGCGGCACGGGCTTTCTGCGCCAGACGGCAGATGGAGTCCTCCACTTCCTTGGAAGTGGTCATCATCAGGTCGGCAAGCTCATCGATAATCACCACGATTTGCGGCATGGGTTCCAGACCGCTGCCGGGCTGTGCCGCCGCAGCGTTGTAGTCGCCCAGGTCACGGACGCTGTTTTCTGCGAACAGGTTATACCGCCGCTGCATCTCCTGCACCGCCCAGTTCAGCGCACCAGCAGCCTTTTTCGGGTCAGTGACCACCGGGATGAGCAGATGGGGAATGCCCTCATAGACCGTGAACTCGACGATCTTCGGGTCGATCAGAATCAGCTTGACCTCTTCCGGTGTGGCGTGATACAGGATGCTCATGATAATGGAGTTGGTGCAGACCGACTTACCGGAACCAGTAGCACCGGCGATGATCATATGAGGCAGCCGGGCGATGTCGCCTACGACGGCATTTCCGGCGATGTCCCGTCCCACCGCAAACGCCAGCTTGCTCCTGGAACTGCGGAAACTGTCGCTCTCCAGGATTTCCCGGAGCGAAACGGTGTCCTTGTGGCTGTTGGGGACTTCGATGCCGATGGCAGGCTTTCCGGGAATGGGCGCCTCGATGCGAACCCCCTGCGCTGCCAGAGAAAGGGCAATGTCGTCTGCCAGTCCGGTGATCTTGGAGACCTTGATGCCGGCGGCAGGCTGTATCTCATACCGTGTGACGGACGGTCCCCGGAAAATCCCGGTGATGCGGACGGTCACGCCGAAACTTTTCAGCGTCTCTACCAGAATGCCGGCTTTTTCTTTCATTTCCTGGTCTACCGCAGGGTCTTCGGCACGGCTGACGCCGTTCTGCAAAAAGTCGATGCTGGGGATCTGATAGGGACGTGCCGGCGGCTGGGAGACCGGTTCGGATGCCGGTGCAGCCGGTGCTGCTGTTTCTGCCGGAGCAGTTTCTGTATCCGGGGTGAACAGTTCCGGCGGATCCTGCATCAGCTCTTCCGGGGAGACGATCGCTCCGTTGTCCGGCTCGTCCTCCGGGATGGGAATGTCGATGTCCATGTCATACGCCGGGGTATAGGGCGCATTGTCCTGGGGCTGGCTGTAGTTGTCCCGTATCATAGCGTCCAGATCCGGGGAAAGCGGCGAGTTGTCCTCGACAAAATCGGGGATGGCAGATTCCAGGCTGTCGTCTGCCGCCGGTTCGGGAACTGGTTCGGCAGGACGGCTGCCCTTGCGGTGGACCTTTGCCCGTTTCGGTCCGGTCTGCTCCGGGAGCAGAAATTCCGGCTCTTCTGCCTGGGGCAGTTCCGGTTCGCCGGAGATGTCCGTGTCGGGGATATCGTCCGCCCAGTCCGGCTCTTTGTTCCAGAGTTCCCGGAGCTTGCGGAACGGCCAGCAGATATAGTACCACAGCTGCTGCATACTCATATCCAGCATCCACATAATGGCGACAAAGAGCAGCAGGGCAATGATGATCTGCGCACCGGGCGTGCCGATGATCCGCAGAAAGGGATAGGCGAGAACGGCGCTGATGACGCCGCCGCTCTGGAATGCATCGTCTGCGGCGGTGGTGTATAAGTAGCCGATGGCACGGAAAAAGCCTTTTTTCCCGATGTCACCGATGAACATGATCTGGAAAAAGCTGCTCACCAGTACCGTCAGTCCGGCGCTGAACAGCAGCCGCCGGGAGAGGGACATTCCCTCACGCTTTTCGGTGTAATAGGCGGTGATGAGCAGGATAATGGGGACAATGACGATGGAAAAGCCGAAAATGCCCCGGATGACCCGGTGCATAAAGTACCATCCGGCATTGCCGTGGATAAACGCCAGCAGGAAAAACAGCACTGCGCAGGCAAAGAGGATGACGGACTGGAACTTGGTGTTGCCGCTCTGCTGGCGGTTCAGCTTTTCCAGTGCCTCTTCTTTCGCCGTCTGTGCAGCAGAAGTACCGGCAGCCTTTTTCTTGGCTGCCGGTTTCTTTTTGGGTGCTGGCTTGGAAGTCTTTTTGGAAGATGCAGATTTTTTTGCCAATGTTATGTGCCTTTCTGAAAGGAACTGCCCGGCAGAACGCCGGGGTGCAGTTCTCACGGCGGCACGGCAAGAATGCAGTGCTGCCCTTATGTTTCTATCTGATGATAGAGCGCCTCGATGGCATCGTGGAGAGAACCCATCCGGTCGATGAGACCGCTTTCCACAGCCTCTCTGCCGGAGATCACAGTCCCCATATCAGTCGCCATTTCCTGGGTGTTCATCATCATCCGTTCCAGCGTCTCCCGTGGGATGCGGCTGTGGGCGGTGATGAACCCGGTGATGCGCTCCTGGATCTTTTCAAAATAAACGGTAGTCTGCGGCACACCCAGCACCAGCCCGTTGGTGCGCACCGGGTGTACCGTCATGGAGGCGGAGGGAACAATAAACGAGACATCGGCGCTCACTGCCAGGGGAATGCCGATGGAGTGACCGCCGCCCACCACCAGGGAGACGGTGGGCGTGTGCATTCCGGCGATCATTTCCGCAATGGCGAGTCCAGCCTCCACATCGCCGCCCATAGTGTTGAGCAGGATGAGCAGTCCCTCGATCTCCCGATCCTGCTCAATGGCGACCAGCGCCGGGAGAACGTGTTCATACTTGGTGGTCTTGGTGTCCTCCGGCAGGACGTTGTGTCCCTCTACCTGTCCGATGATGTTCAGACAGTGGATGAGGTGCTTGGCGTTCTGCGGCCGGACACCGCCGGTCTCTTCGATCAGCTGTGCCTGATCCAGCTGTTCCTCGGTGCTGCTTTTGGATGTGCTGTCGTTCTGTCTGGTCATAGCGGTACTCCTTTGGACGGTTCGGGTGTTTTCCCCGTTAGTTTGTCCCGGAATGCCGTGGTTATACAGAAAGAAGGCAGCACTGCCTTCTACTTCTATATTATAGCAGATTTTGTGGAAAAGTCAAGGTGAATGCAGGGGGATTCCACACAAATCATTCTCGTTATTGCGTGCTTGTTTGACATTTTTTGTCGTATGTGATATACTAAAGCTCTGAGGGCATACCAATAACGGTAGGCGGTCGATTCCAGCTCCCGGAAGGGAGTGAGTGCGAATGAACATAGACATCCTTGTCAAGTGCATTAGCATGGTTTGCGAAGTATTCAAAGCATATCTTGCTTACTTAAACTTCAAAAAACGGAAATAACCGCCCTGAGCTTCCAACTAGAGGCGGTTATTTCATATAACTAATTCTTGGGAGCAGACCGTCTGCTGGTATGCTCTCTCTTTATCTATATTATACGACAGAACGCTGGATTTGTCAATACATAAATCAATTTTTATAAAGCCTCCTCTCATAGAGGAGACGGTACGAAGTGTGGTCAGAGTCGTTATGTCAGCGAGTCGCACAGCGGGCGAACTATATTCGCCCCTACAGTGCTGTTTCCCTGCCCCACAGAAAATCACCCTTTCTTCCCCGGCTGTCTTTTTCCCTTGCCCGGCTTTTTCTTTTTCCGGACGGAATCGCCGAAGTTCCCCAGCTTTCTGCCCAGGGCGAAGTATTCCCCGTGGGCGTATGCCATGAGACCACACTGCTGGAGATTCAGCTTGCCCTTGCTGTCCAGAAAGCGCTCGTCCACATTCACGCCGGTGATCTCTGCCTCAAAGACGGTGTGTGTCCCCAGTTCTTTCGTGTCGGTGACACGGCACTCCAGGCTGACGGGACACTCGGCGATCATAGGCGCACTTACGGTCTGCGCCTGCTCTGGGGTGAGGTGGCACTGTGCGAACTTGTCCACGTCTCTGCCGCTGCGCACGCCGCAGAAATCCGTGGCTTTCATCATGGCGGAGGTGGGGAGATTGATGACGAACTCGCCGGATTCCCGGATGAGGTCGTAGGAATACCGGGAGGGTCGGACGGAAATATAGGTCATGGGCGGATGGGTCGCCAGAACGCCTGTCCAGGCGATGGTGAGGACGTTGGGATGCTCCATCGTGCCGCAGGAGACCAGGGTCGGCGGTACGGGTGCTAAGAGGACGCTGCCTTTCCAGTGTTGTTTTGCCATAGCTTGCTGCTCCTTTTTTTCGTGGGGACGGCGCACTGCGGCGCTGTCCGGTTCTGTCCCATATTGTACCATGGCGGAGGCGGATGTGTCAAGAGCGGCGATTTGACACCCTGCCGTTTCGTTGACAACCGCCGGAAAACCCGGTATAATAAAGGCAATACCGCACAAAGCCCGCCTGACGGCTTTGCACGCAATCTGCTTGCTGATTTTCCGTCATATTGCACAGAAATCTCTTGACATACGACAGTATGCCTGCGAAATTTCTGCGCAATCTGCCAAAAAATCTGGCTGCGCATCTTACGCACAAGCTTTGTGCGGTGTTGCCTATAAAACCATCACAATACGAGGAGAATCCATTATGATACAATGTGCAACCATTTTTACAGACCATATGCTGCTCCAGCGTGGAAAGCCCATTGCGGTTTTCGGCACGGGAACGCCCGGCGAGACGGTGACGGTCTCCGTCCCGGAGCGCCGCTGTACTGTTTCCGGCGCTGTAGATGCAGACGGCAGCTGGTGCGTGACACTGCCGCCCATGCCCGGCGGAACGGGCTGTACCATGACGGTGAACGAACAGACCTTCACGGATGTGGCATTCGGTGAGGTCTGGCTCACCGGGGGACAGTCCAACATGGAGTTCATGCTGAAAGATGCCAAAAACGGCGCTGCGGAACTGGCGCAGTGCGCAGACTCCAACGTCCGGTATTTTTCCGTGCCGAGAAATACCTTCCGGGACGACGCTTACAAAGCTGCCATGGATGCCGCCCACTGGGAGCTGCCGTCCACGGAGACCAGCGGCACCTGGTCGGCTGCCGGCTATCTGGCAGCAAAGGAGCTGGCGCAGACCCTGGGCGTTCCCGTGGGGATCATCGGCTGCAATTTCGGCGGCTCTTCGGTGAGCTGCTGGCTGCCGGAGGAAGATCTCCGGGCGCACACTGCCGGACACCCCTATTTGCAGGACTATGCGGATGCCGTCGCCGGAAAGACCGACGAGGAGATGATCGCCGCCTATGACGAATATGTGACCTATCACACCGCCTGGGAAAAGCGGATGCAGAAGTGCTACCAGGAGGACGGCAATATGCCCTGGGACGAGATTATCCGGCGCTGCGGCGAAAACCGCTATCCCGGTCCGATGGGCATCAAAAGCCCGTACCGTCCTGCCGGGATGTACCACACCATGCTGCGGCAGGTGACACCCTATACCATCCGAGGATTTTTCTATTATCAGGGCGAAAACGACGAGATCCGACCCGACACCTATGGTACACTGCTGACGATGCTCATTGCCCGGTGGCGCCAGGATTTCCGGGACGAGACCCTGCCCTTTCTCCTGGTGCAGCTGCCCATGCACACCTATGCGGACACCCCGGAAAACGGGGCGTGGAGCAAGCTGCGTGAGGCGCAGATGCGGGTGTATCAGACGGTGAAAAACACAGGCATTGCCGTGATCCTGGACTGCGGCGAGTACTGCAACATCCACCCTGTGGACAAGCACCCGGTGGGACACCGCCTGGCGCTCCAGGCACGGCGGCTGGTCTACGGCGAAACGGAATTGCAGGCGTTCGGTCCTATCTACCGCAGCTTTGCGGCAGAGGGCGACACCCTCACCGTATTCTTTTCCCACGCCGAACAGGGGATGGTATGGCACGGCGAACCCGTGGGCTTTGAGATCGCCGGGGCAGACGGGGCGTATCATCCGGCAAAGGCTGTCCTGGACGGGAACACCGTGCGGCTCACGGCGGACGGCGTGGATGCACCCGTGGCGGCACGGTACAACTGGGTGAACTACGGACCGGTCTCCCTGTTCGGGACGAACGGTATTCCGGCGGCGCCGTTTCGCACCGATGCGCCGGTGATGCCCCTGACGGCAGGCGTCTGAGACAGCCGTCCGGCAAAACTCTCCACCAGTTTCCACATTCGGGGACAGAGATGGAAAAAGCGCTTGTTTTCCACAGTTTCCACAGAGTTTTCCACAGAATATACGGTCGAATCCCTGGTTTTTGTGGAAAACCGGGGTTCTTCTGTTTGAACGGTTTCCGAGGTGCGCATACTCTTGTTAAAAGCCCGTGTAGATGTAAAAAGTTTGTGCAGATGTGAAAAGCTCGTGCGACACTGCACGGCGGAAACAGGAGGAGACAGAAGAAATGGTAAAAGGCGTACAGAAAAAGATCATCGAAGTGAACCATCCGGACAGCCTGTATTTTGAACGTGCCGTGTTTTATCTCAAACCCGGCGTGACCCAGCTGCCCCAGCAGTTGTCCCGTGCGGATGCAGATGCCCTGCTCCGGGAGGCTGCGCCGGACAAGGCGGAAAAACGGTTCTGGCTGCGTACTGTCCTGCTGGTGCTGCTCAGCTGCCTGGGGACGGCGGCGGTGTGCCTGCTGCTGCTGTGACAGCTCCCGGCGGAAAGAAAAATCTGAAAATCCCGTGAAAATTCTTGTTTTTTCTCTCTGGGTGTGCTATAATAAATAGAATCGTGCAAAAATAAAAGCTGTGCTGTACTTTTGGACACAGCGCAGAGAGATAACGGAGGATTTGATATGAGCCAGAGAAAACCACAGCCCCGCCGGGGACAAAAGCCGGCGGATGCACCGGAGACCGAAAACGACCGCATTGCCGGACGCAACCCCGTTCTGGAGGCGCTGCGGAGTGATGCCAAGATCGATCTGATCTATGTGGGACAGGAGAGCGGCGGTCTCCAGGAGATCATCCGGCTCGCCAAGGAAAAGGGCATCCCGGTGAAAGTGGTCACCGAGTCCAAGCTGTCCCAGCTCACCGGCGGCGCAGTCCACCAGGGCGTGGCTGCCGAGGGTGCGTGCGGCATCTATGTTTCCCTGGAAGAACTGCTGGAACGTGCCGCAGAAAAGGGCGAACCGCCGCTGCTGATACTCTGTGACGGCATCCAGGACCCTCACAATCTGGGTGCGATCATCCGGACGGCAGAGGCTGCCGGCGCACACGGCGTGGTGATCCCCAAGCGGCGCAGCGCATCGCTGACGCTGACGGTGGGAAAGACCTCTGCCGGCGCTGCAAGCTGGCTGCCGGTGGCACGTGTCCCCAATTTGGCATCCGCCATGGAGACGCTGAAGAAAAACGGCGTCTGGATCTACGGTACAGATGCCGCAGGCACAAGCTATACGGATGCGGACTTCACCGGCGGCACGGCGTTTGTCATCGGCTCAGAGGGCTTTGGCATGAGCCGCCTGGTGAGCGAAAAGTGCGACGCTATGCTCAGTCTGCCCATGCGTGGAAAGGTCAACTCCCTGAATGCGTCCGTGGCGGCAGGCATCTTTATGTACGAAGCAGTTCGCCAGCGGCTGGCGAAGTGACGTTTTTACCACAGGAGTGAACTTATGGCAGACCATAAATTTACATTAGAAGAGATTCTGAACGAATACAGCGAGGACGGCAGGCGCTCCGGCATCCGGCATACCTCGGACAAGCCCTTGTCCCACGGGACGCTGGAGACGGAAAAGCTGGTGAATGCGGCGACCTCCAGCCGTCCGCTGCGGCAGGAACAAGCCGGCTATGACCAGGTCGTGCCGGAGCTTTCTGCGGGAGACGAGGAACAGCTGGTGGATATCAAGTCCACCATTTCTCACATCAAGGCGGACAAGGCGGCGCAGGCGGCAAGAGATGTCGACGCTGCTCCGGTGCTGCGGGAGCGTTTTCCCACCCAGCATCTCCGCCGGGAAAATGTCTCCTTCGTCAAGGCTGCCGGTGCGGCACGCTATGGCGCATCCTATCCGGAGAACGGCGACAGCGGCTATGACGGCGCAGTCATGCTGGCTGAGCCGGAAACAGAAGAGCCGGCGGAAAAGCATCGCCCCAATGTGCGGCAGATGCAGGACTCCACCCGTGCCAGAGAAAAGAACCGGAAACGGCGGCGGCGCTCACCGGAGAGTACTTATCTCAAAGAGTCGGTTACCGGAGAATTTCAGCGCCCGGATGCCCGGACAGTACCGGAAGAACCGCCGGCCTCCAGACGGCACTGGGAGGAGGAAAAGGACTACTATTACCAGGAAAAGCAGCAGACCGGCAGCTTTCGTCCCATTCGCCAGCGTGTGCGCAGCCACACCTTCGGGGAAGATGCGGACAAGCGCAAGCCGGATGATCTGGGCTTGGTGAAAAAGACCCTGGAAAACCTGCGGAATGTGGTGTTCTTCCGGTTTGTCGCCATGCTGGTGCTGACGCTTGCCGGCGCTGTTCTGGCGTGTCTGGAAGTGCTGAGCGGTAGTGCGTTTTTACAGACGGTCACCCCCAGAGGCTACAGCATCATTCAGCTGGCGCTGGGACTGCTGGGGCTGGGCGTGATGTTCCCCACGGTGAAAAACGGACTGTGGAATCTGCTCCGCTTTCATGCGGACAGCGACAGCATGGCGGTGCTGCCATTGCTGCCCACGCTGCTGGGTGCAGTCTGCGCCGTCGTTGCGCCGGAGACCCTTTCTTCGGGGACGGTGCATCTCTACGTGCCGTGCGCTCTGCTGGCGCTGTTCTGCAACATCATCGGACGGCTGCTCATGGTGCGCCGTGCGCTGCGGAATGTGAACGTGATCTCCCGGGAGGGACAGAAACGGGTGCTTTCCTATGTCTCCCAGGAGGAGACCGCAGAACTGCTCACCCGTGGCGTGCTGCACGATATCCCCATTGTCACCGCTGTGCGCAAGGCAGACGGGGTGTGCGATATCCTGCGGTATTCCTATTCCACGGATATGGCGGACAGTCTCTGCCGCACCATGACGCCCATCTGCGGCGCAGTGACGCTGCTCATCGCTGTGGGCATGACTTTGATTCGCATGGGAACGGCGTTCGGGATGCCCTGGATCAGCTTTTTCTGCTCCATGCTGGCACTATTGCAGGTGGCGTGCTGCGGTACGGCGAGCGCCCTGGCAGTCAATCTGCCGCTGGAGCGTGAGTCGAAAAAGGCGGCGGCATCCAACAGTGCCATGCTGGGTTATCAGAGCGTGGACGACTTTTTCGACACCAACGCTCTGCTGGTGGAGGCGAACGACCTGTTCCCCAAGGGATCGGTGCAGATCGCCGGCATGAAGGTGCTTTCCGGGGCGAAGATGGACGAGGTGCTGTTGGATGCGGCGAGCCTGGTGCATCACGGAGACAGTATGCTCCAGAGCGCCTTTGCGGAGATGATCCCCGACCGGGAAACGCTGCGGCCGGTAGACGAGTTTGTCTGTGAGGACGGGCTGGGACTCTGCGGCTGGATCGCAAACCGGCGTGTGCTGTTCGGCGGACGGGAGATGATGGCGAACCACAACATCGAGGGACTGCCCACTAAGACCAGAGAGGCAGAGTTGGCAGAGGGCAGCGGCGATGTGCTGTATCTGTCGGTGAGCGGTGTGCTGGCGGCAATGTTTTCCGTGCGCATCACGGCAGACCCCAAGGTAAAGCGGCAGATGCAGGCGCTGCGGCAGGAGCGTGTGGCGCTGGTGCTGCGGAGTGTGGACTGTTCCGTTTCGCTCCGGCGGCTGGCGGCGCTGTTCGATTTCCCGGAGGCTTACTTAAAGATCGTTCCCACCTCTATGCACCACCTGTTCCAGCGTGAGACCGGCGACCTGGGCTGCGTCAGCGCATCCATGACCGTGGGTGACACCGGCTTTGGTGCAGGTGCGCTGCTGCTGGGTGCGAGACGGGTGCGCCGTGCGGCGGTGCTGGGCGTGATCCTGCTGGTTGCGGCAGGACTCCTGGGCTTTTCGCTGGCGATGATCCATGTGGTCACCGGCGCATATACCCAGATGACGGCTTATTTTTTCCTGATCTATCATGCGATCCTGACGCTGGTGACAGCACTGGCGGTGCGGATACGGTAATTCCCGTGAAAGGAGTGGCTTAGCGTGGAACGAAATCATAAACAGAACAACACAGACGGCGAGGAGACCATGTTTTTCCGTGCCGCTGCATCGGACGGCTCCACAGACCAGTACGATACCCGGCAGCTGAACGCACAGGAGGTGCGCAGTCAGGGAAACGGTTACGGACAGCAGGGCTATCCCCGAAACGGGTATCCGCAGAATGGGTATCCTCAGAACGGCTACGGACAGCAGGGCTATCCGCAGAATGGCTACGGACAGCAAGGATATCCGCAGAACGGGTATCCGCAAAACGGCTATGGGCAGCAGGGCTATCCGCAGAATGGGTATCCCCAGAACGGCTACGGGCAGCAGGCACAGCGCCCGGCACAGGGCAGCTATGCGGCACGGCAGAGCTATCCCCAGGGACAGCGTCCGCAGGGCAGTCCGCCGCCAAGGCAGCAGGCTGCGCCGGGGTATCACGGCGGTCAGACCTACCGCCAGCCTCAGCGTCCCCAGGGACAGGGTTACAATCAGCCACGCCGGGAAGCCTCCCGGCAGACGTCGCCGAGACAGAATCCGCCCCGGCAGAGCCAGACCAGACGGGAACCGCCAAAGCAGAGTACGCCGAGACAGAGTTCCGGTCGGAACCGTACTTCACGAAAGCGGCAGGGTTCTTTTCTGAGCCGGCTGGTGCGCATTGTGCTGACGGTGATCGTGGCGGTGTTCCTGCTCTATTCCGCTATCGCTATGGTGGGCATCCTGGGCATGAACCGGGTGGACACCGGAGACCGGACTGTCACCAGCGGCAGTATGGACGCATCCTATGTAAAAAACGTGCTGGTGATCGGCACGGACACCCGTGACCCGGACGAGGAGCGTGGACGTTCAGACTCCATGATTTTAGTGTCGCTGAATTCCAAAACGCATCAGATCTACATGACTTCGTTTATGCGTGATGCCTATGTGGACATTCCGGGGCAGGGCAGCGCCAAGCTGAATGCGGCGTATTCCTACGGCGGCCCGGAACTGCTGATGGACACCATCGAGGAGAACTTTGATGTACATATCGACGACTATGTGATGATCACCTTTGCGGCGTGTGCGGCGATGATCGACGCAGTGGGCGGTGTGGAGCTGGAGATCTCCGACCGGGAGGCGGAGGCAGTCAACGAGATCCTCATCAGCGAGGTCAACGAGATCATGGGCGACGACCGGGAGGACGACCTGCTGGACGGCGGCGGCAAGCTGAAACTGGACGGCAAGCAGGCGCTGTCCTACAGCCGTATCCGGTATGTGGGAAACGCCGACTTTGAGCGTACCGAGCGCCAGCGCACGGTTATGGAGCAGGTTATGGGCAAGATCAAAAGCAACCCGTTCCGGCTGTTTCCGGTGTGCATGGGTGCGCTGCCGAAGATGACCACCAATATGTCGGTGCTGTCTCTGTACGGCTATGCAGTCACCACGCCGCTGAAGCTGGCGACCTATGACATGGCGCAGCAGCGTGTGCCGGCGGACGGTACCTATCAGGGCGCAGATATCGGCGGCGAGTCCGTTTTGCAGGTGGACTTCGATGCGGCAAAGCAGCAGCTGAAAAGCACCGTGTTTGCGGAAAAATAACAGCAGAAATATTGCGGCACTGCCGGGAGATTTGGTTTCCCGGCGGTGCTTTTTTGTTGGTCTCGTAGGGGTGAACATGGTTCGCCCGGGTCGACTCCTCTGCCCTGTCGGGCATCTCCTCTATGAGAGGAGACAATGGGAGAAAGCCTTCTCTTTCAGAAAAGGCGGCACGAAGTGCGGTCGGAATTATCATGTCAGCAGACCGTAGAAGTGATGCACTAACGGGCGAACCATGTTCGTCCTTACAGGATACGCCGGAAACAATGCCGGTTTTACATTTTGCAGTAGATTTTATCGGCAAAAAAGTGATTTTGGATGGTATAGCGGATTGACTTTTTGCCGATAGCAAATTTGTTTTGCTTTACAGATATTTCCTACTTGTTCGTATAAATACGTTTATCTACTATATTTTTTGTAGTATAATGAATTTTGTTGAAATGTATGGTTGCTATGTGTGCTGTAACAACAGTAATTGTATGAATGGAGTGTAATGCTATGAGAAAAATGAAAAAGATTTTTGCCATTGTTTTGGCTGGAACGATGTGTGCCTTGAACTTTGGAGGACAAGTGGTATCAGCGGAAGAAGATAATGCCGCATATGGTTCTTACGGTGATTTGATTTATCGAATTGAAACAGACGGAACACTTACAATTGTTGACTGTAAAGAAGAGGCAGAAGGTGTTGTGGTGATTCCCAGTGAGTCTTATGACAAGCCGATTACGAAAATCGAGGCGTTTGCTTTTCAGAACTGCAAGGATATCACAGAAGTTCAGATTCCGGATAGTGTCACAGAGATTGATGCAAATGCTTTTGCAGACTCTTTTGTGCAAGAACAGCAGGATGGACCAATTTACACTGTGGATTCCTGGGTAGTATCTTATGATAAGGAATACGCAGAAGTAACATTGCCAGAGGACATTCGTGGAATTGCAAATTCAACTTTTAGTGAATCTGAAATCACAAAAATCACAATTCCTGGTTCGGTGAAAACGATTCCCACTAATTTGTTTTCTTTCTGCGAAAATCTGGAAGAGGTTGAATTGAATGAGGGAACGACAAAAATCGCAGATAATGCTTTTTTTGCTTGTGAAACTCTGAAAAAAGTTAATATTCCGAAAACAATTGAAAAGATTGAATATAGTACATTTTGTACCTGTGACAGTTTGGAAAATGTGGAATATGCCGGAAACCTGGAAGACTGGAGAAAAATCCAGATTGATTTAAGAAGTAGTGGAAATGGACCGCTCCGTACTGCAACAATTCATTGCAGTGATGGGACATCATTTCAAATGATGGATTATCGAGGCGATGTAGATGAAGACGGCAAAACAGATACGACTGATTTATTTGAACTGATGGTTTATCTGGCTTATCGTGGTGCCGGTTTGGAGACAAATTTGACAGAAAATCAAATTGTGATTGCGGACATTGATTGCAATGGACAAGTGGATACAACAGATATGTATTATTTGATGTATTATTTGGCATTAAAGGGTGCTGGCAAGAATCCGTCATGGAATGATATTTGCTAAAACAGTGTGTCTCTGGGAATGGCTGCATTTCCCGGAGACATTTTTATTTGTAAGCAGAGTTATTTTTGGCGTGCGAGATAAAAAAGAGAAACCCTGCATAATCCGTTGACATTATTGCACAAAGATGCTATAATAGATTTTGTTCATTTTTAAGAGCCTGTTCAGTATCTTTTTACGTGCGGATTTTGACGCAGTCAGCGAAAAAATCTGCCGAAAAGACGTGGGAAAAAGATGCGGAACAGGCTCTGAGAAAACAGATGATAAGCTGCGGCAAGCGATTGCCAATTTATTGGGTGGATACTATGAAAATCGTAATTATCGGAAACGGAAAGATCGGCAGCAACCTTGCGGCTGTGCTGGTGCGTGAGGGTCACGACGTGACTGTGGTGGACTGCGAAGAGGCGCACCTACGCAAGAGCCAGAATACCCTGGACGTGATGTGCATCGAGGGCAACGGCGCTACGGCGGAGACACAGCTGGAGGCAGGGGTCAACAAGGCGACACTGCTCATCGCCGCTACGCCTTATGACGAACTGAACATTCTCTGCTGTCTCATCGGCAAGCGCCTGGGGGCGAAAAAGACCATCTCCCGGGTGCGGATGCCGGAGTACTACCAGCAGATGCACCTCATCCGGGAAGATCTGGGGCTGTCTATGGTCATCAATCCGGAGCTTTCCACCGCAGACGAGATCATGCGTGTGCTGGTCTTTCCGTCGGCGGCAAAGGTGGAAGTGTTCGGCAAGGGCAAGCTGGAACTGGTGGAATACCGTCTCCCGGATTTCCCGTGGCTGTCGGGCATCACCCTGGCGGAACTTTACAAGAAGATCAAGACCAAGTTCCTGGTCTGCGCTGTCCAGCGGGACGGCGATGTGATGATACCCGGCGGCGACTTCGTGATGCAGAGCGGCGACCGCATCCATGTGGCGGCATCCCATAAGAACATCGAGCGCTTTTTCCGTGCCAGCGGTTTCATGAAGGACAAGGTCAAGACTGCTATGCTGGTGGGCGGCGGCAGAGTCGGGTATTATCTGGCGAAGCAGCTGCTGGCGCTGGGCATGAAGGTCAAGCTGATCGAAAAGGACCGGGAGCGCTGCAACGAACTGGCGGAACGGCTCCCGAAAGCCATCGTCGTCTGGGGCGACGGCACAGACCAGGATCTGCTCATTGAAGAGGGCGTGCTGGAGGTGGACGGCTTTGTGGCGCTCACCGGCATCGACGAGGAAAACATGATTATTTCCCTGTTCGCCAAGGACAACACCAACGCCAAGGTGGTCACCAAGATCAGCCGGGAAAATTACATCGGACTGGCGTCAGACCTGGGGCTGGACTGCGTGGTGTCGCCGAAGTTCCTCACCATGGGCAATGTGCTGAGCTATGTGCGCTCTCTGGAAAGCACCGCCGGCAGCGAGATCGAATCCCTGTACCATCTGGTGGGCAACCAGGTGGAGGCGATCGAGTTCCGGGTGAAAGAACGTATCCCCGACCTGGTGGGCGTGCCGCTGAAGAATGTCCGGCTGAAGAAGAACATCCTGATCTGCGCCATCATCCGGAAACGGGAGATCATCATTCCGGACGGCAGCGCCGTGATCGAACTGGGGGATTCTGTGGTGATCGTCTCCAAGGAACACCACTTCTCCGGGCTAAAAAGCATTCTGGATTAAGGCGGTGACGGGATGAATAAAGGAATTGTTCTGCATTATCTCTCCATGGCGCTGCTGCTGTCCTCGGCACTGTTCGTCGTGCCGGCGCTGGTGAGCCTGTACTATGGGGAATACTACTTCCTGCTGATCTTTCTGTGCGTGGGCGCAGGCATGGCGCTGGCGGCGCTGCCCGGTGCGCTGTACCGTCCCAAGCGACGGTATATGTTTGCCAGAGAGGGCATGGTCATTGCAGCCCTCATGTGGATCATCTTTTCTGCGGTGGGTGCGCTGCCCTTTTATCTCAGCGGCAGCATTCCTCACTATGTGGATGCGCTGTTCGAGAGCATCTCCGGGTTCACCACCACGGGTTCGTCCATTTTGACGGACGTGGAGGCGCTGCCACGGGGCATCCTGTTCTGGCGCAGCTTTACCCACTGGGTAGGCGGCATGGGCGTACTGGTGCTTGCCATCGCCATTCTGCCGTCTACGGGAAACGCACTGTATCTGATGCAGGCGGAGTGTCCCGGTCCCCAGGTGGGAAAGCTTGTCCCCAAGGGAAAGACCTCGGCGCTGTATCTGTACCTCATCTACGGCGTGCTGACGCTGGTCACGGTGATCCTGCTGTTCACCGGCGGAATGCCATTGTTCGACAGCGTGTGCCACGCCATGGGTATTGCCGGAACCGGGGGATTCGGCATCAAAAACGACGGCGTTTCCTACTATAATTCCCCGTATCTGGAGGGTGTCATTACCGTCACCATGATCCTGTTCGGGGTGAACTTTACCCTGTATTATTACCTGCTCATCCGGCGTTTCCGGGAGGTGCGGAAAAACACGGAACTGCGTGTCTATTTCTGCATCATCGCCGCCGCCACAGGGCTTATCATGCTCAATATCCAGCCCATCTATCACAGTGTGGGAAAGTGCTTTCGCTATGCGGTGTTCCAGGTGGCGTCCATCATGACATCCACCGGATTCGCCACGGCGGACTACAACAACTGGCCGCTGTTTTCCCAGATGATCCTCCTGCTGCTCATGTTTATCGGAGCGTGCGGCGGCTCTACCGGCGGCGGCTTTAAGGTGCAGCGCTTTGTGATCCTGTGGAAAAGCGGCTTTGCGTCCCTGCGGAAAATGGTACACCCTAACTCGGTGAACCAGGTGAAGTCGGACGACAAGATCCTGCGCTCGGAGGTATTGCAGCACGTCCTCAGCTATCTGATCCTGTATCTGGGACTGGTGATTGCATCATTCCTGCTGATCTCTCTGGACGATATGGACTTCGGCACGGCGGTGTCGGCGGTGTCCACCTGCATCAACAACATCGGACCGGGCATGAACCGGGTAGGACCGATGGAGAACTTTTCCTTTCTGTCAGACTTCTCCAAAATGGTGCTGTCGGCAGATATGCTTCTGGGACGGCTGGAAATTTTCCCCATCCTGGTGCTGCTCTCGCCGTCGGTGTGGCGGAAGAGCTTTTGAGAAAAATTTACAGCAGCATAGCACAGAAAAACGGCACCCCGTCTCCGGAGTGCCGTTTTTCCCTCTTACTATTCTACTCAATCTTTGAAAAAGATGTGTGTTCTAAAAACTTACTTTACGATGTACTTGCCGATAGCCTCTACCAGCTTGTCTGCATCGTCTGTGTGTGCCTGCAGCTTGATCGGCTTGGACAGATCCAGGCTAAAGATACCCATGATGGATTTTGCATCAATGGCATAACGGCCGGACACCAGATCAATGTCATAATTGAACAGCATAACCTTGTTTACGAAATCCTTTACATCGTTGATCGCATTCAGCTGAATTGTTGTTTCATACATAACAATTACCTCCTCTTGAAGGGGTCTGATTCTCGCCCTTCCGGTGTCACAATAAATTGCAGAACCAAAAGCACATCCCATAAAACGGCAACGTGCATACCGCCTTTCGCTTTCATTGTGCAAGCTCCGGGTGCTTTCCCGTTCTGTACCTATAGTCTACCACGAAAAAATTTTCTTGTCAAGACGATTGCAACAATTTCGTCGATATAGTATAATAGAAGATGGAAACACCCCTGTTTTTTTGACAGTGACGTTAATTTTCATGAAAATCCAGTGAAAACGGCGCAAAGATTCTGCGGAAACCCGGTCGTTTTTTCGGAAATTCCGTCGTTTTTCTGGAGATGAGGAGGTATCGCACAGACTTGAACTGTTATTTTTATACATTCGGATGCAAGGTGAACACCTGTGAGACCGCCGGGATGCAGTCTCTGCTGCAAAGCGCCGGCTATACGGTGGTCTCTCAGCCGGAAGAGGCGGACATTTTCCTGTTCAACTCCTGCACCGTCACCGCATCCGGGGACAGCCGCCTGCGCCACGCCATGCGAAAGGTGCGCCGGGAACACCCGGATGCTCTGCTGGTGCTGACGGGATGTTATCCCCAGGCGTATCCCGACGAGGCAGCCGCCATTCCGGAGGCAGACCTGGTGCTTGGCACAAAACACCGGAGCAGGCTGCCGGGACTGCTGGCGGAGCTGTGTCAGAACCATGCCCGGATCGCCGCCGTGGACAGCTACGGCGCACAGGATGACTTCGAGGCGCTGCCCTGCGACACCATGCCGGACAACACCCGTGCCTTTCTGAAGATACAGGACGGGTGCAACTGTTTTTGCAGCTACTGCATCATTCCCTATGCCCGTGGACGCTGCCGGAGCCTGCCGCCGGAGGAACTGCGGAAAGCCGCCGCCGGATTTGCGGAGAACGGCTATCGGGAGATCGTCCTCTGCGGCATCAACCTGGGCTTTTACGGCATGGAGTGGGACGGCTCGCTGGCAGAGGCGGTGGAGACCTGTGCCGCCGTCCCCGGCGTGGAGCGTGTCCGGCTGGGGTCTCTCGAACCGGAGCGGCTGACGGAAGAACAGCTTTCCCGGCTGGCGGCGCTGCCCCAGTTCTGTCCCCAGTTCCACCTGTCTCTCCAAAGCGGCTGTGACAGGACTCTGCGTGCCATGAACCGGAAATATGACAGCGCCGAGTATGCCGTCATCTGTCAGCGCATCCGGCGGTACTTTCCCGACTGCGCCATTACCACAGATTTCATGGTGGGCTTTCCCGGCGAGACGGACGAGGACTTCCGGGACTCGCTGGCGTTTGCACAGCGGATGGCGTTTGCCGCCATGCACGTGTTCCGCTATTCGCCCAGAGCCGGCACACGGGCTGCGGCGTTTCCGGAACAGTGCAGCGGCGCAGAAAAAACTGCCCGGATGGAACAGGCGCAGAAAGCGGCGAAGACCGCCAAGGAAAACTTTCTGAAAAGCCAGATCGGCACGGAATTTCCGGTGCTTTTTGAACGTGAGCGTGGCGACGGCTATCACGTGGGACACACCCCGAACGGCACCGTTGTGCGAATTTCTGCAAAAAATCCAAAAAAAAGTTTGCGTAATCGCATTTTTTGTGTTAGAATAGAAGAGAGTGATGCGGAATGCTGCTATGGGACGCTGACAGAGTCCGGTCTTGACGAAGACCTGTAGGGGTCGATGCCCACATCGACCCGTGTGCAGAAAAAACAGCAAACAGCTGCTGCCCTTGTACAAGTCTGCCGAATCAGCCTCCCCTGAAAGGGGAGGGGGACCAGCGAAGCTGGTGGAGGGGTTTTGCGGAATCTTTTTTCTTCATGTGCTAGTTTTCACGGAAATACCCCTCAGTCAAGCCTGCGGCTTGCCAGCTCAGCACAAGGCACGCCCTTCGGGTGCCCTATAGGGGAGCCAGTCCGCAGCAGCATCCGCAAATTCAAAATAAAGGAGATTTACCATGTCCGTTTTTCGTATTTATGTGGAGAAAAAGCCGGAATTCGCCGTTGAGGCACGCTCGGTTCTGAGCGATGTGCAGACGGCGCTCCGTCTGAATGTCAGCGACATCCGCATTTTCCACCGCTATGACGCAGACCATCTGACGGCAGAGGCTTTCGAGCGTGCTGTCCCCACCGTATTTTCCGAGCCTGCTGTAGACCACACCTACACAGAACTGCCGGCACTGGAAGAGGGTCAGCGGATGTTCGCCACAGAGTATCTGCCGGGTCAGTTCGACCAGCGTGCCGACAGCTGTGAACAGTGTATCCAGATTCTGCTCCAGGGCGAGCGCTGCCGTGTCCGCACCGCAGACGTCTATGTTGTCACCGGCAGTCTCACGGACGCTGAGTTCGACCGTCTGAAGAAATACCTTATCAACCCGGTAGAGCGCCGGGAGGCATCTCCGGAACTGCCGGAGACCCTGGATACCAACTATACCATCCCGACTACCGTAGAGACCCTCACCGGCTTTATCGGTCTGTCGGAGGACGAGCTGAAAAAGTTCATCGCCGACTACGGTCTGGCAATGGATCTGGGCGATATCCAGTTCTGCCAGCAGTATTTCCGGGACACCGAACACCGTGACCCCACCATCACCGAAGTGCGCATGATCGACACCTACTGGTCTGACCACTGCCGCCACACCACATTCCTGACACAGATCACGGACGTGGATATCCCCACCGATTACATCAAGGAGACCTACGACGCATACTGCACCGTCCGCCAGGAACTGGGCAGAGGCGAAAAGCCCATGACCCTTATGGACTTGGCAACCATCGCTGCCAAGAAACTGAAGGCAGACGGCAAGCTGAACGACCTGGACGAGAGCGAGGAGATCAACGCCTGCTCCGTCAAGATCAAGGTGGACATTGATGGCAAGGAAGAGGACTGGATCCTCATGTTCAAGAACGAGACCCACAACCACCCCACCGAGATCGAACCTTTCGGCGGTGCGGCGACCTGTCTCGGCGGTGCGATCCGTGACCCGCTGTCCGGACGTTCCTACGTATACCAGGCAATGCGTGTCACCGGTGCGGCAAATCCGCTGGTACCGGTAGAGGATACCATCGCCGGCAAGCTGCCCCAGAGAAAGATCACTGTCGGCGCAGCAAACGGCTACAGCTCTTACGGCAACCAGATCGGTTTGGCGACCGGTCACGTGGCTGAGGTCTACCACCCGGGCTATATGGCAAAGCGCATGGAGATCGGCGCTGTGCTGGGCGCTGCTCCGGCATCCAACATCCGCCGGGAAGCACCGGTGCCGGGTGACATCGTCATCCTGCTGGGCGGCAAGACCGGACGTGACGGCTGCGGCGGTGCGACCGGTTCTTCCAAGTCCCACACCGTAGAGTCCCTGGGTCACTGCGGCGCAGAGGTACAGAAGGGTAATGCACCGGAAGAGCGCAAGCTCCAGCGTCTGTTCCGCAACCCGACCGTAACACAGATGATCAAGCGCTGCAACGACTTCGGCGCAGGCGGCGTTTCCGTTGCCATCGGTGAGCTGACCGACGGTCTGGAAATTGATCTGAACGCTGTACCGAAGAAGTACGACGGTCTGGACGGCACGGAAATTGCCATCAGCGAATCCCAGGAGCGTATGGCTGTGGTTGTCGCTGCCGAGGATGCAGAAAAGTTCATCAAGGAGGCAGGCAAGGAGAACCTGGAGGCTACCATCGTGGCAACTGTCCAGGCTGAGCCGAGACTGCGGATGCACTGGAACGGCAACACCATCGTAGACCTGTCCCGTGAGTTCCTCAACTCCAACGGTGCGGCAAAGCACACCGGCATCGCCATCGAAGAACCCCAGCCGGCTGCGGAATCCACCCTCACCGACAGCGCAGATGCGTGGACAGAGCTGCTGTCCAGTCTGAACATCTGCTCGCAGAAGGGTTTGATCGAAAAGTTCGATTCCACCATCGGCGCAGGCACCGTTCTGATGCCGTTCGGCGGCGTATACCAGCTGTCTCCGTCCCAGGCGATGGCTGCCAAGATCCCAGTACTCAAGGGCGAGACCAACACCTGCTCCCTCATGGCGTGGGGCTATAATCCCACCGTCAGCGAGCGCAACCCGTACCTGGGCGCAATGGATGCCGTTATCACTTCTATCGCCAAGGTAGTCGCAGCAGGCGGCAGCTGGCACCACTGCTGGCTGACATTCCAGGAATACTTCGAGCGCACCCAGAACGACCCCAAGCGCTGGGGCAAGCCTATGGCAGCATTGCTGGGCGCATTCAAGGCACAGCTGGAACTGTCCTGCGGCTCTATCGGCGGCAAGGACTCCATGTCCGGCACCTTCGAGAACATCGACGTGCCGCCGACGCTGGTATCCTTTGCAGTTTCCACAGCCAAGGCAGACAAGGTGGTCTCCACCGAGTTCAAGCAGGCAGGGGACAAGGTCGTTATGCTCCGTCCGGAGACCGACGAGAACGGCGTTCCCAGCTTTGAGAGCATCCGTGCCACATTCGACAAGGTCGAGGCAATGATCGCCGCAGGCCGCATCCGTGCCGGCTGGGTCATCGACTACGGCGGCGTGGCTGAGGGTATCGCAAAGATGTGCTTCGGCAACGGCATCGGCTTTACCTTCGACCGCCAGCTGACAGACGCAGAGCTGTTCCAGCCCTGCTGCGGCGGATTCCTGCTGGAACTCTGCGGCGATGCAGAGGACGGCGAGGATGTGATCGGTTCTACCAGCGAAAAGCCGGAGATCGTCTGCCCGAAGTTCACTCTCCAGCTGGACAAGCTGCTGGCTGTCTGGGAAAAGAAACTGGAACCGGTATTCCCGTGCCGTATCAAGACCACCACGGAAGTTCCGGAAAAGCTGTCCTATCCGAGAAAGACCACCCTGTCCGCATCGATCAAGAGCGCACAGCCCCGTGTTCTGATCCCGGTATTCCCCGGCACAAACTGCGAATACGACACCGCACGTGTCTTTGAGCGTGCCGGCGCAAGACCCCAGACCTTTATCGTCCGGAACCTTTCCGCTGCGGCGATGGAAGATTCCATCACCACCTTTGCCGCTATGGTGCGCCAGGCGCAGATCATCATGATCCCCGGCGGATTCAGCGGCGGCGACGAGCCGGAGGGCAGCGGCAAGTTCATCACCGCATTCTTCCGCAATCCCCGCATCAAGGACGCTGTACACGACCTGCTGAAGAACCGTGACGGTCTGATGCTGGGCATCTGCAACGGCTTCCAGGCACTGGTAAAGCTGGGTCTGGTACCGTTCGGCGAGATCATGGACATGACCGACGTTTCGCCGACGCTGACCTTCAACACCATCGCACGCCACCAGTCCATGCTGGTTCGGACACGCATCGCATCCAACAAGTCCCCGTGGCTGTACGGCACCGAGGTGGACGATGTGCATACCGTAGCCATCTCCCATGGTGAGGGACGCTTTGTTGCGCCGCCGGAGCTGCTGGCAGACATGGCGAAGAACGGTCAGATCGCAACCCAGTATGTGGACATGGACGGCAACCCGACCATGGACATCCACTTCAACCCCAACACTTCCATGATGGCAATTGAGGGCATCACCTCGCCGGACGGCAGAGTTCTGGGCAAGATGGGTCACAGCGAGCGTATCGGTCAGAACCTGTACCGGAACGTGCCGGGTGAAAAGGATCAGAAGATCTTCGAGAGCGGCGTGGCTTACTTTAAGTAAGCGGGTGGTGACTCCTCCGTCCTTCGGACACCTCCTCTAAAGAGGAGGCAGATGGGGGATATAAGGCTCCTCTTGTAGAGGAGCTGGCAGCCGTAAGGCTGACTGAGGAGTAATACGCACCAACGGGCGAACACTGTTCGCCCCTACAGATGCACATTTTGAACCGTTTTGAGAGTTAAATCCCCCTGTCCCTACGGGACATCCCAGCACAAGGCACACCCTACGGGCGCCTTTTCAAGGGGGACATGATGCGTGGTAATAAGCCTCCCTTGAAAAGGGAGGTGGATGCTCCGTAAGGAGCAGACGGAGGGATAAACGAGGAGTGACGCACCAACGGGCGAACAGTGTTCGCCCCTACAGATGCACATTTTGAACCATTTTGAGAGTTGAATCCCCCTGTCCCTACGGGACATCCCAGCACAAGTCACACCCTACGGGCGCCTTTTCAAGGGGGACATGATGCGTGGTAATAAGCCTCCCTTGAAAAGGGAGGTGGCACGAAGTGCCGGAGGGATTTCAGCACAAAGTACGTTCCGAAAGAACTCTTTTCACGCACAACCAAATCAAACACAACAAGGCAGCCATGCTCCGGCGAACGGTGTGTGGCTGCTTTTTTGCATACCCGACCGGGAAAGCGCATAAGCTGTACCAAAAACGGGAGGTGTGCCTATGAAACGCTGGCTTGCGGCAATTTGTGCGGCGGTGCTTTTTGGGATGCTCTGGCGTGTGCCGGCGGTCTGTGCCGCAGAAGAACCGGAGATCCCGGCGGCAGCCTATGCGCTGATGGAGACGGAGACCGGGACGCTTTTGCTGGAATCCCACAGCAGCGACCGGATGGCGTGCGGCGCAATGGCAAAGCTGATGACTGCCTATCTGGCGGCGGAGCAGGTGGAGCAGGGGAATTGGACGGCGGACACCGTCCTCACGGCGACAGATGCGGTCACCGGCACAAAGGGTGCTGTGATCTGGCTCACCGCCGGGGAAGAGATGACGGTGGGCGACCTGCTGAAAGGGCTGATCGTGGGGAACGCCAACGATGCCGCTGTTGTGCTTGCCGTGGCTGCGGGCGGCGATGCGGAGACCTTTGTCATGGACATGAACGCCCGTGCCTTTGACCTGGGGATGCGTGACACCCGGTTCGCCAGTCCCCAGGGCAGCCCGGACGACGGGGCGTATACCACGGCGGCAGATCTGGCACGGCTCTGCTGCGCTCTGGCGAAACAGGACTGTCTCCGGGAATATTTCCGCACCTGGCGGGATTTTCTCCGGGGCGACGCCACCGAGCTGGTGAACGAGAACACCTTTGCCCGGACGGATGAGACCAGCATCGGCTTTAAGGCGTGCCACAGCGAAAGCGAGGGCTGGAGCATTGCCGCCGGGGCAGAGCGGAACGGGATGCAGTGCGTGGCGGTGGCGCTGGGGTGCGGCGACACGGACAGCCGCTTTGCCCTGGCGAAACAGCTGCTGCGGAAAGGGTTCGCCGGGTGGAAGGTGGTACAGCCCGGATTTTCCGGGGAATTTCTCTATCCTGTCCAGATCCGTGGCGGCGTGGAACGTGCCGTGCTGGCAGAACCGGGACGGCTCAAGGCACTGGTCATCCCACGGAGCTGCGGCGAGCTGGAAACCGTGATGGTGCTGCCCGGCTATCTCCGTGCGCCGGTGCGGAAAGGGCAGAAACTGGGCAGTGCGGCGTTTTACCAGGGCGATACCCTGCTCTATGAAACCGACGTGGTGGCGGCAGATGCCGTCCGGGAACGGAACTTCTGGGATGCGCTGGAACAAATAACGGTCAAAATGCTTAAATTGTAGAAGATAAATTTGTGTAGATTATACAAGAATCCGGATACCCCTTGCAATCTGCCGCAGAATATAGTATGATATAAGTGGTAAAGTGGTTGGACAGCACAAGTGTGCCGGCTGGTCTCAATGGCTCCCTTGAACGGGGAGCTGGCAGCCGCAGGCTGACGGAGGAGTCGTTTCCTTTGAAAAGCGGCATCCTTTCCGGGATCACCGCACACGCTGCCCGGCGCCTTGAGAAGAAAGTGGAGGGAAATTGTATTATGTCTTCTGTAAAGCTGAATACAAAATATCTGGCAAATTATGTGAATCCGGACGAACTGACCGGAATCCGTCATCAGGTAGAGGCATCTGCAAAGATGCTGCACGAAAAGAGCGGTCTCGGCTCGGATTTTCTCGGCTGGCTGACTCTGCCGACGGACTATGACAAGGAAGAGTTCGCACGGATCCAGGCAGCAGCCAAGAAGATCCAGAAGAATTCTGAGGTACTGGTTGTAATCGGTATCGGCGGTTCTTATCTGGGCGCTCGTGCTGCCATCGAATTCCTGAAGTCGCCGTTCTACAACAATCTGAAGAAGGACACTCCGGACATCTACTATGTGGGCAACAACATCAACCCCACCTATCTGAATGAAGTGATCTCCATCTGCGAGGGCAGAGACTTCTCTGTCAACGTCATTTCCAAGTCCGGCACCACCACAGAGCCGGCGCTGGCATTCCGTGTGTTCAAGCAGCTGGTGGAAAAGAAGTACGGCAAGGACGGCGCAAAGGATCACATTTTTGCAACCACTGACAAGGCAAAGGGTACGCTGAAGTCCCTGTCCGATACTGAGGGCTATGAGACCTTCGTTGTACCGGATGATGTGGGTGGACGCTATTCTGTTCTGACCGCTGTTGGTCTGCTGCCCATCGCTGTTGCAGGCTGCGACATCGAGGCACTGATGGCAGGCGCCGCAGAGGCACAGAAGGAACTGACCGCAGACTTCGACAACAACGACTGCTACAAGTACGCTGCACTGCGCAACATTCTGTACCGCAAGGGCAAGAATGTGGAGATGCTGGTATCCTATGAGCCGAGCTTTGTGACGATGGCAGAATGGTACAAGCAGCTGTTCGGCGAGAGCGAGGGCAAGGACAACAAGGGCATTTTCCCGTCCTCTGCAGTATTCTCCACCGACCTGCACTCCATGGGTCAGTACATCCAGGAAGGCAGCCGCATTCTGTTCGAGACTGTGGTTGACATCAAGAAGCCGAAGCAGGACTTCTATCTGGAACCGGACGCAGAGAACCTGGACGATCTGAACTTCCTGACCGGTCAGAATATGTCTGTCGTAAACCGCAAGGCGCTGGAAGGCGTTGTGCTGGCACACACAGACGGCGGCGTGCCGAACATGATCCTCGAGGTCGAGGACGTGTCCGAAAAGAGCCTGGGCTATCTGATCTACTTCTTCGAAAAGGCTTGCGCTGTTTCCGGCTATCTGCTGGGCGTAAATCCGTTCAACCAGCCGGGCGTTGAAAGCTATAAGAAGAATATGTTCGCACTGCTGGGCAAGCCGGGCTATGAGGACCAGAAGGCTGCTCTGGAGGCAAAGCTGGCTGAATAAGCGGCAAAAAAATCAAGTGTTCAACAGCCGGATCACGGCTGTGACGGAATAAATCTGTACCGCATTTCGGTGCAAAAAAAGGAGTTTTCATCATGATTCGACTGATTACAGGTAAAAAAGGAAGCGGCAAAACAAAGATCATTATCGATAGAATTAACGCAGCAGTAAAAGACACCAACGGCTGCCTGGTTTGCATCGAAAAGGGCGAGACACTGCGCCGTTCGATCAGCTATAAGGTAAGATGGTGCGATACCGAGCAGTTCGCTATCGACAGCTTTGATGCGTTCTATGGCTTTGTTGCAGGTATGCTGGCCGGCAACTATGACATTAAGGAGATCTATGTAGACGGCATCCTGAAGATCGCCGGCGCTGATTTCGAGGCACTGGGCCGCACACTGGAAAAGCTGGACAAGCTGACCGGCGACGATTCCACCGTGACCTTCACTGTTTCCGCAGATGCAGCTGAACTGCCGGCATCTGTTACCAAGTTTGTGGACTAATTTGTCCCCGGACAAGGGAAAACGCTGGTTTTTTCGGTTTTTTTGAAAAAGGACTTGACAAGCCGGCGTGAAATTTGTTATAATAAATGATGCAATGCGTGAAAGGAAGCAGGTATGATTCTACAGCTGCGGGAGATTTTTCAAATAGAGGGTATGCACCTTCCGGTGTCCTATGAGATCACGCCGGAGGAATTGTCTGAGGTGCGTGGCTATACATTTGCTGCACCGGTGGCGGTTTCGGGCGAGTTTTATAACCGTGCCGGGATCGTGACACTGAAATATACCGTCTCCTGTACGCTGGATGTGGTCTGTGACCGTTGTCTCACGGAGCTGAAGCGGGATTATTCGTATGACTTTTCTCACACGGTCGTACCGTCTTTGCAGAGCGAAGGGGATATCTATGACACATACCTGGTCGCACAACACGACAGCATTGATATGAATGAGACAGCAATCTCAGATCTTTTGCTGATGCTGCCGACAAAGATGCTTTGCCGGGAGGACTGCAAGGGGCTGTGCGATATCTGTGGGTGCAATCTGAACGAGCGCACCTGCAACTGTCGAAAGTAGAAGGAGGTGCCAAGACATGGCAGTACCGAAGAATAAGGTCTCCAAGGCAAGACGTGACAAGAGACGTTCTGCTGTTTGGAAGCTGGACGCACCTGCAATGAGCACGTGCAGCAACTGCGGCGCAATTAAGGCTCCGCACAAGGTTTGCAAGAACTGCGGATATTATAAGGGCGTTGCTGTTCTGAAGATGGACGATGCAGAATAAGTGCTGACTGACAAGACGGTTTCGTTTTGTACGAGGAGGAGAGGCGGCTGGTGTCGCCTCTCTTTTTTGTATGTTTGTCGGTTTTTGGGGTGATTTATTGTCCCCCTTGAAAAGGCGCCCGTAGGGTGGCTCCTTACGGAGCATCCACCTCGTACTGAGCGGTCCCCTTTGTCACCTACGGTGACATTTCCCCACCCCGTGGGGAATCACCCTTTTCAAGGGAGGCTATTTAGAGGTGTAGGTTTGACTGAGGAATAGCGTATCAAAATATGAAATGTTATGTGTTTCTACCGTAGGGGCGAACATCGTTCGCCCGGGTTGACTCCTCTGCCCTGCCGGGCATCTCCTCTAAAGAGGAGACGATGCGTGTATATAGGCTCCTTCTTTTAGAGGAGCTGGCAAGCCGTAGGCTTGACTGAGGAGTAACGCACTAACGGGCGAACAATGTTCGCCCGGGACGACTCCTCTGCCCTGTCGGGCATCTCCTCTAAAGAGGAGACGAATGCGTGTATATAGGCTCCTCTTTAGAGGAGCTGGCAGCCGTAAGGCTGACTGAGGAGTGACACACCAACGGGCGAACAGTGTTCGCCCCTACAGAGCGACTTTACACATCGACCCGATAACGGAAACCATACGCCCCCTGTTCTGCACACCCATTTGCAATAAAAATTTACGGCGACACCGCACAAAAACCCCGCAGGCGTGCTTTGTGCGATGTTGCCTTATGACGATAAAGGAGATGAAATCACTATGGCATTACCTGTTGTAGCTGTGGTGGGACGACCCAATGTGGGAAAGTCTACCTTGTTTAATAAGCTGATCGGTCAGCGGCTCTCCATTGTGGAGGACACGCCCGGCGTGACCCGTGACCGGATCTATGCCAAGGGCGAGTGGCGTGATCGTTCGTTCATGCTGGTGGACACCGGCGGTATTGAAACAGTCACAGACGACGTGATCCTCAAGCAGATGCGCCGCCAGGCGGAACTTGCCATTGAGCGTGCCGATGTGATCGTGCTGGTGACAGATGTGCGCTGCGGCGTGACCGCAGACGACAGCGCCGTGGCAAGTATGCTCCAGAAGAGCGGCAAGCCCGTGGTGCTGGCGGTCAACAAGTGCGACTCTATCGGCGAGCCGCCGATGGAGCTGTACAAATTCTATAACCTGGGCATCGGCGACCCGTTTCCCATCTCTGCGGCGCACGGTCACGGCACCGGCGATATGCTGGATGCAGTCTATGACCTGCTGCCTCCGGAGGACGAGCTGGAGGACGATGAGGATGCCATCCACGTGGCGATCATCGGCAAGCCGAACGTAGGCAAGTCCTCGCTGGTGAACCGCATCGCCGGGGAAGAGCGTGCCATCGTGTCCAACATCGCCGGCACGACCCGTGACGCAACGGATACCGTGGTGGAAAACGAAGAGGGAAAGTTCGTCCTCATCGACACCGCCGGCATCCGGAAAAAAGCCCGTGTCACCGAGCGTATCGAGCATTACAGCGTGCTGCGTGCCTATATGGCGGTAGACCGTGCGGACGTGTGCCTGATTCTCATTGACGCTACCGAAGGCTTTACGGAACAGGATTCCAAGGTTGCCGGATATGCCCACGAACAGGGCAAGGCGTCCATCATCGTGGTCAACAAGTGGGATCTGATCGAAAAGGACAACAGCACCATGAAGGAGTTCGAGGAAAAGCTCCAGCGGGATTTCAGCTTTATGTCCTATGCGCCGTTTCTTTTCATTTCGGCAAAGACCGGTCAGCGTGTGCCGAAGCTGTTCGCCAAGATTCACGAGGTGTACCAGCAGAACGCCATGCGCATTTCCACCGGTATGCTCAACGATGTGCTGGCATATGCCACCACCCGTGTCCAGCCGCCGTCGGATAAGGGACGCCGTCTGAAGATCTACTATATGACCCAGGCAAGCACCAAGCCGCCGACGTTCGTCATTTTCGTGAACCGTGCCGACCTGTTCCACTTCTCCTATCAGCGGTATATCGAGAACCAGATTCGCTCGACCTTCGGGCTGACGGGAACGCCGGTGCGCTTTGTGGTGCGGGAACGGGCGAGAGACGAAAAGTAACAGGAGAAAACGATCATGCTGATACTCGCAATTTTGCTTTCGGCGGTGCTGTCCTACCTGCTGGGCAGTTTCAACAGCTCCATTTTGGTGGTGCGCCTGCTGAAACACAAGGATATCCGGGACTATGGCAGCCACAATGCCGGGCTGACCAATACGCTGCGCTGTTTTGGAAAAGGCTGTGCGGCGCTGACCCTGGTGGGAGACCTGGCAAAGGGCATCATCGCCGTGCTGCTCTCCCGTGGCATCTGTGAACTTTTGCATACCGGGCTGACGGCGCAGAACGATGTGCATTTCATCGGCTATATCGCCGGCATCTTCGCCATTCTGGGACACGTTTTTCCGCTCTATTACCACTTCAAAGGCGGCAAGGGCGTTCTGGTGGGCGTTTCGGTCTTTCTGGGAATCGACTGGAAAGTCTTTCTCTGTCTCATCGTCATTTTTGCCGTTGTGCTGGCGATCTCGAAGTATGTTTCCCTCGGCTCTATCGTGGCATCGGTCTGCTGTCCCATTGTGACGTTTCTGTTCCAGTTCTGGCAGCGTGGCGACCTGCCCATGTGGTATCTTTGGCTCAACACCGGGCTGGCGGCGCTCATGGGTGCGTGGGTCATCTGGATGCACCGCACCAATATCCAGCGGCTCAGAGCCGGGAACGAGAATAAGTTTTCGTTTCATTCGAAGAAGGCGTAGGGGTTGACTCCTCTGCCCTGTCGGGCATCTCCTCTAGGAGAGGAGACATTTTGGCTCCTCTTCCAGAGGAGCTGGCAAGCCGTAGGCTTGACTGAGGAGTGGCGTACCGGAAAAGGGAAATTTTGCAGAAATATTTTACCCATCGACCCGGGATATCCGGTAATGTATCAACGGGCGAACAATGTTCGCCCCTACAGAAGTACCACAAAACAGAAACCGCAGATGTGCAGAATCCCCGTCTCACCGTAGGGGCGAACATCGTTCGCCCGGGACGACTCCTCTGCCCTGCCGGGCATCTCCTCTAAGAGAGGAGACATTTTGGCTCCTCTTCCAGAGGAGCTGGCAAGCCGTAGGCTTGACTGAGGAGTAACACACCAACGGGCGAACAATGTTCGCCCCTACAAAGGCGCTGCAAAAGGGGAAACACACGAAACCGTGGAAAATATCCGTTCCCACCAATGACAACCCAACATCAAAAATCAGAAAACAAGGAGGTCCATATGGCAAAAATCACCATTCTCGGCGCAGGCGGCTTTGGAGTCAGTCTCGCCATCGCAGCATATCAGAATCAGCACCAGGTCACCGTCTGGGACATTTCGGAAGAGATCGTCCAGGCGATTCTCCGAGACGGCGAACACAAGACCAAGCTTCCGGGCGTGAAGATCCCGAAGGGTATCGGGTTCACCACCGATCCGCACTGTATGGAAAACAGCGACATGGTGGTATTTGTCGTGCCGTCTCTGTTTATCCGCTCTGTGGCGCAGCGTGTAAAGCCGTTTCTCACCAAGGACACCATCCTGGTGAACGCCAGCAAGGGGTTGGAAGAGGAGACGTTCCTCACCATGAGCCAGATCATCCAGTCGGAATACCCGGAAAATGCCGTGGGTGTTATCACCGGACCGTCCCATGCGGAAGAGGTGGGACGTGGCGTGCCGACCACGGTAGTGGCTGCGTCCAAAAACGAGGCGGCGGCGGTGCAGATCCAGGAGGTTTTCTCCAGCCACACCCTGCGCATCTACATCAACGCCGACCCGGTGGGATGTGAGATTGGCGGCGCACTGAAAAATATCATCGCTCTTGCAGCAGGCATCTGCGACGGGCTGCACTGCGGCGACAACACCAAGGCGGCGCTGATGACCCGTGGCATCCATGAGATCACCAACCTGGGCGTAAAAATGGGCGGAAAGCCGGAGACATTCGGCGGTCTGTCCGGCATCGGCGATCTGATCGTGACCTGTTGTAGTATACACAGCCGCAACCGCCGGGCAGGTATCCTCATCGGCGAGGGAACTTCTCCCGAAGATGCGGTCAAGCAGGTGGGAACAGTCGAGGGCTATTACTGCTGTCACGCAGCCTGGGCGCTGGCGCAGAAACACGGCGTTTCCATGCCCATTACGGAGCAGCTGTATCACATCCTGTTTGACGGCGCAGACCCGAAACAGGCGCTGGACAACCTGATGAGCCGCCCGAAAAAGCATGAGTATGAGAAGTTTTGAGGGTGCGTCAGTTCCTTTTATGAGGTGATTCATTGTCCCTCTTGAAAAGGCGCCCGTAGGGTGTGCCTTGTGCTGGGATGTCAGCGTAAGCTGACAGGGGGATTTATCCCTCCGTCTGCTCTTTAACGGAGCATCCACCTCGTACTGAGCGGTCCCCTTTGTCACCTACGGTGACATTTCCCCACCCCGTGGGGAATCACCCTTTTCAAGGGAGGCTATATAGAAGTCGACTCCTCCGTCCTGCGGACACCTCCTCTAAAGAGGAGGCAAGTGGTGTATATAGGCTCCTCTTTTAGAGGTGACTCCCCACGGGGTGGGGAGATGCCCAAAGGGCAAAGGGGACCGCTCAGTACGAGCTGGCAGCCGTAAGGCTGACTGAGGAGTAACACACCAACGGGCGAACACTGTTCGCCCCTACAAAAGTACCACAAAACGGAAACCGCAGATATGCAGAATCCCCGTCCCACAGTAGGGGCGAACATCGTTCGCCCGGGTTGACTCCTCTGCCCTGCCGGGCATCTCCTCTAGGAGAGGAGACGATTTGTAAAAGCCTCCTCTTATAGAGGAGGTGGCACGAAGTGCCGGAGGAGTAACACACCAACAAGCAACCCCACCCAACCCACACTGCAGCGAGGTGCAGCTTTATGTTAGATTATCGAATGGACACGTTTTTGTCCCTGTGTGAAACACAAAGTTATACCAAAACGGCGGAGCATCTCCATCTGACCCAGCCGTCTGTGACCCAGCACATCAAGTACCTGGAGCATTTCTACCAGTGTCCGCTGTTCCACTATGACGGAAAACGTGTGGAAATGACCGAGGCAGGGCAGTATCTCCGGGACAAGGTCATTCTCCAGCGTGCGCAGAATGTGGAGATCCGAAAGCGTCTCCAGACGCTCCAGGAGACGGCGGCGTTTGAGATCGGCATTACGCCGTCCGCTACGTTTTCCTTTGCGCTGCCCCGGCTCTGTGCCTATGCCAACCGGGAGAGCGAGCCGCATATCCAGATCCACGTTGGGAATACCCGGCGGTTGCTGAAACGGATGCAGAGCGGAATGCTGGACGCCATCATCATGGAAGGCGAACTGCCGGATATGCTGGTGGACTCGACGGAACTCTGCCGGGAAAACATCATCGCTGCCGCAAGCCCGGAACTGTCCGAACAGCTGTACGGCTGTTCCTGGGGAACGCTGCTGAAACAGCCGCTCATTGTGCTGGAGACTGGCTGCGGCATCCGGACACTGGTACAGCGCCATCTCAGCCGCAGCGGCATTTCCCTGTACGATTTCCGGGAAGTTATCGAGGTGGATTCCTTTATCGTGCTGAAAGAGCTGCTGCGCCAGGGGCGTGGCATCGCCTTTGTGCTGAAGCCCACCATCCAGCAGGATCGGGACGAAAACCGGTTGGGGTGCATTTATGTGGACACTCTGCCCATGTACGGCTCGCTCTATTTCGTCACCATGCGTGACCGTGCCGACAATGAACAGCTGTGGAAGATCCGGGACGACCTCCTGCGCAAGCCGCTTTCGGGAGAGTGAGAGGACGCTGTGGAAAAGGGCATCTGACCCTACAGAAGTATTACAAAACGAAAACCATACAAAATGTGCAAAATCCCCGTCCTACCGTAGGGGCGAACAATGTTCGCCCGGGTTGACTCCTCCGTCCTGCGGACACCTCCTCTAACAGAGGAGGCAAGTGGGTGTATATAGGCTCCTCTTTTAGAGGTGACTCCCCACGGGGTGGGGAGATGCCCAAAGGGCAAAGGGGACCGCTCAGTACGAGCTGGCAAGCCATAGGCTTGACTGAGGAGTAACAAAACACAACAAGAAAAGGGCTGCCCTGTTTTTGGGACAGCCCTTTTGTATTTGGCTCAGTTACGCAGCAGCCCGGCAGCCCGCAGGTTCGCCAGCAGTGCGTTGAACTGCTCCACGATGTCCTCCAGGCTCTGAGCATCTGCTATGGGGTCAGCCGGTGTCACCGTCCCGGCAGGACCAGTCGCACCCGTAGCACCAGTCGCACCCGTAGCACCAGTTGCGCCGGTAGGACCAGTTGCACCAACAGCCCCGTCAGCGCCTGTCGCACCAGTTGCACCGGTAGCGCCAACAGCCCCGTCAGCGCCCGTAGCGCCAGTTGCACCGGTAGGACCAGTCGCACCAACAGCACCGTCAGCGCCGGTTGCACCAGTCGGACCAGTTGCGCCAACAGCGCCGTCAGCACCGGTTGCACCCGTAGCGCCAGTTGCACCCGTAGCGCCGGTTGCGCCAGTCGCACCAACAGCACCAGCCGGACCGGTTGCACCCACCGGACCAGTCACGCCGGGCGGTCCCTGTAAGCAGCAGGGCATGGGCGGCGGCGCAGGAATGCAGCAGCGCTCCGGATCCAGGGGATTTGGATTTCCGCAATTGCAATATGCCATGTGGTATCGCTCCTTTCTTTGATCGTGGGAGAGGGACGGGGAAAGGCGGCGACTCCTCTGTAAGAGAAGGCAGGCGGCATCTGTCTGAACCTTGTTCGTCCGGGTTGACTCCTCTGCCCTGCCGGGCATCTCCTCTAAGAGAGGAGACGATACAGTCCCCCTTGAAAAGGGGGATGCCCGCTAGGGCAGGGGGATTATCCATTCGGCACTTCGTGTCATCCCAGCACAAGACACACTCTTTCAGCCGCCCGTTTTCCCCATCTTCTCCGCAAAATACTGCCGGTTGTATGCCACCGCCTTGTCGCCGTGGCGAAAGCTCCCGGCAAGTTCATTATATGCGGCGGCGGTGGAAATGTCACCCATCCGGTCGTAGCACACGCACAGCTGGATCGCCGGGAGATAGTCGCAGCACGCCTGCTGGCGGAATCCCTGGTGGGGCTGGTGTCCCGTTTCCATGGCGAGATGATACCAGAACGCCGCCGTCTGATACTGACCCTTTTCCAGAAAAATGCTGCCGATCTCACAGCACACCTCCGGCTGGGGAATGCCGTAGCGAAATGACCGGAACAGCCGTTCCCGGGCAGTGTCCGGATGCCCCAGCCGGCGGTAACAGCCGGCGCAGAGCAGACACGCTCCGATGCAGTCCGGCGCCCAGCCGCTGCCCTCTTCCAGAAAGCGCTCCAGAACCGGCAGCGCAGCCCGGTATGCCCCGTGGTCGCAAAGTTCTCTGGCGTAGTAATACTGCTCCCGTGGGGAAAACGACTCGCCACGCCGCAGCTTTTGCTGGTAGATGTGGAGATTCCGGTCGGGGTCGCCGGGGCGCAGTTTCCGGTGGGAGACTGCCGCATCGCCGTAGCGCAGCCTGCCGTGTGGAACGACTGCCTCATGGACAGCCCCGGTAAACTGATAGCCGCCGCTGCGCCGGAAGATCCGCTCCCGCTGGGAGACCATCTGGGGCGCTCCGGATTCGTCAAAGCTGAGCCAATAGGGGAGAAAGACCACGTCTGCGTCGGGATGCTCCAGGATGCGCCGGAGTTTCTCGTGGTTCTCGCCCTCGATCACATCGTCAGCGTCCAGCCACATCCAATAGTCGCCCACCGCCTGGGAGACGGCGAAGTTCCGGGCTGCCGAAAAGTCGTCGCACCAGGGAAAATCGTAGATCTTCGCCGCATATTCCGCCGCAGCCGCCTTGGTGCGGTCGGTCGAGCCGGTGTCCACCAGGATGATCTCATCCACCAGATCCGCCACCGAATCCAGACATCGTCCCAGCACGGATTCCTCGTTGCGTGCGATTATACAGAGACTTATCAAAGGCATGGTCGTTCCTCCTTTTGGTTGTGGGTATGTGGGTAAGGGAAAGGTTTTCCATTGTAGGTGCGAACATCATTCGCCCGGGCTGACTCCTCTGCCCTGTCGGGCATCTCCTCTAAAGAGGAGACGATTTGAGAAAGCCTCCTCTTTAGAGGAGG